>Ga0268299_1000063_pt1 | contig 411122 bp, 381 predicted proteins | sample NOBtaG_FD_193484 | JGI IMG/M metagenome (GOLD analysis project Ga0268299, IMG submission 193484) | Activated sludge microbial communities from bioreactor in Nijmegen, Gelderland, Netherland - NOB reactor | ecosystem: Engineered > Bioreactor > Aerobic > Activated sludge | place: Netherlands...
TTCGCCAAGGGCGGCAAGGTCGGCCTGTTCGGCGGCGCCGGCGTCGGCAAGACCGTCAACATGATGGAGCTGATCAACAACATCGCGAAGGCGCACTCGGGCCTGTCGGTGTTCGCCGGCGTCGGCGAGCGCACCCGCGAGGGCAACGACTTCTATCACGAGATGATGGAGTCGGGCGTCGTCAACAGCGAGAACCTCGGCGAATCGAAGGTGTCGATGGTCTACGGCCAGATGAACGAGCCGCCGGGCAACCGGCTGCGCGTCGCGCTCACCGGGCTGTCGATCGCCGAGAGCTTCCGCGACGAAGGCCGCGACGTGCTCTTCTTCGTCGACAACATCTACCGCTACACGCTCGCCGGCACCGAGGTCTCGGCGCTGCTCGGCCGCATGCCCTCCGCGGTGGGCTACCAGCCGACGCTGGCCGAGGAGATGGGCCGGCTGCAGGAGCGCATCACCTCCACCAAGGTGGGCTCGATCACCTCGATCCAGGCCGTCTACGTGCCCGCCGACGACCTCACCGACCCCAGCCCGGCGACCACCTTCGCGCACCTCGACGCCACCGTCGTGCTCTCGCGCGACATCGCCGCGCTCGGCATCTACCCGGCGGTGGACCCGCTCGATAGCACCAGCCGCCAGGTCGACCCCAACGTCGTCGGCGAGGAGCACTACACCACCACCCGGTCGGTGCAGGCGACGCTGCAGCGCTACAAGGAGCTGCGCGACATCATCGCCATCCTTGGCATGGACGAACTGAGCCCCGAGGACAAGCTGGCGGTGGCGCGTGCGCGCAAGATCCAGCGTTTCCTGAGCCAGCCGTTCCACGTCGCCGAGGTCTTCACCGGCAGCCCGGGCAAGTACGTGCCGCTGAAGGAGACGATCCGCGGCTTCAAGATGATCGTCAATGGCGAGTGCGACCACCTGCCGGAGCAGGCCTTCTACATGGTGGGCACGATCGACGACGCCTTCGAAAAGGCGAAGAAGATTCAATGAGCGGCGCATTCGGACCGGGAGCTTCATTGCGCTCCTCGCCGTACCGGTGTACGGCTGCGGGGCGCGCCTCGCCCGCGGCCCGACTGCTTGCTCCTTGAGCCTTCTTCGACACGCTAACCGGAGCCGAGCATGGCCCACACCATCCACGTCGACGTCGTCTCCGCCGAGGAGAGCATCTTCAGCGGCGAGGCGAAGTTCGTCGCGCTGCCGGGCGAGAACGGCGAACTCGGCATCCTGCCGCGGCACACGCCGCTGATCACCCGCATCAAGCCTGGCGCGGTGCGCATCGAGCGTGCCGACAACGGCGAGGAGGAGTTCGTCTTCGTCGCCGGCGGCATTCTCGAGGTGCAGCCGGGAACGGTGACGGTGCTCGCCGACACCGCGATCCGCGGCCACGACCTCGACGAAGCCAAGGCGCTCGAGGCCAAGAAGCAGGCCGAACAGGCGATGAAGAACGCCAAGAGCGACATCGACCTCGCCGCCGCGCAGAGCGAGTTCGCGACCATGGCCGCGCAGCTGGCGGCGATCCAGAAGCTGCGCAAGAAGTAATCCCCCGCCGCTCAGGTGGCGTGCGATCCGAAGGCCCGCATCAGCGGGCCTTCATGCTTCCGGCCGCCCCGACGCCATGACGAGGTGCGAGCATGGGCTCGCGCGCAACGCGCGGCCGCGCTGGTCGCCCGGCGCCGATCCCGCGGGCTCGCCCTGAGCCACTGCAGCGGCGCCAGCCGTTGCTCGCTGCGAGTCAGTCTGTCATCTGGCGCCTGCTTGCGACCTGATCACGGTGTCGAGAGACTTGACACCCGGCCGAGGATCAGCAGCGAAATGTTCAACGATGTCAATCACATGAAGCGCATGGCATGGATCGTGCACGAGAGATCGACACAAGTCGCCGACAGTGAGCGCAACCATGAAGAAGATCATCGTCGCCGCCGCCGCGATGGCTCTTGCATCCGCCCACGCCGCCCTGGTGCAGGTGAACTTCGCTTTCGACAACATCGCGCAGGGATCGTTCGAGTACGACGCTGAGCTCGACGGCGGCCTGATCTTCTTCGCTGACCTCTCGAGCTTCTCGCTGCAATTCGCCGGCCTGACGAACAGTCTCTACGACCTGGCCTTCGTCAACGCCGGCAACAGCCAATTCCGCCACCTGCAGTGGGACTCATGGACCGACAGCTTCGTCACCGTCGACATCAGCGGCTTCCCGACCACGCTGGCCGAGATCAAGGTCAACGGCACGGCGGGTTTCTTCGTCCGTGACGACTTGAAGGTCATCCGGGACTATGCGGGCGGCGGCGACCAGTTCTACCGCGAGCTGTCGATTCGCGTCGAGCGCAACCAGGTACCAGAGCCTTCCGCCATCGCGCTGCTGCTGGTTGCCGCCGGCATTGGCGCCGGGTTGAAGAGGCGCCGCGCTCAGGCCTGATCTCGGCCAGGGGTTCTTCCCGCGCGTATCCGCCGCGGCGCTCGCCGCGGCCGTCCCCGCGCAGGAGCCCCGGGCCGGTGAGGTCACCCCCCAGCAGCTTCGAGGCGCTGCCGCTGCTTGGCACCAACGCCGCGGGCTCGCCCTGAGCCACAGCGGCGGCGCCAGCCGTTACGCTGGCCACCATGGAAACCGACACCGCCCGCCGCCACACGCTGGGCGAGCTGCTGAGCCGCAGCGCCGCCCGCCACCCCGACAAACTGGCCGTCGCCTGCGGCGAGGCCCGCTACAGCTACCGCGAGTTCGACACACTGGCGTCGCGGCTGGCCGCCGGCCTCGCCGGCCAGGGCATCGCCAAGGGTGACCGCGTGGCCATGCTTGCGCGCAACTCGCACGCCTTCGCCGCGATGCGCTTCGCGCTCGCGCGGCTGGGCGCGGTGCTGGTGCCGATCAACTTCATGCTCAAGGCCGACGAGGCCGCCTACATCCTGCGCCATGCGGGCGCCCGTCTGCTCGCCACTGACAGCGGCCTCGCGCCGCTGGCGCGCGACGCGGCGGCGCGCGACACCCGCGTCGAGCAGCTGCTGTGGATGCCTGCCGAGGAAGCGTCCGACCCCGCCCCCGGCATGCTCGACTGGCGCACGCTCGCCGAATGGGGTGGCGCGCTGCCGGCGGTTCCGCTCTCCGGCACCGACCTGCTGCAGATCGTCTACACCAGCGGCACCGAGTCGGCCCCCAAGGGCGCGATGCTGACCCACGACGCGGTGATGTGGCAGTACGTCAGCTGCCTGGTCGACGCCGAGGTCGCCGGCGGCGACCTGATGCTGCATGCGCTGCCGCTGTACCACTGCGCGCAGCTCGACGTCTTCTTCGGCCCCGGCCTCTACGCCGGCGCGAGCAACGTGATCACCTCGGCGCCGGTGCCCGAGCGGCTGCTGCCGCTGATCGAGCGCCACCGCATCAGCTCGTTCTTCGCGCCGCCGACGGTGTGGATCTCGCTGCTGCGATCGCCGCTGTTCGACCGCACCGACCTGACGAGCTTGGCCAAGGGCTACTACGGCGCGTCGATCATGCCGGTGGCGGTGATGCAGGAGATCCTGCAGCGGCTGCCGAACCTGCGGCTGTGGAACCTCTACGGCCAGACCGAGATTGCGCCGCTGGCGACGATGCTCGGCCCCGACGACCAGCTGCGCAAGCCCGGCAGCTGCGGCCGCGCGGTGTTGAACGTGCAGACGCGAGTCGTCGACGACACGATGAACGATGTCGCGCCGGGTGCGGTCGGCGAGATCGTGCACCGCAGCCCGCAGCTGCTCTCGGGCTACTTCCACGACGACGAGCGCACCGCGTCGGCCTTCGAGGGCGGCTGGTTCCATTCGGGCGACCTGGCGACGGTCGACGACGAAGGTTTCATCACCGTCGTCGACCGCAAGAAGGACATGATCAAGACCGGCGGCGAAAACGTCGCGAGCCGCGAGGTCGAAGAGGCGATCTACCGCCTCGACGGCGTCAGCGAGGTGGCGGTGGTCGGGCTGCCGCACCCGCACTGGGTGGAGGCGGTGGTGGCGGTGGTGGTGCCCAAGCCCGGCGCCGCGCTCACCGAAGAGGCGGTGCTCGCCTTCTGCCGCGACCGGCTGGCCACCTTCAAGGCGCCCAAGCGGGTGGTGATCGCCGACGCGCTGCCGAAGAACCCCAGTGGCAAGGTGCTCAAGCGCGAACTGCGGCTGGCACACGGCAAGCTGTTCGACTGACCACCCGACGAGGAAGCGCATGGGCAAGAAGGGCAGGAAGGCCGGCGACGGCAAGCTCGGCAAGGCCGAGTACGAGGAGCGGCTCGAGCCGCTGCAGCTGCAGCTCAACGAGCTGGTGCGCTGGCTGCAGCACACCGGCAAGCGGCTGATGGTGGTGATCGAGGGCCGCGACACTGCCGGCAAGGGCGGTGTTATCGCCGCGATCGCCGAGACGTTGAACCCCCGCCAGTGCCGCATCGTCGCGCTCGGCAAGCCGAGCGAGCGCGAGAAGACGCAGTGGTACTTCCAGCGCTACGTGCCGCACCTGCCGGCGGCGGGCGAGATCGTGCTCTTCGACCGCAGCTGGTACAACCGCGCCGGTGTCGAGCGGGTGATGGGCTTCTGCACCGAGGCCGAGGCCGAGGCCTTCCTCGATCAGGCGCCGGTGTTCGAGAAGATGCTGATCGACGACGGCGTGCTGCTGCTGAAGTACTGGCTGACGGTGGACCAGGCGCAGCAGGAGGAGCGCTTCGCCGAGCGGCGGGCCGACCCGCTGAAGCGCTGGAAGCTGTCGCCGATCGACCTCGAAGCGCGCACCCGCTACGCCGACTACGGCAAGGCAAGAAACCGCATGCTCGAAGCGACGCACAGCAAGCATGCGCCGTGGACGCTGGTCGACTTCAACGACCAGCGCCGCGGCCGGCTGGCGCTCATCCGCCACCTGCTCGACGCTGTTCCAGACACCCGCGTGCCGGAGGTCGCGTTCGACTTCCCGCCGCTCGGCCACGAGCCGCTGCGCGAGAAGTTCAAGGGCAAGTTCAAGCCGATCTGATCGCCGCGCCGCGCCGCGGCGCCGGCGTCACAGGCTGCCCGTGCTGCGCAGGTGCTCGAGCCGCAGCGCCAGTGCCTGGCGCATCTCGGCCACACGCTGGTGCAGCGCCTTCGCCGCGGCCTCGTCGGCGGTGGCGTCGGCCTCGGCCTGCATCGCGGCAATGCGCTGCATCAGCTCCACCTCGGGTGGCACGACGCCGGCGTCCTTGAGGACCTTCATCCCCATGCGCAGCTCGGCCGGCGTCTCGTCGTAGCCGTCGCCGAACGAGAGCGGCTTGCCGTAGCTCGGTGCGCGCTGCAGTTCGCCGGCCTTCTCGCTTTCGGCGATCGCGCGGCCGATGTGGTCTTCCTGCAGCTTCAGGCGCTGGGCGCGCTTGTCTTCGGCATTCATCGCTTCACCCTCTCAGGCCTTGCGGTCGTCGGTCATGTCGAGCGCCTCCATCCAGTGGCGCGTCAGCGGCGTCGCCGGCTTGGCCATCAGCCGCTCGTGGACGAGGGCGCGGCCGAGTGCACGGCGGCCGCCGCGCGCGGTGGCCGCGAGGATCGTCTGGTCGATCAGGTCGCGCTGCGCATGGCTGCCGCCGAAGCGCTGCGCCGATGCGCGTGTGGTGTACAGCGTCTCGGCAGCGATGTCGTGCTCGCCCTTCGCGAACGCGATCACGCCGCGCATCAACGGCAGCCCGACTTCACGAGCCATCAGGTGGTTGGCGCGACGGGCGTCGGCGGCATCCATCGCACGCGCCGCGCAACGCGCAAGCCAGGCCTCGGCACGCGCCACCTCGCCGGCGCCGAGCATCGCCAGCACCAGATGCAGGTCGTTGAAGGCGTAGTAGCCGGCGCTGCCATCGTCCTGCGGCCAGGCTGCGAGCAGCGCCGCGCAGCCGGCCGAGACATCCTGCCCGAGCAGGTGCAGCCGCCACCACATCGCCGCGGCGTCGACGCGCTGCACGGTGATCTGGAGCGCGTCGCCGCTCAGGTGGCTGTCGAGCAGCCGCAGAACGCCGACGACGTCCAGCGCTTCCAGCCTAAACAGCCCCTTGTGCCACCACAGGTGCCCCGAGAAGCCGTTGCCTTGCGCCCAGTGCGGCTGGTGCTGGCGCAGCCAGGCCTGGCCTTCCTCGTAGCGGCCCTGCATCTCCATCACATGCGCCACCGCGTGCACCGCCCACGGCACACGCGGCTCGGCAGCCAGCGCCCGGCGGCCGACTTCCTCGGCCTGCGGGTAGAGGTGGTTCTCTTCGAGCCCGAAGGCGTAGAGCGCGAGCACGTAGGGGTGCAGGCGGTCGCCTTCGTCCCACTCGGGCAGCGCACGTGCCGGGCGCAGCCGCAGCCCGGCGGCGTCGCCGCGGTAGAAGTCCCACAGCTGCGCCCACTGCAGCGCGAGCGCATCGCGAGGGTGGTCGATCAGCAGCTCGTCCCAGGTCCGGCAGGCGGCGGACCAGCGGCCCTCGGCGATCTGCTGCACCGCCTCGAGGTGTGCACGTTCGCGCGCCGGCGCCCGGTCGGCGAGTGTGCGCGCGTGCGCGAGGTGCTGCTCGGCCTCGGCGCACAGCCCGGGCTCGGTGAGGCTGAGCAGGAATCCCGCGCGCATCACGTGCGGCAACACCCAGGCGGGGTCGGCCTCGGCCGCGGCGTCGAGGTCGGCGAGTGGCGTGTCGTAGAACGACATCATCCGCCACAGCGCCTGCTCGGCGGCCTCGCGCGCGGCACCGACGCTGCTGCCACAAGGGATGCCGCGGGGGTCGGTGGGGCTCATCCGAGCCCCCTACGGCCCTTCGGGCCGGTCCCCCCAAGGGGGAGCGAGCCCGACCGGGAGACCCGGATCGGGCTCATGTGAGCCCCCTACGGCCCTTCGGGCCGGGCCTTGCAGGCCGCGCCGGACCCGTGGTCCGGCTCGTCGCCAGGCGCGAGCGGTCCACCGGACCGTTCGCGTCCGGGCTCCGCCCTCCGAGGGGGAGCAAGCCCGACCGGGAGACCCGGATCGGGCTCATGTGAGCCCCCTACGGCCCTTCGGGCCGGTCCCCCCGTGGGGGAGCGAGCCCGACCGGGAGACCCGGATCGGGCTCATTGCGCCACCCCGTCGACGAAGGGTTTCAGGGCCGCGTACAGCGTGTGGTTCACCGGTGCCGGCAGAGCGCGTTCGGCGGCCAGCCGGGCGACACCGCCGCACAGCCAGGGGGCTTCGAGCCGGCGGCCGGCGAGCAGGTCGTGCAGCATCGATGCGCGCATTTCGGCGGGCAGGTTGTCGACGAAGGCCATCTGGCGGTCGACGAAACCCTCCTCGAAGACGACGCCATGTGCCGCGGCGAGCGCGGCGGTCTCCTCCATCGACGTGCGCAGCGTCGCGCGCAGGTCCGGGTCGCTGCGCACCGCGCCGATCGGCAGCCGCACCAGGCAGGTCAGGCCCGACATCGCGACCAGGAAGACAAACTTCTCCCACAACGTTCGCATCGCATCGGGCACTCGCTGGATGTCGATGCCGGCGCCGGCAGCGGCGGCGACAAAGGTGTCGATCCGGCGCGACGCCAAGCCGTCACCGGCCAGCGCCGGCGGCAAGCCGACGCGCAGCCGCGCGAAGCTGCCGGTGTGCGTGATCAGACCCGGCGCACCGATCGTTGCCGCAATCTGCGCGACGCCGATCGCCACCCGCTCGGCACCCACCGCCTCGGCCAGCCAGAGGTGGCTCTCGACGCCGTTCTGCAGCGGCACGACGAGGCTCTCGTTGCCGAGGGCTGGGTGCAGCTGTTTCGCCGCGGCCTTCACGTCCCACAGCTTGGGGCAGAACAGCACGAGGTTGGGCTCGTGCATCGCGGTCGGGTCGTCGCCGCAGTGAACCGGTTGCAGGTGCGCCGGGCCGAGCGTGCTGTCGACGCGCAACCCCTGCTGCTGCATCGCCGCGAGGTGCGCGCCGCGGGCGACGAAGAACACCTCGTGCCCGGCCTTCGCGAGCTGGGCCCCGAAGTAGCCGCCGACGCCGCCGGTACCGAAGACGAGGATGCGCATGGGCTGCGAATCTACCGCTTTCGCGTGACCGTCGCCGGTACGGCCGGCGCCCCCAGCGCCCTCGGTGCCGGGCCGTCGGCCCGACCCGCCCTCCACGGGCGCTCGAGCAGCCCGGCGGGGCCGGATCGATTCAAGGCTCGGGCCAAGGCCTCGGGCCTGGCCGCAGCCGCTCCCAGGCGCGGGCGAGGCGCAGCACGCCGAGGTCGTCGTGCCGCCGCCCGGTGATCTGCAGCCCGATCGGCAAGCCGTCGGCGGTGTGGCCGCAGTCGATGCTGGCCGACGGCTGTTCGCTCATGTTGAAGGGCAGCGTGAAACCGATGTGGTGCATCGCCCTGGCCGGGTCGTTGAGCGGACCCGCCCACTCGGCAGCGTAGGTCGGCACCGGCGACACCGGGCTCAACACGAAGTCGAACGGCTGGCAGGCGGCGACCGCGGCGTCACGCAGCACCGCGATCTGCGAGAAGGCGCGGAACAGCTCGGCCGCGCTCGCGTGCTCGCCGGGCGCGACCCACTCGCGGATGTACGGCAGCACCTTTTCGCGCCGCTCCGGCGGCAGCGCCGAGATGTCGAGCCACGACCGCACACGCCAGAAGAGGTCGATGCCGAGCGCGACCTCGGGCTGCGTGAACGGCGCCAGCGGCTCGACGAAGGCGCCCGCGGCCTCGAAACGCCGTGCCGCGGCACTCACGGTGTCGGCGACCTCCGGCGCGGTCGGAATTCCCCAGCCGGCGTCGAGCTGCAGCCCGATCCTGAGCCCCTTCGGGTCGATGTCGAGCGCGCGCCAGTCGATCGCCTGCGGCGGCAAGCTGGTGGCGTCGCGCCAGTCGGCCTTCGAGAGCTCGGCCATCATCAGCGCGGCGTCGGTGACGGTGCGGGTCATCGGCCCGGCCACCCGCCCGATGTACGGTGGCTTGATCGGCACCCGGCCGTTGCTCGGCTTGAGCCCGAACACACCGCACCACCCGGCGGGCAGGCGGATCGAGCCGCCGATGTCGGTACCGATGTGCAGCGGGCCGTAGCCGGCGGCCGCGGCCGCACCGGCGCCGGCACTGCTGCCGCCCGGGTTCTTCGCCAGGTTCCATGGGTTGCGCGCCAGCGCATGGAAGGTCGACAGCCCCGATGACAGCATGCCGTAGTCGGGCATCGTCGTCTTCGACAGCAGCACGCAGCCGGCCTCGCGCAGCCGAGCCGCCGGCGGAGCATCCTCGGCGGCCGGAACGAGCTCGGTGGCCGCGGTGCCGAGCGGCATCGGCAGCCCGCGGGTGGCAATGTTCTCCTTGATCGTCACCGGCACGCCGTCGATCGGCGAGAGCGGTTCGCCGCGGCGCCAGCGCGCCTCGGAGTCACGCGCCGCGGCGATCGCGGCGTCGGGGTCGTAGGCCCACAGCGCGTGCAGCCGCGGTTCCCAGCGTGCGATGTGCTCGGCGATGCCGCGCACCGCCTCCACCGGCGAAGCATCGCCGCGGCGGTACAGCGTGGAGAGATCGTCGGCGCTCAGGTCCTGCCAGCGGGTCATCGTGCAGCTCCTTCGGGCCCCTGTGACGGCCAAGGCCGTCCGTCCCCCGAGGGGAACGGTCGAAGTGGCGGGGCCACATTCGCCCGGGGTGGATGTTGCCCGGGCACCGCGGCCAGCAGCCGCTGCGTGTACGGGTGTTGCGGTTGTCGGAACAGGCGGTCGGGGTCGCCCTGCTCGACGATGCGGCCGTGCTGCAGCACGATCACCTCGTCGCACACCAGGTCCACCACCGCGAGGTCGTGGCTGATGAAGAGGTAGGTCACGCCGAAGCGGTCCTGCAGGTCCTGCATCAGGTTCAGCACCTGCGCCTGCACCGAGACGTCGAGCGCGCTCACCGGCTCGTCGGCGACGATCAGCTTCGGCCGCGTCACCAGCGCGCGGGCGATCGCGATGCGCTGGCGCTGGCCGCCGCTGAACTCGTGCGGGTACTTGTCGAGATCGCTGGTGCGCAGCCCGACGGCGTCGATCACCTCGCCGGCGCGCTCGCGCTGCTCGACGCGGCTCGCGCCGTGCATCACCGCCAGCGGTTCCGATACCGTCTGAAGCACCTTGCGCCGCGGGTCGAGCGAGCCGTAGGGGTCCTGAAACACCATCTGGAAGCCGGCGCGCGCGCGGCGCAACGCGTCGGGCGAAAGCCCGTGCAGGTCCTGGCCGTCGAACACGACGCGGCCCGAAGTCGGCCGCTCGAGCGCCATCACCAGCCGCGCCAGCGTGCTCTTGCCGGAACCCGATTCGCCGACGATGCCGAGGCTGCAGCCGCGCCGCAGCGTGAAGCCGACGCCGTCGAGCGCCTGCACCCGCGGCGGCACCGAGATCAGCGTCTCGCGGGGCAGCCGGTAGACCTTGCTCAGCGACTCGGCCTGCAGCAGCACGTCGGCCATCAGGCCACCTCACGCCAGCGGAGGCAGCGCGCTTCGTGGTCCGCGGCCACTGGCGCCGGCGGGGGGGGTGCACGCCGACAGTCGTCGACCACCAGCGGGCATCGTTCGGCGAACGGGCAGCCGGCGGGCAAGTCGGCGAGTTCGGGCACCCGGCCGGGGATGGTCGAGAGCCGTGTGCCGCGAGCGAGCCCGAGCCGTGGCCGCGCCGCGAAGAGGCCGCGGGTGTAGGGGTGCGCCAGGCGGGCGAAGACCGCTGCCGTGGGACCGCTCTCGACCACCGTGCCGCCGTACATCACCAGCATGCGCTGCACGCAGTCGGCCATCACGCCGAGGTCGTGGCTGATCAGCAGCAGGCCCATGCCGTCTTCGCGCACGAGCTCGGCGATGAGGTCGAGCACCTCGCGCTGGATCGTCACGTCGAGCGCGGTGGTCGGCTCGTCGGCGATCAGCAGGTCGGGGCCGCAGGCGAGCGCAATCGCGATCACCACGCGCTGCCTCTGGCCGCCGGAGAGCTGGTGGGGGTAGGCGTCGAGCCGCTGCGCCGCCTGCGGCAGCTGCACCCGTTCGAGCAGCCGCAGCGCTTCGGCGCGCGCGGCGGTGCGCGTCAGCCCCTTGTGCAGCCGCAGCGGCTCGGCGATCTGGCGGCCGACCGTGTGCAGCGGGTTCAGCGCCGTCATCGGCTCCTGGAACACCATGCCGATGCGGTTGCCCCGCAGCGTGCACAGCTCCGACTCGGGCAGCCCGTTCAGCTCACGGCCGCCGAAGCGGATCGACCCCGCGACTTGCGCCCCTTCGGGCAGCAACCCCATCAGCGCGAGCGCGGTGATCGACTTTCCGCAGCCCGATTCGCCGATCAGCCCGAGCGTATCGCCGCGATCCAAGGTGAACGACACGCCGCGCAGCGCGTCCGCCGGGCCGCGGGCGGTTTGCAGCGTGACACGCAGGTCGCGGACTTCGAGCAGGCTCAAGCGGTGGGCGCGGTGGCGGGACGGGTGCCCCGCCGACGATATCGGATTCGCGCCCGCCGCCCTGGGCCCGTGCCGGTGCCGGCACCGGGGGGCCGTCCGCGCGGGCATTGCCCGCGTGTCGGCGGTTCCCTCCAAGCCGGGCAAGCGCTGCGCCAGCTCAAGCGGCTCGCTCGTCGGTCGATCGGCGCCGGAACCATCGGCGGCGGGGTGGCCCTGAGTGCCTGTCGCGGTGATCGCGGCGTGATCAGGAGCAGATCGAGATGCGCAAGACGATTCTCGCCAGCGCCGCGCTGGCTCTGGCGGTGGCCGGTGGTTGGGCGCTCGCCGACCCGGGTGGCCGCCACGGCGGCGCGGGCGGTTGCCATGGCGAAGGCGCCGGTGCCCAGGCGCAGCAACATGGGGACCCCACGGCGATGCGGGAGCAGATGCATGCCCGCATGTCGCAGCGCATGCAGGAGCCGACGGGCCGCATGCACGAAGGCCGCGGACGAATGGGTGGCCGCCATCGCCATGGCGACACGCCGGCGGCGGCCTCGGCACCGCAACGCTGACCCGCGGGCAGCCTCTCGGTCGATCCGGCTCAGCCGGTCGACCGAGATCCCCTTCGGGGGACGGCCGGCGCGGTCGGCCTGGGGGCTCTATACGTCGATCCGGCTCAGCCGGTCGACCGAGATCCCCTTGGGGGACGGCCGGCGCGGCCTGGGCCGGCCCTCGGGGCGCCCTTCAGCGTGCCGGCATCGCGGCCTGCGGGTCGGGCTGAAACGCCGGTAGCGCGAGCAGCGCAGCGCGCACCGCCGCGTCGATCGGCGTCGCCGCCAGCGGCCCGGTGAGGGTTTCGAGGTCGCGGCCGTCGAGCGCGTGCGGCACCCGCCACAGGTAGCTCATGCGAGCGATCTCGCGCGACATCGGGTGCACCAGGCCCGCCAAGCGCAGCAGCGGCCAAGGCAGGCTGCCGACGGTGAAGCCGCGGCCCGCACCCACTCCGATGAGTGCCGCCGCGCGTTCGATGGCTCCCAGCAGTTGGCTGCCGGTCAGCGTGTGACCGGCGAAGTGCACCCGCGTCAGGCCCGGCGGCAGCGGCCGGGATGCGAGCGCGGCGCAGGCGCGCGCGAAGTCGGGCAGGTAGGCCCAGGCGTGCGGAACGTCGAGCGGGCCCGGGTAGACGAGCCGGCCCTGCGTGATGCGGGCCACGATCGCCTGGTCGAACCACGAGCCGCTGCCGTCGCCGCCGAAGAAGTCACCGGCGCGAACGACGACGCTCGTCAGCCCGCGCCCGGCGCGGTGGGCGAGTTCCTGCTCCATCGCGACGCGCTGGCGGCCCTTCGGCGTGGTCGGCTGCTCCGCGGTCTGCGGCGTCAGCAGCGCCGGCATGCCGGCGCCGAAGTTGTAGACGTTGCCGGGCAACAGGAAGGTGGCACGCAGCCGCTCGGCGACCGCCAGGCCCTGGTGGAACAGCGGCATCAGCTCCGCGTTCCAGCGCGTGTAGAGCGGGTTCACCGCGTACACGACGAGGGTGGCTCCGGCGGCGCGGATCGCGAGCGCGTGAGTCTGGTTCAGCGGCGTGTCGACCCACTCGGCGCCGAGCGGCAGGCGTGCCGCCGGCGCGCGGCGCTGCTGCGCCAGCACCTGCCAGCCGGCGGTGGCGAATGCGCGGACGGCAGCGGCGCCGAAGCGGCCGGCGGCGCCGAGGACGAGGACGGAGGGGCGGGTCATGGTGTCGGCTCGGTGAAGCGGCGGAAGTCGTCAGTCTCGGCGGCGCTGACCCATTCCGCAATCGCCGAAGATGGCATTCGAGATATACATTTCCGCATGCCTGCCGCCGACGACCGCTTCGATTGGGCGCTGGTGCGCAGCTTTCTTGCCGTGCTCGATGCCGGCAGCCTGACCGGCGCCGCGCGGCGCAGCGGGCTGCTGCAGCCGACGCTGTCGCGCCATGTCGCCGAGCTCGAGGCGCAGCTCGGGGCGCCGCTGTTCGAGCGCACCGGCCGCGGCGTGACGCCGACCGCCACCGCGATCGCGATCGCCGACGCCGCACGCCGCATGGAGGAGGGTGCGCTCGCACTGCGCCGGCGGCTGGCAGCCCGGCGAGTCGCCGATACCGGCACCGTTCGCATCACCACCAGCCAGGTCGCGGCGGTGTGGCTGCTGCCGCCGCTGCTGGCCGAGCTGCAGCGGCACGAGCCGGGGCTGCAGATCGAGCTGCATGCATCGAATGCCGTCTCGAACCTGCTGCGCCGCGAAGCGGACATCGCGGTGCGCATGGTGCGGCCGGCGCAGCAGTCGCTGCTGGCCCGCAAGCTGGGCGAGATCGGCATCGTCGCCGCCGCGCACCAGAGCTACCTCGCGCAGGCCGGCACGCCGCGCACGCGCGACGAGCTGCTGCGCCACCGGCTGATCGGCTACGACCGCGACGACTCGATGCTGCGCGGCTTTGCGGCGCTGGGTGTGCCGGTCACCCGCGAGCTCTTCGTGCTGCGCACCGACGACCAGGTGGCCTACTCGCGGCTGGTGGCCTGCGGCGCCGGCATCGGCTTCGTCGCCGGCTACACGCTCGGTCGGTTTCCCGGCGTGGTGCCGCTGCTGCCCGCGCTGCGCATCCCGCCGTTGCCCTGCTGGCTGGCGGTGCATCGCGAGATCCGCGGCAGCCGTCTGGTGCGCCGGGTGTTCGACTACCTGGCGGAGGCGATTCCGGCTGTGCTCGCGGCCAGCGCGTCGAGGTAGGCGCCGGCCACCCGCTCGGCGCCCTGCAGACCGAGCGCGTTCATCAGCCGCTCGGCGATCACCGCACCCTCGTCGTCGCTCTGGCCGTCGTTCAGCACGACCTCGAGCTCGACAAAGTCGCCCAGCCCCTCGACGCGGTCGAGGTGAACACGCGTCGCGCCGACGAGCAGCAGCCGCCGCTGTTTGCGCACGCGGCCGAGCACACCGAGCGCGCGCGCCAGCGCCTCGTGCAGCATGTCGGGGTCGGGCACTGGCACGCGCACATGGTCGGAGGCCCGCGCCTCGACGGTGTCGGCGCGGTGGTAGTGGATCAGCTCGGCGCTGCCGTCGTCGAAGCGGCGCAGCTTCAGCCGGCCTTGCGGCACACGGTAGAAGGTGTCGTCCTGGACGATCGTCTGGGGCTCGCCACCGGCCAGCGCCCGAGCCTGTGGCAGCAGCGACTCGGCGCTGTCGATGCGTGCCTTGATCTCGACGTTGCGGCCCACCTGGTGCTCAGGCCGCCGCCGGCGCGGCGGCGATCTGGCGCAGCGCCTGCTCGAAGACCTCGGGCGGCTGCCCGCCCTGGATCAGGTGCTTGCGGTCGACCACCACCGACGGCACCGAGTGGATGCCGGCGCGCTGCCAGAACTGCTCGCGCTCGCGCACCTCGGCGGCATGGGCGTCGCTTTCGATCACCGCGCGCGCGCCGGCCTCGTCGAGCCCGGCCTTCACCGCCAGCTCGAGCAGCACGTCGGGCGCACCCGGGTTGCGGCCTTCGCCGTGGTAGGCCTGCAGCAGCAGGTGCTTCAGCCGGCGCTGCGCCGCCGCGTCCTGCCCGCCAGCCCAGGCCAGCAGGCGGTGGGCGTCGAAGGTGTTCCACACCCGCGGCCGCGCGCCGAAAGCGAAGCCGACCGCTGCGCCGCGGTCGCGGATGGCGGCCTGGTTGCGCGCGATCTGCTCGGGCCCGATGCCGTACTTGGCACCCAGGTACTGCACGGTGTCGGCGCCTTCGGGCGGCATCGTCGGGTTCAGCTCGAAGGGTTCGAACGAGAGCTCGACCTCGATTCCGGGGCCGATCTTCTCGAGCGCACGCTCGAGCGCATGGAGGCCGACCGCACACCAGGGGCAGGCGACGTCGGAGACGAATTCGATCTTCATGGGTGGGAGTCTGCCCGAAGGCGTTTGCCCCTCAGCGCTTGCGGGCGAGCTTGGGGTCCATCAGGTCGCGCAGGCCGTCGCCCATCAGGTTGAGCCCGAGCACCGAGAGCACGATCGCGACCCCCGGGAACACCGCCAGCAGCGGCGCCTGGAACATCAGCGACTGCGCTTCGCTGAGCATGCGCCCCCAGCTCGGCTGCGGCGGCTGCGTGCCGAGGCCCAGGTACGACAGCGCCGCCTCGGCGAGGATCGCGGTCGCGAACGAGATCGAGGCCTGCACGATCAGCGGGCTGGCGATGTTCGGCAGCACATGGTCGATCGTGATTCGCGCCGCCCCCTTGCCGGCGGCGCGTGCGGCAAGCACGTACTCGCGCGCCCACACCGCGTTGGCGGCACCGCGCGTGATGCGCGCGAACACCGGGATGTTGAAGATGCCGATCGCGACGATGCTCATCACGAGGCCGGGCCCGTAGATCGCGGTGAGCATGATCGCGGTGAGCAGCGCCGGGAAAGCGAAGGTGAAGTCGCTCGCGCGCATCACCACCTCCTCCACCCAGCCGCGGCGCGCCGAGGCCAGGCAGCCGAGCAGCACGCCGGCGAAAAGCCCGATGCCGACCGCGATCACGCCGACGACGATGCTGTTCTGCGAGCCCACCAGCAGCTGCGACGCGACGTCGCGGCCGAAGGCGTCGGTGCCGAGCCAGTGGGTGGCGCTCGGTGCCTGCAGCTTGCTCGGGATGTCGATCTCGGCCGGCGGGTAGGGCGACCACACCAGCGACAGCAGCGCCGCGGCGACGAGCAGCCCGCTCAGCGCGCCGCCGAGGACGAAGCTCGGGTGGCGCAACGCACGCGCACCGAAGTTCATCGGCACGCTCCCTGCGCTGCCGGCGGCGCGCCCCTCATGCGTCGGCCCTCCGCAGCCGCGGGTCCACCACCGCATAGAGAACATCGACGACGAAGTTCACGACGACGACGACGCCGGCGAGCAGCATCACGACGTCGCGAACGACGACGAGGTCGCGGTTGGCGATGGCCTGGAACACCAGCCGGCCGATGCCCGGCAGCACGAAGACGTTCTCGACCACGATGGTGCCGGTGACGAGGTTCGCGAACTGCAGCCCGCCGATCGTCAGCACCGGGATCAGCGCGTTGCGCAGCACATGGCGCCAAAGCGCCTGGCGGCGCGTCAGCCCTTTGGCACGCGCGGTGCGGACAAAGTCCTCGCGCATCACCTCGAGCACCGCCGATCGTGTCACGCGCGCGAGGATCGCCGCCTGCACCAGCGCCAGCGCCAGCGCCGGCAGCAGCAGCGACTGCAGCGCCTCGGCGACGCCGCCACCCTCGTCCTCGCTCCAGCCAGGGAAGCCGCCGGCACTCACCCACTGCAGCTTCACCGCGAAGAGCATGATCAGCAGGATCGCGAACCAGAAGTTCGGGATCGCGATGCCGAGCTGGCTGCCGGCCATCACCGCGAGGTCGCCGGCGCGGTTGTGGCGCGATGCGGCGTAGACGCCGAGCACGAGCGCGAGCACGATCGTCAGCGCCATCGCCATCACCGCCAGCGGCAAGGTCACACGCAGGCGTTCGGCGATCAGCTCGGCGGTGGGGGTGTCGTAGCTGATGCTGCGCGCGGTGCTGCCGGTCAGCACCCCGCCCACCCAGTCGCCATAGCGCTGCAGGGCCGGTCGGTCGAGGCCGAGCCTGGCTTCGAGCGCGGCCACCGCCTCGGGCGTTGCGGTGTCGCCGAGGATGACCTCGGCGGCGTTGCCGGGCAGCAGCTCGAGCACCGCGAAAACCACCACCGAAGCGACCAGCAGCGTGGCCAGGAAGGTGGCCAGGCGCTTCAGCAGGAAGAGGCTCATCGGCGGCGATGATGCCTCACCGCCCGGTGGCGCCCGGCGGCGGCCGGCCGCAGCGCCGGTGCGACGCCGCGGCGTGTGGTCAGCGGCAGGCGAAGAAGGTCACGTAGCGCGCCGCGGCCGCGATACCCATGCGCGAGACGCCGGGGTCGAGCAGGTTGCGGTGATGCGCCGGCGACAGGCGCCAGCCTTCGAGCAGTGCCTCGGGGGTGCGGTGGTTCCAGCCGACGTTCTCGACGCACAGCCGGCTCCTCGTGCGCTGGAAGCGGGCCCGGAACCCTTCGTGCGAGAGCTGGCGGCGCTCCGACATCGAGGCGCTGTGTTCGAGCGCGAGATCGGCGAGGTCTTCGGCGACCTCGAGCGGCCCGAGCCCGTTCTGTGCGCGGTAGGCGTTGATGAGGTTGGCGAGGTGGTGAGTGAATGGGCTCGCGGTGGTGGCTTCACGGCCGCTCTCGGCCGCCGTCGCGGTGGTCGTGCAGACCACGACCGTCGTCGCCACCAAGGCATGTTTCCAGACCCGACCGCCCATCGCTCCTCCGAAGTTTCCGAAACTGGACGGCCTCGTGGCCGCCGGCAGCGAGCGCCGCACCGTAGGGCAGCGCCGCGGGCGCGTCAACGCCCGCCTGGCGGGTTTATCGGCGGAGCCGGGAAGAAATCAAACTCTGCGGGCAGGCGCGGGGCGGCAGCCGGCAGCGGCGAGCGCAGGATGGAGCTTCCGGGCAGCCGTCTGGCTCGTCGCCGGCGGCCGGGCAGGGGCCGCGCTCCCCTTGGGCTCGGGTGGGATCGGGCGCAGCAACTCCTTCAGGTTGCGCTCGGCGTCCTCGGCGCCCCGCGCCGCGGCGGCGCGGAACCACCGTTCCGCCTGGGCGTGGTCGTGCGGAATGCCGGAACCCAGCGCGTACAGCACGCCGAGGTTGTTCTGCGCCGCGCTGTCGCCGGCCTCCGCGGCCGGGCGCAGCCAACGCGCGGCGAGTGCGTCGTCTTGCGCGATGCCGACGCCGCTCATCGCCATCCAGCCGTAGAGGCCCTGGGCGCCGGCATGCCCCTGCCGGGACGCGTCCTCGAGCAGCTTCGCGGCCGCTCGCGGGTCGCGCCGCTGGCCGCCGGAGCCGCAGAGCAGGGCAAGTGCGCGCTCGTACTTGGCCTGGGCGTCAGGCGGGACCACCGGCCGCGACGCGGCGGTCGCTGCAGCGGCCGGTGTTGCCGGGCCGGCCCCCTGCGCGTACGCAGCGGTGGCCAGCAGCGACAGCAGGCAAACGATCAACCCGGTCCGCGTGGCGCAGCGCATCAGCGCCTCCTCCTGAAAGCGCCTCGCCGAGCCGACCAGGCCAGCGCAGCGAGTGCCACCCCCGTCAGCGCCAGGCTGGCCGGCTCGGGGGCGCCGTTGGGCGGCGGGCCGCCTTCGATCTCGGCGCGCTCGCCGAGCACCGCGACGTTCTGGCAGACATAGGGCACGATCACCGTGTAGTTGCGGCCGCGGCTGTCGGCCGCCTGGTACAGCGTGCCGTACTCGACATGCCCGGGCGCGAAGTTGACGCGGGTGTTGAAGCACAGCGTGGTGCCAAAGGCCATCGCGAGCATGCTGTTGCCCCAGTCGCGCCGGCGGTCGAGGGTGTGGATGCCGTCGCGCGAGATCGCCACTTCTTCGGTCGACCAGCCGCGCTCGGCACGCTGGGCGATCTGCTTGACCACCTCGGGCGGAAGCCGTGCCGCGACCAGCGCCTGCTCGACGCTGCCGCGGTAGCGGTTGGCGCCGGGCACGCCCCACGAGCAGCTGTTGCGCAGCCCGAGCGGCGTTCGGTTCTCGACCACCCGTTCGTCCTTGGGCGGCAGCGGTTCACCGTCGAAGTCGACACCGGCCGGTGTCGCCTGCGACCGCAACTCCGCGCCGCCGATGGGCACCATGGTCGGGTGCGGCGGCTTGGCCGCGACCTTGCCGCGCCACATCCGCGCGCCTTGCACCCCGGCCAACGCCACCGCGGCGCCGAGCACAAACCACAGCACCCGCGTGCGCCAGACCGGCCCGCGAGGTGCCGCTGCCACCTCGCTGCCGACGCCGCCGAGCAGACCCTCCCAGGTGCAACTCGTGCAGCGGTAGCGCTGCAGCGAACGGAACAGGCTGGCGACGAAATCGACCGCGTTGCGCGGCACGCGCTCGACCGGCGCCCCGCAATCGGGGCAATGGTGCGCGGCGTGCGGAGATGACGGCTCGGAGGACATTCGGGCTTCCTTCGGAACGCATTGGAACGCCGCGTCCGCCGATTGCCGTTGATCAAGCGCAGACCGATTGCAGACGCCGCCAGGGGCACCCGCGGCTGCCAGAATCGCCACGCTTGATGCCAAGGAGGCCGGGTATGGCAACGATCGCTTTCGACACCCGCGAGATCTATGTCGGCGGGCGCTGGCGCCGCGCCGCGGCCGCGGAGACGCTGCCGCTGATCAACCCTTCGGACGGCAGCCTGCTCGCCGAAATCGCCCGCGGCGGCGCGGCCGACATCGATGCCGCCGTGGCCGCCGCCGAGGCCGCGCTCGAAGGCGAGTGGGGCCGCCTGACCGCCGCCGAGCGCGGCCGCGTGCTCGCAAAGATGGCCGTGGCGGTGCTGGAGCAGGCCGACGAACTGGCGCGGCTCGAGGCGCTCGATGTCGGCAAGCCGCTGAAGCAGGCGCGCGCCGATGCGGTGGCGCTGGCGCGCTACCTCGAGTTCTACGGCGGTGCCGCCGACAAGGTGCACGGGCACACGATCCCGTTCGCCAACGGCTATGCGGCGCTGACGCTGCGCGAGCCGCATGGTGTCACCGCGCACATCGTGCCGTGGAACTACCCGATGCAGATCATCGGCCGCAGCGTCGGCGCTGCGCTGGCGATGGGCAACGCCTGCGTGCTGAAGCCGGCCGAGGAGGCCTGCCTGACGGCGCTGGCCTTCGCGCACATCGCCCACGAGGCCGGACTGCCGGCGGGGGCCCTCAACGTCGTCCCGGGGCTCGGCGAGGAAGCCGGCGCGGCGCTCGCCGCCCACGCGGGCGTGCGGCACATCTCGTTCACCGGATCGGTGCAGGTGGGTTCGCTGATCCAGGCCGCGGCGGCGAAGAACGCGGTGCCGGTGACGCTCGAACTCGGCGGCAAGAGCCCGCAGATGGTGTTCGCCGACGCCGACCTCGACGCCGCGCTGCCGTTCCTGGTCAACGCCGGCATCCAGAACGCCGGCCAGACCTGCTCGGCCGCCAGCCGCATCCTCGTCGAACGGCCGGTGTTCGACGAGGTCGTTGCGCGAATGGCCGAGCGCTACCGCGCGCTGCGGGTCGGCCCCGCGCTGGCCGACCTCGACGTCGGGCCGCTGATCTCGAAGCGCCAGCACGAGATCGTTTCCGGCTATGTCGACCTCGTGCGCAGCAGCGGCCTGCAGGTCGCGGCACAGGCGGGGCTGCCGGCCGACCTGCCGCCCGGCGGCTACTACGTCGCGCCGACGCTGGTGGCCGGCGTCGATGCGCGCCACCGCATCGCGCAGGAGGAGATCTTCGGCCCGGTGCAGGCGGTCACGGCGTTCGACGGCGAGGCCGAGGCGCTGGCGATCGCCAACGGCACCCGCTACGGGCTGGTGGCCGGCGTCTGGACGCGCGACGGCGGCCGCCAGTGGCGGATGGCGCGCCGGCTGCAGTGCGGCCAGGTGTTCGTCAACAACTACGGCGCCGGCGGCGGCATCGAGCTGCCTTTCGGCGGCGTAAAGCATTCGGGGCACGGCCGCGAGAAGGGCTTCGAGGCGCTGTACGGCTTCTCGGTCGTCAAGACCGTTGCCATCAAGCACGACTGATCGGAGACCCCATGAGACTGAACGGCAAGATCGCGATCGTCACCGGCGGCGGCTCGGGCTTCGGTGAGGGCATTTGCGCCAAGTTCGTCGCCGAAGGGGCGAAGGTGCTGGTGGTCGACCGCGATGCGGCGGCGGCGGAACGCGTCGCCGCGGCCTGCGGTGCCGCCGCGCTGGCCCACCGCGCCGATGTCAGCGTCACGGCCGATGTGACCGCGATGGTCGCCGCAGCCGAGCAGCGCCTGGGGCCGCTCGACATCCTCGTCAACAACGCCGGCGTCGGCCACCTGCCGCAGCCGCTGGAGGGGCTGCCGGAGGTGGAGTTCGACCGCATCCTGGCGGTCAACGTGAAGTCGATCTACCTGGCGGCGCGAGAGGTCGTGCCGCGCTTCAAGGTGCGGCGAAAGGGTGTCATCCTGAACATGGCCAGCACCGCCGGCGTCAGCCCGCGGCCGCGGCTGGCCTGGTACAACGCCAGCAAGGGCTGGGTGATCACGGCCACCCGTGCGATGGCGGTGGAGCTTGCGCCGGCGGGCATCCGCGTCGTCGCGCTGAACCCGGTGGCCGGCGAAACGCCGATGCTGAAGACCTTCATGGGTGAGGACACGCCCGAGATGCGCGCGAAGTTCCTGTCGACGATCCCGCTCGGGCGCTTCTCGACGCCGCAGGATCTCGGCAACGCCGCCTGCTTCCTGTGCAGCGACGAGGCCTCGATGATCACCGGCGTCTGCATGGAGGTCGACGGCGGGCGCTGCATCTGACGCCGTCGACCGGCCGGCGCGGCGCCGGCTTCAGCCGAGGTAGCGGTCGGCTGCCGCTTCCAGGTCGGAGGCGAAGCCAGGGTCGGTGGCGCGCACCCGGTCGGCCAATTGCCGCACCGCGACGACATCACGAACCCTGCGCTCGGCGGCAGTCAACGGCGGGCTGCCGAACAGGCGCGCCAGCGCGCGGTAGACGATGGCTGCGATAGCGGCACCCCGCGGGACTTCGGGGCTGGGGACCGACAACACGCTGATCGAGCGGCTCATGACAACTCCTTTGGGTTTCGACCGCCACCGGGTGGGTGGCGTCGAGGCACATATTAGTGTTAACCCTTATCTATCAAGCTGAAAGATGTGCATGTAAGCTATGCACAACACTCATGTCATGGGTGGCCCGTTAACTTCCGCACGCTCGACCTCAACCTGCTTCGTGTCTTCGACCGCTTGATGGCCGACGGCAGCCTGACCCGCGCCGCGGCCGAGTTGTCGATCACCCAGCCGGCGGCCAGCCACGCGTTGAAGCGGCTGCACACAGCGGTCGGCGAGCCGCTGTTCGTGCGCACCGCCACCGGCATGAAGCCGACGCCGCGCGCCGAAATCCTGTGGCCGCAGGTTCGGGACGCGCTCGCTGCGTTGCGCGAGGCCCTGTCGCCCGAGGCCTTCGACCCCGGGCATGGCCACACCGTCTTCCGGTTGACGATGGCCGACGCCACCGCGGCGCTGCTCGTGCCGGCGCTGCTGAAGGCGATGGAAGGTGAACGTGGCGGCGTCAGCGTGCGCATCCAGCCGCTGACCACGCGCGACCCGCGCCGGCTGCTGCTGCAAGGCGAAGCCGACCTCGCGGTGGGACATTTCCCGGTCGCGATCGCGGCGCTGCTCGCCGAGGGCGCCGCATCCGGGCTGCGCCACGCTCACCTGTACGACACGCGCTATGTCTGCGTGATGCGCCGCGGGCACCCGCTCGCCGAACACGCGCTGACGCTCGACGACTACTGTGCCGCCGAGCACCTGCTGGTGAGCTTCTCCGGCCGCAGCCAGGGGCTGCCCGACCAGGCGCTGGCGGCGCTCGGCCGCAGCCGGCGAATCGTGCTCACCGTCAACCAGTTCTTCACCGCCGGCCGCGTCGTCGCGCGGTCGGAGTTGCTGACCGCGTTGCCCGAGGTCTTCGTACCGGCCACCGGCTATGACGACCAGTTGGTGTGGCGGCCGATGCCCTTCGCGATGGATGCGGTGTCGGTGCAGATGGTGTGGCCGCTGCGGCTCGACACCGATGCCGCGCAGCGCTGGCTGCGCGAGAAGGTGCTGCGCGCCGCCGCGGCGGCGACACCGCAGGGGTCGCGGTCGGCCCGGACCTGACCTTCCCGTGCCCGCTGCGCGGCAGACCGGCGGCGCCCCTGCCGCGTGGACTCGGCACGCCGGCCGGGAGATCGCGAAGACCGGTGAGGAAAGCCCGGCCCGTTCAGGCGATCACCGCCGCCATCGCGACCGCGGTGCGCTCGACATTGCCCTGGTTGAGCCCGGCGATGCAGATACGGCCGGAGCGGATCAGGTAGACGCCGTACTGCTCGCGAAGGCGGTCGACTTGCTCCGCCGAGAGCCCGGTGTAGCTGAACATGCCGCGCTGCGAGAGAAAGTAGCCGAAGTCGCGTCCCGGCACCTTGGCCGAGAGCACTGCGTGCAGGCTGCGGCGCATCGCCAGGATGCGCTCGCGCATCGCCGCGACGTCGGCCTCCCAGGCGCTTCGCAGCGCGGGTTGGCCGAGCACGCGCGCGACGATGCCGGCGGCGTGGATGCCCGGGCTCGAGTAGTTGCGGCGGACGGTGGCCTTCAGCTGGCCGAGCACGAGTTCGGCCTCGGTGGCGCTGGCGCAGACGACGCTGAGCGCGCCGGCGCGCTCGCCGTAGACGCTCATGCTCTTCGAGAACGAGTTCGCGATGAAAAACGGCAGCCCGGCCTCGGCGAGCGCGCGCGCGGCGTAGGCATCGTCGGCGATGCCGTCGCCATAGCCCTGGTAGGCAAGGTCGAGGTAGGGCAGCAACGAACGCTCGCGCAGCAGCGGCATCAGCTCCTGCCACTGCGCGCGCGAGAGGTCGACGCCGGTGGGGTTGTGGCAGCAGGCATGCAGCAACACGACACTCTTCGGCGGCAGCGTGCGCAAGGTGTCGAGCATCGCGCCGAAGCGCACGCCGCCGGTGGCGGCGTCGTAGTACGGGTAGCGGTGCACGGCGATGCCGGCGCCTTCGAACATCGCACGGTGGTTGTCCCAGGTCGGGTCGCTGACCCAGACCTCGCTGCCCGGGAGCCAGCGCCGGATGAAGTCGGCCCCGACCTTGAGCCCGCCACTCGAGCCGATGGTCTGCAGCGTGACGATGCGGCCACTCTTCACCGCCTCGTGTTCGGCACCGAACAGCAGCCGCTGCACCGCGGCGCGTGCGGCCGGATCGCCTTCGATCGGAAGGTAGGGCTTCGCTCCCCCCTCGGCGAGCATCTGCGACTCGGCCTCGCGCACGCAGGGCAGCACCGGAATGCGCCCGGCATCGTCGAAGTAGATGCCGATCGAGAGGTTGACCTTGTCCGGCCGCGGGTCGCGCTGGAAATCCTCGTTCAGGCTGAGGATCGGGTCGCCCGCATAGGGCTCGAGGTGTTGGAACATAAGACCCTGCTTCGGTTAATCCTGGCGCCTGAACCGATGAAGCCGCCTCACCGGGGACTGCCGCGGATCCGGCTCAGCCGGTCCGCTGGCAAAGCCCCCGCGGGGGCGAGCCCGGACGGCGACAGTCCGGCGGACTGTCGCCGCCTGGCGAGCAGCCGGCCGCTTGCGGCCGGCGCGCCCTGCAAGGGCAGCGACCGAGAGGGAGCGTGGGGGCCCCATCACGCCGCGAGCGCGGCTTCGATGTCCTTGCGCAGCGATTCCGGCGCGTCACCCGGGGCATAGCGCTTGATCACCTTGCCGTCCTTGCCGATGAGGAACTTCGTGAAGTTCCACTTCACCGCCTGCGTGCCGAGCAGGCCTGGTGCCTCGGCAGTGAGCCACTTCCACAGCGGGTGCGCCTGGTCGCCGTTGACCTTGACCTTGGCCATCATCGGGAAGCTGACGCCGTAGTTCAGCTCGCAGAACGACGCGATCTGGTCGTTGTCGCCCGGATCCTGTCCGCCGAACTCGTTGCTCGGGAAGCCGACGACCACGAGCCCGCGGTCGCGGTAGTCCTTCCACAACTGCTCGAGCCCGGCGAACTGCGGCGTGAAGCCGCACTGGCTGGCGGTGTTGACCACCAGCAGCACCTTGCCGCGCTGGGTGGAGAACTGGGCGGGCTTGCCCGCGATCGAGAGCGACTCGAAGTCGTGGATGGAACCGGGCATCGGGGTCTCCTCGGGTCGATCGGGAAGCGCGATGTTAGCGGCGCGAGAGGCCACCCCCTCGAATGAGGGCGCCAACCGAGGATTGCCACGGATCCGGCTCCGCCGGTCCGTCGGCAACGCCCCCGTGGGGGGCAGCGACCGGGAGGGAGCGTGGGGGCCCGAGGGTCGCCACGGATCCGGCTCCGCCGGTCCGTCGGCAACGCCCCCGTGGGGGGCAGCGACCGGGAGGGAGCGTGGGGGCCCGAGGGTCGCCACGGATCCGGCTCCGCCGGGCCGTCGGCAAAGCCCCTGCGAGGGCGAGCCCGGACGGCGACAGTCCGGGGGATGGTCGCCGCCTGGCGAGCAGCTGGCCGCTTGCGGCCGGCGCGCCCTGCAAGGGCAGCGACCGGGAGCGAGGGGGCTCGGTCAATGCCCGTCGGTGCGCGCAATCACCAGCAGACGTTCGACCTCGTCGTGGTGGTGGCGCAGGTTGTGCGCGTGCCAGCGCCGGATGAGCTCCATCACCCCGGCGACGACAAGACCGAAGATCGCGATCGCCGCGAAGGTCGAGAGGCCGAACCTCGTGAGGCCGGTGTAGAAAGCGCCGAGGCCGAGGATGCAGGCCTGCTCGTTGAAGTTCTGCACTGCGATCGACCGTCCGGCGCCCATCAGGTTGTGGCCGCGGTGCTGCAGCAGCGCATTCATCGGCACCACCAAATAGCCGCCGGCGGCGCCGAGAAGGATCAGGAACGGGATCGCCACCCAGAGGTTGGTGACGAAGTTCAGCAGCACCGTCAGCAGCCCGAGCAGGATGCCGAGCGGGATGATGCTGGTCGCGCGGTCGAGTCGCATGTGAACCGATGCGACCACCGCGCCAACCGCGGTGCCGACCGCGACCACCCCCTGCAGGTTGGTGGCCTGCGTCGTCGTGTAGCCGAGCGCCACCGCGGCCCAGGCCAGCACCAGGTAGCGCAGGTTGCCGGCCACGCCCCAGAACAGGGTCGTCGTGCCGAGCGAAATCTGGCCGAGCTTGTCGCCCCACAGCCGTGCGTTGCAGTGCGAGAAATCGCGCACCATCGCCAGCGCCCCGACGGTCAGCGGCTGCAGCGGCGCGCCGGTCCGCGGAATGTACAGGTTGAACAGCGCTGCCACGACGTAGATGAAGACGATCACCGAGATCGCCGCCTCGGGTGCGGTGTCGACGCCGAGGTCGAGCATCGGGAAGTCGATGCCGAGCAGCATCGGCGCCACTCGCGGCCCGACGAGCTGGCCACCGAGCACCGCGCCGAGGATGATCGACGCGATCGTCAGCCCCTCGATCCAGCCGTTGGCCTTGACCAGCTGCGAAGGCGGCAACAGCTCGGTGAGGATGCCGTACTTGGCCGGGGAGTACGCGGCGGCACCGAGCCCGACGATCGCGTACGACATCAGCGGGTGGCTGCCGAACAGCATCATCAGGCAGCCGACGACCTTGATGGTGTTCGAGACGAACATCACCCGGCCCTTCGGGATGCTGTCGGCGAAGGCGCCGACGAAGGGCGCGAGCACGACGTAGAAGAGCGCGAACATCGGCACCAGCGCCGCGCGCTGCCACTCCGGCGCGCCGGAGGTGCGCAGCAACTCGACCGCGGCGATGAAGATCGCGTTGTCGGCCAGCGAGCTGAAGAACTGCGCCGACATGATGGTCGAGAAACCTTTTTTCATCGTGTCGGCGCGCGCTGCCGGCGCCGGCTCGCAGCGTGCCGGCGCGTTGTCTCCGTCTTGAAATGGCCCCAGGCGGCGGCGGACCGCCGCCGCCCCCGAGGGCGATGGGCAGCCCGGCAAGGCCGGATCTGCTCGGGGGCGCGGGTTTATAGCATGGGGCTCGCCGACCCCCTGCGGTGCTGCGCGCCGGTGCCGCCAAGGGGAACGCGCCCGACCGGGAGACCCCGATCGGGCCCGGGGGCCGCTGGCAGAATGCCGCACACCATGCCGCGCCCGATCGAGGCCCTGATCCACCGCAGCGCGCTGGCGAACAACCTCGCGCGGGCGCGCGCCGCCGCGCCCGACTCGCGACTGTGGGCGGTGGTGAAGGCCAACGCCTACGGCCACGGCATCGAGCGGGTCTACGAACCGCTGCGCGGTGCCGATGGCTTCGCGCTGCTCGACCTCGCCGAGGCCGAGCGCGTCCGCGCGCTCGGCTGGCGCGGGCCGGTGCTGCTGCTCGAAGGCTGCTTCGAGCCGCGCGACCTCGAGCTGTGCTCGCGGCTTGGCCTGTGGCATGTCGTGCACAACGAGCTGCAGATCGACTGGCTGGCGGCGCACAAGACGAACACGCCGCAGCGAGTTTTCCTCAAGCTCAACAGCGGCATGAACCGGCTCGGTTTCCGGCCCGACGCGTACCGCGCCGCGTGGGCGCGGCTGCAGGCGCTGCATCAGGTGGGCGAGGTGTCGCTGATGACGCATTACGCAGATGCCGACGGTCTCGCCAACAGCTGGCGCGCGCGCGGCCAGCACGCACTCTTCGAGCAGGCCAGCGAGGGCCTCGACGGCGAGCGTTCGCTCGCCAACAGCGCCGCCACGCTGCGCTTCGGCGCCCACGTGCCGGTCGGGCTCGACCCCTTCGCCGATGGCGGTCTGCCGGTGATGCACGGCGACTGGGTGCGCGCCGGTATCCTGCTCTACGGCAGCGCGCCCGACTTCCCGGAGTGCGACATCGAGCGCTGGCAGCTGCGCCCGGCGATGACGCTGCGCTCGCGCATCATCGCCACCCAGCAGCTGCAGCCCGGCGACACCGTCGGCTACGGCAGCACCTACACCGCGCAGCAGCCGATGCGCATCGGCATCGTCGCCTGCGGCTATGCCGATGGCTACCCGCGCCACGCCGGCACCGACACGCCAGTGCTGGTGGACGGAGTCCGCACCGGTACTGTCGGCCGCGTGTCGATGGACATGCTGGCGGTCGACCTCGAGCCGGTGCCCGATGCCGGCATCGGCAGCGAGGTCACGCTGTGGGGCCATGGCCGCGGCGGCAGCCGGCTCGCGATCGACGATGTCGCGCACGCCGCCGGAACGATCGGCTACGAACTGATGTGTGCGCTGGCCGCGCGGGTGCCGGTCACCGTCACCGACTGACCTCACCCGCGACAACGGAGGGTATTCACCATGGGCATCGTCTCGACCATCATCGTCGGTCTCATCGTCGGCGCCATCGCGCGCTTCGTGATGCCGGGCGAGCAGAAGATGGGCTGGATCCTGACCTGCCTGCTCGGCATCGGCGGTTCGCTGATCGCCGGCTACGTCGGGCAGATGCTCGGCTGGTACGCGGTTGGCCAGCCGGCGGGCTGGATCGCGTCGGTGGTGGGCGCGGTCGTGCTGCTGTTCGTCGTCGGCAAGCTGAGCGGCAAGTCGTCGTCGTAACGAGGGGACGATTGGCCACCAAGTCGGTCTACACCTGCCGCGAGTGCGGCGGCACGAGCCCGAAGTGGCTCGGCAAGTGCCCCGCCTGCGGTGCCTGGAACACGCTCGACGAAGGGCCGGCCGAGGCCGGCCCGGCGAAGAACCGTTTCCAGCCGCTGGTGGCACCGCAGCCGGTGGCGACGCTGGCCGAGATCGACGCCGCGGAGGTCAGCCACACGCCGACCGGGATCGACGAACTCGACCGCGTGCTCGGCGGCGGCATCGTCGAGGGCGCGGTGGTGCTGATCGGCGGCGACCCCGGCATCGGCAAGAGCACGCTGCTGCTGCAGGCGGTCGATTCGTTGTCGTCACGGCTGACGGCCCCCCCGGGCGGCGCGGACGCCGCCGCCCCCCAAGGGGATCGGGCGGACCGGCAGCGCCGGATCTGCTCCGGGGTGCTCTATGTCACCGGCGAGGAGAGCGCGGCGCAGGTGGCGCTGCGCTCGCGCCGGCTTGGGCTGTCGGGCAAGCGCGTTCGTGTACTCGCCGAGATCCAGCTCGAACGCATTGTTGCGACGCTGGCCGCCGAGAAGCCGGCCTTTGCGGTGATCGACTCGATCCAGACGCTGTACTCCGACGCGCTGACGTCGGCGCCGGGCTCGGTGGCGCAGGTGCGCGAGTGCGCCGCGCAGCTCACGCGCGTCGCAAAGGCGAGCGGCTGCACGATCGTGCTCGTCGGCCATGTCACGAAAGAAGGTGCGCTCGCCGGGCCGCGGGTGCTCGAGCACATCGTCGACACCGTGCTGTACTTCGAGGGCGACACACACTCGAGCTTCCGCCTGGTGCGGGCGATCAAGAACCGTTTCGGTGCCGTCAACGAGATCGGCGTCTTCGCGATGACCGAGAAAGGGTTGAAGGGCGTCGCCAACCCGAGTGCGATCTTCCTCTCCACCCACGGCCAGCCGGTACCCGGCTCTTGTGTGCTGGTCACGCTCGAAGGCACGCGGCCGCTGCTGGTGGAGGTGCAGGCGCTGGTCGACAGCGGCGGGCCGAGCCCGCGGCGGCTGTCGGTGGGGCTGGACCGCGACCGCCTTGCGATGCTGCTCGCGGTGCTGCACCGTCACGCCGGCATCGACTGCCTCGATCAGGACGTGTTCGTCAACGCCGTCGGCGGCGTGCGCATCGCCGAGCCGGCGGCCGACCTCGCGGTGCTGATGGCCATCCAGAGCAGCCTGCGCGGCAAGCCGTTGCCGCGCGGCTTCGTCGCCTTCGGCGAAGTGGGGCTGGCCGGCGAGGTGCGGCCAGCGCCGCGTGGCCAGGAGCGGCTGCGCGAGGCGGCCAAGCTCGGCTTCGGCATCGCGGTGGTGCCGCGCGCCAACGCGCCGAAGAAGGCGCTCGAAGGGCTGCAGATCCACGCCGTCGAGCGCGTCGAGGAGGCGGTCGAGATCGTGCGCGGGATGTGAGAGGGTGTTTCACAAGTGAACGAGCCCGCGTGGGGCCCCGCAAAGTGCCCAATCAAGGCGCGAAGCACAGCCGGGTTGGCGGACCCGGCGAAGCTTCGCAACACCGAGTGGGCCCTTTGCGGGGCCCCACCCGATGGGCCGGGGCGGCCAAGAGCCCTGCGCGGTGTTGCATCGCTTGCCCGGGCCTCCTGGCCCGGGCTGCGCGCCACGCCTTGCTCAGGGCTCTTGGCCGCCCCGGCGCGGGCGCGTTGATTTGGGAAACACCCTCTGAGCAACCGTCTTGAGTGTCAAGCGTGATGAAGAGTCGGATCCCACCTCGAGCCGTGTTTGGCGATGGCGTTGAGCATGGTCAGCAGCTTGCGCATGCAGGCCACGAGGGCGACCTTTTTGCGCTTGCCGGCAGCCAGCAGCCGCTGATAGTTGCTCTTGAGGATGGGGTTGTGGCGCACGGCGGTCAGCGTGGCCATGTACAGGGTGCGCCGCACGTCTGCGCGCCCGCCCCAGATGGTGCGCTGGCCGCGCATCTGGCCGGAGTCGCGGTTCAGCGGCGCCACGCCGACCAGAGCGGCGACACGGCGTCGGTCGAGCTTGCCCAGCTCGGGCAACTCGGCCAGCAGCACCGCCACGCTGGCCGCACCGATTCCCGGCACGCTGGCCAAGGCGGCGGCGAGCTCGGCGTGATGACGCTGCACGTGAGCCGCCACGTCGGCGTCGCTGTCGCCGAGTTCGGTCTTGAGGAACGCGACGACGCGCTCGATGCTCGGGCGTGCCGCGACGTGCGAGAGGCGCATGCGCTGACGCTCGGAGGTGATCATCTGCACGAGCTGGCGGCGGCGCAGCACCAGGGCTTGCAGCCGTTGCAGCTCGGCATCGGCCAACGGCTTGACGAAGCGCTCGCGCTGCGGGTGCTGGTGCAGCACCCGGGCGAACGCCGCCAGCATCCTCGCGTCCAGCGCATCGGTCTTGGCCAGCGCACCCATCGCGCGGGCGAAGTCACGCGCCGTGCGCGGGTTGACCACGGCCACCGCCAAGCCAGCGGCCTGGAGCGCGCAGGCAGCCTCGAACTCGTAGCCGCCGGTGGCCTCCAGCACCACCAGCGCCGGCTTCAAGTCCAACAGCCGGCTGACCAGAGGGTCAAGCCCCGCCGTGTCGTTGGACACCTGCCAGGTCTTGGCCTCGCTGCTGCTGGCCACCTCCAGCGTCTGGCTGGAAACATCGAAACCCACGAAAACAGAGTCGGACACGTCCCTTCGCTCCCATCCTTGTCTATGCGAACTGCAAGCTCCTACAACCGTTCGGGCTGCAAGAAAGGACGGTCCAACTCGGGCGCCCAGTGCTCAGAGGCGGGCTTCAACAACTGGCCCAGAGGCCGCTCGGGCTGCCCGAGCTGGTCCGAGGCGTAAAGATACAAGGCCGGGGCAAAGCCATGCGAATCGCGGCGCTGTCGGACATCCACGGCAACCTGCCGGCTCTGCTGGCGGTCTGGGACGAGATCGGGCGGGCCGGCGTCGACCTCGTCGTCAACCTCGGCGACATCGCGTCCGGCCCGCTGTGGCCGCAGGAGACCACCGCCTGGTTGATGGCGCGCGGATGGCCGACCATCGCCGGCAACCACGAGCGCCAGCTGCGCGCACCGCTGGCCGGCCAGGGCCTGAGCGACCGCCACACGAGCGGCGAGCTTGCACCGGCTCAGAGCGCCTGGCTGGCAGCGCTGCCGGCGACGATGCCGCTCGAGCCAGCCGACGTGCTGCTCGTGCATGGCACGCCGGCGAGCGACCTGCAGGAGTGGCTGGAGACCGTGACCCCCGACCTCGGCGTGCACGGCAGCCCGGGGGCGCGCGCGGCGACCTTGCCCGAGGTGCGCGAACGCCTGGGCGGGGTGCGCGCCTCGCTGGTGCTGTGCGGGCACACGCACATGCCGCGCACGGCGGCGGTCGACGGCGTGCTGGTCGTCAACCCGGGCAGCGTCGGGCTGCCGGCGTACGACCACGACCAGCCCTTCCTGCACCGCATGGAGACCGGCTCGCCACACGCGCGCTGGGCGATCGTCGAGCGCGGTGCCCACGGCTGGAGCGTCGAGCAGCGGCTGACCGCCTACGACCACGAGGCGGCCGCGCGCCGGGCCGAGGTCAACCGCCGCGGCGACTGGGCCGACGCGCTTCGCAGCGGCCGCGTCGGCCGCACCGAGGCCGACCTCGGGTCAGGCTGAAGCGCCTGCGCGCCGCTCGCGCCAGGTTTCGGCGAGCCCGTAGCGCAGCCGCGCCCATTCGTTGCCGATGCGGTAGGCATAGGCGGGCCAGCGCCGGTGGCGGGGGAACTTGCGAGACGCGCCCGCGGTGGTGATCGTCGTCGCGATCTGTTCGTCGTGAACGCAAGGCGTCGGTGTCACCAGCCGCACCTTGAGGCCGAATCGCCAGCCCTGGTCGAAGACATGGTCGTAGGGCAGGCTCATCGGCAGCAGTGCTCTCAGGTAGCGCTCGGCGGCGCGGCGGTTGATCAGGTACGCCGACGAGCCGGTGCAGCGGCTGAGCATCACCGCCAGCCGATGGCCGGGCGCGATCTCGAGCACCGGCTGCGGCGTGCCCGAGTGCACCGCCGAGAGCTTGACCATGTCCCAGCGCGACGGGTGCGCCGCCAGCCCCTGCAGCACCGCCGGCAGCGCCGGCGTCAGCAGCGCGTCGTCCTCGAGCACCAGCGCCATCTCGTGCGGCGACGCGAGGAAGGCGCGCATCACCTCGACATGCGACAGGTAACATCCCAGCTCGCCGAGCGCCGGCGCCATGCCGTGTTTGCGGCGGTACGCGTCCTCGTCGAGCGCCGCGCGCTGTTCGGGGTTCAGCGCACGGGCATCCACCGCTGCGAGCCGCGTCCAGGCCAGCCCGGCACGCTCGAGCTGCGGCGCGATGCGTGCCAGCCGCTCCGGAGCCCGGTCGAGATTGATCACCCATGTGTGCAGCGAAGCCATCGAGCGCATTGTCCCGCGCGGCCCGGGGGCAGCCTTGAACCCGGTGTTCGGCTGGGCGCTGGCGGTCGCCGCGGTCGCCGTCGGCTGGGTCGGCTGGCGCTGGCAGGGCGTGGCGCTGGCGGTGACTGTGGTCGTCTTCTGGATGTTGCTGCAGTTCAACCGCGTGGTGCGCGTGATGCGCCGCGCCGGCCAGCGGCCGGTGGGCGAGATCGACAGCGCGGTGATGCTGCATGCCAAGCTGCACCCGGGCATGACGCTGCTGCAGATCCTGCCGCTGACAAAAAGCCTCGGCGTCAAGACCGGCGACGACCCCGAGACCTTTGTCTGGACCGACGGCGGCGGCGACCAGGTTCGGGTCGAGTTGCGCAACGGCCGCTGCACCGGGTTCCGACTCGACCGCGCCCCGTAAAATCGGCAGCTTTTCCCACCTCAGAGGCACCCCATGTCGATGTCCGACCGCGACGGCAAGATCTGGATGGACGGGCGGCTCGTCGACTGGCGCGACGCGAAGATCCACGTCCTGACGCACACGCTGCACTACGGCTGCGGCGCCTTCGAGGGCGTGCGTGCCTACAACACGGTGAAGGGCACCGCGATCTTCCGCCTGCGCGAGCACACCGAGCGGCTGTTCAACAGCGCCAAGATCCTGCGCATGAAGATCCCTTTCACTTTCGAGCAGGTGTGCCAGGCGCAGATCGATGTCGTCAAGGCGAACCAACTCGAGAGCTGCTACCTGCGCCCGCTGACGTGGATCGGCGACCAGAAGCTCGGCGTCAGCCCGAAGGGCAACACCATCCACCTGATGGTCGCCGCCTGGGCCTGGGGTGCCTACCTCGGCGAGGAGGGGCTGCAGCGCGGCATCCGCGTCAAGACCAGCAGCTACACGCGCCACCACGTCAACATCACGATGACGCAGGCGAAGGCGGTCAGCAACTACAGCAACTCGATCCTCGCCAACATGGAAGCCACCGAGGACGGCTACGACGAGGCGCTGCTGCTCGACGCCAGCGGCTTCGTCAGCGAGGGTGCGGGCGAGAACGTCTTCGTGATCAAGAACGGTGTCGTCTACACGCCCGATCTCTCGGCCGGCGCGCTCAACGGCATCACGCGCAACACCGTGTTCGCGATCTGCCAGGACCTCGGCGTGCGCATCGTCGAGAAGCGAATCACCCGCGACGAGATCTACATCGCCGACGAGGCCTTCTTCACCGGCACCGCGGCCGAGGTGACGCCGATCCGCGAGCTCGACCGCGTCGAGATCGGCGCCGGGCGGCGCGGCCCGGTCACCGAGAAGATCCAGGCGGCGTTCTTCGACATCGTCAACGGCCGCAATCCGAAGTACGCCGAGTGGCTGACGCCCGTCTGAAGGACCTCACCGTGAACGAAACGAAGTCGGTGGTCGAACTCTCGGCCAAGGATCTGAAGGGCCCCGGGGTGACCTTCTGCCCGAACCCGGCGATGCCGCTGTGGAGCAACCACCCGCGCGTCTTCATCGACCTCGCCACCACCGGCGAGGGCCGCTGCCCCTACTGCGGCACCCTGTACCGGTTGAAGGCAGGCGAGACGCTGCACGGCGCGCACTGAAACCCGGGTGCCGCGCGCGATGTCCGGCGAGCTGGCACTCTCGGCGCTGTGGCGGCACCTCGAGGGCAGCGGTGCCCGCGAGAGCGCGGCCGGGCTGGTCGACGCGCTGTCGCGCCAGCTTGCGATGCCGGTGCTTCTGGTGGCCACCGACGACCGCGGCGGCGAACGCTGGCGCTGCGGCACCGAGCCGGCCACGGTGCCACCGCCGGTCGATCGGCCACTGCAGCACCAAGGCGCGAGAGTCGGTTCTCTGCGTCTGTCGGTCGCCGGTGATTCGGGCGTCGACGCTGCGCTGCTGCGCACGCTGGCGCTGTTGCTCGCGCGCGACCGCTCCGGTGCCGACGGGCCACCGGGAGCCGAGCAGACGGCGATCGAGGCCAAGGCCCGCCTCGAAGCCATCGCCGCGCATGTGCCGGGCCTGCTCTACCAGTTCGCGCTGAAGCCCGACCTGACGGCGCGATTCGTGTTCGTCAGCCAGCAGGTCAACGAGGTCATGGGTGTCGATGCCGCCACCGTCACCCACGACGCCGCCGATGTCTTCGGCGCCGTCGTTCGCGAGGACCGGCCGGCGCTGCTGGAGAGCGTGTTCGCGTCGGCCCGAGACCTCTCGGTGTGGCGGCACGAGTTCCGCGTCCGGCGGCTCGACGGCGGCGTGCGTTGGATGCACGGCAGCGCCAGCCCGCAACGTGACGACGACGGCACCGTCAACTGGTTCGGCTACATGCAGGACATCACCGACCGCCACGAACTCGACCGCGTGCGCCGCGACGCCGCGGTGGCCGCCGCTGCCAACCGCGAGAAGACCGAGTTCCTGTCGCGAATGAGCCACGAGCTGCGGACCCCGCTGAACGCCGTGCTCGGCTTTGCACAGCTGATGGAGATCGACCCCGAGGAACCGCCGGGGCCGACGCAGCGCCGCCGGCTGGCCTTGATCCGCGGCGCCGGCGACCACCTGCTTCGGATGATCGGCGACCTGCTCGACCTGACGCGCATCGAGAGCGGCACGCTGGCGCTGGCGATCGAGGCGGTGCCGCTTGCACCGCTGGCCGACGATGCACTCGCGATGCTGCAGGCGACGGCCTCGCAGGCGCAGGTGACGCTGGCGCTGCACGATGCCAGCGCCGGTGCCGGCGCGCGCGCCGACCGCACGCGGTTGCGCCAGGTGCTGCTGAACCTGCTGACCAACGCGATCAAGTACAACCGCCCCGGCGGGCGGGTCGACCTTCACCTCGGCGTGCCTGCCGCCGGTGAGGTGAGCCTGCATGTGCGCGACACCGGTCACGGCATCGCCGAGTCCGATCTGCCGCGGCTGTTCGAGCCCTTCCACCGCGGCCGCCATGCGCAGGGTGCGGTCGAAGGCACCGGCATCGGGCTCAGCCTGTCACGCTCGCTGGTGCAGCTGATGGGCGGGCGCATCGAGGTGCGCAGCACGCTCGGCGTCGGTTCCGAGTTCAGCGTCACGCTGCCGGCGGCCTGACCGGCCACCGCCGGGAACCGGTGGCCCCCTACAACTGCAGCTTTCCGGCGTAGACCACCGGCCCGGTCGGCGCGCCGGTCGGCGACCCGCCGGGGGGTTCGACGCTGACCGCCAGCGCGGCAGTGCCGCCGCGCAGCAATGTCTCCGGCAGCTTGCGCGGGTCGAGCCGGGTCACTCCATCGGCGCTGATCAGCCCGAGCGACTTCGGCGCTCCTTGTGGGGGCACCGACCAAAGCTCGAAGACCCGGTCTGGCGCCAGGTTCACCTGCATCACCGGGCGTGTCACCAGGCTGCGGCCATCGCCCGACAGGCTGGCCACGAAGGCGCTGCCGGCCGGCGCTCCGCCGTCGCCGGTGCCCTGCAGCACGACAACCACCGGCGGCAAGGTGGGCGTCGGCGTGGCCAGCAGCACCGCAAGGCCGAGCACGGCGGCGAACGCGGTACCCGAGGCGGCGCGCCACAGCCACAGGTTGCGCCACCCCCTCGGCGTCGCGGGCTGCGGCCAAAGTCGCGATTCGATGTGCTGCCAGACGCGCCGTGGCGGCTGCACCGGCGGCACCACGCCGGTGAGCGGCATCAACCGGTCCTCCCACGCGCGCACCGCGGCACGCAGCGCCGGGTGCGAGGGCAGCAGCGCCTCGAAGCGGCGACGCGCCGGGCCGCGCAACGTGCCCGCGACATACTCGGCGGCCAGCGCTTCGGCACGATCATGTCTTGCGTAGTCCATCGCGTCAGCTCCGCGGGCCCGATGCGAGGTCTCGCACCGCGCCGCGTTCGAGGCAGTTTCGCAGCGTCAGCAGCGCGCGGCGAACCCAGCTCTTCACGGTGCCCAGCGGCTCACGCAGCCGCTCGGCGACCTCGGCGTGCGACAGCCCGTCGAAGAAGGCCAGCGCAACGCTCTGCCGCTGCGGCGGCGACAGGTGCTGCATGCACTGCGTCAGCTGGCGCGCGTCGCTCGCGCGACCGAGCAGGTCGAGCGGCCCGGGGGCGTCGTCGGGCTCGGCCGCGACGCGGTCGTTGCCGTCGTCGTCGTCGGGCGTGCTGCTCTCGAGCCGCGGCTGAGCCGCCAATCGGCGCAGGCTGTCGATCGCACGGTTGCGGGCGATGCTGGTCAGCCAGGTCATCGGCTGCGCGCGCGCGGCATCGAAGCCCGAGGCCGACTTCCAGACGTTGACATAGACCTCCTGCAGCAGGTCCTCGGCGAGCGCGCGATCGCGCTGGATTCGCAGCACCACCGCGTAGACGTGCGCGGCAGTGTGCTCGTAAAGCCGGGCGAAGGCGGCGCGGTCGCCGAGGCCGCTCTTCGCGAGCAGCTGCGCCAGCTCGTGGCTGCGTTCGGGCCAGTCGGTCGGCGGGGTGCGGGTCATCGCTTCGGCTTCCTACAATCGCGTTTTGTCCAAGACCGCCCCACCCGCGCGATGAGCCGCTCCCGCCCGCCTCGTGCCGAATCGCCGAGCAGCGCCGACGACGTCGAAGCGCAGTTCTACGAGGCCCTGCAACAGGCCGACCTGACGCGGCTGATGGCGGTGTGGGCCGACGACGACGAGATCGTCTGCGTGCACCCGGGCGGCGAGCGGCTGGTCGGCAGCGGCGCCATCCGCGCCAGCTTCGAGGCCATCTTCGCCAACGGCGGTGTGCCGGCGCAGCCCGAGCAGGTGCACCGGTTGCAGGGGCTCGGCGTTTCGGTGCACCACCTCGTCGAGCGTGTCCGCATCAAGCCTGCGCCGGGGGGGTCTGGCACCCCGCAGGAAGCCTTCGTGCTCGCCACCAACGTCTACGTCAACACCGCGCAGGGGTGGCGGCTCGCGGCGCACCATGCGAGCCCGGGCGTGGCCAGCGCTCCGGCGCCAACCGAGCGGCCGTCGACGCTGCATTGAAGGTCCGCAAGCCCCCGCCCGCGATGCACCGCTTCCGCGCCCCGGGCTGGCTGCCGGGAGGCAACCTGCAGACGATCTGGCCGGCGCTGGCGTCATCGCGTCATGCCGGCAGGCCGGCACCGCCGCTGCGCCGCGAACGCTGGACCACGCCGGACGGCGACTTCGTCGACGTCGACTTCGGCCCCGGGGGCGGCGCCGGCGCGCTGGTTCTGTTCCACGGTCTCGAGGGGTCGTCGGCGAGCCACTATGCGCGTGCCTTCGCCGCCTCGGCGGCGCAGCGTGGGGTGGCCTTTGCGCTGCCGCACTTCCGCGGCTGCTCGGGCGAGCTGAACCTCGCGCCGCGCGCCTATCACTCGGGCGACCACGAAGAGATCGGCTGGATGCTCGCGCGGTTGCGGCAGCGGCTCGGCGGGCCGCTGTGGGCGGTGGGCGTGTCGATGGGCGGCAACGCGTTGCTGCGCTGGGCCGAGGAGGCCGGCGAGAGCGCCGCAGGCATCGTGCGGGCAGTGGCTTCGGTCTCGGCCCCGCTCGACCTCGCGGCCGCCGGGCGGGCGATCGGGCGCGGCTTCAACCGCCTCGTCTACACCCGCATGTTCCTCGCGACGATGAAGCCGAAGGCGCTTGCGAAGTGGCAGCAGCACCCGGGGCTGTTCGACCGCGAGCGGATGCTCGCCGCGCGCGACCTCTACCAGTTCGACGATGTCTTCACCGCGCCGCTTCATGGCTTCAGCGGCACCGACGACTACTGGGCGCGTGCGTCGGCGGCGCCGCACCTCAAGCGGCTGCGGGTTCCGACGCTGGTGCTCAACGCCCGCAACGACCCCTTCGTGCCGGCGCAATCGCTGCCGCGCGAAGCCGACGTCGCGGCCTGTGTCACGCTGTGGCAGCCGCCGCACGGCGGTCACGTCGGCTTCCCGGCGGGCCGCTTCCCCGGGCATGTGCAGGCGTTGCCGGCGGCGGTGCTGGACTGGCTGACGACGCATTGAGCACACCCCGGGCCGGGCGGTCCTCGGTTGGCCCCGGCTTGGCGGTCCGGCCGGCCCGGCCGGACCGGCCCCGGCTGCGCTAGTCTCGCGGCGATGGACGAGATCGTCGAAGCCGCGCTTCGCAAGTGGCCCAGCGTGCCGCATTGTTACGGCTGGCTCGCGCTCGACGCACGCGGCGACTGGTACATGCGCGACGAACGCGTGCAGGCCGCGGGTGACTTTCCGCGGGTGAAGGGCAGCCGCATCCGGCACGAGAAGCTGCTCGGCTTCATCCACCGCAACTATGCCGCCGACGAAGACGGCTGCTGGTTCTTCCAGAACGGGCCCCAGCGCGTCTACGTCGAACTCGAGGCGGCGCCGTGGGTGTGGCGCGTCGGGCCGGGCGCCGACGGTTGGCCGCTGACCACGCACACCGGCCGCGCCGCCGGGCCGGTGCGCGGCACCTGGCTCGACGAACAGGGCCGGCTGTTCGCCGGCACCGACCTCGGCCTGGGCATCGTGCACACGCTCGACATGGCCGATGCCGCCGATGCCGTGGAGTCCGGCGCGTGGGCTCCGCAGCCGGTGGTGTTCGCGCAGCTGCCCGGCCGCTTCGGCTACCGCCTCAAGCCCGAGAAAGGTTGACGCGGCCGTGCCGCGATGCGCTGCGGCGCCGATGGGCGGGCTGCGGTTCTCGGCAGCGGCGTGCGCGGAGGCCATCGCCGCCTGTACGGCGGCAGGCCCGGATTGGATTCAAGCGCCGCAGTGAACGGTGCCGCTACGGCGCCGGGCGAATCACTTCGGCGCGCTGGCCGCGGAGGCGGCGGCTGCCGGTGCCTTGGGCTCGTCGAACTTGGCGCCGCCCTGGTTGGCCATGTAGACCACCGCACGGCCGATCTCGACCTCGCCGAAATCGCCGCCGCCCTGCGGCGGCATCGCGCCCTTGCCTTTCAGCGCCGCGGCCAGCAGTGCGTCGTACCCGGTCTTGATTCGCGGGGCCCAGGCCGGCGCATCGCCGAGCTTGGGGGCATTGGCGGCACCGGTGGCGTGGCAGGCGCCGCAGGCGCCTTGGTAGACCTGTTCTCCGGTGCGCAGCACCGTGGGCGCGGAGGCGTCGCGGATCTCGACCATGCCCACCGGCTGGATGCGCTTGGCCACCGCCTCGGGGCCGAGGCCTTCGCTGCCTGCCGCCGGCTTGCCCTGCGATGCGACGTACTGCACCAGCATGATGATCAGCACCACCGGCACGATGAACGAGGCCACCACCACCCAGATCACCTGCTTCGGAGTCTTGATCGGCCCCTCGTGGGCGGCTTCGTATTCTTGGTCTGTGGAAGGGTCGCTCATGGGGTTCTCGGGTGTCGCCGGCGGGGCCGGCCCAAACCGCAAAATTATAGCCAGCGCACTCTGGCCGACCTTCTCTGCAAGGGGCGGCGGCTAGAATCCGCGGCCTGGCGACCGTGGTGAAGTGGATATCATGCGGCCCTCCGAAGGCCGCGTCGCAAGTTCGATTCTTGCCGGTCGCGCCAGACCCGCCGCCGATGCCCCGTTTCATCGCCGCCGTGCGCTCCACCCCGCCCCGGTCCTGCTGGACCCTGGCGGGTTTGTTGTTTCTGGCTGCCTGCGCCAGCCGGCCGCCGGCGCCACCGCCGGCTGCCGATTTGCTGCGTGTGCCCGACGCCGAAGCGCGCGTCGAACCTCTTCGCAGCGGCGGCCCGAACAAGCCCTACGAGGTGTTCGGCCGCTGGTACACGCCGCTCGCCGGCGACATCGCGTTCAGCGAAGGCGGGCTCGCGTCGTGGTACGGGCCCGGCTTCCACGGCCGGCCGACGGCCAGCGGCGAGCCCTACGACATGTATGCGATGACCGCCGCGCACAAGACGCTGCCGATTCCGAGCTATGCACGCGTGCGCAACCCCGCCAACGGCCGCGAGGTGGTGGTGCGCGTCAACGACCGCGGGCCCTTCGTCGATGGCCGCATCGTCGACCTGAGCTACACCGCGGCGCTGCGGCTCGGGCTGCTGGCCGGCGTCGCGCCGGTGCAGCTGGTCCGCATCACGCACGACGAAATCCGAGCCGCTCGCACAAGGCTGCCCGGCGGCAGCGGCGAAGACCCGCTCGGCGACCTGCTCGAGAGGCGAGGCCTGGTGTCACCGCGCTGAACCGGCCCCGACCGCCTGGCGAGCGGCTGGCCGCTTGCGGCCGGCGCGCCCTGCAAGGGCAGCGACCGGAGGGAGCGTGGGGGCTCAAGCCATCGGCCGCAGCGCCGCGAAGAAGTGGCACGCGCTGCCGGCCAGCACGAACAGGTGCCAGACGAAGTGGCCGTATCGCACGCGGTGGTCGGCGAGGAAGAACATCGCGCCCACCGTGTAGGCGAGGCCGCCGGCGCATACCAGCGTCAGCCCGTCGCCGGCCAGGCGCTGCAGCACCGGCAGTGCGGTGAGCGCCGCCAGCCAGCCCAGCGCCAGATACAGCGCGGTGGACCGGAAGGGGCAGCGCAGCCGCCCGCCCGCCTTCACCACCACGCCGGTGATGGCCAGCGCCCACACGACCGCGAGGCCGGCCGGCCCCTGGCCGTGCGACAAGCCGTGCAGCGCAAAAGGCGTGTAGCTGCCGGCGATGAAGAGAAAGATCGCCGCGTGGTCGAGGCGGTGGAACCAGTGCTTGACGCGCCCGCCGGGCAGCGCGTGATAGACCATCGACGCGAAGTAGCACAGCGTCATCGTCACCGAGAAGACCGCGGCGCCGACGAGGTGGCGCTCGGCCAGCGGGTGCCCCAGGCTCAGCACCACCGGCAACGAGGCGGCGGCCAGAAGGAAGCCGATGCCGTGGCTGGCGGCGTTGGCGATCTCCTCGCGCAGCGTCTGCGCCCGCTCTCGCGGCGCCGCGGCGCCGATGCGGGAGGCGTCGGCGGCAGCGGGGCAGGGAGCGGCGGTGGAGATCATGGTGCGCGGCGGGCTTCACCTTGATCTCGGCAAAGGCGGGGCCGGCTTCAGCCCGGCAGCAGGCCGCAGGCGTGCGCACTGCACGCCCGGCTGTCGGGGAATCTATTTCCGGGCGCCCCAGGGCCGACCCTGGCCGGGCTCGCCGAGGTTCGAGCAGGCTGGCGCAGCTGCATTGACGTGAGCCTGCTGTCGGCAGAGTTGACAGTCGGTGGCGCCCGGCCCGGCTCGGCAAACCAGTGCCGGCGCCTCGTACCTATGGCGCGGGCCACGTGCGCGCTCCCGCGGCGCGAAACTTGCATCCCAGGCTGGCCGCTGCTTCATCAGGGTGACCATCATGCGAAGGCTTCTCACGCCCCTGGCAAGTGCCAGCGCGATGGCGTTGTTTTGCGGTGCGGCTCCGGCGGTGGCTGCCCCGTTGATCGGTTTCACCGACAACTCCTTCGCAAGTGCTTCGACGGCCTTCCTGAGCGACCTCCATGTCAACTGGGTGGGGTCGTGGACGCAGACGACGGCCAGCACCGGCGTGACGCTGAGCGCGATCCTGTCGTCGCACGTCGGCGTCACGACGGCGCAGTGGTACGTGACGACCGCCATCGGGCCCGGCACCACGATTGCCGATGTCGTCCATTCGGGCAGCTATTCGCCGTCGACGCCCGATTTGGACCCGATGGACTTCAACGTCCTGGCGCGTACCGTGCTCGGCACCGGCCTCGACTTCGCGGCGGGGACTTACTACCTGGTGCTCGACGGCCCCGCCGGAGGACTCGGGAACAACGCCGATTGGATCGGGGACGCCTTCGGGGTCACGACCACGCTCGCGGCGGGGTACAGCGTCGGGCCGTACTACGCGGCGTCCAGCTTCGCGGGCAACACGCCGAACGACTTCGCGCCCGCGTCGCCTTTCGTGCCCGGTCCAACGGATCTGAAGTTCGTGTTCGAACTCCAGGACGGCGCCGTGCCGTCGCCATCGGTGCCGGCGCTTTTGCTCGCCGCGGTGGGTGCTGCGCTCGCAGCCAGGCGGCGAACGCCGGGCCGCTGAGGCCGGGCGGGATCGGGGCCCCGGCCGCTACCGGCCGCCGGTGACGTCGAGCAGCGCGCCGGTGGTGTAGCTGGCGGCGTCCGACAGCAGCCACAGCACCGCGGCCGCGACTTCGTCGGCGCTGCCGGCGCGGCGCATCGGCACCATCGGCGCCAGCTCGCGCGCGCGGTCGGGCTCGCCGCCCGAGGCGTGGATCTCGGTGTCGATGATGCCCGGGCGAACCGCGTTGACGCGGATGCCTTCGGCTGCCAGTTCGCGCGCGAGGCCGATCGTGAAGGTGTCGATCGCGCCTTTCGACGCCGCATAGTCGACATACTGCGACGGTGAGCCGAGCCGCGACGCCGCCGACGACAGGTTGACGATGCCGCCGCCGAAGCCGCCGTGCAGCATGCTCATCCGCCGCACCGCCTCGCGTGCGCAGAGAAAGCTGCCGAGGATGTTGGTGTCGAACATGCGGCGCAGCCGCTCGAGGCTCATCGCGTCGAGCCGCTGCGCGTGGGCGACGATGCCGGCGTTGTTGACGAGCCCGGTCAGCAGCCCGAGCCCTTCGTCGACGGCGGCGAACATCGCCTGCACGTCGGCCTCGTCGCCGACGTCGGCACGCACGGCGATCGCGCGGCGCCCCTGCTCGCGAACCGCGGCCGCCACGCGCTCGGCGGCATCGGCATCGCGCGCGTAGTTCACCGCCACGTCCCAGCCCTCGCGCGCCGCGCGCAGCGCGCACGCGGCACCGATGCCGCGGCTGCCGCCGGTGACGAGCAGGATCTTCGGTCGCTCTTGCGCGGTGCCCGACATCAGGCCCCCTGCTGCACGATGCGGTTGATCTGCGCCGGCGTCGGCGCCGGCCAGCCGGCCTCCTGGCAGGTGCGAACGATCGCCTCGTTGGTGTCGAAGTAGACCTGCCAGTAGTGGTCGGTGTGGGTGTAGGGCCGCACCGCGATCACCGGGCCGACGAGGTTGATGTCGAGCAGGCTCACCTCGGGCGGCTTGTCGGTGGCGACGTTCGGGATCTTCGCCATCGCGGCCTTGAAGCGTTCGATCGCCTGCAGCGGGTCGACGCCGCCGGCGAGCTGCGCCACACGCTCGACCCGCCGCACCGGCAGCACCGAGAAGTTCTGGATGGTGTCGCCGAAGACCTTGCCGTTGCCGACGATCGTCATCACGTTGTCGGGCGTGACGATGGTGGTGCCGAAGAGCCCGAGCTCCTGCACGGTGCCGGTGACGCCGCCGATGCTGACGAAGTCGCCCACCTTGAAGGGCCGCAGCACGAGCATGAAGGCGCCGGCCGCGAAGTGGCCGAGCAGCCCGCTCCAGGCCACGCCGATGGCGACGCCGGCACCGGCGAGCATCGCCGCCAGCGAGGTGGTCTGGATGCCGAAGTAGCCGAGGATGCCGAGGACGAGCGCGATGTTCAGCGCGATCGCGACGATCGAACCCAGGTACTTGGTGAGCGTGGGGTCTACATGGTTGCGGTTCATCGCCGCCTGCATCGCCGAGATGACCTTGCCGATCAGCCAGCGGCCCACCAGCCAGAAGGCGATCGCGGCCAGCACCTTGATCGCCAGCTCGGTGACCGTGGTGCTCAGAAAGTGCTGCAGGCCCTGCATGTCCATGTGCGTCCTCCTCGGTGAAGCCGCCGATGCGGCGGCCCGGGCGCCAATAGTAGAGTCGCCCGGTGATGGTTCGCACCTTTCGAGGAGACAACAGGATGCAACGCCGATCCCTGCTGCAACTGGCCGCCGCGGCCCCCGCGGCCTGGCTGACCCTGCCGGCGCCGCTGCGCGCGCAGGGGCTCGAGAAGCCCAAGGTGACGATCGCCGTCGGCGGCAAGAACCTGCTGTACTACCTGCCGCTGACGGTGGCGGAGCAGCGCGGCTACTTCAAGGCCGAGGGGCTCGACCTGACGATTGCCGATTTCGCCGGCGGCGCGCGTGCGCTGCAGGCGGTGGTGGGCGGCAGCGCCGACGTCGTCTCGGGTGCCTTCGAGCACACCGTCAACATGCAGCACAAGGGCCAGCGCATGCGCGCCTTCGCGCTGCAGGGGCTGGCGCCGCAGATCGTGCTCGGCGTCAGCACCAAGACGATGGCCAACTTCAAGACGGTGGCCGACCTGAAGGGAAAGAAGATCGGCGTCACCGCACCCGGCTCGTCGACCAACGTGATGGTCAACTTCATCCTCGCGAAGGCGGGCTTGAAGCCGAGCGACGTCTCGATCATCGGCGTCGGGGCGTCGCAGGGCGCGGTGGCGGCGATGCGCTCCGGCCAGATCGACGCCATCAGCAACCTCGACCCGGTGATCACGCTGCTGCAGCGCTCGGGCGACCTGAAGATCGTCTCCGACACCCGCAAGGTGGCCGAGGCCGAGAAGGTCTTCGGCGGGCCGATGCCGGCCGGCTGCCTGTACGCGCCGCAGGCCTTCCTCGACAAGAACCCCAATACCGCGCAAGCGCTGGCCAACGCGATGGTGCGCGCCGCGAAGTGGATCCAGGCCGCGGGGCCGAGCGAGATCATCACCAACGTGCCCGAGGCTTACCTGCTCGGCGACCGCGCCGTCTACATCGACGCCTTCCTCGCCGCCAAGGGCGCGCTCTCACCCGACGGCGTGATCCCCGAGAAGGGGCCCGACACCGCGTTCCGCGCGCTCGCCAGCATCGACGCCGAGATCGCCAAGGCCAAGCTCGACCTCGCTGCGGTGTACACGAACGAGTTCGTGAAGAAGGCCAACGCCAAGTACCCGAAGGGCTGACGCGGGCCTGCCGGAGCTGCACGTGACCGCCTCACAGGTGATCGTCCTCGCGACGCCGGTGTTCCTGGCGATGATCGGCATCGAGCTCGTCGTCGGGCTCGTTCGCGGGCGCAACACCTACCGGCTGGCCGACGCGATGGCCAGCATCAGCGCCGGCATGGTGAGCGAGATCGCCAAGCTCTTCTCGCGGCTGTTTGCCATCGGCGTTTACGGCATCGTCTTCGCACAGGTCGCGCTGTGGCAGCTGCCGGCCGACGCCTGGTGGGTGTGGCTGGCAGCGCTGCTTGGCTACGACCTCTGCTACTACGCGTACCACCGCTTCGGCCACCGTGTCGCGGTGGGCTGGGCGGCGCATGCGGTGCACCACCAGAGCGAGGACTACAACCTCTCGACCGCGCTGCGCCAGACGAGCACCGGCTTCCTCTTCGGCTGGCTGTTCTACCTGCCGCTGGCGCTGCTCGGCTTCCCGCCGAAGGTGGTGGCGGTGGTGGCGCTGGTCGACCTGCTGTACCAGTACTGGGTGCACACGCAGCAGGTCGGCAAGCTCGGCTGGTTCGACCGCTGGTTCTGCAGCCCCAGCAATCACCGTGTGCACCATGCGGTGAACGACCGCTACCTCGATCGCAACTACGGCGGCATCCTGATCGTCTGGGACCGGCTGTTCGGCACCTTCGCCGAGGAGGACGACGCCGAGCCCTGCGTCTACGGCACACGCAGCCCGTTGCGCAGCTGGAACCCCTTGTGGGCCAACCTGCAGGTCTACAAAGACCTCGTGCTCGACAGCTGGCGCGCGCGCCGCTGGGCCGACAAGCTGCGCGTGTGGTTGATGCCGCCGGGCTGGCGGCCGGCCGACGTGGCGGCGCGCTGGCCCAAGCCGGCCTTCGAGCTGGCCCAGGTGCGGCGCTGGGAGCCGCCGCTGCCGCGCGCGCGCGGTGCCGCGGCGCTGCTGCTCTTCGTCGTCGCGCTCGGCGCGACGGTGGCGGTGCTGTGGCACGCGCACCGGCTGGCGCTGCCCGAGCTGGCGCTGGCGGCGGCGGGTGCGGTGGCGCTGCTGTGCGCCGTCTCGGCGCTGTGCACGCCGCGCGGCGTGGTGGCGGCAGGCGCGCCGGCCCGCGCCTGATGTCGGCCGCCCCGGCGCTCGAGCTGGAGCGGGTGCGCTGCACCTTCGCCAGCCGCGACGACGCGTCGCAGCGCTACACCGCGGTCGACGATGTGACGCTGGCGGTGGCCGAGGGCGAGTTCGTCTCGGTGGTCGGCCCCACCGGCTGCGGCAAGAGCACGCTGCTCAACGTTGCTGCCGGGTTGCTGGCGCCGAGCAGCGGCGCGGTGCGCGTCTTCGGCCAGCCGCTGCAAGGCATCAACGCCCGCGCCGGCTACATGTTTCAGAGCGAGAGCCTGATGCCCTGGCGCACCGCGCTCGGCAACGTCATGGCCGGGCTCGAATTCCGCGGCGTGCCCGACGCCGAGCGCTTGGCCGAGGACTGGCTTCGCCGCGTCGGCCTGGGCGGCTTCGGCAACCGCTACCCGCACCAGCTCTCGGGCGGCATGCGCAAGCGCACCTCGCTCGCGCAGACCCTGGCGCTCGACCCCGACATCATCCTGATGGACGAACCCTTCTCCGCGCTCGACGTGCAGACGCGGCAGCTGATGGAAAACGAGGTGCTCGAGCTCTGGGCGGGCGGGCCCGGATCCGGCTTTGCCGGTCCGGACCGCTCCCCCGCGGGGGGACCGGCGCGCCGCGCCGTAGGGGGCCAGGGAAAAAGAAAAGCCGTGCTCTTCATCACCCACGACCTCGACGAGGCGATCGCGATGAGCGACCGTGTCGTCGTGCTGTCGGCGGGGCCGGCGTCGCGGCCGATCGGCGAGTTCCGCGTCGACCTCGATCGCCCGCGCGACGTCGCCGAGGTGCGCAACTCCGAGCGTTTCGTCGAGCTGCACCGCGCCATCTGGGCGGTGCTGCGCGACGAGGTGCTGAAGGGCTACGCGCAGCAGCTGCAGAAGGTGGGCTGAAGGGGGTCGCGGGACGATGAAACACCTGCGCCTGTACCAGCTGCTGCTGCTCGCCGGGCTGATCGCCTTCTGGCACGTGATGACGGCGCCCGGGCTGCTGCCGTTGCTGATGTTCGACAACGATCGCCAGGCGGCTTTCTTCTTCGGCGAGCCGGCCAAGGTGGCGCGGCGCATCTGGGTCTGGTTCGTCGCCGACGCCGACATCTACCGCCACCTGGCGGTGACGCTGGTCGAGACGCTGCTCGCCTTCGCCGTCGGCTCGGTGCTCGGGCTCGCGTCCGGGCTGTGGCTTGCGCTGTCGCCGCTGGCGAGCGCCATCCTCGAGCCCTACATCAAGGCGCTGAACTCGATGCCGCGCATCATCCTGGCGCCGATCTTCGCCGTCTGGTTCGGCCTCGGCATCGGCTCCAAGGTCGCGCTCGGCGTGACGCTGGTCTTCTTCATCGTCTTCTTCAACGTCTACCAGGGCGTCAAGGAAGTCAGCCCGGTGGTGCTGGCCAACGCGCGCATGCTCGGCGCCAGTTCGCGCCAACTGCTGCGCCATGTCTACCTGCCGAGCGCAACGAGCTGGGTCTTCTCGAGCCTGCACACCAGCGTCGGGCTGGCCTTCGTCGGCGCGGTGGTCGGCGAGTACCTCGGCTCGAGCCAGGGCGTCGGCTACCTGATCCTGCAGGCCGAGGGCACCTTCGACATCAACACCGTGATGGCCGGCATCCTCGTGCTGACCGCCTTCGCGCTCGCGCTCGACGCGCTGGTGGGGCGTATCGAGCGGCGCCTGATGAAGTGGCAGCCGCGGCTGGCCGAGACCGAGAAGCTGTGATCGCCGGGCGCCGCGAATGGCTGCGCGGCGCGCTCGCGGCGGCATTCGCGCCGCTGCTCGGCAGCGGCTGCACGCTGCCGGCGCGCCCCGGTGCCCCGCTCGGCTTCGCCGAGGTGCCGCCGAGCCTGGCCGATACCATCGCCGTGCCCGAGGGCTATACCGTCGAGGTGCTGGCGCGCTGGGGCGACGCGGTCGGCATTGCCGGTGCGCCGATGCCTGTTTGGCGTGACGATGCCGGCGACGACGCCACGGCGCAGGGCCTGCAGTTCGGCATGCACCATGACGGGCTGCAGTACCTGCCGATCGGCCACTCGTCGGCGCACGGGCTGCTGGTGGTCAACCACGAGTACACCGACGACGGGCTGCTGCACCCGGGCGGCATGGCGCACTGGAGCGCGGCCAAGGTCGCGAAGGCGCAGGCGGCTCATGGCCTCTCGGTGGCCGAAGTGCGGCGCGACGGTGCCGGGCGCTGGCAGCTGGTGCGGCCCTCGCCGTTCGCGCGAAGGATCACCGCCACCACGCCGCTCAACCTCTCCGGCCCCGCCGCCGGCCACCCGCTGCTGCGCACGGCGGCCGATCCTGCCGGCCGCCAAGTGCTCGGCACGTTGGCCAACTGCGGCAGCGGGCTCACGCCGTGGGGCACCGTGCTCGTCGCCGAGGAGAACTGGGCCTGGTATTTCGCGGCAGGCGGTGCGCCCTCCGCGGCGCAGCGGCGCTGGGGCATCGGCGAGACCTCGTGGCTGCGCTGGGAAGTGCATGACGATCGATTCGACCTCCGGCGCCACCCGAACGAAGCCCACCGCTTCGGCTGGCTGGTCGAAGTCGACCCCTTCGATCCCCACAGCGTGCCGGTGAAGCGCACCGCGCTCGGCCGCGCCGCGCACGAGGGCGCTGCGGTGGCGGTGACGCGCGACGGCCGAGCGGTCGTCTATTCGGGCGAAGACGCGCGCAACCAGTGCATCCACAAGTTTGTCAGCCGCGCGCGCATCGCGCCTGGCGGCGCGCGGGCCAACGCCTCGCTGCTCGACCACGGCACGCTGTACGCGGCGCGGTTCGACGCGCTCGGTCGCGGGCGCTGGCTTGCGCTCGAACAGGGTCGCGGCGGGCTCGATGCCGCGGCCGGCTTTCCCGACCAGTCCCATGTGCTGGTGGGCCTGCGCGAGGCCGCCGATCGCATCGGTGCGACACCGATGGACCGGCCGGAGTGGATCGCCGTGCACCCGCATCGGGTCGAGGTCTTCTGCGCGCTCACCGGCAACGATCGCCGCGGTGCCCCCGGCCAGCCCGGCGCCGACGCCGCGAACCCGCGCGCGCCGAACCCCGCCGGCCACCTGCTGCGCTGGCAGGAGGAGGGTGACTTCGACGCCGAGACCTTCGGCTGGCAGGTCTTCGCGCTTGCCGGCGTCGCCGCCGCCGAGCGTTACGCCTGCCCCGACAGCCTGACCTTCGACCCGGCAGGCCGGCTGTGGATCGGCACCGATGTCGGCCCCGACGCGCTGCATCCGGGTGCTTTCGGCCACCTCGGCAACAACCAGCTGCTGGCCTGCGACATCGGCCGCGGCGATGTGCGGCGCTTCCTCACCGGCCCGGTCAACGCCGAGATCACGAGCCCCTGCTTCACCCCGGACGGGCGCACGCTGTTCGTCGACATCCAGCATCCGGGCGAACCGCGCGGCGAGCGCAGCGACCCGGCGGCGCCGCGCGCGCTGTCGAACTGGCCCGACTTCCACCCCCACGGACGGCCGCGGTCGGCGACGGTCGCGATCCGCCGGCGTGACGGGGGCTTGATCGGCAGCTGAGCACCCCGCGGCGGGGGTTCACGTCACCCGGAGCGGGCGGACCGGGGGCCGCACTGCTACGCGAGTGAGGCCGGCGAAGCACCCGACCCGGCGTGGGGGCTGTGCCTTGCCAGGGGTCGCGGCGTATCCTCGCGCATCGAAGCGCAAAGCAGGCGTGAGGGGCATGGACGACGACCGCGCAGAGCAGCAGACGCTCAAGCTCAGGCTGACCAAGTCGGCGGTGATCATCGGCGCCGGCGACGCCACCGGCGGCGCGATCGCGCGGCGCTTCGCGCGCGGCGGCTATCAGGTCTGCGTCACGCGGCGCATCGAGGAACACCTCGAGCCGCTGGTCAAGCAGATCGAGTCCGAAGGCGGCGTCGTTCACCCGTTCGGATCCGACGCGCGCGACGAGCAGGCGGTGGCGACGCTGTTCGCGCATGTCGAGAAGGAGGTCGCGCCGATCGACGTCGTCGTCTTCAACATCGGCGCCAACGTTCGCTTCCCGATCACCGAGACCACCGAGCGGGTCTACCGCAAGGTATGGGAGGCGGGCGCCTTCGCCGGCTTCCTGGTCGGCCGCGAGGCGGCGCGAACGATGCTCGTTCGCGGCTACGGCACGATCCTCTTCACCGGTGCCACCGCCAGTGTGCGCGGCGGCAGCGGCTTTGCCGCCTTCGCCGGCGCCAAGCATGCGCTGCGCGCGCTGGCGCAGAGCATGGCGCGCGAACTCGGGCCGCAGGGCATCCACGTCGCGCATGTGCTGATCGACGGCGCGATCGACACGCCGTGGATCAGGGCCAACTTCCCTGAGCGCTACAAGCTCAAGGACCGCCAGGGCATCCTGAACCCCGACTCGATCGCCGAGAACTACTGGCTGCTGCACCAGCAGCCGCGAGATGCCTGGACCCACGAGCTCGACCTGCGGCCCTGGATCGAGCCCTGGTAGCCGCACGCGGGCACGCTGGCTTCGTTCACAGCTTTTTCAGCCCTCGGGGCGGATGTCGAAAGCCACCAGCAGCCGCGACACCATGTTGTAGGCCGCGGTGACGGCGAGCAGCTCGAACAGCAGCCGGTCGCTGCCCAGCGCGGCGCGCGCGGCGTCGAAGGCACCATCGTCGACCTTCACCTCACGTGTCGACTGCGCCACCACCGCCAGCACCGCCCGCTGCGTGGCGTCGAAGAGCGGGCTCGCCGCGAGCGCCGACGCCGATTCGCGCAGCAGTGCCAGCGCGTCGAGCTGGGCCTGCGTGCCGCCGTGGCGAAGGAACAGCGGCGCGTGGTGGTGCATCTCGTAGTCGGCGCCGTTGATCGCCGCCACCGTGCACATCGCCAGCTCGCGCAGCAGCGGGTCGAGAGCGAGGCTTCCGCGCAGCCGGCCGAAGAAGAGGTTCCAGCCCTCGGCCACCGGCGGGCTGTGCAGCAGCAGCCGGTCGAGCTCGCCGAGCCGGCCCCCGCGGCGCTCGCGGATCGCGGCCACCAGCTCGGGCGGGCCGGCCTCGTCGTCGGAGAGGGGCGGAATGCGGGGCATGGGGCCTCTCGGGGGCAGGGGTGGGCGGCTCGCCGGCGTGGCGCGGTCAGGCACCCTCGCGCAGCTGCTGTTCGATGCGGGTGACGGCGCGCCGGATGATCTGGGCCACCTCGGCCGCGCGGGTGGTGTCGAGCCGGGTCGACAGCGTTGCGACGCTGATCGCGGCCACCGGCTGGCCGCGTGGGTCGCGCAGCGGCACGGCGACGGTTCGCACCCCCTGCATCTCGAGCACGTCCTTGACGACATAACCGTGACGTCGAGCATGCAGCACGCGGCGGCGCAGATCGGCATCGCTGTGGCCGGGATAGTGCTCGGCGAGCGCGGGCGCGTTGGCGGCCCCGATGCGCGCGATCTCGTCGTCGGTGAGGGCGGAGAGGATCGCGACGCCGCCGCCTCCCACCTGCAGCGGCCGGCGGCGGCCGACGTCGAGCACGAAGACCTTGATCGGGTACGCACCTTCGACGCGGTCGACGCAGACACCGTCGAATCCCGAGCGTGCGGTCAGGAACACGGTGTCGCCGGTGGCCTCTGCGATCGACATCAGGTGCGGGTGGCAGAGGTCGCGCAGCGGCATGCTCGGCGCCGCCGCCAGCCCCATCTCGTAGAGCGCGGGGCCGAGGTGGTAGAGCTTGCTCTGGTGCTGCTGCAGCACCAGCCGCTCGGCGATCAGCGCCTGCAGCAGCCGGTGTGCGGTGGGCCGTTCGAGCCCGCTCTCCCGCGCAAGATCGACAAGCCGCATGCCGTGGCGGTGGTTGGCGGTGATCAGCCGCAGCAGCAGCGAGACTCGCTGCACCACCTGCGTGCCGGGCTGGCGCGCGTCGCCGTGCGGGCGCGATGGCAGCTTGACGATCGGGACGGGTTTTCGGCTCGGTCGTTTGTCCGTGACCATCGGTGCGCGGTGTTGCATGGCTCGCGCGCAGTGTAGGAGGCAGTCCACATAGTGGCCAGCGGAGAAGCACCCAGGCCCCCTGTCGCCAACAGGCCACCGCGCGCAGCCTGCGCCCGCCGATCTCGCGCGGGCGCCGCCCGCCGATCCGGGACAATGCCCGCTGCGCCGCCTGGGCGCACGAGGGTGTGTCGATGAAGCTGGCTCTGGTGGGTTCCCGCTATTTCGGTGCTTCCGTGTTCGAGGCCCTCCGCCGCGAGCCGGGGGTGGAGTTCTCGAGTGTCGTTGCACCCGCGGCCGACGATCGCCTGGCGCTGGCGGCGCAGGCCGCCGGGCTGCCGGTGATCGTGCTCGCCGACCCCAAGGTCGTCCCTGGCGACGCCATCGCCGAGGGCACCGAGCTGATCGTCGCCGCGCACACCCACGCCCGTGTCAGCAACGAGGCGCTGGCGCGTTCGCGGCTCGGCGGCGTCGGGTACCACCCCTCGTTGCTGCCGCGGCACCGCGGCATCGCGGCGGTGGAGTGGACCATCCTCGAAGGCGACCCGATCGCCGGCGGGACCGTCTACCACCTGGCCGACGGCTGGGACGCGGGGCCGATCGCGGCCCAGGACTGGTGCTTCGTCGCGCAAGGCGAGAACGCGCGCGAGCTGTGGGAGCGGGCACTGGCGCCGATGGGGCTGGCGCTGCTGACGCAGGTGGTCCGCCACGCGCGCGACCACGGCGAACTGCCGGCCAAGGCGCAGGACCCGCGCTTCGCGACCCGCGCGCCGATGATCCGCCGCCCGGTGGTGCAGGCGGGCGACAACGGCGGCACGACGGTGTCGCTGGTGGTGACGGTGATGGGCCCCGACCGCCCGGGCATCGTACGGCTGCTGGCCGAACGAGCGCGCCGATTCGGCGCCAACTGGGCCGACAGCCGGATGACGCGGCTGGCCGGCGAGTTCGGCGGCATGGTGCACCTGGAGGTGCCGCGCGACAACGCCGACGCGCTTTCCGCGTCGCTGCGCACGCTGGAGGCGACCGGGCTGCGCATCGTCGTCGCGCGCAGCGAAGGCTCGCCGCTGGCGCCCAACGTGCGCGGCGTCGCACTCGAGCTGATGGGCGACGACCGGCAGGGCATCGTCAGCCGGCTCACGAAGCTGCTCTCCGACCGCGGCATCAGCATCGAGAACATCCACACCGAGATCCAGCGCACCGGCAGCGCGGGCAAGACCACCTTCCGAATCGGCGCCTACCTGCTCGTCCCCGCGGCGCTGCCGCTCGACGAGCTGCGGCGCGAACTCGTGGCGCTGGCCGACGAGATGATGGTCGACATCAACCTCGGGGGGACTTGAGCCCCCACGCCCCCTCCCGGTCGCTGCGGACATGGAGCCCCCACGCTCCCTCCCGGTCGCTGCGGACATGGAGCCCCCACGCTCCCTCCCGGTCGCTGCCCCCCAGGGGGGCTTCGGCAGCGGACCGGCGGAGCCGGATCCGCGCCGACGGCTGGGTTGATGGAACCGCGGCGCTCATGGGGCGCGTCATGTTCCAGTGAAGCGCGGTGCGCGCTTCTCGACGAAGTGCGCGACGCCTTCCTTGAAGTCGTCGCACTGCAGGCTCTCGAGCATCAGCCGGTCGGCCTCGGCGAAGTGCTCGGCCATGCCCTGGAAAGGCAGCGCCTGCAGCTGCTGCTTGACGATGCGCAGCGAACGCGGTGAACAGGCGATCGCCAGCTCGGCGGCATAACGCTGCGTATGGGCGGCCAGTTCACCGGCCGGCAGCGCACGGTTGACGAGGCCGATGCGTTCGGCTTCGGCGCCGGTGATCTTGCGCGCCGACAGCAGCAGGTCGGCCGCGTGGCCGGGGCCGACCAGCCGCGCCAGCCCCCAGGCCGAGCCGTGTTCGGCGATCAGCCCGCGGCGTGCGAAGCCGGTGGTCATCGCCGCGTCCTGGGCGGCGAATCGCAGGTCGGCGAAGAGCGCGAGCACGAAGCCAATGCCGGCGGCGGCGCCGTTGATGCAGGCGATCACCGGCTGCGGCACCGCGGCAAGGAAGTTGTAGCGCTGCTGCAGTTCGTCACGCGCGGCCGGGTTCACTGACTCGGCCTCGGGCGCCATCGACAGCGCTTCGCCCTGCGTGAGACCTTGCAGCCGCTGCATGTCGGCACCGGCGCAGAAACCGCGGCCGGCGCCGGTGAGCACGATCACACGCACGCCCTCGTCGCGGCCGAGCGTCGCGAAGGCGTGCCGCAGCTCCCGGTGCATTCGCGGGGTCACCGCGTTCAGCCGCTCGGGGCGGTTCAGCGTCACGGTGGCGACACGGTCGGCCAGCGACACCCGCACTTCAGCGTCGTTCATGTCGGTCCTCCGGGCCACAACGAGCCCATTCGCCCAGGGCTTGCCGCGAATCCGGCTCCGCCGGCCCGCTGCCGAAGCCCCATGGGAGGCAGAGACCGAGGCCGGCGCCGCGCCCACCAAGCCGTCGGCGCGGATCCGGCTCCGCCGGTCCGCTGCCGAAGCCCCCCTGGGGGGCAGCGACCGGGAGGGAGCGTGGGGGCTCCACTCACCGTCCTTTGAAGACGGGCTCGCGGCGCGCCGCCATCGCGGCGATGCCTTCGCGGAAGTCGTCGGTCTTCATTTGCGCATTCTGTTCCTGGCTCTCGCGCGCGACCGCGAGGCGGATCTGGTCGACCAGCCCGGCACGCAGCGTCGCCCGTGTCGACTGCACTGCGATCGGCGCCGAGACCGCAATCTCGCGCGCCAGTGCGAGGGAGCGCTCGCGCACCTCGGCCAGAGGCACCAGTTCGTCGGCAAGGCCGATGCGGTGTGCCTCCTCGCCGCCGATGCGCTGCCCGGTGTAGAACAGCCGCGCCGCCTGCTGCACACCCACCAGCCGCGGCAGCGTCACCGAGAGCCCGAACCCGGGGTGGAAACCGAGGCGGTTGAAGTTGGCCGAGAAGCGTGCCTCGGCGCAGGCGATGCGGAAGTCGGCCACCAGCGCCAGGCCGAGCCCGCCGCCGACCGCCGGCCCGTGCACCGCCGCCACCGCCGGCTTCGTGCAGGCGAACAGGCGCAGCGCCTCGAAGTACAGCGGGTTCACCGCGCGCGGGCTGCGCTGCTCGGGGGTGGCCTCGCGGGTGGCGAAGTTGGCACCGGCGCAGAACGCGCTGCCCTGCGCAGCGAGAACGATCACGCGGCAGTCGGCATCGGCCTCGAGCGACTCGAAGGCGTCGGCCAGGTGCTTGATGAGCGGGATGTCGAAGTAGTTGTGCGGCGGGCGGCACAGCTCGACAAGGGCGACATGCCCCTGGCGGCTGACGGCGATGTCGGTGGTGGTTTCGGTCACGGTGCGGTCAGTCCGACGCAGAGGCGGGGAAGCGCCTCGCAGTGAGCGAGGGCCAGAAGCCGGCCGAGCGGCCGGCGATCGCGGCCTGGCCGAGGCGCTCGGCCCACCAGGCGTCGCTGCCGAACTCCTCGCGCCAGGCCCACAGGCGCCGGGTCGCGAAATGCAGCGCGTGTTCGTAGGTGAAGCCGATCGCGCCATGCACCTGGTGCGCGATACCGGTGCCGCGGGTGGCGGCCTCGCCGCAGCGCACCTTGGCGACCGCGATCGAGAACGGCGCCTCGGGTGCGATCGGCCGCGCTGCATCGGGCGCGTCGGCGGCGGCCACCAACGACGCGACGCGCGCCGCCGCGACGTCGCCGGCGAGCACCGCCAGGTTCTGCTGCAGCGCCTGGTTGCGCCCGATCGGCTTGCCGAACTGAACCCGCTCGGTGGCGTAGCAGGCCGACTGCTCGAGCACGAACTCGAGCGCGCCGACCATCATCGCGCTGCGCGCAAGGGCACCCAACGCCCAGGCCGGCTTCACCAGCGGCAACGGTGCCGCGTGGTGCGCCACCGCGGGTGCGTCGGCAAGGACGACGCTGTCCGACGGGATCTTCGCGTGGTTGAAGGCCGGCTCGATCGTCACGCCGGGCTCGCCCTGCAGCCCGACGAGCGCGATGCCGCCGTCGGCCAGCGAAACCACCGCCGCCGCCGCGTGCCGAGCCCAGGGCACGCGGTGCACGGTGCCCGATAGGCGCAACGTGCCGCCGCCGGCCTCGGCCCGCAGGGTGTCGAAGAGCCCCTGTTCGATCATCGTCAGCGGGCCGTCGGGGACCTCGATGCCGGCCCACGAGAGCAGCAGGCCGGCAACCATCGTCTCGGCCAGCGGCAACGGCACCTGCCAGTAGCCGATGCCGCGCAGCACCGGCCAGGCCTCGGCCCAGCGCTGGCCGAAGCCGCCGACGGCCTCCGAGGCCAACAGTCGATGGAAGCCGCCCTCGCAGGCCAGGGCCCACAGCCGCTCGTCGAGCGTGCCCGCTTCGGCCCGTTCGCGAACCACCTTGTCGACCTGCTCGGAGAACAGCCGCTCGGCGCTGTCGGCGATCAGGGTGTCGGCGTCCATGATGTCGTTCAGCGCAGATCGAGGCCGCGCGCGATGATGCCGCGCAGGATCTCGCGCGTGCCGCCGCGCAGCGAGAACGACGGCACCGCGAGCGCGGTGTAGCGCATCGCCCACTCGAGCATCGACCCCGGCGGCGGCCGGCCGCCGAAGAGATCGTTCGCGAGGTCGGGCATCGCCTGCTCGACCAGGGCGCCCTGGTCCTTGACGAGTGCGGCGGCGAGTGCCGGGCTCTCGCCGCGCGCCAGCATGCCGGCGACGCCGAGCGACATCTGCCGCAGCGTGCCGTACTGCGCGACGACGCGGCCGAGCGCCACCGCGTGGCGCTCGCTGCCGGGGTCGGCGGCGTCGAGCATCTCGAGCAGCAGCTGCGTGGTGCTGAGGTAGCGCTCGGGGCCGCTGCGCTCGAAGGCGAGCTCGGCACCGACCTGCTTCCAGCCCTCGCCCTCCTGGCCGATCAGGTTCTCGTGCGGCACCCGCACGTCGTCGAGCGTGACCTCGTTGAAGTCGTGCTCGCCGAGCTGGTTGACGATCGGCCGCACCGTGATGCCCGGGGTCTTCATGTCGACGAGGAACTGCGACAGGCCGGCATGGCGGTTCTCCGATTTCTCCCCGGTGCGCACGAGGGCGATCATGTAGTGGGCGCGGTGCGCGCCGCTCGTCCACACCTTGCGGCCGTTGATCACCCAGCCCTGCGCGGTGTCGACAGCGCGGGTGCGGATCGACGCCAGGTCCGAGCCCGAGTCGGGCTCGCTCATGCCGATGCAGAAGAAGGCTTCGCCGCGGGTGATGGCGGGCACGATGCGAGGCGCCAGCACCTCGGGCGAGAAGCGCATTAGCAGCGGGCCGCTCTGGCGGTCGGCCGTCCAGTGTGCACCCACGGGCGCGCCGGCGGCGAGCATCTCCTCGAGCACGACGTAGCGTTCGAGCGGCGAGCGTTCGCCGCCGCCGTAGCGCTTCGGCCAGGTCATGCCGATCCAGCCCCGCGCGGCCATCTTGCGGCTGAACTGCTCGCTGGCGCCGGACCAGCTGCGCGCGCGGCGCTGCTGCGGCACGTCGGCCAGCGCTTCGGCGAGGAAGGCACGCACCTCGGCGCGCAGCGCCTCGCACCGCGGCGGCATTTCGTGCGGCGGGATCGGCTCGATCTGCAAACCTCGCATGTGGATCATTCTCGGTGCGATTTGTTTGCTGAGCAACAAATATCTGTGCTAGCGTGGCGCGCGCTTGCCCTGTGTCAGAAGCGATGCCCGACTCCCCTGCCGCCCGCACCGGCCCGCTCGCCGGCATCCGCGTGCTCGACCTCACCGCGGTCGTGCTCGGCCCGGTGGCGACGCAGATCCTCGGCGACTACGGCGCCGACGTGATCAAGCTCGAGAGCCTCGAAGGCGACCTGATGCGCGCCAACGGTGTCTCGCTGCACAAGGGCATGAGCTCGATCTTCCTCGCCATCAACCGCAACAAGCGCTCGCTGGCGGTCGACCTCAAGTCGGGCGCCGGCCTCGCCGCGGTGAAGCGGCTGCTGCCGACGGTGGACGTGCTGGTTCACAACATGCGCGTCGCGGCGATCGAGCGGCTCGGGCTCGGCTATACGGCCTGCGCGGCGCTCAACCCGAGGCTCGTCTACTGCGTCGCCACCGGCTTCGGCGAGGAAGGGCCGGACGCCGGCAAGCCGGCCTTCGACGACGTCATCCAGGCCGCCTGCGGGCTGGCGGCGCTGCTCGGACACGAGGACGGCCGGCCCACGTACGTGCCCTCGCTGGTGGCCGACAAGACCACCGGCCTCGCGCTTGCCAACGCGGTGCTGGCGGCGCTGTTCGAGCGCGAGCGCAGCGGGCTCGGCCAGCAGGTCGAGGTGCCGATGCTCGAGACGATGGCCGCCTTCGTGCTGGCCGAACACCTCGGCGGGTTGACCTTCGTACCGCCGCAGGGCAGTGCCGGCTACTCGCGGCTGCTCGCCGGCGGCCGACGGCCGGCGCCGACGCGCGACGGCTTCGTCGCGCTGCTGCCGTACACCGCGGCGCACTGGGCGGCCTTCTTCGGCCGGCTGGGCCGCGACGACCTGGCGCGCAAGTTCGACATCCAGGACCGCTTCGCGCGCAACCGGCACGTGCGCGAGATGTACGCCGCGATGGCCGAACTGACCGCGATGCTGACCACCGCCGAGGTGCTGGCGCTGTGCCGCGACCTCGACATCCCGGCCACCCGCATCTACCGCATCGACGAGTTGCCCGAGCACCCGCACCTGAAGGCGGTGGGGCTGTTCCAGCCCGGCGTGCACCCGAGCGAGGGGCCGATGCTGAACCTGCGCCCGCCAACCCGATTCGCGCGAACGCCGGCGTCGCTGCACCGCCCGGCTCCGCGGCTCGGCGAACACACCGACGAGGTGTTGCGCGAGGCCGGCTTGGCCGCCGACGAGATCGACGCGCTGGTGGCGAGCGGGGTCGCCGCGCGTGCCGCTGCCACCGGCTGAACGCACACCCACGAAGAGAGGAGACCCGTAATGAGCCGATCGACCCCCAACCGGCGCCAGGCTGCACTCGCGCTGGCCGCAGCCGCCACCGCACCGCTCGTGCACGCACAGGGCGCGGTGAACTTCCCGTCGCGGCCGATCAAGATCTTCGTGCCCTTCAACGCCGGCAGCGGCGCTGATTCTTCGTCGCGCTTCTACGGCGAGATCATGGCCAAGCTGCTCGGCCAGCAGGTGGTGGTCGAGAACCGGCCCGGTGGCAGCGGCATCGTCGCGGTGCAGGCCACGCGCCAGGCGCCGGCCGACGGCCACGCGATCCTGATGGGCAGCAACTCGCCGGCGGTGGTCAACGCGATCACGATGAAGAACCTGCCGTACGACCCCTTCAAGGACCTGCGGCCGCTGTTCGGCATCTCGAAGAGCCCGGTCGGCTTCGCGGTCAAGGCCGATTCGCCGTACAAGACCATCGGCGACCTGGTGGCCGCCGCGAAGAAGGCCAACCGGCCGCTGCAGCTGGGCAACTACTCGGCCGGCTACCAGCTGGTGGCGGCCTGGCTCGGCACCGCGTCCGGATTGCCGGTGACGCACATTCCGTACAAGGGCGGCGCGCAAATGCTGACCGACGTCGTCGGTGGCCAGCTCGAGGTGGGTGTGATCGACTTCGGCGGCACCGTCGAGCTGATGAAGGGCGGCCGCATCCGCGTGCTGGCGATCACCGGCGACAAGCGCGAGCCCAAGTTCCCGGACATCCCGACGATGAAGGAGAGCGGCTTCCCGGAGTTCGAGACCTGGGTCTGGTCGGCCTTCTTCGTCCGTGCCGAGACGCCGGACGACATCGTCGACAAGCTCGCCGGGGCGGCGGCCAAGGCGATGACCTCCGACGAGGGCCGCGCCTACCAGGCGACGCTGCCTTCGCAGCCGCTGGTGATGGGGCCGAAGGACCTCGGCGAGTTCCAGCTGCGCGAGTTTCAACGCTTCAAGCGGGTTGCCGAGGCCGCCGGAATGAAGCCTGAATGACGTGAGAAATGAACGCAGCCCTCCCGCCGCAGCCGCCGTGACTCGGCGGCCGGCCGCGCGCAAGGCCGCCGCCGCGCCGCCGGCGCTGCGGCCACCGCGGCGCAGCCACGCGCAGCGCCGCGAGGAGGCCGAGCGCAGGCTGCTCGACGCGGCGCTGCAGATCGTCGCCCGCCGCGGCACCGTGCGCATGACGCTGGCCGAGGTCGGCGAGGCCGCCGGCTACAGCCGCGGGCTGCCGGCGCACCGCTTCGGCAGCAAGGCTGGGCTGCTGCACGCACTGGCGTTGTACATCGGCGAGCGTTTCGGCCACGAGCGCCGCCAGGGCGCACCGCTGGCGCCGGGGCTGGAGTCGATCGTCGGCAACATCCACTTCTACTTCTCGCGCAAAGGCGGCGACTGGACCGCGACGCGCGCGCTGCTGGTGATGATGGCCGAGGGCAGCATGGAACCCGAGTCGGCGCTGCGGCAGGAGCTGGTGGCCTACAACCGCAACGCGCTCGCCTGGTTCGAGCGCCACATCCGCACCGGAATCGAGCGCGGCGAAATCGCCGCCGACACCGACCCCGCGGTGACGGCGGTGATCCTGCTCGGCGCGATGCGCGGCGTGATGCTGCAGTGGCTGGTCGACGAGCGGATCAAGCTGCTGGCGGTGCGCGACCGGCTTCTGCAGATCACGCGCCAGGTGCTGCAGCCGCGCTGACCGGCGCCGGCGCCGCTCAGCGCGACAGCTTCAGCAGCTTCGTGCCACGCGTGAGCCGGCGCTGGCCCTGGCCCTGCGGCAGTGCCCACGAGGCGTCGATCCGCCGCAGTCGCGGGAAGGCCTCAAAGAAGCCGACCTCCAGCGCGCCGAGCCTGCCCGGCTGGCGGCAGGTGAAGGCAAACACGGCCTCGAGGTCGGCATGCTCGCCGGCCTTCGGCGTCGGCGAGGTCAGCACTTCGGAGGCCACCGACACCTCGCCCCGGGTGCACTCGGCCGCTGGGTCGGGGCGCACCAGCGGGGGTGTGCCCTCGAAGCGGGCGAGCAGCGCCGCCGCAGCCTGGCGCTCGGCGGCGGTCTTCGGCGCACGCTCGTAGCCGAGCAGGTTGTCCAGCGGTGACTCGAAGCGCACCGTCAGCTTGTCGGCGTCGACCGTCACTTCGAGCCGCGCGTCGCCATGGCTGTGGGCAGGTGCCGAGAGCGCGGGTCGCGCGGGCCCCAGACTGCCGAGGACTGCCGCGGCCAGCACGGCCGAGATCAGGGCTTTCATGGGCGCAGCGTCACCGGCTCGAAGCGCACGCCGCCGAGGCGAAAGCCGCCGTCGTCCACCGTGCAGCCGGCCGCGCGGGCGGCTGCGAGCACATCGGCTGGGTCGGCCACCTGCACCTGCAGCGTGGCGAGCATCTCGGTGGGGCCGGTGCGGAAGCGCACGCCGCCGAGTTCGAAGGCCAGCTCCGGCCGCCCGGCGGCGTCGCGCGCGAGCGGCGCGTCGATGATTCGTGCCCAGTGTGCCGCCAGGTCCTCCGGGTCCGGCCCCTGCACCTCGACCCACGGCATGCCGCCGACGAGGTCGAGCCGCTGCTGCTGCTGCCAATGTGGCCCGGCAGGCCAGTAGGCGCCGTCGAGCCGCTGATTGCCGAGCGAGCGGTCGAACTCGAGCATCGTCGCGCGGCCGTCGCGGGGGTGCAGCTGGATGCCGCGGAACGACGGGTAGTCCATCTCGTGCGCGATGCGGATGCCGAGCGCGAGCACATGCTCGCGGCGGCGCTCGGGGTCGTCGGTGTCGAAGATCGCCATGTAGCCGCCTCGGCCGCCGCTCTTCTCGATGAAGCGCCCGGCGGCGGTGCCCCCGGTGAGCGGCGCGACGATCTCGAGGAACTGCCAGCCGAAGACGAAGAGCGCGTTTTCGAGCCCGTACTTGGCGACCGCCTCGTCGCGGTGGCAGACCTCGAGGCCGAAGACCGATCGCACCGCGTCGACCGCGGGCGCGAGTGCCGGCACGGCAAGGCAGATCTGGCGCAGGCGCAGCGTCATCGCCGGCCCTTCATCGGCCGCTGAACCTCGGCTCGCGCTTCTCGACGAAGGCGTGCGCGGCTTCCTTGTGGTCCTCGGTGCCCGACGACAGGATGTGGTGCAGCGCCTCGAGGTCGAGCGCGCTCTCGAGCGTGCCGGTCAGCGCGTGGTTGAGGTTCTCCTTCATGTAGCCGAGCGTCACGCGCGGGCCGGCGGCGAGTTCGGCGGCGAAGGCGTGGGCGCGCAGCGGCAGTTCTTCGTCGTCGACCACCTCGGTGGCGAGGCCGATCGCCAGCGCCTCGTCGGCCGACAGCACGCGCGGGCGCAGATAGAGGTCGCGGGCCCGCGCGGCGCCGACGATCTGGGTCAGGAACCAGCTGCCGCCGAAGTCGCCCGAGAGGCCGACCTTGGCGAACGCGGTGGTGATCTTGGTGCTGCGCGCGACGACGCGGAAGTCGCACGCCAGCGCGAGCGCCAGCCCGGCCCCGGCGGCGGCGCCGTGCACCGCGGCGATGGTGGGCTTGGGCATCACGTGCAGCAGCCGCGAGGCCTCCATGCGCGAGCGCAGCCCGCGCAGCCGCTGCTCGGCGGTCAGCTCGCGGCCGCTGCCTTCGGCCATGCCCTTGACGTCGCCGCCGACGCAGAAGGCCGGCCCCTCGCCGCGCAGCAGCACCGCGCCGACCTCGGTGTCCTCGGCGGCCTGCTGCAAGGCGCTGCCGAGCGCGCCGAGCATCTCGCCGCTCATCGCGTTGCGGCGATCGGGGCGGTTGAGGGAAATCACCCGCAGCGCACCTTCGCTGCGCTGCAGCACCATCTCGCTGTTCATCACCGGTCTCCTCGTTGGCGAAGGCCGGTTATAGCGCCGGCCCGGCGCCGGCCGCGTCGCCGGCGTGACCCGCTATGGACCGACCGAGCGTCCCTGCGCCGGGGTGGCCCAGGGGCGCTGCGCAAGGCGCGGCGTGCTTCTCATATCAGGCCCCGAGCCGCTGGCGCAGCCGGCGCACCGCCGAGCCGGGGGTCGTCAGAACCGGCAAGCCGGTGGCGGCCGCAACTGCCGCCGCGGCGCGCGCCAGGCTGAACTGTGCCAGCGCGACGACGCCGCAGCCGCGCTCGGCCAGCGTTCGTGCCGCCTCGGCGACCAGCCGGTCGTGGCCTTCGCTGTCGCCGCGGTCGAGCGCAGCGAGCGCACCTTCGGCGAGTGCCGTGTGCAGCGCCGTGCCCGAGGGGAACTCGGCGGGCATCGACGCCAGCGTCGGCAAGAAGCTGGCGACGAGCCCGATCGGCGCGCCGGCGGCCAGCGCCACCGCGTCGTCGACCATCGCCTCGTTGGGCTTCAGCACCGGGATGCCGGCATGCCGGCGCGCCACCGCGTCGATGCAGAGGCCGAAGGCCGAGCAGGTGAAGAGGATCGCCTGCGCGCCGGTGCCGACGGCGTAGTCGGCGAGCGCGATGAAGCGCTGGGTCATGCGCTCGTCGAGCGCACCGCTGCGCGCCAGGTCGGCCGACAGGCTGTCGTCGAGCAGGTTCATGCGCTCGGCATCGGGCCAGTCGCGTGCCAGCGCGGCGTTGATCGGTCCGGGCGAGTGGGCAAGCGCGTGGATCAGCGCGATCCGCACGGACACCGGCTCACCCCTGTGCCGCCCGGCGCCGCTGCAACAGCACCACCAGGCCGAGCAGCACCAGCGCGGGAACGAAGACCCATTCCTTCGCCGGCCGCTCCGAAGGCACTTCGATCGCGCCCACCTTGAACCCCTGCTCGAGGCCGAGCTTCTCGGCCACCGAGCCGAACTGCACCGCCGCGATCTGGATCTCGCTGCCCAGCGGCACCACGGTCAGCCCGATGCGGCGCAGCCGCTCGCGTGCGCTGCCGGGTTCACCCAACGGCAGCAGCACCCCCTTCTTGACGTCCTTGCCGTCGAGGTTCTGGCCTTCGATCCAGATGCGCTTGCGTTCGCCGCGCGGCGCCTTCTCGACCAGCGTGTTCAGCTCGGCCGGCGGGCGCTGCTCGTAGGGCGGGTACAGCATGTCCCACCAGAAGCCGGGCCTGAACAGCGTGAAGGTGACGAGCAGCAGTGCCGCCACCTCGTACCAGCGGCAGCGCACGAGGAACCAGCCCTGCGTGGCGGCGGCGAAGACCAGCATCGCCACCGTCGCGCTGGCGATCGTCAGCGCCAGGTGCAGCGGACCGGTGACGCCGATCATCAGCAGCTGGGTGTTGAAGATGAAGAGGAACGGCAGGATCGCCGTTCGCATGCTGTAGTAGAAGGCGGTGACGCCGGTCTTCAGCGGGTCGCTGCGTGCGATCGCCGCGGCGGCGAACGACGCCAGCCCGACCGGCGGCGTGACGTCGGCCATCAGCCCGAAGTAGAAGACGAACAGGTGCACCGCGATCAGCGGCACCAGCAGCCCGCTTTGAGCGCCGAGCTCGACCACCACCGGCGCCATCAGCGTCGAGACGACGATGTAGTTGGCAGTCGTCGGCAGGCCCATGCCGAGCACGAGGCTGATCACCGCCACCAGCACCAGCATCAGCATCAGGTTGCCGCCGGACAGCAGCTCGACGATCTCGGTCATCACCAGGCCGACACCGGTCAGCGACACGGTGCCGACGATGATGCCGGCGGCGGCGGTGGCGACACCGATGCCGATCATGTTGCGCGCGCCGGCCTCGAGCCCGGCCACCAGCTCGGCAAAGCCGCTGCGTGCCGCGGCGGCGAGCCCGCCGCGGCCGCGGAACTGCGCGATCAGCGGCCGCTGCGTCACCATCACGAAGACCATGAACATCGTCGCCCAGAACGCCGACAGCGCGGGCGACATCTGCTCGACCATCAGGCACCAGATCAGCACGACCACGCTGAGCAGGTAGTGCATCCCGCTCTTCAGCGTCGGTGCTGTCTCGGGCAGCTCGAACACCGGCGCGTTGGGGTCGTCGAGCGTCAGCTCGGGCTGGCGCGTGCCGACCCACAGCAGCCCGACATAAGCCGCCAGCAGCGCGATGCCGACCAGCACCGTCGCGGCGCCGCCGAAGGCCGAGCGCATCCAGCCGATGCCCCAGTAGACGGCGCCGGAGAGCACGAAGAAGCCCGCCACCGTGGTCGCGAAGGCCAGCAGCCGCTGCACCGCGTTGGCCTGGCTGCGCCGCGGCAGCCCCTGCAGCCCGGCCTTGAGCGCCTCCAGGTGCACGATGTAGAACAGCGCGACGTAGCTGATGACCGCCGGCAGGAAGGCATGTTTCATCACCTCGACGTACGGGATGCCGACGTACTCGACCATCAGGAAGGCTGCCGCACCCATCACCGGCGGCATGATCTGCCCGTTGACCGAGCTCGAGACCTCGACCGCGCCCGCCTGGTCGGGCCGGTAGCCGACGCGTTTCATCAGCGGGATCGTGAAGGTGCCGGTGGTGACGACGTTGGCGATCGAGCTGCCGCTGATGATGCCGGTGGCCGCCGACGACACCACCGCCGCCTTCGCCGGCCCGCCGCGCATGTGGCCGAGCAGCGCGAAGGCGCTCTTGATGAAGTAGTTGCCGGCGCCGGCGCGGTCGAGCAGGCTGCCGAAGAGCACGAACAGGAAGATGAAGCCGCTCGAGACGCCGAGCGCGACGCCGAACACACCCTCGGTGGTCAGCCACTGGTGCGACATCGCGCGCGACAGCGACGCCCCCTTGTGCGCGATGAGGTCGGGCATGTAGGGCCCGAAGAAGGTGTAGACGAGGAAGACCAGCGCGACGATCACCAGCGGCAGCCCGAGCGCGCGCCGTGTCGCCTCGAGCAGCGTCGCCAGGCCGACCAGCGCCACCACCAGGTCCTGCGTCGTCGGCTGCCCGGGCCGCGTCGCCAGCTCGCGGTAGAAGAAGGACAGGTACGAGGCGCAGAAGGCGCCGACGAGCGCCAGCACCCAGTCCGCCAGCGGCACCTGTGAGCGCGGCGAGCTCTTGAACGCCGGGTAGGCCATGAAGGCCAGGAAGACCGCGAACGCGAGGTGGATGGCGCGCGACTGGGTGTCGTTGAAGACGCCGAATCCGACCGCGAACGGCAGCGGCGACGCGATCCACAGCTGGAACAGGCTCCAGGCGAGCGCCACCGCGAGCAGCAACTTGCGCAGCCGCGGGCCGGGGTTGCGGCCGCCGGTGTCGGTGTCGGCAGCGAGCTGCGCGACGTCGACGTCGTCGGCATTCGATCGGGTGTTGGCCACGGGCAGACTCCTCCTCCGAAACACCGAGGGGCCCGCCGGTGGGGCCCCTCGCATCAGCTCTCAGGCCGAGGCGCGCCTCGAGCAGACCCGGCTCTGCCGGCTTGCTCGAACCCCCGCGGGGGCGGGCCGGGCACGTCCCGGCCCTGGGGCCTCTGTCAGCGCCAACCCTTCTCGCGGTAGTACTTCAGCGCCCCGGGGTGCAGCGGCGCGGAGTTGCCGTTGACGACCATCGCCTTCGGGTCGAGCGCGCCGAAGGCCGGGTGCAGCTTCTTGAACTCCTCGAAGTTGTCGAACACCGCCTTCGTCAGCTCGTAGACGACGTTCTCGGGCACCTTGGCGCTGGTGACGAAGGTCGCCAGCACGCCGTAGGTGGGGGTGGGGTTCGGGTGGCCGGCGTAGAGCCCGCCCGGGATCGCCACCTTGGCGTAGAACGGCGCCCCGGCGACCAGCTTGTCGACCGCCGGGCCCTGCAGCGGCACCAGCTTGGCGCCACAGGTGGTGATCGGGTCCTGAATGTTCGCGCTCGGGTGGCCGACGCCGTAGAAGAAGCCGTCGATCTTGTTGTCGCACAGCGCGGCACCGTGTTCGTCGGCCTTCAGCTCGGCGGCGAGCGAGAAGTCGCCCATCTTCCAGGCCATCGCATTCAGCAGTTCCTCGGCCGACGCGCGCGTGCCCGAGCCCGGGTTGCCGACGTTGAAGCGCTTGCCCTTCAGGTCTTCGAACTTCGTGATCCCGGCTTCCTTGCGCGCGAGCACCGTGAAGGGCTCGGGGTGGAGCGAGAACACCGCGCGCAGGTCGGTGTGCTTGCCGTCCTTCTCGAACACCTTGCTGCCGTTGGCGGCGTGGAACTGCCAGTCGCTCTGCGCGACGCCGAAGTCCAGTTCGCCGGCCTTGATGGTGTTGATGTTGAAGACCGAGCCGCCGGTCGATTCGACCGAGCAGCGGATGCCGTGCTTGGCGCGGTCCTTGTTCATCAGCCGGCAGATCGCGCCGCCGGCGGCGTAGTAGACGCCGGTGACGCCGCCGGTGCCGATGGTGATGAACTTCTGCTGTGCCGCGGCCGGTGCGGCGGGCAGGCCGAGCACCGCCGCAGTGGCGGCCAGGGCCAGGGTGGACTTCAGCTTCATGGGCTTCTCGCTCCTTTTCGGGATGGTGGCTGCACGATACGTGCCGCCCGGGTGGTGCGCGGACAGGGAATGTCCGGGGTCAGGTCGCGGCCGCCACCGCCGCTGCCAGCCGCTCGACGATGCGGTCGAGGTCGTCGTCGGATGCCACGAACGGTGGCGCCAGCAGCACATGGTCGCCGCGCGCGCCGTCGATCGTGCCGCCCATCGGGTAGACCATCAGGCCGCGCGCCATCGCCTCGGCCTTGATTCGCGCGTGCAGACGGCGTGCCGGGTCGAAGGGCTGCTTGCCGGCGCGGTCCTGCACCAGCTCGATGGCCTGGAAGAGGCCGCGGCCGCGGATGTCGCCGACCTGCGGGTGTTCGCCGAAGGTGGCCTGGAGCCGCTCGCGCAGGCCATGGCCGAGGCGTTGCACGCGGTCGAGCAGATGGTCGCGGCGGATCACCTGCTGCACCGCCAGCGCCGCTGCGCACGCCACCGGGTGGCCGATGTAGGTGTGCCCATGCTGGAATAGGCCCGAGCCGCGCGCGAAGGCATCGACGATGGGCCGCTGCGCGAGCACGGCGCCGATCGGCTGGTAGCCGCCGCCGAGGCCCTTGGCCACCACCAGCAGGTCGGGCACGACGTTCTCGGCCTCGCAGGCGTGCAGCGTGCCGGTGCGGCCCATGCCGCACATCACCTCGTCAAGGATGAGCAGGATGCCGTGGCGTGTGCACAGCTCGCGCACGCCCTTCAGGTAACCGGGCACCGGCGTGACCGCCCCCGACGTGGCGCCGCCGACGGTCTCGGCGACGAAGGCGATCACCTGGTCGGGGCCGAGGCTGTCGATCGTGTCCGACAGCTCGCGAACCAGCCGCGCGCCGTAGGCCTCGGCGGTTTCGGTTTCGGCCCGGCCGCGGTATTCGTAGCAGGGCGAGACATGGGTCACCGGGATCAGCAGCGGCGCGAACTGGCGCCGCCGCCACTCGTTGCCGCCGACCGCCAGCGCGCCGAGCGTGTTGCCGTGGTAGCTCTGACGCCGTGCGACGAAGTGGCGGCGCTGCGGCTGGCCGATCTCGACGAAGTACTGGCGCGCCATCTTCAGCGCCGCTTCGATCGCCTCCGAGCCGCCGGAAACGAAGTACGCATGGCTGGTGCCGGCGGGCGCGTGGGCGACGAGGTCGTCGGCGAGCGCCTCGGCGACCTCGGTGGTGAAGAAGCTGGTGTGGGCGTAGGCCAGACGGTCGATCTGCGCGTGCATCGCCGCCAGCACGTCCGGATGGCCATGGCCCAGGCACGACACCGCGGCACCGCCGCTGGCGTCGAGGTACTCGCGGCCTTCGGCGTCGGTGATCGTCAGCCCGGCGCCCTTGACGGCCACCGGCAGCAGGTGGCGGATCTGGCGGTGCAGGATGTGGGTCATGGCCTGTCCTTCGGTTGTTCCCAGTAGGCGCGGTCGGCGGCCAGCTGGCGCTGGCGTTGTGCCCGGTGTGCGCGCACCGCAGCGCCACCTTCGTCGGCGACGGTGGCAAGCAGCGCCTCGGCGAGCGCCAGCGCGGCGCAAGTGGAGTGCAGCAGCGCTGTCGCGCCGCCGCCATGCAGCAGCACCTGGGCGGCGCCACGGGCGATCGGCGACAGCGGGCTGTCGGTGAGCACGATCAGTTCGGCGCCCTGCTCGCGCGCACGCGCCGCGGCGTCGACCACGGTGCGTGTGTAGGGCGACTGGCTCACCGCCACCAGCACCGAACCCGTCCCCAGCGTGGCCAGCTGATCGGCAAGCGTGCCGCCGGCATCGCCGAGCAATTGGCCATTGGGCGCCAGCAGCCCATGGCCGTAGTGCAGCTGGAACGCGACGCCGAAAGAGATGCGCTGGCCGAGAAACGCGACGCGGGTGGCGCGCAGCATCGCCCTCGCCGCCGCGCGCAGCCGCTCCGGTGGGTTGTGAGCAGCGACGGCACCGACCTGCGCGGCCTGGCCGCTGTGCAGCGCCGAAAGCGCCGCCGCCAAGGTTCCGCCACGGGGCGGCCGCGCCGGCAACGCATGCCCGCGCGCCAGCCGTCGCGCACAGGGCTCGCGCAGGCTGTCGAAGTCGGCGTAGCCGAGCCGCCGCGCCAGCCGCGACATCGTCGCCGGCGCCACGCCGGCCAGCCGGGCCGACTGGCGCATCGAGTGCAGCGCCACCGCGGGGCCGTTCTGCCGCAGCCAGCGGGCCGCGCGCTGCAGCTCCGGGCTGAGGTCGTCGAAGCGGCGATCGATGCGCTGTTCGATCGGCAGGGCCTCGGTGTCGCGCATGCGCCAAGTGTATCTCTGGAGATCAGATGAAACAAATGACCCATGGCTCTGGGCCAGCTTGCCGCCCGGCACCGCGAAGCTGCGGCTGGTCACAATCCTGGCCAACAGAGGAACTGCAAGATGCCGACCCCCGAACACTTCAACCGCCGCGGTGAGGGCCACTTCCCCGGCCTGCTCGGCCTCGTCGTCACGCAGGTGGCGCCCGGCGAGCTGCGCGCCGAACTCGCGTTGCGCCAGGCGCTGATGGCGCCCAACGGCTACCTGCATGCCGGCGCCGTGGTGACGCTGGCCGACACCTGCTGCGGTTACGGCTGCGTCGGCAGCCTGCCCGAAGGGGCGAGCGGCTTCACCACCGTCGAGCTGAAGTCCAACCACCTCGGCACCGCCCTCGACGGCACGATCGAGTGCCACGCGAAGGCGGCGCACCTGGGCCGCACGACGCAGGTCTGGGATGCGGTGGTCACGCACCGCGAGAGCGGCCGCACGCTGGCGCTCTTCCGCTGCACGCAGATGGTCCTCTACGCGGTCCGGTGAGCTCGCAGGAGCCGGCTGCCGACAGGCCGCCGCCCCCGGCGGCCGGTGGCGGCATGAACCGGGTGCTGGCTGCCGAAGCGGTGAGCAACTTCGGCAGCATGCTCAGCGGCCTGGCGCTGCCGCTGGTGGCCGCGTTGCAGCTGCAGGCCACGCCCGCGCAGATGGCGTCGTTGCTGGTGGCCGACGTGCTCGCCGCGGCGCTGGGCGGTTTGTGGCTCGCGGGCTGGATCGACCGCCACGGCCGGCGTGCGGCGATGTGGATCGCCGATGCCGCGCGTGCGGTGCTCTTCGTGCTGCTGGCGCTGGCGCTGTGGCGCGGGTGGGCTTCGATGGTGCTGCTGTTGGCCGTCGCGGCGCTCTCCGGCCTGGCGACGGCAGCCTTCGAGTTGGCGCGGTCGGTGTGGATGGCGCAGCGGGTGCCGGCGGACCAGCTGGCGCGACGCAACGCGCAGCTGTCGATGGTGGGAAGCCTGTCGGAGACCGCCGCCTTTGCGATCGGCGGCTGGCTCTACCAGGCGCTGGGCGCGGCGCTGGCGCTGCTGCTCGATGCCTGCAGCTACCTGGCTTCGGCGTTGTGCCTGAAGGGCGTCCCCGAGGCGCGCGGCGGCGCTGAGCCCGCGGCCGGCAGTGCCTGGCGTGCGCTGCTCGACGACACCCGCGCCGGCCTGCGCGCGATCGCAGCCCACCGCTCGCTGAGCGCGATCGCCGTCATCGAGGTGCTGCTTGGCGCGTCGATGGCGCTGACCGGCAGCGCCTACATGATCCATGTCGGCCGCGACGTCGCGATCGCCGCAGGGCCGATCGGCGTCATCACCGCGCTCGGGGCGATCGGCTCGCTGATCGGTGCTGCGGCGGCCGAGCGGCTGGGTGCCGCGATCGGCCCCGGCCGCACGATGACGATCGGCCTGCTGGCGTTCGCGGCCGGCGCCGCGTGCATCCCGATGGCGCAGCAGGCGGGCTGGCTGGCGATCGGCTGGCTGGTCGCGCACCAGATCGTCGGCGATGCCGGCCACACGCTGCATGCGGTGCACGACCGCACACTGCGACAGACTGCCGCCGCGCCCGCGCTGCTGGCGCGTGTGGATGCCGGCCTGCGCGCCGCCGGGCAGGGCGCGATGCTGATCGGCGCCGGTCTCGCCGCGCTGCTCGGGTCCGTGGCCAGCGCACGCACGCTGCTGGTCGTCGCTGCGGCGCTGGCAGGGGGCGCAGGGCTGCTGGCAGCGGCCACGTTGGCACGCCCACGCTGACCGGCTCGAGCAGGGCTTGGCGCGCCCGGCGGCGTCAGAAGCTGTGAACGGGTTCGTTCACGCCTTCTCAGCCGAGCGTCGCGACCAGTTGCCCTTCGGTGACACTGTCGCCCTCGGCAACGTGCAGTGTCACCAGCGTGCCGCCTTCCGGCGCTTCGATCGGGATCTCCATCTTCATCGACTCCATGATCATGATCACGTCGCCGCTGTCGAGCGTGTCGCCGGGCTGGCGTTCGATCTTCCAGACGACACCGGTGACGATCGAGGGGACGGGGGTGGCGGGCATGGGGACTCCGGCTTCGAGGAAGGTCAGAACTTGGTCGGCCAGCTGGCGAGCCGATGTTGCGAGAGCCCGCCGTCGTGCCGGCCGCGCGCGAGGGCCAGCGACTCGATCAGCACGCGGCGGGTGTCGGCGGGGGCGATCACGTCGTCGAGGTAACCCAGCCCCGCTGCGCGCCAGGGTGCGCTGGCACCGTGCAGCTCTTCGCGCAGCCGGGCCTGGCGTTCGGCATGTTCGGCGAGCAGCGCGGCGTCGTCGGTGGCCGGCTTCGGCGCGATGACGTTGACCGCGACGCCGGGCGCCATGAAGCTGATGTCGGCCCCCGGCCACGCGAACACGAAGTCGGCGCCCATGCCCGGGCCGGCCATGTTGCCGTAGGCCATGCCGTAGCTCTTGCGCACCACCACCGCCACCTTCGGCACCGTGGCCAGCGACAGCGCCTCGATGAAGTTGATGATCCTGCCCGGCATGCCGCGCTGCTCGGCAGCCTTGCTGACGAAGAAGCCCGGCGTGTCGTGAACGAAGACGAGCGGGATGTTGAACGAGTCGCACAGCACGATGAAGCTCGTGCACTTGGCGCAGCCGTCGGGGCCCATCGCGCCGGCCGATCGCAGCGGGTTGTTGGCGACGATGCCGACCGCATGGCCGTCGATTCGCGCCAGCGCGGTGATCACGCTGCGGTCCCAGTCGGCCTTCAGCTCGCAGAGCTCGCCGTGGTCGACGACGATCTTCAGCAGCTCGTGCATGGGGTACGCGCGCCGCACCTCGCCGGGCACCAGCTTCGCGAGCCGTGCCTGCCGCGGCGCCGCGCTCTCGGCGCCCTCGGGCTCGGCGCGCGGCGGCAGCTCGCCGGCATGCGACGGCAGGTAGGCCAGAAAGCGGCGGATCTCGGCCAGGCAATCGGCCTCGGAGTCGCCGAAGCGGTCGACCTGGCCGGTGACCTTGGCGTGAAGCTCCCAGCCGCCGAGCTCCTCGTTCGAGACCTTCTCGCCGGTGGCGATCTCGAGCACGCGCGGCCCCGAGACCGCCATGCAGGCGCCGCGCTGCATGACGACGAAGTCGGCCAGCGCCGCGTACCAGCTCGGGCTGCCGAAACACTCGCCGAAGATCGCCGCCACCATCGGCACCCGGCGGGCGCGCGCGCCGAGCGTGGTGCCGATGGTCATCGAGCTGAGGCCGTCGCTGCCCTGGATGTCGGGCAGCCGTGCGCCGCCGGCCTCGCCGAGGTTGACGATCGGGTAGCCCTTCGCGAGCGCAAGTTCGGCCACCTTCTTCGACTTCTTGCCGCCGACGCGCCCGCCGCTGCCGGCGAGCACGGTCACGTCGTCGGCCTTCACGACCACCGGCCGGCCGGCGATGCGCGCGACGCCGCAGACCTTGCCGTCGGCCGGCGTTCGCTGGGCCATGCCCGGGATGTCGGAGTGGTTCAGCATCCCGACCTCGAAGAAGCTGCCCTCGTCGACGAGGGCAGCGATGCGCTCGCGGGCGTCGAGCGCGCCGCGCTCCTTCAGCTTCGCGCGGCGCGCCTTGCCGCCCATCTGCAGCGCGTGCGTGCGAAGGCGTTGAAGTTCCTCGTCGGGGTCCGGGTGGTGCGTGGTCACAGCAGCTCGTGCAGTTGGTTCTTCCTCACCTTGCCGGTGGCCGTCATCGGCAGGCTGTCGACGATACGCACCTGCGGAACCTTGTACGGCGCCATCTGCTCGCGGCACCAGGTTTCGAGCGCACCCGCGGTGAGGCCGCTGCCCGGCCGCGGCAGCACGAAGGCCACCGGCCGCTCGCCGACCTCGTCGTCGTGCATGCCGATCACGCCCGAACCCAGCACCTGCGGGTGTCGCGCGAGCAGCGCCTCGATCTCGGTCGGGAAGACGCTGATGCCGCGCACCTTCAGCATCTCCTTGCGGCGGCCGAGGATGTGCAGGAAGCCCATCTCGTCGTAGACGCCGATGTCGCCGGTGCGGAACCACTCGCCCCGCATCGCCTCGGCGGTGGCGTCGGGCCGCTGCCAGTAGCCCTTCATCAACGACGGCGTCGCGACCAGGATCTCGCCCTGCTGGCCGATCGGCAGCATGCGGCCGGTGTCCCAGTCGGCGACCTTGATCCGGGTGCCAGGCATCGGCAGCCCGACGAACACCGGCTGCCCCGCCAGGTCCCAGGGCTGCAGGCCGACGGTGAAGGTGTCGGAAGTGTGGGTCTCGGTCATGCCCCAGGCGGCTTCGAGCAGCGTGCCGCCGGCGGTGAGCACGCGCCAGCGTTCGCGCAGCGAAACGTCGAGCTTGCGAACGAACGACGAGCAACGGGTCGCCCGCAGCGAGCGCAAGTCGAAGCGCGACACCTCCGGGTGCTCGATGATCTCGACCAGGTTGTCGACGACGAAGCCGGCGCGGTTGCAGCGGTAGTGGTCGATTGCCGCCATCGCCGCCAGCCCATCCCATCGCGCCAGCAGCACGACGGTGCCGCCGTTGAACAGCGGGTAGATCAGCCCGGCGTTCTCGCCCGCGATCCAGAACATCGCCAAATGCGCGAGCGTCACATCGCCAGCGCCGCTGCCCGACACCGCCGAAGTGCTGGCCGCGGTGTAGACCATGTCGCGCTGCGTGTGCACGCAGCCCTTGGGCATGCCAGTGGTGCCGCCGGTGTAGTTCAGCGCCGCGGTGGCGTCGAGGTCGGTGGCCAGCGGCGGCGTCTCGGTGGTGGTGTGCTGCAGCGCGGGCAGCAGGTCGGTCGTCCCCGGCGGCACCCGCTTCGGCGCGACGATGCTCGCCGGCACCGGCAGCACCGGGTGTGGCGGCAGCATCTCGGCCAGCGAGGTCACCCACAAGTGCCGCACCGCGGTGCGCGGCTGCACCGCAAGCGCCAGCTCGGCCAGCACATCGGCCACCAGCAGCAGCGTCGCGCCGGAGTCGACAAGCTCGACCTCGAGCTCGGCCTCGCGGAACATCGGGTTCACCGGCACGTGCACGGCGCCGAACTTCAGGATGCCGATGAACGCGATGTGGAACTGCGGGCAGTTCGACAGCATCACCGCGACCCGGTCACCCCGCTTCACCCCCTGCGCGTGCAGCAGCGCGGCGAAACGGTCGCTGAGGTGGTCGAGCTCGGCATAACTCAGCTCGCGGCCGTAGAAGACCACGACGGGCTTGTCGGGCTGCAGCCGCGCCCACTCGCGCACCATCTCGCCGAGCGTGACCTCGCCGAGCGGGTAACGCGGCTCGCGCGGCACCGCGGGCGGCCAATGCCGACGCTGCCGCGCCGCCAGCTCGGCCAGCAGCCGCGGCTCGTCGTCTTCGATGCCTTCGGCGATCGGGATCACGGTGTGGCGCTGCGCGCGCGGCCAGGAGCGCTGTGCTTCTCGGCGGCGCCTACGGGCCGCCGCCCGGCCACCCCGCAGCGGCTGGGCAACAGCCGTGGCGCGGCACCCAGGGGCAGCGAGCGGTGGGCTTCGCGGCAGGCGGTACCCGGCGGCGGCAACCTATGGGGCGCCGAGCAGCGCAGGGCCAGGGCCGGCGCGCGTATTCCGCGCGCTTCGTGAACTGACTCACCGCATCTGTCCGAGCGCAGCGAACGCAGTGAGCGCAGCGAGTTTTGCGGTGCGGCCCCGGACCGAGCAGCGCAGGGAAGTCGGCGCGCAGCGCCGACCGCCCCATCGGGCGCCGCTGCCGGGTACCGCCTGCCGCGATGCGCCGATGAAGGCCGACGACCGGTCGCCCTCACGCGGCGGCGGAACAGCGCGCGCCGGCGCTCGAGTTCATCGAGGGCTTCGCGCCAACACATCGTTTCTCTCGTCGTCTTGCCGTCTTCGCGGGTGAAGCAATCAAGCTATCACGCGCGGGGCCGGCGTCGGCAGCGGGCTTGCCCGGGCGCTTGTCCAACAGATGGAAGCCGCCGGCGTCAGCCGGTGAGTGCCGGGTCGCTGGCGGCGCCTGCGGAGGCGGTGGTCGCCGGGGTTCCGGCGGGCCGCGGCGGCGAGAACTGCAGCGTGCCGTCGTCGAGCCGGCCGTAGCGCAGCGTCAGCAGGTCGAGCAGGTAGTTCTGGTACAGCCGCCACGGCTTGCGTGAGCCCTGCTTAGGGAGCTTGTCGACCGCCCGCTGCACGTAGCCCGACGTGAAGTCGAGGAAGGGTTCGGGCATCACGCCGGCGTCGCGCCGCGGCACCGCCACCGCCCAGCGATGGCGCCGCATGTGGTTCAGCAGCCGGCACACCCAGCGGGCGGTGAGGTCGGCCTTCAGCGTCCACGAGGCGTTGGTGTAGCCGAAGGTGCACGCGAGGTTGGGCACGTCGCTGTACATCGCGCCCTTGTAGGCCAGCGCTTGCGAGAGGTCGCAGCGGGTGCCGTCGACGGTGAGCGTGATGTCGCCGAGCACGTTGAGCTGCAGCCCGGTGGCGGTGACGACGATGTCGGCGGCGATCTCGCGCCCCGAGCGCAGCCGAACGCCGCTCTCGACGAAGGTCTCGATCTCGTCGGTGACGACCTCGACCTTGCCGCCGCGGATGGCCTTGAAGAGGTCGGCGTCGGGAACCAGGCAGACACGCTGGTCCCAGACGTCGTAGCGCGGCGTGAAGTGTTTCGCGACGTCGTAGTCGCGGCCGAGGTGCTGGCGCACGAAGCCGAGCAGCCGCGCCTTCGTCTGCGCCGGGAAGCGCCGCGCGAGCTTGAAGTAGTAGATCGAGATCGCGACGTTCTTCGCCCGCACCAGCGAATAGGCCAGCCGCTGCGGGAGCCAGCGCTGCAGCTTCTCGGCGATGGTGTCGTGCGACGGCCGCGCGACGACGTAGCTCGGCGATCGCTGCAGCATCGTCACCTGCGCCGCCGCCTTGGCCATCTCCGGCACCAGCGTCACCGCGGTGGCGCCGCTGCCGATCACGAGCACACGCCTGCCCTCGTAGGCCAGCTGCTCGGGCCAGAACTGCGGGTGCACCATGCGGCCCTTGAAGCGCGCTTCGCCCGGGAACGGCGGCCGGTACCCCTGCGCGTAGCTGTAGTAGCCGGGGCAGGCGTAGAGGAAGCTGCAGGTGAGCTTCAGCGGCACGCGGTCGGGGCCGCGCTCGACGTGCACCGTCCACCGTGCGGCCTGGCTGCACCACTCGGCGGCCACCACGCGGTGGCCGAAGCGCACCTGCGGCGTCAGGCCGCGCTCGGTAGCGGTCTGCTCGATGTAGCGGCGGATCGACGGCCCGTCGGCGATCGCCTGCGCGCCGGCCCAGGGCTTGAACTCGTAGCCGAGCGTGAACATGTCGGAATCGCTGCGAACGCCTGGGTAGCGGAAGAGGTCCCAGGTGCCGCCGATCGCCTGCCGCGCCTCGAGGATCGTGAAGCTGCGCTCGGGGCAGCGCTCGCGCAGATGCGCGGCGGCGCCGATGCCGGAGAGCCCGGCGCCGACGATGATCACGTCGTGGTGTTCGACATACCTCTCAAGAGCGGCGGCGCGGAGAAAGTCGGCGGCGGCGCGCACCGAACGCCGCGCCTCGGGCAGCCAGCCGAGCAGCTGCCAGACATGCGGCACCGCCGCGAAGGTCTGCAGCTGCACCGGCACGCCGGCGTCGCGCGCCTTCGCGGCCAGCCGCAGCGAATCGTCGCGCAGCACCTCGTCGTCGCCGACATGCAGCAGCAGCGGCGGCAGCCCGTCGAGGCGGCCGAGCAGCGGCGAGACCCTGGGGTCGCCGGCGTCGGCGCCGGCTAGGTAGGCTTCGGAAAGACGCTCGAGCGACGGGCCATGGAACATCGCGTCGCGGTCGCTGTTGCCGGTGAGCGAGGCGCTGCCGCCGGTGAGATCGACCGCCGGCGAGAAGAGCGCCGCGGCGTCGGGCAGCCGCTCGCGCGCGTCGCGCAGCATGAGCATCGCGGCCAGCGCGAGGTTGCCGCCGGCGCTGTCGCCGGCCACCACCAACCGCTGCCCCGGCGGTTGCAGACGGGCCAGTTCGCGCCACACCGCGAGCGCGTCGTCGAGCGCGGCCGGAAACGGGTGCTCGGGCGCCAGCCGGTAGTCGGGCACGAAGACCCTGAGCCCGTGCAGCGCGAGCGCCGCAGTCAGCGAGCGGTGGGTGGCCGGCGAGCAGCCGACAAAACCGCCGCCGTGCAGGTAGAGCAGGGTGATCGTCGGTGCCGGGCCGGCCGCGGCCTCGACCCATTCGCCGGGCACGCCGGCAACGGTTGCCGGGGTGACGCGGATGCCCCGCGGCACCGGCAGCAGCGTGCCGAAGCGCTTGCGCACGCGGTTCAGGTCGCGCATGTCGCCGAGCACCGGCTTGACACGGCGGCGCACCCAGAACGCCGCCACCCGGGCCTGCCAGCTCGCGTGCATGTCGGTCTCACTCCTCCTGGATGACGGTTCGATCGAGGGCCGCCTGTTGCGCACGAGGCTACCACTGCCGGCGCGCCGTCGCCGACGCATCGAGTCGCATCGGCGACATCAACCGCGGGGCGCCCCCGGCTTGCGGCGCCGCGGGACTTTGGTTAGCGTGTCTGATATATCAATGACGCCCTGGCGAGCAAACGTGCGGCTCGGCCACCGTGCTCGTGATACCCGCGGGGCGGGCCGGCCGGGGCTGGTTCCGCAGCGCGCCGACAGTCCCTGCGCCACCCCCGCCCCGCCGGCCACCGATGCCTCCCGAAGAAATCCCGCTCCCGCTGGCCCCCTACCGAGTGCTCGATCTGACGATCGCGCGCGCGGGCCCGACGGCGGTGCGGCTGCTCGCCGACTGGGGCGCCGACGTGATCCGCATCGACGCACCGCCGGAGAGCGGCCGCGGCGCGATCGGCTCGCGCCGCCACGGCCCCGACGAGCAGAACCTGCACCGCAACAAGCGCAGCCTGTGCCTGGACCTGAAGTCGCCGGCCGCGGCGCCGGTGCTCGAGCGGCTGCTGCAGCACTGCGACGTCGTGGTCGAGAACTTCCGCGCCGATGTCAAGCAACGGCTCGGCCTCGGCTGGGAGCGCCTGTCGGCGGTGAACCCGCGGCTGATCCTCGCCAGCATCTCCGGCTTCGGCCAGAGCGGCCCCTACCGCGACCGCCCGGGGGTCGACCAGATCGTCCAGGGGCTCTCGGGGCTGATGTCGGTCACCGGCGAGCGTGACGGCGACCCGATGCGCGTCGGCATCGCGATCAGCGACACCACCGCCGGCATGTTCCTCGGCCAGGGCATCCTGCTCGCGCTGCTGCAGCGCGAGCGCACCGGCCGCGGGCAATGGGTGCACACCTCGCTGCTGGAGGGCATGCTGAACAAGCTCGACTTCCAGGGTGCGCGCTACACGATGAGCGGCGAGGTGCCGACGCGCGAGGGCAACTCGCACCCGACGCTCGCGCCGATGGGCACCTTCCGCGCCGCCGACGGCTGGGTCAACATCGCCGCCAGCACGCCGCGCATGTGGCGCGAGTTGTGCCAGGCGATCGACGCGACCGCGCTGCTCGACGACCCGCGCTACCGCGACGCCGAAGGCCGGTACCGCCACCGCCGCGAGCTCGAAGCCGACGTGCAGCGCCACACCCAGCGGCTGCCCGCTGCCGAGCTGGTGGCGCGGCTCAACCCGCGCGGCGTGCCCTGCGGCCCGGTGCTCGACATCGGCCAGGCCTACGAGGACGAACAGGCGCGCCACCTGCGTATGACGCGCCCGGCCCCGCATGCGCAGCTCGGCACGCTGCAGCTGCTGCGCTCGCCGATCAACCTCTCGGCCAACCCGCACCCCGAGGTCTTCCACCACGCCGCGCCCGACCCCGGCGAGCACAGCGGCGAGCTGCTGCGCGAGCTGGGGTTCGACGATGAGAGCATCGAGGCCCTGAAGTCTGCCGGAGCCGTCTCGTGAACCAGGGCCGAACGATTGCGCTCGCCACCTCAAAGATCGTCGCCGCGGTGCGCGGCGGTGTCGGCTGGCTGACGATCAACCAGCCCGAGCGCCGCAACGCGATCTCGCTCGAGATGTGGCAGGGCCTGGCCGACGCCGCCGCTGCCTTCGAGGCCGACCCCGGAGTGCGGCTGGTGGTGATCCACGGCGCCGGCGGCCAAGCCTTCGCGTCGGGCGCCGACATCTCCGAGTTCGAGCAGCAGCGCGCCAACGCCGAGCAGAAGGAGCGTTATGGCGCGGTGGCCGCCGCCGGCCGCGCTGGCCTGGCGGGCCTGAGCAAGCCGCTGGTGGCGATGATCGACGGCTATTGCATCGGCGGCGGCCTCGCGATCGCGCTGCTGGCCGACGTTCGCTTTGCCTCCGAAGGCTCGCGCTTCGCGATCCCGGCCGCGAAGCTCGGCCTTGGTTACGAGTACCCGGGGGTCGCGATGCTGGCGCGGCTGGTCGGCCCGTCGGCCGCGAAGGACATCCTCTTCAGCGCCCGCCAGCTCGACGCCGCCGAGGCGCTGCGAATCGGGCTCGTCAACTTCGTCGTGCCGGCGGCCGAGCTCGAAGCGAGGGTCGGCGAGTACGCGGCACGCATCGCCGACAACGCGCCGCTGACGATCCGTGCCAGCAAGGCCGCGGCGGCGCTGTTCGAGCGTTACTCTCGGCAAGCCGATGCCGACGCCGCCGAAGTCGAGGCGATGGTCAACCGCTGCTTCGACAGCGCCGACTATGCCGAAGGCCGCCGCGCCTTCATGGACAAGCGAAAGCCACGCTTCGAGGGCCGATGACCCCCGAACTCACCATCGAAGGCGCGGTGGCGACGATCACGCTGCGACGCCCGGAGCAGGCCAACCGCCTCGAACCCGACGACCTTGCGGCGATCCGCGACCATGTCGCCGCCGTCGACGCCGACTCCGCGGTGCGGGTGCTGGTGCTGCGATCGACCGGGCGCCACTTCTGCAGCGGCTACGACATCGGCCGCATCGGCGCCGCGCGGGTGGTGCACTTCGACGAGATGGTCAACGCGGTCGATGACGCGCGGCCGGTCACCGTCGCGGTGCTGCAGGGTGGCGTCTACGGCGGCGCCACCGACCTAGCGCTGGCCTGCGACTTCCGGCTTGGCGTCGACGGCATCGAGATGTTCATGCCGGCGGCGAGGCTCGGGCTGCACTTCTACCGCCGCGGCCTCGAGCGTTACGTCACACGGCTCGGGCTCGACACCGCGAAGCGGCTCTTCCTCACCGCCGAGCGCATCGACGCCGCCGAGATGAAGAGGGTGGGTTTCATCACCCACCTGGCGACCGATGCCGCCGCGCTGCAGGCCGAGGCCGGGCGGCTCACTGCCACGCTCGCCGGCATGGCGCCGCTGGCGATGCTGCCGATGAAGAGGCACCTGAACCACATCGCACGAGGCGTGCTCGATACCGACGAGCTGCAGCGCGACATCGCGCGCGCCGCGGCGTCGGACGACCTCGCCGAAGGGCGGGCGGCGTGGACCGAGAAGCGCCCGCCGCGATTCAAAGGTGGGTGACCCGCACAACCACGAGGAGACCAACCATGAACCGACGCCGCATGCTCGCTGCGACCTGCGCCCTGGCGCTGGCCACCGGCACCGCCGCAGCGCAGGGCTACCCGGCGAAGTCGATCAAGCTCATCGTCGGCTACACGCCCGGGGGTGCTGCCGACACCATTGCCCGCATCGTCGGCGAGGCGATGGGCCGCCACCTCGGCCAGACGATCGCGATCGAGAACCGTGGCGGTGCCGGCAGCACGCTCGGCAGCGAGCTGGCCGCCCGCGCCAGCGCCGACGGCTACACGCTGCTGCTGGCCAGCGGCACGCTCTACGGCATCGACGAGCACCTGTACAAGGTGAAGTACACGCCGGCCGATTTCACGCCGATCACTCGCTTCACGGTGTCGCCGTTGATCCTGGCTGTCAACAAGGACCTGCCGGCGAAGACGCTGCCCGAGCTGATTGCGCACGCGAAGGCCAACCCGGGCAAGCTGAACTACGCACACTCGGGCATCGGCGGCACGCCGCACATCGCCGGCGTCACCTTCGAAAAGGAGATCGGCACCACGATGACCCATGTGCCGTTCAAGGGCGGCGGGCCGGCGCTGCAGGCGGTGGTGGCGGGTGACCTGCAGTTGTCGTTCGGGACCGCGTCGTCGGTGTTGCCGATGGGGCGGCAGGGGCTGCTGAACATGCTCGGCGTCTCGACGCTGCAGCGCTCGGCGATCGCGCCCGACCTGCCGACGCTCTCCGAGGCGGGGCTGCCCGGATTCGAGTTCAGCTTCTGGTTCGGCCTCTTCGGCCCTGCGAAGCTGCCACCGGAGGTGGTGGACAAGCTCTTCGCCGCCGCGAGCCGGGCGCTCGCCGACCCCGAGATCAGAGCCAAGCTGGTCGCCGGCGGCAACGAGGCGATGCCGTCGAAGTCGCCCGCCGAATTCCACGACTGGGCACGCGCCAGCGGCAAGGTGCAGCTCGAGCGGGTGATCGCGGCGGGGGTGAAGGCGCAGTAGCCGGCGGGAAGGCCGCGCGCCCTTTCTTCAGCGCGGCCAGCGCTGCGGCGCCGGCGCCGCGGCGCGCTCGGCGTGCACCGAGGCGTCGTAGGGTTCGATGCGAGCGCGCCCGAAGCAAGGCCGTGCGCGCAGCCGTTGCCACCAGTCCGACGCCGCGGTGTGCGACTCGATCGCACCCGGCTGCAGCTCGGAGATTCGCATCACGAAGGGGGCGGCGGCGAAGTCGGCGATCGTCGGCCAAGGGGCGGTCAGCCAGGGCATGCGGCTAACGGCGAGCTGTTCGTCGATGCGGTCGAGCAGCACCAGCAGGCCGCGCATCGCGTCGGCCTTCTCGTCGTCGGTGTAGGGCTTGCGTGCGACGCGGGTCCAGGCCTCGCGCCGCTCGGCGCTGGGGATTCGTGCCAGCCGCTCGGCAAGCTGCTGCTCGTTCCAGCCGCTGGCCACCGGCTGCATCGAGACGCTCCAGTTGAAGACGATGATCCTCGGCAGGCAGTGTTCGTCGACCCAGCGCACGAAATTGCGCATCACCGAACGGGCGTAGGCGTCGGCTGGGCGCAGCGGCGGCAGGGCCGGGAAGGCCTCGTCGAGGTACTCGCAGATCACCGAGCTCTCGAAGACCGCGCGGCCGTCGTGCACGAGGGTCGGCACGACACCGTTGGGGTTGATCGCCAGGTATTCGGGCGAGTGCTGCTCGCCGTTGACCATGTCGACGATGCGGCTCTCGAAGCTCAGGCCCTTCTCGGCCAGCGCCAGGCGCACGCGGCGCGACGCGCTCGAGCGCCAGCCGTGGTGCAGCACCAGCGACGTTGCGCCCGCTTCGGACATCAGCCTTCCCCCTCCACGACCTCGATCAGCAGCGGCGCCGGCGGCGGTGCCGCGTCGGCAACCGTGAAAGCCGCCAGCAGCGAGGCCGCCGCGGCGTCGGCATCGGCCTCGCTCGCGGCATGCACACGCGCGACCGGCTCGCCACGCACGAGCCGGGTGCCGAGCGGCCGCAGCCGGTCGAAGCCGACCCGCGGGTCGACTTGATCGCCCGGCCGCGAACGGCCGCCGCCGAGCGCCACCACTGCGACGCCGACCGCACGCGCGTCGCAGGCGGCGAGCACGCCGTCGGCCGGCGCGGGCACCTCGCGCACCACCGGCGCCGCGGGCAGCGCAGCCTCGTGCAGCAGGTCGGGCGGCCCGCCGAGCAGGGCCACCATGCGCGCGAAGCGCTCGGCGGCACGGCCGTCGTCGAGCGAGCGCTGCAGCGCCATGCGCGCCTGCGCCTCGTCGGCGGCCAGCCCGCCGAGCCGCAGCATCGCCGCGCCGAGTGCGAGCGTCACTTCCAGCAGCCGCGGGTCCCGCCCGGCGCCGGTCAGGAAGCCGATCGCCTCGTGCACCTCGAGCGCATTGCCGGCGGTGGTGCCGAGCACCTGGTTCATGTCGGTGACGAGCGCGCGCGCCGGCAGCCCGGCGCCGGCGGCCACGCGAACCAGGCTGGTGGCGAGCGTGTGCGCCTGCGCGGCGTCGGTCGTGAAGGCGCCGCTGCCGCACTTGACGTCGAGCACCAGCGCCTGCAGCCCGGCGGCGAGCTTCTTCGACAGGATGCTGGCGGTGATCAGCGGCACCGATTCGACGGTGGCGGTGACGTCGCGGATGGCGTAGAGCCGGCGGTCGGCCGGTGCCAGGCGCTCGCTGGCGCCGACGATCGCGCAGCCGGCCTCGGCGAGCACGCGGCGCAGCAGCGCCTCGTCGGGGTTGCTGCGGTAGCCGGGCAGCGCTTCGAGCTTGTCGAGCGTGCCGCCGGTGTGGCCGAGGCCGCGGCCGCTGATCATCGGCACCACGCCGCCGCAGGCGGCGACCATCGGCGCCAGCATCAGGCTGACCTTGTCGCCGACACCGCCGGTGGAGTGCTTGTCGAGCACCGGGCCTCGCGCCTCGGGCCAACGCAGCCGCTCACCGCTGGCCGTCATCGCGGCGGTGAGGGCCACCGTCTCGTCGGTATCCATGCCGCGCAGCACGATCGCCATCGCCAGCGCCGCCGCCTGGGCGTCGCTCCAGCGGCCGCTGGCGAGGCCCTGCGCGAAGTCGTCGATCTGCTCGAGCGTGAGCGCGAGGCCGTCGCGCTTGCGGCGGATGGTCTCGGCGGGCAACCGCCCGGTCACGCCACCGGCACCGCCTCGAGGATGCGCGCCAGCAGCGGCGACACCGCCTCGGGGTCGATCGGGCGGCGCCACAAGCTCGGCCCGGTGGTGCGGTGCACGACAACGAGGTCGCGCGCGCGGTCGACGAACAGGAACTGGCCGTGGTTGCCCCAGGCGAAGAAGACATCGCCGCCGCCGCGCTGCCAGAACGGCCAGGCGCGCAGCGGCGTCCACCACATGTAGCCGTAGCCCTGCCAGCCCGGCGGCACCATCGAGTGGATGCGGGTGCTCTCGTCGACCCAGCCGGCGGGCACCAGCTTCTCGTGCCCCCAGCGGCCGCTGCGCGCCATCAGCAGCCCCACGCGTGCGAGGTCGCGCGCCGACAGCTGCAGCACGTAGGCGGGGTGGCGCGACACCGCTTCCTGGTGCCAGCGGGTGTGGCGCGCGGGGTCGAAGTCCTGCCACTGCAGCGGCGCCGCGAGGTCGGCGGCGATGGCGTCGAAGACATCGGCCCCGGTGCAGCGCTGGAACACGGTGCCGAGCGCGTTGAAGTCCCAGTTGTTGTAGTACCAATGTGTGCCCGGCGCGTGGCTGCCACGCGGTGGCCGCGATGCCGCCATCTCGCTCGTCTCGTAGGCGGCGCGGTGGTAGATGCCGGAACGCGACTGCAGCAGGTGCTGCACGGTGGCGGCCCTCTCGGCCGCGGTCAGGCGCTGCTCGTCGTCGATGCCGAGGTCGGCCATCGTGGTCTGCAGGTCGACCTGGCCGCGCGCGTGGTGGATCCCGAACAGCACCGACAACAGGCTCTTGCGCACCGAATAGAGGTCGAGCGGCCGCCTGACGTCGCCGTACTCGTGGACGACGAGGCCGCGGTGTACGACCATCACCGCGTCGGAGCGCAGCTCGCGTGCCGCCGCATCGACGGCGCGCAGCTCGTCGGCGTTCCAGCCGGCGTCGCGGCTGCGCACGGTGTCCCAGCGCTGCCCGGGCCACTCGAGCGCCCCGCCTTCGCTGGCGGCGCGTGTGGCCGGCACAAGCCCGGCAAGCGCGAGCGCGGCGGTGGTGGTGAAACGGCGGCGATCCATCGGCCTCGGGGCGGTCAGTTCAAGCGCGTGATTCTCGGCGAAGTCTCCTGCGCGTAGCCAGGCCGGGCCTTGAGGTAGGTCTCCAAAGCCTCGAGGTCGAAGCCGGCGCCGCTGCGGTCGCGGCCCTGGCGCAACACCGTGAAGCCATCGCCGCCGTCGGCCATGAACGAGTTGACGGTCACCCGGACCTCGGCGTTGGGGTCGAGAGGCCGGCCGTCGAGGTGCACGCTGCCCGGCACCACGCGCTGGCCCTCGGGGCGGCGCAGATCCCAGGTGTAGCCGAAGTTGGCCGAGACCTGCATCACGCGGCCGCGGCCGCTGCCACCGCTCCACTGCTGCTCGAGCAGCTGCAGCACCTGGGCACCGCTGAGCGTCATCGTCACCAGGTGGTTCGAGAACGGCTGCACCGCGAACAGGTCTTCGTAGGTGACGTCGAGCCGCTCGTCGCGGCCGATCGGCCCGCGCACACCGCCGATGTTCATCAGCGCGAACTGCGCACCGAAGCGGCGGGTGGCTTCGAGCTGCGCGTCGGCGATCGTGCGGCCGGCGGCGCTCTCGCCGGCGGCGTTGACGTTGGCCGGCAGCACCGCCGCCAGCCGCGTGACCGGGCGCTTCGCGAGCGGCGCGACGATGCGCTCGAAGCCTTCGACCAGCGCCGACACCTGCGGGTGGGGCGCGAAGCGCTCCGGCGCGACGAGCAGGTTCTCGGCTTCGGCGGCGGTGACGTCTCGGCTCTTCGGGTCGAGCGTGAGGTCGATCTGCGTCAGGATGGTGCCGTAGCGGTCGGCGCTGGTGACGACGCGGCCGTCGATGCGGCAGTTGTAGGCGCGGTGCGTGTGGCCGCTGATCACGACGTCGACCGCCTTGTGGAAGCGCTTGACGATCTCGACCACCGGGCCGCTGATGCCCGGGCATTCGTTGAAGTCGCCGGTCGGGTATCCGCCCTCGTGCATCAGCACGACGATCGCCTCGATGCCCTGGCGCTGCAGTTCGGGGACGAGCGCGTTGACGGTGTCGGCCTCGTCGGCGAAGCGCAGCCCGGCAACGCCGGCGGGTGTCACGACCTCGGGCGTGCCCTTCAGCGTCAGGCCGACGAAGGCCACCGGCAAGCCCTGGAAGCGCTTCACCCAGTACGGCGGCAGCAGCGTGCGGCCGCTGTCGGCGACGATGGTGTTGGCCGCCAGGTAGCGGAAGCCGGCGCCGCGGTAGGGCTGCGAGCCGCGGCAGCCGTCTTTCGGGTGGCAGCCGCCCTGCTGCAGCCGCAGCAGCTCGGCGCTGCCCCGATCGAGCTCGTGGTTGCCGATTGCCGACGCTTCGAGGCCGGCCGCCGACAGCGCCTCGATCGTCGGCTCGTCGTGCAGCAGCGCCGAGAGCAGCGGTGTCGCACCGATCAGGTCGCCGGCGGCGACGAAGACATGGTGGGGGTTCCTGGCCTTCGCCTCGGCCACGGCGGTGGCCAGGTGAGCGACGCCACCGGCGCGCGCCGGCGTGCGCCGCACTGCGTTGGTGACACCCCCGGGCGGCGTCTTCAGGTGACCGTGGAAGTCGTTGATCGCCAGCACCGTCACCTTGACCGGACCGGTCGGCGGCGGGGTCGCGCAGCCGGCGAGCAGCGCGGCAGCGAACAGCGTGCCGAGCCATGCGGCTGCCCGGGTGGAGGCGCCGAAGGCGCTTCGGGGGGGAGCCATCTAGCGCCGGACGACCGCGTCGCCGGGCGCGTAGTCGGCCGACTTCAGCGGGCTGTTCTTCGTGATGAAGGCGCGCAGCACCTCGGCGTCGACGAAGCCGGTGTTGACGTAGCCCGGGTGATCCGACAGCCGCGGGTAGCCGTCGCCGCCGCTGGCGGTGAAGTGGTTCATCGCGAGGCGGTACTCGCGCTTCGGGTCGATCGGCTGGCCGCCGAGGGTGGCCGACTTCAGCACCCCGCCCTCGATCACCATGCGCACGCCGGCGGTCTGCGGGAACGCGCCGGAGCCCGGCGTCATCTTCGCCGCCGCGCCGAGGTAGGCGAGCAGCTCGGCGCCGTTCAAACGCACCACCGCGACCTGGTTGCCGAAGGGCTGCACCTTCAGCACGTCGCGGTAGGTGAGCTTGCCGGCAGGCAGCGAGTCGCGAACGCCGCCGCTGTTCATCAGCGCGAGGTCGGCGCCGGTGCGGTCGATCATCGCGCGCGCGATCAGCTGGCCGAGGTTGGTCGGTACCTGGCGCACGCGCACGCGGTCGCCGTCGAAGACGCCGTCGCTGGACCCGACCTCGATGCCGAGCTTGCCTTGCCCGGCGGCCTGGAACGGCTGCAGGAAGGCACGCACGCCGGTGTCCTCGGGGATCGCCTCGCCGAAGGTGGCGCGCTTGCCGTCGGCGCCGGGGCGCTGCTTCAGGTTGACCGGCAGCAGCGCATAACGAACGAGCTGGATCGATCCCGGCTTCAGTTCGAAGTCGGCGCGGCCGACGTACTTGCCCCACTCGTGTGCCTGAACGATCCAGGTGCCGTTCTGGCGGTCGGGCGCGCAGGGCGTGCCGGGCACGTAGGCGTCGTTGCGCCGGTTTTCGGCCAGCATGCACACCGGGTTCTGGCTGTGGCCGCCGACGATCAGGTCGAGCCCCTTCACCGCGCGCGCCATCTCGACGTCGCCGGGCGCGTTGACGCCGCTGCGCCCGTCGGTGTAGTGACCCATGTGGGTGGCGGCGATCACCATGTCGGCCTTCGCGCGCACCTCGGGCAGCAGGGTGGCCAGCTCCTCGGCCGGCTTGCGGAAGGTGATGCCCTTGATGTTCTCGGGCAGCACCATCTTCTGCGTGTCGTCGGTCGTCATGCCGATCACCGCGATGCGCCAGCCGCCGCGCTCGAACACCTTGTAAGGCTCGAACATGCGCCGGCCATCCCGGTAGATGTTGGCCGCCAGCATCGGGAAGTTGAGCCAGCGGCGCTGCTTGTCGAGCACATCGGGCGACTTGTCGAACTCGTGGTTGCCGACCGCCATCGCGTCGTAGCCGAGCAGGTTCATGCCCTTGAAGTCGGGTTCGGCGTCCTGCAGGTCCGACTCCGGCACGCCGGTGTTGACGTCGCCACCGTCGAGCAGCAGCAGCTGGCCGCCGGCGGCCGCCACCTCGGCACCGACGCGGTCGATCAGCGTCTTGCGCGCTGCCATGCCGTACTCGCCGTCGTTGTTGGGCCAGAAGCGGCCGTGGTGGTCGTTGGTGTGCAGCACGGTCAGGCGGATCGGCGTACTCGGCGGGCCCTGGGTCGCGCAGCCGGCGGCCAACAGCGCGGCGGCCCATGCGGCGGCGAACAACGAACGGCGATGCATCGTGTCTCTCCTTCGACAGCTAGATCTGCAGTGCGGCGAGCACCGCCTTCATCAGGGCCACCGCCGTGGCCTCGCCGGCCTTCGCGGTGGCCAGCGTGTGGGCGTGGCTGAGCTGCTGGCTGTCCATGCCGGCGGCCATGTTGGTGAGCAGCGAGAACGCCAGCACCTGCATGCCGGCGTGGCGCGCAAGGATCGTCTCCGGCACCGTGCTCATGCCGACCGCCTGCGCGCCCAGCAGCCGCGCCATGCGGATCTCGGCCGGGGTCTCGAACTGCGGCCCGAGGAACCAGGCGTAGACACCTTCGTGCAGCGTGATGCCGGCGGCGCGTGCGGCCGCCAACGCCTGCTCACGCAGCGCCGGGCTGTACGCGGCCGACATGTCGACGAAGCGGCTGTCGCCGGCCTCGCCGAACAGCGGCGAGCGCTGCGCGAGGTTGATGTGGTCGCCGATCACCATCAGCTCGCCCGGGTGCATCGCCTCGCTGCAGCTGCCGGCGGCGTTGGTCTGCACGAGCAGCCTCACGCCCAGCGCGGCGAGCGTGCGCACCGCGCCCTTCATGCCGTCGGCCTCGCCGGTTTCGTAGGCATGCTTGCGGCCGGCGAGCACGAGCACCTCGCGCACGCCGATGCGGCCCGCGCGCAGCAGCCCGGCATGCCCGCCGACGCCCAATCGCGGGAACGCCGGCAGTTCGTGGTACGGCACGTCGACCGCGCCCTGCACCAGGTCGGCCACCGCGCCCCAGCCGGAGCCGAGCAGCAGCGCGGCCTCCGGCCGGAGCGGGCCCAGCCGCTCGGCCAGCAGCGCGCGGCTGGCGGCGATGGTGTCGTCCAGGCTCATCGCGGGGTGTCGGGGGCGTGGTCGGGGGGGAAGTCGCTCAGGTGGCCGGGGCCGAAGCTCGCCGGCAGCAAGCCGGCAAGCGTATACCGGCCGCGCACCGCCTGGCTGTCGGCCACCCACACCGGCACGTCGCCGGGCCCGAACTCTCGCAGCCGTTGGCGGCAGCCGCCGCAGGGGGTCACGGGTTCGTGGCCTTCGCCCACCACCACCACCGCCTGCAGCCGCCGGCCACCGGCGAGCACCATCGCCGAGACCGCGCCGGCTTCCGCGCAGCTGCCCTGCGGGTAGGCTGCGTTCTCGACGTTGCAGCCGGCGTGGATGTGCCCCTGCTCGTCGAGCAGCGCGGCACCGACCGCAAAGCGCGAGTAGGGCGCGTAGGCCCGCTCGCGTGCGGCACGGGCTGCTGCGAGCAGCTGCTGCCAGGTGGTCTCGTCGATCGTCTCGCTCATCGGTCTCGCTCGGGCACCGGAAGGTCGCGGCGCGAAGCGCTGCAGCATAAGGCTGCTGCGTGTCGTCGCGGCGACGGCCTCCGTCAGTGCAGCGGGTCGCGTACGTCGAGGAAGGTGAACTTGCGAAAGTCGCGATCGTGCGTGTAGAGCGTCGTCACGCCATGCTGGCGCAGCAGCGCAGCGAGGTGGGCATCGGGCACGAGGTTGCCGCGGGTCGGGACCTCGGAAGTGAGCGCACGATACAGCGCCCAGAAGCCGTCCTCCTCGGCGAGAACGCGGACGTGAGGCAAGGCCAGCAGTGCCTCGATGTTGCGCGCCGCATCGGCGTGCGCCAAAGGCCGCGCGAAGATCGACGGGTGCGTGGCCATGCGCAGGTAGCTCATCAGCGTCACCCAGCCGAAGCAGCAGACCTCGGGCCCGGCGGCACATCGGCCGACGAAGTCGCGGGCGGCCTCGTGCTCCGGGCTGCCGAGGTCGGAGGCATAGAGCAACAGGTTGACGTCGACGGCAAAGCTCACCGGCGGTTGTCCATCGCGTCGAGCAGCGCTTCGCGGTCGGCGAGGTCGACTTTGGCGCCCATCGGGCGGGCGACCCAGGTGAACGGGGCGGCACGTGGAGACTCAACCCGCCCCTCGGCAAGGGCCTTCGCGAGCAAGTCGGAGACCAGCCGGCCGAGCGACTTGCCCTCGCGCTTCTGGAGCCGCTTCAAGTCTTTCAGGACCGGGTCGTCGATGTCGATCGTGGTTCGCATGATGCGTGATGCTATGGACGTACGCATCAGTTGTCAAACGAGCCCGACGACCTCGCCGCTACCGCTCTTTCACGTACGGCGTCCCGAGCGCCTTCGGCGCCACGGCGTTGCCGATGAAGCCGGCCAGCAGCACCACCGTCAGCAGGTAGGGGAGCGCCTGGATCGCCTGCACCGGCACCTCGCCGATGCCGGGAAGCGCCACGCCCTGCAGCCGGATCGCCACCGCCTCGAGAAAACCAAACAGCAGGCAGGCGGCGAAGGCGCCCAGCGGGTGCCACTTGCCGAAGATCATCGCCGCCAGTGCCATGTAGCCGCGGCCGGCGGTCATGTTGGGGATGAACGAGGGTGTCAGCGCCAGCACCAGGTAGGCGCCGGCGACGGCGGCCAGCACGCCGTTGATGGCCAGCGCCGCGTAGCGCGTGGCCACCACCGAGACGCCGGCGGCGTCGACCATCGCCGGGTTCTCGCCGGTGGCGCGCAGCCGCAGCCCGAAACGCGTGCGGTAGAGCAGCCACCAGACGAAGGCGACGAGCGCGAGCGCGCCGTAGACGAAGGCGTCGTGGCCGAGCAGCCCGATGCCGACGATCGGCCCGAGGAAGGGGATCTCCTTCACCAGGGCCGCGAACCCCGGCCACAGCGGCGCGAGCCGCACCGCGTCGGGAAGCGGCGGCGTCTGCCCACCCTGCTTGAACCAGGCAATGCCGAGCACCACCGTCAACCCGGCGGCGGTCATCGTGATCGCCATGCCGAGCACAACCTGGTCGCCACGGTGGCTGACGCAGGCGTAACCGTGCAGCATCGACAGCGCGACGCCGACCAGCACCGCCACCGCCAGCGCCAGCGGCAGCGACTTCGTCGTCACGCCGGTGGCGGCGGTGGCGAAGGCGGTGAGCAGCATCTTGCCCTCGAGACCGAGATCGATCACGCCCGAGCGTTCGCTCAACGCGCCGGCCAGTGCGCACAGGATCAGCGGCGTCGACACCCGCAGCGTCGACGCGAGAACGGTGCCGATCGTGATCTCATCCATGGGCGGCCGCCTTGCCGGCGAAGAGGCGGTGCAGGCGTGCCAGCGCCGGCGCCATCACCTGCGCCATCGCCCCGGCGAAGAGCACGATCAGACCCTGCAGCGTGAACACCATCTCGCGGCTGAAGCCCTGGATCTCGAACGCCAGCTCGGCACCGCCCTGGTACAGCGCGCCGAAGAGGATGGCCGCGAGCACGATGCCGGTGGGGTGGTTGCGGCCGATCAGCGCCACCGCGATGCCGGCAAAGCCGGCGCCGGCGACGAAGTCGGCCAGCAGGCGGTTGTGCACGCCGGCGATCTCGTTGATGCCAACCAGCGCCGCCAGCGCCCCGGAGAGCATCATCGACCGCATGATCTGCACCCGCGGTGCAATGCCGGCATAACGTGCCGCCTCAGGGGAGAAGCCGACCGCACGCAGCGCGTAGCCCGGCTGCGACTTCCACAGCGCCAGGTACACCCCCAGTGCCGCCACCGCGGCGAGCAGCACCGAAAGGTTGAGCGGCGTCTTCGGCCAGTCGACGCCGAACCAGCCGAGCAGCTCGTGCACCCCGGGCAGCTTCGCGCTCTCGCCGAGGGCGCGTGTCTCGGGCGCCATGTTGCCGGGCTCCTTCAGCACGTTGACGAGCAGGTAGCCCATCAGCGCCGCGGCGAGGAAGTTGAACATGATCGTCGTGATCACGATGTGGCTGCCGCGCCAGGCTTGCAGCGCCGCCGGCACCGCCGCCCAGGCCATGCCGAAGAGCATCGCCGCAGCCACCATCAGCGGCAGCATCAGCCAGGCCGGCAGCAGGTGCGCGAAAGCCAGCGCCGCCAGCGCGGCACCGAGCCCGCCCATCATCGCCTGCCCCTCGCCGCCGATGTTGAACAGCCCGCCGTGGAAGGCCACCGCCACCGCGAGCCCGGTGAAGACGAAGGTGGTCGCGTAATACAGCGTGTAGCTGATGCCGGTGCGGCTGCCGAAGGCGCCCTTGACGAGCAGCCCGAGCACCTGGCCCGGGTCCTGCCCGACGATCACCAGCACCACGGCGCTGACCGCCAGCGCGAGCCCGAGGTTGACCGCCGGCAGCAGCGCCAGGTCCATCCAGCGCGGGAGTTCGATCGGCTGGCTCATCGGGCCGATGGTCTTTGGCGCCGGGCCTGCGGGCCGCAGCGGCTGGGCACCAGTGTGGGCGCGTCGCCAGCGGGCAGCGTGCGGTGGACTTCGCGGCAGGCGGTACCCGGTGGCGGCAACCTATGGGGCGCCGAGTGGCGCAGGGCCGGGGTCGGCACGCGCGCAGCGCGTGCCACGTGAACTGACTCGCCGAGTCTGTCCGAGCGCAGCGAACGAAGTGAGCGCAGCGAGTTACGCGGCGCGACCCCGGCCCGAGCAACGCAGGGCAGCCGGCGCGTGGCGCCGGCCGCACCATCGTGCGCCGCTGCCGGGTGCCGCCTGCCGCGATGCGCCGAAGCAGGCGGGAAACAACAACGAGTCGATGACTTCGCCATCATCAATGCAACCCCGACCCGCCCATCAACCGCCCCAGCGCCGCTTCGCTGCATTGGTCGATCGGCAGTTCGCCGGCGATTCGGCCTGCGTTCATCACGAGCACGCGGTCGGCCAGCGCGAGGATCTCGTCGAGCTCCGACGACACCAGCAGCACCGCGCCGCCGGCGTCGCGCATCGCGCGCAGGCGGCCGTGGATGAACTCGATCGCGCCGATGTCGACGCCGCGCGTCGGCTGGCCGACCAGCAGCACCTGCGGTTCGGGCATCGCCTCGCGCGCCAGCACTAGCTTCTGCTGGTTTCCGCCGCTGAACTTCGACGAACGCAGCGCCGGGTTGCGCGGGCGAACGTCGTAGCGTTCCATCATCTGCGCGCAGTCGTCGCGCATGCGGCGCTGCTGCATCCAGCCGTGGCGGTCGTAGCAGGGTCGTGTCTGGTAGCCGAGCACGGCCGACTCCCAGGCCGGGAACGGCAGCACCAGGCCGCGTGTCTGCCGGTCCTCCGGCACATGCGCAATGCGCAGCTCGCGAGCGCGGCGGGGGTCAATCCAGCGCTCGGGCGTGAAGCGGTCGCCACCCACCTCGAGGCTACCGGCCTGAGGCGGGTGCATGCCCGAGAGCACGTCGAGCAGCTCGCTCTGGCCGTTGCCCGAGACGCCGGCGACGCCGACGATCTCGCCCGCGCGCAACACCAGCGAGACGCCATCGAGCCGCGGCACGCCGAATGCGTCGTGCCACACCAGATCGCCCGCCTGCAGCAGCCGCTCGCCGCCGCGGTGCGTGCTGCCGCCTTCCTCGCGGCCCAGGTGCACCCGCCGGCCGACCATCGCCTCGGCCAGGCTGTCGAGGCCGACCTCGGTGATCGACGCGTCGAGCACCACCGCGCCCTGGCGCATCACCGTCACCGCGTCGCACAGCGCGAGGATCTCCTTGAGCTTGTGTGTGATCAGCAGGATCGTCGTGCCGCGCCCGCGCAGCCCGCGCAGCGTTTGGAACAGCGCTTCGGTCTCGGCCGGGGTCAGCACCGCGGTCGGCTCGTCGAGGATCAGGATGCGCGCGCCGCGGTACAGCGTCTTCAGGATCTCGAGGCGCTGGCGCTCGCCCACGGGCAGGTCGGCCACCTTGGCGTCCAGGTTCACGACGAGGCCCGAGTCGCGCATCAGCGGCTCGAGGCGCGCGCGCACCGCCGCCCGCGCGCGCGGCAGCTGCCAATGCGGCTCGGCGCCGAGCATGATGTTGTCGAGCGCCGAGAGCGTGTCGACCAGCATGAAGTGCTGGTGCACCATGCCGACGCCGCGCGCGATGGCGTCGCTCGAGCCGGCGATCTGCGCCGGCTGGCCGTCGATCGCGATCTCGCCGCTGTCGGCCTGGTAGAAGCCGTACAGGATCGACATCAGCGTGCTCTTGCCGGCGCCGTTTTCGCCGACGATGCCGTGGATCGTGCCCGCCGGCACCGTCAGGTCGACCGCGCGGTTGGCGTGCACCGCGCCGAAACGCTTGTCGATGCCGCGCATCGACACTGCCGCGGGCGCGCCGTTCGGCGTGGCCACCAGCGCGCCCAGGGCTGCGGGACTAGGGCTGAACCCAGCGGACGCCGCGGATCCGGCTCCGCCGGTCCGCTGGCGTCGCCCCCCCGGGGGGGAGGCGGCCGCCAGGCCGCTTCGGGGGGGGGCCTACTTGCACTCGTTCTTCGCCATGTAGTCGATGACGTTGATCTTGCCGGCGATGATGTCGGCCTTCGCCGCGTCGACCTTCTGCTTCATCGCCGCCGGGACGAGCTTCTCGTTGTGCTGGTCGAGCGCGTAGTCGACGCCGCCTTCCTTCAGCCCGAGCACGGTGACGCCGGGCTTGGTGCCTTTGAAGGCGTTGTAGACCGCGACGTCGACCCGCTTGACCATGCTGGTCAGCATCGTGCCCGGGTGCAGGTAGTTCTGGTTGCTGTCGACGCCGATGGCGTACTTGCCGGCGTCCTTCGCGGCCTGGTAGACGCCGTTGCCGGTGCCGCCGGCGGCGGCGAAGATGACGTCGACCCCCTTGGCGAACTGCGCCTTCGCCAGTTCGGCGCCCTTGGCCGGGTCGTTCCACGCCGCCGGCGTGGTGCCGGTCATGTTGGCGCTGACCTCGGCTTTGGGGTTGGCGTACTTCGCGCCCTGCTCGAAGCCGCACTGGAAGCGGCGGATCAGCGGGATGTCCATGCCGCCGACGAAGCCGACCTTGCCGGTCTTGCTGGCCATCGCGGCCATCATGCCGACCAGGAAGCTGCCCTCGTGCTCCTTGAAGACGATGCTCTGCACGTTGGGGTTGTTGACCACCGAGTCGATGATCGCGAACTGCAGCTTCGGGAACTCCTTGCTCACCTTGTCCATGCTCGAACCCTGCGAGAAGCCGATGCCGACGATCGGGCTCGCGCCACGTTCGGCCATGCGGCGCTTGGCCTGCTCGCGCTGCGCCGGGTTGCTGACCTCGAACTCGAGGTAGGCCTTGCCCGTCTCCTTCTTCCAGCGCTCGGCGCCATCGTAGGCCGACTGGTTGAACGACTTGTCGAACTTGCCGCCCATGTCGTAGATGACGGCGGGCTCGGCGAACGCGCTCGCGCAGGCCGCACCGGCGAGGGCGGCAAGAAGGGCAGGCTTCAGCTTCATGAGGGGCTCTCTCCTGGTGGTTCGGCTTGTGGGGCGCGGGCGCGCTCGTGGCGCGGCCCGGGGGCGGCAGGATAACAAGCCTCGCCGCTGCACGACCCTGGTACGAGCCCTGCATCGCCTGCGCGCCTGCAGCTTCCGCCGCTACGATCCCGCAATGAAGACCCCGGCATCCTCCAGCGCCGGCGGCCCACCGCGCGCCGAGTTGGCACGCACGCTGCCCAAGGTGCTGCTGCACGAACACCTCGACGGTGCGTTGCGCGTGTCGACGCTGTTCGAATTGCTCCGCGAGCGCGGCGTCACGCCGCCGGCGCCCGACGTGCCGGCGCTGGCCGACTGGTTCGAGGCCCGGGCGCATGCCGGCAGCCTGACCGAGTACCTGCGCGGCTTCGCGCTCACGGTGCAGGCGATGGCGAGCCCGGCGGCGATGGCGCGTGTGGCCTTCGAGGCCGCCGAGGACGCCCTCGCGCAGGGCTGCGCGCTGGCCGAGTTCCGCATCGCGCCGCTGCTTTTCGAGCCCCATGGCGTCGCGCCCGAGGCGGCGGTGGAGGCCTTGCTGTCGGGGCTGGCGCGCGCGCCGCTGCCCTGCGGCCTGATCGTCTGCGCGATGCGCCAGCTGCCGCCGGCCGAGACGGAGCGCGCGGTGCGGCTGGCGCTGCGCTACCAGGGCCGCGGCGTCGTCGGCTTCGACCTCGCCGGACCCGAAGCCGGCTACCCCCCGGCGCTGCACGACGCGGCGCTGGCGCTGGCGCGCGACGCCGGGCTGCCGCTGACGCTGCACGCCGGCGAGGCCGACGCCGCAGAGCGTGTCGTCGAGGCCGTTCGCCACGGCGCACGCCGCATCGGACATGGCGTGCGGCTGGTCGACGCGCTGGTCGACCCGGCACGCCGTGCGCTCGTCGACGAGGTTGTCGAGAGCGGTGTGCACCTCGAGGTCTGCCCGACCAGCAACGTGCACACCGGCGCTGCGGCGTCGCTCGCGGCGCACCCGATCACCGCGCTGTGGCGTGCCGGTGCAAGCCTCTCGTTCCACACCGACAACACGCTGATGTCGTGCATCACGCTCGCCGGCGAGGCCGAGGCGCTGCTCGCCGAGACGCCGTTGACGCTGGCCGACCTGGCGGCGATGCAGTGGCACGCCGCCGGTGCGAGTTTTCTCGACGCCGCAACGCGGCGCGCGGCGCGCGAGCAGTTGCTGCGCTGGGCGGCGGCGCACGACGTGGCGGTGCCGGGGGCGTGAAGGTCGCCGGCGGCCCGGCCTGCGGCCCGCGGCGGCGCGGGTGCCGGGGACGGTGCGCTTCGCGCCGAGGGCGACCGTGTGATCCACGTCCACGCCGACGGCGGCGGCGGCACGGAGAGCGGTCCTCGCATGGGCGAGCCTGGTGCCGCACTTCATGGTCTGGGCCAAGGCGGCCGGCGCCGAAGTCGATCTGCGCGACCCGGGCGGCCGGCGGCGCGAAGTGACCTTGCCGATCAGCCGCGGCGCGCAGCGCTGGTCGCTGCGCGTCGTCGAGCGCCGGCAGTCGGCGCGGGTCTACCTGCCCGAGGGGGGCTACGCGCCGCCGCGGTGACGCTGGGCCGACCGCTCCCGATCAGAAATTGGCGCGGAACTGCACCCCATAGGTGCGCGGTTCGTTGATGAAGCCGGTGAGGTTGTTGAAGTCGATGCCGCCGACGACCCGGATCTGGTTGGTGAGGTTGCGCACGAACACCGCCGCCTCGTACTTGCCGTTGCCGAACTGGTAGCCGCCACGCAGGCCAATCTCGGTCAGCGCCTTGCCGGTGAACTCGGCGGCCTCGTAAAGGAAGAAGTTGATCTTGCTGCGGTAGCTGGCGTCGGCCAGCACGTAGCCCTCGCCGCCGGCGAGCGGGAACGAGTAGCGCGCGCCGAGGTTCCACACCCACTCGGGCGACTGCGGCAGCGGGTTGCCGTCGATCGACACCGTGCCCGCCTTCGCGCCTGCCGGGTCGAGCACGGTGCAGCCGCCGCTACAGGGCTGCACGCCGAGGTCCTTGTCCTTGATGCGCGTCTTGTTGTAGCTGCCGTTGGTCGTCAGCAGCAGCTGGTCGGTGGCGAGCATCTGGAAGTCGAGCTCGAAGCCGCGGCCGGTGCCCTTCTTCGCGTTGACCAGCTGGTTGAAGTTGGCCGCACCGCCGACGGCGGTGAGCTGCTGGTTCTTGATCGTGTAGTTGAAGACGTTGAACGCGACGCGGGCGCGGCGGTCCATCAGGTCGGCCTTGACCCCGGCCTCGAACGACGTGACCTTCTCCGAGTCGGCCACCGAGACGGTGTCGCCGAACAGCAGCCGGCCCTGGATCGACGGCGCTCGGAAGCCGGTGGCCAGCCGCGCGTAGACGTTGGTGGTCTTGCTCAGCGAGTAGATCGCGCTGAGGTCCAGGCTGGTGTTCGAGGCATCGGTGTTGGCGGTGCGGCGGCCGATGAAGGTCGGGCTGAACGGCGGCGCCTGCAGCCGGTCGGCGTGGAAGTCCTTCTTGTCCTTCGTGACGCGCAGCCCGCCGCGCACCTCGAAGTCGCTGCCGAGCTTGTGGTTCACGCTGCCGAACAACGCCCAGGCCTTGTTGTCCTGGTGCTGCGTCGCGTAGCCGTTCTGCGTGTTGCCGCCGATCGAGCTGTAGTTGAAGCTGTCGATGTCGATCACTTCGCTGAACCAGTACAGCCCGGCCAGCTACTTGGTCGGCCCGCTGCCGGTGGACTCGAAGCGAAACTCCTGAGTCACCTGCCGGTGGTAGGGCAGCCCGTCGGCCGACTCGGCGTCGAACGGGATCAGCCCCGGGCCGCTGGCGGGCAGGAACACGGCGCCGAAGCCGCCGTCGATGTCGCCGCGGCTGAAGGCCTTGACGCTCTCGACGCCGGTGATCGAGTTGAGCGCGATGCCGTTGCCGAAGTCGTAGCGCAGCCGCAGGCTGCCGCCGGTGTTGCGGATGCGCTGCTCGTTGATGCCGTCCTGCGAGACCTTGCTCTCGTCGAAGCCGCTCACGAGGTCGTTCCTGCCCTTGACGATGATGTTGGCGCGAAAGGTGCGCGCCGAGCCGTCGAGATCGCGGTGGTGCAGGTTGACGAGTGTGCTCAGCTGGCGGTTGGGGTTGAAGGCGAACTGCACCCGCGCGGCGTTGTCCTTGTAGCCCTCGATCTCCTTCGTCTTCGCGCTGGCGAAGGTGTTGTCGACCCAGTCGTCGCGGTTCTGCGACTGCACCGACACGCGCATCGACGCCACCGGCGACAGCGGCACGCTGACGGCGCCTTCGGCGTTGATCGAGGTGAAGCGGCCGAACGCCAGCTGGCCATAACCCTCGAGCCTGTTACCTGGCTTGACCGAGTCGAACTTGACGACGCCGGCCGGCGAGTTGCGCCCGAACAGCGTGCCCTGCGGGCCGCGCAGCACCTCGATGCGCTCAAGGTCGAAGATCGGGAAGCCCTTCAGGATGGGGTTCTCCTGCACCACATCGTCGAACACCAGCGACACCGGCTGCGACGCGTTGAGGTCGAAGTCGGTGTTGCCGAGGCCGCGGATGTAGAAGCGCGGGAAGGCGCGGCCGAACGACGACTCGATGTTCAGGCTGGGCACCCGCCCGGCGAGCTGGCGCACGTCCTGCCCGCCGGAATTCAGCACGTCGAGCAGCTCACCCGAGATCGCGGTCACCGAGTTGGGGACGTCGCGCACGTTCTCGGCGCGGCGCTCGGCGGTCACCGTCACCACCGGCAGCTGGCCGCTGCCTTGCGCCAGCGCGGTGCTCGGCAGCAGCGCCGCAAGAGCAGCCGATGCCAGCACATGGTGCGTGAGACGAGCGGAGCGGGCGGAGCGACGCATCGGGTTCCTCCTGGCGGTTCGAGCCACGAGATGATCGGCGCAGCGTCACCGGCCGTGATGAAATCGTCCCGGCGCCGGCATCAACTGATGCCAAAGCGCAACAGCGATCGAAGACCTTGCTGACCCCCGCCCAACGCTCGCACTACGTCGACCACGGCTGGTTGCTCGTCGAAGGCTTCAAGCCTGCGCCGGCGCTGGCCGCGGTGCGCAGCCGCGCGCAGCAGATCGTCGACAACTTCGACCCCGGTCACCAGCGGGCGGTGTTCTCCTCGGTGCAGCCCGAACGTGTTGCCGACGCGGCGCTGATCGCGTCGGCCGAGGCCGTGCACTGCTTCTTCGAGGAGGAGGCACTCGACGCCGGAGGCCGGCTGGTGGTGCCGAAGTCGCGCTCGATCAACAAGATCGGCCATGCGCTGCACGACCTCGACCCGGTGTTCGACGCCTTCTCTCATGGTCCCGAGCTGGCGGCGGTGGCATCCGGACTCGGCCTGGTGCAGCCATTGCTGCAGCAGTCGATGGTGATCTTCAAGCAGCCCGGCATCGGCGGCGAGGTTCGCTGGCACCAGGATGCGAGCTTCTTCGTCACCGAGCCGGTGTCGGTGACCACCTTCTGGTTTGCGCTCGAAGGCGCGGACGAGGGCAACGGCTGCCTGTGGGTGCAAAGCGGCGGCCACCGCACGCCGCTGCGCGAACGGTTCGTCCGCGACGGCGACCGGCTGGCGATGGAAAAGCTCGACCCGATGCCCTGGCCGACGACCTCGCAGGCGACGGCGCTGCCGGTGAAAGCCGGCGATCTCGTCTGCTTCCACGGCCTCTTGCCGCACTGCAGCGCTGCGAACCGCTCGCCGCGGTCGCGGCTGGCGTACACGCTGCACGTCACCGACGCCGGCTGCGCCTACTCGCCCCGCAACTGGCTGCAACGCACGCGGCTGCCGTTGCGCGGCTTCGTGTGAGGGTCGTAGGGGCGATGTCCGGGATCCGGCTGTGCCGGTCCCGGACGCTCCCCCTCGGGGGGACCGGCCCGCCTCGGGCGGGCCGTAGGGGGTCAAATCAGGCCCTGAGCACCGGCGAGTGCTTGCGGATCATCTCTCGCGCACGTGTCATCGCGTACGAGATGGCCTGGTCCGGCGTCGGCCACAGGTAGCCGCAGCCGAGGCTGTCGTCGCGGTAGGCCTCGAGTTCGCGGTTGCCCGCTCCTTCTTGACGGCGGCTGACGATCAACGCCGCGATGTAGCCGCGGTCGGCGGCGGCCTCGACGGCACCGGCGTAGATGCGGTAGTCGCCGAGTTCGGATTGCTGGAATCTCATGCGGTTCTCCGTGTCACTGGCGCGAAGGCCGCGATGATCGGCCCGTCGTCGGCCACCGTCATCCCCTCTGAGGTGGCCCCCAGTTCTTGGGAGGGACGGGTGCAGACGCCTCGCCGTCCGACAAGGCCATGGGATGATCCCCGCCCATCAGTAACAAACGGTTGCGTACGCCATGCCCAGCACCGCCCCGGCCTACCTGCGCCAGCCGACCATCGCCGGCGACACCGTCGTCTTCGTCGCCGACGACGACCTCTGGCGCGTCGGGGCCGGCGGCGGTGTCGCGCATCGGTTGAGCGCCGGGCTCTCCGAGCCCGCGACTCCGTGCCTGTCGCCCGACGGCCAGTGGCTGGCCTACACCGGCCGCGACGAACAACACGCCGAGGTCTGGCTGATGCCCGCCGCCGGCGGACCGGCGCGCCGGCTCACCTGGCTGGCGAGCGAGCTGGCGGTTCGGGGCTGGACGGCCGATGGCCACATCCTCTTCTGCGGCAACCATGGGCAGCCGTTCTTCCGCCACTGGCATGCCTTCACGGTGGCTCCCGAAGGCGGGTTGCCCGAGCGACTCGAGCTGGGCCAGGTGAACCACCTTGCATTCGGCCCCGCGGGTGCGCGCGTCATCGGCCGCAACACCGCCGACCCCGCGCGCTGGAAGCGTTACCGCGGCGGCACCGCCGGTCACCTGTGGGTGGACGCCGACGGCAGCGGGCAGTTCCGACGGCTGGAGTCGCTGCCGGGCAACCTCACCTGCCCGATGTGGATCGGCGGGCGCATCTGGTTCCTGGGTGACGGCGAGGGAGTCGGCAACCTCTACTCGTGCCGTCCCGACGGTGGCGAGCTGCGCCGTCACACCGACCATGCCGACTTCTATGCCCGCCATGCGCAGACCGACGGCGAGCGCATCATCTACCAGTGCGGCGCCGAACTGTGGCTGTTCGATCCCGCGGACGACAGCAGCCACCGCATCGAGGTCGAGGTGCCCTCGGCACGCACGCAGACGGCGCGGCGCTTTGTCACGCCGGCCGAGCAGTTGCAGGGCTTCGAGCTGCATCCCTCCGGGCACAGCCTGGCGGTCGAAGCGCGTGGCCGGCTCTTCACGATGGCGCTGTGGGAAGGCGCGGTGCGCCAGCCCGGCGACAGCGACGGTGTTCGCCAGCGGCTCGGGCAATGGCTGGCCGACGGCCGCACGCTGGTGTGTGTCAGCGACGCCGGCGGCGAGGACGGCATCGAGCGCATCGACGACAACGGCACCGTCAAGCGGCTGGCGTGGGACGTCGGACGCGTCTGCGCGCTGCGCGCGGCGCCGCAGGGCGAGCGGGTGGCGATCTGCACCCACCGCAACGAGCTGCTCGTCGGCGGGCTCGACACCGGGCTGCTGACGCCGGTGGTGCAGAGCGAGTTCGGCCGCGTCGAGGACCCGGTCTGGTCGCCCTGTGGCCGCTGGCTCGCCTACAGCCTGTGGACGAGCATCCGCCACCGCTCGATCGAGCTATTCGACACGCTGGCGCGCCGACGTGTGCCGGTGACAGCGAGCGCCTTCAACGACTACGCGCCGTCGTTCGACCCCGACGGCCGCTACCTGTACTTCCTGTCGGTGCGCACCTTCGACCCGGTGTACGACAACGTGCAGTTCGAGATGAGCTTTCCGCGTGCCGCGCGGCCTTATCTGGTGGCGCTGCGTGCCGGCGGCACGCCGCCCTTCGAGCCCGCGCCGAGGGGGCTGAAGGAAGGCGACGACAAGGCCGCCAAGCCCAAGGCCGAGGCCGGCGCGGCGCCGCCGGCGACGGTGGTCGACCTCGAAGGCCTGTCGCAACGCATCGCCGCCTTCCCGGTGCCCGAGTCGCGCTTCGGGCAGATTGCCGGCGCCGCTGGTGACAAGGTGCTGTGGACGGTGCTGCCGATCGCAGGTGCCCATGGCCGCGGCGGCCACAAGGGCGACGCCGGCCGGCTCGAGGTGTTCGACTTCGCCACCGGCCGCACGACGGTGCTGGCCGAAAAGTGCGAGCGCTTCACGCTCGCCGTCGACCGCACGACGCTGGTGCTGCGCGACGCCGGCAAGCTACGGGCCTTGGCCGCCGACCGCAAGGGCGACGGCGACGACGACGAGGCGGCACACGACACCACGCCGTCGCGCAAGACCGGCTGGATCGACCTTGCGCGGATCCGCCTCGCGGTCGACCCACCGGCCGAGTGGCGGCAGATGCTGCGCGAGGTGTGGCGGCTGCAGCGCGACCACTTCTGGGTGGCCGACATGTCGGGCGTCGACTGGGCCGCGGTGTGGGCGCGCTACGAGCCGCTGCTGCCGAAGGTGGCCACGCGCGGCGAGCTGTCGGACCTGATCTGGGAGCTGCAGGGTGAGCTCGGCACCTCGCATGCCTACGAGTGGGGCGGCGACCACCGCCAGCCGCCGGCGGTGGCGCAGGGCCAGCTCGCCTGCGAGCTGCGCGACGCCGGCAACGGCCGCGGCTTCGAGATCACGCGCATCGTCGCCGGCGACCCCTGGGAAGCGGGGGCCGACTCGCCGCTGCACGCGGTGGGTGTCGAGGCGCGCGCCGGCGAGCGCATCGTCGCCGTCGGCGGCCAGCCGGTCGGCGCCGGAAGGCCACCGCAGGCGCTGCTCGTCAACCAGGCCGGCAACAAGGTCGAGCTGACGCTCGCCAGCGGCGACGGAGAGCACGAAAAGCGCCGCACGGTGGTGGTGACCGCGCTGTCCGACGAGGTGCCGGCACGCTACCGCGAATGGGTGGAGCGCAACCGCGCCTGGGTGCACGAGCAGTCGGGCGGCAAGGTCGGCTACTTCCACCTGCCGGACATGATGTCGGCCGGGTTCGCCGAGTTCCACCGTTATTTCGCCACCGAGTGCGACCGCGACGCGCTGATCGTCGACGTTCGCCACAACCGCGGCGGCCATGTCTCGGAGCTGCTGCTCGAGAAGGTGGCGCGGCGGCGCATCGCGTACGCCACGTCGCGCTGGGGCCGGCCGCAGCCCTACCCGGAGGCGTCGGTCGCGGGACCGGTGGTCGCGCTGACCAACGAGCACGCGGGCAGCGATGGCGACATCTTCTCGCATGGCTTCAAGCTGATGGGACTGGGCACGCTGGTCGGCAAGCGCACCTGGGGCGGCGTGATCGGCATCTGGCCCCGGCACCCGCTGGCCGACGGCACCACCGTGACGCAGCCGGAGTACTCCTTCTGGTTCAAGGACGTCGGCTGGCAGGTCGAGAACCACGGCACTGAGCCGCAGGTCGAGATCGACAACGCACCGCAGGACGGTGCCGCCGGCCGCGACCGCCAGCTCGAGGTGGCACTCGCGACCTCGCTGGAGGCGATCGAGCGCCACGGCGTGAGCCGGCCGGACTTCGGGCCGCGGCCGAACCTGGCGCCACCGCCGCTGCTGCCACGGCGCTGAGCCGCCGCTCGGCGTGCCGCGCAGACTCCTGGACCTCAGCGACACAGCGGGCGCAGCGCCCACAGCCCGACTGCCGGCCCCAACGCCAGCCAGGGCAGCAGCGCCGCCAGCGGCTGCGAGCCGAGCGCGCCGACGAAGAGCTGGATGCTGACGATCGAGATGGCGAAGCCGAGGCTGTTGGTCAGCGTCAGCACGCTGCCGACCGACTCGCGCGGCGCGTTGGCGGCGGTCAGCGCCGAGAACTGCGGCGAGTCGCCGACCACCGTGACACCCCACAGCAGCAGCCAGCCGAAGAACACCACGCTGCCGGCGCCCAGCGCCCACGGCGCGGCCAGGCAGCACATCCCGCTGGCCGCCAGCTGCACCGCGGCGACCCGCGCGCTGCCGATGCGCGCGACCCACGCTCCCCCGCCGACGCAGCCCAACGCGCCCGCACCAAGCACCGCGAAGGCTGCCCACGACAGCGCCGCGCCATCGAGCCTGGTCGCCAGGATCAGCGGCACCAGCACCCACATCGTGTACAGCTCCCACATGTGGCCGAAGTAGCCGAACACCGACGCCCTTAGCCGGCGGTCGGTGACGATGGCGGCGAATGCCCCCAGCGAGAGGCGGCCCGGCGGGGCCGGACCTGCGGCCGGCGGTTCGGGAACCGCCAGCAGCACCAGCAGCCCGCCGCCGAGCGACGCCAGCGCAACGCCGACGAACACCGACGCCCATGGCCAATGTGCACCCAGCGCCCGCAGCGCATGCGGGCTGGCGCTGCCGAGCACGAGCGCACCGAGCAGCACGCCGAGCACGGCGCCGAGGCCGCGCGGGAACCACATCGCGGCGATCTTCATCCCCACCGGGTAGATACCGGCCAGAAAGAAACCGGTCGCCGCGCGCCAGCCCCACAGCGCCGCGAACGACGAGGCCTGCGCTGCCGCCGCCAGCGTGCAGAGCGCGCTGGCCAGCGCGCAAGCGAAGAACACGCGCCGTGCCGAGAAGCGGTCGGCCAGGCCGAGGAGCGCAAACACCAGCGTGCCGGCAATGAAGCCGAACTGCACCGCCGAGGTCAGCGTGCCGACATCGGCGGCGGCCCAGCCGAAGTCTCGCTGCAGATCGGGCATCACCGCGTTGACCGCGAACCAGGTCGAGGTGCCGGCGAGCTGCGCGAGCGCCAGCGCCGCCACCACGCGTGGGGCGGAGGTCACGGCGCCCCCTTGTCCATGTGGGCCGCGCCCGACCGAGCGACCCGGATCGGGCTCATCCGCGGCGGCGTGCCGGCGCTTCGTCGCGCAGCGCGGCGGCGGCACCGGTCAGCGCGGCCATCGTGTCGGTGATCAGCGCCGTCGGCACCGCGGCCAGGTAGGCCGCGAAGCGCCCCTTGGCCTCGAAGCGCTCGCGGAAGCGCGATGCGAAGAACAGCTCGGCGAACCGCGGCACGATGCCGCCCCCGATGTACAGCCCTCCGCGGGCGCCGAGCGTGAGCGCGACGTTGCCTGCAAATCCGCCGAGCATCGCGCAGAACACCCGCAGCGTGTGAAGGCTCCGCTCGTCGCCGGCCGACGCGCGCGCGACGATCTCGCGGGCCTCCGGCGGTGCGGCTTCGGCCGGCGCGCCGGCCACCGCTGCCACCGCGCGGTGCAGCAATGGCAGGCCAGTGCCCGAGAGCAGCCGCTCGGCAGAGACATGGGGGTGCTCGCCGCGCACGAACGCGATCACTTCGGCCTCGAAGTCGTCTGCCGCGGCCAGCGTTGCGTGGCCGCCTTCGCCGGGAACCGCCAACCAGCCGCCGGCGTTCGGCACCGCCGCGGCGACACCGAGCCCGGTGCCGGGGCCGATCACGGCCCGCACCAGCGCGCCGCCGGGAGACTTGCCGTGAGCCCGCCACTGGTGCGGTTGCAGGTGCGGCAGCGCGAGCGCCAGCGCCTCGAAGTCGTTGAGCACCTTCAGCTCGTCGAGCGCGAGCGTGTCGCGCAGTTCGCGGCACGAGAACGACCAGGGGCTGTTGGTCATCACCACGCGGTCGCCGGTGACCGCGGTGGCCACCGCCAGCGCCGCGCGGCTCGGCGGCCGCCAGCCGGCACCGAACATCGCAGCCAGCCCTGCCAGGTAGTCGGCCGCGGCATTGCCTGGGCCGTCGTAGGCCGCCACCGGCAGCGCGCGCACGTGGCCGACCGGTGCACCGGCGCCGGCCACCCAGCCGAAGCGCGCGTTGCTGCCGCCGATGTCGGCGACCAGCAGCGACGCGTCGTGTGGCCTGGCCTTCATCGTCCGGGGTGACGCAGGGGTGACGACATGGCGCGAAGACTACCTCGCCGCGGGGCGGTCGACCCCGAAACCACGGGGGCCCGCGATGCCGCGGCGGCGCCGCATCGGCACAATAGCGTCTCTCGGGAAACCAGGGAGCGCGGGCAGGTGGGTGCACTGGCAGGCGGGTCGATGGCGTTCCGGGCACGGTGGGTGTCCGCCTGTGCGGCGCTGCTGCTCGTGATCGGCTGCGCGAAGCCTCCGCCCCCGCCGCCGCCACCACCCCCGCCGCCGCCGCCGGTCGACGAGACGCTGCAGGGCGCAATCAACGCGGTGCTGATCGACATCGCCAAGCAGCTTGGCCCGCAGGCCGGTGTCGAGCGCACGGCGGTGATCGACCCACTGCTCGACGGCCGCACCGGCCAGCAGACGCGTGCGGCGGAGCATGCGCTGCAGCAGGTGGTGCGCAGCGTGCCGACGGTGCTGAAGCAGGTGAAGGTGCTGCCCTTCGACGAGGCCGGCACCAAGCAGTCGCGGTGGTTGATCAACGGCACCTTGACGCCGCGCGAAGGTGCCGAACCGGGCCGCTACCAGCTGACGCTGGCGGTCTCCGACCGCGCCAGCGGCATCGTCATCGCGCGCGGCGTCGCGCCGCTGACCGACGGCCAGCTCGACCAGGCGCCGACGCGCTTCTACACCGAGAGCCCTTCGCTGGTCCGCGACCGCGCCGTCGACGGCTACCTCAAGACCACCGAGACGCCGGCCGGCAACCCCGCCGACGCGCTCTACCTCGAGCAGATCTCAACCGGGGCGCTGCTCGCCGACGCGCAGGAGGCCTACAACACCGAGCGCTGGGAGGACGCGCTGCGGCTCTATGGCGCCGCGGTGTCGCGGCCCGACGGCCAGCAGCTGCGCGCCTTCAACGGCCTGTACCTGGCCAACGTCCAGCTCGGCCGCGCGGCGGCCGCCGAGGAGGCGTTCGGCAAGATCGCCGCCTTCGGGCTCGCCACCGACAACCTGGCGGTGAAGCTGCTGTTCCGCCCCGGGTCGACCGACTTCCTGACCGACGGCAACACCAACGCCGCCAACTACCCGATGTGGCTGCGCCAGATTGCGCGCGCGGCGCAGTCGGGCGACATGTGCCTCAACGTCGTCGGGCACACCAGCCGCACCGGGTCGGAGCCGCTGAACGAGCGGCTGTCGCTGGCGCGCGCGGCCGCGGTGCGCGAGCGCATGGTTCGCGAGGCGCCGCCGCTCTCCCGCCGCACGAAGACCAGCGGCGTCGGCTCGCGCGAGAACCTGGTCGGCAGCGGCACCGACGACCTGCGCGATTCGCTCGACCGGCGGGTCGAGTTCAAGGTCTCGAAGTGTGAGTGAGCCCGCGGCCGCCCGTTCGGACGCCGCTCGCTAGAATCGCGCCCTCCCCGAGGAGCGTTGCAACGGACCGACAGGCCCGCCAGGCTCGGGGTTCTCCACCGCAACGGCGCTCACCTCTTCGACGACAGGGGTGAGCCATGACCGAATCGACCACCGCCAAGCCGCCGCCGATGCGGCTGTCGGGCCTCGAGCCGCTCGAGATCGGCCCCGGCTCGCTGTTCGTCAACATCGGCGAGCGCACCAACGTCACCGGCTCGAAGGCCTTCGCGCGGATGATCCTCGCCGGCGAGTTCGAGCAGGCGCTCGCGGTGGCGCGCCAGCAGGTCGAGAACGGCGCGCAGATCATCGACATCAACATGGACGAGGCGATGCTCGACTCGGCCGCGGCGATGGAGCGCTTCCTGAAGCTGGTCGCCGGCGAGCCCGAGATCGCGCGTGTGCCGGTGATGATCGACAGCAGCAAGTGGAGCGTGATCGAGGCCGGGCTGAAATGCCTGCAGGGCAAGGGCATCGTCAACAGCATCAGCCTGAAGGAAGGTGAGGCCGAGTTCCGTCGCCAAGCCACTCTGGTGAGGCGTTATGGTGCCGCCGCGGTGGTGATGGCCTTCGACGAGCGGGGCCAGGCCGACAGCTTCCGGCGCAAGACCGAGATCTGCGAGCGTGCCTACCGCATCCTCGTTCACGAGGTCGGCTTCGCGCCCGAAGACATCGTCTTCGATCCCAACGTCTTCGCGATCGCCACCGGCATCGAGGAGCACGACCGTTACGCGGTCGACTTCATCGAGGCCACGCGCTGGATCAAGCAGCACCTGCCCGGTGCCAAGGTCTCGGGCGGCATCAGCAACGTCTCGTTCAGCTTCCGCGGCAACGACCCGGTGCGCGAGGCGATCCACACCGTCTTCCTGTACCACGCGATCCGCGCCGGGCTCGACATGGGCATCGTCAACGCCGGCATGATCGGCGTCTACGACGAGCTCGACGCCGAGCTGCGTGAACGCGTCGAGGACGTCGTGCTCGCGCGCCGCAAGGACGCCGCCGAGCGGCTGATCGAGATCGCCGAGTCGGCCAAGGGCGCGGCCAAGGACGACAGCGCACGGCTGGCCTGGCGCGCGGGCACCGTCGACGAGCGGCTCTCGCACGCGCTGGTGCACGGCATCACCGAGTTCATCGTCGCCGACACCGAGGAGGCCTGGCAGGCGCTGCGTGCGCGCGGCGGCCGGCCGCTGCACGTCATCGAGGGGCCGCTGATGGCGGGCATGAACGTCGTCGGCGACCTCTTCGGCCAGGGCAAGATGTTCCTGCCGCAGGTGGTGAAGAGCGCCCGCGTGATGAAGCAGGCGGTGGCCCACCTGCTGCCCTACATCGAGGCCGAGAAACGCTCGCTGATCGACGCCGGCGGCGACGTCAGGCCCAAGGGCAAGATCGTCATCGCCACCGTCAAGGGCGACGTGCACGACATCGGCAAGAACATCGTCACCGTCGTGCTCCAGTGCAACAACTTCGAGGTCGTCAACATGGGGGTGATGGTGCCCTGCCAGGACATCCTCGCGAAGGCGCGGGTCGAGGGTGCGGACATCATCGGCCTCTCGGGGCTGATCACGCCCAGCCTCGAGGAGATGCAGCATGTCGCCGCCGAGATGCAGCGCGACGACTGGTTCAGGCTGCGCAAGATTCCGCTGCTGATCGGCGGTGCCACCACCAGCCGCGTGCACACCGCGGTGAAGATCGCGCCGCACTACGAGGGGCCGGTGGTCTACGTGCCCGACGCGTCGCGCTCGGTCGGCGTCTGCTCCGAGCTGCTGTCCGACGAACGCGCGGCGAAGTACATCGCCGAGGTCGAGGCCGACTACCAACGCGTGCGCACGCTGCACGCGCAGAAGAAGGCCGCGCCGCTGGTTCCGCTGGCCGATGCGCGCGCGAACAAGACGCCGATCGACTGGGCGGCCTACACGCCGCCGCGACCTCGCTTCGTCGGCCGCCGCGTTTTCCGCAACCACGACCTCGCCGAACTGGCTGCGTACATCGACTGGGGCCCGTTCTTCCAGACCTGGGACCTCGCCGGGCGTTTCCCCGACATCCTGCGCGACGAACTCGTCGGCGCCGAGGCGCAGCGGGTGCTCTCCGACGGCAAGCGGCTGCTGCAGCGGGCGATCGAGGGCCGCTGGCTGCAGGCCGCCGGCGTCGTGATGCTGCTGCCGGCGAACACCGTCGACGACGACACCATCGAGCTCTATGCCGACGAGTCGCGAACCGCAGCCGTGCTGCGCTGGTCGCCGCTGCGGCTGCAGACCGTGCGGCCGGTGATCGACGGCGTCAGGCGGCCCAACCGCTGCCTGGCCGACTTCGTCGCGCCGCGCGGCGTCCGGGACGACTATGTCGGGATCTTCGCGGTCACCGCCGGGCTCGGCGTCGACCGGAAGGTGCGCCAGTTCGAGGACGACCACGACGACTATGCGGCGATCATGCTGAAGGCGCTGGCCGACCGCCTCGCCGAGGCCTTCGCCGAGCGGCTGCACCAGCGAGTGCGCACCGAGCTCTGGGGTTACGCGCCCGACGAGAAACTCGCCAACGAGGAGCTGATCGCCGAGAAGTACCGCGGCATCCGCCCGGCACCCGGCTACCCGGCCTGCCCGGACCACGGCATCAAGCGCGAGATGTTCGCTCTGATGCAGGCCGGTGAGGTCGGCATGGGCCTCACCGAGAGCCTGGCGATGACGCCGGCGGCCAGCGTCAGCGGCTTCTACCTCGCGCACCCGCAGGCGCGTTACTTCAACGTCGGCCCGGTGGGGAACGACCAGCTCGCCGACTGGGCGGCTCGGCAGCAGCTTGCCGAGGCCGACGCCAGGCGGCGGCTCGCCAGCGTGCTGGCCTGAGGGCGGGCGCGCCGGTGCGCGGCGCGCCGCCACCCGGGGTTTCCCGCGCTTGCCACGCCCGGCGCGGCGACGCGACATTGGCCGCCCGCGGGCGGTGCGCTGCGCGGCGACCAACCCGACGAGGAAACCGATGAAGACGCTGATCCGCGCCGGCCTGACGGCACTGATGTGGGCCGCCGCCGCGCTGGCTGCCCACGCGCAGCCCTACCCGAACAAGCCGATCCGGCTGATCGTTCCTTTTCCCGCCGGCGGCACCGCCGACGTGGCGGCGCGCACGATCGGCCAGGCGCTGGCGCAGGGCCTCGGCCAGCAGGTGGTGGTGGAGAACCGCGCCGGCGCCGACGGCACCATCGCCGCGCAGGCGGTGATCGGCGCCGCGCCCGACGGCTACACGCTGTTCTTCGGCACCAACACCGCGATGAACGCGGCGCCGGCGATCCACAAGCCGCAGCCGTACGAACCGACGACCGCGTTCACGCCGGTCTCGCGCACCGGCACCTTCGGCTTCTTCCTCATCGTGCACGAGAGCCTGCCGGCGAAGACGGCAGCCGAGCTGATCGCCCACGTGCGCGCCAACCCGGGCAAGGTGGCCTACGGCACCGGCAACAGCACCAGCATCCTCACCACCGCGCAGCTCGCTGCCGCCGAGAAGCTCGAGATGGTGCACGTGCCTTACAAGGGCGACGCCCCGGCTCAGCTCGACCTCGTCACCGGGCGCATCCAGATGATGGTCGCGACGATGACCGGGCCGACGCAGGCGCAGGTGAAGGAAGGCAAGCTGCGTGTGCTGGCGGCGCTGCTGCCCAACCGCAGCCCGCTCTTCCCCGACGCGCCCACCGCCGCCGAGGCCGGGTTGCGCGGTTTGACGATCACGCCCTGGGGCGGCCTCTTCGGCCCGGCCGGCCTGCCGCGCGAGGTGGTCGACCGCGTCGCTCGCGAGATGAAGGCGGTGGCGGCGCGCAAGGAGGTGAAGGAGGCGCTCGACCGCATCGCCTTCGAGGTGCAGGCCTCGAGTCCGGAGGAGATGGCGGCCTTCCTCGCCGAGCAGCTTCAGATCTGGCGGCGCGCGGTGGCGGAGCTCGGCCTGCAGCGCAACTGACGACGGACACCGTCGACCCGCCGCCTGCGCGCCTTGCCGCAGGTCAACGGCGCGCGTGCGCGCGGGCGTATGGTCTTCGATGCCGGCCGCCGCTGATTCGCAGCGTTGCCAGCGGTCGGCGCGAGAGAGCCCCCCATGCCCCCGAATTCGCGTCGCCCGACCTGGTGGCCGCTGCAGCTGCTTTGCCTGGTCCTCCTGTGGGCCGCCCCTGTGCCACGGGCCGCGGCCGAGTGCGGGCAGATCACGACCTGGTCTCAGGCCGACTTCGCTGCCGCGCTGTTCCCGACGGTGATCGCCATCAACGCCCCCGGCACCCTGCCCGGCAATCCGTCGGGCACCGGGCCCGCCACCTCGATCGCCGCCGTGCCTCAGCCCGCCGGCGTCCGCACGCTGGCCAACAACACGTCGATCACGATCTACTCGCTGGCCAGTGCCGCCAACGCCGCGGCCTACTACGCCTACCGCCGCGCCCAGACCGTGCTGCCGGCGGTGCACGAGCAGGCCGGCGAGGTGTTTGCGGTCACCGGCACGCTGCGGCAAGGCTCGCTGACGGACCTCTACCTCACCGCGCGGTACGGCAGCACGGTGATCCTCGTCGCGGGCTACGCCGACGCCAGCCAGACGATGGCCTCCGGCAGCGCCGTCAGCCTGTACCTCGGGCTGCTCGGCCAGGCTCAGGCCCTGGTGGACAGCAAGTGCGGCCAGGCGAACCGTGCGCCGACGATCTCGCTCGCCCCGGACCCTGCCGCGGCACCCGCGTTCCAGGAGGTGATGACCAGCGGCCACGAGTTCGAGATCCGCGTCGACGACCCCGACGGCATCGGCGACATCGACCCCGCCAGCCTTCGCGTCTGGGTGGCGGGGATCGACAAGACGCGCCACTTCCTCGAGACGGTGGCCGCGCACCCGAGCCGGCTGCGGCAGGTCGGCACCGCCACCGGCGTCACCTTCTTCCTGAGGCCCGATCCGCAGCGGCTGATGACCGACCTCAACTACTTCAACATCCAGTGGAACGGCAAGTGGCCGGTGTCGCTCGGCATCTGCGACCGCCAGGGGGCCTGCGCCCGCGCCGACTACACGATCTACTTCGGCCCCTATTTCGCCATCACCCCGGCCACCTTCCTCGGCCAGCCGGGTGGCGCCTGCGTCGGCGCCGGCAACCAGCTGCCGATCGTGTACATCCTTGGCAACAGCGGTTACGGAAGCCAGTTCGTGGACCTCTACATCGGTCTGCAGCGCTCGAGCGACGGCGCCCTGTGGACCTACGGCCGGATCGACATCGGGGCCAACGCCTGGCACTCGCCCGAGATCGTGTGGGTCTGGAATTGGCCCGATGCACCTTCGGGAGTCCGCATCGTCTCGCCCCGCGAGGCGGTGCTGACGATGCAGGCCGGGCCGACGTCGCCATCCGTCGCCGCCGGGGAATACGGCTTTCTGACGGTGGCGGTGGAACCCGACGCCACCGATCTGCTGCTGGTGGCGCGGACGGCCGTGATCTGCGGACGCTGAGGCCCTGGCGGTTTGGAGTCAGGGGCGGCAGCGCCGCTGTGGCGGCGCCGCGGCGGATCAGAGCGCCCGCTGCGCCTGCAGCGCCTCGGCCATGTGCGCGACGCCGATCTCGTCGGCCTCCGCAAGGTCAGCCACCGTGCGTGCCACCTTCAGCGTGCGGTGCAGCCGCCGGCCCGACCAGCCGAGCCGGCGTGCGGCGTTCTGCAGGAAGGCTGCAGCGGCGCTGTCGCAGCGGCAGCGCGCATCGATCTCGGCGGCGTCGAGTTCGGCATTCGGCCTGCCCTGGCGCCGCAGCTGCCGGTCCCGCGCTTCGGCGACACGTGCCGCCACCACCGGCGACGGCTCGCCGTCGGGCAGCGCCATCTGCTGCTCGGGCGGCACCGCCTGCACCTCGACCCGCAGGTCGATGCGGTCGAGCAGCGGGCCCGACAGCCGCCCCTGGTAGCGTGCCACCTGGTCCGGCGTGCAGCGGCAGTGGCGCCCGGGCACGGCGGCGCCGAGCCAGCCGCAAGGGCAGGGGTTCATCGCGGCGACGAACTGGAAGCGCGCCGGGAACTGCGCCTGGTGCGCGGCGCGCGAGATCGTGATGCGCCCGGTCTCGAGCGGCTCGCGCAGCGCCTCGAGCGCGCTTCGCGGGAACTCCGGCAGCTCGTCGAGGAAGAGCACGCCGCCATGCGCGAGCGAGATCTCGCCCGGCCGCGGCGGCGAGCCGCCGCCGACCAGCGCCACCGCGCTCGCCGAGTGGTGCGGCGAACGAAACGGCCGCCGCTGCCACGACGCGGCGTCGAAGCCTTGCGTCGCCAGCCCCTGCAGCGCGGCGCTGGCCAGCGCGTCGTCGAGCGCCATCGGCGGCAGGATGCCCGGCAGCCGCTGCGCGAGCATCGACTTGCCGGTGCCCGGCGGGCCGATCAGCAGCAGGCTGTGGCCGCCCGCGGCGGCGATCTCGAGCGCGCGCTTGGCCGCCGCTGGCCCTTGACGTCACGCAGGTCGTCGCTCGTCGCCGCGTTGGCCGCCGGCGGCGGCAGCGCGGCCGTGAGGACCGTTTCGCCTTCACCGCTTTGCAGCGCCTGCACGACCTCGGTCAGGTGGCCCGCGGCACGCACCGCCAGGCCGGGTACCAGCGCAGCGGCAGCGGCACTCTCATGCGGCAGCACCAGCGTACGGGTCGCGCCGCTGCGCCGCATCGCCAGCGCCAGCGCCATCGCACCGCGCACCGGGCGCAGTTCGCCGGCCAGAGAGAGTTCGCCCGCGAACTCGAAGCCCTGCAGGCGCGCCGCGTCGAAGACCTCGGCCGCGGCGAGGATGCCGAGCGCGATCGGCAGGTCGAAGCGGCCCGATTCCTTCGGCAGCTCGGCCGGGGCCAGGTTGACGGTGATGCGGCGGTTGTGCGGGAAGGTGAAGCCGCTCTGCTGCAGCGCGGCGCGCACGCGTTCGCGCGACTCGCGCACTTCGGTGTCGGCAAGGCCGACGAGCGTGAAGCTCGGCAGCCCGTTGGCGAGCTGCACCTCGACCCGCACCTCGGGTGCGTCGAGCCCGTCGAGCGCGCGGCTGATGACGACCGCCAGCGACATCGTGTTCAGTGGCCTCCCCGGCCGCGGATTGTGCCCGGCGGGGGTCAGGCCGCGGTGGGGCCTTCCGCCGCGCGCGCGGGCCGCACGGCTCTCGGCTACGCTCGCGGCCCCGGCCGCCAGGCCGATCGCCCGCCCGAAGGAACCCTTATGCAATACCGCCGCCTCGGCCGCGCCGGCGTGCGCGTCAGCACGCTGTCGCTCGGCTCGTGGGTCACGTACCACAACCAGGTCGATACGAAGGCTGCTGTCGAGATGATGGCCGCCGCCTACGATGCCGGAATCAACTTCTTCGACAACGCCGAGGTCTACGCACGCGGCGAGAGCGAACGCATCATGGGCCAGGCGCTGAAGACGCTCGGCTGGCCACGGTTGAACTACCTGGTGTCGACGAAGTTCTTCTGGGGCCTCGACCGCCAGGGTGACGCGGTCAACCGCAAGGACACGCTGAACCGCAAGTACCTGATGCAAGCCATCGACGGCTCGCTCCAGCGCTTCGGCCTCGACCACATCGACCTCGTCTACTGCCACCGCCCCGACCCGCAGACGCCGATCGAGGAGACGGTGCGCGCGATGAGCGACATCGTCACCCAGGGCAAGGCGCACTACTGGGGCACCAGCGAATGGCCGGCGGCCGACATCCGCGCCGCCTGGGAGATCGCCGAGCGCCACCACCTCCACAAGCCGGTGATGGAACAGCCGCAGTACCACCTGTTCCACCGCCGCCGCGTGGAGCAGGAGTACGCGCGGCTCTACGACGAGATCGGCCTCGGCCTCACTACCTGGAGCCCGCTTGCCAGCGGGCTGCTGAGCGGCAAGTATGTCGGCGGCATCCCGCCCGGCAGCCGCGGCACCGTCGAGGCCTATGCCTTCCTGCGAGAAGGGCTCACCGACGCGGCGAAGAACGCCGCGGTCGCGAAGCTCTCGGAGATCGCCGCCGAACTCGGTGCGACGACAGCGCAGCTGGCGATCGCGTGGGTGGCGAAGAACCCGAACGTCAGCACCGTGATCACCGGAGCGTCGCGCGTCGAGCAGCTGCAGTCGAACCTCGGCGCCCTCGACGTCGCCGCGAAGCTGACGCCCGAGCTGATGCAGCGCATCGCCGAGGTCACCGAGCCGCTGGCCGCCTGATCGACGCCCCGGATTGACGCTCCGGCATGCCCCGGCCAGCATCGCAGCGATGAGCTACCGGCTGACCTACGCGACGATGTACAACCCGCCGGAGGCGGTGCTGGCCGCCTTCGACGCCGCGCTGGCCGAGGTGCGCGCCGGCCTTGGCGGCCGCCATGGCCTGCACCTCGCCGGGCATGACGTGATGCGCCCCGAGGTGCAACGCCTGGTTTCGCCGATCGACACCCGGCTGGTGCTCGGCGAGTTCGCCTGTGCCACCACGGCCGATGTCGACACTGCGCTCGACTCTGCACAGGCCGCCTGGCCGGCGTGGCGGGCCACCGCCACCGCCGAGCGCTGCGCGCTGATGCGCAAGGTGGCCGAGCTGCTGCAGGCCCGCGTGCAGCACATCGCCGCCGCGCTCGCGCTTGAGGTCGGCAAGAACCGCATGGAGGCGCTCGGCGAGGCGCAGGAGACGGTGGACTTCTTCCGCCAGTACGCCGACGACTTCGAGCGCGCCCATGGCTTCGACGTGCCGCTGCCCAACGACCCGCTCGAAGGCGTGGTGTCGACCAACCGCTCGATACTGCGCCCCTACGGCCCATGGGCGGTGATCGCACCCTTCAACTATCCGCTGGCGCTGATGGGCGGGCCGACCGCGGCGGCGCTCGTCACCGGCAACGTCGTTGTCGCCAAGGGCTCGCGGCACACCCCGTGGGCCGGCCGGCTGCTCGCCGACGCGCTGCGCGACGCCGGCCTCCCACCGGGGGTGTTCCAGTGGCTGCACGGCAGCGACGACGAACTCGGCCGTGTGCTCGCCGAACACCCGGCGGTGGCCGGCACCACCTTCACCGGCTCGATGGCGGTCGGCCGTCGGCTGCTGCAGCACAACGTTTCGGGCCGCTGGCCGAAGCCCTGCATCGCCGAGATGGGCGGGAAGAACGCGTGCATCGTCACCGAGCGTGCCGAGCTCGACGACGCGGCCGCCGGCATCGTTCGCTCGGCGTACGGGCTGACGGGGCAGAAGTGCTCGGCGCTGTCGCGGCTGTATGTGCACGAGGCGGTGGCCGACGCGCTGGTGGAGAGGCTGGTCGACCGCATCGGCGCGTTGAGCATCGGCGACCCGACCGAACGCCGCCACTGGATGGGGCCGCTGAACAACCCGCGCGCGTTTGCAAACCACCACCGCTTCGTGCAGGAGCTTCGCGACGGCGGCGCGACGCTGCTCGCCGGCGGCCGCGTGCTGCGCGAGGGCAGCCTGGCGCATGGCTTCTATGTCGAACCGGTGCTCGCCGAGGCGCCGGCCGGTCACCCGCTGTGGCGCCACGAGATGTTCGCGCCGATCCTGATGCTGCAGCGTGTGCGCTCCCGCGACGAGGCGATGGTGCTCACCAACGACAGCGACGCCGGCCTGAGCGCCGGTTTCTACGGCGGCGCCGACGAGGTGGCCTGGTTCCACGACCACATCGAGGCCGGCGTCACCTACGCCAACCGCGCGCAGGGCGCGACCACCGGTGCCTGGCCGGGCTACCAGCCCTTCGGCGGCTGGAAGGGTTCGGGCTCCACCGGCAAGGCGATCGCGTCCTTCTACACGCTGCCGCTGTACCTGCGAGAGCAGTCGCGCACTGTGGTCGTCCGCTGAACGGCGGCGACGGCGACGTCGATCAGCACCGCTCGGCGACGCACGATCGTGGTGCATTCGGGGTTTACGCCCCGATCAGGTGCATCGAAGAGGGATACCCCGACAGGGCGCGCACCGCCTCAGGGTGGGCCGGTGGGGCGAGGCTGTGGCACGGAAGCTGCAAATCGTGTCACGAACCTTTGCCATCCACTCCCTGGAGGACCCCTCATGAACAGAAGTACCCTGGCCCTGACTGCTGCATTGTTGACAGCGGGGGCCGCGCTGCCGGCGGTGTCGTACGCCGACGTGGCGTTCAACGTCGGTGCCGTCACCGACTACCGCTACCGGGGCATCTCGCAGACGCGGCTCAAGCCTGCGGTGCAAGGCGGCGTCGACTTCTCGTCGGGGCCGGTTTACCTCGGGCTGTGGGCGACCAACATCAAGTGGATCAAGGACTTCGGCGGCGACGCCGGGATCGAGGTCGACCTCTACGGCGGCGTCAAGGGCGAGCTGGCGAAGGACCTCGGCTACGACGTCGGCCTGCTGACCTACCAGTACCCGAGCAACAAGCTCAACCCGAGCGCGAACACCACCGAGATCTACGGCGCGCTGACCTTCGGCCCGGCGACAGTGAAGTACTCGCACGCGCTGACCGACACCTTCGGCAACGCCGACAGCAAGAACAGCTACTACCTCGACCTCTCGGCCACCTTCGACCTCGGTGGCGTGACGCTGACGCCGCACATCGGCTACCAGAAGATCAAGGGTCCGTTGGCCGACCCCGCCACCTACACCGACTACTCGATCACCGTCGCGAAGGACTTCTCGGGCACCTTGGTCAGCGTGGCGCTGGTCGGCACCGACGCCGACAAGTCGTTCTACGCGTCGCCGGCGAACGGCAAGTTCCTCGGCAAGACCGCGCTCGTGCTCGGCGCCAAGTTCAACTTCTGAACCGGAGACAGCCATGAAGATGGTGACTGCCATCGTCAAGCCCTTCAAGCTCGACGAGGTGCGTGAGGCGCTGAGCGGCATCGGGGTGCAGGGCATCACGGTGACCGAGGTCAAAGGCTTCGGCCGCCAGAAGGGCCACACCGAGCTTTACCGTGGCGCCGAGTACGTCGTCGACTTCCTGCCCAAGGTGAAGATCGAAGCCGCGGTCGACGAGTCCATCGTCGACCGCGTGATCGAGGCCATCGAGGCCTCGGCCCGCACCGGAAAGATCGGCGACGGCAAGATCTTCGTCAGCACGCTCGAGCAGGTGGTGCGAATCCGCACCGGCGAGACCGGCAAGGACGCCCTCTGATCACCCGATCCCGAGAGAACCCACCATGAAAAGACTCCTTCGTGCGATCGCCGCCGGCTTGGCCGTCGGCATCTCGGCGCTGACCTTCTCCGCCGGCGTCTCGGCGCAAGGCGCCGCGTCGGCCCCCGAGGCCACCGCCAGCACACCGGTGGCGGCCGCGGCCCCGGCGGCTTCGGCCGCCGCGGCACCGGCCGAGGCCGCCTCGGCGGCACCGGCGGCCGCGCCGACGCCGAACAAGGGCGACACCACCTGGATGCTGCTGTCGACCATCATCGTGATCATGATGTCGATCCCCGGCCTGGCGCTGTTCTACGGCGGGCTGGTGCGCAGCAAGAACATGCTGTCGGTCTTGATGCAGGTGTTTGTCACCTTCTCGCTGATCGTCGTGCTGTGGATCGTCTACGGCTACAGCCTGGCGTTCACCGAGGGCAGCAGCTTCATCGGCGGCTTCGACCGGCTGTTCCTGAAGGGCGTCTTCGACCCCGCCTCGGGCAACTTCGCGATGGCGGCCACCTTCAGCAAGGGCGTCGTGATCCCGGAGATCGTGTTCGTCGTCTTCCAGGCCACCTTCGCTGCCATCACCTGCAGCCTGATCGTCGGCGCCTTCGCCGAGCGCATCCGCTTCTCGGCGGTGCTGCTCTTCATGGTGCTGTGGTTCACCTTCTCGTACGCGCCGATTGCGCACATGGTGTGGTTCTGGATGGGCCCCGACGCCTACACCGGCAAGGAGGTGGTCGACGCGATGAACGCCAAGGCCGGCCTGATCTGGCAGTGGGGCGCGCTCGACTTCGCCGGCGGCACCGTGGTGCACATCAATGCCGCGGTCGCGGGCCTGGTCGGCGCCTACATGATCGGCAAGCGCGTCGGCTATGGCAGGGAGGCGATGGCGCCGCACAGCCTGACGCTGACGATGGTTGGTGCCTCGCTGCTGTGGGTGGGCTGGTTCGGCTTCAACGCCGGCTCGGCGCTCGAGGCCGGCAACAGTGCCGCGCTGGCGTTCCTGAACACCCTCTCGGCCACCGCCTGCGCGGTGCTGGCGTGGTGCATCGGCGAGACGTTGATGAAGGGCAAGGCCTCGATGCTGGGCGCCGCGTCGGGCGCGGTGGCCGGGCTGGTGGCGATCACGCCGGCGGCCGGCAACGTCGGCATCGTCGGCGCGCTGGTGATCGGCTTCGTTGCCGGCTTCGCCTGCCTGTGGGGCGTCAACGGACTGAAGCGCCTGCTCGGTGCCGACGACTCGCTCGACGTCTTCGGCGTGCACGGCGTCGGCGGCATCGTCGGTGCGCTGCTCACCGGCGTCTTCAACACCCAGGCGCTCGGCGGCCCCGGGCTGGTCACCGACTGGGTCACGGCGACTGTCGGCTCCAACGCCATCGGTGCGCAGGTCTGGATCCAGCTGAAGGCGGTGCTGCTGACCATCGTCTGGTCGGGCGTGGTGGCCGCGGTGGCCTACAAGATCGTCGACCTCACGGTCGGGCTGCGTGTACCCGAGGACGAGGAGCGCGAAGGCCTCGACATCACGTCGCACGGCGAGACCGCGTACAACAAGTGATACTCCGGACACGGTTCCGCCCATGGGGGCGGAACCGTGCCGGAATATCTCGGCGCGTTCGAACGGACAGGCTGCGCCTGCCGCTCAACGCGCCGGCGCGCTTCGATGCACATCTTTGGCTGGGGCCGCTTCGCTGCGCTCGCTCTCGCACTGGCGGGTTGCGGCGGCGGCAGCGCGCTGACGCCGCCGCCGGCCACCGGCGCGGCGCCGACGTTTCAGGAATCGCAGTGTGTTGCCGCGGGCTGGCAGCGGCTGGTGGTGCCGGTGGCGGGGCTGTCGAGGCTGGTGCTGTGGAAGGCGCCGGCGGGCGGCTGGGCGCGCGGAGCGATCATCGTCATGCACGGAGGCGGCGGCACCCACACCAACTTCTGCGCCGCCAATGTCTCGCTGATCGAGCCGCAGGTGCGATTCACGACGATGGCCGTCGAGCGTGGCTTCGCGGTCTTCATCGCCGATTCGAGCGACCAGGTGACCGATGTCGCCGGCCGGCTGTGCGGGAAGATCTGGGACGACGAGGTGCGGCAGCGGCCGAGCGTCGACACCGCGTTCATCGACGCGCTGGTGATGTTCGCGATCCCCGGCGTGCGGCCGTCGGCGAGCCGCCCCGAGATCTTCCTCACTGGGCTCTCCTCCGGCGGCTACATGGCGGTGCGCGCCGCCACCCGCCTCGGGGGCCGCATCCGCGCCTTCGCGCCGGTCTCCTCGGGCGACCCCTACGGCTGGACGCGCGACTGCACGCCGCGGTCGGGCGACCGCGTCAACGTCTTCGGCATCGCTTTCGACAACGAGACCGGGCGACCGATCTCGGAACCCGGTGCCTGCCAGTCGGCGAGCGAGTCGCGGGAAATGCCGTGGGATGAGGGGATGGGACCGAAGCCGGCGTGGCGGGCCTTCCACCATGTCGGCGACGGCATCCACGACGTCTCGTGCGTCGACAAGCTTCGCCGGCGGCTGGCCGCGCGCGGCTATCCGGAAGTGGCGCCGCTGCGGCTCGAAGGCGGCACCCGCGCCGCCGAGTGGCACTACTGGCTGGACGACTACAGCGCCCCGTTGCTGCAGTTCTTCGCCGCGCAGCTTCGCTGACGGGAACCGCAAGGACACCGGCTCGGAGGAGCCCCGGTCTCCGTCGCCCACACTCCTAGAATGCCACGATGGTCCCGCACCTCGTCACCGCCCTCACCGGTGCCATCAACGAACTCGAGCAACGGGTGCTCGAATCGATGCCCGCCATCGAGCGCTGGTTCCGGCTCGAGTGGATGGAGCACACGCCGCCGTTCTACACCGCGGTCGACCTGCGCAACGCCGGCTACAAGCTGGCGCCGGTGGACACCGACCTCTTCCCCGACGGCTTCAACCACCTCACGGTGCAGATGCTGCCGCTGGCGGTGCAGGCGGCGATGGCGGCGATCGAGAAGATCTGCCCGGAAGCGAAGAACCTGCTGCTGCTGCCGCGCAGCGCCGCGCGTGGCACCTCGTACCTGATGCACGTGCAGCGGCTGGTGCAGATCTTCACGCAGGCCGGGCTCAACGTTCGGCTCGGCTCGCTCGACCCCGCGCTCGCGAAGGCGCAGCGGCTCGAGCTGCCCGACGGCAACACGCTGGTGATCGAGCCGCTGGTGCGCAAACGCTCTCGGCTCGGGCTGAAGAACTTCGACCCCTGCACGATCCTCGTCAACGACGCGCTCGCCGGCGGCGTGCCGAAGGTGCTCGAACGGCTGCACGAGCAGTATCTGCTGCCGCCGCTTCATGCCGGCTGGTCGATGCGGCGAAAGTCCAACCACTTTCACAGTTATGAGGAGGTGGCCAAGAAGTTTGCCAAGCTGCTCGGCATGGACCCCTGGCTGATCAACCCGATGGTGGCGCGCTGCGGCGAGGTCGACTTCGACGCCGCCACCGGGCTCGAATGTGTGCAGGCCAGCGTCGACGCGCTGCTCGGCAAGGTGCGGCGCAAGCACAAGGAGTACGGCATCAACGAGCGGCCCTTCGTCGTCGTCAAGGCCGACGCCGGAGAGGGTGGCGCCGGCATCGCCAGCGTGCGCGATGTGCGCGAACTCGACGACGAGCGGCTGCGGGCAGGGCTCGCGCGCACCTGCGACGGCCGCGCCGTCAACGAGGTCATCATCCAGGAAGGGGTGCCCACCTATGAACGCATGCACGACGCGGTGGCAGAGCCGGTGGTGTGCATGATCGACCGCTACGTCGTCGGTGGCTACTACCGCGTGCATCCCGAGCGCGGCGTCGACGAGAGCCTGTCGGCCCCGGGCTCGAGCTTTGTGCCGCTGGCCTTTGCCGAGAGCCACCAGCTGCCGCACCGCGGCGTCAAGCCGGGGGCGAGCGCGCCGAACCGCTTCTACATGTATGGGGTGATCGCGCGGTTGGCGATGCTGGCTGCCGCCTACGAGCTCGAGGCCACCGACCCCGAGGCCGAGCTCGAAGTCTGACCGGCCCGCGCCGTCCCGCCCGACCCGGAGCGCCCTTCTCCGTATGACAGCCCCGTCGAAAGCCGCGCCGCGCGGCGGCGCGCTCGCTGCGCTGACGCTGGCCGCGGTCGGTGTCGTCTACGGCGACATCGGCACCAGCCCGCTGTACGCACTGAAGGAGGTGTTCGCGCACGGCCGGGTGCCGATCTCGCCGGACAACATCCTCGGCATCCTGTCGCTGGTGTTCTGGTCGCTGACGGTGATCGTGTCGCTGAAGTACGTGGTGCTGATCCTGCGCGCCGACAACAACGGCGAGGGCGGGCTGATCGCGATGCTCGCGCTGGCGTCGGTGGCGGTGAAGCACCGGCCGCCGCTGCGCCGGCGGTTGCTGCTGGTCGGCATCTTCGGCACTGCGATCTTCTTCGGCGACGGTGTCATCACGCCGGCGATCTCGGTGCTGTCGGCGGTCGAGGGGCTCGAGGTCGCGGCTCCCGCGCTGCACCGCTACGTGGTGCCGGTGACGCTGGTGGTGCTGACCGCGCTCTTCGCGGCGCAGCGCTTCGGCACCGGTGGGATCGGCCGCTTCTTCGGGCCGGTGACGGCGCTGTGGTTCGCCGTGCTGGCCCTGCTCGGCGTTGTGCACATCGCCGCCAACCCGGGCGTGCTGATCGCGCTGCTGCCGCACCACGCGCTGCGCTTCGTGGTCCAGCACCCGGGCATCGCCTTCGTCGCGCTCGGTGCGGTGGTGCTGTGTGTCACCGGCGCCGAGGCGCTGTACGCCGACCTCGGCCACTTCGGCAAACGGCCGATCCGGCTGGCCTGGTTCGCGCTCGTCTGGCCGGCGCTGGTCCTGAACTACTTCGGCCAGGGCGCCCTCTTGCTCGCCAGCCCCGAGAAAGTGAGCAACCCGTTCTACGAGATGGCGCCGGCCTGGGCGGTGGGGCCGCTGATCGTGCTCGCCACCGCGGCGACGGTGATTGCGTCGCAGGCGCTGATCACCGCCGCGTTCTCGGTCACCAAGCAGGCCATCCAGCTCGGCTACCTGCCGCGGCTGCGGGTGCTGCACACCTCGATCCGCGACACCGGCCAGATCTACGTGCCCTTCGTCAACTGGGCGCTGTACGGCTGCATCGTCGCCGCGGTGGTGATCTTCGGCTCGAGTTCCAACCTGGCGTCGGCCTACGGGATCGCGGTGACGATCGACATGACGATCACCACCGTGATGACCTTCTTCGTCATCCGCTACGGATGGAAGCTCCCGCTGGCGGTGTGCCTGGCAGCCACCGGCTTCTTCTTCCTCGTCGACTTCCTGTTCTTTGCCGCCAACGCGGTGAAGGTGCTCGAGGGTGGCTGGTTCCCGCTCGTCATCGGCGGTGTGATGTTCCTGCTGATGACGACCTGGAAGCAAGGCCGGGCGCTGATGGCCGAGCGGCTGCGTGCCGAGGCGATCGAGCTCACGGCCTTCCTCGAGGCGATCTTCGTCAGCCCGCCGCAGCGGGTGCCGGGCACCGCGGTCTTTCTCAACGCCGAGAAGGGCGCGACGCCGTTCGCGCTGATGCACAACCTCAAGCACAACAAGGTGCTGCACGAGCAGAACCTGTTCGTCACCGTGATGCACCACGAGGTGCCGTGGATCGGCTTCGACAAGCGCTGCGAGATCGAGCCGCTGGGCCACGACTGCTGGCAGGTGACGCTGCACTTCGGTTTCAAGAACGACCCCGACGTGCCCGAAGCACTGTCGCTGCTCGAGGGCCGCGGCTGCAACCTCGAGCCGATGGAGACCAGCTACTTCCTCAGCCGCGACACCGTGATCCCGACGCTGCGCGGCGGCATGGCGCTGTGGCGCGAGAAGCTCTTCGCCAGCATGCACCGCAACGCGTCGGCAGCGGCCGACTTCCTGAACCTGCCGGCCAACCGCATCGTCGAGCTGGGCTCGAAAGTCGAGATCTGATGGCCGCCGGCCGCTTCTTCGCCGACCTCTCGCCGAGCGCGGTGGTCGCCGGCTTCGTTGCGGTGCTGGTGGGGTACACGAGCTCGGTGGTGATCGTCTTCCAGGCCGCGGCGGCGCTCGGCGCCACCGCGGCGCAGACGGCGTCGTGGCTGTGGGCGCTCGGCCTCGGCATGGGATTGACCAGCGCGGGGCTGAGCCTGTGGTCACATCGGCCGGTGCTGACGGCGTGGTCGACACCCGGCGCAGCGCTGCTCGTCACCGCCGGCGCCGGCGTGCCGATGGCCGAGGCCATCGGGGCCTTCGTCGTCTGCGCGCTGCTGATCGTCGCCTCGGGCTGGAGCGGTTGGTTCGAACGCGTGATGCACCGCATCCCGCAGGCGCTCGCCGCGGCGCTGCTCGCCGGCGTGCTGACCCGCTTCGCGATCGACGCCTTCCTGGCGGTTCGCAGCGAGACGACGCTGGTGCTGTCGATGTTCGCCGCCTACCTCGTCGGCCGTCGCGCCTGGCCGCGCTATGCAGTGCCGGGTGTGCTGCTGGCCGGACTTGTGCTCGCGGGGGCACGCGGGCAACTCGCGCTCGGCGGCATCGAATGGCAGCTGACGCTGCCGGTGTGGACCACGCCTTCGTTCAGCGTGCCGGCGGTGGTCGGCGTCGCGCTGCCGCTGTTCGTCGTCACGATGGCATCGCAGAACCTGCCCGGTGTCGCGGCGCAGCGTGCCGCCGGCTACGACACGCCGGTGTCGCCGGCGATCACCACCACCGGCTTGGCGACGCTGCTGCTGGCGCCCTTCGGCGCCTATGCGCTGAACCTCGCGGCGATCACCGCCGCGATCTGCATGGGCCGCGAGGCGCACGAGGATCCTGCCCGCCGTTACACCGCGGCCGTGATGGCCGGGCTCTTCTACATCGCGCTCGGTCTGGTCGGCGGGGCGGTGGTCGGGCTGATCGCTGCCTTTCCGAAGGAGCTCGTGCTTGCCGTCGCCGGCTTTGCGTTGCTGGGAACCATCGGCGGTGCGCTTGCGGTCGCGGTGAAGGACGAAGGCGGCCGGGAGGCGGCGCTGGTGGCCTACCTGGTGGCCGCGAGCGGGCTCAGCCTGCTGGGCATCGGCGCCGCCTTCTGGGCGGTGGTGGCGGGGGTGCTCGCGCTGGCGGTGCAGCGCGTTCGCCGCTGATCCGCGGGTGCCGCGGGATGCGGCGGGTGTCGCTGCAGCGTCAGTACCTCGCCGGCGGCCAGCGGCCGCCAGCCGGGATCGTCGTCGAGAGGCTCCGAGGCGACGATGCTGCCGCGTCCGTCGTCGCGGCGGTACAGCGTGGGCGGGGTGTCGTCGCTGGCGATGCGAAAGGCATGCAGCGTCTCGCCGTCGGCGAGCGCGGCTGCGAAGCGCAGCGGCGACTCGATCTCCAGCGTCCGCATCAGCGCCGTGGTTTCGTCGATCACGTCGAGCATCGCGTCACGAGGCGCGGCGCCGGCTTCGATGCGCGCGATCGTCAGCAGGAACAGCAGCTCGGAGTCGGTGGCCCCGCGGCGCTCGGCGTAGAGGGAGTCGGGCAGCCGGGCCTCGAGCGCGCGCCGGACCCGGCCCCAGCCGCCGATCTGGCCGTTGTGCATGAAGAGCCACTGCCGGTGTCGGAAGGGGTGGCAGTTCTGGCGCGCGATGCCACCCGCGGTGGCGGCCCGCACATGCGCGAAGAACAGGTGCGATTGCAGCGCACCCGACATCGCGAGCAGGTTGTCGTCGCTCCAGGCCGGCATCACCTCGCGGTAGACGCCGGGCTCGGGCCGCAGGCCGTACCAGCCGATGCCGAAGCCGTCGCCATGCGTCGCGGTCTTGGCCTGCGCCGCACACTGCGACTGGCGCATCAGCGAGTGCCGCGGCCGGGTGATCAATTCCTCGAGCGGGATCGGCTCACCGAGGTAGGCGACAAAGCGGCACATGAGGTGGCGGGACAGCGGGGCTGCGAGGGGTATCGGCCGCCCCCCGCCAGGGCTTGAGCCGGGCGCCCGCGGCACCGGCCGGCGTTGTGCCACAGTGGCGGCCCCGAAGAGACCGCCGCCAGGAGTCCCCCGCCGTGAAGCTGCTGTTCGTCGCCGATCCGCTCGAGGACTTCAAGACCTACAAGGACACCACCTTCGCGATGATGCGCGAGGCGGCGCGGCGCGGCCATGCCCTGCTCGCCTGCGAGCCTCGTCACCTGCGCTGGCGGCGCGGCGAGCCGCTGGCGGCGGTGGTGCGCGAGATCGCGCTCACCGGGCATGCCGACGACTGGTTCCGCGTCGTCGCCGAGTACCACCTCGCGCTCGCCGAGGCCGACGCGGTGCTGATGCGCAAGGACCCACCTTTCGACAGCGAGTACTTCTACGCCACCCACCTGCTCGGCCAGGCCGAGCGCGAGGGTGCGCGGGTCTTCAACCGCCCGGCGGCGCTGAGAGACCACCCAGAGAAGCTGGCGATCCTCGAGTTCCCGCAGTTCATCGCGCCGACGCTGGTGACGCGCGACGCAGCCGACGTGCGCGCCTTCCACGCCGAGCACCGCGACATCATCCTGAAGCCGCTCGACGGCATGGGCGGGATGGGCATCTTCCGCGTCGGTGCCGACGGGCTCAACCTCGGCAGCATCGTCGAGACGCTCAACGGCGGCGGCGCGCGGACCTTGATGGTGCAGAAGTACCTGCCCGAGATCGTTCGCGGCGACAAGCGGGTGCTGGTGATCGGCGGCCAGCCGGTGCCCTATTCGCTGGCGCGCATCCCGCAGGGCAGCGAGATCCGCGGCAACCTCGCTGCCGGCGGCAAGGGCGTCGCGCAGCCGCTGTCGGCGCGCGACCGCGAGATCGCCGAGGCGCTCGGCCCGACGCTGGCGGCGCGCGGGCTGCTGCTCGTCGGGCTGGACGTCATCGGCGACAGCCTCACCGAGATCAACGTTACCAGCCCGACCTGCTTTCAGGAGATTGCCGAGCAGAGCGGCTTCGATGTCGCGGCGATGTTCGTCGACGCGCTCGAGGCGGCGACCCCGGGTTGATCCGTCTCCGCCCGGCAACGGGTCATCGCGGGCTGGCGGCTGCCAGCCCGACGGGGCCGCTCAGTTCGCGAACGACATCCCGAACGCAAACACCGAGTTTGGCGCCGTGGTGCGAGGCCGCTGCATCGCCGCAGGCGCCGGCAGGTGCCGAAGCGGTTTACGCGCCGACGCAAGGGTGCTCGTCGTGACCTCCGGGTCGCGAAGCAGCGACTGCAGCTTCACGGTTTCGAGGTGCCTCGCCACAACGTCGTCGAGTCCGGCCCAGAGCGCATCGGTTGCCGACGGCGCCTCGGGCACCGGCGGCGGGTCCTCGATTGCGCCGACGATCTCGGCGACGCTGATGTCGTCGGCGGCGCGGGCCAGCGTGTAGCCGCCGCCCGGGCCTCGGGTCGCTTCCACCAGGCCTTGGCGCCGCAGCCGCGCGAAGAGCTGTTCCATGTAGGACAGCGAAACCCGCTGGCGGGCGGCAACGGTCGCCAGCGAGACCGGACCCGCGCGCCGCTGAAGCGCCAGGTCGACCATCGCAGTGACGGCAGAACGACTCTTGGGGCTGATACGCATGGTGAACCTCACTTCGGGCAGTGGCGTCAGCGAAGGCGCTGACGGGTGCACTGTAGGGTCGGCTACAGTTCGCGTAAATGCGAACGTTCTGTCCCAAAGATTCGAGAAAAGATGATTAACTACAAACACCTCCACTACTTCTGGGCGGCCGCCCATGCCGGGGGCGTCGTTCGTGCAGGCGAGCGGCTGCACACCACGGCGCAGACGCTGTCGGGGCAGATCAAACAGCTCGAAGAGCGCATTGGCCGCAAGCTCTTCCGCAAGGTCGGGCGCAAGCTCGAGCTCACCGACGACGGGCGGCTGACTCTCGGCTTCGCCGATGAGATCTTCCATCTCGGCGCCGAACTCGAGGCCGCCCTGCGCGTCAAGCGGCCAGGCAAGCGGGTGCTGGACTTCCGCGTCGCAGTCGCCGATTCGGTCGACAAGACGCTGGCCGTGCGCCTGCTCGAACCGGCTTTTGCGCTGGACGATCCGGTGCGGCTGATCTGCAGCGAGGGCATCTTCGCCGAACTGCTCGGCAAGCTGGCGCTGCACCGGGTGGACCTGGTGATCGCCGACCAGCCGCTGTCGAGCAAGTTCAGCGTCAAGGCATTCAACCACTCGCTCGGCCGCTCGTCGGTGAGCTTCTTCGCGGCGGCTTCACTGCGGAGCATGCTGCGCGGCGACTTCCCGCGCTGCCTGGACGACGCACCGATGCTGATGCCCGGCGCCAGCTCGCCGCTCCGTTCACAGCTCGAGGCCTGGTTCCAGGCCCATCGGCTGCAGCCGAGGGTGGCGGGTGAGTTCGACGACAGCGCCCTCACCGCCGCCTTCTGCCGCGCCGGGCTCGGTGTCTTTTTGGCGCCGAGCGTGCTGGAGGCTGAGACCATGGCGCAGCACGGTGTCGAGCCGATCGGCCGCAGCGACGAACTGACCGAGGAGCTGTTCGCGATCTCGGTCGAACGCCGAATCACCCACCCCTGCGTTCGTGCCATCACGAGCGCTGCGCGTGACGGGCTCTTCCACGCGCCGCAGGGGCCGAGCCGCGAACGCCGCGGCGATTGACCGCGGCCGGCACCGAGATCGCCGCCAGGGCCGAGAATCGCCGGCCCATGTCCGGCCCGCCGATACCGCCGCGTCCGCCTGCCGCCGATCCCCTGTCGGGCGGCGAACCCGAGGCGCTGGTCGGGCGCGACGCCGATCTCGCCCGGGTGGCGGCGCTGCTCGAGACGCATCAGCTCGTCACGGTCACCGGGCCTGCAGGGGTCGGCAAGACGGCCCTCGCGCACGCGATTGCCACCCGAGGCGTCCGCGACGATGGGGGTTGTTTCATCGACTTGCAGCCGCTGCAGACGCTGGACGACATGCTGGCCGCAGTGGCCAGTGCGCTGTACCTGCCGCCGGCGGCGGTGGCCAGCCCAGCGGCGCTGGCGCGTTCGCTGCGGCCGCTCGCCCTGCGGGTGGTTCTCGACGGCGCCGACGGTCTCAGCAGCCACGTGGCGGCCATGGTCGGCCCCTGGCCGCAGCATGCGCCGCAGGTGCGGCTGCTGGTCACCGGACGCCAGCCGCTCGGCCTTCCCGGAGAGCGGGTGGTGCCGCTTGCCGCACTGTCCGAGGCGGCATCGAGGCAGCTGTTCGCCCGGCTGCTCGGGGGAGAACCGGCGGCGGTCGGGGCCGAGGCGGTCGGGCGCATCGGCCACTGGCTCGGAGGTCTGCCGCTGGCACTGCAGCTCGCGGCCGCAGTGGCGCGAAGCGAAGGGGTGCCGGCGGTGTTTGCCTCGCTGCCGGCGGGCCTCGGCGAACCGTCGCCGACGATGACCCCGGCGCGCCGGCTCGACGAGGTGGTCTCGTGGGCGCACGCGCGGCTCGATCCCGAGGCGCAGCGGCTGCTGCGGCGGCTCGGTGCATTCGGCGGCGCCGCATTCTCATCTTCGCTGGCTGCGGCGGTGTGTGGCGACAGCCTCGGCCCGGCGGCGGTTGTCGCGGCGCTGGCGCGGCTGCGCGCCGCGGCCTGGGTGTCCGGGCGCGAGGACCACCTGCAGCTGGCGCCGGCGCTGGGCCACGCCGCCCGCAGCTGGCTCGAAGCTGCCGGTGAAGCCGGCGGCTGCCGCGACGCGCACCTCACGGCCACGCTCGGCCTCTGGCGAGGGCTGTTCGAGAGCACCTACGCCGACCCGCTACTGGCATGGGCGGGGCGCGCCCGCGACGCGCTGCCCCATCTTCGCCAGGCCATGCGCCACGCGCTCGCCGACGAGCGCAGCGCCGCTGTCGCCATCGAGCTGCTCTCTTGCACCGGCCTGGCCTGGGTGAGGCTTGGCCTGCGGCTCGAGGGCCGGCAGTGGTGCGACCGTGTGCGCCCGCTGCTCGACATGCCCCGCCCGCCGGGGCTGCAGGCTGCCTACTGGTTGACGGTTGCCGCGCAGGGGGTCTACGGCTTCCAGTACGGCGACGGCGAGACACGAGCCGCGCTCGCCCGCGCGCTGCCGGTGTTGCGGGCGGGCAGCGACCGGCTGCGCACCACGCTGGCGCTGTACCTCGAGGTGCTGTTGCTCGACCGCGCCGGCCGCGCCGCCGGCGCGCAACCGCTGGTCGACGAGATGGCGTCGATCGAGCCTGCCTCCTGGGAGTGGAACCATTGCCAGCCGCGGCGCAACGCACAGGCGTTGGTCGACCGGGCCAGCGGGCGCAACGCCCAGTACCTGGCGTTCTGCCGGACCGAACTGGCCGAGCAGCGCCGGCGCTCGCAAGCTGCCGAGTCGTGGACCGCGGCGCACCACCTCGCGCTCGCCGAGCAGGATGCCGGGCGGCCGGCGATGGCGATTGCCGCGCTCGACGAGGCCTACCGCGAGATCTGCGCGCACGGCGCGCAGCGCCAGTTCGCGACGCTGACCGCGCTGCGCGCCGCGATGCTGGCCGAGCAGGGCGATCTGCCACGCCTCGACGCCGCGCTCGACGAGGCGCTGCCGGTGCTGCAGTCGGTGGGCACCGCGTGGATGCTCGACGACGCCTGGGCCTGGCGCGCGCTGCACGCCGGCCGCGCCGCCGACGCCGCCCGACTGCTCGGAAGGGCCGACCGGGCGCTGCAGGTGCGCGGCTCGGCGCAGCGCTCGGCCTACCTGCAACGCAGCTGGCTGGCATTGCGGGGGCGGCTCGATGCCGCTCTCGGTGCCACCGAACGGCAGCGGCTGGTGGCTTCCGGCGCCTCGCTCGACGCCGATGGCGCGCAGGCGCTCGCCTGGGGGCGCTGACCTCGGCCCGCGACATGACGACCCCCGATGCGTCGACGCCGTCGCTTCGGCTGATTGCAGCCCCTCGTGCGCAGGCGTCGGGCGGCCGGTGGATCGACCTCGCCGCACTCGATGCGTTGCTGCTCGCCTGGTTGGCGATCGAAGGCCCGACCGCGCGCGAGAGGCTCGCTGCGCTGCTGTGGCCCGACAGCGACGGCGAATCGGCGCGCAACGCGCTGCGCCAGCGGCTGTTCCGCTTGCGCCGGCAGTTCGGGCGCGAACTGGTCATCGGGGGCTCGACGCTGCAGCTCGCCCCGGCGGAGAGCCACGATCTCGACAGCGGCCCGGGGCTGCTGGGGGTCCTCGAGCTGCCGGCGCAGGCGGCACTCGCCGAGTGGTTGCAGGCCAGCCGGCAGCGCCGCGCCGCGCTTGCCCGCCAGGCGGCGCTGGCACGGCTCGACGAACTCGAAGCCGCAGGCGCGCTCGGCACCGCGTTCACGGTCGCTGCCAGCCTCGTCCAGGCCGACCCGCTCAGCGAGGAGGGCCATCGCCGGCTGATCCGGCTGCACTACCTGCGCGGCGACCGGGCGGCGGCACTGCTCGCCTTCGACCGCCTCGAGTCGCTGCTGCGAGACGAAGTCGGCACCCGGCCGAGCGAAGCCACGCTCGAGTTGCTGCGCACGGTGGAAGCCACCGGTCGCCCCGCCGCGGCAGCGGTGCCGCGGGCGCCCGAACTGCCGGCGTCGGTGCTGCGCCCGCCGCGGCTGGTCGGCCGCGAGGGTGAGCTGCTGGCTCTGCGCGCCGGCTGGGCCGTCGGGCAGGTGGTGCTGTTGATCGGTGAGGCCGGCATGGGCAAGTCGCGGCTGCTGCAGTCGATGGCCGCGGATGGGGAGGCCGTGGTCTCGGCCTCGGCCCGCCCCGGGGACGCTCTGATTCCCTTCGCCAGCATCGCGCGGTTGCTGCAGCAGCTGATCCACCGCGTGCCCGGTGCGCTGGATCCGCCGCTGCAGGCGCGGCTTGCGCCGCTGCTGCCGGCGCTGTCGGTGGGCGCCGACACGCCCCCCGCCGGACGCCGGGTGCCCATGCTCGAGCCAGTGCGGCAGCTGCTCGCGCGAGCGCAACCAGGTCTCGGCGGGTTCGTGCTCGACGACCTGCACTTCGCCGACGACGCCAGCATCGAGCTGCTGCAGGGCCTGCTGTCGACCGAAAGGGGCTCCGAGACGCCGCTCGAAGCCCGGGCAGCACCCGCCGGCCGGCGTTGGCTGATCGGTTTGCGGCCACCGGCCGACGGCAGCCGGCTGGCGGCCTTCGTCGCCGCGGTCGGCGCCGCGGCTCCGCTGGTGCGGCTGGTGCTGAAGCCGCTCGACCCGGCGCAGGTTGCCGAGCTGGTCGATTCACTCGGGATCCCCGGCGTCTCCGGCGCTGCGATCGGCGCCGCGCTGTGGCAGCGAACCGGCGGCAACCCGCTGTTCGCGCTCGAGACACTGAAGGCCGCCTGGGCGGAGGGCACGCTCGAGCGCGGCGGCGAACTGCCACGCCCGCCGTCGCTCGACCAGTTGATCGACCAGCAGCTCGATCGGCTGTCGCCGCTGGCGCTGGCGCTGGCAAGGCTGTCGGCGGTGGCGGGAAGCGACTTCTCGCTGCCGCTGGCCGAACAGGTGCTCGGCCTTCGCGCGCTGCAACTTGTCGACCCCTGGCAGGAGCTGGAGTCGCGGCAGGTGATGGTGGAGGGCGAGTTCGCGCACGACCTCGTCTTCGAGGCGGTCCATGCCGGTGTTCCGGCGCCGATCGCGCGCCACCTTCACGGCGAGGTGGCGGCCTGGCTCGAGCAGCGTGGCGGCGAGCCGGCGCGTCTGGCCGCGCACTGGGAGGCAGCCGGCCGGCGCGATCGCGCGCTGCCTTGGCTGCGCGCGGCCGCCGAGAGGGCCCACCGATCGCTGCGCGAGACCGAGCGCATCGGCTTCCTGCTGCGGGCCGCCGAGATCGCCGAGGCCGGTGGCCAGCGTGCCGAGGCCTTCGAGTGCGTGGCGCAGGCCGTGGCCTCTCACATGAACGCGATCCGCCAGGCCGACGGTTTCCCGCTGCTCGACCGACTCGACCGTCTGGCCGACGGCGACGCCGACCGTTCACGCGCGCTCGGCCTGCGCGCCTGGTACAGCAGCCAGCTCGGCGACCTGCCGCGCGCGGTGGCCTGCGGCGAAGAAGCTCTGGCCCGGCTCGCCCCGCTGCTGCGGCCGCCGCCGACAGGGCGGGAAGGCGAGGCGCTGGTGGCGCTCGCCGGCGGCATCCGCCAGCGGCTGGCCACCGCGCTCGCGATGCTCGGCCGCTTCGACGACGCACTGCCGCACTTCGAGGCGATGCAGCCCTGGGCCGAGGCGCACCTCTCGAGCGACGACCTCGCCGAGTTCCACGGCAACTTCGCGGTCGCGCTCGACAACCTCGGCTACCCGGCGCGCGCGCTGCCGCAGCACCGGCTGGCGATCGCCGCCAGCGAGCGCGCCGGCAACCACGCGCAGCGCTCGACCCAGCTCGCCAACCAGGCGGTGGGGCGGCTCAACGCAGGCGAGGTCGGTGCCGCCGAAGCCTTGCTGGTGCAGGCGCAACAGCTGATTCAGGCCTTTGACCTGCATGGCAGCAGTGCCGGCTTCGTCGCCGTCTTGCGGCTGCAGTGCTGCCGCGCGCTCGGCCGCTACCGCGAGGCGCTGGCGCTTGCCGATCATGCCGAGCAGCTGCTGCGCGCCGCGCTGCCGACGCGGCTGCCCGTCGTATGGCTGCACCGGGCGCATTGCTGGCTCGACCTCGGGCAATACGCACGGGCGCAGCAGGCGCTGGCGGCTGCCGAGGGCGGGCTGCCGCCGCACTCCGAGGCTCGCCGGCTGCTGCTGTTGGCACGCTGGCAACGCGAGCTGGCGCAGGACGCGGCGGAGACGATCGACCGCGCCGCGTTGATCGCGCCGCGCACCGGCTGGCCCGAAGTGACGATGCTGGTCGAGGCCGAGAGGGCCACCGGCCTGCCGGCCGAGGCGGCGCGGTCCCGTCTCGGGCCGGCGATCCAGCGCGCCCGCGCGTTCGGGCTGCGGGGTGCGCTGCTCGCGCTGCTGGTCCGGCTGGCCGATGGTGGCGACGCCGAAGCCGCAACGGAGGCGCTGGCGCTGGCCGCCGATGGTGTGCAACCGTCGCTGCTGACCGCCGGCAGCCTGCACCTGGCCTGCGCGCGCGCCTTCGAGGCGGCGGGTGACGGCGCCGCGGCCGCGAACGCGCTCGCCGAGGGGGGGCGCTGGGTGCATGCGGCCGCCGCTGCCGGGGTCGACCCGGAGTTCCGGGACGGCTTCCTGCGCCGCCGCGCCGAGCACCGGTTGCTCGGCGCCGGCCTCACCCGCGAGCGCGTAACGCCGTCGTAACGCCTCGGTGCCTACAAACGCGGCCTGCGCGCCATCCGCTGCGCGTGAAGGGACCGACGATGAACACCCGAGCCTTCGTCCGCCGCGACTTCGCCGACACCCAGATGCTGCCCGCCGGCGGCGGCTGGACGCTGAACGCCGACGCGCTCGAGCAACTCGCCGAGAGCGACCGTGACGACTGGATGCTGCTGAGGCTGGTGCTGTGCGCGGCCGCCGCCACGGTGCTGCTCGCGCTGGCCTGCAGCGTCGTGGCGGCTTGAGCATCGCCCAGGCCGCACAGCCCACCCGGTCAGCGGGAGGGGCTTGCTGCCAGGAAGGCTCAGCCGCGTGTCGGCGCCGACGGCGCTCGCGGCGCCGGCGTGCCACGGCTGCTGGCGTAGTCTGGCGGCACACGCATCAGCGCGGCATCGGGCTCGCCTCGCTTCAGGTTCACGAGCCGGTAGTTGACCTCGCCGGTTCGCGGGTCGAAGTTGCGCGTCGCCAGCGTCAGCAGCAGCTCGGGTGAGGTCCAGACCTCGCGCACGATCTGGATCGGGCGCTCGTTGCCGAGCTTTCCGGCCTCGATCGTCCAGGTGGTGCGCTCGCCGTTGGCACGAACGCCTTCGATCTCCTTCGCCGGCAACGGCGTCACGACGCCCGGGCCTCGCGGTGCCAGCGCCTGCGCGCGCCAGCTCACGCCGGGCGGCATCGGCAGCGCGCCGAGCCCGGGCAGCGCCGGCCACGGCGTCGCGTCGCCCGGCAGCCGCAGCACCCGCACCTCGCGCTCGCCGTCGCCGCGGTGGATCACCACCGGCGCCGGCGGCGGCGAGGGTGGCGTCGGTGCAACGGCCGGCGCGGCCGGCGTCGCCGGGGCCGGCGGTACCGGCACCGCCGGGGGCTGCGGCGGCGCCGGCAGCCGGTGGCTGTCGCGCATCGAGCGGGCGACCTCGCGTGCCCACTGGCGCATCTGCTCGGCGTAGTCACGCCACAACGACTGGTCGAACCCGATCTCGCCGCGCCAGGCGATGGTCGGGCTGGCGAGCCGGCGCGCGGTCTTCCTTTGCGGGTCGAGCACCCAGCTCTCGCGCGACACCGGGTCGCGCAGGTAGACCAGCTTGCGATTGCCGCGCTCCACCTCCTGGCGGGTGCGGCCTTCGCCGTCGCGGCACAACCTCGTCGTCTGCCTGTTGACGATGCGGTTGGGCGGCCCGCCATCGGCGTCGGGCAACCACTGCACCGTCTCGTGGACCGCATCGGCACAGTAAGGCGCGTTCTTGGCGACGCGCTCCTGGCCGAGCTCGCCGGCGGCGAAGGCCATCGTCTCGTCGTCGGCGAAGGCCACCGCGCGAGCGGTCTCGGCAACAGCCTGCGCCAGGTGCTCGATCGCCGAAGGTTGCCGGTCGGTCTCGGCGAGGGCCCCACCGGCGGCGATCGCCAGCATGAAGGGCGCCAGGGGTGCGAAGCGCGGTGTCGTCTTCATCTCGTCTTCTCCATGTCACAGCTTCTCTAGCGCACGAGGCGTACCGCCAGCACCTCGCCGGAGGGACGCATCAGCAGTTGTGCACGCACCGTCTCGCCGGCGCGCGCGGGGTCGAACGGAAGGCCAAAGGCGGCCAGCTGGTCGTTGGGCAGTTCGGTGTTCACGAGCCAGGCTGCGTCGGCGCCGCCGTCGGGGCGCGCCCATTGCTCGAGCGGCGCCACCGGCAGAAAGCCCGACAGACGCGGCATCTCTTGTGCGCTCGGCACGCGCGGCAGGTTCATCAGCCAGGCCGACGCCAGTAGCACCGCGATGCAGGCCACCGTACCGGCCCAGGCCCAGCCGGCCGCCCAAGGCCACCGCCTGGCCGCGACCGAGCGACCACCGGCCGTGGCTGCGGCCGGGGCAATGACCGGGGCGGCGACCGCCGTGGCGCGCGGGCGCAGCGGCGGCAACGGCTCGGCCTGCAGCTCGAGGCGAAGCGTTCGCAGCGCATCGGCCAGCGGCACGCCGTGGCCGGAAGACGATGGGGTGCGGTTCATCGGCAGCCTCCCGAGGCGCCCAGTTGCTGCGCCAGCTTCAAGCGCGCGCGGTGCACCCGGGTGCGCAGCGTGTTCAGTTCGATGCCGGCGATCGCTGCCGCCTCGGCGTAGGGCCGCTCTTGCAGGTCCACCAGCACCAGTGCCTCGCGAAAAGGCCAGGGCAGCGTGCGCAGCGCCGCCCACAGCCTTGTGCTCGACTGCTCCCGCACCAGCAGCGACTCCGGCGACACCGGCTCCTGTGCCGGCGCCAGCGGTTCGCCGCCGGCCGGGCCGTCGTCGTCGGGAAGCGGAACCTGCTCGCGCGCCTGGCGCAGGCAGGCCAGCAACGCATGGCGCGCGACGCCGGCCAGGTACGCGCCGAGCGAGCCGCGCGCAGCGTCGAAGGCGTGCGGGCGGTCGGCCAGCGCGACGAAGGCCTCCTGCGTCGCGTCGGCCGCCCAGGCGGCGTTGCCGCACAGTGCCAGCGCGTACCGGTAGACCGGCCCGGCCTCGCGGCGGTAGATCGGCTCCAGCGCCGAGGTGTCGCCCGACGCCAGCCGCGCCAGCAGCAGCCCGGGCTCCTCGCCGTCGGGTCGGGGCCAGGCGCGGCGGGCGGTGCGAGAGACGAAGGCAAGCATCGGTTGGGGGTGACGGCGACAAGCGGTGCCGCTGGATCAGCGAATCTCGCAGGCGCCGAACGCTATTGGCGCGGCCCTGCGCAAAAGTTCCCAGCCGGGACCGGATTCGGCACCGACAGGCTGCTCGACCCGATGGCGGCGTCGGCGGCTCCCGGGGCGCTTCGGTGTCGACGGCCGATTCGTCGCCGATGATTGCATCCTGTCGCGGTGGCGGCGCAGCAGGTCGGGTGCCGGTCGCGGCGCGATACCGGGGTGCGTACAGTGCCGCCCGAACCAAGACCCACTCCGAGTCATGAACGCCCCCGACGCCGCCCCACCACCGCCTGCCGCCCAGGTCTGGGCGGAGCGTTGGCGGCGGCTGTCGGCGGCCGCGCTGCGTTGGTTCCATCGCTACGCGAGCTGGCTGGTCTCGATCAGCTGGAAGCGATTCATCGTCTACGCGATCGCGCTGATGGTGCTGGCGGCGATCCTGCCGCAGCTGCCGCCCTTCCGCTGGAGCGTGACCGAGACGATCGAGGAGACACGCCCGGCGCTGCCGAAGCCCCCGAAGCCCCCGAAGCCGTCGGCCAAGACCGAGTCGCGCGAGCCGGTGGTCAAGATCCAGAAGCCGGTGACCGGCGGGGAAGCCGGCGAAGGCATCGACATCTCGATCGACGAACGGGGCATCCGCATCACGCCGCGCTCGAAGGCGGCGTCGGCGCCGCCGGGTTCGGCCTCGGGCGCCGCGTCGGCGGTGGCCGACGGCGAGGTGCAGATCAACGTGCCGCCGTGGCTCGACAAAGGTGCGGTGCGCGACGCGGTGCGCGAGGCGCGCGACGCCATTCGCGAGGCCGTTCAGGCCCAGCGAGAGGCGGCGCAAGTGCACCGCGAGGCCGCCGAGGCGGCGCGCGAGGCGGCTCGCGAGGTGGCCCGCGAGGCCGAGGCTGCGGCGCGCGAGGCCCAGGCCGCGATCGACGAGGCCTCCCCCCGTGGCCCGACCGCGAGGGTCAAGCGCACCCGCAGCATCCGCTGGGGCGACTTTCTGACCGACCTCGCACTGCTGTGGATCATGGCCTCGGCGATCGTCAAGGCCACCTACAAGGGCCGCATCCAGGCCGAGGTGAAGGCGGCGCAGGCCACCGAGACCGCCGAGGCCGAGTCGCTGAAGCGCCAGGTCGTCGAGGCGCGCATGGCGGCGATGCAGGCGCAGGTGGAGCCGCACTTCCTGTTCAACACGCTGGCCAGCATCGACCACCTGATCGAGACCGACCCCGCACGTGCGAGCCAGATGCAGAAGAACCTGATCGCGCTGCTGCGCGCCAGCATGCCGACGATGCGCGAAGCCAGCGGCAACGGCGGCTCAGGCGGCGCGCGCGACCTCGGCCGCGAGCTGGCGGTGATCCGCCCCTACCTCGAGATCCTGAAAGTGCGGATGGAAGAGCGGCTGACCACGAGCATCGACGTGCCCGACGGGCTGCTGTCGGCCGAGTTCCCGCCGATGATGATCCAGACGCTGGTCGAGAACGCCATCAAGCATGGCCTGGAGCCGAAGGCCGAAGGTGGCCACCTCGCGGTCAAGGCCGAGATCGTTCACGGCAAGCTGCAGGTCAGCGTCTCCGACACCGGGCTCGGCTTCGGCCGCGCGCCGACGGCCGGCACCGGCGTCGGGCTGGCCAACATCCGCGAGCGGCTGCAGCTGCTCTACGGGCCGAAGGCCTCGCTGATGGTGGCGCAGAACCCGCTCGGCGGCACCGTCGTCACGATCACGGTGCCCTACCGCAGCATCGAGCAGGAGGTCGCGGCATGAGTTCCACCGCCGTCACGTTGGCCGCCTCCCCTCCGGCACCCCGCCGGCGGCGGCCTCGCTGGCTTGCCGTGTTCGCCATGTTGGCGGTGCTGATCCTGCTGGCGGCAGGGGTTGCGCTCTCGGGTGCCGTGCACGCGCCGCCGATCACGATCTCGGTCGACGGCCAGACGCTCTGGCACGACCCGGGCTGGGTCGATGGCTCGGTGGGGTCGGTCGAGCGGGCCGGCATCGCTTTCGGGCTCGTGCTGGCGCTGCTGGTGGCGATGGTGGTGCTGCCGCTGGTGCTGTTCTGCGTGCTCGCGGTGGTCGGCCTGGTGCTGCTGGCGGTGCTGGGGCTTCCACTGCTGCTGGTGGTGCTGGTGCTGGCGCTGCTGGCGTCGCCGCTGCTTCTGCTGGGCTGGCTGGTCTGGAGGCTGGCGAGCTAGCATCGCCGGCATGGAAGAAGATGCCGCCACCGCGCCCCCGGAGAACCGCACCGGCCCCCGCGCGGTCCTCGCCGACGACGAAAGGCTGATGCGCGAGCAGCTGCGCGCGCGGCTGGCCGAGGTCTGGCCCGAGCTGCAGATCGTCGCCGAGGCGAAGAATGGCATCGAGGCGGTGGCGCTGGTCGACGAGCACCGGCCCGACATCGTCTTCCTCGACATCCGCATGCCCGGGCTGACCGGCGTCGACGCGGCGCGCCGCATCGCGCAGCTGCCGCCGCGGCCCGAGCGCGAGGGCGACGACGACGACGATCTGCCCGAGATCGTCTTCATCACCGCCTACGACCAGTACGCGGTGGAAGCCTTCGAACAGGGCGTGGTCGACTATGTGCTGAAGCCGGCCGAGCGCGAGCGGCTGCAGCTCACCGTCGAGCGGCTTCGCCGCCGGCTCGACGCCCGCCGCCGCGGCGAAGCACCGGAGCCGGCAAGCGCGGTGCCGCTGCAGCAGCTGCTGCACCAGCTTTCGGCGCGCATGAACCCGGCGGCGGCGCCGCAGTACATGAAGTGGATTCAGGCCAACGTCGGCCAGACGATCCAGATGATTCCGGTCGACGAAGTGCTGTTCTTCGTCTCCGACGAGAAGTACACGCGGGTGCAGACGGCGCAGGTCGAGGCGCTGATCAGGAAGCCGATCAAGGAGCTCGTCGACGAGCTCGACCCGCAGCAGTTCTGGCAGATCCACCGCAGCACGCTCGTCAACGTCAACGCGATCGCGAGCATCACGCGAGACTTCCGCGGCCGCCAGATCGTCGCCGTCAAGGGCCATCCGGAGAAGCTCGAGGTCAGCCGCAGCTACACCGGGCTCTTCAAGGGGATGTGATGGAACCCCCTACGGCCCTGCGGGCCGGTCTCCCCGAGGGGGAGCGTTCGCGACCGGGGGACCCGGATCGCGAACCTGTGCCCCCTGTGGCCCTGCGGGCCGTGCCATGCAGGCCGCGCCGGGCCAGCGGCCCGGCTCGTCGGCAGGCCCTGGAGGTCCACCGGACCTCCAGCGTCCGGCCTCCGCCCCCCAAGGGGGAGCGTTCGCGTTCGGGGGACCCGGATCGCGAACCACGATGACGCTCTCGACCTTCACGTTGCGGGTGCTCGAGGCCGAGGATGCGGTGGCCTTCCAGGCCGTTCGCCTGCGCGCGCTGCGCGAGCACCCGACGGCGTTTGCCGCCAGCCCCGAGGACGAGGCGGTGACGCCGCTCGAGACGGTGGCCGCCCAGATCGCGGCGGGTGCCGACGCGGCGGTGCTCGGCGCCTTCGACGCCGATGCCCGGCTGGTGGCGATCGCCGGTGTGCAGCGCGAAGCCGGCGCCAAGCTCGCGCACAAGGCCTGCCTGTGGGGCGTCTACGTGGTGCCGCAGGCGCGCGGGCAGGGCCTCGGCCGGCTGCTCGTCGGCGAGGCGCTCGCGCACGCGGCGCGTGAGCTCGGCGTGCGCCAGGTCAACCTCGGCGTCGCGGCCGCCAACGCGGCTGCGCGGGCGCTCTACGAGAGCCTCGGCTTCGAGCCCTTCGGCCTCGAGCGCGCCTATCTGATGCACGACGGCGTGCCGCATGACGAGCTGCACATGGTGCGCGTGCTGGTGCCGCACGAAGGAGACGCCGATGACCCGCGGGCCCACTGACACCGACCCGATCTCGCCCTACCCGCTCGAAGGCGGCTGCGACTGCCGCCGGCTGCGCTACCGGATGACGAGCGCGCCGATGATCGTTCACTGCTGCCACTGCCGCTGGTGCCAGCGCGAGACCGGTGCGTCGTTCGCGCTCAACGCGATGGTCGAGTCCGACCGCGTGGTCGACCTCGCCGAGCCGCCGGAGATCGTCGACACGCCGTCGGCCAGCGGCCGGGGGCAGCAGATCGCCCGCTGCCGCCACTGCCGAATCGCGGTCTGGAGCCACTACTCGGGCGCCGGGCCGGCGGTGAAGTTCCTGCGCGTCGGCACGCTCGACCGGCCCGACCACCTGCCGCCCGACATCCACATCTTCACCGCCAGCAAGCAGCCCTGGGTGGTGCTGCCGCCGGGTGCCCGTGCCGTGCCGGAGTACTACGAGCGCGACGAGGTCTGGTCGCCGCAGTCGCTGGAACGGCGGCGGGCGCTGCTTGCACGCGGGTAGCAGCGCCCCGCAGGGCCGCCATCGGCCAGGATTCGACGGTCAGGCCTTCGCGGAGACGAACACCCCGCTCGCCCGCAACAGCTGCAGCGTCAGCAGCTCGGCGTGGATCACGAAGCCGGTGCCCTCCGGCGGGCAGCTCACCACCACCGCCACCGCGTCGAAGCTCGGCGTGATGACACGCACCGCGCTGCGCGGCTTGGCCGCCACGCCGGTGAAGAGGCTCAAGCCGGTGAGCGAGAGGTCGCGAATGCGCGCCGCGTGGTCGCCGGCCCGGTCGGCGAAGCGCAGCGTGGCGGCCATCGGGCGTGCGTTGCGGGGGCTGCGGCGGCGGCCGAAGAGCTCGCCGCGGTCGATCGTCGGCGCGCGCATCAGCGGGCTGTCGCAGCGGCTGCAGCGGGTGTCGACCTGCACCGCGGCGGGCATCGCGGCGCGGCAGAAGGGGCACTGGCGGTCGGCCTGCCAGGTGGCGGGGTCGCCCTCGTGGACGAACGACGGCGAGTGCCGGTGCGGCCCGGTCGGCCGCGACAGTGTGGCGTCGTAGGCGCGACGGCGCTCGGGGTCGATCAGCACCTCGTAGGCGGCGTTGATCCGTGCCGCCACCTCGGGGTTGCCGCCGAGGTCGGGGTGGGCGCGCAGCGTGCTCATCAGCGCCCGGTAGCTCGCCTTGATGACCTCGGTCGGCGCCTCCGGCTGCACATGCAGGATGCGGTAGAGGTTGCGGCGTTCCTCCGTCGTCATGGCTGGCTGCTCCGGCTTCGTGCCGTGGTTATCGTCCGCCGCCGGCGCGACTCGAGTCAAGCCGCGGCGCCAGCCAGCTTGCGATGCACCACTGCGCGAGCCAGTAGGTCGACAGGATCCACAACGACGACATCGGCAGCGGGCCAGCGAACTTGTTGGTCGCCAGCAGCGCGTCGCTGGCGACGAACAACGCGCCGCCGATCGCCAGCGTGCGTGCGCGCGGCTCGGCTGGCGCGGCGCGCCACAGCACCGCCGCCTGCGCCGCCATCGACGCCAGGCAGACGACGTAGGCCACCACCGGCAAGCGCAAGCCCCCGGGTACCCCCGGCCACAGCAGCGCCAAGATGCCGCCGGCCACCGCCGCGTAGGCGACGAAGGGCTGCCAGCTCGCCGCGAAGCGCACCCTGCGCGTGAAGGCCACCAGGTACGCCAGGTGCGCAAGCAGAAAGCTCACCAGCCCGGGCAGGAAGCCCTCCTTCGGCCACAGCAGCGCGACATCACCGGCGAGCGAGCAAAAGAGCCCGACGACCACCCACCGGCGTTCCACCGCCATGCCGTCGCCGCGCGGCCAGGCGTGGGCGATCACGAACAGCGTCGCCAGCGGCTTGAAGACGAAGGCCAGCCCGGGCATGCCCAGCGCCCAGGGTGCGGAGGCGATGGTCAGCGCCGCCGCGGCGGCGGTGGCCCAGGCAAGCGGTGGCAACGTCATCGCGCCGCGCCGGGCCGCGGCGCCCCCGAGGCCCCGGCGGGGATCGACTCGCGCATCGCCTGCGGCAGCAGCTCGGCGAGCGCGGCGACGTTGATCAGCGCCGCCGGGTTGGCGCTGGCCTGGTAGAGCCAGACGCGCCCCTCCTTCACACCGAGGTAGGTGTCGGTGGCGGCGTAGTAGCGCAAGCGGAAGCCGGCAACTTCGCCGGCCGCAGTGCGGGCCGGGAACAGCGGCGGGAACACCCGCTCGGCCCAGTCGAACAGGAGGTCGGCGAACCAGGCTTCGCTCGCGCTGCCCCAGGCGATCAGCCGGTCGGCGGCGATCTCGGGCGCTTGTGTGTGGTTGGCGATGCGGTCGACTTCGAAGATCACCGGGTCGACGATCTCGGCATGGATGTTGTCGACCGCCTCGCTGCCCTGGCCGACCGGCGTGCCGTTGGTCTGCACCATCACCGTCAGCACCGGGCCGCCGGACCGGCGTGGGGTCGCCCGCCAGGCGTTGCGCACGCCGGCGATGCTGCCGGTGTGGCCGACGAGGCGGTCGCCGGCGGCCCAGCCGGCGATGGCCGAAGCCTGCACGCCCAGCCCGTAGAAGGTGCGGCTGCCGCCGGCGCTGACTTCGGTCAGCATCTGCGCCAGCGTGGCCGGCTGCAACAGCGCCGGCGCCCGTGCACCCAGCAGGCGTTGCACGAAGCGCGTCACCGTCAGCGGCGAGGCGATCAAGCCCCCCGCGCCGCCGTAGCCGTCGAGCGTGTACGAACCTTCGGGGCGAGGCACCTGCGCCGGCGCGGGTTCGCCGTAGACGCCGGGCACCGGCGGGCGCAGCGGCGCCCCGGCGTAGTCGTAGTAGCGTGCCTCGGCATCGGTCAGCCGCGCCGGGTTGACGTCACCGAATCTGGCGATGCCGCTCGACAGCGGCTCGGCCCCCATCAGCTCGGTGATCTGCCTCTCGAGCGGGCGCCCGTCGACCACTTCGGCGATCAGGTGCAGCCAGCCGAAGCCGGTGTTGTTGTAGGCGTAGCGTGCTCCGGGGGCGAAGTCGAGCTGCATCCGCGCCAGGTGGTAGCGCAGCATCGGGCGCAGGCCGGAAACGGTGGCCGAGCCATCACGGTAGTAGCCGCCCATCGGGTCGGCGGAGACGGCGCGGTCCAGCCCCCAGGTGTGGGTGAGCAACTGGCGTACCGTCACCTGGCGCAGCCGCGCGTCGCTCGGCTCGACCCCGAGCGACGCAGCGACGTAGTTCCACGCCGGTGCATCGAGGGCGACCTTGCCCTGCTCCACCAGGCGCAGCACCGCCACTGCGGTGAACGGTTTGCTCAGGCTGGCCAGCCGCCACTCGAGCCAGGGCGAGGCCGGCACTTGCCGCTGCACATCGGCCCAGCCGTAGCCTTGCGCGTAGATGATTCGCTCGCCGTGGGCGATGACGACCACGCCACCCGGAAAGGCGCGCTGCGCGAGGTACTCGCGCATCAACCGGTCGACGCCGGCAAAGGCCAGGTCGACGGGCCCGGCCTGCGGGGCCGCGGCCTGCGGCAGCGCGGGCACCGTGACGAGGGCCAACGCCAGGGCGGCCACGACGCGGAGGCCCTCCAGCAGGCGGCACGGCAGGCGGACGGTGGGCATGGGGCGTCTCCCGGCGAGGGCGTCGGCCGAGCATAGCGCCCTCGGGCAGGACGGGGCCGCCGGTCGCCACGCGGCGCAGCCGCGTGCTCCTATCAGGCCGGCCCGGGGGCCTCGGCTCGCGAGGCCAGCTCCTCGCGCAGCCTCTTCAACCGCTCGCGCGGGTCTTCCCTGACCTTCGCCTCGTCGAGCTTCATCTCGGCGACGAAGCGGCTCGGCACGCCGGCCACCGTCTCGCGGCCGCGCTTGCGCCGGCGCAGCGTGCTCACCACCAGCGTTCGCCGCGCGCGCGTGATGCCGACGTACATCAACCGCCGCTCCTCCTGCAGCCGCTCGGGCGTCAAGGCCTCGTCGTCGCTGCGCCCGAGCCGATCCGGCTCCGCCGGTCGGCTCGTCCCCCCCGGGGGGCGGTCGCCGCTGCGCGGCGGCCTGGGGGTGGTCGAGTACGGCAGCAGCCCTTCGTTGGTGCCGGCGAGGAAGACATGTGCCCACTCCAGGCCCTTGGCGGCGTGCAGCGTCGACAGCGTCACCACGTCCTGCTCGTCGCCGCGTTCGGCCAGGCTGACGATGACGCTGATCGTCTGCGCGACGTCGAGCACGCTCTTCGGCTCGTCGCCGGCCTCGCCCGCGGTGGTGCCGCCACAGCGCTGCGCGATCCATTCGACGAAGTCGAGCACGTTGCTCCAGCGTGCGGTGGCGAGCTTGTCGCTGTCTTCGTTGTCGTGCAGATGATGCTCGTAGCCGATCGCCTTCAGCCAGCCGAGCAGGAAGGTGCGCGCCGCGTCGGCGCCGACGGCATGGCGGGCTTGCAACTCGAGCTCATGCACCTCGCGGCCGAACTCCTGCAGCGTCTCGACCGCGCGGCCCTTCAGCACGCCGGCCAGGCTGGGCGAGAAGAGGGCGTCGAAGAGGCTCGTCTTCCAGCGCGCCGCGAACTCGCCCAGCGTCGCCAGCGTCTGGTGGCCGATGCCGCGCTTGGGTGTCGTCGCGGCGCGCAGGAAGGCGGGGTCGTCGTCGCCGTTGACCAGCAGCCGCAGCCAGGCGCAAAGGTCACGGATCTCGGCGCGGTCGAAGAAGCTCTGGCCCCCCGAGACCTTGTACGGGATCTGCGCCGCGCGCAGCTTCTGCTCGAAGGGCTTGGCCTGGTGGTTGGCGCGGTAGAGCACCGCGATGTCGGCGAGCCGGGTGCCGCCGGTGGCGCGCAGCGCCTGGATGCGCGCCACCGCACGCTCGGCCTCGTGCTCCTCGCCGTCGCACTCGACCACGCGCACCGGCTCGCCGTCGCCGAGCTCGCTCCACAGCTGCTTCTCGAACAGCTTCGGGTTGTTCGCGATCACCGCGTTGGCGGCGCGCAGGATGTGGCCGGTGGAGCGGTAGTTCTGCTCGAGCGGGATCACCTTCAGCGCCGGGTAGTCGGCCGGCAGCTGCTTCAGGTTGTCGATCGTCGCGCCGCGCCAGCCGTAGATGCTCTGGTCGTCGTCGCCGACGGCGGTGAACGGCGTCGATGGGCCGACCAGCGCCTTCAGCAGCCGGTACTGCACCGCGTTGGTGTCCTGCACCTCGTCGACGAGCAGATGGCGGAACTGCCGCTGCCACTTCGTGCGCGCCTCGTCGTCGCGCGCCAGCAGCGCCAGCGGCAGCCCGATCAGGTCGTCGAAGTCCACCGCCTGGTAGGCCGAGAGCCGCTCGTGGTAGCGGCGCATCACGCGCGCCGCGACACGCTCGTCGTCGTCGGCCGCGGCGCCCTCGGCGGCGTCGGCGTCGAGGCCCTCGTTCTTCCAGCGGCTGATCGCCCATTGCCAGCGCCGCGCCAGCGCCGCGTCCGTGGTGCCGCCGGCGTCGCGCAGCACGCCGAGGGTGTCGTCGGCGTCGAGGATCGAGAACTGCGGCTTGAGCCCGAGGCGCCCGCCGTCCTCGCGCAGCATGCGCACGCCCAGGCTGTGGAAGGTGCTGATCGCCAGGCCCTTGGCCGCACGCGGGCCGACGAGCGTACGGGCCCGCTCGCGCATCTCGGCGGCGGCCTTGTTGGTGAAGGTGATCGCGGCGATCTGGGGCGGCTCGAGCCCGGCCTGCAACAAGCGGACGATCTTGTGCACGATCACCCGCGTCTTGCCCGACCCGGCGCCGGCCAGCACCAGGCAGGGCCCGGCCAGGTGGTGCACCGCCGCCAGCTGCGCGGGGTTCAGCGTTTCGGGGGGCGGCGGGGCGGCCATCGGGCTCGGGGTGCGCCCGCGGCAAGGGCGGGGGGCGGGGGCAGGGGCGGGCGGCGGATGATAGCCAGCGCGGTCGCGACGGCCGGCCGCGGGCGATGGACGACAATGCGCGCCCTTCGCCGCCCCGCGGCCAGCCTCTCCCGCCTCCCGATGACCGACCGCCGCGACGACCGCTCGCGCGCCCCGCCTGCCGTCAGCGTGATCGTGCGCAGCACCGCAAGGCCGTCGCTGCCGGCGGCGCTGGCATCGGTGGCGGCGCAGCACCATCCGGCGACCGAGGTGGTGGTGGTCGACGCGCTCGGCCATGGCCACCCGTCGCTGCCGGCCCACTGTGGCGCACACCCGATGCGCCTGGTCGGCCACGGGCGGCCGCTGCCGCGGCCCGAGGCCGCCCAGGCCGGGCTCGACGCCGCCCGCGGCGACGCGGTGATCTTTCTCGACGACGACGATGTCTTCCTCGCCGGCCATCTCGAAAGGCTGGCGGCGGCGCTCGCCAGCGCCCCCGACGCGGTGGCCGCCTATGCCGATGTCGAGTACGGCCACCATGACCTCAACGGTGGCTGGCGCTGCGAACACCGCTTCGCCGCCGACTTCGACCCGCTGCGGCTGCGCTTCGAGAACTACCTGCCGCTGAACGCGGTGCTCGTGCACCGCGCGCAGTCGCCAACGGTGGCCGCTTGCCGGTTCGACCCCACGCTGGCGATCTTCGAGGACTGGGACTGGCTGCTGCAGCTCGCGGCGATCGGCCGCTTTGTGCACGTGGCCGGGGTCTCGGCGCGCTACGTCGCTGGCAACACCGCGTCGGGCGTCTTTGCCGGTGACGAGCAGGCCGCGCGCTACCGAGATCAGCTGCAGCGCAAGTGGCTGCCGCGTCTGTCGGCCGAGGAACACCTGGCGCTGCTGGCGGCGCTGCAGCGCTGGTACCGCGACGCGCACCGCCGCGCCGAAGAGCTGGCGCTGGAAGAGCGCACCGTCGCCGACCTGCGGGGCATCGTCGCCGCGCGCGAGGCCGAAGTGGCCGCTGCGCTGGCGAACGCTGCCGCGCAGGCCGACGCGGCGCGCGCCGAGATCGGGAGCCTGAAAGCGCTGGTCGACGCGCGGCAGCGCGAGGTGGGCGCCGCGCTGGCGCAGATCGACAGCCTGCGTGCACTGGTCGCGGCGCGCGACGCCGAAGTGGCCGCCGCGCTGGCCGAGATCGACAGCCACAAGGCACTGGTGGCGGCGCGCGAGCAGGAGATCGCCGACCTGCAGGCCCATGCCGGCAACCTGGCGGCCATCGTCGCCGCACGCGACGCCGAGATCGCCCAATTGCAGGCCGACATCAACCGGCTGCTCGCCGAGACACCGCTGCAGGCGCTGAAGAGAACGCTGCGGCAGAAGAACCGATGACACCGCCGCCAGCCGCCAACCCCAGCGCCGCCGCCACCGCGGTGTTCACGATCGTCTCGCGCAACTACCTGCACTTCGCGCTGAACCTGATGGCCAGCGTCGCCGAGCAGCTGCCGGGCACGCGGCGCGTGATCGTGCTGTGCGACGCCGACGACGGCGTGCCGCCGCTGCCCGAAGGCATCGAGCTGCTGCCGATCGGCAAGCTCTGCATCGATCGGCTCGACCGGATGGTCGTGCAGTACACGATCCTCGAGCTGAACACCGCGATCAAGCCTTCGGCCTTCACGACGCTGATGCAGCGCGAGGGCGTCGAGCGGGTGATCTACTTCGACCCCGACATCCAGCTCTACTCCAGCGGGGCGCCGCTGCTGCAGCGGCTCGCCGAGGCCGAGGTGGTGCTGACGCCGCACCTCACCGCGCCGCTGGCCGACGACCGCCACCCGTCGGACCTCTCGATCCTGCAGAGCGGCACCTACAACCTCGGCTTCCTGGCGCTCGCGCGGAGCGCGCAGACGCTGGCCTTCCTGCGCTGGTGGGCGGCCAAGCTCGAGCGCGACTGCGTGGTCGACATCCCGCGCGGGCTGTTCACCGACCAGAAGTGGATCGACCTCGCCCCCGGGCTGCTCGACCGCGTGCATGTCGAGCGCGACCCGGGGTGGAACGTCGCCTACTGGAACCTGGCGCACCGCCGCGTCGAGCATGTGCCGGAGGGCTGGCGGGTCGAGGGGCGGCCGCTCTTCTTCTTCCACTTTTCGGGCTACACGCCGGGCAGCCGGTCGATCAGCAAGCACCAGGACCGCTTCACGCTCGACAACGCCGGCCCCGCGGTGCGGCAGCTCTTCGCCGACTACGACGAGAGCGTCGCCGCGATGGGGCGCGAACGGTTCGCGGCGCTGCCCTACGCCTTCGCGGCGCTGGCCGACGGCACGCCGCTGCCCGACATCGCGCGGCAGGTCATCCGCAGCCAGCTCGACTGGCACGCGCCGCTGCCCGATCTGCGAAGCGACGAGGGGGCTCGTGTGCTGCGGCGCTTCCTCACCGAGCCGGTGGACGGCGGGCAGCCGCCGCTGTCGAGGCTGTCGCTGCAGATGCACCGGCTGCGCGAAGACCTGCGCCACGCCTTCCCCGATGTCACCGGTGTCCACCGCCAGGCCTATGCGGCCTGGTTCGCCGAGCGTGCGCCGATCGAAGCCGGTGTTGTACCCGCGCTCGCGCCCGCGGCCGGCGTGACGGCACGCGCACCGTCGGTGGCCTCTGCCGAACCCACCGGGACAGGTGCCACCGAGCCGGCGGCCGAGTCGTCGGTGGACGCGGCCGCCCCGGCCATGCCGGCCATGCCGGCCATGCCGGCCACGCCGCCGCCTCCACCGCCTTCGGCATGGCCTTACCGGCTGGCCTACCGCCTGGCCTGGCAGGCGCGCGGGCTGCTGCGGCCGCTGTCGACGCCGCGCTTCCGCCAGCGGGCGCGCAACTTCCTGGTGCGCCGCGCTTTCCCGCCGGCGCCGGTTGTGCAGGCGGCGCCACCGGCCGCCACCGCCGCGGGGCCGCTGCCCTGGGGCGTCAGCGTGATCGGTTATGTGCGTGCCGAAAGCGGCGTCGGTGAATCGGCGCGGGCGACGCTGCGTGCGCTGGCCGCCAGCGGCGTGCCGCACGCGGTGAACGACTTCCGCGAGGGCAACGTCTCGCGGATGGGCGAGCAGGTCGACGCTGCGCTCGAATCCGGCCAGCGCCACGCGGTGAGCCTCTTCCACATCAACGCCGACCAGCTGCCGATGGCCCGCGTGGTGCTCGGCGAGCCCTGGTTCGGGGTGCCGCACCGCATCGGCTTCTGGGCCTGGGAGCTGGAGAATTTTCCGGCCGAGTGGCACGCCGCCTTCGACCACCTCGACGAGGTGTGGGTGCCGTCGAGCTTCTGCCAGCGGGCGATTGCCCAGCACGCGCCGGTGCCGGTGCTGACGGTGCCGCACACGGTGGTGGTGCCCGAGCGGCTGCACCCCGACCGCGCCCGCTTCGGGCTGCGTGAAGGCAGCGTCGTCTTCTTCGCGCTCGCCGACGTGATGAGCGCGACCGAGCGCAAGAACCCCTTCGGCGCGGTGCAGGCCTTCGAGGCCGCTTTCGGTGGCCGCGGCGACGATGTCGAGCTGGTGGTGAAGGTCTCCAACGGCGAGCGCGACCCCGACGCGATGGCGCGGCTGCGCGCGATGTCGGCGCGCTGCCCGGGCGTGCACCTGGTCGACGGTTACCTGCACCGCCACGAGCTGAACACGCTCTTCGACAGCGCCGACGTGCTCGTCTCGCTGCACCGCTCCGAAGGTTTCGGCCTCGTGCTCGCCGAGGCGATGGCGCGCGGCAAGGTCGTGGTGGCCACCGGCTGGTCGGGCAACATGGACTTCATGGGTGCCCACAACGCGCTGCCGGTGGATTACCGGCTGGTGGCGATCGAGCGCGACATCGGCCCCTACAAGGCCGGCGAGCGTTGGGCCGAGCCGTCGATCGAAGACGCCGCGGCGAAGCTGCGCCGGGTGGCCGCGGACGCCGCGCTGCGCGCGCAGCTCGGCGATCGGGCGCGGGCCGATGTGCTCGCGCAGCTGGCACCGCCGGTGGTGGCGCGGCAGGTGGGCGAGCGGCTGCGGGTGATCCGCCAGCGCAAGCGGCTGTAGCGGACCGCTGCCGCCGCCGCACTTTGACCTTCGTCGCCCTTGACGCGGGGTCCTGCAGGCCCTACATCAACACGATGCAAGACCCGCGCCAAGCCTCCACCCGCCCGGCCGCCGTCGCCGGCATGTTCTACCCGCGCGACCCGCAGGTGTTGCTCGGTGAGGTGCGCGCGTGCCTGCACGCGGCGGACTTCTCGCGCACCGCGGTGCGGCCGAAGCTGCTGGTGGTGCCGCATGCCGGCTACGTCTACTCCGGCCCCATCGCCGGAAGCGCCTACGTGCAGATCTCGCCCTGGGCGGAGCAGATCCGCCGCGTCGTGCTGCTCGGCCCGGCGCACCGCGTCGCGCTGCACGGGCTGGCGGTGCCGACGGTCGACGCCTTCGACACCCCCTTCGGCCCGGTGCCGCTGGACCGCGACGCCATCGCGTCGCTCGCCACGCTGCCGCAAGTCGTGGCGAGCGACGCCGCGCATGCCCAGGAGCACTCGCTCGAGGTGCAGCTGCCGTTCCTGCAGGCGGTGCTCGGGCGGGGCTTCACGCTGGTGCCGCTGGTGGTGGGGCACGCCTCGGCGGCCGAGGTCGCCGAGGTGGTCGAGAAGCTCTGGGGCGGCGACGAGACCTTGATCGTCATCAGCTCCGACCTCTCGCACTACCTGCCCGACGGCGACGCGAAGGCGATCGACGCCCGCACCGCGGCGCGAATCGTCGACGGCGCCACCGACCTCACCGGCCACGAGGCCTGCGGCGCTCACGCGCTCAACGGTGCGCTGCGGGTCGCCACCCGCCGCGGGCTGCACGGCGAGCTGCTCGACCTGCGCAACTCCGGCGACACCGCCGGCGACCGCAGCCGCGTCGTCGGCTACGGTGCGATGGCCTTTGCCGCCCACGGCGGGCTGCCGCGGAAGGTCGACGAAGAGCGCCTCGGCGCGGCGCTGCTCTCGCGCGCGCACAACACCATCGCCCAATCGCTCGGTCTGCGCGCGGGGGCCGAGCCCGGCCACCCGGCGCTCGCGCGAATGGGCGCCACCTTCGTCTCGCTGCACGACGCCACCGGCCGGCTGCGCGGCTGCATCGGCCACCTGCGCGCGGTGCAGACGCTCGACGCCGACGTGCGCCACAACGCCGCCGCGGCGGCCTTCCGCGACCCGCGCTTCGCGCCGCTGACCGCTGCCCAGTGGCCGGGGCTGCACCTCGAGGTGTCGCTGCTCGGCGAGCCGGCCGCGATCGACGCCGAGCGGACGACCACGCTGGCTGCCGCCGCCGCGGTGCTGCAACCCGGCATCGACGGCGTCGTGCTCGAGGCCGCCGGCCGCCAGGCGACCTTCCTGCCGCAGGTGTGGGAGCAGCTGCGCGACGCGGAGTCGTTCCTCGCCGCGCTGCTGCACAAGGCCGGGCTGCCGCCGGGCCGCTGGCCCGAGGGCGTGCGGCTGTCTCGCTACGCGGTGCAGAAGTTCGAGCGCCGGGTGCTGGTGTCATGAGCGGCCCCAGGCTGGCCGGGCCGGCCACCCCTCACGCGGGGATGAGCAAAGTGACGGAGCCACACCTGCCGATGAACAGCCCGCGCGCCCCGATCCCGGCCGCCGCCGACGCCTACCCGGCAAAGTGGTGGCACCGGCTCGACGACGGCCGGCTGCAGTGCGACCTCTGCCCGCGCGACTGCCGGCTGCACGAGGGCCAGCGCGGGCTGTGTTTCGTCCGCGAGCGCCGCGGCGACGCGATGGTGCTCACCACCTACGGCCGCAGCTCGGGCTTCTGCATCGACCCGATCGAGAAGAAGCCGCTCGCCCACTTCTACCCCGGCAGCCCGGTGCTGAGCTTCGGCACCGCGGGCTGCAACCTGGCGTGCAAGTTCTGCCAGAACTGGGACATCTCGAAGAGCCGCGAGATGGACCGGCTGATGGACCAGGCCTCGCCGGCCACTATCGCCGAGGCGGCGCAGCGAACCGGCTGCACCAGCGTCGCCTTCACCTACAACGACCCGGTGATCTTCGCCGAGTACGCGATCGACACCGCCGACGCCTGCCATGCCGTGGGCGTGAAGACGGTGGCGGTGACCGCAGGCTACATGCACGCCGCGCCGCGCCGCGAGTTCTACGCGAGGATGGACGCCGCCAACGTCGACCTGAAGAGCTTCAGCGAGGAGTTCTACTTCCGCGAGACCGGCTCGCACCTGGCACCGGTGCTCGACACGCTGCAATCCATCCGCCACGAGACGGACTGCTGGCTCGAGATCACGACGCTGCTGATTCCCGGCGCCAACGACAGCCCGCAGGAGGTGGAGGCGTTGTCGCGCTGGGTGGCCGAAAACCTCGGCCGCGACGTGCCGCTGCACTTCAGCGCCTTCCACCCCGACTACAAGATGACCGACCGGCCCGCGACGCCGCCGGCAACGCTGCGCCAGGCACGCGAGATCGCGCTCGCTCAGGGGCTCCTGCACGTCTACACCGGCAACGTTCACGACCGCGAGGGCGACACGACACGCTGCAGCGGCTGCGGCGCGGCGCTGATCGAACGCGACTGGTACCAGATCAACCGTTATGCGCTGACCGCCGAAGGCAGCTGCCCGCACTGCGACACCCGGCTCGCCGGCCGCTTCGCGGCGCGCGCGCAGAACTTCGGCCGGCGGCGCATCCCGGTCCGGATCGCCGGCGCGTGCACGGCGGCGTGACCGCCGTCACCGGTTGCGGCTGGCGGGGCGTGTTATCACGCTCGCCGTGCAACGCATCCACCTCGTCGGCAGCAGCGGCGCCGGCAAGACCACGCTCGGGCGGCTGATCGCCTCGAGGCTGGCGCTGCCCTTCGTCGACCTCGACGAGCTGTACTGGGAGCCGGGCTGGGTCGACGTCGGGCATGCCGAGCTGTCGCGGCGGCTGGCGCCGCATATCGCCGGCGACGGCTGGGTCGTGGCCGGCAACTACGGGCCGACGACCGAGCGGCATCTGTGGCCGCGGCTGACGCACCTGGTGGTGCTCGACCTGCCGCTGCCGCTGCTGATGGCGCGCACGCTGCGGCGAGGCGTCACCCGCGAACCCTGCTGCAACGGCAACCGCGAGTCGGTCGCCAGGCTCCTGCACCGCGAGGGGGTGGTGCGCTACCTGTGGCGAAACGGGCCACGGCGCCGCCGCCGCTTCGCCGGCATCGCCGGCGAAGCGGCGCTTGCCCATGCGCAGGTGATGGTGCTGCGAACGCCCGCCGACGTGCGGCGCTTCCTGCGCACGTTGCCGGTCAGGCCGAGCGCTGGCACTGGATGATGTAGAAGAGCAGCATCTTCGCGTGCTCGACGACGTCGTCGTTCATGCGGTCGAACTCGGGCATCCAGCGGTTGCGGCGTTCGCTGGCGAAGGCCAGGTGCATCGGCAGGTCGATCTCCGAGACCGTCTGCGGGTACAGCAGGCGGCAGGTCTCGCGGTGGTGCTCGTTGAGGAAGAACGCCGGCTTCACCGGCAGCATCTTGCCGACCACGCGGCGCTGGTCGTCACGGATCGGGCGCGACTCCTTGAAGCGGTCCTTCGGCTTGCCCGAGACGCCCTTGGCGAACTGCGCGTAGTCGTCGAAGTGCTCGGCGATCAGCGCATAGCGCTTCAGGATCTCGAGCGGCGAGAGCAGGCCGTTGTCGTTGAACAGCGTGCCGCGGGCGCGCAGGAAACGCTTGGCCATGTCGTACACCAGCTCATGCGCTTCCGAGCGGCCTTCCTTGTATTCGACGATCGTGCTGTGGTCGCCGGGCATGATGTCGACATCGGTGAAGGGGCCGGTCACCTTCGGGTAGACGGGCGCGAAGAGGTTGCGCCGGTCGTGCTGCGCCAGCACCACCGCGCAGATGCCGATGTTGGCGGTGACGGCGATGTTGCGCCACATGTGGTTGTTGAAGGCCGAGCCGCCGGGCACCGGATCGACGGCGAAGATGTTGACCCGGATGCCGGCGGTCTCGCGGTCGGCGGCGAGCGCGCTCGCGATCTTGAAGCAGGTCACCGCGCCGCGGCTCCAGCCGCACATGTTCACCAGCACCGGCCCGCCGCGCTGGGCGGCCTTGACCGCCGCCACGCCGGAGGCGACGTTGGCGTCGACGCCGCTGCCGCCGATCAGCCCGCCGAGGGTGGTGGCGCCACCCGGGTTGTGCCCACCGCCGGGCTTGAAGCCGCCACTGCCGGGGCCGTCGTGGATGATGTGGGGCGACGACGTGTCGCGGTTGAGGCGCGCGACGATGTCGCTCTTGCTGCGGTTGTAGCCGGTGCCGCAGTTGTAGATCGTGAACGGAACCGGCATCGAAGCTCTCCTGCGTGGACCGAAGGCGCCGCATTGTTCAGCGGCGCCGGTGTGGTATCAAGCAGCCCGCCGTGACGAAGCGACGAAATCTCATCCTCGCCGCCGCACCTTGCGTGGTGCCCTGGCTGCGCCATGCGCGCGCCGATGACCGGCCGCGCTTCGAACTCGGCGTCGCGTCGGGCCATCCGCGCCCCGACGGCATCGTGCTGTGGACGCGGCTCACCGGCGACGCGCTGCCGCCCCGTGTCGAGGTGGCGTGGGAGCTGGCGCACGACGAGGCCTTCACGCGCATCGCGGCTCGCGGCATCGAATGGGCCGAGGCCGATTGGGCGCATAGCGTGCATGCCGAGCCCGGCGGCCTGGAGAGCGGCCGCTGGTACTGGTACCGCTTCCGTGCGCTCGGCCAGCAGAGCATGACCGGGCGCACGCGCACCGCGCCGGCGCCCGACGCGGCGGCGACGCTCGCGGCCGCGGTCGCCAGCTGCCAGCGCTGGGACCATGGCCACTACGCCGCCTGGCGGCATCTCGCGCAGCAGCCGCTCGACCTCGTGCTCTTCGTCGGCGACTACATCTACGAGTACGCGTCGCGCCCGGGCGTCGTGCGCCGGCACGAGGGTGGCCTGCTGCGCACGCTGGCCGACTACCGCGAGCGCTACGCGCAATACAAGCGCGACCCGGCGCTGCAGGCGGCGCATGCCGCCGCGCCGTGGCTGATGGTGGCCGACGACCACGAGGTCGAGAACGACTACGCCGGCACCGCCGAGACGACGCCGATCGGCGCCGAGATGCGCACCCTTCGTGCCGCCGCGTATCAAGCCTGGTGGGAGCACCTGCCGTTCCCGAAGTCGCTGCGCCCGCAGGGCGCGGCGATGCGCATGCACGGCCACTGCGACTGGGGGCGGCTGGCGCGCATCCACCTGCTCGACGGCCGCCAGCACCGTGACGTGCAGGCCTGCCCGCCGCTGCTGCGCAGCAGCGGATCGAACACCGTGATGCGTGCCGACTGCCCGGCCCTCGAGGAGCCCTCGCGAACGCTGCTGGGTGCGGGGCAGGAACGCTGGCTTGCCGAGGGCTGGAGTCTCGACCGGCCGTGGAACCTGGTCGCGCAGCAGACGCTGATGGCGCGCCACACCAGCCACCGCGACGGGCGCTTCTGGACCGACGGCTGGGACGGCTACCCGGCGGCGCGCCGGCGGCTGCTGTCGACGGTGGCCGAACGCCGCGTTCCCGGCGTCGTGGTTCTCGGCGGCGACGTGCACGCGCACTACGCCGCCGACCTGAAGGTCGAGTGGGACGACCCCCGCGCCCCGGTGGTCGCCAGCGAGTTCTGCGGCACCTCGATCAGCAGCAACGGCCGGCCGCAGCGTTCGATCGACGCCGCGATGGCGCTCAACCCGCACCTGCACTACGGGCGCAGCGACCAGCGCGGCTATGTCGCGCTGACGGTCGGCGAGAAGTCGCTGCAGGCGCGGCTGATGGCGGTGGCCGATGTCGAGGACCCGGCGAGCATGGTCAACGAGGCGGCACGCTTCGTCGTCGACGCGGCGCGGCCGGGCCCGCAGCGGGCCTGAAAGGCCGGCATCACCAGCGCACGACGATGCAAGCGATCCTCGCCGTCACCGTGCCGTTCTTCGCGCTTGTGCTCTGCGGTTACCTCGCGGCGCGCCAGCATGTGCTGCCGGAGTCGGCGATCCCGGGGCTCAACGCCTTCGTGCTGTACTTCGCGCTGCCCTGCCTGCTGTTCCGCTTCGGCGCCAGCACGCCGGTGTTCGAGACGCTGAACCCGTCGGTGCTCGGCGTCTACCTGCTGGTGCAGCTGGCGATGGTGGCCTTCGTCATCACCGTCACGCTCGACCGCAAGGTCGGGCTGAAGGATGCCGCCTTCGGTGCGCTGGTGGCGGCCTTCCCGAACACCGGCTTCATGGGCGTGCCGCTGCTGATCGGGCTGCTCGGCCCGGCGGCCGCGGGGCCGGTGATCTGCACCATCACCGCCGACCTCGTGATCACCAGCACGCTGTGCCTGGCGATCGCCGAGGCGCAGGGCAGCGCCGACCACAGCGTCGCGCACGCCGCGCGGCGCATCCTGCTCGGCGTCGCGAAGAACCCGATGCCGTGGTCGATCGCGCTCGGCGCCGGCTTCTCGGCTGCCGGCTGGCAGCTCGTCGGCCCGGCAGGCGACATTGTGCGCATGCTCGCCGACGCCGCCAGCCCGGTGGCGCTGTTCACGATCGGCGCCGTGCTGTGGCGTGCCGGCCAGCATGCGCACCATCGAACCAAGGTCAAGCGTTATCTGCCGGTGGCGGTGGCCAAGCTGCTGCTGCACCCGCTGATGGTGCTGACCGCCGGGCTCGCGGCGCAGCGGCTCGGCGTGCCGCTCACGAACTTCGCGCTCACCACGATGACGCTGGTGGCCGCGCTGCCGAGCGCGAGCAACGTCTCGATCCTGGCCGAGCGCTACGGCGCCGACAACGGCCGCATCGCCCGCATCATCATGGCCAGCACCGCGATCGCGTTCGTCACCTTCTCCGCGGCCGCCTGGCTGCTGGTGCCGCACAAGGCCTGACGATGTCCTCGCACATCACGCTGCGCCAGTTCCGCTACTTCATCGCGGTGGCCGAGAGCGGCTCGGTGGCGGCGGCGTCGCGAATGCTGGCGATCGCGCAGAGCGCGGTCACGAAGAGCATGCAGGAGCTGGAGGACGAACTCGGCCAGAAGCTCTTCGAGCGCAGCCCGAAGGGCATCACGCTGACGCCGCAGGGCCACCGCTTCCTCGCCGGCGCCCGGCGCGTGATCGGCGCGGTGGCCGAATCGACCCGCCTGGTCCGCGCTGGCGACCCGCGCGGCCCCGGCGGCACGCTGGCGCTCGGCGTCACCAGCCTCGTCGCCGGCTACTACCTGAGCGAGCTGCTGTCGCGCTACCGGCGAAGCTGCCCGCAGGTGGGCGTGCAGCTAATCGAGGAGACGCCGCCTTTCCTCGAGCACCTGCTGATCAACGGCGAGGTGGACGTCGCGATCATGGTCAGCAACGCGCTCGGCGAGGCGCAGGCGCTGGTGGCCGAGACGCTGACGCGCAGCCCCAACCGCGTCTGGATCGCCAGCGACCACCTGCTCGCGCAGCACGACGAGGTCACGCTCGCCGACTGTGCCGCCTGCGACCAGGTGGTGCTCGAGGCCGACCGCATCGACGACCTGATGCGCGCCGCCTGGGCACGCCGCCAGCTCAAGCCGCGCACGCTGCTGAAGACCTCGTCGCTGGAAGCGGTGCGCTCGCTGGTTGGCTCCGGCGCCGGCGTCGCGGTGCTGCCCGACTTCCTGTACCGGCCGTGGACGCTCGACGCCGAGCATGTCGACGTGCGCCGCATCCGCGACGAGCTGCCCACCGTCGACGTCGGCCTCGTCTGGCGCCGCGGGCTGGCGCTGAAGCCCGCGGCGCTGGAGTTCATCGAGGTCGCGCGAGAGCAGTCGCGCTCGCGGCGGGCGTGAGCAGCGGCGGCCGTGGCCGCCGCTGAGCCGCCTCAACGACGCTGCGCCTGGGCGGTGGTGGTGGCGTCGGTGCGCACGGCGGGCTCGGCGGCCGCCACCGGCGGCGCGGGTGCCGGCCAGGCGGCCAGGGCTTCGGCCGCTGTGCCGGCGAGGTCGGGTGCGCCGACCGCCTCCGCGCCCGGGCTGGCGGTGGGCATCTCGGTGTCGGACGGCGAGCAGCCGCCGAAAGCCATCAGCCCGATCATCGAAAACAGGAAAGCGGCGATTCGCAGCATGGAGATCTCCTGGGTAAGCACGGGTGCGGCCGGGATTGGCCGACACGCCACCAACGCTAGGGACGACCTCCTCAGGAGTCCTCACCAAACGCTTCAATCGCGCTCAGAAAAGGCTCAAACCGGCGGCGTGGGGCGATCGCGCTTGCGGTGCGCGCCGCGGGCGGCGATGCTTGTGGCCGATGCAAGCGCCTGCCACGCCCACTGCCGCCAGACCGAGCCGGATCGGCCTCGGCGGCTTTGTGCTCGACCTCGCCGCCGGCGAGTTGCTCACCGCCGACGGCCGCCTCGCCGGGCTGCGGAAGCAGGCGTTGGAGGTGCTGCTGCTGCTGGGCGGGCGGGCCGGCCAGGTGGTGACGAAGGACGAACTGATGGCCGCCGTCTGGCCCCGGGTGGTGGTCGGTGACGGCTCGCTGACGCAGGCGGTGGCCGACATCCGGAAGGTGCTCGACGACAAGGACCACCGGCGGGTTCGCAACGTCGCGCGGCGCGGCTACATGCTGGTGCCCGATGCCGTTGCCAGTGCCGACGCATCGAGTGGCGCGGCCCCGGTCGATGCCGGGGCGGGCGCCGCCGATGTCGCGGGCGCCGGGGTCGGGTCGACGCTCGGCACGATCGCGGCGGACGGGGACACCGCACCGCCGCCGGTCGCCCCGATCTCGAACACCGCCGTGCCGTCGTCGGTGCCCAGGCCCTCGCCCGCCGCGATCGCGCCGCCGGCGCGCCGCAGCACACCGCGGCCGCCGGCGCTCATCGGCGCGGTGCTGCTGGTGGTGGCGATCGCGGTCGTCGCCTGGCTCGGCTGGGACCTGGCGGCCTCGCGCTGGCTGTCGCCGCAGGCGGCGGCGAGGCCGCCGCTGCCTGGCAGCGTGCCGGCCTTGTCGATCGCGGTTCTGCCGCTCACCGTCGAGGGTGACGCCGAGGGGGCCGACTGGCTCGCCGACGCGCTGCATGGCGACCTCATCACCGAACTGGCGCGCGAGACCGGCCGGCTGGTGATCGCGCGCGACACCATGGCCACCTACCAGGGCAAGGCGGTGGACCCGCGTCAGGTGGCGCGCGAACTGGGCGTGCGCCAGGTCGTGCGTGGCAGCGTGCGCCGCGAAGGTGACCAGATCCGCCTCAACGTCGCGCTCGTCGACGGTGAGACCGGCGTGCAGCGCTGGGGCGACACCTTCGTCGCCCCCCGCGCCGAGCTGCCGCGCACGTTGAACGACTTCTCGGTGCAGATCGAGCGCGCGCTCACCCCCGAGGTGCTGCGCGTCAGCGTCGCGCAGCGCGAGGCGCTGTCGCCCGACCAGGTGACCGCCGACGACCTCGCGAGCCGGGCCTATGCGCTGTGGTTCCGCGGCTTCAACCGCGACAATGTGATGCAGGCGCTGGCGCTGGTCGAACGGGCGGTGCAGCTCGACCGCGACTCGCAGCGCGGCTGGAACGGCGTCGCCTACCTCAACCTGCACGCGGCGCTGAACGGCTGGCAGCCCGACCGCGCCGCTGCGTTCCGGCGCATCGAGACCGCCGCCGCGGAGCTCGAGCGCATCGACCGCGAGGGTTATCCCACCTACAACGTCAAGACGATCATCCTGTTCTGGAAGGGCGAGATCGAGGCCATGCTGCGCCACACGCGGGCCTGGATCGAGCGCCACCCGAACTACCCGCAGGCCCACGGCGCCTACGGCGCGGCGCTGATGTTCAACGGCCGCTTCGACGAGGCGGCCCCGGCCTTCGAACGCGCGCTGCGCCTGAGCCCGCGCGACGCCTTCCGCGCCGAGTGGCACTACCGGCTGTCGATGTCGCACTTCTCGGCCGGGCGCTACGAACTGGCCAGTGACTGGTCGCAGACCGCGGCCCGCACAAACCCCGGGCTGCGCTGGCCGCCGGTGCACGCCGCGGCGCTGTGGCAGATGGGGCGGCACGACGAGGCGCGCCAGGCGCTGGCCGACTACGAAGCGCGCCACGGCGCGTTCCAGCCCGCCCAGGCCCGCGCGCGATTTCCCGGCAACGAACCGCGCTTTGCCGCCGCGCGCGACCGCCTGCTGACCAGCCTGGCCCAGGCCGCCGTGCGCGACGAGGCCGACAAGCCTCGCGCTGCGCCCTAGATTCCCCACGGCCGCCCGCGTGCGGCTTGAACCCCTTCGATCTGTCCGGTGAATCGGGCGCGGCCGGCGGCCGGGCGGTTTACATTGGCACGCATGCATTGCGCCGGCACGACCTGCCGCACGCGAAGCCCGCGGGCCGACGCTGCGCCTGCCGCGAGCGCCGCCTCGGCGCCCCGAAGAAGGAGACACCATGCCCCCTGCCGAGACGGCCGCACCCTGGACCGCGCTGGCCTCGTCGCCCGACGCGCTGCTGCTGGTGGCGCTCCTGCTGGTGGCCGGCGCGCTTGCCGGCGAGGCGATCGCCCGCACGACGCGGCTGCCGCGGGTCGTCGGCTACTCGGCCGCCGGCTGTGTCGCGGCGGCCTTCGGCGTCGGCGTGCCGGTGCCGGTGGCCGGCACGCTGCGGTTGGTGGCCGATCTGGCACTCGGGCTGCTGCTGTTCGAGATCGGTGCGCGGGTGCACCTGCGCTGGCTGCGGCGCAACCCCGGCTTGCTGGCCACCAGCCTGGCCGAGTCGCTGCTCGGCGGCGCGGCGGTGGCGGTGGCGTTGCTGGCGATCGGTGTCGCGCCGAGCACGGCCGCCGCCTGCGCGGTGCTGGCGGTGCCGGCATCGGCCGCGGTGGCCGGGCGCGTCGCGATGGAGCTCGGCGCCGAGGGTCAGGTGACGCAGCGCATGGTGCTGCTGACCGCCTTGAACACGCTTTACGCGGTGCTGGCGCTGATCGTGCTGCGGCTGTGGTGGGCTGCCGGCCAGGCGCCCGACATGCTGGCCGCCCTGGCCGCGCTCGCCTGGTCGTTCTTCGGTTCGCTGCTGCTCGGAGTCGGGCTTGCCGGCGCGGTTTCGCTGGTGGCAAGGCGGGTCGACCTGCGCAACGAGAGTGCGGTGCTGCTGCTCTTCGGCCTCGTCGTGCTGGCGGTGGTGACGGCGCGCTGGCTGTCGCTGTCGGCGATGCTGGTGCCGCTGCTTGCCGGGCTCGTGCTCGCCAACACCAGCGCACGGCCCTGGGTGTGGCCGCGCCACTTCGGCACCGCCGGGGGGGTGCTGGTGCTGGTGTTGTTCGTCGTCGTCGCGTCGGCCTGGTCGCCGGCGGTGCTGGTGAGCGGTGGGCTGGCCGCGATCGTGCTCGTGGTCGCTCGCGGCGCCGCCAAGGGTGCTGCGGTGCTGCTGCTCGCGCCCTGGGCGAAGGCCAGCCTGCGCCAGGGCCTGGCGCTGGCGGTGACGCTGACGCCGCTGTCGGCCACCGCGCTGCTGATGCTCAGCGACCTGCTGCAGACTGCGCCCGAGGTCGCCCGCGACGCGGTGCCGATCGTGTTGACCAGCATCGCGATGCTCGAGCTGCTGGGCCCGATCGCGGTGCAGGCGGCGCTGCGGCTGGCCGGCGAACTGGACCGCCACCCGGAGGCCACACGATGAATGCTCCCGCACGGCCGCTCCGAGGGGAGCGTGTTCCTCCCTCGGCGAGGTGGTCACGAAGTGACCGGAGGGTGGTCCGGTGAGCGCGACCTGGGTGTCCCGGTCGCGCTCGGTCCCCGTCGAGGGGACGGCCCGCGGGGCCAAGGGGGCTCCATGAGCCTGGAAGCCTTCGCCCGTTCGCAGGACCTGACGCTCGGCGTCGAGCTCGAGCTGCAGATCGTCGACAGCCACGACTACGACCTCGCCCCCGGCGCCGCCGACCTGCTGCGGGTGCTGAAGCGGCGCAAGCTGCCGGGCGACGTCAAGCCCGAGATCACCAGCAGCATGATCGAGCTGTCGACCGGTGTCTGTGCCAGCCACGCGCAGGCGCTTGCCGAGCTGCGCGAGATCCGCGATGCGCTCGTCGACGCCGCCGGGCGGCTCGACCTGCACCTGTGTGGCGGCGGCACGCACCCGTTCCAGCAGTGGAGCCGGCGCCGCATCTTCGAGACGCCGCGGTTCCACGAGCTGTCGTCGCTGTACGGCTACCTGTCGAAGCAGTTCACCGTCTTCGGCCAGCATGTGCATGTCGGATGCCCGGGTGCCGACGACGCGCTGGTGCTGCTGCACGGTGTGAGCCGCTTCATCCCGCACCTGGTGGCGCTGGCGGCGTCGTCACCCTTCGTCCAGGGCGAGGACACCGGCTTCCACTCGGCGCGGCTGAACTCGGTGACGGCGTTCCCGCTCTCCGGCCGGGCGCCGTTCGTCCAGCGCTGGAGCGACTTCGAGGTCTTCTTCGCGAAGATGGCGCGCACCGGCGTCGTCAAGGGCATGAAGGACTTCTACTGGGACATCCGCCCCAAGCCCGAGTTCGGCACCATCGAGGTCCGTGTGCTCGACACGCCGCTGACGATCGAGAAGGCGGCCGCGCTCGCCGGCTTCATCCAGTGCCTGGCGCGCTGGCTGCGGACCGAGCGGCCGTTTGTGCACGACGAGGACGACTACCTGCCCTACACCTTCAACCGCTTCCAGGCCTGCCGCTTCGGGCTCGAAGGCACCTACGTCGACCCGACCAGCGGCGAACACCGTGTGCTGCGCGACGAGGTGCTCACCATCTTCGACCGGCTGGCACCACACGCCGCGGCGCTGAAGGCCGAGCCGGCGATCGCGCTGCTGCGCGCCGAGGTGCAGCGAGGCGGCAACGATGCCGCCTGGCTGCGCGAGGTGCAGTCGCGCGAGCAGTTGCTGCCCGAGGTGGTGAGACAGGCGTCGCTGCGCTGGCAAGGCGGCTGAAGCGGCTTCTCCCGGCGCCGCGGTCTCCGCCCCGGCTATCCCCGCCCCAAGCGGCCACCGAAGCGCGGGTTGGCCGAGCCGGTCGCTGGCGGCTATCGTCGCGCCCAGTCCGTCCGCCGGAGTCGCCGATGCCTCGCAGCCGAGCCCTTCGCCAGCTTCTGCAACTGTTCGCCGCGGCCGCCCATTGCGAGCGCACCGGGCAAAGCGCCCAGGAGGCGCTGGCCGGGCTGCGCGAAGCCGCTCGCACCCGGCGGCGGCTGCTGCAGGGTGCCGCCGGAGCGTCGCTCGCCGCCGCGCTGCCGCTGCGCGCCGCACCCGGCGCGCGCGGTGCCGAGGTCGCGGTGGTCGGTGCCGGCTTCGCGGGGCTGTACGCGGCGACGGTGCTGGCCGGCAAGGGCGCATGGCCGACGGTGTTCGAAGCTGGCGACCGTGTCGGCGGGCGCGTCTGGAGCCTGCGTGGCCACTTCCCCGGCCAGGTGGCCGAGCGCGGTGCCGAGCTGATCGACACCACGCACAGCACGCTGCGCGGCCTGGCCGGCGCCTACGGGTTGACGCTCGAGAGCTACGCCAAGAGCAAGCACCCGGGAGACGAGCTGTTCCACTTCTTCGGCCGCCACTGGACCGAGGCGCAGGTGGTCGACGAGTACCGCGCCTTCGTGCCGGCGATGAAGGCCGACCTGAGACGGCTGTCGAACGGCCCCACTGCACTTGCCTACAACCAGGCCGACCGTGCGCTCGACTTCACGACGCTGGCCGACTACCTGGCGTCGCGCGGCGCCGGGCCGCTGCTGCGCGCGGTGCTCGAGGTTGCCTACACGATCGAGTTCGGCCGCGAGACCTCGCGCCTGAGTGCGCTGTCGCTGCTGTTCTTCGCAGCGATGAACCGCCGCCGCGCCTTTACGCCGTTCGGCGTCTTCAGCGACGAGCGGTTCCACATCGTCGAAGGCAACGACGCGGTGGCCACGCGGATGGCGGCGGCGCTGCCGCAGCCGGTTCGGCTGGGTCACCGCTTGCTGCGCGTGGCGCGGGCCGGCGACGGCCGCGTCAAGCTCGCCTTCGACACCGCAGGCGGCACCGTCGAGACGCTGCACGCGGCGGCGGTGCTGGCACTGCCCGCGCCCGTGATGCGCGAGGTCGAGTTTGCCCCCAGCGCCGCGCTGCCGGTGACCAACCGCTTCGCGATCGATCACCTCGACTACGGCACCAACAGCAAGCTGATGGTCGGCTTCACCGGCCGCCCGTGGTTCGAGAACCAGCACGGCAACGGCGCCAGCTACAGCGACCTGGCGAACCACCAGTCGACCTGGGAGAGCAACCCCTCGCTGGCCCGCGACGGGCTGCGTGGCGTGATCACCGACTACTCGGGCGGCGAACGCGGCGATCGGCTCGACCCGGCGCAGCTGCAGGCCGAGGCGTCGGCCTTCGTCGGCGACCTCGACCTCGTGTTCCCGGGCAGCGCCGCCACGGTGCGGCGGGGCGCCGGCGGCGGCATCGTCGCGCACCTCGAGAACTGGTCGAAGCTTCCGCTGTTCAAGGGCGCGTACACCAGCAACCAGCCGGGCTACTTCACCACTATCGAGGGCTTGTACGGCCGGCCGGCTGGCAACATCCACTTCGCCGGCGAGCACACCGATTCCTTCTACAGCTACCAGGGCTTCATGGAAGGCGCGCTGCTCTCCGGCGCGCGCGCCGCCGGCGAGGTGCTGCGCGGCCTGTAGCCGCCGCGAGGGCGGCCCCGTTTACAGCCACAGCCGCAGCAGCGCGAAGTCGTAGTTGCTGCCGCTGGCCTCGCCGCCGAGGATCGCGCGCACCGCGGGCACCCGCTCGTCGCTCTGCAGCACGAGGCCGCGCGCGCTGTCGCTGCGGGTGCCGGCGGCCACCGGGCGGATCGCGATGCCGCCGTCGGCGAACATCGGGTCGAGCGTGCCGCCGGGCAGCAGCCGCAGCGCGACGAAGTCGGCCGACGAGCTGTTGCCGCTGTAGGCCCAGCCGCCGAGCAGCAGCTTGCCGTCGGCCTGGCGCACGACCGCGGTGGCGTTGTCCCAGTTGGTGGCGCTCACCGCCACCGTCACCAGCCCGCCCTGGCCGAACATCGGGTCGAGGGTGCCGGCCTCGGTGATCTGCGCGGCGGCGAAGTCGTTGTAGATGCCGCCGGCCAGCACCGCGCGGCCGCCGGGTAGCAGCACCACTGCGCGTGCAGCGCCGATGTTGCGGCCGAAGAGGCCGACCATCCTGCCGCCGTTGCCGAAGCTGGCGTCGAGGCTGCCGTTGGCGGTGTAGCGCGCGGCGACGAAGTCGCCCTCGCCGCCGACGGCAAGGATGCGCTGCTCGCCACCGACCACCGGCAGCGCCAGTGCGTAGACGGTGTCGCTGGCGCTGTGGCTCTGCATCGGCGTCACCACCTTGCCGCCCTGGCCGAAGCCGGCGTCGAGCGTGCCTTCGGGTGTCAGCCGCACGATCGCGAAGTCCTGCCCGGTGGTGCTGGTGCCGCTGAGCGTGGTGCCGCCGACGACGATCTTGCCGTCGTTCTGGATCGCCACCGCGTGCGCACGGTCGGTGCCGTTGCCGGCGCCGATCGGCAGCACGAAGCGGCCGCCGTCGGCGAACGAGGGGTCGAGCGTGCCGTCGGCGCGGTAGCGCAGCACGAGGAAGTTGGCGTCGGTGCCGGTGCTGTCGGTCCAGCCGGCGACGACGATCCTGCCGTCGGCCTGCACCGCCACCGCGCGCGCGCTGTCGCCGCGGGTGCCCACCTGCGTGATCACCTTGCCGCCGTTGCCGAAGGCCGGGTCGAGCCCGCCGTCGCGCAGGTGGCGCGTCAGCGCGATCACGGTGCCGGCGCTGATCGCTGTGGTGCCGGCGGTGATCACCTTGCCGTCACTTTGCACTGCCACCGCGTGGGCGTAGTCCTCGCTGTTGGCCACCGGGGTGATCTGGGTGCCGCCGCCGAACGAGGTGTCGGTGCTGCCCGGGGTGCCACGCACGGTGACGGTGACTGCCTGCTGTGCGGTGACGGTGTCGGGGCCGAAGGCGGCGCTCGCGGTCAGCTGCGCGGTGGTGGGCAGCGAGTGCGGCGCGCCGGCCTGCGCGGCGATCGGGATCTCGGCCACGGTGGCGCCGGCGGGCAGCGTCACGGTGTTCGCGGAGACGCCGGCCGGCAAGCCGGTGAGCGTGAGCGTCAGGGCGCCGGTGTAACCGCGCAGCCGTTCGACTTCGACCCGCAACGTCGTCTGGCTGCCCTGAACCACCACCGCCTTGTCGGTGGCCAGCGATGCGCGCACGCCGGGTGCTGCGACGGCGATGAAGTCGCCCACCTGGCCGACATGAACCGGCGAGTTGCCGAAGGCGCCGCCCATCACGACGACACCGCCCTTCGGGTAGTGCCCGTCGCCGGTGACCACCGCCAGGTAGACGCCGGTGGCGGCATAGGCTCGAACGGCGAAGGGCGGCAGCGGCGTCGTCGGCGCCGGGCCGGGGAAGAAGGCCGGCAGCTGCGCCTCGGCAAAGTCCATCAGCTGGCGCGCCGACTCCTGCGGATCGAGCAATGTCAGCGCCGGGGCCGCTGCCTGCGCGGCGAGCAGGCGCTTGCGGCCTTCGGCACCGGCCGCCAGCGCCGCAGCGGCGGCTTCGGCGGTTGAGGCCGGGTTGGCCGCCGGGCCGGAGGGGGAAGTCTCTCCGCCGCCGCAGGCGGCCAGCAGGGTGATCAGCAATGCGCTGGCGGTCCAGCGCCACAAGGCCGGGTGCATCGGGGGCGTCCTCTCGGGTTTCTCTCGGATGCCGGCACTCTAGGAGTCGCCCTCCGTGGAGGCATCGCCCGAACGGGCCAGCGGCGGCCGGCGCGACGGGCCATCACCGGCCGCGGGTGGCGCCGAAGAGACGTTTCACGACCTTTGCCGCCACGCCGACGACTTTCCTGCCGCGGTGCCCGGCCCATTGGCCCCACCATCGACATACCCCCGAGGGGCATCACCAGGAGCAGTTCCCATGGCCACCAACCCCACCACCCACACCGGCGACACCTCGCAGCTGGTGCAGCCCACCGGCACGATGCCGGTCGACGCGATCATCGTCGGATCGAAATGGGGCGCCGGCGGCGCCGGCACCAGCGCGCAGGTGACCTTCTCGTTCCCGAGCGCGGTCGGGCAGTTCGACGCCCGCCCGGGCGTTCCCGGCAACTACCACCCGGACGAGCCGACGCAGGGCGGCGCCTCGAAGTACCTGCAGGGCTTCAGCGGCTTCGGCGACGCCGAGAAGCAGGCCTCGCGCGAGGTGCTGGCGTCGTGGGCGGTGGTGGCCAACATCACCTTCACCGAGGTGCCGGTAAGCGGGGTCGACGCCGGTGCGCTGCGTTTTGCCTACTCGTCGCCTGCCGGGCTCGGCGCCACCACCTATGGCGTCTCGGGCTTTCCGCAGGACCTGGCGGCCGCCGGCGACACCTGGATGAATTCCGGCTACAGCTTCCCCGAGGGCTGGGCCGCGGGCACGCAGAACTTCCTGACGCTGCTGCACGAGGTGGGCCATGCGATCGGCCTCAAGCACCCGCACGACACCGGCATGGACGGCACTGCCGGCTGGCCATCGACCCCGGCGGTGCTGCCGAAGACCGGCGACGACACGCTGAACGAGTACTCCACCCAGAACCTGGTGATGGCCTACAACGACGTCCCCGGGCTGGGGTCGCCGGTGCAGGCCGACTTCGCGCCGACGACGCCGATGCGGATCGACATCACCGCCATCCAGTACCTGTACGGCGCGAACATGGCGTTCAACGCCGGCGACACCGTCTACACCTTCGTCTCGACCGAGCGCTACAACCAGACGCTGTGGGACGGCGGCGGCACCGACACCATCCGCGTCGACGGCAGCGCCGCGGCGCTGATCAGCCTGCTGCCCGGCACCTGGAGCCGGCTCGGCATGCCGATCACCTACTCCGAGCGCAACGGCGACCTCACGGTCGCCAGGCCACGCCCCGACCTCACCGACCCGCGCACCGTGTTCATCTACGACACGGTGACGATCGAAAACGCCGTCGGCGGTGGCGGCAACGACCTGCTGGTGGGCAACGCGGTGGCGAACCGGCTGCAAGGCGGCGGCGGCGACGACGAGATCGACGGCGGTGCCGGCATCGACACCGCCGTCTATGCCGCCGCGCGCGCCGGCTACACGGTGGCCAAGAGCGGTGCCGGCTGGCGCGTGAGCAGCGCCAGCGAAGGCAGCGACGCGATGATCAACGTCGAGCGGCTGCTGTTCGCCGATGGCGGGCTCGCGATCGACACCGGCGGCGACGGTCACGGTGCGCAGATCGCGCAGATCCTGCGCGCGTGCTTCGGCTCGGCCTTCGTGCAGAACCCGGCGGTGGTCGGCATCGGCCTCACGCTGCTCGACGGCGGCATGCCGTACGCGACGCTGGTGCAGGCGGCGATCGGGCTGCCGCAGTTCGAGCAACTCGCCGGGTCGCGGTCCCACAGCGATGTTGCGCGCTTTCTCTACCGCAACATCGTCGGCGCCGACCCGGATGCGGCGATGCTGCAGGCACTCGTCGGCGCGCTCGACGGCGGTGTGTTCACGCAGGCGACGCTGGCCGTCGCCGCCTGCCAGATCGGCATCAACACCGGCAGCGCGGAGCTGGTGGGCATCGCCGACACCGGGCTCGCGTTCGTGCTGCCGGGCTGACGCGGGTGCCGCACGCGGCGCGCGGCATCGCCGAGCCCGCACCGCGTGCGGCGGTGCCCATCGTTGACGCCGCACAACCCCTGCAAGGGCGCACCGTGGTATGCACGCCGCAACGCAGCGAGCATGCGATGAGCATCGTCACCGTCTGGGCGCCCAGGAACGATCCGACGCTGGGGTCCTGGATTCCGAATCCGGCTACCGGGTGGAGCCACCTCGTCTACTTCGACGACTTCCAGGATCTGCTGGCCAAGCTGCAGTCGCGCGACGTCGGAGGCCACGTCGACATTCTGGGCATCGTCGCGCATGGCCAGCCGGGCTCGGTGAACCTGGGCGGCGAGCTGAGCGTCGAGACGATCGGCGCCTGGACCGACCGGCTCGGGGTGCTGCAGCGTGTGCTTGCGCCCGAGGCCTGCCTGGCCTTTTACTCGTGCGTCGCCGGGGTCGGCGAGCCGGGCAGCAAGCTGCTGCGGACGCTGTCGAAGCTGCTGCCCGGGCGCTGGATCATCGGCTTCACGGTCTGGGGCGTCGGCAGCACCATCGTCGGCGCGCCCGGGGTGATGTCGTACAGCGTCAGCGGCAGCACCGGTGCGCCGCAGGGCCGGCTCGATCCGTCGATCCCCCACACCAAGATCGCTCGCGACGGCGAGATCGTGCGCTGGCCTGCCGGCGAAGGGCCCTGAGAGGGTGCCTCCCGAACGAACGTGCGGGCACGTTGATTCGGGAAACAACTCAAGTTGATCCGGCTTTGCCGGGCAACTTGAACCCCCGCGGGGGGCGGGTTGGGCGCAGCCCGGCCCTGGGGGCGTTCCGAGCGGCATCAGAGTTTCACCATCACGTGCCGAGGCACCGTGTAGTCCTCGAGCGCGTAGCCGGAGAGGTCCTTGCCGTAGCCGCTGCTCTTCAGCCCGCCGTGCGGCATCTCGTTGACGAGCATGAAGTGGGTGTTGATCCAGGTGCAGCCGTACTGCAGCTTCTTGGCCACCCGCATCGCGCGGCCGACATCCTGGGTCCACACCGACGACGCGAGGCCGTAGTCGCTGTCGTTGGCCCACGCGATGGCCTGTTCGGTGTCGCCGAAGCGGGTGACGCTGACCACCGGGCCGAAGACCTCGCGGCGGACGATCTCGTCGTCCTGCCGCGCGCCGGCGATCACCGTCGGCTCGTAGAAGAAGCCGGCGCCGGCGCGCACCTTGCCGCCGGTGGTGACTTCCATATGGCCGGTGAGCTGCGCCCGCTCGACGAAGCTGGCGACGCGGTTGCGCTGGCGCTCGCTGATCAGCGGGCCGATCTCGACCCCTTCCTCGTCCTGCAGCCCGGCCCTGATGCCCTTGACCGCGCTCGACAGGTCGGCCACCAGCTTGTCGTGGATCTTGGCGCCGGCGTAGACGCGGCAGGCGGCGGTGCAGTCCTGCCCGGCGTTGTAGTAGCCGAAGGTGCGCAACCCCTCGACCACCGCGCCGAGGTCGGCGTCGTCGAAGACGATCACCGGCGCCTTGCCGCCCAGCTCGAGGTGGGTGCGCTTCAGCGTGGCGCTCGCCGCCTGCAGGATCTTGCGGCCGGTGGCGACGTCGCCGGTGAGGCTGACCATCGCCACTTTCGGGTGCTCGACCAGCGGCTGGCCGACGGTGCCGCCGCGGCCGACGACGACGTTGATCACGCCCTTCGGGAAGATCTCGGCCGCCACCTGCGCCAGCAGCAGCGTCGACAGCGGCGTCTGCTCGCTCGGCTTCAGCACCACGGTGTTGCCGGCGGCGAGCGCCGGGGCGGTCTTCCACGCCGCCATCATCAGCGGGTAGTTCCAGGGCGCGATCGAGCCGACGACGCCGACCGGGTCGCGCCGGATCAGGCTCGTGTGGCCAGCCAGGTACTCGCCCGCCAGCGGCCCGGTCATGTGGCGCACCGCGCCGGCGAAGAAGCGGTAGCAGTCGGCCACCGCCGGGATCTCGTCGCCGAGGGCACGCGGATAGGGCTTGCCGCAGTTCAGCGACTCGAGCCGCGCGAACTGCTCGGCACGCGCCTCGATGGTGTCAGCCAGCTTCAGCAGCAGGCGCGATCGTTCCATCGGCGTCGTCTCGCTCCAGGCGTCGAAGGCGCGGTGCGCCGCCGACACCGCCTTGGCCACCTGTTCGGGCGAGGCTTCGGGCAGCGCCAGCAGCAGCTCGCCGGTGGACGGGTTCAGCACCTTCTCGCTCTCGCCATCGCCGGCGACGAACTGGCCGTCGATCAGCATCTCGGTGGGCAGCGGTGTGGTCATGGAATCCTCCTTCAACGGGTGCCCGGTTCGTCCGAGCGGGTGAGCGTGTAGGCGAGCAGGATCGGCACGAAAGTGAGCGCGATGATCACCACCGCGACGACGTTGGTCACCGGCCGCTGGCGCGGGCGGATCAGTTCCTGCAGCATCCAGATCGGCAGCGTGCTCTGCTGCCCGGCGGTGAAGGTGGTGACGATCACCTCGTCGAAGCTGAGCGCAAACGCCAGCAGCGCCCCCGCCAGCAGCGCCGAGCCGAGCTGCGGCAGCACGACGTAGCGAAGCGTCTGAAAGCCGTCGGCGCCGAGGTCCATGCTGGCCTCGACGAGGTTCGGGTTCAGCCGCCGCAGCCGCGCCACCGCGTTGTTGAACACCACCACCACGCAGAAGGTGGCGTGGCCGATGACGATGGTCCAGAACGAGAACGGGATCTCGAGCGTGTGGAAGGCCGAACGCAGCGCGATGCCAGTGACGATGCCGGGCAGCGCGATCGGCAGGATGAAGAGCAGCGAGATCGCGTCGCGCCCGAAGAACTTCGCCCGCGCCAGCGCCGCCGCCGCCAGCGTGCCGAGCACGAGCGCGATCGCGGTTGACCAGGCGGCGACGCGGAAGCTCAGGCCGATCGCGGCCCAGACATCGTCGCGCTCCCAGGCGACGCCGAACCACTGCGTGGTAAGCGCCGGGGGCGGAAACACATAACTCTTGTCCTCAGCGGAGAAGGCGTACAGCACGATCAGCGCCAGCGGGATGTGCAGGAAGGCGATCACGGCCCAGGCGGAGGCCTGGAGCAGTCGGGACGAGCGGGGGGCTTGGCTGCTCAAGGCCTTCCCCCGGGAGGTTGGTGCGCAGCCGCTGCGCGGTGGCCGGCCGCCGGCCCGGAGGCTGGCCCTCGCTGCGCTCGGGTGCCCTGCGATGCTCGCGCTCCTGGCCCGCGGCCCAACTCTCTTCGCTCGCTGCGCTCGCTTCGTTCGGACAGACGGCCGCGAGTCAGATGACGTGGCGCGCGGGTACGCGCGCGGCCAGGAGCACTCCGCTTCTCGGCGGCGCCAACGGGCCGCCGGCCGGCCACCCCGCAGCGGCTCGGCAACGAAGGTTGCGCGTCTCCAGTGGGCAGCGAGCGGTGGGACTCGCGGCGGGCGGTACCCGGCGGCGGCAACCTATGGGGCGCCGAGCAGCGCAGGGCCAGGGCCGGCGCGTGTATTCCGCGCGCTTCGTGATCTGACTCACCGCATCTGTCCGAGCGCAGCGAACGAAGTGAGCGCAGCGAGTTATGCGGTGCGGCCCTGGACCGAGCAGCGCAGGGAAGTCGGCGCGCAGCGCCGACCGCCCCATCGGGCGCCGCTGCCGGGTACCGCCTGCCGCGATGCGCCGAGGCTGCTTGTGCAGAACCTTCACAGCGCATCGAACGCCCCCCTCCGCTTGGCCAGCCAGAGGTAGATGCCGATGACGACGATCGGCACCAGCGAGAACGCCGCCGCGAACGGCAGGTTGCCGGCCACGCCCTGCTGGCGGTAGACCACCTGGCCGATGTAGAGCGTGGAGTCCCCGATGACCTGCGGGATGATGTAGTCGCCCAGCGTCAGCGAGAAGGTGAAGATCGACCCGGCGGCGACACCCGGCATCGCCAGCGGCAGGATGACGCGGCGGAAGGTGGTGGCGGGGCCGGCGCCGAGGTCGGCCGAGGCCTCGATGGTGGAGGCCGGGATGCGCTCGATCGCCGCCATCACCGGCAGGATCATGAACGGCAGCCACATGTAGACGAAGACGACGAAGGTGCCGATGGTCGAGAAGCTGAGCGAAGGCCCGCCGACCGCCGGCAGTGCCAGCAGCGCTTGCAGCAGCCACTCGGTGCCGGTGTGCGAAGCCAGCCACGAGATCGCACCTTCCTTCGCGAGCAGCAGCTTCCACGCGTACAGCCGCACCAGATAGCTGCTCCACAGCGGCAGCATCACTGCGATGTAGAAGGCGGCCTTGGTGGCGCCTCGCGCGTGGCGTGCCATCACGTAGGCGACGGGGAACGCGAGCACCGTGCAGGCCAGCGTCACCGACACCGCCATCACGATCGTGCGGCGCGCGGCGTCGAGGTTGGCGGCCTCGAACAGCGCGATGAAGTTGACGATGCCGACCTCGCGCACCACCTGGCCGGTGAAGTCGTCGAGCCGGAAGAAGGCGTTGGCGAGCAGCGCGAACAGCGCGCCGAGGTAGATGACGCCGAACCACAGCAGCGGCGGCCCGAGCAGCGCCAGCAGCAGCAGCCCGCGGCGCGTGTACAGCAGGTCCGAGACGCGGCGCAGCGGGCCGCGCGGCGGCACCGGCCAGGCGACGGCAGCCGTCGTGTTCACCCTTCGCTCCCGGCGCGCAAGGCGTGAACGGCGCGATCGTCCCAGTGCAGCGACACCGCCTGGCCGGGCTCGGGCGCCGCCGCACCCGGGCGCGCCGGCAGGTCGGCCTGCAGCAGCGCGCCGGCGGCCGCGACCTTGACGCGTGTGAAGGCGCCGAAGTACTGCACCTCGGCCACCGTGCCCGAAGCGCGCGCGCCGCCGGCGGCGGCCGCGCCGCTCAGCGTGATGCGCTCGGGCCGCAGCATCGCCGCCGCGTGGCCGGTGAGCGCCCGTGCGGTGTCGCCCTCGAGCACGTTCGCGGCGCCGACGAAGTGGGCGACGAAACGCGTCGCCGGCGTGTCGTAGACCTCGCGCGGCGTGCCCACCTGCTCGAGCCGCCCGGCGTTGAAGACGCCGATGCGGTCGCTCATCGACAGCGCCTCGTGCTGGTCGTGGGTGATGAAGAGGAAGGTGATGCCGAGCCGGCGCTGCAGCGCCTTCAGCTCGCTCTGCATCTGCTCGCGCAGCTTGAGGTCGAGCGCGCCGAGCGGCTCGTCGAGCAGCAGCACCTGCGGCTCCGCGACCAGCGCGCGCGCCAGCGCCACGCGCTGCCGCTGCCCGCCCGAAAGCTCCGACGGCCGGCGCGTGCCTGCAGCCGGCAGCTGCACCAGCGCCAGCAGCTCGTCGGCGCGGCGCTCGCGCTCGGCGCGCGGCAGCTTGCGCACCATCAGCGGGTAGGCGACGTTGTCGCGCACGCTCATGTGCGGGAAGAGCGCGTAGTCCTGGAACACGGTGTTCACCGGCCGCGCGTAGGGCGGCAGCCGCGTCACGTCCTGCCCGCCGATCAGGATGCGCCCGGCGCTCGGCAGCGTGAAGCCGCCGATCATCCGCAGGCAGGTCGTCTTGCCCGATCCCGAAGGCCCGAGCAGCGTGAAGAACTCGCCGGCGTCGATCGTCAGGTCGACGCCGGCCACCGCGCGCACGGCCGTGGCGCCGCTGCCGAAGACGCACTCGACGCCTTCGAGCTGCACTGCAGCAGTCATGGAGCTGCGGCGATGCGAAGCGAGCCGCTACCCCAAGCGGCCGCGGCGGATCCGGCTCCGCCGGTCCGCGCACGGCGCCCCCCGGGGGGGGAGGCGGCCGTCAGGCCGCTTCGGGGGGGAGCCCATCACCTGCCGCCGAGCACCGCGATGTAGTCCGACGCCCACTTGTGGTACGGCACGCAGGCGTTGTTCTGGCTCTTGCACTGCGTCACCGGGGTGCGCCAGAAGCTGATCTTCTCGAAGTCGTTGTAGCCCTGGCGCGCGCAGCCTTCGTCGCCGAGCAGCTTGTTGCCCTTGCAGGCCGCCGGCACCGCCGGCACCGAGCCGAACCAGGCCGAGAGGTCGCCCTGCAGCTTCGGGTTCAGCGAATGCTCGAGCCACATGTACGCGCAGTTCGGGTGTTTGGCTTCGACGTGCATCATCGTGCTGTCGGCCCAGCCGGTGGCACCCTCGGCCGGCACCACGGTGGCCACCGGCGCCTTCTTGCTCTTCAGGATGTTGGCCTGGAACTGCCAGCTGCCCGACGCCACCACACCTTCGTTGGTGAAGTCGTCGATCTGCACGAAGGCGTCGTGCCAGTACTTGCCGACCAGCTTGCGCTGGCCGCGCAGCAGCTCGAGCGCGGCCTTGTACTGCGCTTCGTTCAGCTCGTACGGGTCCTTGATGCCGAGGCCCGGGTTCTTCTTCATCAGGTACAGCGCCGCATCGGCGATGTAGATCGGGCCGTCGAAGGCCTGCACACGGCCCTTGTTGCTCTTGCCGTCGGGCAGCGTGGTCTCTTCGAACACCACGCTCCAGCTGGTGGGCGGCTTGCCGGCGAAGACCTTGGTGTTGTACATCAGCACGTTCCAGCCCCACTGGTACGGCACGCCGTAGTGTGTGTTGCCCTCGTAGTGCCAGGGTGCCTTCTGCAGCCGCGGGTCGATGTTCTTGTAGCTCGGGATCAGGTTGACGTTGATCGGCTGCACCTTCTTGCCGCGGATCAGCCTCGTGCTCGCGTCGCCGCTGGCGGTGACGAGGTCGAAGCCGCCCTCGTTCATCAGCGCCACCATCTCGTCGCTGGTGCCGGCGGTCTTGACGTTGACCTTGCAGCCGGACTTCTTCTCGAAGTCGGTCACCCAGTCGAAGTTCTTGTCGGTGGCACCACGTTCGATGTAGCCCGGCCAGGCGACGATATCGACCTGGCCTTCGCCCTTGCCGAGCTTCTGCAGCGGCGCCTTCTGCGCCAGCGAGGCGGTATGGGCCGCCAGCACGGCGGCGGCGGCGGCGACGACGAGCAACTTGCTTCGGGACATGCGAAAGCCCTCCTGGTGGCTCAAACGGTGGCGCACGATAGGCGGCCCGCCCCGGGGCGAGAAATTCAATCGATCGGCCGCAAGCTATCTCGGCGCGAGATATCCGGGTTTCTACGCGGGGGCGTCGCCCAGCGCCTTGAGGTGCCGGGCGCAGAAGGCGTCGGTGCCGTCGATCCAGCGCTGAAGCCAGGGCGGCGGCACCTCACCGCCGGCGAGCCGCCAGCGGCGGCGCGCCTCGCGCGTGATGGAGCGCAGCTGCCACACCGCCTCGTGGCCGATCAGCGCCAGCTCGGCGGTGAACTCGGGGTCGGCGGCGTCGGGGCCGAGCATCGCCAGCTGCGGCGGCGACGCCCCTGCGCCGGCGATCACCCGCAGCAGCTGGTCGCGATGGTCGAGCACCGCCGCCAGCGCCTCGGCTCGCGCCGGCGTCAACGGCTCCGGCGGTTGCGCCGGGAAGGCCAGCAGCAGGCGGTTCACGTCGGCCAGCAGTGCCAGTGGCTCCTCGGCGAGCGGCGACCGCCAAGGCTCGCGCACCGCCAGCAGCAGCGGCATCACGCGGTTGACGAGCGCGGCGTCGAAGCGGTGCCGGTTCATCTTCAGCACGAACGAAAGCTGCAGCACCGGCGCCGGGTGGTGAGGGCCGAACATCGCCGTCACCACCTCGGCCAGGCCGAGCACCCGCCCCCAGGGGCTGATCGCGCTGCCGCTGCGCTGGCGCGGATAACCGGAGCCGTCGATCGCCTCATGGTGCTCGAGCACCGCGGCGAGCACCTCGCGCGGGTAGTCGTTGGGGTAGCGGTCGAGCACCATCGCCGACACCAGCGGGTGGGTGTAGAGCTGGCGCCTCTCGTCGCGGCCCAGCTCGACTTCGGGTTGCAGCAGCACCGGGTCGAGGTGCAGCATGCCGAGGTCGTGCACCAGCCCGGCGGCCGCGAGCAGCCGCACGTCGTAGCGGCTGGCGCCATGCCGGGAGCCGATCCACGCGGCGGCCAGTGCGGCTCGCAGCGAGTGTTGCCACAGCGCAGGCTGGGTCTCTCGCATCAGCGCCAATTGGAACGCCACCGCGTGCGGCAGCGGAACCAGCCGCAGCTCTTCGAGCAGCAGCGCACGGGGTGCCGGCTCGGCCAGCATGGCGGCGAAAAACGGGTGTTCGGCGGCGAGTTGCAGCACGCCGTCGACCACCGCCTGGCCGGTCACCGGTGGCTCGCTGCTCAGGCACTCGGCCAGCGGCACCTTCGGCCGGTGGTTCGTCAGCTTCTCGTAGAGGCGGGCGTCGACGACGACACCTTTGTCGATGATCTTCAGCCCCTGCGTGTTGTAGATCGCGGCGCTGACCACCACCGGCCGCTTGTCGCCGAACTGCGTGACGGCACGCGCGAAGTGGGCAGGGTCGGGCGCGGCGGCGTCGGGGGGCAGCGCGGCGTCGGGCATGGCAGCGATTCTGTCCGCGCCGCCCCCCGCGAAGCTGACGCGTGGCTGGGCGGCCGCGATCAGATCGCCAGCGGGTCGACGTCCACCGCCCAGCGCAGCAGCCCCTTGAGCGACTCCTTGTGCGAGCTGCGCAGCCCGTGCAGCCGCGGCAGCCAGTCGGCGAGGAAACGCTGCAACGCCGGGCGCGACGCCGACTCGGCGAGCATCTGCAGCCGCTCGACCCCGGCCACCCGGGCCACCGCCGGCGGAACCGGCGCGTACAGCGTCACCGCGGCAGCGTGTCCGGTTTGTGCCGCCTCGTCGCGGGCGGCCTGCAGGAAGGCCTCGGCCGCGGCGGCGCTGCGGGCCTCGGCGCGCAGCAGCGCCAGGTGCGTGAACGGCGGCAAGCCGGCGCGCCGGCGCTCGTCGAGCTGCGCGGCGGCAAAACGCTCGAAGTCGTTCGCCGCCAGCGCCGCGAACAGCGCGTGGCGGGGCTGCGCGGTCTGGATCCACATCTCGGCGTGCTCGGCATGCTCGGCGTCGCGGCCGGCGCGGCCCGCGGCCTGCATCAGCAGCGCGAACAGCCGCTCCGGCGCGCGGAAGTCGCTGGAGAACAGTGCGCCGTCGGGGTTGATCGCCGCCACCAGCGTGACGCGGCGGAAATCGTGCCCCTTGGTCACCATCTGCGTGCCGACCAGCACGTCCACCTCGCCGGCGTGCACCGCCGCCAGCCGCGCCTGCAGCTCGCCCCTGGCTCGCGTGGTGTCGGCATCGATGCGGCCGATGCGCGCGCCGGGAAGCGCCTCGGCGATCTGGTGCTCGAGCTTCTCGGTGCCGCGGCCGATCGGCGCGATGTCGAGGTTGCCGCAGGTCGGGCAGGCGCGCGGCACCGCCTCGGTGAAGCCGCAGTGGTGGCAGCGCAGCGTGCGGTCGCCAAGGTGGAACACCCGCCAGGCGCTGCAGTGCGGGCAGCCGCTTTTCCAGTCGCAGACGCCGCAGTGAAGCACCGGCGCCCAGCCGCGGCGGTTCAGCAGCAGCAGGCTCTGTTCGCCGCGGGCAATGCGTTGCTGCAGCGCTTCGAGCAGTGGCGGGGCCAGCGCCGGCGGCGGCTGGCCACTGGCGCGCGGCAGCGCGGTGATGTCGACGAACCGCACCCGCGGCATGCGCGCCTGCGCGACCCGCTCGGCCATCGTCACGCGGCGGTAGCGGCCGTCGATCGCGCGCTGCCAGCTCTCGAGCGACGGCGTCGCCGAGCCCAGGATCACCGGCACCTTCTCGAGGTGCGCGCGGTAGACCGCGAGGTCGCGCGCCGAGTAGCGTGCGCCTTCCTGCTGCTTGTACGAGGGGTCGTGCTCCTCGTCGACGACGACGAGGCCCAGCCGCGGCAGCGACGCAAACACCGCCAGCCGCGTGCCGAGCACGAGGTCGGCGCGGCCGACATGCGCCAGCATCCAGTGGCGCAGCCGTTCGGCCGGGGTCAGCGCGCTGTGCAGCGAGACCAGCGCGCGGCCCGGGAATCGTGCCGAGAAACGAGCCTCGAGTTGCGGCGTGAGGTTGATCTCCGGCACCAGCACCAACACCTGGCGGCCGAGTTGCAGGGTGCGCTCCGCGGCGCGCAGGTAGACCTCGGTCTTGCCGCTGCCGGTGACGCCGTGCAGCAGCACCGGCGTCGTGCCGGCTTCGGCCAGGGCCAGCAGGGCCGCCTCCTGGGCCGCGGTCAGCGGCTGCCCGGCGGCGGCCTCCGGGACCGCCGCTGGCGGGGTCGACTGCTTCATCAGCTTCGCGATGCGGCGCTGAACCTGGGCATCGGTCAGCCGCCGCAGCTCGGGCGGCAGCACCGCCAGCGCCAGCTCGCCGACGCCGCGCTGGTAGTAGGCCGCGGCGAAGTCGACCAGGTCCAGCCAGCGTGGTGCCAGCGGCGGCAGGCCTTCGAGGACCTCGGCCACCGTTCGCAGCTGGCCGGGCTCGGCCCGCCGGTCGCCCGGGCGCGACCAGACGATCCCCGCCACCTCGCGCTGGCCGAGTGGCACGCGGACGAAGCTGCCCGCGGGCAACACCTCGCCGCAGGCGTAGTCGAGCAGCGCCCCGAGCGCGGCGTGTTGCGGCGTCTCCACCGCCACCGGCAGCACATGGGGTTCAGCCGACGCCAACTTGTGCACGGATTCGAAACCCCGATTGAGGCATCGGCCCTAAGCGCCTGATTTGAAACGGGTTTTCGATCTGTCCACCCATCCTGTGGATATCTATGTGGGGAAGATGCGCCAAGCCGCGCCAAGTGCTTGATTTTGCGTGCCAGGGGTCCCGTTGCCTGCTTTCGAAGCAGCGCAGACAACGCAATCAAATCAATAACTTAGACACACCTAGGGGAACCCCGGAGGGCGCCGATCGGGGCTTTGCTGCGGAGCCTCTCGCAAGCTCCTTTTTTGGGGATAAGTCAAGCGTTCACAGGGGCGCGCAAGCCTTGCGGGGCTCATCGAGAGGGGCTGTGGCGGGCGCTTCGCCTCTCGGTCGTGCGATGCCTGAGTGCTCACTCTCGCGGCGGGCGGCACGTCCCGTTGTGGCCTCGACACGACAGTTGCTTACAAACTTCCGGCCGCTGTCTTCGTTCGACGCGTTGCCCGCTGCCCCAGCGAGTGACGGTGCACCGCATCGACCAAGGCCGCCACCTGCTCCGGCGGCGTGTGCTGGCTGATGCCGTGGCCGAGGTTGAAGACATGGCCGTCCCAGCCGCCGTCGGCGCGCTGCGGGGGACCGAAGCTGTCGAGCACCGCCACCGCCTCGCGCGCCACCACCTGTGGCGGCGCGAACAGCACCGCGGGGTCGAGGTTGCCCTGCAGCGCGACGCGGCCGCCGGCGCGTTCGCGCGCCGCACCGAGGTTCACCGTCCAGTCGAGCCCGACGACATCGGCCCCGCAGCCGGCGATCTCATCGAGCCACAGCCCGCCACCCTTCGTGAACACGACCACCGGCACGCGCCGGCCCTCGGCTTCGCGCTTCAATCCACCGACGACACGACGCGTGTAGTCGAGGCTGAAGCGCTGGAAAGCGCCGTCGGCGAGCACGCCTCCCCAGGAATCGAAAACCATCAGCGCCTGCGCGCCGGCATCGACCTGCGCATTGAGGTAGGCGGTCACGGCGTCGGCATTGACCGCCAGGATGCGGTGCAGCAGGTCGGGGCGCGCATAGAGCATCGCCTTGACGTGGCGGTAGTCGTCGGAGCCGGCACCCTCCACCATGTAGCAGGCCAGCGTCCAAGGGCTGCCCGAGAAGCCGATCAGCGGCACGCGGCCGCCGCGGCGGCCGGCCGCGTCGCGGGTGACGAGCGCACGGCGGATCGACGCCACCGCGTCGAACACGTAACGCAGCCGCTCGAGGTCGGGAACGCGCAGCGCCGCCACCGCGGCCTCGTCGCGCACCGGTTGCGCGAAGCGCGGGCCCTCGCCTTCGGCGAAGGACAGTCCGAGCCCCATCGCGTCGGGCACGGTGAGGATGTCGGAGAACAGGATCGCGGCGTCGAGCGCGTAGCGGTCGAGTGGCTGCAGCGTCACCTCGGTCGCGAAGCCGGGGTCGGTGGCCAGCCCCATGAAGCTGCCGGCACGCTGCCGAGTCGCCCGGTATTCGGGCAGGTAGCGGCCGGCCTGCCGCATCAGCCAGACCGGCGTGTACGGCGTTTCCTGCCGCAGGCAGGCCCGGAGGAAGACGTCGTTGTGCAGCAGCGGCTCGGACATGCACGCGATTATCGGGGGGCCGCCTTCGTGGCCGCCGCAACCCGCGTCGCCGTTGCCGGCGTGGCCGCGACGGTGGCCGCAGCGGGGGGCTGCAGCCGGGCGAGCAGCCGACCCCGTTGGGGTTCGGCCATCGCGACGACGGCGGAGAAGAGCGTCAGCGTGGTGTAGGCGGCGAGCGCGGCGGCGGCGAGTCGCAGGGTGTTCATGTGGGCTCCAGCGATCGGGGTGAGGGGTCAGCGCGCCGAGGCGACCAGCGTCGCTTGCGACGCAGCGGGTTCGGCCAGGCCGGCCACGGCACTCAGCAGCGCCATCGACGTGACGGCGGCCGCAATAGCGCAGAGCAGGCGGTGGAAGGTGGTGTGCAGCGTGTTCATCGAGGGCTCCTTCGGGGGTGCGGGCAGCGGTGTGGCGATGGCTGCACTGTCGGCGGTCACGCCGGTCCAGTCCTTTGGCGGCCTGAAGCAGGCTTGAAGCGTCCTGAATCCGCTTCGCCGCGCGACCGGCACCGGGCCGTCGAGCGGATGTTCCTCGGCGGGCGTCCGCTGCCCGTCGTCCGCACAAGGCGAGGTCGGCCGGCGCGGTGACGCCGAGGCGGCCGCAGGAAAGCGTCAGCCTGAGCGGCCGAGCCAGCGGTCGAAGGCCGCTTCGGGGTCGGCGTCGCGGGCCGCCTGCCACAGCCCCTCGGGCGGCAGGACCCGCGTGCCGGCGGGGCTTCCGGGCAGCCGCCGAGCCAGCAGCACCACCAGCTCGGCCAGCCGTTGCACACGCAGCGGCCGTTCGCGCTGCGGCACCATCCAGCGCAGCTGCGCCAGCCACAGCGCCGCCAGCCGCTGCAGCCAGGAGCCTCCGGCGGCGCTCTCGGCGTCGCGCGCCGCGCGCACGAACACCAGTTGCTCGAAGCCGAGCGCGGCGGTGGCCGCTTCGTCGAGGCTCGCCAGCCCGGCCTTCAGCGCCTGCGGCAGCAGCGCCGGCGCGTGCGGGACGACCACCACCAGCCGGCGCACGCCGCGTGTGTGCAGCCGCTGCGCCAGCGCGGCCAGCGCGGCCGGGTCGGGCTGAAGGAACTGCTCGTCGCGGCGGTTGGCCTGGCGCGCGCGTTCGAAGACCAGAAACGCCAGCTCGAAGCCGAGTGGTCCGTCGCCGCCTTCGAGTTCGGCCAGCGGCAGCGGCGTGAAGCCCCGCAGCGCTGACGCAAGCGGCCCGGTGACCACCGCGGCGACGCGACAGAAGCGCGACCCGGCAAGCGCCTCGGCCAGCAGCGCCGACCCGAGCGCGCCGCCGGCGCCGACCACCAGCGCCGTGTCGCGCACCGGTGCATCCCCGCCGGCGGATGTCTGCTGGGCGCCCCGGAGGGCCTGGGCCAATGGGTCCATCATCGGGGGCCGGCACGGTCTTGAGCCGTTATTGTCACGCCCCATCTGAGCGCCATGCCCGGCCGCATCGAGCAACCCGCAGGGCCGGGCGAGCCCGGCCCGCCCCGAGAGCCGGATCGACTCGAGAGCCCCCGACAAGGAGAACCCGACCGATGAGACTGCTGCGCACCTGGCTCCCGGCACTGGCCGCCCTGCTGGCCCTGACCGGTTGTGGCTACAACGACTTCCAGCGCCTCGACGAGCAGACCAAGTCGGCATGGTCGGAGGTGCTGAACCAGTACCAGCGCCGCGCCGACCTGATCCCGAACCTGGTGGCCACCGTCAAAGGCGAAGCGGGCTTCGAGCAGGAGACGCTGACCAAGGTGATCGAGGCGCGCGCGAAGGCGACCGCGATCCAGGCCACGCCCGAGCTCGTCAACAACCCCGAGGCCTTTGCGAAGTTCCAGGCCGCGCAGGGCGAACTCTCCGGCGCGCTGAGCCGGCTGCTGGTGGTGGCGGAGGCCTATCCGAATCTGAAGGCCAACCAGGGCTTCCAGGACCTGCGCGTGCAGCTCGAGGGCACCGAGAACCGCATCACCGTGGCCCGCAACCGATACATCAAGGCGGTGCAGGACTACAACGTGCTGACGCGCAGCTTCCCGACCAACCTGACGGCGATGGTCTTCGGCTACGCGGTGAAGCCCGGCTTCACGGTCGGCAACGAGGCCGCGATCAGCGCGCCGCCGACGGTGGACTTCGGCGCCAAGCCTGCCGCCCCCGCCGCGTCGAAGTGACCTCCATGCAGCCGCGCGCGCCGGTGCGCACGCGGGCAGCCTGGCTGGCCGCGGCGCTGGCGGGTGCGGCGCTGCTGCTCGCCGCGGCGCTGGCGCTGGCGCAGCAGCCGGTGCCGGCGCTGACGGCGCGCGTGATCGACCTCACCGCGACGCTGTCCGATGGCGAGCGCGGTGCGCTCGAGGCCAAGCTGGCCGCCTTCGAGGCCAGCGCCGGCACGCAAATCGTCGTGCTGATGGTCGCGACCACCGCGCCCGAGGACATCGCCGCCTACTCGCAGCGGGTCGCCGACAGCTGGAAGATCGGTCGCCGCGACATTGGCGACGGGTTGCTCGTCGTGGTGGCCAAGAACGACCGCCGCGTGCGCATCGAGGTCGCGAAGGCGCTCGAGGGCGCGGTGCCCGACCTCGCGGCGCGGCAGGTCATCGACAGCCGGATGCGCGAGCCGTTCCGTGCCGGTGACTACGCGCGCGGCCTCGACGCCGCCGTCGACGCGCTGATCGCGCGCATCCGCGGCGAGGCGCTGCCCGAGCCGGCGCCGCAGCCCGACGCCGACTTCGGCGACGAGCTGCCGTCTCTGCTCGAGCAGCTCGGAATCTTCTTCTTCGTCGCGGTGCCGATCGCCGCCACGCTGCTGACGCGGATGTTCGGACGGCGCTTCGGCTCGTTGCTCGCCGCCGGTGGCGCCGGTGCAGCGGTGTGGTGGTTCACCGCCAGCCTTCTCTTCGCGGTGCTGGCGGGGCTCGCGGCGCTGGTGGTGGTCGGGCTGCTGGGCATCGGTGCTGCCCGGCGCTCGTGGTCCGGACGCGGCGGGGGCTCCTGGCTGCCCGGCGGCGTGGACGGCGGCAGCTGGAGCAGCGGCGGCGACGGTGGCGGCTTCTCGTCGGGCGGCGGGGGCGATTTCGGCGGCGGTGGCGCCTCGGGGGACTGGTGATGAACAGGTGGCTGCGCATCCTGAGGCACCGCTGGCGCGACGAGACCGACAGCCGGCGCACGCTCGGCCGCGATGCGCTGCACCGCCTGGCCGAGCGCGTGCGCGCGAGCGAGGCCCGTCACAGCGGCGAGATCCGCGTCTGCGTCGAGGCGTCGCTGCCGCTGTCGTACCTGTGGCGGGGACTCTCGGCGCGCGACCGCGCGCTGACGCTGTTCGGCAAGCTGCGCGTCTGGGACACCGAGCGCAACAACGGCGTGCTTGTCTACCTGCTGCTGGCCGAGCACCGCATCGAGATCGTCGCCGACCGCGCGGTGGCGCGCTGCGCGCCGCAGGACCACTGGGACCGGCTGGTCGCCGACATGCGCACACAGTTCCGCGCCGGCCGCTTCGAGCAGGGTCTGGCCGAGGCGATCGACGCCGTCGACCGCCTGCTCGCCGAACACTTCCCGGCGGCACCGGGCGAGGCCAACCCGAACGAACTGACCGACGCCGTGCAACTGATGTGATCCGGTGAAGCCGGTCTCCTCGACAGTGGGGAGTTCTTGGCGGGCGTTCCCGGCGGCTGCGCGCCGACGCCCGCACCGGGCCCTATTTCGCGCTCTCGGGCCGCCGCCGCGCCCGCGGCTCGCCTAGAGTGCCGGCTGCACGCGCGATGAGCCTTCCGTCCCCGTCCCCGTTGCGAGCCGGCCTGGCTCGGCTGCTGATCGCGCTGGCGCCGGCGCTCGCGGTGCCGGCCGCCGTGCAGGCCCAGGTCGCGAGCCCAGCCGATGCGACGAAGACGGCGGTCACCCAGTACCGCATCGACGGTTGGCAGACCGAACAGGGCCTGCCGCTGAACACCGTGCAGTCGATGCTGCAGACCCGCGACGGCCATCTCTGGGTGGGCACGGGCGGCGGGCTGGCGCGCTTCGACGGCATCCGTTTCACGACCTTCGAATCGTCGCCGGTGACCGAACTCGCCTCCGGGCCGGTGTTCGGCTTCATGGAAGACGCCGAGGGTCGGCTGTGGATCGGCCACCGTCGCGGCGCGGCGCGTTTCCATCGCGGGCGCTTCGAGCCGGTGTTCGGCCCCGAGCAGACGGCCGGGCGCCGGGTGTGGGCCTTCGCGCAGGGCCGCGACGGCGCCGTCTGGGCGGCTACCGAGAACGGCCTCCTGCGCTGGCACGATGGCGCGACCAAGGTCTACCGCGAGGCCGACGGGCTGCCGACGCTGCGGCTGCGCACGCTGGCCTTCGACCGCGACGGCACGCTGTGGATCGGTACCAGCGGCGGCGGGCTGGTGGCGATGAGGTCCGGCGGCTTCGAGGTGCTGAACCCGGCCAGCGGCTTCCCGCACCTCGAGGTGCGACATGTGCTGGCCGACCCCGAAGGTGGCATCTGGGCGGCCACCGCCGGTGCCGGGCTCGTGCGCGTGAACGGCGGGCGGCAGCAGGTCTTCACGATCACCGACGGGCTGCCGACCAACCAGCTCACCGCGCTGGCGCGCGACCGCGCCGGCAACCTGTGGATCGGCACGTGGGGCGCCGGCGTCGTTCGCATGAACCCGCCGCGGCCACCCGAGCCCGGCGCACCGGCCTCGGAGGGTCGCGGCCCCCTCGGCGCAACACCTGGGATCGAACCCCGCTTCTCGACCCTGTCGTCGGCCACCGGGCTCGCTGGCGACCAGATCTGGTCGCTGCATGCCGACCGCGAAGGCAGCCTGTGGGTCGGCACCTGGCACGGCGGGCTCAGCCGGCTGAGCCACCGCGCCTTCGTCGTCTTCGGCAAGCCCGAAGGGCTCTCGGCCGACAACGTGCGCTCGGTGCTGCATGCACGCGACGGTGCCGCCTGGGTGGCCATGGCCGGCGGCGGCGTCAACCGCGTCGACGCACTCGGCATCACCCGCTTCGGGGCCAAGGAGGGGCTGCCCACCGACGAGGCCTCGGGCCTTTACGAAGACCACGACGGTGCGATCTGGGTCGCCACCTACACCGCAGGTGTCGCGTGGTTGAGCCAGGGCCGCATCGAGACCTACGGCCCCGCGCAGGGCCTGCCGAGCATCGACGTGCGCGTGCTTCACCGCGACCGCCGCGGCACGTTGTGGGCGGGAACGAGAGCGGGGCTGGCCCGGTTCGACGGCCGCGCCTTCCTTCCGGTTCGCGATGCCGGTGCACCGTCGGAAGGTGTCGGGGCCATCCTCGAGGCGCGAGACGGCACGTTGTGGTTCGGCACCGCCGGTCAGGGGCTCTACCGCTATCGCGACGGCGCCTTCACCGGGCTGACACGCAAGGACGGGCTGGCTTCGAACTGGATCCTCGCGCTGCACGAGGACGCCGCCGGCACGCTGTGGATCGGCACCAACGGCGAGGGGCTGAACCGCCTGCGCGACGGGCGCGTCACGACGATCGGCGTCGCCGACGGGCTGTGGGACGGCATGGCGCAGGTGATCATCGAAGACCGCCACGGCGACCTGTGGATGACCTGCAACCGCGGCTTCTACCGCGTTGCACGCGCCGAGCTCGACGCCTTCGCCGAAGGCCGCCTGAAGAGGGTCGACGCCACCGGCTACGGGCCCGGCGATGCGCTGCGGTCGACCACCTTCGCCGGCGGCGTGCAGCCGGCGGGCGCGATCGACGCCGACGGCCAGCTCTGGCTGCCGTCGTTCAAGGGGCTGGTGATCGTCGACCCGGCGCGGCTGCCGGGCTCGGGCGAGCCGCCGCCGGTGTTCGTCGAGGAGGTGGCGGTGGGCGGCAAGACGGTGCCGCCGGAGGCCGCGGTCGTGCTGCCGCCGGGCGCGGTGCCGCTGTCGATCCGCTACGCGGCAGCGACGCTGAACGACGCCGACCGCGTTCGCTTCCGCTACCGGCTCGAAGGGCTCGCGACCGATTGGGTCGAGGCCGCGAAGCGCCGTGAAGCCAGCTTCGAGGCGTTGCCGCATGGCCACTACCGCTTCCGCGTCGCCGCGACGGTGGACGGCAAGCGCTGGCAGGAGGCCCCGAGTGCGCTCGAGATCACCGTGCAGCCGCACTTCACGCAGACGCCGTGGTTCCTGGCGCTGGCCGGCGCGTGCCTGCTCGGCGGCGCGGCGGCGGCGATGCAGTGGCGCACCCATCAGCTGCGGCGCCGCCACGCCGAGATGGAGCGCCTGGTGGCGGCCAAGACCGAGGAGCTGCGGCTCGCCAACGAGCACCTGTCGCGGCTGTCGTTCGCCGATGCGCTGACCGGGTTGCCGAACCGCCGCCGCCTCGACGAGGTGCTCGACACCGAGTGGCGCCGCGCCGCGCGGGCGCAGACGCCGCTGGCGCTGGTGATCGCCGACATCGACGCCTTCAAGGCCTACAACGACACCCTCGGCCACCCGGCGGGGGACGCCTGCCTGGTGACGGTGGCCGAGGTCATCCGCCACACCGCCCACCGTGCGGGTGATTTCGCGGCGCGCTACGGTGGCGAGGAGTTCGTGGTGCTGATCGCCGGCGCAGACCATGCCGCGGCAATGGCTTTCGCCGAATTGCTGCGCCGCGCCTGCGAGGCCCGGGCGATTCCGCACCCAGCGTCGCCGCAGGGGCCGGTGGTGACGCTGAGCCTCGGCGTCGCTGCCTGCGTGCCGCAGGCCGGAGACTCGCCGGCGGCTCTGGTGGCCGGGGCCGACGCCGCGCTCTACCGCGCGAAGCAGGCTGGCCGCAACCGCGTGCGCTGACGCGAACGCCCCGCCCCGGGGGAACTCCGCCGGGGGCGTTGACCGAGGTCAATACGAGACGGTGCGGGAAGACGAGACTCGTTTCCGGTTGCCGATGCCGGCCAACGGAGGTCATCATCCGGCGCCACGGCGTCGCCAACCGGGCGCGCAAGGACTGAGAGGATCCTGACGAATGACGCTCCCCGCCGACAGCGCCGACGCCGCCCTGCCGCTGCGAACCTCCGCGCCGCAACGCACCCTGGTCACCCCCCGCTACCTCGAGCAGGTGTACTGGTGGGCCTATGTGCACCCGAAGGCGGTTCACGTGTTCGAGCGGGAATGGCTCGTCAACCTGATCCTGTTCGGCAACTACGGCCGGCTGCGCGATGCGGCGCTGGCGGCGCTCGGCGAGCCCCTCGCCGGCCGCACGCTGCAGGTGGCCTGCGTCTACGGCGACCTGACGCCGCGGCTGCGCAACCGCCTCGGCGCCGGCGCCCGGCTCGACGTGGTCGACATCCTGCCGATCCAGCTGCACAACCTGGCGCGAAAGCTCGGCGCCGACGAGCGTGTCGTGCTGCAGCGCGGCGACTCGTCGGCGCTGCCCGCGGCCGACGCCAGCTACGACCAGGTGCTGATGTTCTTCCTGCTGCACGAGCAGCCCGAGGCGGTTCGCCGGGCGACCCTCTCCGAGGCGCTGCGCGTGCTGAAGCCCGGCGGCCGGCTGGTGATCGTCGACTACCACCGGCCGGGGCCGCTGCACCCGCTGCGGCTGCTGATGACCGGCATCTTCCGCCGCCTCGAGCCGTACGCGATGGACCTCTGGCAGCACGAGGTCGCCGACTTCCTGCCCGAGGGCGTCGCGCTGCAATCGATCGTCAAGACCACCTTTTTCGGCGGCTTGTACCAGCACTTGGTGCTGACCCGATAGATGAAGCCCCCACGCTCCCTCCCGGTCGCTGCCCCCCGTGGGGCCTTGCCAGCGGACCGGCAGAGCCGGATCCGCGGCAATCCCTGGGCGGGGGGGCGCTTCGTGCACTGGCTGGCAACTGAATAAGGAACAAGGCGGGCCGCCATGGAACCCATCGAACGTTACGAAGCCGATGTCGCGATCGTCGGTGCCGGCGGTGCCGGCCTGCGCGCCGCGATCGCCGTCGCCGAGGCCAACCCGAGCCTGCGCATCGCGCTCGTCTCGAAGGTCTACCCGATGCGCAGCCACACCGTCGCCGCCGAGGGCGGCGCCGCGGCGGTGACGCAGGCGCACGACAGCCTCGACGCACATTTCCACGACACCGTGGCCGGCGGCGACTGGCTGTGCGAGCAGGACGTCGTCGACGACTTCGTCGCGCGCTCGCACGACGAGATGGTGCAGATCGAGCACTGGGGCTGCCCCTGGAGCCGCAAGCCCGACGGCCATGTCAACGTGCGCGCCTTCGGCGGCATGAAGATCGAGCGCACGTGGTTCGCCGCCGACAAGACCGGCTTCCACATGCTGCACACGCTGTTCCAGACCTCGATCAAGTACCCGTCGATCCGCCGCTTCGACGAACACTTCTGCGTCGACCTGGTGGTCGACGAGGACCGCGTGCGGGGTGTGGTGGCGATCGAGATCGCGACCGGCGCGTTCCGGCTGATCGAGGCCGGTGCGGTGATCATCGCCACCGGCGGCGCCGGCCGCGTCTTCCGCGAGAACACCAACGGCGGCATCGTCACCGGCGACGGCATGGCGCTCGCCTACCGCCACGGCGTGCCGCTGCGCGACATGGAGTTCGTGCAGTACCACCCCACCTGCATGCCGGGCACCGGGCTGCTGTTCACCGAGGCCTGCCGCGGCGAAGGCGGCTTCCTGCTCAACAAGGACGGCTACCGCTACCTGCAGGACTACGGCCTCGGCCCCGCCGAGCCGACGCCGCGCAACAAGGCGATGGAGCTCGGCCCGCGCGACCGGCTGAGCCAGGCCTACTGGCACGAGAAGCAGAAGGGCCGCACCGTCAGCGGCCCGCACGGCGAGGTGGTTCACCTCGACCTGCGCCACCTGGGCGAGAAGAAGCTGCGCGAGCGGCTGCCGCAGATCTACGAGCTGGCGGTCGAGTACCTGGGTGTCGACCCCGCGAAGGCACCGGTCCCGGTGCTGCCGGCGGTGCACTACACGATGGGCGGCATCCTCGCCGACGGCCGCACCGCGGCCCCGCTCGCGGGGCTGTATTCGGCGGGCGAGTGTTCGAGCGTCGGCATCCACGGCGCCAACCGGCTGGGCTCGAACTCGCTGACCGAGCTGCTGGTGTTCGGCAAGACCGCCGGCGTCGAGGCGGCGCGCCACGCGAAGGCGGCCGGGCGCGGCGGCGGCGCAAGGGTGGCCGCGCTCGCCGAGTCGGCACGCTCGCAGGCGCTCGAGCCGCTGCTGCGCAGCGGCGGCCGCGAACGCCTGGCGACGCTGCGCCGCGAGATGGCGCAGAGCATGGAAGAGGGCTGCGGCATCTACCGCACCGCACAGACGCTGCAGGCCACCTGCGACAAGCTCGCCGAGCTGAGGCAGCGCCACCACCGTGTGCAGCTCGACGACCGCTCGCGCGGCTGGAACACCGAGTGGCTGCTGGCGATCGAGCTCGGCTACCAGCTCGAGGTCGCGCAGGCGATGGCGCATTCGGCGCTCGAACGGCGCGAGTCGCGCGGCTCGCACCAGCGGCTGGACGGGCACACCGAGCGCGACGACGTCAACTTCCTGAAGCACTCGCTGGCGCACCGCCGTGGCGACGACGCGCCGCGAATCGACTACGGCCCGGTCAGGATCACGCGCTCGCCGCCGGGCACACGCGCCTACGGTGCCGCCGGCGAGGAGGCCGAGCGTCAGGCCAAGGAGAAGGCCCATGGCTGAGACCCAGGTGATCGAGATCCAGGTGCTGCGGTACCGCCCCGAGCAGGACGAGCAGCCGGTGTGGCAGAGCTACCTGGTGCCGTACACCGACGACATGTCGGTGCTGCAGGGGCTGCAGCACATCAAGGACGAGCTCGACGGCAGTTTGAGCTTCCGGTGGTCGTGCCGGATGGCGATCTGCGGCAGCTGCGGGATGATGGTCGACGGCAAGCCGCGCCTGTCGTGCCAGACCTTTCTTCGCGACCTCGCGCCAGGGCCGGTGCGGGTCGAGGCACTGGCGCACTTCCCGATCGAGCGCGACCTCGTCGTCGGCGTCGACGGCTTCATCGAGAAGCTCGAGAGCATCAAGCCCTACATCATCCCCAAACAGCCGCGGGCGATCGCCGAAGGCGAGTACCTGCAGACCCCGGCGCAGCTCGAGCAGTTCGAGCAGTACAGCTCCTGCATCAACTGCATGCTGTGTTATGCCGCGTGCCCGCAGTTCGGCCTCGACCCCGGTTTCACCGGGCCCGGCGTGCTGGCGCTGCTGCACCGCTACAACGCCGACTCGCGCGACGGCGGCCGCGAGCGGCGCATGGAGGTGCTCAACGCGACCGAGGGTGTCTGGAGCTGCACCGCGGTGGGCTACTGCTCCGAGGTGTGCCCGAAGCATGTCGACCCGGCCAACGCCGTGAACCAGAACAAGGTCAACAGCGCGAAGGACTACTTCCTGCGGTTCCTGTCGCCGAAGGGGGCCGGCGACGGCCGGCCCAGGGGGCAAAAATGATGAACGGCAAGGCTTCGACGCGGCGCCCTTATGTCCGGCCGATGAACGGCTGGTGGAAGCGCGACCCCTTCTTCGTGAGCTACATGGTTCGCGAGACGACCGCGATCGCGGTGTTCGTCTACGCCGTCGTGCTCGCGGTCGGCCTGGTGCGGCTGGCGCAGGGCGAGGCGGCGTGGAACGGTTGGCTGGCGGCGATGCGCTCGCCGCTGTCGCTGCTGCTGCACGCGGTGCTGCTGGTGGCGATGGTGGTGCACACGAAGAGCTGGTTCGAGATCATGCCGAAGACGATGCCGATGATGATCGTCGGCGGTCGCCGCGTCGCGGCGTCGACGATCACGCGCGCCGGCTTCGCGGCGGCGGTGGTCGCATCGGTGGTGCTGCTGGCCATCGCGGTCATCGGGGGGCGGCCATGAGACGTTCACACGCACCGATCTTCTGGCTGCTTTTCGGCGCCGGCGGCATGCTGTCGGCGCTGGTGGGCGCGATGCTGGTCTTCATCACCGGCCTCGCGGTGCCGCTCGGCTGGCTGGCTCCCGACCTGATGAGCCACGCACGCATGCTCGCCTTTGCGCAGCACTGGCTCGGCAAGGCCTTCCTGTTCGCGGTCGTGATGCTGTTCGCGTGGCATGCCGCGCACCGGCTGCTGTGCAGCCTGCACGACATCGGCATCCACAAGGGGCTTGCCGCCAAGTGGTCGTGTTATGGCGCCGCGGCGGTGGTCACGCTGGTGGCGGCGGTGCCGCTGCTGCGAATCGGGTTCTGATCGCGCTGCGCGGGCTGGGCCAGGCTGTCACTCGAGCACGCCGAGGTCGACCACCTCGAAGGCCCAGAAGCCCAGCAGCACATGTGACACCGAGACGCCGGCCAGCCCGCGCTGGCGCGCGTACAGCCAGCCCCAGAAGAGCCCGGCGGCAAAGGCCGTCACCGCCAGCCCGGGCGACACGTACAGGTGCGCTGCCGAGAAGACGATGTTGGCGCCGACGATCGCCAGCGCATTGCGCCAGCGGCCGGTGAGGAAGTGCGCCAGCGGGCCCTGCACGCCGCCGCGGTACAGCAGCTCCTGGAACGGCGCGAACACCACGTACGCCAGCGCCAGCCAGGGGTTGAAGCCGCTCGCCGGTGCGCCCGGCGGCGCCGGCGCGAACATCTGGAACAGCGAGCGCCCCTCCATCGACGGCACCCAAGCCAGCAGCGCGAGCTTCAGCACCACCGTCGCCACCATCAGCGGCAGCGTCAGCAGCACCGCCTCGGCGACATGGCGGCCGGCGTTCTCGGTCGTCAGCCCGAAGAAGGCGGGTGGGTAGCGCGAGACGCGGACGAAGGCGAACAGGATCGCGCAGCAGACCAGGATCGCTGGCACCGTGAAGAACTCGCTGTGGCCAAGGCTCGCCTTCACCTGCACCGCGGTGCCCAGCACCCAGGTGTAGAGCGTGTAGGCGGTGATCAGCAGCAGCGTGAAGCGGCCCATCACCGCGCGCGTGCGTTCCTCGGCGAGCACGCGCGCAGCCTCTGCGGCGGCACGCTCGCTCGCCAGGCGCAGCCGTTCGGCCACGAGCGCACCGATGTCGACCAGCACCGGCACCAGCGACGGCCTGGCCTCGGCCATCGCGACGATGCCGGCCAGCGGCAGCACCAGCGTGCTCACCGGCCCCTGCGCGCGAACGGTGGCCGAACGCGGAACGCGGTCGAAGAGCGCCATCTCGCCGATCGAGTCGCCCTCGCCGACCTCGTTGATCACGTGCTCGCCGCCGCCGGTGGCGCGCTTGAGCACCTGCGCCCGGCCGCGTTCGACGATCAGCAGGTCGTCCGCCGGGTCGCCCTCGCGAACGAGGTCGTCACCGTCGGCATGATCGACCCAGCGTGCCGTTGCGGCCAGCGCCGCCAGGTCTTCGGCGCTGCAGCGGCGGAAGATCGGGCTGCGGCCGAGCAGGGCCGCGGCCGCGCCGGGCGCCGCACGCGGGCCGGTGTCTGCGGCGGGGCTCGACTCGTCCATCGGGCGCGTAGCGTAGCGGCTCCGGCGGCCGCTCCCCGCGGCCCTATGCTCGCCGGATGCCATCGACGATCTTCGACGCGCCGCTGCTCGAGCCGCTGCTGCGCAGGGGCTCGCGCGCATTGCTGCGGCTTGCCGGCTGGCGCGTCGAGGGCGAGCTCTCGCCCCGCGCCGCCCGCTGCGTCGTGATCGCGGCGCCGCACACCAGCAACTGGGACTTCCCGTACACGCTGCTCGGCGCCTTCGCGCTCGGCATGCGAATCCGCTGGCTCGGCAAGGCGTCGCTGTTCCGGGTGCCGTTCGGCCCGCTGATGCGCTGGCTGGGCGGCATCCCGGTGCACCGCGACCGCTCCAACAGCCTGGTGGCTTCCTCGGTGGAGGCCCTGCGGAACGCGCCCGGGCCGATGCAACTGGTGCTGGCGCCCGAGGGCACGCGCAGCCGCGCACGGCAGTGGAAGACCGGCTTCCACCACATCGCGCGGGGCGCCGGGCTGCCGATCCAGCTCTCGTACCTGGACTGGGGCGAGCGCCGGCTCGGGCTCGGCCCGCTGGTCGACCCGGGCGAGGACGTCGACGGCGACCTCGCGCGGATCCGCGCGTTCTACTCGCCGTTCCGCGGGCGCAACGCCGACCAGTTCGACCGCGGTTGAGTCGCCTCGTGCGCACCGGGGCGGCGACGCCGGGCGAGCCCGCCGGCGGCGGCCGCCAGCAGCAGCGAAGCGACCCCGGGTTCGGGGATCTGCAACCTCGGCGTCCCGGCGATGGCATCGACGCGAACCGTCGCGTCGATCGCGAAGGCGTCGCCGTCCTGCACGTCGAACGACAGCGCCAGCAGGTCGATGAAGACACCGTCGCCGGGACCATGGCCGAGGCCGCTGTGGCGGAGCGCTCGAAGCAGGGGGACCTTCAGGCCTCGCGAACCACCGGCCCGTCGCGCTCGATGCGGCCGTCGACGAGCTCGATCACGCGGTCGCAGCGCGCCGCCAGCCGGGGATCGTGCGTGACCACCAGGAACGAGGTGCCGATCTCGCCGTGCAGCCGGCGCATCAGCGCGAAGACCTCGTCGGAGCTCCCGCGGTCGAGGTTGCCGGTGGGCTCGTCGGCCAGCACCAGCGGCGGCTGCATCACCAGCGCCCGCGCGATTGCCACCCGCTGCTGCATGCCGCCGGAGAGTTCACCCGGGCGTTTGTCGAGCGCTGCCGCGAGGCCCATCTCGGCGAGCAGCGCCCGCGCCCGCTCGCGCCGCGCCGGCGCGACATGGCCTTCGTGCATCAGCACCGGCAGCGTCACGTTCTCGAGCGCGGTGAAAGCCGGCAGCAGGTGGTGGAACTGGAACACGAAGCCCAGCGTCTCGCGGCGCCGGCGCGTGAGCCCGGTGTCGTCGAGTGCGGTCACCGGCTCGCCGCGGATGTGGTAGCTGCCGCGGGTCATCGGCTCGAGCAGGCCGACGATGTTCAGCAGCGTGCTCTTGCCCGAGCCCGACGGCCCGATCAGCGCGACGAACTCGCCGGCGTCGATCGTGAACGCCAGCCCGTGCAGCACCTCGGCCTCGTTCGGGCGGCCGAGGTTGTAGCTCTTGCGCACACCGTCGAGCGCGATCAGCGGTGGGGCGGCGGTGTTCACATGCGGATCGCCTGTGCAGGGTCGAGCGCGGCGGCGCGGCGCGCCGGGGCGATCGCCGCGAGCACGCCACACACCGTCGCCAGCGCGGCGATTCGCAGCGCGAGCCCGGGCGCGAGCGTGATCGCGAACAGCGGCAGGCCGTCGGAGCCGCGCACGAAGCGTGTGAAAGCGGCGATCAGCGCCACCGCGAGCAGCACGCCGAGCAGCGAGCCGATCGCGCCGACGATCGCCCCCTGCAGCAGGAAGACGCGCAGCACCTGGCCGCGCGTCGCCCCCATCGCACGTAGGATGCCGATCTCGCGGCGTTTCTGCACCACGCTGACCACCAGCACGCTGGCGATGCCGAGCACGACCACCACCATCACGACGCCGCGGATCAGTGCCGTGCTGATGGTCTGCGCGTTCAGTGCCGACACCAGCTGCGCGTTGGCCTGCTGCCAGCTTTCGACGCGCAGCGGCAGCCGCGCAGCCAGCGCGCCGGCCACCGACTCGGCGGCCCAGACGTCGTGCAGCGCGAGGTCGAGCGCGGTGGCGCCGCCGGGCAGGCCGACCAGGCTCTGCGCGGTGCGCAGCGGTACGTAGACGCTGCGACGGTTGAGCTCGCGCACGCCGAGGTCGACCAGCGCGGTGATGCGCAGGTCCTCGGCGACGCTGCCGGTGACGATTCGCAGCCGGTCGCCGACACGCACGCCGAGGTCGGCCGCCAGCTCGCGGCCGACCATCACCTCGCCCGGGCCGAGGCTCGCGCGGCCGGCGACCACCTTGTCGCGCAGCCGGACGATGCGGTCGTGGCGATCGAGCTCGACGCCGGCGACGGCCACCGATCGCGAGGCCTCGCCGCGCAGCGCAAGCCCTGCGGTGCTGACCATCGGCGACACCGCCGCCACCTCGGGCATGCGCTCGAGCAGCGGCAGCAGCGCCGCCCAGTTGGCGATCGAGCGTGGCCGTTGCAGCCGCGGCTGGGTCTGCACCAGCGCGTGGCTGCCGCTGGCCGCCACCGCGGCCGGCAGCACCTCGTCGTCCGGGGCGTTGACGGTGACGTGCGGCTGGGCGCCGAGCGTCTTCTCGAGCGTGTTGGACTGCAGCCCGGTGATCAGCGCCGAGATGTAGGCGACGACGGCGACCCCGGCCGCGACGCCGACGATGATCAGCAGCGTCTGCATGCGCCCCTCGCGCAGGAAGCGCACCGCGACGCGGCGTTCGAAGCCCAGCAGGTGCCGCATCGGCCGACCGGGTGTGTCAGCGCCCGACCGCCTGGCCGAGCGTGCCGCCGATGTCGTCGCGGGTGGCGCCCGCCGGCGGCGCCAGGCGGGGGTCGCCGCGAACGCGGGCGCCGGGTGCCGGCACCGCCGCGCCGATCAGCACCCGCTCGCCGGCGGCGAGGCCGTCGAGCACCTCGGCGGCTTCGAGCGTGCGCAGGCCGAGGCGCACGCGGCGCACCGCGACCCGGCCGTCGTGCTCGACCCACACCTCGACGCGGCCGTCGGCGGCCTCGCCGCGCAGCGTGGCCAGCGGCAGCACCAGCGCCTTGTCGCGGCGGCCGGTCTCGACGTCGAGCGACAGTGTCATGTCCTCGCGCAGGAAGGCCGGCACCGGCGGCAGCGGCGTCAGCTTGACCTCGACCGAGCCGCGCTGCGCGTCGACCATCGGTGCGATCGACAGCACGCGCGCCGCGAAGCGCTGCTCCGGGAAGGCGTCGGCGCGCACGGCCGCCGTCTGGCCGACCTGGAGCTGGTCGAGGAAGCGCTCGTCGACCGGTGCCACCAGCTGCAGAGGGCTGGCGAGTGCCAGCGTCAACAGCGCGCGTCCCGGCTGGACGATCTGCCCCGGCTCGGCATGGCGAAGCAGCACGCGGGCGTCGGCCGGCGCCTTCAGCACCGCCTGCGCGAGCCGCGCGTCGGCGGCCGCCACCGCCGCCTGCGCCACCGCGAGCTGCGCCTCGGCCTGCGCGACCTCGGCACCCTGCTCGGCGTTGGCGCTGCGCTGGGCCTGCGCGGCGGCGAGCTGCGCCGCGGCGACGGCGAGCGCGCGCCGCGCATCGTCGAGCCGCGCCTGGCCGACAAAACCGCGGTCGAAGAGATCCTGCGTGCGGCGCCAGTCCGCTTCGGCCGCCGCGCGCACCGCATCGGCCTGTGCCACCGCGGCCTGCGCGGCGTTGCGGCCACTGCTGCGCAGCCCGGCGAGCGCCGCGGTCGCCTGGCGTCGTGCCGCCTGCGCCTGCGCCCGCGCGGCGCGCAGCTCGTCGCTTTCCAGGCGCAGCAGCGGTTCGTCGCGGCGTACCGTCGCGCCTTCGGCGACCAGCACCTCGGCGACGCGGCCGGTCAAGGTGCTGCCCAGCTCGACCCGCGACGCGCTCTCGACGCGGCCCGAGAAGCGCAGCGTTCGCACCAGTGGTGCCGGGGCCAGCTCGGCGGCGGGGACCACCGGCACGCGGCTTGCCCACCATGCAGCCGCCAGGCCGGCCACCAAAGCCAGCACCAGCACCCCACCCAGCCATCGCAGCGAACGGCCCGCCATCGCGGGCATTGTGTTCCACGGCCCGGCGGCGCCAGGCCGTGGCGTGCCTCAGGCCGCCGGCTCGCGCAGGAAGATCTCGACGCGGCGGTTTCTCGCGCGGCCGGCCTCGGTGCTGTTGTCGGCGATCGGCTCGCGCTCGCCGTGGCCGGCGATCTGAATGCGAGCCGACGACACGCCGCGCGCGGCGAGGTAGTCGCGCACGCTCTGCGCCCGCGCCAGCGATAGCGGGTTGTTGATCGCCTCGGAACCGGTGCTGTCGGTGTGGCCGACGATCGACAGCAGCACCGTCGTGTCGCCGCGCAGGCTGTCGGCGAAGGGGTCGAGCACCGTGCGCATCTCGGGCTTGATCGCTGCACTGCCGGTGTCGAACGAGAGGTCGCTCGGGATGTTCAGCTTCAACTGGTTGTCGGCGGTGCGGGTGACGTCGACGCCGGTGCCGCGGGTGGCCTGTTCCATCGCGGCGCGGCGATCCTCCTGCCGCTTGGACCACAGGTTGCCGGCGACGGCGCCGATCGCGCCGCCGATGACCGCGCTGCGGCCGGCGCTGCCGCCGGTGGCCTTGCCGATCACCGCGCCGGCGACGGCACCGATGCCGGCACCGGTGGCGGTGCCCTTCTGGCGTTCGCTCATCGGGGTCTCGCAACCGGCGAGCGCGGCGGCGGCGAGCGTGAAGGCGGTGGCGTGGGTCAGCAGGCGGTTCATCGCGTACTCCTTGGCAACCCGGCCATTGGACGACCGCCGGCCGGCGCCGATGTTGCGCGATGTCACCGGCCGGCGCTGCCGGCCGCTGCGATCACCGCTCGTCAGCCGTCGACCACCGCCAACGCCTCGATCTCGATCAGCAGTTCGGGCCGTACCAGCGCGGTGACGCCGACCATCGTGCTTGCCGGCGGCGTGATGCCGAAGAGGTGGCGGGCACGCACCTCGGCGACGATGTCGCGCGCCTCGGGCGACAGCCCGACGACGAAGACGGTGGTCTTCACGAGGTGCTGGAACCCGGCACCGGCGGCGGCCAGTGCGAGGCGCAGGTTGGTGAACACCTGCTCGGTCTGCGCGCGCAGGTCGCCCTCGCCGACGACGCGACCCTGGGCGTCGAAAGCCACCTGGCCGGAGACATGCACGGTGGTGCCGCCGCGAACCGCCACCGTGTGGGTGTAACCGCGCGGCCGCACGAGCGTCTCGGGATCGTGGTGTTGACGGGACATCTTCGGATCCTCTCGTCGGCTGCGGTGCCGCCGCGGCAGTATCGGGCCAACGCGCTCGGCCGGCGCGCACACAGCCGCTCCTAGAATGCGCCGCGATGCGCACCCACCGGATCGCCCCTTCGCTGCTCTCGGCCGACTTCGCCCGCCTCGGCGAGGAAGTGAAGGCGGTCGTCGACGCCGGCGCCGATTGGCTGCACTTCGACGTGATGGACAACCACTACGTGCCCAACCTGACGTTCGGGCCGATGGTCTGCCTGGCGTTGCGCAAACACTGCACGGTGCCGATCGACGTCCACCTGATGGTGCAGCCGGTCGATGCGCTGGCGCTGGCGTTCGCGCAGGCGGGCGCCGACTGGATCAGCTTCCACCCCGACGCCAGCACCCATGTCGACCGTACGCTGCAGCTGATCCGCGGGGCGGGCTGCAAGGCCGGGCTCGTGTTCAACCCGGCGGCGCCGGTCGACCTGCTCGAGTGGGTGATCGACAAGGTCGACCTCGTGCTCGTGATGAGTGTCAATCCCGGCTTCGGCGGCCAGAGCTTCATCGACTCGGCACTGCGCAAGGTCGAGCGGCTGCGCCGCATCGTCGACGCCAGCGGCCGCGACATCCGGCTCGAGGTCGACGGCGGCATCAAGGCCGACAACATCCGCCGCGTTGCCGACGCCGGCGCCGACACCTTCGTCGCCGGCAGCGCGATCTTCGGCCAGCCCGACTACCGCGCGGTGATCGCCGCGATGCGCTCGGCGCTGGGCTGACGCCCGCGCCGGGCCGTCAGCCGGCGGGCGTGTACGGCAGCCCGTTGTCGGCCAGCCCGACGAGGCCGATGTTCTGCGCGTTGATCTCCGAGTTGGCGACCGCCATCGCCAGCGACACCGGCGTGAACTGGCCGATGATCAGCGTCGCGGTCCAGAACGTGATGTCGTTGGCCGACGCTTCGACGTCAAGCAGGTTGCGGAACAGCATCCGGATCTCGTCGGCGTGGGTGTACCCGGCGCCGAGCCGCAGCTCGAGCGCGATTCGCATCAGCTCGTTGGTGCTCATGCCGCCATCGAGCGCGCCGATGCCGGCGCCGGCGAACACCGGGTTGGCGACCGACTCGCGACCGAACACCGCGCCGAGGATGCGCGCGGTGATTCCGGCATGGCCGTCGAGGTCGAAGGCGAGCGCGGTGTTGGAGAACTCGATCCGCTCGACCTGCTGCAGCGTGTCGGTGCCCTCGCTGCCGCTGTTGGCCACCACGCGGGTTCCGCGCGGGCCGACGGTGTAGTCGGAGCGAACGCCGGCGTAGACGGCGACATCGATGCCTTCGCCGCCGATCAGCGTGTCGTTGCCGCCGCCGCCGGTGAGGCGGTCGTCACCGCCGAAGCCGTTGATCTCGTCGGGGAAGTTGCTGCCGACGAGTGTGTCCCTGCCCGCGGTGCCGTTGACGACGCCGAACACCTGCGACGTGGCGGCCGAGGGCACCGACTCGACGGTGCCCTGCCCGTCGGTGTAGCGCGCCAGCGCGCGCAGCTGCAGGCCGACCTGTGCTGCAGCCGGCGTGAAGACGATCGAGGTCGCGCCGTCGATCGGCGACCAGTTGCTGCCGTCGCTCGAACCTTGCCACTGCCAGCTGATCGGGGCCAGGCCGTCGATGTCGGCCAGCGCCGCCGCCGCCGAAAGCGCCTGGCCCTGGCGCGGGGTGGCCGTCGACAGCGTCACGTTGCCGGTGGGCGGGTCGTTGACGTTCTCGATCGGCGAGGTGCCGGCACTCGGCACGGCCTCGGGGGTGCCCCAGAGGTCGGTGTACGACACCAGCGCGCGGATGCTGCGGCCGACGTCGGCCTGCGTCGGCGTGTAGCTCGCGCCGGTGGCGCCGGGCAGGTCGGCCCAGCCGAGCACGCCGCTCGAGGTCTGCCAGCGGATCGACAACGGGCCCAGGCCGTCGGGGTCGGCGATCTGCGGCGTCGCCGTCAGCGTCTGGCCCTGGCGCGGGCTGCCCGCGAGCAGAACCTGGCCGGTCGGCGAGTCGTTGATGTTCAGCGTGACTTCGCTGATGTTGCTGAACACCACCTCGGTCGTGCTCTGCTGGTCGATGTACGACACCATCACGCGCAGCCGTCGGCCGACCTCGGCCTGCGTCGGCGTGAAGATGGGCGCGCTCGGTGCGCCGGTGAAGGTCCATTGCTGGCCGTCGGCCGACGACTCCCAGCGGTAATTGAAGGTGCCGAGGCCGTCGTTGTCGGCCAGCGTCGAGATGGCCTCGATCGGCAGCCCCTGCCGCGCCGGACCGCCGAGCGTGATCGACCCGGTGGGTGACTGGTTGACGTTGGTGATCGGCGGCGTCGCGGTGCTGGTCACGTTCTCGGCAACCCCCTTGCCGTCGATGTACGACGCGACCACGCGAAGCCGCAGGCCGGCCAACGGCTGGCCGAGGAAGAGCGACGTGCCGGTGGCCTCGGGGATGTCGGTCCAGTTGACGCCGTTGGCCGACGACTGCCAGCGGTAGCCGATCTGGCCGAGCCCGTCGGCGTCGGCGATGTTGTTGCTGACCGTCAGCGTCTGTCCTTCGTTGGTGACACCGGCAATCGTCACGCTGCCGGTGGGGGCGGCGTTGAACGCGGCGACGGCGCTGTTGGTCGGGCTGCTGATCACCGATTCGGTGGTGCCGTGGCCGTCGATGTAGCTCAGCGTCACACGAAGCCGTTCGCCGATCTGGTTGGGGCCCGGCGTGAAGATGGGTCCGATGCCGCCCGGGATGTCGTTCCAGACGATGCCGTTCAGCGACGACTGCCAGCTGATGGTGATGACCCCGAGCCCGTCGGGGTCGGTGATGTTGTGCGCAACCTCGAGCTGCAGGCCGACGCGTGGCGTGCCGGCGATCGCGACCGTGCCCTGCGGCGGGTCGTTGAGGTTGGCGACGATGCCGGTGGCGGTGCTGGTCGTGCTCTCGGCATTGCCCTGCTGGTCGATGTAGCTGGCGACCACACGCACGACGCGGCCGACCTGCGCCTCGCCTGGCGTGAAGGTCGCCGCCGTCGCCCCGGGGATGTCGAACCACGCGATGCTGTCGATCGAGGCCTGCCACTTGTACGACAGCGGGCCGATCCCCTCGGGGTCGGCCAGCGTCGAACTGGTGGTCAGCACGCCGCCCTGGATCGGCGTTCCGCTGATCGTGATCGCCCCGGTCGGCGGGTTGTTCGGCGTCACGATCTCGATCGGCACCGTCTGGTCGGCGAACTTCGCGAACTCGATGCCGGTGAGTGTGTCGGAGCCGTCGGGGCCGGCGACGGTGACAATCACGCCGACGATGCTGATCGTGTAGCTGCCGCGGTTGCCCGAGAAGACCGCGGTGTCGGTGCCGCCGCCGCCGATCAGGGTGTCGTTGCCGGCCAGGCCTTCGAGCGTGTCGTCGCCGGCGCCGCCGGTCAGCGAATCGGCGCCCGCGGTGCCGGTGAGGTAGCGCCCGGCGGTGCCGATGCCGAGGTTGCCGAGCAGGCCGTCGGTGCCGTAGAGGAAACGCAGCGCCGCGATGTCGTACGGCGAATAGTCGAAGTACGGCCCGCCGACATGGTTGTACGACATCAGCGTGAACGAGGTGTTGTCCTGGCCGGCGGGAAGCGTCACCGCGCCGTCGAAGGGGTGCTTGAGCCCCATCGCGTGGCCCAGCTCGTGCAACAGGATCTCGTAGCCGGCGGTGCCGGCGGTGGGGCTGTTGTTGGTGGCGGCGAAGTTCGCGTTGTCGAGATACACCCAGGCGTCGGCGCTGTAGGTGGTGACGTTGTTGCCGCTGCTCGAGTAGCTCCAGCGCGTGCTGGTGTAGCCGGCGGTCGTCGGGCCGACCAGGTCGCCGGCAGCAAAGTGCAGGTCGGCGGCGTTGCCGTCGGCGGTGAAGACGAAGTTGATGCCGGTAAGCTGCTGCAGCCGCGTCACCGCCTGCGTCACCGCGCCTTCCTGGACGGCGTTGAATGCCGTCAGGTTGCCGTTGTAGATGGTGCCGGCATCGCTCTCGTTGCCGCCCACCAGCGAGAAGGTGAAGTAGATGACGTTGCGGGCGGGGGTCAGCCAGTTCCAGCCGACGCCGTTCTCGAGCAGGGCGTCGATGTGGACGAGCCCCGACGAGGGCGGCGTGGTGACTTCGGTGACGGTAGGCATGGTGCAGGGCGGCGGCCGTGGCCGCGTCGGTGGGCGAAAGCGCCGATCTTAGGCGGGCTCGCCGCCGACACCCGCGGGGCGCATCCCGCTGCGGCGGCTGCAAAGGGCGACGAAACGTTGCCAAGCGTTGCCGATCCGGCAAGCCGCGACTCCGGCCCGCCGCCTTGAGGGTTGGATTGCGCAGCTGGACCGTCTAAGGTGCCGGCTCCCCTACGACCGCTGACGAAGGAGACCCATGAAGGTCACGCTGCTGGGTGCCGGCCACATCGGCCGGACGATCGCCCGCCTGCTCGCCGCCAGCGGCGACTACGACGTGACGGTGGCCGACCGCAGCGACGAGGCGCTGGCGGCGCTGGCGGGGCTGCCGGTGCAACGGGTGCAGACCGACACCGGCGACGCCGCCGCGCTGGCGGCGGTGCTGCGCGGCCACGAGGCGCTGGTCAATGCGCTGCCGTACCACTTGGCGACGCTGGTTGCCGGCGAGGCGCACCGCGCCGGCTGCCACTACTTCGACCTCACCGAGGACATCGCCGCGACGCGCGAGATCAAGCGCCTGGCCGACGGGGCGGCCACGGTGTTCATGCCACAGTGCGGGCTGGCGCCCGGTTTCATCGGCATCGTCGCGCACCACCTCGCGCAGGGCTTCGACGCGCTGCACGAGGTGAAGATGCGGGTCGGCGCGCTGCCCGCCTTCCCGACCAACGCGTTGAAGTACAACCTGACCTGGAGCGTCGACGGGCTGATCAACGAGTACTGCCACCCCTGCGAGGCGATCCGCGACGGCCGATACATCGAGGTGCTGCCGCTCGAAGGGCTCGAGCACTTCTCGCTCGACGGCGTCGAGTACGAGGCCTTCAACACCTCGGGCGGGCTCGGCACCTTGTGCGAGACGCTCGCCGGCCGCGTGCAGACGCTCGACTACAAGAGCGTTCGCTACCCCGGCCACCGCGCGCTGATGAAGCTGCTGCTCGAGGAGCTGCAGCTCAACCGCGACACCGAGACGCTGAAGACCATCATGCGCCGCTCGATCCCGAGCACGATGCAGGACGTGGTGCTGGTGTTCGTCACCGTCAGCGGCCTGCGCGGCGGCACGCTGGTGCAGGAGGTGTTCGCGCGCAAGATCTTCGCCGACCGCAGCGAGTCCTCGCCGCAGTCGGCGATCCAGATCACCACCGCCGCCGGCATCTGCGCCGCGCTCGACCTCTTCCGCGAAGGTGCGCTGCCGCAACACGGCTTCCTCCGCCAGGAGCAGATCCCGCTGCCGGCCTTCCTGGCCAACCGCTTCGGCAGCGCCTACCAGCAGTCGCGGCAGGTCGAGAGCATCTCCTGAGGGAGCCTGCCCGACGGGCGGGCTTCACCGATACTCGACGGCCGTGGCCCCGAAGGGCGCACCCATGACCACCGAGCTGCTGATCATCGACCCGCAGAACGACTTCTGCGACCTGCCCGTGGCCGCCCGCCCGCCGGACGCGGCACCGGCTCTGCCGGTGGCCGGTGCCGACGCCGACATGCATCGGCTGGCGGCGTTGATCGACGCCGCCGGCGACGGCCTCGACGCCATCACCGTCACGCTCGATTCGCACCACCGCCTCGACATTGCGCACCCGGGCTTCTGGCGCACGCGCGACGGCAGCGCGGTGACACCGTTCACGCCGATCACCGCGGCGGCCTTGCGCGGCGGCGACTTCGTGCCGCGCGACCCGGCCCAGCGCGCTCGTGCGCAAGCCTACGTCGACGCGCTCGAGTCGCGCGGCCGCTACACGCTGATGGTGTGGCCGGTGCATTGCGAGATCGGCTCCTGGGGCCACGCGGTGCACGCCGCGGTGCGTGCCGCCTACAACCGCTGGGAGGAACGCAGCGGCCGCACCGTGCACAAGGTGCAAAAGGGGAGCAACCGCTGGACCGAGCACTACAGCGCGCTGATGGCCGAGGTGCCCGATCCCGACGACCCCGGCACCCAGCTGAACCGCGCGCTGCTCGATCGTCTCGGAGCCGCCGGGCGGCTGTGGGTGGCGGGCGAGGCGTCGAGCCACTGCGTGCGTGCCACCGTCGAGGACCTGGTCGCCCATGGTGGCGGCGACCCCGGCCGCATCGTGCTGCTGGCCGACTGTATGAGCCCGGTGGCCGGGTTCGAGCGCGAAGCCGAGGCCTTTCTCGCCGCAATGCGTGCCCGCGGCCTGCAGGTGACGGTCAGCCGTCAGGCGCTCGTGCAGTTGCAAGAAGGGGCGGCCGCATGACGGCGGTGATCTCGAGCCTGCTCGACACCGACCTCTACAAGTTCACGATGTGGCAGGCGATGCTGCATCGTTTCCCGCAGACGCAGGCCGAATACACCTTCCTGAACCGGCGTGGCAGCGCCTACCCGCTGGCCGACCTGGTCGCCGACGTCAGCCGCGAGCTCGACCACCTGTGCGGCTTGAGTTTCCGCGCCGACGAGCTGGCGTATCTCTCGTCGCTGCGCTTCATCAAGAGCGACTTCGTCGACTTCCTTCGCATCTTCCGCTTTCAGCGCGACTTCATCGACGTGCATGCCCGTGGCGACGCGCTCGAGATCGTCGCGCGCGGGCCGCAGGTGCACGTGATGGCGTTCGAGATCTTCGTGTTGGCGATCGTCAACGAGATCTACTTCCGCCGCTTCGATGCCACCACCGCGCGTGCCGAGGGGCGCTCGCGGCTGCACGCCAAGATCGACCGGCTGCGTGCCTTCGGCCTCGAGCCAGCGCGTCGCCAGCCGTTCGAGATGTTCGACTTCGGGCTGCGGCGGCGCTTCTCCGGTGCCTGGCAGCGCGAGGTGGTCGACACCTTCAGGCGCGAGCTGCCGCAGTACTTCAAGGGCACCTCGAACGTGCTGCTGGCGCGCGACCTCGCGCTGGTGCCGATCGGCACGATGGCGCACGAGTACCTGCAGAGCTTCCAGGGCCTGGGGGTGCGGTTGCGCGACTTCCAGCGTGCCGCGCTCGAGAGCTGGGTGCAGGAGTACCGCGGCGACCTCGGCATCGCGCTCACCGATGTCGTCGGCATGGACGCCTTCCTGGCCGATTTCGACCTCTACTTCGCGAAGCTCTTCGACGGCCTGCGGCACGACTCCGGCGACCCGGTGGCCTGGGGCGAGAAGGCGCTCGCGCACTACGAACGGCTGCGCATCGATTCGCACACCAAGCGGCTGGTGTTCTCCGACGGGCTCGACATCGAGACCGCGATCGCGCTGTACCGCCACTTCGCGGACCGCACGCAGCTCGGCTTCGGCATCGGCACCCACCTGAGTAACGACTGCGGCATTGCACCGCTGCACATCGTGATGAAGCTCACCCGCGTCAACGGCCAGCCGGTGGCCAAGCTCTCCGACAGCCCGGGCAAGACGATGTGCGACGACGAGACCTTCCTCGCCTACCTGCGGCAGGTGTTTGCGGTCAAGGCGCAGTGACCCCGGCCGGCGAACCCGGCCACGGGATGGTCACCCGCCGCGGCGGCCCGGCCTACGGCTGCAACACATCCATAACGACGACGCCGCGGGGAAGACGCTGAGCGCGCCGGCCGCGGCGATGCCGGCTACTGTTGCGGCCCGCCGGTTGCGCGCGGCGGCAGCCCGAGCAGTGCGTCCTTCAACGCGTAGTCGGCAGGCTTCGGGCCGAGCCAGATGCGCATCAGAGCGGCGAAGAACTCCGGCTCCTTGATCGGTTCGCCCTGCGGCTTGCCGTTGACGAGGATCACGGTGCCTTGGCCGGGCACCCACTCCACCGAGAAGTGCTCGCCGGTGGCCATTCGCTTCTTGGCCGAGAACATCTCGGCCAGGCGCAGCGTGCCCGGGATCGATTTCCCGAACTCCTCGCGCGACGAGTTCTCCTGCATGCCGCGGGTGAACAGCTTGCCGAGGTCGTTGGCATCGATCTCGCGCAGCATCACCACGTGCATGCGCTTCGCGCCCGGCGCGGCGAGCACGGCCTCCGGCGTGCTGGCCTTGGCGGCGAGGTAGAGCCCGGCGGTGTAGACCTTCACGACCAGCCGGTAGCGGATGCCGGCGCCGTTGAGCACCAGCGTGCTGCCGCCGACTTGCGCGGTCGTCGGGTAACGCACGCCGCCGATCTCGGTGGCCGGTGCGGTGGCGCTCGACTGCGCGCGGGCGATGGTCCAGGTGGAAGGCAGCACCGCGAGGGCGGCGGCGGCCAGGAGGTTCAGGGTCAGGCGTTTCATGTGCGGGCTCCGATCGATGGCCCTTTCGCCGGGGGAGGGGAAGTCTGCCACCGCATCGGAGGCTGCAGCGCGGCGAACTGACGCTGCCGACGGGGTTTCATCGGCCGATGCCGCTGCTACACTCGCGCCCCATGTCTGTGGCCGGTGCCCTCACTTCCGCTTCGTTCAGCGCAGGTTCCCGTGACCGGGGAGCCTGGCCCTGGCGTCGCTGGCCCCGCACCTGACCCTGCCGCGGCGCGCGCGGCCTCGCAGCGCGCCAGCCGCCGGCAACACCGCCGGGCACCCGCCGACCCGGCGACCCGACAGACATCGATGGTGACGCCCGCGCGGAGCCGTCACCTCCGCACAGGGCCACCGAAGTGATCACCGAACTGGAATTCAAGAGCCTCGCGGCGCAGGGCCACAACCGCATCGCGCTGATCTCCGAGGCCTTCGCCGACCTCGAAACCCCGCTCTCGCTGTACCTGAAGCTCGCCGGCGGCAGCCGCGCGAGCTTCCTGCTCGAATCGGTCGTCGGCGGCGAACGTTTCGGTCGCTACTCCTTCATCGGGTTGCCGGCGCGCACGCTGTTGCGCGCCCGCGGCTTCGTCACCGAGGTGGTCACCGACGGCCGCGTCGTCGAGACGAACGAAGGCAACCCGCTCGACTTCATCGCCGCCTACCAGCGGCGCTTCCGCCCGGCGCTGCGGCCGGGGCTGCCGCGCTTCTGCGGCGGGCTGGCCGGCTACTTCGGCTACGACGCCGTGCGCTACATCGAGCCGCGGCTGGCGAAGACCTGGAAGGGCGGCGGCATCGATACGCCGGATGTCCTGCTGCTGCAGACCGAGGAGGTGGCCGTCATCGACAACCTCTCGGGACGGCTGTACCTGATCGTCTGGGCCGACCCGGCGCAGCCCGAGGCCTACTTCAACGGCAAGCGACGGCTGTCGGAACTGGCCGACAAGCTGCGTTACAGCGTCACCGCGCCGCCGGTGCGGCGTGGGCCGTCGTACGCGGTCGAGCGCGAGTTCGACAGGGCCGACTACCTGGCCGCGGTGGCGCGCAGCAAGGAGTACATCGCCGCCGGCGACATGATGCAGGTGCAGATCGGCCAGCGGCTGAAGAAGCGCTATACCGAGAGCCCGCTGACGCTGTACCGCGCGCTGCGCTCGCTGAACCCTTCGCCCTACATGTACTTCTACGACATGGGCGACTTTCAGATCGTCGGCGCCAGCCCCGAGATCCTGGTGCGCCAGGAGCACACGCCGGAGGGCGACAAGGTGACGATCCGCCCGCTGGCCGGCACCCGGCCGCGCGGCGCCACGCCCGAACTCGACCGTGCGCTCGAGGAGGAGCTGAAGGCCGACCCGAAGGAGCGCGCCGAGCACCTGATGCTGATCGACCTGGCGCGCAACGACATCGGCCGCATCGCGAAGACCGGCAGCGTCAAGGTCACCGAGGCCTTCGTCGTCGAGCGCTACTCGCACGTGATGCACATCGTCAGCAACGTCGAGGGGCTGCTGAAGGAGGGGCTCACCAGCCTCGACGTGCTGCGCGCCACCTTCCCGGCCGGCACGCTGACCGGAGCGCCGAAAGTCCGCGCGATGGAGGTCATCGACGAGCTCGAGCCGGTCAAACGCGGCATCTACGGCGGCGCCTGCGGCTACCTGAGCTTTGCCGGCGACATGGACGTTGCGATCGCGATCCGCACCGGCATCGTCAAGGACCAGGTGCTGTACGTGCAGGCCGCGGCCGGCGTCGTTGCCGACTCGGTGCCCGAGATGGAATGGCGCGAGACCGAGGCCAAGGCAAGGGCGCTGATCCGCGCTGCCGAGTTGGTCGAGGAGGGGTTTTGAGCGCCCCCGGTGCCGGCCAGGCCGAGACGGTGGCCGTGACGATCGAGGTCGGCCTCGTCGGCGACCACGACGGGTCGATCACCGCGCACCGCGCGATTCCGGTCGCGCTGCAACTCGCTGGCGAGGCGCTCGGCATCGTCGCGCGGCCGCGCTGGCTGGCCACCGACAGCCTCGACGCCGGGACCGACTTCGGCGTCTTCGACGCGCTGTGGTGCGTGCCCGGCAGCCCCTACCGCAGGATGGACGGGGCGCTCGCCGCAATCCGCTTCGCCCGCGAGCGTGGCCTGCCCTTCCTCGGCACCTGCGGCGGCTTCCAGCATGCGGTGATCGAAATCGCGCGCCATGTGCTCGGCTGGGCCGATGCCGAGCATGCGGAGACCGCCCCCGATGCACCGCGGGCGGTGATCCACCTGCTGGAGTGCGGGCTCGTCGAAGCCCGCGAGCGACTGGGGCCGGTGCCCGGGTCGCGTTTGTCGATGGCCTATTGCGGGCAGACCTTCGAGGAGGGCTATCGCTGCCGCTACGGCCTGAACCCGCGCTTCGCCGACGCCCTGTTCGGCGGCGCCGCCGGGCTGCAGGCCTGCGCCTTCGGACCCGAGGGCGACGCTCGCGCCGCCGAGCTCGAAGGCCACCCGTTCTTCGTCGCCACGCTGTTCCAGCCCGAGCGTGCGGCGCTCGAGGGCCGCGTGCCGCCACTCGTGCAGGCGCTGCTCGCCGCCGCGATCGAGGAGAAGCGCGAATGCTGCTGATGATCGACAACTACGACAGCTTCACCTACAACCTGGTGCAGTACTTCGGCGAGCTCGGCGAGGACGTTCGCGTCTTCCGCAACGATGAGATCACGGCGGCAGGCATCGGCGAGCTGCAGCCACGTTACCTGGTGCTGTCTCCCGGGCCTTGTTCGCCCGCGGAGGCCGGCATCTGCGTCGAGGCCATCCGCGCTTTTGCCGGGCGGTTGCCGATTCTCGGCGTCTGCCTCGGTCACCAGGCGATCGGCGCCGCGCTCGGCGGTCGCATCGTGCGGGCGCAGGTGCAGATGCACGGCAAGGCCAGCACCATCCGCAACGACGGCCGCGGGGTCTACGAAGGGCTGCCCGAGCAGTTCAGCGTCATCCGCTACCACTCTCTGGCGATCGAGCGCGAGACGCTGCCAGCCGAGCTCGAGGTCACTTCTGAGAGCGACGACGGCGAGATCATGGGCGTGCGCCACCGCGGCCTCGCTGCCGGGCCGGCGCCGCTCGAAGGCGTGCAGTTCCACCCGGAGTCGATCCTCAGCGAGCATGGCCACGCGCTGCTGAAGAACTTCCTGCGCTGCGGCGCGGCATCCTGACCCAAGGAGAAGACCATGGCGATCAGCAACACCGAGGCGCTGACCCGCGTCATCGAGCACCGAGAGATCTTCCACGACGAGATGCTGGCGCTGATGCGCCGCATCATGAGCGGCGAGATGTCGCCGGTGATGATTGCGGCGTTGGCGATCGGGCTTCGCGTGAAGAAGGAGACCATCGGCGAGATCGCCGCCGCGGCGCAGGTGATGCGCGAGTTTGCGACGCCGGTGCCGGTGCCGGACCGCAGGCACCTGGTCGACATCGTCGGCACCGGGGGCGACAGCTCGCACACCTTCAACATCTCGACCGCGTCGGCCTTCGTCGCCGCCGCGGCGGGCGCACGCGTCGCCAAGCACGGCGGACGCAGTGTGTCGTCGACATCGGGTTCGGCCGATGTCATCGAGGCGCTCGGCGCCTACACCGGGCTCACCCCGGAGCAGGTGGCGCTGTGCCTGCAGGAGACCGGTATCGGCTTCATGTTCGCGCCCAACCACCACGCGGCGATGAAACACGCGGCGCCGGTGCGGCGCGAACTCGGCGTGCGCACGATCTTCAACATCCTCGGCCCACTGACCAACCCGGCCGGGGCGCCGAACCAGCTGCTCGGTGTCTTTCACCCCGACCTCGTCGGCATCCAGGTGCGGGTGCTGCAGCGACTGGGCTCCGAGCACGTGATGGTGGTCTACGGCATGAATGGCATGGACGAGATCTCGCTCTCGGGCGAGACGCTGGTCGGCGAGCTGAAGGATGGCGAGGTGCGCGAGTACACCGTGCACCCGAGCGACTTCGGGCTGCCGGTCTACGACTCGCGTGTGCTGAAGGTGGCGAACAAGGAGGAGTCGGTGCAATGCATCCAACGTGCGCTGGCCAACGAAGACGGGCCGGTGCGCGACATCGTGCTGCTGAACGCCGGTGCGGCGCTGCACTGTGCCGGCGTGGCGGCAAGCGTGGCCGAAGGTGTGCGCCGGGCCCGCGAGGCGGTGGCCTCGGGCGCGGCGCTGGCCCGGCTGAGCCAGTTCGTGGCGTGCACGAACCGGTTCCGGCCGGCGGCCTGAGAGGGCGGGGCGGGCAGGTGTCCGACATCCTGCAGCGAATCGTCGCCGTCAAGCGCGACGAAATCGAAGCGCTGCGCGCCCGCACGTCGCTGGCCGCGTTGCGCGCCGAGGCCGAGGGCCGACGCGACCTGCGTGACTTCGAGTCCGCATTGCGCGCTCGTCTGGCGGCTGGCGAGCCGGCGGTGATCGCCGAAGTCAAACGCGCCAGCCCGAGCAAGGGGCTGCTGCGCGACCCCTTTGTCCCCGCCGAGATCGCCGCCAGCTACGCCGCGGGCGGCGCTGCCTGCCTGAGCGTGCTCACCGACGAGCGCTTCTTCCAGGGCTCGGCGGCCTTCCTGGCCGAGGCACGCGCCGCCTGCCCGCTGCCGGTGCTGCGAAAGGACTTCATCGTCGACCCGATCCAGGTCTTCGAGTCGCGGGCAATGGGGGCCGACTGCATCCTGTTGATCGTCGCCTGCCTGGAAGACGCGCAGATGATCGAACTGGAGGCCTGCGCGCAAATGCTCGGCATGGCGGTACTGGTCGAGGTGCACGACGCCGCCGAACTCGACCGCGCGCTGGCGCTGCGCACGCCGCTGGTCGGCATCAACAACCGCAACCTGCGCACCTTCGAGGTCTCGCTCGAGACCACGCTCGCGTTGCTGCCGCGCCTTCCCGCGGGGCGGCTGGTGGTCACCGAGTCTGGCATCCTCGCTGCGGCCGACGTGCGGCGCATGCGCGCGGCCGGTGTCGGCGCTTTCCTGGTCGGCGAGGCGTTCATGCGGGCGCCTGACCCTGGGCTTGCGCTGCGGCAGCTGTTCTCCGAATGACATCTGTTGGTTGGCGTGCGCTCACATCCGGATCTCGACGACTCCGTGCCAAGAACGATCTCGCCGGCGGCCCGTGTCCCCCGGATCTGCGGGCTGATCCTCGGCGCGCCGGGTCCTTGGCTGGCCGGCGCCACCTTCCACCCCTGTGCTATAGTCGCCGGCTCTCCGGAGGGGTGCCCGAGTGGCTAAAGGGGGCAGACTGTAAATCTGTTGGCTTACGCCTACGTTGGTTCGAATCCAACCTCCTCCACCAAGGGACAGGTCCGCGGGAGTAGTTCAATGGCAGAACCTTAGCCTTCCAAGCTAATGACGCGGGTTCGATTCCCGTCTCCCGCTCCAGAAGGCATTCGAGCGACGTCGTTACGGGTCTGCACGCCCTGTCTGCAGGCGGCAGACCCGTACCGATGCCCATGTGGCTCAGTGGTAGAGCACTCCCTTGGTAAGGGAGAGGTCACGCGTTCGATCCGCGTCATGGGCACCATCTGAGCAAACCTGACTCTCGGGCGAGCCCGCCGCCCGTCCCAAATTCCAGTTTCTCTCGCCAGGAGCGCGACCAATGGCCAAAGGAAAATTCGAACGCAAGAAGCCGCACGTGAACGTGGGGACGATCGGACACGTGGACCACGGCAAGACGACGCTGACGGCGGCGATCACGTCGGTGTTGGCGGCCAAGTTCGGGGGTGACGCGAAGTCGTACGACCAGATCGACGCGGCGCCGGAGGAGAAGGCGCGCGGCATCACGATCAACACCGCGCACGTCGAATACGAGACGGCCAACCGGCACTACGCGCACGTCGACTGCCCCGGGCACGCCGACTACGTCAAGAACATGATCACCGGTGCGGCGCAGATGGACGGTGCGATCCTGGTGGTGTCGGCCGCCGACGGTCCGATGCCGCAGACCCGCGAGCACATCCTGCTGGCGCGCCAGGTGGGCGTGAAGTACATCATCGTGTTCATGAACAAGTGCGACATGGTCGACGACGCCGAGCTGCTCGAGCTTGTCGAGATGGAAGTGCGAGAGCTGCTCAGCAAGTACGACTTCCCCGGCGACGACACCCCGATCGTCAAAGGCAGCGCCAAGCTGGCGATGGAAGGCGACAAGGGCGACCTCGGTGAGCAAGCCATCATGAGGCTGGCCGACGCACTGGACAGCTACATCCCGACGCCGGAGCGCGCCATCGACGGTGCCTTCCTGATGCCGGTGGAAGACGTCTTCAGCATCTCCGGGCGCGGCACCGTCGTCACCGGCCGGGTCGAGCGCGGCGTGATCAAGGTTGGTGAAGAAATCGAGATCGTTGGCATCCGTGCCACGCAGAAGACCACCTGCACGGGCGTGGAGATGTTCCGCAAGCTGCTCGACCAGGGGCAAGCCGGGGACAACGTGGGCATTTTGCTGCGCGGCACCAAGCGCGAGGAAGTCGAGCGCGGGCAAGTGCTGTGCAAGCCCGGCAGCATCAAGCCGCACACGCACTTCACGGCCGAGATCTACGTTCTGTCCAAGGAAGAAGGCGGGAGGCACACGCCGTTCTTCAACAACTACCGGCCGCAGTTTTACTTCCGCACGACGGACGTGACCGGTGCGGTGGAGCTGCCCAAGGACAAGGAGATGGTGATGCCGGGGGACAACGTCTCGATCACCGTCAAGCTGATCGCGCCGATTGCGATGGAAGAGGGGCTGCGCTTCGCGATCCGCGAGGGTGGCCGCACCGTCGGCTCGGGCGTCGTGGCAAAGATCATCGAGTGACCGAACGGACGACAGGAGTTTCCGCAGGGGTATAGCTCAATTGGCAGAGCGTCGGTCTCCAAAACCGAAGGTTGGGGGTTCGATTCCCTCTGCCCCTGCCACCCGATGACCCGGCCGCACACGCCGACCGAACCCACCGCCCGCCAGCCCGAGAGGCCCGGCGGGCTTCGCGCTTGATCCGAACTCCCATGGCAACCCAACCGCAAGTCGAGACCGTCTCCACCGGCGCCGACAAGGCCAAGCTGGCCGGCGCCGCGCTGCTGCTTGCGGGCGCGATCGTGGCCTTCTACTTCCTCTCGAAGCAGGACCTCTGGGTGCGGGTCGTCGCGCTGCTGGTGCTGATCGCGGCCGCGATCGCGGTGTTCTTCACCTCGGAGCCCGGCCGTCAGCTCGCCGCCTTCGGCCGCGACTCGACGCGCGAAGTCAAGAAGGTCGTCTGGCCGACCCGGAAGGAGGCGATGCAGATGACCGGCTACGTCTTTGCGTTCGTCTTCGTGATGGCGTTTTTCATGTGGGTCACCGACAAGACCCTCGAGTGGGTCTTGTACGACCTGGTTCTCGGCTGGAAGCGCTGAGGTGACACGATGACCGACCCCACCCCCCAGGCCGCCGAGACCGCCGGTGCCGCGATGGCGCCGGCGCACAACAAGCGCTGGTACATCGTGCATGCCTACTCGGGCATGGAAAAGGCCGTCGAGCGCAACCTCCGCGAGCGCATCGATCGCGCCGGCATGCAGGACAAGTTCGGCCGCATCCTGGTGCCCACCGAGGAGGTGGTCGAGCTGAAGAACGGCAAGAAGACGGTGACCGAGCGTCGCATCTACCCCGGCTATGTGCTGGTCGAGATGGAGATGGGCGACGACACCTGGCACCTCGTCAAGCACACGAGCAAGGTCACCGGCTTCATCGGCGGCGCGCGCAACCGCCCGGCATCGATCTCGGAGGCCGAGGTGGCCGAGATCGTCAATCGCATGCAGGAGGGCGCCGACAAGCCCAAGCCGAAGGTCGAGTGGACCGTCGGTGAGCTGGTGCGCGTCAAGGAAGGTCCGTTCACCGACTTCAACGGCGCGGTCGAAGAGGTCAACTACGAGAAGAGCAAGGTCCGCGTCTCGGTCACGATCTTCGGACGTGCGACACCGGTCGAGCTCGACTTCTCGCAGGTGGAAAAGGTCTGACGAGCGAAGCTCGTCAGACCTCGCGCGAAGCCCGCAGGGCGTGGCGCAGAGTCTGGCAAGGGCCTGCCGCCGCAACCCCGGCAGGCCCCTCATCCCCAGGGTTGATCGACGAGGAGATCGCGCAGGCGGTCGCTTGAACTCGAGGAGCCATCATGGCAAAGAAGATCGTCGGCTTCATCAAGCTGCAGGTCCCGGCAGGAAAGGCGAATCCCTCGCCGCCCATCGGACCGGCGCTCGGCCAGCGCGGCCTGAACATCATGGAGTTCTGCAAGGCGTTCAACGCGCAGACGCAGGGCTACGAGCCGGGGCTGAAGCTGCCGGTGGTGATCACCGCCTACGCGGACAAGTCGTTCACCTTCGTGCTCAAGTCGCCGCCGGCGACGGTGCTGCTGAAGAAGGCCGCCAAGATCGAGAAGGGATCGGGCAAGCCGCACCTCGACAAGGTGGGCAAGGTCACACGCGCCCAGCTCGAGGAGATTGCGAAGGCGAAGATCAAGGACCTCACCGCCGCCGATCTCGACGCCGCGGTGAAGACGATCGCCGGTTCCGCCCGCTCGATGGGCATCACGGTCGAAGGAGTCTGACCATGGCCAAGCTCACCAAGAAGGCCAAGGCAGTCCAGGGCAAGGTCGACAGCATGAAGCTGTACCCGCTGGCCGATGCGCTGGCGATCGTCAAGGAGTGCGCCACCGCGAAGTTCGACGAATCGATCGACGTCGCGGTGCAGCTCGGCATCGACGCCAAGAAGTCCGACCAGGTCGTTCGCGGCGCCGTCGTGCTGCCCAACGGCACCGGCAAGACCAAGCGCGTCGCGGTGTTCGCTCAGGGCGCAAAGGCCGACGAAGCCAAGGCGGCCGGCGCCGACATCGTCGGCATGGACGACCTCGCGGCGCAGGTCAAGGCCGGCAACCTCGATTTCGACATCGTGATCGCCTCGCCCGACACGATGCGTGTCGTCGGCACGCTCGGCCAGATCCTCGGCCCGCGCGGCCTGATGCCGAACCCGAAGGTCGGCACGGTGACACCCGATGTCGCGACCGCCGTGAAGAACGCGAAGGCTGGCCAGGTGCAGTTCCGCGTCGACAAGGCTGGCATCGTTCACGCGACGATCGGCCGTCGATCGTTCGACGCCGACAAGCTCACCGGCAACCTGCGCGCGCTGATGGATGCGCTGAACAAGGCCAAGCCGGCCAGCAGCAAGGGTGTGTACCTGCGCAAGGTGGCGGTGTCGTCGACGATGGGAGTGGGGGTTCGGGTCGATACCGCGTCGATCGCGGTGCCGGCAACGGCCTGACGAAGGGAAGGAAGAGTTTGGTGGGCCGCGCCCCGGGGTCATGCGCCGGGGCGGGGGTCATCGAAGACCGCTGGTGGGACCCGGTGCGAGAGCTCCGGTCCCGTAATCGAAGGCAAGGCCTCATCGCCAAGCCCGAAGCCAGCGCAGATGGCGGTCCGCTCTGTGAAGGATGTCCGAATGGGTTTCCGAGCAGAAGGTCGCTGATTCCGGATGTGCCGGAGCGCCGCCCGCCAGAGTGGGCAACGCGAAGGCACCCAAGTGCAAGGAGTTAAGACCTTGAGTCTCAGTCGCAACGAAAAGGCAGCCGTGATCGACGGCGTGGCGGCGCAGGTCGCCCGCTCGTCGACGCTCGCGCTCGCCGAGTACCGTGGCCTGACCGTCGAGAACCTCAACAAGCTGCGTGTCGATGCACGCGCCAAGGGTGTGTACCTTCACGTGCTGAAGAACACGCTCGCGCGGCGCGCCGTCGCCGGCACGCCGTTCGAGGTGGCCTCCGACACGATGGTCGGCCCGCTGATCTACGGCTTCTCCGAGGACGCCGTGGCAGCCGCGAAGGTGATCGCCGACTTCGCGAAGACCAACGACAAGCTGGTCGTCAAGGGCGGCGCCTACGCCGGCAGGGCGCTCGACGCCGCCGGCGTCAAGGCGCTGGCCGCGATCCCGACCCGCGAGGTGCTGATCGCGCAGGTCGCCGGTCTGCTGAAGTCTCCGATCCAGCGCCTGGCCGGCGTGCTGGCCGCGTTGGCCGAGAAGAAGGGCGGCGGCGCCGCCGCCGCCGATGCTCCGGCCGCCTGATCGAACCCCACATCCCATTTCACTGAATACGCAAGAGGAACCCGCAATGGCATTCGACAAAGACGCCTTCCTGTCGGCAATGGACAGCATGACGGTGATGGAACTCAACGACCTCGTGAAGGCCATCGAAGAGAAGTTCGGTGTCTCGGCGGCGGCGATGGCCGCGCCGGCCGCCGGTGGAGGCGGTGCCGCCGCCGCTCCGGCCGCCGAAGAGAAGACCGAGTTCAACGTGATGTTGCTCGAGGCCGGTGCCAACAAGGTGTCGGTGATCAAGGCGGTGCGCGAGATCACCGGCCTGGGCTTGAAGGAGGCCAAGGATCTGGTCGACGGCGCTCCGAAGCCGGTCAAGGAAGGCATCGCCAAGGCCGACGCCGAAGCCGCGCTGAAGAAGCTGGTCGACGCCGGCGCCAAGGCCGAGCTGAAGTAGTCGCCGTTCGGTGCACCCGGAGCCGCGTGCTCCGGGGAGCACCTGCAAGCGTCGCTCGCGATGTTTGCAAGTGTTCTCTGATCCGACTGCAGGGAACGGGTTTGGTCGGGCTCCGGTGCAACGCCGGGGTTGTCCGCCAGCGGCAGGTAGTGGCCTGCCACCAAGCCTCGGGTGCCACACCTGAACCGGCAACGGGCCCCCGTTGCCGGTCCGCCGAGAGCGGGGCCGCGATGCGGGCTCGGGGTGGGGCTTCCGGGTAGCCAGTCGCCGACGGTTCACCCCCGCCAGGCCAGTGGGGGCGATGTCGACACGGAGAAGTCAATGGCGCAAGCAACCCCGTACACCTACACCGAGCGCAAACGCATTCGCAAGAGCTTCGGCAATCGCGAGAGCGTGCTCAAGGTGCCGTACCTGCTGACGATGCAGCGCGATTCCTACGTCGCCTTTCTGCAGAAAGACGTGGCTCCCGCCAAGCGCAAGCCCGAGGGGCTGCAGGCGGCCTTCATCTCGGCCTTTCCGATCGTCTCGCACAACGGCTTCGTCGAGATGAAGTTCATCGAATACGGCATCGCGAAGCCGCCGTTCGACGTGCGTGAGTGCCAACAGCGCGGCCTGACCTATGCCGCCGCAGTGCGCGCGAAGCTGCAGATGATCATCTACGACCGCGAGTCGCATCCGCAGAAGGCGGTCAAGGAGATCAAGGAGCAGGAGGTCTACATGGGCGAGGTGCCCTTGATGACCGACTACGGCTCCTTCATCGTCAACGGCACCGAACGCGTGATCGTCAGCCAGCTGCACCGCAGCCCGGGCGTGTTCTTCGAGCACGACAAGGGCAAGACGCACAGCTCGGGCAAGCTGTTGTTCAGCGCACGCATCATCCCGTACCGCGGTTCCTGGCTCGACTTCGAGTTCGACCCCAAGGACATCCTGTACTTCCGCGTCGACCGCCGCCGCAAGATGCCGGTGACGATCCTGCTGAAGGCGATCGGCCTCACGCCGGAGTCGATCCTCGCCCACTTCTTCGTCAACGACACCTTCCGCCTGATGGACGCGGGCGCGCAGATGGAGTTCGTGCCCGAGCGGCTGAAGGGCGAGGTCGCGCGCTTCGACCTCACCGACAAGGAAGGTCGCGTGATCGTCGAGAAGGACAAGCGCATCACCGCTCGCCACGTCAAGCAACTCGAGAGCAGCGGCACGGGTTACGTCAGCGTGCCCGAGGACTTCCTCGTCGGCCGCGTGCTCGCGCGCAGCATGGTCGACCCCGAGACGGGCGAGATCGTCGCCAAGGCCAACGACGAGCTGACCGAGGCGCTGCTGAAGAAGCTGCGCGCCGCGGGCATCCGCGATATCCAGTGCCTGTTCACCAACGAGCTGAACCAGGGCGCCTACATCAGCCAGACGCTGGCCAGCGACGAGACCGCCGACCAGCTGGCCGCGCGCGTGGCCATCTACCGCATGATGCGCCCCGGCGAGCCGCCGACCGAGGACGCGGTGGAGGCGCTGTTCCACCGCCTCTTCTACAGCGAGGACACCTACGATCTGTCGCGCGTCGGCCGCATGAAGTTCAATGCCCGCGTCGGCCGCGACGTCGCCGAAGGCAAGATGACGCTGTCCAACGAGGACATCCTCGACGTCGTCAAGATCCTCGTCGATCTGCGCAACGGCAATGGCGACGTCGACGACATCGACCACCTCGGCAACCGCCGCGTGCGCTGCGTCGGCGAACTGGCCGAGAACCAGTACCGCTCAGGCCTGGCGCGCATCGAGAAGGCGGTCAAGGAACGGCTCGGCCAGGCCGAGACCGAGGCCCTGATGCCGCACGACCTGATCAACTCCAAGCCGATCAGCGCGGCGCTGAAGGAGTTTTTCGGCGCGAGCCAGCTTAGCCAGTTCATGGACCAGACCAACCCGCTGTCCGAGATCACGCACAAGCGGCGTGTCTCGGCGCTGGGCCCGGGCGGTCTGACGCGCGAGCGCGCCGGCTTCGAGGTCCGCGACGTCCACCCGACGCATTACGGCCGCGTCTGCCCGATCGAGACCCCGGAAGGCCCGAACATCGGCCTCATCAACTCGCTCGCGCTGTACGCGCAGCTCAACGAATACGGCTTCCTCGAGACGCCGTACCGCCGCGTCGTCGACGGCAAGGTCACGAACCAAATCGACTACCTGTCGGCGATCGAGGAAGGCAAGTACGTCATCGCGCAGGCCAACGCCTCGCTCGACAAGGACGGCAAGCTGGTCGACGAACTTGTCAGCGCGCGCGAGAAGGGCGAGTCGGTGCTGCTCTCGCCGGAACGTGTGCAGTACATGGACGTGGCGCCGACGCAGATCGTCTCGGTGGCGGCTTCGTTGGTGCCCTTCCTCGAGCACGACGACGCGAACCGCGCGCTGATGGGTGCCAACATGCAGCGCCAAGCGGTGCCGGTGCTGCGGCCCGAGAAGGCGCTCGTCGGCACCGGCGTCGAGCGTGTCGCCGCGATCGACTCCGGCACCGTCGTTACCGCGCGCCGCGGCGGCATCGTCGACTATGTCGACACCAACCGCATCGTGATCCGTGTCAACGACAACGAGACGGTGGCAGGCGAGGTCGGTGTCGACATCTACAACCTGATCAAGTACCAGCGCAGCAACCAGAACACCAACATCCACCAGCGACCGATCGTCAAGCGTGGCGACAAGGTCGCTGCCGGCGACGTCGTGGCCGACGGCGCCAGCACCGACCTCGGCGAGCTCGCGCTCGGCCAGAACATGCTGGTCGCCTTCATGCCCTGGAATGGCTACAACTTCGAGGACTCGATCCTGATCAGCGAGCGTGTCGTCGCCGACGACCGCTACACCTCGATCCACATCGAGGAGCTGGTGGTGATGGCGCGCGACACCAAGCTCGGCGCCGAGGAGATCACGCGCGACATCCCGAACCTGTCCGAGCAGCAGCTGGCCCGCCTCGACGAGAGCGGCATCGTCTACATCGGCGCCGAGGTCAACCCGGGCGACGTGCTCGTCGGCAAGGTGACGCCCAAGGGCGAGACCACGCTGACGCCGGAAGAGAAACTGCTGCGCGCGATCTTCGGCGAGAAGGCCTCCGACGTGAAGGACACCTCGCTGCGTGTCGAGCAGGGCACCAACGGCACCGTGATCGACGTCCAGGTCTTCACGCGTGAGGGAATCCAGCGCGACAAGCGCGCCCAGCAGATCATCGACGACGAACTGAAGCGCTTCCGGCTCGACCTCAACGACCAGCTGCGCATCGTCGAGGCCGATGCCTTCGACCGCATCGAAAAGCTTCTCGTCGGCAAGGCCGCCAACGGCGGCCCGCAGCGCATCGCCAAAGGCACGGTGATGGACAAGGCCTACCTCGCCAGCGTCGAGAAGTACCACTGGTTCGACATCCGCCCCGCCGACGACGATATCGCCAACCAGCTCGAGAGCATCAAGAACAGCCTCGACCAGACGCGCCACAGCTTCGACCTCGCTTTCGAGGAGAAGCGCAAGAAGCTGACGCAGGGTGACGAGCTGCCGGCGGGCGTGCTGAAGATGGTGAAGGTCTACCTGGCCGTCAAGCGCCGCCTGCAGCCGGGCGACAAGATGGCCGGCCGCCACGGCAACAAGGGCGTGGTCTCGAAGATCGTCGCCGTCGAGGACATGCCCTACATGGCCGACGGCACGCCGTGCGACATCGTGCTCAACCCGCTGGGCGTGCCGTCGCGGATGAACGTCGGGCAGGTCCTCGAGGTCCACCTCGGCTGGGCCGGCAAGGGCATCGGCCACCGCATCGGCGACATGCTGCAGGCCCAGTCCCGCGCCACCGAGCTGCGGCAGTTCCTCGACGAGCTGTACAACAAGTCGGGCGGCAAGGCCGAGGGGCTCGACCAGTTGTCCGACACCGAGGTGGTCGAGATGGCGCGCAACCTCAGCGAAGGTGTCCCTTTCGCGACGCCGGTGTTCGACGGCGCCGCCGAAACCGAGATCCGCGGCATGCTCAGACTCGCCTACCCCGACGATGTCGCGGCGAGGAAGGGGCTGACCGACACGCGGACGCAGGCCACCCTGCACGACGGCCGCACCGGCGACGCCTTCGAGCGGCCGGTCACCGTAGGCTATATGCACGTGCTGAAGCTGCACCACCTGGTGGACGACAAAATGCACGCGCGTTCGACCGGCCCCTACAGCTTGGTGACGCAGCAGCCCCTGGGCGGCAAGGCACAGTTCGGCGGCCAGCGCTTCGGCGAGATGGAGGTCTGGGCGCTCGAGGCCTACGGCGCGAGCTACATCCTGCAGGAGATGCTCACCGTCAAGTCCGACGACGTCAACGGCCGCACCAAGGTCTACGAAAACATCGTCAAGGGCGAGCACGCGATCGAGGCCGGCATGCCGGAGTCGTTCAACGTGCTGGTGAAGGAAATCCGGTCGCTCGGCATCGACATCGAGCTCGAGCGCAACTAAGGAAGGAAAAGGCAAAGCACCATGAAGGGACTACTCGACCTTTTCAAGCAGTTCACCCCCGACGAGCATTTCGATGCCATCAAGATCGGCCTGGCGTCTCCGGAGAAGATCCGCAGCTGGTCGTTCGGCGAGGTGAAGAAGCCCGAGACGATCAACTACCGCACCTTCAAGCCCGAACGCGACGGCCTGTTCTGCGCCAAGATCTTCGGCCCGATCAAGGACTACGAGTGCCTGTGCGGCAAGTACAAGCGCCTGAAGCACCGCGGCGTGATCTGCGAGAAGTGCGGCGTCGAGGTCACGCAGACCAAGGTGCGCCGCGAGCGCATGGGTCACATCGACCTCGCCGCGCCTTGCGCGCACATCTGGTTCCTGAAGAGCCTGCCGAGCCGCCTCGGCCTGGTGCTCGACATGACGCTGCGCGACATCGAGCGCGTGCTGTACTTCGAGGCCTATGTCGTCGTCGACCCCGGCATGACGCCGCTGAAGAAGTTCTCGATTATGAGCGAGGACGACTTCGAGGCCAAGCACGCCGAGTTCGGTGACGAGTTCGTCGCCAAGATGGGCGCCGAGGGCATTAAGCACCTGCTCGAGGAGCTCGATCTCGACGTCGAGATCGACAAGCTGCGCAACGACATGACCGGCAGCGAGCTCAAGATCAAGAAGAACTCCAAGCGCCTGAAGGTGATGGAGGCCTTCAAGAAGAGCGGCATCAAGCCGCACTGGATGATCATGGAGGTGCTGCCGGTGCTGCCGCCGGATCTGCGCCCGCTGGTGCCGCTGGATGGTGGCCGCTTCGCGACCTCCGACCTCAACGACCTGTACCGGCGCGTCATCAACCGCAACAACCGCCTGGCGCGGCTGCTCGAGCTGAAGGCGCCGGAGATCATCGTGCGCAACGAAAAGCGCATGCTGCAGGAGGCGGTGGACTCGCTGCTCGACAACGGTCGCCGCGGCAAGGCGATGACGGGCGCGAACAAGCGCGCGCTGAAGTCGCTGGCCGACATGATCAAGGGCAAGAGCGGCCGATTCCGCCAGAACCTGCTGGGCAAGCGCGTCGACTACTCGGGCCGTTCGGTGATCGTTGTCGGCCCGACGCTCAAGCTGCACCAGTGCGGGCTGCCAAAGCTGATGGCGATCGAGCTCTTCAAGCCCTTCATCTTCAGCCGGCTCGAGGCGATGGGCATCGCCACCACGATCAAGGCGGCGAAGAAGGAAGTCGAGGCCGGCACGCCGGTGGTCTGGGACATCCTCGAAGAGGTGATCAAGGAGCACCCGGTGCTGCTCAACCGCGCGCCGACGCTGCACCGCCTGGGCATCCAGGCGTTCGAGCCGGTGCTGATCGAGGGCAAGGCGATCCAGCTTCACCCGTTGGTGTGCTCGGCCTTCAACGCTGACTTCGACGGTGACCAGATGGCGGTGCATGTACCGCTGTCGATCGAAGCCCAGATGGAGGCCCGCACGCTGATGCTGGCCTCGAACAACGTGCTCTTCCCGGCCAACGGCGAACCGTCGATCGTCCCCAGCCAGGACGTGGTGCTCGGCCTGTACTACGCCACGCGCGAGCGCATCAGCGGCAAGGGCGAAGGCATGGTCTTCGCCGACCTCGGCGAGTTGCAGCGTGCGCTGGACAACGGCGTCGTCGAGATCACTGCCAAGGTCAACGTCCGCCTGACCGAGTGGACGCGGAACAAGGAAAACGGCGACCTCACGCCCGAAACCAAGCTCGTCGACACGACCGTCGGCCGCGCGCTGCTTTCCGAGATCCTGCCGAAGGGCCTTCCCTTCTCACTGATCAACAAGGCGCTGAAGAAGAAGGAGATCTCTCGCCTGATCAACGCGTCGTTCCGCAAGTGCGGCCTGAAGGACACCGTGGTCTTCGCCGACCGCCTGCTCCAGAGCGGGTTCCGCCTCGCGACTCGGGCCGGCATTTCGATCGCCATCGACGACATGCTGGTGCCGAAGGAAAAGCACGGCCTGATCGAGCGTGCCGAGAAGGAGGTCAAGGAGATCGAGCAGCAGTACGTCTCGGGCCTGGTGACTGCCGGTGAGCGCTACAACAAGGTGGTCGACATCTGGGGCAAGACCGGTGACGAAGTCGGCAAGGTCATGATGGCCCAACTCTCGAAGCAGAAGGTCAAGGACCGTAACGGCAAGGACGTCGATCAGGAGTCGTTCAACTCGATCTACATGATGGCCGACTCCGGTGCGCGCGGCAGCGCGGCGCAGATCCGCCAGCTGGCCGGCATGCGCGGCCTGATGGCAAAGCCGGATGGCAGCATCATCGAGACGCCGATCACCGCGAACTTCCGCGAAGGCCTGAACGTGCTTCAGTACTTCATCTCGACGCACGGCGCACGCAAGGGTCTCGCGGACACGGCGCTGAAGACCGCCAACTCGGGCTACCTGACGCGGCGCCTGGTCGATGTCACCCAGGACCTCGTGGTCACCGAGGACGATTGCGGCACCAGCAACGGCATGAACATGCGCGCGCTGGTCGAGGGCGGCGAGGTGATCGAGTCGCTGCGCGACCGCATCCTCGGCCGCGTCACCGCAATCGAGGTCGTGCATCCCGAGACCCAGGAGGTGCTGCTGGCCGCCGGCGAGATGCTCGACGAGGACGCGCTCGACGCCGTCGAAGTCGCCGGGGTCGACGAAGTGAAGGTCCGCACGCCGCTTACCTGCAACACCCGCTTCGGTCTTTGCGCGAAGTGCTACGGCCGCGATCTGGGCCGCGGGGGCCTCGTCAATGCGGGCGAGGCGGTCGGCGTGATCGCCGCGCAGTCGATCGGCGAGCCAGGCACGCAGCTGACGATGCGCACCTTCCACATCGGTGGCGCCGCGTCGCGTGCAGCCGTGGCGTCGAGCGTCGATGCCAAGAGCGACGGCATCATCGGCTTCAACACGACGATGCGCTACGTCACCAACGGCAAGGGAGAGCTGGTGGCGATCTCTCGTTCCGGCGAGATCATCATCTCCGACCAGCATGGCCGCGAGCGCGAACGCCACAAGCTGCCGTACGGCGCGACGCTCAACGTCAAGGCCGACCAGCCGGTGAAGGCCGGCACCGTGCTCGCCAACTGGGACCCGCTGACGCGACCGATCATCACCGAGTTCGCGGGACGCGCGAAGTTCGAGAACGTCGAGGAGGGCGTCACCGTCGCGAAGCAGGTCGACGAGGTCACCGGCCTGTCGACGTTGGTCGTGATCGACCCCAAGCGTCGTGGCTCGGCAAAGGTGGTGCGCCCGCAGGTCAAGTTGCTCGATGCGGCCGGCAGCGAGGTGAAGATCCCCGGCACCGATCACTCGGTGACGATCGGCTTCCCGGTCGGGGCGCTGATCCAGGTGCGTGATGGCCAGGACCTGGCACCGGGCGAAGTGCTGGCGCGAATCCCGATGGAAGGGCAGAAGACGCGGGACATCACCGGCGGCTTGCCGCGGGTGGCCGAACTGTTCGAGGCACGCAGCCCGAAGGACGTCGGCACGCTGGCCGAGATCACCGGCACGGTGAGCTTCGGCAAGGAGACCAAGGGCAAGGTGCGGCTGCAGATCACCGACCCCGACGGCAAGGTCTACGAAGAGCTGGTGCCCAAGGAGAAGAACATCCTCGTGCACGAAGGTCAGGTGGTGAACCGCGGCGAGTTGATCGTCGACGGCGCGGCCGATCCGCAGGACATCCTGCGGCTGCTGGGCATCGAGGAGCTGGCGCGCTACATCGTCGACGAGGTGCAGGACGTTTACCGCCTGCAGGGTGTGAAGATCAACGACAAGCACATCGAGGTGATCGTGCGCCAGATGTTGCGTCGCGTTCAGATCACCAACCCCGGCGACACCAGCTACATCGCCGGCGAGCAGGTTGAGCGCTCCGAGCTTCTCGACACCAACGACCGCATGCGCGCCGAGGGCAAGTTGCCCGCGACCCACGCCGATGTGCTGCTGGGCATCACGAAGGCCAGCCTGTCGACCGACAGCTTCATCTCTGCTGCGTCGTTCCAGGAAACCACCCGCGTGCTGACCGAGGCCGCGATCATGGGCAAGCGCGACGAACTGCGGGGCCTGAAGGAGAACGTCATCGTCGGCCGGCTGATCCCGGCCGGCACCGGAATGGCCTTCCACCAGGCGCGAAAGGCCAAGGAGGAGATGGACGAGAGCGAGCGCCGGGCGATCGCGATTCAGGAGGCCGAAGAACTCGCCGCGGTGCAGATGGCCCAGGTGGATGCCGCCGCTGCTGCGGCCGGCGACGGCAGCGAGTAACGCACCCCCGGCCCGTGGGCCAAGGCGGGAAGGGCGGCCGGTGCCGCCCTTCTTCGTTCAGCGCCGGTCAGGGTGCCCGGGCCACGACTGCGGTGGGAGGATCAACAGCCCACGCGGCCGGGTCCGTCGCGCCAGCGCCAGCAGCGCGCGATCCTTGGTGATCAACCAGGTGCAGTCCGCGGAGAGCGCGAGGTCCAGAAAGACCTGGTCGCTGGGGTCGCGACACCGCAGCCAGCCGGCGGGGGGGTCGATGCACGGCCTCGCGAGGCGGTCGAAGGAGGAGAGTACGTCGGTCGGGTCGAACCGGGTGACGCCCAGAGTGCCGCGCTGCAGCACCGAGTCGAGCTCCGCGCGCATCGCCGCGCTGGCGAGCCAGCGCACCTGACCGCTCTCGATAGCAGCCGCCAGCGCGTCAGCGCACGGGTCGAGAAAGACGAGCCAGTCGAGTACGGCGTTGGTGTCGAGCACGATCGCTGGGGGATCCAAGATGCTCAGCTTGAGCCTCCCTTGCTGCTGGCCAGAGCTCCGAATACAATCTAAGGCTTTTTCCGCAGCCGGTATGCGTCCCGGGGGCGGTCAAGGGCTTCGCGGTGACGCTCGAGCGCCACCGCCTTCAATCCGGAACGAGTCAGCCATCATGCCCACCATCAACCAGCTCGTGCGCCAAGGCCGCCAGGCCGAGGTCATCAAGAGCAAGTCGCCGGCGATGCAGAACTGCCCGCAGCGCCGCGGCGTCTGCACCCGCGTCTACACCACCACGCCGAAGAAGCCGAACTCGGCGCTGCGCAAGGTGGCCAAGGTGCGCCTGACCAACGGCTTCGAGGTCATCTCGTACATCGGCGGCGAGGGCCACAACCTGCAGGAACACAGCGTCGTGCTCGTCCGTGGCGGCCGCGTGAAGGACCTACCCGGTGTGCGCTACCACATCGTTCGCGGCTCGCTCGACCTCCAGGGCGTCAAGGACCGCAAGCAGTCACGTTCGAAGTACGGCGCCAAGCGCCCCAAGAAGGCGTAACACCGCCTGCATGCCGGCCACAGCGGCCGGCGTGTTCAACGGTGGGCTGCTTCGCCGCCCGCCGAGTAAGTGAAGGGCCTCGATGGCCTTTCCCGGCACCCGCCCCCAGAGGTTGATGCCAACTGAAGCAAAGGAAGGAAGCTCTCCCATGCCACGTCGTCGCGAAGTTCCGAAGCGCGAGATCCTGCCCGACCCCAAATTCGGCTCGGTCGACCTGTCCAAGTTCATGAATGTCATCATGGAGTCGGGCAAGAAGGCGGTTGCCGAAGCGATCATTTACGGCGCGCTCGACCAGGTCGAGAAGAAGGCGGGAAAGGACCCGCTCGAGGTCTTCATGACCGCGCTGAACAACATCAAGCCGATGGTCGAGGTGAAGTCCCGTCGTGTTGGTGGGGCGAACTACCAGGTTCCGGTGGAGGTGCGGCCGGTACGGCGTGTCGCGCTGGCGATGCGCTGGTTGAAGGAATCGGCACGAAAGCGCGGCGAGAAGTCGATGGCCGCGCGTCTGGCCAACGAGTTGCTCGAGGCCAGTGAGGGCCGCGGTGGCGCGATGAAGAAGCGCGACGAAGTCCACCGCATGGCCGAAGCGAACAAGGCGTTCTCGCACTTCCGCTTCTAGCAGAACCCCTTCGTCGCCTCTCGGCCGCTCTTACGGGTTAGTACCAACCCGGGGGCGGCCCCTGCATTTGGAGATAGATCATGGCCCGCAAGACCCCCATCGAGCGCTACCGGAACATCGGAATCTCGGCGCACATCGATGCCGGCAAGACCACCACCACCGAACGGATCCTCTACTACACCGGGGTGAACCACAAGATCGGTGAGGTGCACGACGGCGCGGCCACGATGGACTGGATGGAGCAGGAGCAGGAACGCGGCATCACGATCACCTCCGCGGCCACCACCTGCTTCTGGAAGGGCATGGATCTGCACTTTCCCGAGCACCGGATCAACATCATCGACACCCCGGGCCACGTCGACTTCACGATCGAGGTCGAGCGCAGCATGCGCGTGCTCGACGGGGCGTGCATGGTCTATTGCGCGGTCGGCGGCGTGCAACCGCAGTCCGAGACCGTCTGGCGCCAGGCCAACAAGTACAAGGTGCCGCGCCTGGCCTTTGTCAACAAGATGGACCGCACCGGCGCGAACTTCTTCAAGGTCTTCGAGCAGATGAAGGCCCGGTTGAAGGCCAACCCGGTTCCGATCGTGATCCCGATCGGCGCGGAGGAGAAGTTCTCCGGCGTGATCGACCTGCTCAAGATGAAGGCGATCATCTGGGACGAAGCCTCCCAGGGCATGAAGTTCGAGTACCGCGACATCCCCGCCGACATGCAGGACGAGGCGCAGAAGTGGCGCGAGAACATGGTCGAGGCCGCGGCCGAGGCCAGCGAAGAGCTGATGAACAAGTACCTCGAGTCGGGTGAGCTGACCGAGGCCGAGATCATTGCCGGCATCCGCACACGCACCATCGCCACCGAGATCCAGCCGATGCTCTGCGGCACCGCGTTCAAGAACAAGGGCGTGCAGCGCATGCTCGACGCGGTGATCGAGTTCATGCCCTCGCCAATCGACATCCCGCCGGTGCCGGGCACCGACGACGACGACAAGGAAACCTCGCGCAAGGCCGACGACAACGAGAAGTTCTCGGCGCTCGCCTTCAAGCTGATGACCGACCCCTACGTCGGCCAGCTGACTTTCGTTCGTGTGTACTCCGGCGTGCTGAAGTCGGGCGACTCAGTCTACAACCCGACACGCGGCAAGAAGGAACGCATCGGCCGCATCCTGCAGATGCATGCCAACCAGCGCGAAGAGATCAAGGAGATCCTCGCCGGCGACATCGCCGCCTGCGTTGGCCTGAAGGACGTGACCACCGGCGAGACGCTGTGCGATCCGGAGTCGATCATCACGCTCGAGAAGATGATCTTCCCCGAGCCGGTGATCAGTCAGGCCGTCGAACCCAAGACCAAAGCCGACCAGGAGAAGATGGGCGTGGCGCTGGGCCGCCTGGCCCAGGAGGATCCATCGTTCCGCGTGCGCACCGACGAGGAGAGCGGCCAGACCATCATCTCCGGCATGGGCGAGCTGCACCTGGAGATCATCGTCGATCGCATGAAGCGCGAGTTCGGCGTCGAGGCCAACGTCGGCAAGCCGCAGGTCGCGTACCGCGAGACGATCCGCAAGCTGGTCAGCGATGTCGAAGGCAAGTTCGTCCGTCAGTCGGGCGGCAAGGGCCAGTACGGCCATGTCGTGCTGAAGATCGAGCCGCAGGAACCGGGCAGTGGCTTCGAGTTCGTCGACGCGATCAAGGGCGGGGTGGTGCCGCGCGAGTTCATCCCTGCCGTGAAGAAAGGCATCGAGGACACGCTACCGAACGGCGTGCTCGCCGGCTATCCGGTGGTTGATGTGAAGGTGACGCTGACTTTCGGCTCGTACCACGAGGTCGATTCGAACGAGAACGCCTTCAAGATGGCCGCCTCGATGGGCTTCAAGGACGGCTGCCGAAAGGCCAGCCCGGTGATCCTCGAGCCGATGATGGCGGTCGAAGTGGAGACGCCGGAGGACTACGCCGGCTCGGTGATGGGCGACCTCTCGTCTCGCCGCGGCATGGTTCAGGGCATGGACGACATCCCCGGTGGCGGAAAGATCATCAAGGCCGAGGTGCCGCTTTCCGAGATGTTCGGCTACTCGACCACGCTGCGATCGATGAGCCAGGGCCGGGCGACCTACACGATGGAGTTCAAGCACTACACCGAGGCCCCGAAGAACGTCGCCGACGCGATCATCACTGCGCGCGGCAGCAAGTGATCCGCACCGGTCTTCGACGGGTGGCCGCCTGCTGCCAGTGGCAGTCGGACCCACCGCCCGTCGGAAACCTAAAACAGCCCACTGGCACGCTCTTTCGACACGGAGATTCGAGACATGGCAAAGGGTAAGTTCGAACGCAAGAAGCCGCACGTGAACGTGGGGACGATCGGACACGTGGACCACGGCAAGACGACGCTGACGGCGGCGATCACGTCGGTGTTGGCGGCCAAGTTCGGGGGTGACGCGAAGTCGTACGACCAGATCGACGCGGCGCCGGAGGAGAAGGCGCGCGGCATCACGATCAACACCGCGCACGTCGAATACGAGACGGCCAACCGGCACTACGCGCACGTCGACTGCCCCGGGCACGCCGACTACGTCAAGAACATGATCACCGGTGCGGCGCAGATGGACGGTGCGATCCTGGTGGTGTCGGCCGCCGACGGTCCGATGCCGCAGACCCGCGAGCACATCCTGCTGGCGCGCCAGGTGGGCGTGAAGTACATCATCGTGTTCATGAACAAGTGCGACATGGTCGACGACGCCGAGCTGCTCGAGCTTGTCGAGATGGAAGTGCGAGAGCTGCTCAGCAAGTACGACTTCCCCGGCGACGACACCCCGATCGTCAAAGGCAGCGCCAAGCTGGCGATGGAAGGCGACAAGGGCGACCTCGGTGAGCAAGCCATCATGAGGCTGGCCGACGCACTGGACAGCTACATCCCGACGCCGGAGCGCGCCATCGACGGTGCCTTCCTGATGCCGGTGGAAGACGTCTTCAGCATCTCCGGGCGCGGCACCGTCGTCACCGGCCGGGTCGAGCGCGGCGTGATCAAGGTTGGTGAAGAAATCGAGATCGTTGGCATCCGTGCCACGCAGAAGACCACCTGCACGGGCGTGGAGATGTTCCGCAAGCTGCTCGACCAGGGGCAAGCCGGGGACAACGTGGGCATTTTGCTGCGCGGCACCAAGCGCGAGGAAGTCGAGCGCGGGCAAGTGCTGTGCAAGCCCGGCAGCATCAAGCCGCACACGCACTTCACGGCCGAGATCTACGTTCTGTCCAAGGAAGAAGGCGGGAGGCACACGCCGTTCTTCAACAACTACCGGCCGCAGTTTTACTTCCGCACGACGGACGTGACCGGTGCGGTGGAGCTGCCCAAGGACAAGGAGATGGTGATGCCGGGGGACAACGTCTCGATCACCGTCAAGCTGATCGCGCCGATTGCGATGGAAGAGGGGCTGCGCTTCGCGATCCGCGAGGGTGGCCGCACCGTCGGCTCGGGCGTCGTGGCCAAGATCATCGAGTGACGAGGAGCGGACCACCATGGCCACCAAACAGAAGATCCGCATCCGCCTGAAGGCGTTCGACTACAAACTGATCGACCAGTCGGCGCTCGAAATCGTCGACACCGCCAAGCGCACTGGGGCGATCGTCAAAGGGCCGGTGCCATTGCCCACCCGCATGCAGCGCTTCGACATCCTGCGCTCGCCGCATGTCAACAAGACCAGCCGCGACCAGTTCGAGATCCGCACCCACCAGCGGTTGATGGACATCGTCGACCCCACCGACAAGACGGTCGACGCGCTGATGAAGCTCGATCTGCCAGCCGGCGTCGACGTCGAGATCAAGCTGCAATAGCACCTGCTGCTATACTTCGCAGCTTTCCGGTGAGGGGCTTTCCCCCTGCCGAACCCGGGCCTCGCGGCCCGGGAACGCTCGGCGGCCCGTTGGGCCGACCGGAGACCGCCCCGGCCAATCGATGTCGGGATCGTGAACAAGGCGCCTCGACCCGAGGTGCTGGAGAAGAACCATGAGTCTGAGCGAGAGCCTCGGATTGCTGGGTCGCAAGGTGGGCATGATGCGCATCTTCACGGACGACGGCGACGCCGTACCCGTGACCGTGCTGGACGTCTCCGACAATCGCGTCACCCAGGTCAAGACCGTCGAGAGCGACGGCTACAACGCCCTCCAGGTTGCCTTCGGCAAGCGCAAGGCGTCACGCGTCAACAAGCCCGAGGCCGGCCACCTGGCGAAGGTGGGGGTCGAAGCGGGTGAGATCCTGCGCGAGTTTCGTGTCAGTGCCGAGATCGTCGGCCAGTACAAGCCCGGCGCCAAGGTACCGGTGAGCCTTTTCGCCGCGGGCCAGAAGGTCGACGTGCAGGGCACGTCGATCGGCAAGGGGTTCGCTGGCACGATCAAGCGCCACAACTTTGGTTCGCAGCGCGCGTCGCACGGCAACAGCCGGTCGCACAACGTGCCCGGCTCGATCTCGATGGCTCAGGACCCGGGTCGCGTCTTCCCGGGAAAGAAGATGACCGGCCACATGGGCGACGAGACGGTGACCACGCAGAACCTCGACATCGTCCGCATCGACGAGGCCCGCTCGCTGCTGCTCGTGCGTGGCGCCGTGCCGGGCGCGAGGAATGGCCACGTGGTCGTCCGACCGACCGTCAAGGTCAGGGCCAAGAAGGGAGCCGCGTGATGCAACTTGAGCTCCTCAACGACCAAGGCCAGGCGACCTCGAAGGTCGACGCCCCCGACACCGTCTTCGCGCGGGACTACAACGAAGCGCTCGTGCACCAGATCGTCGTCGCCTATCAGGCAAATGCGCGGCAGGGTACCCGTGCGCAGCTCGACCGTGGCGAGGTCAAGCACAGCACCAAGAAGCCGTTCCGCCAGAAGGGCACCGGGCGTGCGCGCGCGGGCATGACAAGCTCGCCGCTGTGGCGTGGCGGTGGGCGCATCTTCCCGAACCGCCCCGACGAGAACTTCTCCCACAAGGTCAACAAGAAGATGTATCGCGCCGGCATGGCGTCGATCCTCTCGCAGCTGGCCCGCGACGGCCGCCTCGCGGTCATCGATTCGATCGCTGTCGAGGCGCCGAAGACGAAGCTGCTGGCGGCAAAACTGAAGGCGATGGGGCTCGACTCGGTGATGGTCATCGCCGACCAGATCGACGACAACCTCGCCCTCGCCTCGCGCAACCTGGCCAACGTGCTCGTCGTCGAGCCTCGTTATGCCGATCCGCTGTCGCTCGTCTTCTTCAAGAAGGTGCTGGTGACCAAGGGCGCGATCGAGAAGCTCAAGGAGATGTACGCATGAGCGCCACGCCCCAACAGTTCGACGAGGGCCGCCTCGCCACCGTGCTCGTCGCGCCGATCATCTCCGAGAAGGCCACGCGCATCGCCGAGAAGCAGAACCAGGTGCTGTTCAAGGTGCTGCGCGACGCCACCAAGCCAGAGATCAAGGCCGCAGTCGAGTTGATGTTCAAGGTCGAGGTCGAGTCGGTGCAGACGGTCAACCAGAAGGGCAAGCAGAAGCGCTTCGGCCGGTCGATGGGCCGCCGCGACCACGTCAAGAAGGCGTACGTGTCGCTGAAGCCCGGTCAAGAACTGAACTTCTCCGGGGAGTCCGCCTAAATGGCCGTCGTCAAAGTCAAACCCACGTCGCCGGGGCGCCGCGCGGTGACGAAGGTGGTGCACAAGCACCTTCACAAGGGCGCGCCGGAAGCTTCGCTGCTCGAACCGCAAAAGCAGAACGCCGGCCGCAACAACAACGGCCACATCACGATGCGGCACAAGGGCGGCGGGCACAAGCACCACTACCGCGTGGTCGACTTCCGCCGCAACAAGGACGGAATCCCGGCGAAGGTCGAGCGCATCGAGTACGACCCCAACCGCACCGCCCACATCGCGCTGCTGTGCTATGCCGACGGTGAGCGCCGCTACATCATCGCGCCGCGCGGCGTCGAGGCCGGCGCGACGCTGCTGTCGGGCTCCGAGGCGCCGATCAGGGCCGGCAACACGCTCCCGATCCGCAACATCCCGGTTGGCTCGACGATTCACTGCGTAGAGATGCTGCCTGGCAAGGGCGCGCAGATTGCCCGCTCGGCAGGTGCTTCGGTGACGCTGATGGCGCGTGAAGGTACCTACGCGCAGATTCGGCTGCGCTCAGGCGAGGTGCGTCGCATTCACATCGATTGCCGCGCGACGATCGGTGAGGTCAGCAACGAAGAGCACAACCTGCGCCAGTACGGCAAGGCCGGTGCGATCCGCTGGAAGGGCATCCGGCCCACCGTGCGGGGCGTGGCGATGAACCCGGTGGACCATCCGCACGGCGGCGGCGAAGGCCGCACCGGCGAGGGCAAGCCGCAGGTCTCGCCGTGGAACACGTTGACCAAGGGCTACCGCACGCGCAGCAACAAGCGCACGCAGACGATGATCGTCTCGCGCCGCAAGAAGTGAGGCCACGGACATGGCACGTTCACTGAAGAAGGGTCCGTTCGTGGACCATCACCTGATGGCCAAGGTCGAGAGAGCCTCCGCCACCAAGGACAAGAAGCCGATCAAGACCTGGTCGCGCCGTAGCACGATCCTGCCCGAGTTCATCGGACTCACGGTGGCCGTGCACAACGGCAAGCAGCATGTGCCGGTGTACGTGACCGACCAGATGGTCGGTCACAAGCTCGGCGAGTTCGCGATGACCCGGCTGTTCAAGGGTCACCCGGCGGACAAGAAGGCCAAGAAGTAAGGAGCCGACGACATGGCAACCGAAACCAAGGCCAGTGTGCGCGGCGTCCGGCTCTCGGTCGACAAGGGTCGACTGGTGGCGGACATGATCCGTGGCAAGAAGGTCGATCAAGCATTGAACATCCTGACCTTCACGCCCAAGAAGGCCGCCGTGATCATCAAGAAGGCGGTCGAGTCCGCGGTTGCGAACGCCGAGCACAACGACGGCGCGGACATCGACGAGCTCAAGGTCAAGACGATCTATGTCGAGCAGGGGGCGACGCTGAAGCGCTTCTCCGCGCGCGCCAAGGGTCGCGGCAACCGCATCAGCAAGCCCACTTGCCACATCTACGTGACGGTCGGCGCGTAAAGCAGGAGCTGGAACACACATGGGACAGAAGATCCATCCGACCGGCTTCCGCCTCGCGGTCACACGTGCCTGGGGCTCACGCTGGTTCGCCAACAACAGGAACTTCGCCGGCATGCTGGCCGAAGACCTTCAGGTGCGCGACTACCTGCGAAGCAAGCTCAAGAATGCGGCCGTCTCGCGCATCCTGATCGAACGCCCCGCCAAGAACGCGCGAATCACGATCTACTCGGCGCGCCCGGGTGTCGTCATCGGCAAGAAGGGCGAGGACATCGAGAACCTGAAGGCCGAACTCGGCCGCCGTCTCGGCGTTCCGGTGGCGGTAAACATCGAAGAGGTGCGCAAGCCCGAGGTCGACGCGCAGTTGATTGCCGACTCGATCACCCAACAACTCGAAAAGCGCATCATGTTCCGTCGCGCGATGAAGCGCGCGATGCAGAACGCGATGCGGCTGGGTGCGCAGGGCATCAAGATCATGAGTGCCGGCCGCCTGAACGGCATCGAGATCGCCCGCACCGAGTGGTACCGTGAGGGCCGAGTTCCGCTGCACACGTTGAAGGCCGACATCGACTACGGCTTCTCCGAAGCCAAGACGACCTATGGCGTGATCGGCGTCAAGGTCTGGGTCTACCGCGGGGACCGGCTTGCCAACGGCGAAGCCCCGGCGCTGGCCAAGACCGATTCGGCCGAGGACGACCGCCGGCCACGCCGCGGCCCGCGCCCCGGCGCTCCCGGTGACCGTCGCGGACCGCGGCCGAGCGATCGCGCACCGCGCGCAGAGGTTGCTCCGGCCGCGGCCGACGCCCCGGCAGCCGCACCTGCGAGCCCGACCGGTCCGAAGGGCCCTGCCGTCAAGCGCGTCCGCCGTGCCACACCGGCCGGTGGTGAGACCAAAGGAGAGTGACGATGTTGCAGCCAGCACGTCGCAAGTTCCGAAAGGAACAGAAGGGCCGCAACACCGGAATCGCCACCCGCGGCGCCAGTGTGTCGTTCGGCGATTTCGGCCTCAAGGCCACCGAGCGCGGCCGCATCACCGCGCGCCAGATCGAGGCCGCGCGACGCGCGATCTCGCGCCACATCAAGCGTGGCGGCCGCATCTTCATCCGCATCTTCCCGGACAAGCCGATCTCGCAGAAGCCCGCTGAGGTTCGTATGGGCAATGGCAAGGGTAACCCCGAGTATTTCGTTGCCGAGATCGTTCCCGGCAAGGTGCTCTACGAACTCAACGGCGTACCGGAACAACTGGCCCGCGAGGCCTTCACGCTGGCCGCCGCCAAGCTGCCGCTGCGCACGACCTTCGTCGCGCGCCAAGTCGGCGCCTGACCGGAGCGAACCGAATGAAAGCATCCGACCTGCGGGCCAAAGACGAGGCCGCGCTGCAGAAGGAGATCACCGATCTGCTGAAGGCCCACTTCGGGCTTCGCATGCAGAAGGCGACTCAGCAGCTGACGAACAATTCCCAACTCGGCAAGACGCGCCGCGACATCGCGCGCGCGAAGACCATCCTCGCCGAAAAGAAGAGGGCCGCGAAATGAGCGAAGCCACCCAGACCGCTCCGGCGAAGAACACGCGAACCTTGGTCGGGCGCGTGGTCAGTGACAAGCGGGCAAAGACCGTGACGGTACTCGTCGAGCGCCGCACCGCGCACGAGTTGTACGGCAAGATCGTCGCTCGCTCCCGCAAATACCATGCCCATGACGAGAAGGGCGAGTACAAGCTCGGCGACTTGGTCGAGATTGCCGAGGGCCGCCCCATCAGCAAGACCAAGAGCTGGTTCGTCACACGCTTGCTCGAGAAGGCCAAGCTCGTCTGACACCGTCGCGGGGGCACTGCCGAGGTTCTCCTGCAAGCCACGGCCGGTCGCGGGATACTCCCCGCCCCGGCCGTTGCAGTTTGAGTTCTGCGGTCGCTGCCCGCCCAGGAGAGAGAGGAAACCATGCTGAAGGTTGGAGACAAGCTGCCCGCCGGTAGCCTGCAGGAGTACGTCGAAACAGAGGGCAACGGATGCTCGGTCGGGCCCAACAGCTTCGATATCGAAAAATCGGCGGCCGGAAAGACGATCGCACTGTTTGCGCTGCCGGGCGCGTTCACCCCCACTTGTTCGGCCAAGCACGTTCCCGGCTACGTGGAGAAAGCGGACGAGTTGCGCGCTGCTGGAGTCGACGAAATCTGGTGCGTTTCGGTCAACGACGCTCACGTGATGGGAGCCTGGGGACGCGACCAGAAGACCGCCGGGAAAGTCCGCATGATGGCGGATGGCAGCGGCACCTTTACGCAGGCCACCGGTCTGACGCTCGACCTCACGGCCCGCGGCATGGGGGTGCGTTCGCAACGCTACTCGGCGCTGGTGGTCGACGGCGTGGTCAAGGCGCTCAACATCGAAGCACCCGGTAAGTTCGAGGTGAGCGACGCCGCGACCCTGCTCGAACAGGCGCGGGGGCTCCGCGCATGAGCGTCGCCTCGTATTGACTGGCCCACCCGGTGAGGGCCATAATCCGCAGCTTTCGCTTCTTGCCGGTAGCGCCTCACGCGGTTCCCTGCGGCAAGGACAACCGGCTTCTGTAACTCCCGTCCAAGGGGCCCAAGACTGACCGACCCGGCTCTATCCGAGCCGTGGGTCGGGAAAAGTTGGGGAAAAAAATGATCCAAATGCAATCGCGACTCGACGTCGCGGACAACACGGGCGCGAAGTCCGTCATGTGCATCAAGGTGCTCGGCGGCTCGAAGCGCCGGTATGCGGGCATCGGGGATGTCATCAAGGTCTCGATCAAAGAGGCGGCACCCCGAGGTCGCGTCAAAAAGGGCGAGGTGTACAGCGCCGTCGTCGTGCGCACCGCCAAGGGCGTGCGCCGGCAGGACGGCTCTCTCGTCAAGTTCGACGGCAACGCAGCGGTATTGCTGAATGCCAAGCTCGAGCCGATCGGCACGCGGATCTTCGGCCCGGTGACGCGCGAACTGCGCACTGAGCGCTTCATGAAGATCGTCTCGCTCGCCCCGGAAGTGCTTTGACGCGCGCCACAGCCCCGAGGACACCGACCATGAACAAGATTCGCAAGGGCGACCACGTCATCGTGCTGACGGGTAGCGACAAAGGCAAGCGCGGCACCGTGACGCGCCGGGTCGACGAGGAACGGCTCGTCGTCGAGGGTGTCAACGTCGTCAAGAAGCACGTGAAGCCCAATCCGATGAAGGGGACCACCGGCGGTGTGGTCGACAAGACGATGCCGATTCATCAGTCGAACGTCGCGATCTGGAACCCGGGCACCGGCAAAGCCGACCGAGTCGGCGTCAAGCTGGTCGACGGCGGCAAGAAGGTGCGCGTCTACAAGTCCAGCGGCCAGGAAATCAAGGTTTGACGGGGGCAGCGATGGCTCAGCAACAGAAGGCTCAGGCCCCAAAAGCGGCATCGAAGGACAAGGCCGGCGCGAAGGAGAAGGCCGCTGCGAAACCCGCCGCGGCCGCGGTCCAGGACCAGCCGGAGGGCCCGGTCCCGCCAGCGCGGCTGCAGCAGGTCTACCGCGAGAAGATCGTGCCTGAACTGATGGCCAAGCTCGGCTACAAGTCGTCGATGCAGGTGCCGCGCCTGCAGAAGATCACGCTCAACATGGGCGTCAGCGAGGCAGTATCCGACAAGAAGGTGATGGACAACGCCGTCGGCGATCTCACCAAGATCGCCGGCCAGAAGCCGGTGGTGACGAAGTCGAAGAAGGCGATCGCCGCCTTCAAGATCCGCGAGAACGTGCCCATCGGCTGCATGGTCACGCTGCGCGGCGTGCGGATGTACGAGTTTCTCGACCGCTTCGTCACCGTGGCGCTGCCGCGTGTGCGCGACTTCCGCGGCATCTCGGGCCGCGCCTTCGACGGCCGCGGCAACTACAACGTCGGCGTCAAGGAACAGATCATCTTCCCCGAGATCGACTACGACAAGATCGACGCGATCCGCGGGCTGAACATCAGCATTACGACCAGCGCGAAGACCGACGACGAGTGCAAGGCGTTGCTCGCCGCCTTCCGCTTTCCGTTCAAGAACTGAGGTGCCCCGTGGCCAAACTCTCCCTGAAGCAACGTGAAGCCAAGCGCGAGAAGCTGGTGGCACGGCATGCGAAGAAGTACGCCGAACTCAAAGCCATCACCGTCGACGCCAAGCGATCGGATGACGAGCGCTATGCCGCTCGCCTAGAACTTCAGAAGCTCCCACGCAACGCCAATCCGACGCGGCTGCGCAACCGCTGTGCCGTTACCGGCCGGGCGCGCGGCACGTTCCGGATGTTCGGCCTTGGCCGAAACAAGATTCGCGAACTCGCCTTCAAGGGCGACATACCCGGCCTTGTCAAGGCAAGCTGGTGATGGATCACGGAACAGGTGAATTCGCAGGAGATACCGTATGAGCATGAGTGATCCCATCGCCGACATGCTGACGCGCATCCGCAACGCGCAGAGCGTCGACAAAGCGGCGGTGGCCATGCCGTCGTCGAAGCTGAAGGTCGCGATTGCGCAGGTTCTGAAGGACGAGGGCTACATCGACGGCTTTCAGGTCCGCAACCAGAACGGCAAGAACGAGCTCGAAATCGTGCTGAAGTACTACGCCGGTCGACCTGTGATCGAACGCATCGAGCGGGTGAGCCGGCCCGGCCTGCGCATCTACAGGGGGCGTGACGCGATCCCGCCAGTGATGAACGGCCTGGGCGTTGCCATCGTCACCACGCCCAAGGGCGTGATGACCGACCGCAAGGCGCGACAGACCGGCGTCGGCGGCGAAGTCCTGTGCTACGTGGCCTGACGGGAGAGGTGACCAGATGTCTCGCGTAGGAAAGATGCCGATCACCGTTCCTCAGGGAGTGGAGGTGTCGTTGTCGGCCGATCGAATCACGGTCAAGGGTGCCAACGGCACGCTCAGCCGGGCCGTCAACCCGTTGGTTGACGTTCGCAAAGAGGGAAGCGTCCTTCACTTCGCGCCCGTCGGCGAGACCGCCGAAGCCAACGCGATGAGTGGCACGATGCGTGCGCTGGTTGCCAACATGGTCAGCGGCGTCTCGAAGGGCTTCGAAAGGAAGCTCAATCTCGTGGGCGTCGGCTTCCGCGCCCAGGCTCAAGGGCAGAAACTCAATCTGCAGATCGGCTTTTCGCATCCGGTCGTCAAGGAGATGCCCCCTGGCATCAAGGTGGCCACCCCGACCCAGACCGAGATCCTGATCAGCGGCCCCGACCGTCAGACCGTCGGCCAGGTCGCCGCCGAGGTGCGCGCCTTTCGTCCGCCCGAGCCCTACAAGGGCAAAGGCATCCGCTACGCCGATGAGCGTGTGGTACTGAAAGAGACGAAGAAGAAGTAAGGAGTCGAGCGATGACGAACAAGAGAGAACAGAGGCTGCGTCGCGCGCGTCAGACTCGATTGCGCATCGGCCAGCAGCATGTTGCGAGGCTGACGGTCTTCCGCTCGAACCTGCACATCTATGCCAGCGTCATCTCGGAGGACGGCCAGCGCGTGCTCGCCAGCGCCTCGACGGCAGAGAAGGAAGTTCGGCAGCAACTGGGCGCCCCAGGCAAAGGTGGCAACACCAGTGCCGCGACGCTGGTCGGTGCGCGGATCGCCGAGAGAGCGAAGGCCGCGGGTATCGAGAAGGTCTCGTTCGATCGGGCCGGCTTCGCCTATCACGGCCGCGTGAAGGCGCTGGCCGAGGCTGCACGTGCAGCCGGCCTGCAGTTCTGAGGCCGAAGGCACCGAAGAGGAATCCAGCAAATGGCAAAGTTCACTCCCCGCGCCCAGACCGAAGGCAACGACGACGGCCTGAAGGAAAAGATGATCGCGGTAAACCGCGTGACCAAGGTCGTCAAGGGCGGCCGCACGCTGAGTTTCGCGGCGCTGACAGTGGTCGGCGATGGCGACGGACGAATTGGCATGGGCAAAGGCAAGGCCAAGGAAGTCCCGGTGGCCGTGCAGAAGGCTATGGACGCCGCCCGCCGCAACATGTTCAAGGTTAGCCTGAAGAGTGGTTCGATCCATCACAACATCGAGGGCGAACATGGCTCGGCACGCGTGCTGATGGCGCCTGCACCCGCGGGCACCGGCATCATTGCCGGAGGACCGATGCGAGCGGTGTTCGAGGTCATGGGCGTGACCGACATCGTCGCCAAGAGTCACGGTTCGACGAACCCATACAACATGGTGCGGGCGACGATCGACGCACTGAAGCACTCGACGACGCCCGCCGAAGTGGCCGCCAAGCGGGGCAAGACGGTCGAGGAACTGCTAGGTTGATCAGGCTCGGAGAGATCGCATGAGCGAGAGAAAGACCCTTACCGTCAAGCTGGTCAAGAGCGTCGCCGGTACCCGCCAGTCGCACCGTGACACCGTGCGGGGCCTGGGCCTGCGCAAGCTCAACAGCGAGCGCGTGCTCGAGGACACACCCGCCGTCCGCGGGATGGTCAACAAGGTCTCGTACCTGGTGAAGGTGCTGTGATGGAACTGAACTCGATCAAGCCCGCCACGGGCGCCAAGCGGCTGCGTCGGCGCGTGGGTCGCGGCATCGGCTCGGGGCTCGGCAAGACCGCAGGCCGGGGCCACAAGGGCCAGAAGTCGCGCGCGGGTGGATTTCACAAGGTCGGCTTCGAAGGCGGCCAGATGCCGCTGCAACGCCGCCTGCCAAAACGCGGCTTCAAGTCCACACAGCTGAGATTCAATGGTGAGATCACCTTGGCTGACCTCCAGCGCCTCGCTGCGGAGGAGGTCGATCTGCTGGCGCTGAAAGCCGCCGGCCTCGTGCGCGACATTGTTCGGCAAGCCAAGGTCGTCAAGACCGGCGAGATCAGCCGCAAAGTTGTTCTCAAGGGCATCGGCGTGACCGCTGGTGCGAAGGCGGCCATCGAGGCTGCCGGTGGTTCAGTTGCTTGAGCACAAGCGAGTGAGCGACTAGCGTGGCGACGTCCGCGACCCAACTGGCCAAGAGCGGGAAGTTCGGTGATTTGCGTCGCCGGCTGATCTTCCTCGTCCTCGCCCTGGTCGTCTACCGTATCGGCGCCCACATTCCGGTACCTGGGATCGACCCGGCGCAGCTGGAGCAACTCTTCAAGGGGCAGAGCGGCGGCATCCTGAACCTGTTCAACATGTTCAGCGGCGGCGCGCTGTCCCGCTTCACTGTTTTCGCGCTCGGCATCATGCCGTACATCTCGGCGTCGATCATCATGCAATTGATGACCTACGTCGTCCCAACGCTCGAGGCGCTAAAGAAAGAGGGCGAGGCGGGTCGGCGCAAGATCACCCAGTACACCCGCTACGGAACGCTGGTGCTCGCCGTGTTTCAGTCTTTGGGGATTGCGCTTGCACTCGAGGGCTCGCCAGGCCTCGTGCTCGCCCCAGGGTTCGGATTCCGGATGACCGCGGTCGTGAGCCTGGTGGCAGGGACTATGTTCCTGATGTGGCTGGGCGAGCAGATCACCGAGCGCGGGCTCGGGAACGGCATCTCGATCCTGATCTTCGCGGGCATCGTCGCGGGCCTGCCGAGCGCGATCGGCGGGCTGTTCGAGCTGGTTCGCACCGGTGCGATGAGCATCATCGCGAGCTTGTTCATCATCGCGCTCGTGATTGTCGTCACCTACGTTGTCGTCTTCGTCGAGCGCGGGCAGCGGAAGATCCTCGTCAACTACGCCAAGCGCCAGGTCGGCAACAAGGTCTACGGTGGCCAATCGTCGCACCTGCCGCTCAAGCTGAACATGTCCGGCGTGATTCCGCCGATCTTCGCGTCCTCGATCATCTTGCTGCCGGCGACCATCGTCGGCTGGTTTGCCACCGGCGAAGGCCTTCGCTGGCTGAAAGACCTGTCGGCCGCGCTGTCGCCGGGGCAACCGATCTATGTGCTCCTCTACGCCGCGATGATCGTGTTCTTCTGCTTCTTCTACACGGCGCTGGTTTTCAATAGCCGTGAGACGGCTGACAACCTGAAGAAGAGTGGTGCGTTCATTCCGGGGATTCGCCCCGGTGAACAGACGGCGAAGCACATCGACCGCATCTTGGCGCGGCTGACCTTGGCTGGGGCGGTCTACATCACCGCCGTCTGCCTGCTGCCAGAGTTCCTCGTGCTCAAGTACAACGTGCCGTTCTACTTCGGAGGTACCTCACTGCTGATCATCGTCGTCGTCACGATGGACTTCTGGGCACAGGTGCAGAGCTACGTCATGAGCCAGCAGTACGAAAGCCTGCTGAAGAAGGCCAACTTCAAGACGAGCTGATGGCCAAGGACGATGTCATCCAGATGCAGGGCGAGATACTCGAGAACCTGCCCAACGCCACCTTCAGGGTGAAGCTGGAGAACGGACATGTCGTGCTCGGGCACATATCCGGGAAGATGCGCATGCACTACATCCGCATCCTGCCTGGAGACAAGGTCACCGTGGAACTGACGCCCTACGATTTGAGTCGCGCGCGGATCATCTTCCGCGCCAAGTGAAAGGGTCAAGGAGAAGACCATGAAAGTCGCCGCATCGGTCAAGAAGATGTGCCGCAACTGCAAGATCATTCGGCGCAAAGGTGTCGTGCGTGTGATCTGCACCGATCCACGGCACAAGCAGCGCCAGGGCTGATCCGAAACGCTGTCGAGACTTAAGGACAACTCATGGCACGCATCGCTGGCATCAACATCCCGCCGCACAAGCACGCCGAGATCGGCTTGACGGCAATTTACGGCATTGGCCGTCCTACCGCGCAGAGGATTTGCTCTTCGGTCGGCATCCCCTACACGAAGAAGATCAAGGACCTATCGGATGGCGAACTCGAGAGAATCCGTGAGGAGATCGGCCGCCTGACGATTGAAGGCGACCTTCGCCGCGAACTCTCGATCAATATCAAGCGACTGATGGACCTCGGCTGCTATCGCGGCTTGAGACATCGTCGCGGCCTTCCTGTCCGCGGCCAGCGGACCCGCACCAATGCGCGCACTCGCAAGGGTCCCCGCAAAGGCGCTGCCGCACTGAAGAAGTAAGCCGCCGGCATCCGAGAAAGAACAGCGCTATGGCTAAAGCACCTGTCAACACCGCCGCACGGCGCGTGAGCAAGAAGATCCGCAAGAACGTCGCGGACGGCATCGCTCATGTGCACGCTTCGTTCAACAACACGATCATCACCATCACCGATCGCCAAGGCGGTGCTCTGGCTTGGGCCTCCAGCGGCGGGCAGGGTTTCAAGGGGTCGCGCAAGTCCACGCCGTTTGCGGCGCAGGTGGCTGCCGAAGTGGCAGGGCGCGCAGCGCAGGAGCAGGGAATCAAGAACTTGGATGTTCGGATCAAGGGCCCGGGGCCCGGGCGCGAATCGTCCGTCCGGGCTCTGGCGTCACTCGGCATCCGAATCACTTCGATCAGTGACGTGACGCCGATTCCCCACAACGGCTGCCGGCCACAGAAGCGCCGCCGCATCTGACCGGATCTGTTCGCCTCGGCGAGCGGGGTCGCGGCTGACATATACTTAAGGGTTTCCCGCTAGACAGTGAGGCGCAGCCGGCAGCGCCTCACTGCCGTTACGTCTGACGGCTGGCCGCTGTGCCCGCTATCGAATGCCGAAGCCCACCGTCTGAGCGCCCCGAAGAACATCCCGCCAGACTTGCGCAAGGTCCGCTCAGGTGGACCGGTTGCGTCAGAGTTCATCCAAGGAATCGCAAGTGGCACGTCACCTCGGCCCCAAGGCCAAACTCTCTCGCCGCGAAGGCACAGACCTCTTCCTGAAGAGCGCGCGGCGCTCCATCGGGGACAAGGCCAAGTTCGACAGCAAACCGGGTCAGCATGGCCGGACCAGCGGGTCGCGCACATCGGATTACGGCGTCCAGTTGCGCGAGAAGCAGAAGGTCAAGCGCATGTACGGTGTCCTCGAGCGCCAGTTCCGCCGCTACTTCGCGGAGGCTGAACGGCGCAAGGGGAACACTGGGGCAAACTTGCTGGCATTGCTCGAGTCGCGCCTCGACAACGTTGTCTACCGCATGGGTTTCGGTTCCACCCGAGCCGAGGCGAGGCAGCTGGTTTCACACAAGGCGATCAGCGTCAACGGACAGGTCGTCAACATTCCCTCGTACATGGTCAAGGCCGGTGACAAGCTGGCAATGCGTGATAAGGCCAAGAGCCAGTTGCGGGTTCAGGATGCGCTGAAGCTCGCGCAGTCGATCGGACTGTGCGACTGGGTGCAGGTGGATGCGACCAAGATGGAAGGCGTTTTCAAGAAGGTGCCCGACCGTGACCAGTTCGGGGCCGAGATCAAAGAAGCACTGATCGTCGAGCTGTACTCGCGCTGATCACGTTTACCACGGCTGGCATCGCCGGCCGACTGCCTTTCGCCAGTGGGCGTGTCGTTTGACCGGGCACGATGCGCCTCGGAGCCCCCGCCCGGTTCGGTCCCTCAGCCTTATCGGTGTAACGAGCCGAGGGTATTGACAGGAACTCCCACTCAATGCAGACCACTCTACTCAAGCCCAAGGCCATCCAGGTCGAACCACTTGGCGGCCATCGCGCGAAGGCGGTCCTCGAGCCCTTCGAGCGTGGTTATGGCCACACGCTGGGCAATGCACTGCGCCGTGTGCTGTTGTCGTCGATGGTCGGATATGCCCCGACCGAGGTCACGATTGCCGGCGTCCTGCACGAGTACTCGGCAATCGACGGTGTCCAGGAAGATGTCGTGCACATCATGCTCAATCTGAAGGGTGTGGTCTTCCGTCTGCACAATCGTGACGAGGTCACGCTCGTGTTGCGGAAAGAGGGCGAGGGTCCAGTCACCGCGGGTGACATCCAGACCCCCCATGACGTCGAGATCATCAACCCTGAACACGTCGTCGCGCACCTTGCCCAGGGCGGAAAGCTCGACATGCAGATCAAGGTCGAGAAGGGCCGCGGCTACGTCCCGGGAAACATGCGCCGCTTCGGAGACGAGCCCACCAAGTCGATCGGCCGCATCGTGCTCGACGCCTCGTTCTCGCCCGTGCGACGTGTCAGCTATGCGGTCGAGAATGCTCGGGTCGAGCAGCGCACCGACCTCGACAAGCTCGTGATGGAGATCGAGACGAACGGCGCCATTCCGCCGGAGGAGGCAATTCGCCAGTCGGCGAGGATCCTCGTCGAGCAGCTCGCGATCTTCGCGCAGCTCGACGTCAATTCCGAGGACATCTTCCCGAGCACGCCGGCGCGGGCACCCACCTTCGACCCGATTCTGCTGCGCCCTGTCGACGAACTCGAGCTGACCGTCCGATCGGCGAACTGCCTCAAGGCCGAGAACATCTACTACATCGGCGATCTGATCCAGCGCACAGAAACCGAGTTGCTGAAGACGCCGAATCTCGGGCGCAAGTCGCTTAACGAGATCAAGGAAGTGCTTGCGTCGCGTGGGCTGACACTCGGCGCGCGGCTGGAGAACTGGCCGCCGCAGGGATTGGACAAGCGATGACTCTCAGCGACCGGTCCGCTTTGAGGGCCGGTCCCAACAAGGGCTGCTGAGTGCGGCCCGGCGCCACCCGGTACCTGACACGGCCGGGCATCTAGAACGAAAGGGAAACCCATGCGCCATCGACACGAAGGGCGAAAGCTCAATCGCACCACCTCGCACCGCCTCGCGATGCTGCGCAACATGTGCAACTCGCTGATCCAGCATGAGGCCATCAAGACAACGCTGCCCAAGGCGAAGGAGTTGCGCCGTGCCGTGGAGCCGCTGATCACCCTTGGCAAGCACCCGACGCTGGCCAACCGGCGACTCGCCTTCGATCGCACTCGCGATCGCGACGTGGTGTCGAAGCTCTTCGGGGAGCTTGGTCCGCGCTATCAGTCACGCCCGGGTGGCTACACGCGAATCCTGAAGATGGGGTTTCGCGTCGGAGACAACGCGCCGATGGCCTTCGTTGAGCTGGTCGACCGGCCCGAGCCGACAAGCCCGACCGAAGAGAAGCCGGAATGAAGTGCTATACTTAAAAATTCAATCGCGGGGTGGAGCAGTCTGGTAGCTCGTTGGGCTCATAACCCAAAGGTCGCAAGTTCAAATCTTGCCCCCGCAACCAGTTCACCGAGGCCCTCCAATGCGAGGGCCTCGCGCATTCCAGGGCTGGTGAGTTGTCGGAAAGTGCCGTTCCGAGGTGCGGGGTGGCCGCTAGACTAGCTGCCGGCCCGGTCCCGCCCAACGCCTGCAGCGGCCTCGCGAAAACCCATGAAGATCCTCGTTACCGGCGCTGCCGGGTTCATCGGCATGACCACGGCGTTGCGGCTGCTTGCGCGAGGCGACGAGGTCGTTGGGCTCGATAACCTCAACGACTACTACGACGTCAATCTCAAGCGCGACAGGCTTGCAAGGCTCAACGAGAGGCCTGGCTTCCGCTTCGTCCAGATGGATGTCGCCGACCGGCCCGCAATCACGGCGTTGTTTGCAGCCGAGGGATTCGAGCGAGTCGTCCATCTGGCCGCTCAAGCTGGCGTCCGATACTCGCTCCAGAACCCGCATGCATACGTCGACAGCAACTTGGTCGGTTTTGTCAACGTGCTCGAGGGTTGCCGCCACAACCGGGTGAACCACCTCGTCTATGCCTCGAGCTCGTCGGTCTACGGCGGGAACACGCAAATGCCGTTCTCGGTGCACGACAACGTCGACCACCCGGTGAGCATGTATGCCGCCACGAAGAAGGCCAACGAGCTGATGGCCCACACCTATAGCCACCTGTTCGGCCTCCCGACCACCGGATTGAGGTTCTTCACCGTCTACGGCCCCTGGGGGCGGCCGGACATGGCGTTGTTCCTGTTCACCAAGGCGATTCTCGAAGGTCGGTCAATCGACGTCTTCAATCAGGGCCGAATGCAGCGCGACTTCACCTATGTCGACGACATCGCTGAGGCGGTCGTACGCGTGACCGACCGCATCGCCACCCCTGATCCGGCGTATGCAGCGGAACGGCCGGACCCTGCAACGAGCAGTGCACCCTACCGCGTCTTCAACATCGGCAACCACCAGCCCGTTCCCCTGCTCGACTTCATCACCTGCATCGAGGACGCGCTGGGGATCCGTGCAACGAAGAACTTCCTGCCACTCCAGCCGGGTGACGTGCCCGAGACCTACGCCGATGTCGATGCGCTGTCGGACTGGATCGGGTTCGCGCCCGCCACCCGAATCGAAGACGGCGTCCGGCGGTTCGTCGACTGGTATCGCGGTTACTACCGGGTCTGACGCCGAGAACCGAGCCGCGTTAGCGACCGGCCAGCAATTGGCCCAGGTACCGGGTGGGCACCGCGTAGGAGATTCCACTCGGGTTGGTCAGGGCTGACTCGCGGTTGCCCTTCAGAAGCACCATGTTGACGACACCGACGACACGGCCGGTCTCGATGTCGACCAGCGGACCGCCACTGTTGCCCGGATACGCCGTCGCGTCCAACTGAATCAGGACGAAGGCGCCATCCCGGGCGTGACGAACGGCTCCCGGGGTGAGCCGTTGCGCAGTCGGTGGCGGCGCGCTGCTCGACACGATCGACGACACGATGCCGCGGTGGGTTACCGGGTTGAATCCAAGCATGCCGCCGATCGGGAAGCCGACGAACATCACGCTCATCCCCTCCTGCACGTTGTCGGGCACGGCAACGTCCAGCGCGGGCTTAGCCGCTCCGCTGACGCGCAGGAGGGCGAGGTCGTGTCGCGGATCGGACGCGACCACTTCAGCATCCAGGTGTTCGAAGACGCCTGACGCGTCCACCACCTGAGCCACCAGCCTCCCGGCGGCGGGCTCCACCGGGCGAGACTGAGGCAGTACGTGCCAGCATGTCACCAGTGTCCGCCCATCGCCGATGAAGAACCCGGTTCCCCGGAACGCAAAACGCGGGCTGGCGAGGGAATCGAAGGTGCCAACCGCACAGACACTGCCGCGAACCTTGCTCGCCAAGCCCACAAGCCCGATAGATGCACCACCGGGAAGTGCGGGTGCGGCCAACAGCGCGAAAAGGGCACGCCGGGACAAGCGTCGCTGGGTGTCGAGAGTCGCAATCTGCACAGGCCGCGATGATGTCATGCGAGCGACAACTTGCCGTGCACGAATGCCGAAACGCCAGACCTCGCTCGGCCCGATCCTTGCCATCATCTCGCCCGCCAAGGGCCGGTGCGACAGCAGCCGCGCGGCATCACCGCGCCCTATGAAATCGCGGTGACGCATCGCCCCCTCAAGCCGGGGGTTGTGGGTGGAAGTTGCACCTGAGTAAAGTCGTTTCGCCTCGCTCGGGCAGGGCCATCCTGAGGGACCCAGTGCCGCGACTCGTGGCGAGGCTCCCGCGAGTCAGGCCGAGCACTGCGAAGAGTCGGGCTTGGCGATCTCGAGGGAACCAGGAAAACCGATGATCCGAGTCTTCAGCCACTACTTCTATCGCCAGAGCGTGCTGAGGGTTCTTTTCGACCTCGCGTTCTTTGTAATCGCGATGGCCGTTGCCTTTGTCGCCCTCGCCGGCGCACCAGAGGTTCTGCTCCCCCGTGCGGGTACGCATGTGTTGTCGGTGGCGGCTGGCGTGTTCGTGATCAACACGGCATCGGGCTTTTACCAGAAGAACAACAACTTCACGCTGAGCCAGGCGCTCGCTCGCGCTGCGGTCGCGCTGATCCTGGCACTGCCCCTTGCTTATGCCGTCTTCACGCTGCTCCCGCAGGAGGTCCCCAATCGCGAGTCCATCCGCTTGGCGGCGGTGGCGGGCGTTGCCGCGGTCGTGCTGCGCCGGGTCTACGTTGCCCACTGGGGCGCGGAGTCGCTGGCGCGGACACGCATCATGATCTTCGGGGCTGGGCAGGCGGCACAGGTGGTTGGTACCACGCTCCGACAGTCCGACCCCAATGCGGTGATCGTCGGCTATGTACCCGGCCCAAATGAGCGAGAAACCGCGGTCGCGACCGATCAGATCTTGCCCCACACCGACAAGTCGTTGTCCGACTCCGCCCAGGGCCTGGGAGTTGACGAGATCGTCGTAGCCCTTACGGAGCGCCGAGCAGGCAGCATGCCCTTGCGGCAACTGCTCGACTGCAAGCTGAGCGGAATCAAGGTCTATGACATTGCGACTCATTTCGAAAAGACGCTCGGACAGATCAAGATCGACTACGTCAATGCCGGCTGGCTGATTTTCGGTCCTGGCTTCAATCAAGGCGGCCTGCGAACCGCGGTGAAGCGGGCGTTCGACACCCTGTGCGCGCTGGCTCTCATCGTCGGCACGCTACCGTTGATGTTGATCACTGCGTTGTTGATCAAGCTGGAGAGCCGAGGGCCAATCTTCTACCGCCAGGAGAGGGTTGGCCAGAACGGCAAGACCTTCCTCATCAGCAAGTTTCGCAGCATGCGTTGCGATGCCGAGAAGGACGGCAGACCCGTCTGGGCCGCTGCGAACGATGCCCGCATCACACGAGTCGGCGGCGTGATTCGGAAGCTCCGAATCGACGAACTGCCGCAGCTCTTCAACGTGCTGAAGGGAGAGATGAGCCTTGTCGGCCCACGCCCGGAGCGGCCGTTCTTTGTCGAGCAACTCACGCAGCAGATTCCCTTCTATGCCGCTCGGCACAGCGTCAAGCCTGGCGTGACCGGCTGGGCGCAAGTCCGCTACCAGTACGGCGCGACGATCGAGGACTCGCAAGAGAAGCTGCAGTACGACCTCTACTACGTCAAGAACCACTCACTGTTCCTGGACGTCATCATCCTGTTCGAGACGGTGTTTGTGGTTCTCACAGGAAAAGGCGCACGTTAGGCCGGTTCCTGCCGAGGTCTGCTCGGCTAGCATCGACTGATGGATGCGCGCGGGGCCGATCTAGCCGTCTTGAGTGGCCTGCTCTGCGGGCTGGGTCATCTTGCATTTGCCGGCTTGCTGCTGCGTGCGGGTTACCTCAGGCGCGGGGGCGAACCGATCGAACGCGCAGTGCTCGCCGCCGTTCTGACGACCTCCGCGTGGGCCTTTGCGACGGTCGTCGAGCAGATGTCTCGCTACACCGGGCCGAGTTTCGTCGTTGCCGGCCTGGACCTCGCCCGCTATGGCGTCTGGCTTGGGATCCTGCTGGCGCTTCTGCGGCGGCCCGGCGCCGCACCCGCGACGGGGACGCTCTCGCGATCACTGGCCAGAGTCGCATACAGCCTCTTGGGTGGCGCGGCGATCGTCCTTGGCTGGCGAGTTCTCGCCGGCCAGTACGACGAGGACAGTACCCGCCTCGGCCTTGCCGTCTCGCTCGCCCTACCGCTTCTCGGTCTGGTTCTCGTCGAGCAGTTGTTCCGAAACCTGCACGAAGACTCCCGATGGTCTGCCAAACCCGTCTGCGTGGGTCTCGCAAGTGTCTTCGCGTTCGACGTCTACATGTACTCCGAGGCAGTGCTCTTCGGTCGTGTCGACGCAGATGCCCGAAGCATCCGTTCGACCATACACACCCTCGCACTGCCGTTCCTGTTCGTCGCCCTCCGGCGCAAGGCGGACTGGGCGCAGTCGATCCAGGTCTCCCGGCGAGCGGCGTTCTACTCGGCAACGCTACTGCTGACCGGCGCGTACTTGCTGTTCATCGCAGCGATTGGCTACTACGTCCGGTACTTCGGCGGCAATTGGGGGCGCGCATTGCAGCTGGGACTGCTGTTCGCCGGTGGGCTGTCGGTCCTCATCCTCGTGCTCTCGGCATCGCTGCGCGCGCGCCTGCGCATATTCGTTGGCAAGCACTTCTTCAGTTATCGGTTCGACTATCGCGAGGAATGGCTGGCATTCACGGAGATGCTCTCGTCGAGCTCGGCACCACAGGAGGTGGGGGTACGGATCGTGCGAGCGTTGGCCAATGTGCTCGAGTGCCCGGCGGGAAGCCTCTGGGCCAGGGTGTCCGACGACAGCGCATTCTCCCAATCCGCGCGGTGGAACGCCGCGCAGACCGACGGGCGCGAAGCGAGCGATTCTTCTCTCTGCCAGTTCCTTGGAGAGAAAGGTTGGGTCATCGATCTGCAGGAATTCCGCGAGTCACCTCGCCGCTACGGAGAGCTCGCCTTGCCACTGTGGCTGCTCTCGAATCCGCATGCCTGGGTCGTGATTCCACTTCAGGTCGGGCCGGAGTTGCTCGGCTTCGTCGTGCTGCATCATCCACGCACGCCGGTCGAGCTGAATTGGGAGGTGCGCGATCTTCTGAAGACCGCCAGTCGTCAGGCCGCGGGCTACCTGGCGCAGATGCGGGCAACCGAAGCACTGCTCGAAGCACGAAAGTTCGACGCCTTCAACCGGATGTCGGCTTTCGTCGTGCACGACCTGAAGAACATCGTGACTCAGCTGTCGTTGATGCTCAGGAACGCACAACGTCTGCACGACAACCCCGAGTTCCAGCAGGACATGCTCCTTACCGTGGAAAGCTCGCTGGAAAAGATGCGTCGACTGATGCTGCAATTGCGGGAAGGTGCAACACCAGCCGGCGCCTCGCACGGGGTGGAGTTGCGCGAGATCGTCGGCAGGCTTGAACGGGCGGCGGCGACGGCCGGCCGCCGGGTCGAGATCGAGATCTCCGAAGACCTGTCGACGCGGGGTCATGAGGAACGCATCGAACGGGTTCTGGGGCATCTTGTGCAGAACGCTATGGACGCCACGATGCCGCAAGGGCGGGTCTGGGTGGCGGTGAAGCGCTACGGTGGTCAGGTTCAGGTCACGGTCGGAGACGAAGGCAAAGGCATGAGCGAAGAGTTTCTCCGTACGCAGCTGTTCAAGCCCTTCAGCTCGACGAAGGCCACTGGTATGGGGATTGGCTCCTATGAGAGTGCGCAGTACGTGCGTGAGATCGGGGGCTCGATCGAGGTGCAGAGCGAGGTCGGACGTGGAACTGTCGTCACGGTCCTGTTGCCGCTGTTCGACTCGCAGCGCTCCTCGGACCTGCGGATGTCGGAGTCCACATGAGCGAGTCCCCGGGCTCGCCGTTGCTCATCGTCGAGGATGACCTCGCGCTGCAGAAGCAGATCAAGTGGTCGCTCGACCGGTTCGAGTCGGTCACCGCTGCCGACCGCGAGCAGGCATTGGTCCAGTTCCGGCGTCACAAGCCGATGGTTGTGACGATGGACCTCGGGCTGCCGCCGGATCCCGACTCGGTCTCCGAGGGGTTCAAGCTCCTCGAGCAACTTCTCGATGCCGAACCCGACACCAAGGTGATCGTCCTCACCGGCCAGAACGATCAGGCCAACGCACTGCGCGCCGTCGCGCTCGGGGCCTACGACTTCCTGGCCAAGCCGGTCGACCCGGATGTGCTCGGGCTGACGATCGACCGCGCTTTTCGCCTGGCGGAACTGCAGGCCGAGAATCGGCGCCTGCAGGCGGTGCGGCAGTCGGACACGCTGGCCGGCCTGATCACGCGCGACCCCGAGCTGATGCGCGTGGCGCGCTTGATCGAAAGGGTCGCCACCAGCGACGTGACGGTGCTGCTGCTGGGCGAGAGCGGAACCGGCAAGGAAGTGCTGGCGCAGGGCCTGCACCAGGCGTCGAAGCGTAGCGGTCGGTTCGTGGCGATCAATTGCGCGGCGATTCCCGAGAATCTGCTCGAGAGCGAGCTCTTCGGGTACGAGAAGGGGGCGTTCACGGGGGCGGCCAAGACCACCGTCGGCAAGATCGAGACCGCGCATGGCGGCACGCTGATGCTCGACGAGATCGGCGATCTGCCGCTGCCGCTGCAGGCCAAGCTGCTACGCTTCCTGCAGGAACGCAAGATCGAGCGGCTGGGCGGCCGAAGCGAGATCGCGGTCGATGTCCGTGTCGTCTGCGCCACTCACCAGGACCTGAAGGCACAGATCGCCGAGAGCCGGTTCCGGGAGGATCTCTTCTACCGCCTGGCCGAAATCGTGGTCGAGATCCCACCTCTGCGCGCCAGGACCGGCGATGCCGTGCTGCTGGCGCATGCCTTCCTGCGCCGCTTCGCGCAGGAGCACAAGCGTGGCACTTTGTCGTTCAGCGAAGAAGCGCTGAAAGCGATCGAGTCGTGCGCTTGGGAGGGCAACGTACGCCAGTTGCTGAGCGCCGTTCGTCGTGCAGTCATCATGGCCGACGGCAGCCGCATTTCGTGCGAAGACCTCGGACTGCCCCGGCCCGAAGGGACGCCGGACTCGCAACCGCCGCTCGAATTGCGCGCCGTCCGCGAGGCGGCCGAGCGGCAGGCTGTGATCGCGGCATTGGCACGTACCGACAGCAACATCGCGCGCGCGGCGGAGCTGCTAGGCGTCAGCCGGCCGACGCTTTACGATCTGATGAACCGGCTGGCGATCAAGTAGCGGCCTGCGCCTTCGCAGGCCGGTGTCGTTCGCCGGTTGCAGGAGGGACGGCTGTGCCCATGGGACGGACCCGCGTGCTCTTCTTCGCGGAAGCCGTGACGCTCGCGCATGTCGCGCGTCCGGTTGCCTTGGGGCGGTCTCTCGACTCCGATCAGTACGAAGTCGTCATCGCTTGCCCTCAGCGATACGCGCCCTTCGCGCAGAGCCCCAGATGGCGGCTCGAATCGCTCGAGAGCATCCCTCCGGAGCAGTTCAATGCAGCGCTCGCCCGCGGCTCACCTGTTTACGACTCCGCGACGTTGCGGCGCTACGCCGAGGAGGACCTCGCGCTGTTTGATCGCGTTGCACCGGATCTGGTCGTCGGCGACTTTCGGCTTTCGCTATCCGCCAGCGCCCGGGTGGCAGGGATCCCTTACCTGACGATCGCCAATGCGTACTGGAGTCCGGACTACCGCGGCGCCTTTCCGCTACCAGTGTTGCCGATGACAAGAGTGCTACCCCTGCCGGTGGCGCGCCAACTGTTCAGTGCCTTTCGTCCCCTTGCCTTTGGGGCGCACTGTCGGCCGATGAACCGTCTGCGAGCCGGCTTTGGGCTGCCGGGTTTCGGCAATGACCTGCGTCGTGTCTACACCGATGCCGATCACCACTTGGTTCCCGATATCGAGTCGCTCTACCCCCTCGAGCGGTCGTCACGCAGTCACAGTTTCCTTGGGGCTCTGGCCTGGTCGCCACCAGTGGAGAAGCCGGATTGGTGGGACGGCGTGGCAGCACAGAACCGTCCAATCGTGTACGTCACCCTTGGCAGTTCGGGTTCGGCGAGGGTCTTGCAGCGGGTGCTCGATGCCCTTTCTGGCCAACCAATCAGCGTCATCGCGTCGAGCGCGGGCGCGAGTCGAGCCATCCGGGTGCCGGTAAACGCCAAGGTGGCTGACTACCTGCCAGGCGAAGAGGCGGCAGCACGGTCGGCGTTGGTGGTCTGCAACGGGGGCAGCCTGGGGACACAGCAAGGTCTGGCTGCAGGCGTGCCCGTGCTCGGCATCGCCAGCAACATGGACCAGTTCTTCAACATGGAGCCCTTGGTCCGCCAAGGCGCTGCCCGGCTGCTACGTGCGGACCGCCTCACAGACGATCGCATCAGGGATGCTTGCCGGTTCTTGCTCACCTCAACCAGCGCGCGCGAGGCGGCCGCGCGTGTGCAAGCGATGATGGGGCAATCGCGCCCGGCCGCTGAGACTTTCGACGACGCGGCGACGCAGCTGCTGCAAGGACGTCAGAAGTACCAGGCTGCCAATAGTTGAATCGCCTGCCGCTGTTCGGGCAGGCCGAACTCGCTCAGCGCCCTGCCGCGGCTCGTTCGCCACTGCACGGCGACGTCGGCGCGGGGCCAATGGTGTCGCAACTCGACCCATGCGAAGCGACTGCGATCGTTTGCGTTGACGCGCACGAATGCTGTCAGGTCCGCCGCCTTCCAGCCCGGCAGCCCCTTCTGGCTTGCGTAAACCAACCAAGCCCCCCGTGATGCATTGTCCTGTCGTTGGCGGGCGAGCTCAAGAAGGCTCCCGAGGGTGGCCGAACGGGAGGTGCCCATGGACTCCCACTGTTCGTCGGTCGGGGCAAAGCCGTTGTACTGGTATTCGGCGGTGACGGCGACGCCAACCGGTGTGGTGTACGTGAGCCCCGCGGACCCGCGGGTTCGCGTCGCCCGCGATGCGGTGCCGTCGACGGGCGAGCTGAGCAGCTGCAGGTCGCGGCCGTGGGTCACTTCACCGTGGACGACGACGGCGTCGGAAAGGAGGGCGGTACCGCTCAGCCCCACCTGGGCTCCGACCCCTTGCTGGGAAAACAGGAGCAACTGGCCGCTGGCGCGGTCCGAGAACTTGCCTGTCACGTCCACCAGAAAGCGATGGCGCCGATTTGTCGAGCCGAAGTCGGCCGCGAAGGCCGAGCGGCTCGGTTCGTCGGAGAGCTTGGGAGCGAGCACTATCGATGTTGACCCGCCCGCCCAGAATCGCTGGTATCGAACCATCGCCGTCCCGAGCCGGTTCTCTCGGAGCGCAAACGGATCCGGTGAACTCGCGGAGCGAACCGCCCCGTCGCGAAAGAAGTCCGTCGGGTTGTAGCCGTAGGCGGGCCCATAGCGCACGTTGATGCGTCCGACGTCGAACGCCTGGTTGTTGTCTGCCCCACGCCAACTGAAGTGCAGCTCCCGCAGGCTGTTGGTGGTCGATCGCTCACTTTCCTCCGGAGAGACTGCGTCGAGCCGGTCGGAGAAGACAAAGCGGCCGTTCTCGCCGATGCGGGCATTGACGGAGAGATCGAGCGAGAGCCGGCGAATCGACTGCGAACTCAATTCGTATCGGCGTGTCGCCTGCCCGGCCATTGCTTCGACATAGAGCCGCAAGGGCGTCTCGCGGGCCGCCTGGGACGCCGGAGTTGCGCTCTGCAGTGACAGCGGGTCGGTCTCGGTATTGGCGCCGACAGCCGCGCTGGACAGCGCGGCCGCGGCGACGGTCGCCCACTTCAGCATCGGGGTTCGCCTCATGGCCTACTCGGGCTGGAAACGCGGCAGGAAATCGCGCTGGAACCAACTTGCAGGGATGCTCCGTGCCACATAGTCGCTAAACCGGACCAGCGTTACTGCCTGTGGGTTCAAGCCGTCGATGATCACGGTCTCGGTGGGGCGCTGAGCGCCGAGTTGGAGCTCGAAGCGACGATAGTAGGCAGTCTTGAGCAAGCGGGCTGAATCAGCGAAGAAGCGGGCCTTGATCGGTGCATGGCTGTTGGCATCGAGCCACAGCTCGATCGAGGCATAGGTGGCATCCTCGCTGCTTGCGTTGAGCGATAGCTTGAGCGACCGACGCGTCTTGCGTTCGCCATCCTGGATCGATTCTTCGCCGGTCAAGGTTGCCTTGTAGTCGCGCGCGAAGTTGACAGTGACGACGTCGCCATTCGAAGCCTGGCCCAGTAGGCGCTGCTGCGGGGAGATGCGCACGCTGGCCTTCGTCCCGGGGTCGAAGAACCACATGTCGTTGCCGGCCTTCAGCATCAATTTGCCGGTGTCGCGCGCCGGCTGGACGAACCGTACCAAGCTCGCGTACTGGCCGCTCGATTCGATGATGCGGGCATAGCTCACCAGGGTGCTGGCGTCCACCTGCTGGCCGCGCTCGAACTCGGTGATGGTCACCGTGACACGGAACGCCTGGTTCGGGTTGCGAATAGCGTCGCTGGCGGCGAGCAACGCCTGAGGATCCGGTGCCGCCCACAGCGGCAAGGCGAAGGCCGCGCCCGCGGATCTCAGCGCGTGTGTGATCAGTGATCGCCGGATCATCGAGCGCTCCTCCTTCGTCAGACATGCCGCAACGCGTCGACAATGGTCAGCCGCGCAGCCCGATAGGCTGGCCACCAGGCCGATGCGACGGCAATCGCGATCAAGCCGACCGTTGTGCCGACGATCATGCGAGTCTCACTCCAGATCATCAAGCTCAGTGGCAACGGCTCGGTGCTGCCCGGGGGAAGCCAGGTGAGTTCGAGCCGATTGACCACGAATGCAGTGACCAGCGCCAGCACCGCACCGACCAACGAACCGGCGCAGCCGATCAAAAACCCCTCGGCGATGAACAGGCGCCGGATCCCGGCTTGACGGACACCGATGGCTCGGACGGTGCCGATCTCGACGGTCCGCTCGACGACCGCCGCGGTCATCGTGTTGCCGACCGTGAAGAGCACGATGCCACCGATCAGCGCGAAGATGAATCCGAAGATGGTGTCGAAGAGCTGGATCGTCTGCACGTAGAACGGATTGAGGGTCTCGAAGTCCAGTACCGACAGGGGCCTGGTCGACGAGAGGCTGGCGAGCAGCGGCTCCAGGCGGCGCGTTGCCTCGGGGATCTGGCTCGTCCGTTGCAGCTGCACCATGATCGACGTCGCCCGTGGAGCGGCGCGGCCGTACACCAGCTGCTGCGCCTGCTCGAGCTGCAGAATGACGGCGATGTCGTCGAGTTCCTTGAAGCCCTGGCTCTCAGCGGCGATGACCCTCAGAGCTGCGACATTCGGCGTGCCTCGCCCGTGACTCGCCAGCAGTTCGATTCGCGCCTTGCCGGCGGGAGGTGAGGCTCCTCTTGCGGGTGCTGTCTCGGACATCGCGAGCGCGGCGATGTCGGCAGGGAGCTTCGCGCCGCCGCTGCCAGCGTCGCGCTCTGGCTTCGGGCAGTCGTTCACTGCCAGCTGCTCGCACAGGAGCAAGACCCGCGCGACACCAACGCCGACGATGGCTGCATCTCGTGGGGCGCCCTCGAGCGGGAATGGAGGCGAGTCGAGGGGGATGCGGAATTCGTTCCAGCGCCGCATCAAGTTCACGTCCGCGGCCACGTACCCTGTACCGGCAACGGTCCGGGAGACCCCTGCTTCGTAGTTGCCGGCGATGCCGCCGAACTGCAGCGTCGGTGTCGCGACGACGACGAGCTTGCTCAGCCCCTCGTCGCGCCGGATCGACTCGAGCACGTTTTCGTACTGGGGAATGCCGTAGGCGGTCGGATTGCCGCTGCCGTAGAGAAAGAAGTCTCGATACTGGATCTGCAAGTGCCCGCCGCTTCGAACATAGGACGACAGCATGCTGTAGCGGATGTTCGCCGCATAACCACCAAACATCAGGATCGCCGACGAGCCGATGGCCAGCGCGAGCAGCGTCGCCAGAGAGCGGCGGCGGTTGCGCAGCAGGTTCCGCAGCGCCAGCTGCAGCGTCATCTTCACTCGTCGTCCTCGACCCGGGCGGCTGGCGGTTCGGCGGAGTCGGCCTCCGACGACTTCTTTCGCTGGATCGACTGGATGGCGCCATCCCGCAGGATGATCAGGTCGTCCGCCGCGTTGATCAGCGTTCGATCGTGCGAAGAGAAGATGAACGAGATGCGGTAGCGCTCTTGCATGCGGCGCATCAACGCGATGATTGCCGCGCCGGTCTGCGTATCGAGATTCGCCGTGGGTTCGTCGGCGATCACCAGCTTCGGCCGCCGCGCCAGCGCCCGCGCAATCGCCACCCGCTGGCGTTGCCCGCCGGAGAGCTGCCCCGGCAGGTTCTTCGCCCTGTCGGCAAGCCCGACCAGTTCGAGAAGCTTGCTGACGCGGCGGCGGCGCCGTTCAGGCGCCATCCCTGCCAGCACGAGGGGGTACTCGACGTTTTCGAACGTGTCGAGCACCGGGATCAGATTGAAGTTCTGGAACACAAAGCCGATGTTGGCTGCGCGAAAGTCCGCGAGTTCGTCGTCCGAGAGACGGTTGACCGCCTGGCCGGCGACGGTCACCTCTCCCTTCTCGGGCCGGTCGATACAGCCGACCAGGTTCAGCATCGTGGTCTTGCCGCTGCCCGACGGGCCGAGCACCACCGTGAAGAGGGCCGGGCGTATCAGAACGTCGATGCCGTGCAGGACCGGTACCGTCACTGCGTCCATCCGGTAGGACTTCTCGACGCTCGACAGGACAGCGACAGGGTCGGTCATCGGGGATCCAGGGAGTGGTTGCAGTTTAGCGGGCGCCGCACCGCGGCGGAACTGCCCTGTATCCTCGTCACCCGCGTCCACCAAGATCCGGAGCCATGCGATGAAGTCGACGGTGTGGGACTATGTCTTGTCGGGTTTCTGGATCACGGTGCTGTTGCTGCTGGCCCTTGGTGCGGTGTGGGCGGTGACGCCGCCGCTGCGGGGGCTCCTCGGCGACTACCACGTCGTGGCGGGAGCTCTCCTGTTCCTCGTGGTCTTCGGTCTTGCGTGCGCGGTCGCCGTCAGGATGTTGGTTCGGTGGCGCCCCATCGAACCGTGCGCCGACGGCCACGCGCTGGACTCTTCGGTCTTCGCCCACTGGAAGCTGGTGACGGTGCTCTATCACCTTGGACGCGGCGCCCTCCGCATCGTCACCCCGTTCTTTCTGCTCCCGCTCGTCGACGCGCTGCTCGGCGCGAAGATTGGCAAAGACGTCGCATTCGGGGGCATGATCGACGACCCCTACTTGGTCTCGATCGGCGATGGCGTCGTGCTCGGGCACAACTCGCTGGTATCGGGTAGCTACCTCTGGGACGGTCGTCTCGTCTGCGGGCCGGTGACGATCGAGGGCGGCGCGACCATCGGCGCCAACGCCGTCGTCTTCCCCGATGTCGTCGTCGGCGCCGGGGCCAACGTGATGACGGGCGCCTGCGTGATGCCCGGCTCTCGTATTCCGCCGGGAGAGATCTGGCGAGGCAACCCGGCGCGCAGGTGGGTGCAGGCCGGCAGGGCCACCGGCTCGCCGAGCCTCGGGGAAGCCTGAGTCGGCTATCGCGCGAGCCTGGCCTTCAGGTCCTGAAGTCTTTGCTTGTCGCGCAACTGCGAAGCCCGTTTCTCGATCTCCGTGACCTCGTTGAGGGCAAGCGTGCGCTCACCCGCGAGCGCATACACGTCCGCCAGCGTCAGCCAGGTGTTGAGATCGTTCGGGGCCCGCGACCGATTGCTCTTGGCGACCTCGATCGCTCGCGGGTACTGCTTGCCGGCCGCCAGCGCAATGGCCAGGGTATCGGCGAACGAGCGATTCTCCGGCGCCGTGGCGACGGCGCGCTCGGCAAAGCCGGCCGCCTCGGGTTTCCCAAGCTGGGCCGACGACCAGGCAAGGTTGTTCAGCGCCACGCCGTTCTCCGGCTGAATGCGGACGGCTTCGGAGAAGTGCTCCACCGCGGCCTGATAGTCGCGCTTGACGACGGCTGTGTTGCCCAGGAACAGCGGCAGGCCGATGTCCCTGGGGTGGCGCTTCTGCCAGTCCGCCGCGAAGCGCTGCGCGTCATCCTTGCCGCGGGTGCGCTCGAGCAGGCTGTAGGTGCGCTCCGGCAGCGTACCTCCTGCCGTCTGGGCCATACCTCGCCGGTAGGCTTTCAGCGCCGCCTCCTCTTCCTTCAACTCGGCAAGGATGTCGCCCTCCCACTGGTAGCCCAGAGGATCCTTGGGGCTGACCCTTTGCCAGTCGCGGGCGGCCTGCAACGCGAGCGGGGGCTTGCTCTGCACCATGTACACCGCGACCAGGCTGCGGTACCCGGAGGAACTCTTCGGCGACAGCTCGATGGCCTTCTTGGCACTCCGCTCGGCACCCACGTAGTCGCGCGCAGCCAGCTGGGCTTCGCCGAGAAGCAGCTGCACCGCGGCCGACTTCGGCATGCGGGCCGCCACCCGGCCGAGGGTTCCCACCGCTTGCTGGTGCTCGCCGCCGCGCAGCTGCAGCTCACCCAGCGTCATCGCGACGTCGATGTTCTCGGGCAGCGCCGCGTTGGCGGCCAGTGCAGCCGCCATCGCAGCGGACTTCTCACCGCTGCTCGTCAGATAGCGCACGAGAGCGAGCCGCCCGCCCGGTTCGTCCGGATGGACTTTGACCACCGACTCGAGCAGCTTGACGACCTCGTCGCGGGGCGCGCCGGAGCGAGCCTTCAGGTCAGCCAGCGCCAACTGCGCCGAGAAGTTCTTCGGGTTGATCCGCAGCACTTCCGCGAATCGTCGTTCGGCGTCCGCTGGGCGCTTCTCGAGCAGATCGATGGTCGCCAGACCGGCCGCCGCGGGAAGATACTGGGGATCCTTCGCAAGCGCATCCTCCAGGCTGCGACGTGCCTCGGCCATGCGCTTGAGCGCCAGCAGCGCGCGCGCGCGCAAGAGGTCGGCCAACGGGTTCTTGGGCGCTTTCTTCTGCAGATTGTCGATGGCCCCGAGCGCACCCGTGAAGTCGTTGCGTCTCAGGTGCGCACTCACCAATGCCAGGTCCGGCACGGCATCGGTCGAGGCCGATGCGGCTGCCCGCAGATCGTCGAACGCCAGGCCGACCTCGCCCCGGCCCAACCGCAGCAGCGCGAGAGAGGTGCGCACCTGAGGGTCTTCTGGCTTGATCTTTGCCGACTGGACGAACAGCTGCTCAGCAGTTCTTGCATCGCCGAGCATCAAGTGGGCCTGTGCGGTCAACGCGTGACCGATGAAGTCCGGGCGTGTTCCCTGCAGTGTCGGCTTCAGCACTTCGATGGCCTTCGCCGGCTGATCGGTTCGCAGGTAGACCGAGGCCAGCATGTGGCGGGCAGACCGCAGGCGCGGGGACTGCTGGACCGCCTTGGCCAGGTAGTTCTCGGCCTGTACCAGCGAGCCAAGGTTCAGTTCCACCCAGCCGGCGAACTGCAGCATCAGCGCGTTCTCCGAGAAGTACTTCAGCGTGCGGTCGTTGAGTTCCTTCGCCCGCTTGAAGTCGTTCTCGACGGCGGCCAGCTGAGCCTCCGCAAACAAGGTCTGCGGATGGTTCGGTGCCACCTTGGCCATCGCCTGCTGCCGATGCCTCATCGCGGCGACATCCTGGGAGACCGCCGCCAGGCCGAACAACGTCATGTGGGCGACCAGGTGCCCAGGCTGGATCTCGAGCACCTTCTTGTAAGCCTCGGCGGCGGCGTTCCGATCGCGCAGCCCGAGCAGCATCAGGTCGGCCTTCAGCATCCAGGCCTCGGCCGACTGGGGCTCCAGTTTGGTCGCTTCCTCGGTCAGCGGCAGCGCCTCGCTCGCCTTGCCGGTGGCGCCGAGAAGCCGGGCCTTGGCCATCAGCACCTGAGCGTGCCGGGGTACGGTCTCCATGGCCTGGTTGATGTGGGCGGCCGCCTTCGCGAGGTCACCGTCGCGCATGTAGGCCAGCCCGACCATCGCCGACAACCGTGCCTGCCCTTGGGCGTCCGGCAGTTCGATGGCACCCAGCTCCTTGATCAGCGCGCGGTGTTGCTGCGCCTCGAGCATCGCCCGGGCCAGCAGTGGGATCGCCTCGGCATCGGGGCTGTTCAGCTCCACCGCCTTTCGAAGCTCCACGACAGCTTCCTTGGCGTTGCCCAGGGACAGCAGCGCTTGGCCCAGCAGCAGCCGCGCCTCGGCTGAGCGCGGCTCAACCTGCAGCAGCGCCTTCAGCCGGACGACAGCGTCGTTGTTCTTCTTGGCGGCCAGCAGCGATTTGGCCGCTGCCAGCTCCGAGGCCGGGCTGTCACCGGGTCCTCGGCTGCAGGCGGCCAGCACCAGCAGCGCGAACCCGAGAGCCGCCAGCGATGCTCGGGTGACGATGGGCAATCCAGCGGGCATTCTGTTCGCGCTGCGAGGCGCCTCGAAGAGAGGCGAAGATTCTCCCGTACCCAGCCTTCGGGTGGCCGACCCCGGGTGCGCATTTGCGCACGCCGACTCGCGAGCGACCGGGCGGCAGGATGTCGAACTCCTTTACAGGTCCCCGGCGCCGGATCCAGCGTGCAGTGCGATGCCGATAGCAAGTCATTGATTCTTAAGTGGTCCCCAGGTCTGGCATGGGCTTCGCTTAGGATCTGGGCGTGGTGGTGGTCAGCGTGTCCAGCGCTGTCGCCAACCGTCCAAAGTCCATCAGCGAGGTAGCAATGAAACATCTTTCCAAGTTGGCGGCGGCTGCGGTGGCAGCACTGGCCATGGGCGCGGCTCAGGCAGACGTCGTCATTGACCTGTTCAACGGGACCCAGGGGCTCGTGCAAGATATGACTTCTGCGGGCAACGTCGACTGGGCTGCTCAGTACGGGCCGGACGCCAGCATCCAGGGCCTTTATCGCGACATCGGCGTTCAGAAGGTGTCCGGTATTGCCGACGGCATCGACGGAACGCGGGCGAGTGTTGCCGGTGGTACGTTTAATTGGAGCGTCGACGCCGGGGCGCTCGGCCGCGCAGTCGTTCGTTGGGACGGAACGACCGATGCCAACGCCGGCCCTAGCACCGTGACCCCGACAGGTGGCGTCTCAGGTCACTTTCTCTCCACGGGCTTGGGAAGCGGCATGGGCCTGTCGCTTGGCCTGAACGACAAGTTCGTCTTCGACGTTCTCGTCTCCGACCTCGACTTCACCTTCTGGCTTGAGTTGTACGACACGAACGGTGAGTACGCCAAGTTCAAGTTCGAGTCGCAGGCGCACTTCAACGCCGTCAGCACGCCGATTCCGGTCGCCGCTTACGTCGGCCTGTGCGCCGGCGCTCCGATCGAGTTCGCCGATCCGACCGACGTGGACAACGACGATGTGATCGCTGGCATCTGCTCGTCAAACGCCTTCGACATCTCGAGCATCGGCGCGATGCAGATCATCATGGAGTCCTCGATCGTCAATGGGCAGCCGGCCTCGGTCGATTTGCGGGTGCGGGCCGTCAACGTGGTTCCTGAGCCGGGCGCTCTCGCGCTGGTCGGTGCCGGCCTGCTGGGTGCGGCCGGAGCGGCTCGCCGCCGCCGTCGCGGCTGAACGGCGCCAGCCCTTCGCTTCCTCGCAAGAGAGGGGCCGGTCCGCGAGGGCCGGCCCCTCTTGCTTTGTGGCCGCGGATTGGCCGCGTGCGATCGTCCGGCTTGGCGCTCAGGCGCACAGCCGCCCGGCGACGCGCAGCGCATTGGCTGCGATCGTCAGGCTCGGGTTGACACCGCCACTGCTCGGAAAGAACGATGCGTCGACAACGAGCAGGTTCTCGAGCCCATGTGCCCTGCAGTCCACGTCCAGCACGCTCGTTCTCGGGTCGATGCCGAAGCGACAAGTGCCGCAGGCATGGGCAATGCGCTGATTGTTTTCGGCCTGGCTGAGCACCCGGGTGCGGTAGCCCTGCAGTACGTCGCGGGCCGCCCCACGGAAGACCGATAGCCGCCGCCGCTCGTATCGGTGGAGCTGGTAGCGGAAGGGCACGGCATCCCCGTCACCGCCAGGAAGGACGCCGTTGCCCGCGTAAGGCAGATCTTCGATTGTCAGCGCCAGCAGCAGCGACTGCGACTCGATCGATCGCATCGTCTTGCGCACCAGTGGTGCGACGAGTCCCAACCCCGCAACGGCCAGCCCGCCCGCGATGTGACGAACATCGTCCTCCAGCGCGGCATACATCACCGGCACCGGTGGGAGCCTGCCGAAAGACTGGATCGACCCCAGCTTCCCGAGCCGGGGGTGGTCGTAGAAGTCGTTGCAGGCAAGTTGCTTGTGGCGGTTGTCGAAGTCCTCGCCGAGGTCAAGCGCCAACAGATCGATTGCGTGCCGCATCAGGTGGCGCCCGACCAGCCCCGACTCGTTGGCCAGGCCCTGCGGCCATTCGGCCGACGTCGAGTTCAACAGCAGTGAGGGTGTGCGCATCGCGCCGGCAGCCAGGGCGACGAGCCTCCCGCGTACCTCGCGTTCGGCCCCGGCGCTGTCGCGGCAGACTATGCTTTGCACTCTGCGCCGATCGGCGACCAATCGCTGCACGCGACACTGGCCCAGCCACCTTGCACCGTGATCGAGCAAGGCAGGTTCGACCGCAACCCTGGTCGCATCGTTTTTGCATCGACGGGGACACAGGAAACCCTGGCAGCTTTGGCAGTCAGGAACGTACTCGCAGGCCATCGGAAGCCGGTAGGGATGCAGCCCGCGGCGTTGAAGGAGATCGTGAACGCCGGCGTTCTGCGGCGTCAAGGCCGGAGGCGGCGGCAGTTCACGCGGGCCGTCGAACGGCGTTCTCAAGGGGTCGACCGTGCCGCGGACGCGGTAGAGGCCCTCTGCCCGGCCATACCAGGGCGCAAGGTCTTCGTACCGAAGCGGCCAAGCTGGCGGCAACGCACTGTCCGCCTCGCGGTGACGGCCACCGGGATCGAAGTCGCAAGGAAAGAAGCGCTCCATGGCCATGCCATACAGCGCACTCGATCCGCCAGCACCTACCCCGATGAAGGGCACGAACGAGCGTGGCCTCCGGCCGCTTGAGTCGACCAGGTGACCGGTATCGCGTCCGCCCCGCACGAGCAGCTCGCGTGTGGCAGGGTCGCCGTCGACCCGGGCATGACGAGCCCCGGCCTCCGGGTAGGTGCCGACGATCGTGTCGCTGGACTCCCAGGGCCCCCGTCCACGCTCGACGAACAGGACTCGACGCCCCGCGCTTGCCATGGCGTAGCCGAATGTCGCCCCACCGACACCCGTGCCAACGACCACGACATCCCAGACTTGTTGAGCGGCGTCGTCCAGCGAGACCCCGCTCGATTTCAAGCGTACAACCTCGTGGTTGCTCAACCCTTCCATGCGAGGGACTCGAGGCTACGTCGGAGCGAACGCGCAGGCGCAGGCGGGGCCTCACCAATGCGGCCGAACCAGACGGCCAACGGCAGTTCGTCGCCGAGCAGCGCGCGCGTGCGGCGCTCGAGACGGGCCGCCAGCGCCAGCGACTCCGGCTGCCGGCTGAACTCGATCTTGTTGCGCACGTAGCGGCCGAAGATCAGCGGGGTCAGCTCCGGCTGCTGCTGCAGCCCGAGCGCTGTCGAGCGCAGCCACACGCGTTGCACCATGCGCCCCACCTCGACATAGTCCGCCACCCGCTGCGGTGGCTCGGGCCGGAGCAGCACCCAGTGCGCACCGCACATCAGGCTGGGCAGCAGGTCCATCTGCAGGCGGGGTGCCCAGGTGCCGGCCAGGTAACGATTGAAGAACCGCACCCGTGACCAGTCCTGCATGATCCAGCGCATCAGATTGAGCGTCATGGCATCGACGCCGAGCGCCTGGTCCGGAACACGATCATCGCTGGTCCGACGCCCCCAGTCGATGATCTCGCGATGCACCTCGTAGGCTTCGCGAGTGGTCAGCCGCAGCTTTGCGTTGGCGAACATCAGGCGGGCGACCCGCCACTTGTCTCCCGCGGTCTCGAACCAGCGAATCCGCCAGCCGGTGTCGAGCACGCCTTCCAACGCCGCCTTCTCGTCGGACCTCAGAGGCCGTGTACGAAACGGGCGACGATTGACGCTGCGTCGGGTGATCGAGTCGAGCAGCGGGCTCGCAACCACGCCGGCCTCGGGGCGCAGCTCGCAGTCGTAGGTGGGTGAACGATCGGGCAGTCCCGGTCTCAGCTTCACATCCAGCGCCACACCCTGGCCGCTCGCCGCAATGGCCGCGGTTTCGAGCAAGGCACCGAGCGAGATCTGACTCGGGTGACCGTCCAAGTCATAGACGCAGTGATCCCGGGTGTCGAAGCCATGCACAACGAAGTGATGGCCGTCGACGACCTCGAAGCGCCAAGGCTGGGTGTTGTCGCCACTCGGAGCCCAACGGGCCAGCTCGAGCACCGATGCCGCCGGTTCAGGCATGGAACCGGCTCCGACCAGGCCCGGCCGCTCTGGATTCGAATCGCCACCCACCTCGGCAGCTCCCCGCCGCCCGACCGTGCGCAGCCCAATCGCAACGGCCAGCCGCTGCAGGGGGTTGCGGTGCCCGCCCGGCCGCCAGGTGCGGACCAGGCGGTTGCGGTAGGCGTCGAAGTGGACCGCTCGCGGCGCGGCGACGACATCGCCACGCCGGAGCAGGATCTTCAGCGCCTCGGTCGCGGCCACGCCCGCGCTCACCTGGCAACCCATGATCGTCGACGGAAACCTCCGCCCCTGGAGGTCGATCCGCTCGGGAACGACCAGGTACGGTCGATGGAGCCCGGCCGGCGCCAGTCCGACGGCAAACCGGAGCGCACGTTCGGCATCTGGCCGGCCCCGGAGCCCGAAGTAGTCCTCGAACGACATCGAGCCGGGGAGAAAGTTGACGAGCGCCGCACCCATGCCGGCCGGGGCGACGGTGATCGCCGGAATGCTCCGCTCGGCGCAGGCGGCGAAGACCAGCTCACGGGCATCGAAGGCAAAGAAGTCGAGCCCATCAATGTAAAGGTCAACCCCGCGCAGGAAGTCGCCCACGTTGTTCTCGTCGATGGCGTGGGCAAAGCGGGTCACCTGCGCATCGGGATTGATGTCCTGCACCATCGCCCCGAGCACCTCAACCTTCGGCCGCCCGACCGTCGACATCGCAGCCCCGACCTGCCGGTTGAAATTTGCAATATCGAATACGTCAAAGTCGGCGATGTGGAAGCGCCCGACGCCGAGCCGCGCCAGCGTCAACAAGTGCACACCGCCGACGCCGCCCATGCCCGCGATCGCGACACACTTGTGACGAAGCACCACCTGTTCCGCCGCGGTCACCCACCCGATGTTCCGGTCGAATGCCAAGTCGTAGTCGAAGCGCGGACCCATCCAGGAAGTATGCCCGCACGTCGCCACAAGCCCAACTGGCGTAGGAGGGCTCTGTGCGTGCCGAAAAAGGCCGTGAATAATCCGCTGCACGGGGCCAACCCCCCCGGAACACGCGCCAATCGTCGCCAGGGCCTGTGACATCATGATTCTTTGGCCAAGGGCGTCTCGGCAGGGATGGCACCCGCCAGGTCACAACGGGAACAGCCAAAGGGCGCCGAACATCACAACATGAACGAAGGGGTCACCACCTTGAACGGCATCCCATCCTGCTTGGCAACGCTGAGAGTGCAAGCCGTTGTCGCCCTGGTTGCCCTCCTGGCGGGCTGCGCCAGTGGGCCTGCACACCCGCCGGCTCCAGCCGAGCTTCCCGCCAACCAGGACTACACCTACGTCATCGGCCCGGGCGACTCGCTGAACATCATCGTCTGGCGCAATCCCGAGCTTTCGATGTCGGTTCCGGTGCGCCCGGACGGCAAGGTCAGCGCGCCGCTCGTCGACGAGCTGGTCGCGCAGGGCAAGACTTCGGTGCAGCTCGCGCGCGACGTCGAGAAGGTGCTGTCGAAGTATGTTCGCGACCCGGTTGTCACCGTCCTCGTGTCCGGTTTCGTCGGACCCTTTAGCGAGCAGATCCGCGTCGTCGGCGAAGCGGCGCGGCCGCAGTTCCTGCCCTACAAGAACAAGATGACCTTGCTCGACGTGATGATCGCCGTCGGCGGCCTCACCGACTTCGCAGCCGGTAACCGCGCGACCATCCTGCGCACCGCCGATGGCAACAAGCAGTACTCGGTCCGCATCCAGGACCTGATCAAGCGGGGCGACGTCTCGGCCAACGTCGAGATGCGGCCGGGCGACATCCTCATCATCCCCCAGAGCCTGTTTTGATCCTCGGCACACGACGCCAGGACATCGTGGCACCGTAGCGAAAGGGCCAACCGAGCATGGAAGAAGTCGTCAGGCAGTTGCTGTCCACCGCGCGCGGCATGTGGCGCTTCCGGTGGCCGGGCCTCGTCGTCGCCTGGGTGGTGGCGGTGGTCGGCGTGATCGTCGTCTTCAAGATTCCCGACCAGTACGAAGCATCTGCGCGCATCTACGTCGACACCCAGTCGATCCTGAAGCCGTTGATGGCCGGGCTCACGGTTCAGCCCAACGTCGAACAACAGGTGGCGATGCTCAGCCGCACCCTGATCAGCCGGCCCAACGTCGAGAAGCTGATCCGGATGGCCGACATGGACCTGAAGACCGAGTCCAAGCTCGAGCAGGAGGCGTTGATCGAGCGGCTGTCGCGCGAGATCCAGGTGAAGAACACGGGCCGCGATAACCTTTACACGCTGGCCTTTCGGGAGGCCGACCAGGAGAAGGCCAAGCGGGTGATTCAGTCGCTGGTGTCGATCTTCGTCGAGTCGAGCCTCGGCGCCAGCCGCAAGGACACCGATTCGGCGAAGACCTTCCTCAACGAGCAGATCAAGCAGTACGAAGCCAAGCTCGAGGAGGCCGAGGCGCGGCTGAAAGAATTCCGGATGCGAAACCTGGAAATGCAGGCTGCAGACGGCAAGGACGCGCCTGCGCGGCTGGCCGAGATCGGCCGGCAGCTCGAGCAGGCCAAGCTGGAGTTGCGCGAAGCCGAGAACGCGCGCGACGCCGCGAAGGCTCAACTCGCCGCCGAAAAGGGCCAGGGCCCGACATCGAGCCTCGCCACGCAGAGCATCCTCCAGGAGTCGGCGATCTCGGTAGCCACTCCGGAAATCGATGCCCGCATCGAAAGCGTCAAGCGCAACCTGGACGGGCTGCTGCAACGCTTCACCGAACAGCACCCGGACATTATCGCGGCGCGCAGGCTGCTGAAGGAGCTCGAGGAGCAGAAGAAGAAGGAAGTGGCCGAACTCCGCAAGGCAGCAATGGCCGCACCCGGCACACCGGGCCAGGCGGCGCCGCAGGTCAGCCCGGCCGCGATGGAACTCAATCGCCTGCTCGCTGCGTCCGAAGTACAGGTGGCATCGCTCAAGGCCCGCGTGTCCGAGTTCACCGCCCGGTTCACCGCCGCAAGGGCGGCGCTGAAGACCTCCCCGCAGATCGAGGCCGAGCAAGCCCAACTGAACCGCGACTACGGCGTCATCAAGAAGAACTACGAGGACCTGGTCTCCCGCCGTCAGTCGGCGGTGATGTCGGGTGAACTCGACGTCGCGTCTGGTGTCGCCGACTTCCGGCTGATCGACCCGCCGCGCGTCAGCCCGCAGCCGGTGTCGCCGAACCGGCTGGTGCTGCTGCCGCTGGCGTTGGCAGCCGCCGTCGGGGCTGGCTTGGCGCTGGCGTTCCTGGGTAGCCAGTTGCGCCCGGTGTTCTCCGATGGTGGCGAGCTTCGCGGCAAGACCGGGCTGCCGTTGCTCGGTGTTGTGTCGATGTCGCTGAGCGAGGCCGAGCGCCGCGGCGAGCGGCGCAGCCTGATCCGGTTCTTCGGCGCTTCGGCCGGGCTGGTCAGCATCTTCGTCGTCGGTCTGATCGCCATGGCCACCGTCGGCCGACACATGGGTTGAGACGAACATGAGCAGCTTGATTGAACAGGCCGCGCGGCGGCTCGAGCAATTGAAGGCCGCCGGGGTCAGCATCCCCGAGGTGGTCGATTCCGTGCTGCCGCCGCACGTGGTGCCTGCCCGCGAGACGACACCGTCGCGATTCGACAGCCGGCCGGAGCGCCAGGCCTACGCAACGCCGCCCGGCGTGACCTCACGAACGGTCAGCCTCGACGTGGAGGCGCTTGCGGAACGCGGCATCGTCACCCCGAGCTCGCGGCGTTCGCACATCGCCGACCAGTTCCGGGTGCTCAAGCGGCCGCTGATCGCCAACGCGATGGGCAAGGGCGCGTCGACGATCAAGCATGCGAACCTGATCATGGTGACGAGCGCTCTCTCCGGCGAAGGCAAGAGCTTCACCTCGATCAACCTTGCGATGAGCATTGCCGCCGAGTTGGACCACACGGTGATGCTGGTCGACGCGGACGTCGCGCGCCCATCGGTGCTGAAGATGCTTGGCCTCGAGCCTGGGCCCGGCCTGCTCGAGATCCTCGAAGGAAGGACCGATATCGCCAGCGCGCTGCTGCGCACCAACATCGACAAGCTGACCATTCTGCCCAGCGGGACGCCACATCCGAAGGCGACCGAATTACTCGCCTCCGACGCGATGGCGGCGTTGCTCGACGACTTCGCGACGCGCTACCCCGACCGTATTGTCATTTTCGATTCTCCGCCCTTGCTGCTGACCACCGAATCGCGGGTGCTCGCGTCGCACATGGGGCAGATCGTCGTGGTCGTCAACGCCGGCAAGACGCTGCAGTCCGACGTCCAGCATGCGCTGCAGACGATCGAAGCGTGCCCGGTGAAGATGATGGTGCTCAACAAGGCCAGGCATGTCGGCGCGGACGGTTACTCGTATGGCTATGGTTATGGCTACGGCTACGGCTATGGATATGGCTACGGGTCTCCGTCGAAGGACGACCCGGCAGAGCCAGGCAAAAGCAGCTGAATGACCCCTTCCGCCCGCGCGGGCCGGGTTCACCGGCGGCCGCGCCCGAGACAGCCGCTCCAGACGCTGCTCCGTAAGCTACCGGTGGCATGCCTGGGTGCGTGCGGGCTCGCGCACGGGCAGGGTGCGCCGACCCGAATCTCCCCATCGCTGACGGTGACGCAGACCTTCACCGACAACCGCGAACTCACCGCCAGCCAGCCGCGTTCCGATGCCATCACCCAGATCAGCCCCGGCATCAGCGTGAGCAGCCGATCGGGGGCTGTCCAGGGCTTCCTGAACTACGTCGGCACCGGCGTCGTGTATGCGCGCGACTCCGCGTCGAACAACTTCCAGAACTCGCTGGCGGCCCGTGCCACGGCAGATGTCGTCGAGCGCAGGCTCGTCGTTGACGTCGCCGCAGGCATCACGCAGCAGGCGATCTCGGCCTTCGGCCGGCAGAGCGTCGACCCGACGTTGAACGACTCCAATCGCTCCGAAGTGAGAACGTTCAGCATCTCGCCGTTGCTGCGTGGCCGGCTGCTCGGCGAGGTCGACTACCAGGCCCGGCTGGCGTACGCTGCCAGCCGCAGCAGCGCCACCAGCGTCGGAGACACCTCTTCGTTGTCGGTCAGCCTCGGCATCGGCGGCAGCTATGGTGTCCTGGGGTGGGGCATCAGCGCCGACCGTTCGATTGCCGAACAAGACACGGCTGGTGCCGATCGAACGGCGGTGGGCTCGATCCGGGTCTCTGCGAGCTACCGTTACGGCTACGACCTGCAGTTCGGCATCCGTGCCGGGCGAGAGTCCAACAACGTGCTCACCACGCGGTCGACGGACACATGGGGCGGATCCGTCACCTGGCTGCCGGGGCCCAGGACGCAAGCCTCGGTGCAGTTCGACCGTCGCTTCTTCGGCCACTCGCACGCCGTCTCGTTCTCGCACCGTTTCGCGCGCTCGATCTGGACGTTTGTCGACAGCCGCGACCTGTCCACCGGTGGCAGCACCGGCGCGAGCACGATCTCGCTGTTCGACCTCTACTATCAGCTGTTCGCCTCGCTCGAGCCAAACCCGGCGTTGCGTGAGCAGCGCGTGCGCGAGTTTCTGCGCCTGAACGGCCTCGATCCCACGGCGCAGGTCAGCAGCGGCTTCCTGTCTTCGGGCAACTCGATCAACCGCCGGCAGAGCCTGAGCTTTGCGATCCAGGGCGTGCACAACTCGATCACCGCGTCGGCCTTCGCCGGGCGGACCACAAGGCTCGGCGCGGCGCTCGTCGGCGACCTGGCGCAGGTCGACACCGTTCGCCAAACCGGGCTGACCTTGGCCTGGTCGTATCGGCTGACACCGGTGGCGTCGATGGGGGTCGGCGGCTCGCTGCAGCGCACCGCAGGTTCCGGGCTGCAGGCGGGGAACGAACTTCGCTCGGTCACCGCGAACTGGTCGAGTGCGCTTGGGCGCCACGGCAGCGTCTCGGTGTCGCTGCGCCACACCAGCTCCGACGGTGACGGCCAGAACAACTACCAGGAATCGGCGATCACCGGCTCGCTGAGCATGCGCTTCTAGGGGCCAGCCATGTACGAATCCTTCTACGGGCTCACGAGCAAGCCGTTCCAGCTCAACCCCGACCCGAACTTCTTCTTCGGTAGCAAGCAGCACCGCCGCGCGAAGGCCTACCTCGAGTATGGTGTCTCGCGCAACGAGGGCTTCATCGTCATTACCGGCGAGATCGGCGCCGGCAAGACGACGGTGCTGCGCTCGCTGATCGACGGGCTGCACGGCAGCAATGTCATCACGGGCCACCTGGTGACGACCCAGCTCGGCGCCGAGGACACGCTGCGAATGGTCGGCGCCGCCTTTGGCTTCCGTGTCAAGGACGTGCCGAAGTCCGAACTGCTGATCACCCTCGAGGCCTTTCTGATCAGCCAGACGAGCAAGGGCAAGCGCTGCCTGCTGATCGTCGACGAGGCTCAAAACCTGAGCCCGCGCGCGGTGGAAGAGCTGCGCATGTTGTCGAACTTCCAGTTCGGCAACCAGGCGCTGCTGCAGAGCTTCCTGATCGGCCAGCCGGAGTTCCGCGAGATCCTGCAGCGGCCGGAGATGGAGCAGTTCCGCCAGCGGGTGGCGGCCACGTGCCACATCGGCCCGCTCGACCAGGACGAGACCAAGAGCTACATCGAGCACCGGCTGAAGTGCGCCGGTGCGACCAGCAAGCCGACCTTCGAAGCGGCCGCCTACGAGGGCATCTACCGGGCCAGCGGCGGCATCCCGCGGCGCATCAACTCGGTCTGCGACCGCCTGCTGCTGCTCGGCTTCCTCAGCAACCGCACACACCTCACCGCCGAGGATGTCGCCGAGGTCGCGCGCGAGTTCGCGCAGGAATCCGACGTGCCGCGCCGGGCGGCGGCGGTGGCCACGACGGCCGACGAAGGCGCCCCGGCGGCGAGTACCGGCGTCGTCGCCGAGCTCGACGTCGACCTCTCGAAGCTCAAGCTCGACATCAACGAGGCCGAGGCCATCAACAAGCAGCTCGCGTCGCTCACCGCCGACCAGCGCGGCGACCAGCTGCAGCGCCTGGAACGCAGCCTGCTCAGGCTCGAGCGCATCAACGTGCAGACGCTGGCGACGCTGCAGAAGCTCGTCAACGCCGTCCGCCGGGACGACAAATGAGCGGCAACGGTCCGAACCGGCCGGCGCTTCGGCCGGTGATGTGTGTCGTCGGTGCACGCCCGAACTTCATGAAGATCGCGCCGATCCTGCGGGCTTTTGCCTCGCATGTGCCGCCGATTCCTGCGATCCTCGTGCACACCGGCCAGCACTACGACGCCAGCATGAGCGACAAGCTCTTCGACGACCTGCGCCTGCCCCGTCCCGACATCAACCTCGGTGTCGGCTCGGGCACGCATGCGGTGCAGACTGCCGAGGTCATGAAGCGCTTCGAGCCCGCACTCGACGAGCACCGGCCTTCGTGCGTGCTGGTCGTCGGTGACGTCAACTCGACACTTGCCTGCTCGCTGGTGGCGGTGAAGAAGAGCGTACCGGTGGTCCACGTCGAAGCCGGGCTGCGCAGCGGCGACCGTGGCATGCCCGAAGAGATCAACCGCGTGCTCACCGACCAGGTGTCCGACCGCCTCTACACCACCGAGCGCGACGCCGAGGCCAACTTGCTGCGCGAAGGCATCGCACCCGAACGGGTGTGCTTCGCGGGCAACGTGATGATCGACACGCTGCATGCGAGCCGGCCCCTCGCGCGCAGCGCTGCCGAGACGCTGGCCGCACACCGCGTCGATGCCGCCATTCTGGCCGGCGGTTATGGTGTCGTGACGCTGCACCGACCGTCCAACGTCGACCACGAGGAGACCTTGAGCGGGCTGCTGGCCACGCTGCGCGACGTGTCGGCCCGACTGCCGCTCGTCTTTGCGCTGCATCCGCGCACCCGAAGCCAGATCGACCGCTTCGGCCTTCAGCACCTGGTGGACCCGCAGCGCATGCTGCTGCTGCCGCCCCAGGGCTACCTCGAGATGCTCGGGCTGATGGCCACAGCGACGGTCGTGCTGACCGACTCGGGCGGCCTGCAGGAGGAAACCACCGCACTCGGGGTGCCCTGCCTGACGATGCGCGACAACACCGAGCGGCCGATCACCGTCACGCAGGGCACCAACACGATGGTCGGGCGCGATCGCGAAGCCATCCTCGCCGGTGTCGACGACATCCTGGCCGGGCGGGGCAAGCGAGGCCGTGTTCCCGAACTGTGGGACGGCCGGGCCGCCGAACGCATCGCAGTTGACCTGGTGGGCTGGCTGTCGCCCGCCGCGGCCTGAGCGACCAGTCTTCCTGTCCATGCTCGCCCCGACGATCACCAACGCGCTGACGATCGACGTCGAAGACTACTTTCAGGTCTCGGCGTTCTCGCGCTACATCCCGCGCAGCGACTGGTCGCAGCGAGAGTGCAGGGTCGAGCGCAACGTCGAGCGCATCCTGGCGCTGCTCGAACGGCGCGGCGTGCACGCCACCTTCTTCACGCTGGGATGGATCGCCGAGCGTTACCCGGCGCTGGTGCGCCGCATCGTCTCGCAGGGCCACGAATTGGCGAGCCACGGCTACGGGCACGAACGCGCCAACGAACTCGACCCGGCGGCCTTTGCAGACGACGTCACGCGGGCGAAGGCCGTGCTCGAGGAGGTGGCCGGTGTCGCGATCAAGGGCTACCGGGCACCGAGCTTCTCGATCGGCCGCGACAACCTCTGGGCCTTCGAGACGCTGTCCCGGGCCGGCTACCGCTACAGCTCGAGCATCTACCCGATCCGGCACGACCACTACGGCATGCCTGACTCGCCGCGCTTCGCGTACAAGCTTTCCTGCGGGCTGCTCGAAGTCCCGGTGACCACCCTCAGGCTCTTCAATCGCAACGTCCCCTCCAGCGGCGGCGGCTACTTCCGGCTGCTGCCCTATGCCGTCACGCGCTGGATGCTGCGCCGTGTGAACCACGAGGAGCGCGAGAGCGCGGTCTTCTACTTTCACCCCTGGGAGATCGACTGCGAGCAGCCTCGCATCGAAGGCATCGACGCGAAGACGCGGTTTCGCCACTACGTCAACATCGCGCACACCGAGCGCAAGCTCGAGCGGCTGCTCGACGACTTCCGTTGGGGCCGCATGGATGACATATTTCTCGCGCCGCGCGAGGCCGCTCCGGCCGGCGTGGCACGACTTGCGGTGTTATAGCGGGCTGTGCCGAAGATCCTGCGCCTCTCGCCCGACGACGCCCCTGGACACCAGGCCTGGGACGCGTTCGTCCTCGCTGCGCCCGCTGCGACCTTCTTCCATCGCGCGGGGTGGCAGCGCGTGCTGCGCGAGGCCTTCCGCCACGACACGCACTTCCTCTACGCGCAGGAGGCAGGCCGCATCACCGGCGTGCTGCCGCTCGCGCATGTCAAGAGCCTGCTCTTCGGCAGCTCACTGACCAGCCTGCCGTTCGCGGTCTACGGCGGTGTCGTCGCCAGCAACGAGGCCACCGCGCTCGCGCTCGAGGCGGAGGCTGAACGCCTGGCGCGCCAGCTCGGCGTGCAGCACCTCGAGATGCGCAACCTCGAGCGGCGGCACCCGGACTGGCCGCACCAGGACCTCTACGTCACCTTCCGCAAGGCCTTGCTGCCCGACGAAGAGGCCAACATGCTGGCGATCCCGCGCAAGCAACGCGCGATGGTGCGAAAGGGCATCAAGAACGGCCTGACGAGCACGCTCGATGCCGGCGTCGACCGTTTCTTCGCCCTCTATGCCGACAACGTGCACCGCCACGGCACGCCGGCGATGCCACGGCGCTACTTCGAGGAGCTTCGCCGCGCGTTCGGTGCCGACTGCGAAGTGCTGACCGTTTGCACCGCCGAAGGCCAGCCGGTCTCCAGCGTGCTGAGCTTCTACTTCCGCGACGAGGTCCTGCCGTACTACGCCGGTGACGCCGAATCGGCGCGCGACCTCGCGGCCAACGACTTCAAGTACTGGGAGCTGATGCGCCGGGCCTGCGCACAGGGCATTAAGGTGTTCGACTACGGCCGAAGCAAGCAGGGCACCGGCTCGTTCGCGTTCAAGAAGAACTGGGGCTTCGAGCCGCAGCCGCTGCACTACGAGTACCGCCTGCTCAAGCGCGAATCGGTGCCGCAGAACAACCCGGCCAACACCAAGTACCGGCTGCTGATCGAGACCTGGCGGCGGCTGCCGATCGGGCTGGCCAACTGGCTGGGTCCGTACGTCGTGCGCGGGCTCGGCTGAGAAGGACTCGCGGCCGATGAGCGCACTGCCAGCCGAGATCGCGCGTCCGACGTCGTCGCGCTGGACTGCGGCACTCCTCTCTCTGGGCTTGCTGTGGCTGGCGATCCTGTTCGTCTACCGCGACACGGCGGTGTCGATGGTCGGCATCTGGTACCGTTCCGAGACCTTCACGCACGCCTTCCTCGTGCCGCCGATGTCGGCCTGGCTGGTCTGGCGGCAGCGCGATGTGCTGCGCCTGCTCGAGCCCCGAGCCGCGCCCTGGGTGCTGGTGGCGATGGTGCCGGTGGCGGTGCTCTGGCTGCTGGGTGATCTCAGCGCCGTCAATGCGGCGACCCATCTCGCGCTGGTGGCGATGCTCGTGCTGGCGGTGCCCGCGGTGCTCGGCTTGGAAGTCACCCGCGCGATCCTCTTTCCGCTCGGCTTCATGTTCTTCTGCGTGCCGATCGGTGAGTTCCTGCTGCCGGTGCTGATGGAGTACACGGCCGACTTCACGGTCGCCGCACTGCAGTTCACCGGCATCCCGGTCTACCGCGAGGGCCTGCGTTTCGTCATCCCGAGCGGCAGCTGGTCGGTGGTCGAGGCCTGCAGCGGCGTGCGCTACCTGATCGCGTCGCTGATGGTCGGCTCGCTGTTCGCGTACCTCAACTACCGCACGATGTGGCGGCGCTGGGTGTTCGTCGGCGTCTCGATCGTGGTGCCGATCATCGCCAACTGGCTGCGCGCCTACATGATCGTGATGATCGGCCACCTGTCGAACAACCAGCTCGCGGTGGGTGTCGACCACCTGGTCTACGGCTGGGTCTTCTTCGGCATCGTGATCATGTTGATGTTCGTCATCGGTGCCCGTTGGGCCGAGGACCCCGCAACACCGGATGAGTCGGCCGCCGCCTCGCAGCGCGCTGCGGGCTCCGCTGCCGGCAGCGCCGGCACGCTTGCCGTCACCGCGTCCTTGGCGCTGCTGCTGCTCGCGTCGCCGCAGGGTGTGTTGCGCGCGATCGCCGCCGCCAATCAACCCGGAGTGCCTCTGGTCTCGCTGCCCGCGGAGTGGCCCGGGGGTTGGACCCGCGCCGACGAGGCCGCCCCGAAGTGGGAACCGCGCTTCGTCGAAGCGCGTGCGAAGGCGCAAGGCTGGTACCGGCAGGGCGCCGACGGGGTCGGGGTCTATCTCGCCTACTACCGCGCGCAGGACTACACGAGCAAGCTCGTTTCGGGGCAGAACGTGCTCGTGATGTCTCAGGACTTGTACTGGCACCAGGTGGCGTCGCGCGCAAGGGAAGTGTCGCTGGCCGACGGTCGGCGCCTTGTCGTTCGCGAAGCCGAACTGCTGGCCACCGGGGGTGCCGCCGGCCCGCCCCCGTTGACGGTTTGGATGATCTACTGGGTCGACGACCGCTTCATTGCCAGCGACGTGCGCGCCAAGTTCGCCGGCATCGCCGGCCGGCTCGCCGGCCGCGGCGACGATGGCGCCGCCTTGCTGGTCTATGCGCCGGGGCACGGCGAGGCCGCGGAGCACATGCTCAACAAGTTCCTGTCGGCAAACCTGGGTGCCTTGCAGGGGCTGCTGCGCGCCGTCCGTGCCGACAGCCGCAGCTGATCGAACCGACAAGCGCAACCTGATCGAGGGAATTTAGATGCAGACGCTGGCAGTCATCGGCCTGGGCTATGTCGGCCTGCCGCTCGTCGTCGAGTTCGGCAAGCAGATGCGCACCATCGGCTTCGACATCGCGAAGAACAAGGTCGAGAGCTGCCGCCGCGGCGTCGACCCCTCTCGCGAGCTCGAAGACGCACAACTCGCGGCCGCGAAGCATGCCGTCTACACCAACGACCCGTCGATGCTCGGCGAGGCCGACATGATCATCGTCGCGGTGCCGACGCCGGTGGACGAGGCGCACATCCCGGACTTCCGCCCGCTGGTCGGCGCCAGCACGAGTGTCGGGCGCCACATGAAGAAGGGCGCCACGGTGGTCTACGAGTCCACCGTCTACCCGGGTGCCACCGAGGAGGTCTGCATCCCGGTGCTCGAGCGCGAATCGGGCCTGAGGTGGAAGCAGGACTTCTTCGTCGGCTACAGCCCCGAGCGCATCAACCCGGGCGACAAGGAACACACGCTGACGAAGATCCTGAAGATCGTCTCCGGCGACTGCCCCGAGACGCTCGACCGCGTCGCGAAGCTTTACGAAAAGATCATCGTCCCGGGGGTACACCGCGCCAGCAGCATCAAGGCCGCCGAAGCCGCCAAGGTGATCGAGAACACGCAGCGCGACCTCAACATCGCGCTGATGAACGAACTGGCGATCATCTTCGACAAGATCGGCATCGACACCAGCGAGGTGCTCGAGGCCGCGGGCACGAAGTGGAACTTCCTGAAGTTCAAGCCTGGCCTGGTCGGCGGCCACTGCATCGGCGTCGACCCCTACTACCTGACCCACAAGGCCGACATGCTCGGCTACCACCCGCAGGTCATCCTTGCCGGCCGCCGCATCAATGACGGCATGGGCAAGTTCATCGCCGAGCAGACGATCAAGCAGATGATCGCCGCCGGCAGCTACATCAAGGGTGCACGTGTCAACGTGCTCGGGCTCACCTTCAAGGAAAACTGCGGCGACCTGCGCAACAGCAAGGTGATCGACATCATCAACGAGCTCAGGAGCTACGGGGTCGAGATCTACGTCACCGACCCGCAGGCCGAGAGCGAAGAGGCGATGCACGAGTATGGCGTGCGCCTGACCCCCTGGGACGAACTGCCCCGGGCTGACGCAATCGTCGCTGCCGTGGCGCACCGCGAGTTTGCCGCGCTGGGGCTCGAGGACATCGGCCGCAAGCTGGTCAAGGGCGGGGCCTTCATCGACGTCAAAGCGGGGTTCGACGCTGTCGCCCTGCGCGGTGCAGGCTACGCCGTCTGGCGCCTCTGAGCGCTCGCGACCATCGCGAAGCGGCGCCCCGCGAGCTGGTGCCTCAGTGCCGGACCGAGTCCTGATGAGCCAGGAACCAGGCGTAGGTGTCGCGCAGTCCGTCCTCGAGCGCGACGGAGGGCTCCCAGCCGAGCCGCCTGAGTCGTGACACGTCCAGCAGCTTACGAGGCGTGCCGTCCGGCTTCGTGCTGTCGAAGACGAGCCGGCCCTTGAAGGCCGTGACTCGGGCGAGCAAGACCGCCAGCTCGCGGATGCTGCAATCGGTTCCCGTGCCGACGTTAACGTGCGCGATACCGCCTTGGGTCGCGGCTGCGTAGGTCTCGCCGTCGAGTTCCATCACATGCACACTGGCTGCCGCCATGTCGTCGACATGCAGGAACTCGCGCAGCGGCGACCCCGAACCCCAAATCACCACTTCGGGGGCATCTCTGCGGGCGGCTTCATGGAAGCGCCGCATCAGCGCCGGAATGACGTGGGAGTGCTCGGGGTGGAAGTTGTCGTTCGGCCCGTAGAGATTGGTCGGCATCACGCTGCGGTAGTCGCGCCCGTACTGTCGCGCATAACTCTCGCAGAGCTTGATCCCGGCAATCTTGGCGATGGCGTAGGGTTCGTTGGTCGCCTCGAGCTTGCCGGTCAGGAGGGCTTCCTCCGGTATCGGCTGCGGCGCCTCGCGCGGGTAGATGCAGGACGACCCGAGGAACAGCAGCCGCTCGACGCCGTGCTGGTGCGCCGTGTGGATCACATTGGTCTCGATCATCAGGTTCTCGTAGATGAACTCGGCCGGCAGAGTGTTGTTGGCCCAGATGCCCCCGACCTTGGCCGCGGCGAGCACGACGCTGTCGATCTTCGCTTCGCCGAAGAAGCGCTGGACCGCGGCCTGCGAGAGCAGGTCCAGGCGGTCGCGGCCCGCGGTCAGGATGTCGCGATAGCCCAGCGCCTGCAACCGGCGGACGATGGCCGAGCCCACCATGCCGCGATGCCCGGCGACGAAGACTCTCTGATCCACGTTGCGCGTCATCACCGCTCCTCGCGTGAGACCGGGACGTCGTGCCCGTGGGCCCTCAGGAAGGCGTGCCTGCGCGCGATGTCGAGGTCGAGCGCAACCATCTCGGCGCACATCGCGCGGGCGCTGATCTCGGGTGTCCAACCGAGCTTGACCCTGGCTTTCGTCGCATCACCCAGCAGCGTTTCGACCTCCGCCGGCCTGAAGTAGCGGGGGTCGACGGCGACGATGGTCTCGCCGCCCTTCAAGGCGGGTGCCTTGTCGCCGCTGACCGAGGCGACGATGCCCACTTCGTCGACGCCGCCGCCTTCGAAGCGCAGCTCGATGCCGAGATCCGCTGCCGCCCACTGGATGAACTGCCTCACCGAGTACTGCTGACCCGTCGCGATGACGAAGTCCTCGGGGCGCTCCTGCTGCAGCATCAGCCACTGCATGCGCACGTAGTCCCTAGCGTGGCCCCAATCGCGCAGCGCGTTCATGTTGCCGATGAACAGGCACTTTTCCAGTCCCTGCGCGATGTTCGAGATGCCGCGCGTGATCTTGCGGGTGACGAAGGTTTCGCCGCGCCGTGGAGACTCGTGGTTGAACAGGATTCCGTTGCAGGCGTACAGACCGTAGGCCTCGCGGTAGTTGACGGTGATCCAGTAGGCGTAGAGCTTGGCCACAGCATACGGACTGCGCGGGTAGAACGGCGTGGTCTCGCGCTGGGGCACCTCCTGCACGAGCCCGTACAGCTCCGACGTCGAGGCTTGATAGAAGCGCGTCTTGCGATCCAGGCCGAGCAGCCTGATGGCCTCGAGCAGGCGCAGGACCCCCATCGCGTCGACGTTGGCGGTGTACTCGGGAGACTCGAAGCTGACCGCCACGTGCGACTGCGCGCCCAGGTTGTAGACCTCGTCGGGCTGCACCTCCTGCAGGATGCGCGTCAGATTCGAGGCATCAGAGAGGTCACCGTAGTGCAGATGAAACCGTTGCTTCTGGGTGTGCGGGTCTTCGTAGATGTGATCGATACGCTGGGTGTTGAAAGACGAGGCTCGGCGTTTGATCCCGTGGACCTCGTACCCCTTGTCGAGGAGAAACTCGGCCAGATAGGAGCCGTCTTGTCCGGTGACTCCTGTGATGAGTGCCTTCTTGGGTGAGGTCATGGCTGTCCGAGCATGTGGGTGTCCTGGGCCCTGCGGCGGCTGCCGGGCAAGCCCTGCATTCTCCGTGCGATGGGTGCGCCGGGCCACGTTGCCGTGGCGCGCCTCGTGTGTTTTTCTACGGCCGGCCCGTGCTCGAGCGTCACGGCTGCAGATACCGGCCGCGAATGCGGGGGTGGCCCGTATGCCGGCGCCTTTCCGTGAACTTGTAGGTCACGTGCGAGGTCGCCCTTGGGACCCCGCCGCTAGACTAGCGTGCTCGACTTGCGCTGCCGGACGCCCGGCTGAAGAGCGACGCTGAACATGGCTCGAAAACGAACGATCGATATCTGCAGCTCGCGCCGCTTCGAGTCGCCGAGCGGTATTCCGATTCCGTGAATGCCCTGGCAGCGAAGCACGAGGGCAGCCACCCATGACCGACAGCCTGGACCCGTTTCGCGGTGACGCGGTCGACTTTGTCGACTACTCGCAGCGCAACATCCACTTCTACAGTCGACACGTCCCCGAGTTGCTCGCGCAGGCCATGGCAGCGGCCGGACCGGGCGCGACGCTGGCGGACATCGGATGCGGGGATGGCCACCTGGTGTGGGCGCTCGCGCAGGGCGGGTTGCTGCAGGGCAAGCGGGTCTATGGTGTCGACCTCTCACCGCTGCGCCTGCAGCGCTTTCGGGCCCTGACGGGGTACGAGGGTCTGCAAGCCCAGCCAGACGGCCACACGCCTCTCGAGGGCGGGGCGCTGGACCTGGTGCTGAGCACGATGGTGATCGAGCACGTGCCCGATGACCAGCGCCACGCGCACGAGCTTGCACGCATCGTTCGGCCGGGGGGTTGGATCTACCTGACGACCGTGATCCGCAAGCGAGGCGCCTGGTACTTTCGAAAAGCACCCGACGGCCGGCGCGTGCTCGACCCGACACACCTGCGCGAGTATCCGTCGGTGTCGCATGTCACCGATCTTCTGGTCAAAGCCGGGTTCGCGCTGCGCAGCCAGCGCCTGTCGCGGTTGTTCTTCCCGATCGCGCACCCTTTGGTCAGACTGCTGCACGCGCGGCGACCGATCGAAGACGTCCAGCGCTTCTTTCTCAAGCCGTCGACGGCCTGGCTGGAGCGCGTGGCGCTCCCGATTCCCCGCTACCGGGCCATCGAGATCCTGGCCGAGCGCCTGCCAGGCAACCCACGATGACAGCCATCCCGTCCTCTTCTCCTCCCGCCGATGGGCCGCGCGTACTGGTTGTAATCCCGACATTGGGACAACGGCTCGACACGCTCGAGCGTGCGGTGGCGTCGGTGCGCAGTCAGGCCGGTGCACAGGTCGATCTGGTGGTCGTCGCCAAGACCGCGTCCGAACAGCTGAGCCGGACGGCCGCCTCCTACGGCGCGCGCCTAATCGAGCATCCGGGTCACATCTCTGCAGCGGTCAATGCCGGCATCGCGCAGGCTGGGGCCGAACATCGATACCTGGCCTGGCTGGGCGACGACGACATGCTCCGCCCCGAGGCGTTGGCCACGGCTGCCGGCCTGCTTGACCGTGACCCGAAAGCCGTGGTGGCGTACGGCGCCTGCGACTACATCAACTTCGCGGGCAAGCAGCTCTTCAGTCGCCGGCCGCCGCCCCTGGCGCCGGTGCTCCTGCAGATGGTCCCCGGACAGATCAAACAGGAGGCCTGCCTGTTCCGCCTGGCGGCCGTGCAGTCGGTGGGCGGCCTGGACGAAAGTCTCCGCTACGCGATGGACCTCGACCTGCTCCTGCGGCTGCGGCGGCTGGGCCGATTCGTCAGGACCGACCGGCCCCTGGCTGCCTTCTGCTGGCACCCGAACTCGATCACGATCGCCAATCGTCGTTCGTCGCTGGCCGAGGCGCAGGGCATCCAGAGCCGCTTGTCTGGCGGTGTGGTGCGCCTGACGAGGCCCTTGTGGATGCTGCCGGTACGGCTGCTGACCCTGGTCATGAACTGGCACGTGAATCGTCGCTTCGCGCGCCTGGCAGAAGGAGTCTGAGGGTTGCGCCGCAGTCAACAGCCTCGCTCGTATGTACTTCTACCGGCTCTTTCTGCGATGACAAGCGCGCCCCCTTCGACCGCTCAGGAGTTCGACGCGGCATGTGCCGGCGAGCAGATGCGGCGCAGCCGCCACCCGCTGCGGCGATTCGTCAAGGGCTTCTATCTGCGCAACAGGCTGCGCGACCTGACGGGACCGACGATCGACCATGGATGCAGTGCGGGCCAGTTGCTGCGTAGGCTGCCACCGGGCTCCGCCGGCGTCGAGGTGAATCCGCGCCTGAACTCCGCGCTGCGCGGCGAAGGGCTGACTGTTCACGGGGCGGGTGCCGAGATGGCCGACTTCGAGTTGCAGGGCCTTGCCCGCGGCCACTTCAAGAGCCTCGTGATCGCCCATGTGCTCGAGCATCTGAGCGGCCCCGTCGCGGCACTGCGGTTGTTGCTCGTCGCCGGGCACAGGCTGGGGCTGGAGCGCCTGGTCGTGGATGTGCCTGGCGTCAGAGGCTACGCGTCTGACCGGACGCACAAGACTTGCATCGACCGCGCCTTCATTGAACGACAGGTGCCGCGCGAGCTCAAGGGTTACCGTCGCTCCGAGGTCAGCTACTTCCCGCTGCCCTGGGAGTGTGTCGGGCGCTGGTTCGTCTTCCTCGAGATGAAGGTGGTGTTCCACCGGATCCCTCGGACCGGCTGAGAGGACGGCGTGGTGCAACGGCTCCTCTCGCTTCGAATCGTCCGCTTCGGCCTGGTCGGGGTGCTCAACACCGCGTTCAGCTATGGCGTCTATGCCGGGCTCCTGTACGCCGGGCTGGGGTACGTGTGGGCCAACCTGCTCGCGCTGGTGATCGGCATTCTCTTCAGCTTCCGCACGCAGGGCGCGCTGGTGTTCAACAACCGAGATCACCGACTGATCGGCCGCTTCGCACTCTGCTGGGGGCTGATCTGGCTGGTCAATGTCGGGCTCATCGCGGCGCTCGTGCGCGCGGGGTTCGACGCGTACTGGGCCGGGGCGCTGGCGCTGCCGCCGGTGACGTTGCTGTCGTTCTTCATGCAAAAGGTCCTGGTGTTCGCGCCGGCACCGCAGACGCGAGGGAACCCATGACCGTCCGCTTGGCCATCGTCGTGCCCTGCTACAACGAAGAAGAGGTGCTACCCGAAACCAACAAGCGCCTACTCGAGCTGATGACGCGGATGTTCGACGGCGGGCTGGTCAGCGCTGACAGCGGCATCTACTACGTCGACGATGGCAGCAAGGACCGCACCTGGGCGGTCATCGAGCAGCTGGCGGCGGCCGACCCGCGGGCCCACGGCCTCAAGCTCTCGCGCAACCGCGGGCACCAGATCGCGCTGCTGTCGGGCCTGATGACGGTGGAGGGTGATGCGCTGGTCAGCATCGACGCCGACCTCCAGGACGACGTGTCCGTGATCGAGCAGATGGTGCGCGAGTACCTCGCCGGCGCCGAAGTAGTGTACGGCGTGCGCGACTCGCGGCAGACCGACACCGTGTTCAAGCGCCGCACCGCGCTCGCCTACTACGGGCTGATGAAGAGGATGGGTGTCGACTTGGTGCACAACCATGCCGACTTCCGGTTGCTCGGCCGGCGCGCGGTGGAGGCGCTGCGCGAGTTCGGCGAAGTCAACATGTTCCTGCGCGGCATCGTGCCGCTGATCGGCTACCGCGCCGCCACCGTCAAGTACGACCGCGCCGAGCGCTTCGCCGGGGTGTCCAAGTACCCCCTGCGCAAGATGCTGACCTTTGCCATCGAAGGCATCACATCGTTCAGCATCGTGCCGCTCCGGCTGATCACGCTGCTCGGGGTGCTGGTCTCGCTGTTCAGCTTCCTGATGATCATGTTCATCGTCTACGGCACGTTGGTGCTCCAGGCGGTGATTCCCGGCTGGGCGTCGACCGTTGTGCCGGTGTACTTCATCGGCGGGATCCAGCTGCTGTCGATCGGCATCCTCGGCGAGTACGTGGCCAAGATCTACCTCGAGACCAAGCGCCGTCCGCGCTACTTCATCGAGAAGAGCCTGTGAACGCGACGCTCGTCGGACGGGTTGCCGCCGGCATCCGCCCGGTGGGCGCGTTGCCGCTGGCTGATCTGCTGCTCGTGCTCGCCGCGGCATTGGTGGTGCGGCTACTCACCTACAGCGGCGCCTTCGGCTCCGACGACACCACCTACTACGAGCGCGCGCTCGACGTGGCCCAGGGTGTCTGGTCGTCGTCGGATTACCACGGCGCGCTGCGCTATGGCTTCAACCTGCCCGCTGGCGCGATGCTCTGGCTGTTCGGCCCCTCGCCGTTCGTGGCCAGTCTGTGGCCCTTGGTCGCTTCGCTGATCGAGGTGGCCGCCGTCTGGTGGATTGCCGGTGCCGTGATGGGCCGCCGCGCAGGTGTCTATGCGGCGCTGCTGCTGGCGAGCGCGCCGCTTCAGATCTCAGTGGCCACGCGCATCCATGCCGACCAGGTGACTGCGATGTTCGTCACGCTCGGCTTCGTGCTGCTGTACTTCGGGATCGAACAGCGCCGGCGGTGGCTGCTGTTCGCCGCCGGGCTGTCGGTGGGCGGTATCTACTGGTCCAAGGAGCTGGCTGCCGTCACCTGGGTGGCCTACCTGCCGATGCTGTGGTTCTTCCGCGGGCGCTGGCGTGACGCCGCGGTGGTGGTTGCCGGCACCTTGCTGACGATGCTTCTGCACGGCGTGCTGATGGCGGCGATCGCCGGCAACCCGATGCAGGCGGTGTCGGCCGTGCTGGGCGGGCTGTCGCGCGGGTACATGAGCGGGGCGCCCGTGCACGACTCGCCAAGCTACTACTTATATTACCTCTTCGTCGACATCCGCCACACCGATCTGCTGGCGATGGCCGCCTGCCTTTCGGTGGCGCTGGTGCCGCGCTGGATGCGCGCGCAAGGCCTGCCCTTGCGCGGCTATGCCTACACCGTGATGTGGTTGCTGGCGGTATTGGCGGTGTTGAGCGTGTTGCCGATCTCGCTGTCGCCGCTGCGCTTTCCGATGAAGCAGTCGAACTACATCACCTTGTTCCTGGCGCCGCTGGCGGTGTTGGCGGCGATGGCGATGGGGGCCATGCCGCGCTGGGCCGCGCGCCTGCTGCTGGCCGCCTGCGTGGCCCTCGGGCTCCTCTTCGGCGCACTGCAGCAGGCCGACTGGCGCGGCTTCACGGCCAACAGCAAGGCGCTGGCGCAGGTGTCGAAAGAGAAGCCGAATGCGCTCTGGGTCGGCTCGACCAACAACCAGAACTTGGGCACGCTGATCGCTCGCATCGAAGGCCGCCCGACGCCCTGGCTGAGCTACCGCGAAGCGCAGGCGGACCCGACCGGGACCCGGCGACGTGCCGAGGCGGCAAGCGAGGTGCTGGCTGTGCTCGACCCGCAGACGCTCGGCTGGTACAGCGGGCCGCGACAGGTGACGGAACCGCTTCCGTGCTGGCGGGCCTGGCGCGAGGTGCCGCCCGGCGAGCTCGGTTTCGGCAACCGGCTGGCGGGCGTGATGTCGACGATGGCCGCGCGTCTGGGTCATCCAGCCGCGTTGCGCGCGGCTGCCGGGTTGGAGAAGCTGGGCATGCCGCGCCCGGCACTGGTCTACCAGGTGCAGGGCCTCGATGTCTGGTGCGGCACTTCGTGACGCCGGTGCCACGGCGGCCACGCTGGCGCCGCTGGTGCTGCACGTTGTCTACCGGTTCGACACCGGCGGCCTCGAGAACGGCGTCGTCAACCTCATCAACCACATGCCCGAGGGCGCGTACCGCCATCTGGTGGTGGCGATGACCGAGGTGGCGCCGGCCTTCGCGGCGCGCGTCCGGAAACCCGGCGTCGTGTTCGAGCAGTTGAACCAGCCCCCGGGCCACGCCTGGCGGCTCTATCCGCGCATCATCGCGCTGCTACGCCGCCATGCGCCCGCGGTGGTGCACACGCGCAACCTCGCGGCGCTCGAGGCGCAGGTGCCGGCGGCCTGGGCCGGCGTGCCGGCACGCGTGCACGGCGAGCACGGCCGCGACGTCGACGACCTCGACGGCAGCTCGCGCAAGTACCAGTGGGTGCGCCGCGCCTACAGCCCCTTTGTGCACCGCTACGTCGCGCTGTCGCAGGACCTCGAGCGTTACCTCACCGGCCGCGTCGGCATCGCACCGCGGCGCGTGGTGCAGATCTACAACGGCGTCGACGCCGGGCGCTTCCACCCGGCGCCCGACGCCGGGCCGCAGCCGCTCGCCGGCTGCCCTTTCGACCGCGGCCGGCACTGGGTGGTCGGCACCGTCGGCCGCATGCAGACGGTGAAGAACCAGCCGCTGCTCGCGCAGGCCTTCGTGCGTGCGCTCGAACTCGCTCCGGCGCTGCGCGAAAGCCTCCGCCTCGTGATGGTCGGCGACGGCCCGTTGCGTGCGCAGTGCACGGCACTTCTCGAGGCCGCCGGCATCGCGGATCTGGCCTGGCTGCCGGGCGAAAGAACGGATGTGCCGGATGTCATGCGGGCCTTGAATTGTTTCGTGCTGCCGTCTCTCGCCGAAGGCATCTCGAATACCATCCTCGAGGCCATGTCCACTGCGATTGCCGTCGTCGCCACCGATGTCGGCGGCAATGCCGAACTGGTGGCCCACGGCCGCAGCGGCCTGGTGGTTCCGGCATCCGACATCGATGCGCTGGCCACCAGCCTGGTGCAGCTGGCGCAGGATCCCGCGCGCGCCGCCGCGTTCGGCCGCGAGGGCCGGCGAGAGGTGGAAACGCGCTTCAGTCTGCAAGCCATGGTGGCGGCCTACCAGGGCCTTTACGACCGACTGCTCGCCCGCGGGCAATAGCCAACGAAGAACTGACCCTGTAGCCCATGTGCGGAATCACCGGCCTCTTCGACACCCGCGGCAAGCGTGCCGTTGACGACGCGGTGCTGCGTCGCATGAACCAGTCGCAGCAGCATCGCGGCCCCGACGAGGGCAGCCTGCACATCGAGCCCGGGCTCGGCTTCGGCCACCGGCGGCTCTCGATCATCGACGTCGCCACCGGCCAGCAGCCGCTGTTCAACGAGGACGGCTCGGTCGCCCTCGTCTACAACGGCGAGATCTACAACTACCAGGACCTGATCCCCGAGCTGCAGGCGCTCGGCCATGTCTTCCACACCAAGAGTGACACCGAGTGCGTCGTCCATGCCTGGGAGCAGTGGGGCGAGCGTTGTGTCGAGCGCTTCCGCGGCATGTTCGCCTTCGCGCTCTGGGATCGCAACCGTCAGTGCCTGTTCCTCGCGCGTGACCGCCTCGGCGTCAAGCCGCTGTACTACGCGCTGCTCGACGACGGCACGCTGCTTTTCGGCTCGGAGCTGAAGTCGCTGCTGGCGCATGGCGGCCTGCGGCGCGACATCGACCCGCTGGCGCTCGAGGAGTACTTCGCGCTCGGCTACGTCGCCGAGCCGCGCACCATCTTCCGCCAGGCGAAAAAGCTGCCGCCAGCGCACACGCTGCTGGTGCAGCGCGGCGAGCCGTTGCGCGAGACGCGCGAGTACTGGGACGTGCGCTTCTCGCTCGACAACCCGATCACCGCCGCCGACGCGCAGGCCGAGCTGGTGGAGCGGCTGCGCGAATCGGTGCGCCTGCGCATGATCTCCGAGGTGCCGCTCGGCGCCTTCCTTTCCGGCGGCGTCGATTCCAGCGCGGTGGTGGCGGCGATGGCCGGCCTCTCGGCCGAGCCGGTCAACACCTGCTCGATCGCCTTCGACGACCCTGCCTTTAACGAGAGCGAGTTCGCCCAGGTGGTGGCCAACCGCTACCGCACCCACCACCGCGTCGAGACCGTCAAGAGCGACGATTTCGACCTCATCGACACGCTGGCCAGGCTGTACGACGAGCCCTATGCCGACAGCTCGGCGATCCCCACCTACCGGGTCTGCCAGCTTGCGCGCAAGCATGTCACCGTCGCGCTCTCCGGCGATGGTGGCGACGAGATGTTCGGTGGCTACCGCCGCTACCGGCTGCACTTGATGGAGGAGCGCATGCGCTCGGCGCTGCCGGCAGCGCTTCGGCGGCCGCTGTTCGGGCTGCTCGGCCGCGTCTACCCGAAGGCCGACTGGGCGCCGCGCGTGCTGCGCGCGAAGACCACCTTCGAGGGCATGGCGCGCAGCGCGGTCGAGGCCTACTTCCATTCGGTGTCCATCCTCCGCGGCCCGATGCGCGAGCAGCTCTTCAGTGAGCGGCTCAAGTCCGAGCTCGCCGGCTACGACGCACTGCAGCTCTTCGAGCGCCATGCCGCGAAGTCCGGCACCGACGACGCGCTGGCGCTGATTCAGTACCTCGACCTCAAGACCTATCTCGTCGGCGACATCAACACCAAGGTCGACCGGGCATCGATGGCGCACTCGCTCGAGGTGCGCGAGCCGCTGATGGACCACCCGCTGGTCGAGTGGCTGGGCACGCTGCCGTCGTCGCTGAAGGTGCGCGGCAACGAGGGCAAGTGGCTGCTGAAGAAGTCGATGGAGCCGATGCTCCCGGCCGACATCCTCTACCGCCCGAAGATGGGGTTCGCGGTGCCGCTGGCGCGCTGGTTCCGCGGCCCGCTGGCGCAGCGCGTTCGCGACGCGGTGCTCGGCCCGCGGCTCGAGATGACCGGCTGGTTCAACCGCAGCTACCTCGAGCACCTGGTGCAGGCGCACCAGTCGGGCGCGCGCGACTACAGCGCGCCGCTGTGGACGCTGCTGATGTTCGAGGCTTTCCTGCGCCAGGTGGTCGACGGCGCGGTTCAACCGGTGGCCGCCGCCAACCACAAGACGCTTGCCGTCGCCGCCTGAGGCGCTGGACCGCGGTGGCCTTGCGCGTCCTCCACGTCCTCGACCACTCGGCGCCGCTGCACAGCGGCTACGCCTTCCGCACGCTGGCCATCCTGCGCGAGCAGCGGCGGCTGGGCTGGCAGACGGTCCACCTGACGTCACCGAAGCAGGGCGCATCGGCTGGCGGCAGCGACGAGGTCGACGGCTGGCGTTTCCACCGCACCGCCAACGACGGCCGGCTCGGGCTGGTGGCGCAGATGCTCGCCACGGCACGGCGCATCGACGAACTGGTCGTCGCCGAGCCGCCCGACCTCATCCACGCTCACTCGCCGGTGCTCGACGCGCTGCCGGCGCTGTGGGTCGGCCGCCGGCGCCGGCTGCCGGTGGTCTACGAGATGCGCGCCTCGTGGGAGGACGCCGCGGTCGACCATGGCACCACCACCGAGGGCAGCCTGCGCTACCGCGCGTCGCGCGCCCTCGAATCGTTTGCGCTGCACCGTGCCGACCAGGTGACGACGATCTGCGAAGGCCTGCGAGGTGACATCGCCGTGCGCGGCGTGCCGCCCGAGCGCATCACCGTGATCCCCAACGCCGTCGACGTCGGCGCCTTCACCTTCAACGCCGAGCCCGACGCCGCGCTGCGCACGAAGCTCGGGCTCGACGGCGCCACCGTGCTCGGGTTCGCAGGTTCGTTCTACGGCTACGAGGGTCTCGAGCTGCTGGTGCAGGCGATGCAGCAGATGGCGCCGCGCCACCCGCTGCTGCGTGCGCTGCTGCTCGGCGGCGGCCCGCGCGAGGCGGCGCTCAAGGCGCAGGTGCAGGCGGCCGGGCTGGCCGACCGCGTGATCTTCGTCGGCCGCGTGCCGCACGCCGAAGTGCAGCGTTATTACGATCTTATCGACGTCCTGGCCTACCCGCGGCTGCCGATCCGGCTGACCGAACTCGTCACCCCGCTGAAGCCGCTGGAGGCGATGGCGCAGGGGCGCATGTTCGTCGCCTCCGACGTCGGCGGCCATCGTGAACTGGTTCGCCACGGCCAGACCGGCTTCCTCTTCCGCGCTGGCAGCGTCGACGCGCTGGTGGCCGCGATCGAGGACATGCTCGCGCGGCGCCCGCAATGGCCGCTGGTGCGGGAGCAGGCGCGGCGCTTCGTCGAGAGCGAACGAACCTGGGCCAGCAGCGTGACGCGCTACCGCGAGGTCTACGGCCGTGCGCTTGCCGCGCGCGGACGCGTCGTCGCGCTCGCCAGCTGAGAACGACGGGGCCTAAGCAGGACACGACCATGTGCGGCATCCACGGCATCTACCGCCTCGACGGCCTTCCGGTCGACCCGGCGCTGCTCTCGCGCATGGGCCGCGTCACTTCGCACCGCGGCCCCGACGACGAAGGCATGCACGTCGACGGTAACGCCGGCATCGCGATGCGCCGGCTGTCGATCATCGACCTCGCCGGCGGCCACCAGCCGATCTCCAACGCCGACGACACGCTGTGGGTGGTGTGCAACGGCGAGATCTACAACTACCGCGAGCTGCGTGCCGAGCTGCAGGCCAAGGGTGTCCGCTTCAAGACCGGCTCCGATTCCGAGGTGCTGCTGCACCTCTACGACGCCGAGGGCGACGAGTTCGTTCACCGCCTCAACGGCATGTTCGACTTCGCCCTCTGGGACGCCCCGCGCCGCCGCCTGCTGATCGGCCGCGACCGCCTGGGGGTCAAGCCGCTGTACGTGGCGCACGACGGCAAGCGGCTCGCATTCGCCACCGAGGCCAAGGCGCTTCTCGAGCTGCCGGGCATGGCGCCCGAACTCGACCGCGACGCGGTGGCCGGCTACCTGCACCTGGGCTACGTGGCCGCACATGGCTGCATCTTCAAGGGCATCCGCAAGCTGCCGCCGGCGACGCTGCTGTCGGTGGAGGGCGGCCAGGTGCGCCAGTGGCGCTACTGGCGGCTGTCGCCGCGCATCGAGCGCCAGCTGACGGCCGACGACTGGGTCGACCGCGTGCGGACGCAGATCGAGGCCTCGGTGCGCATGCAGATGGTGTCCGACGTGCCGATCGGCGCCTTTCTCTCCGGCGGCATCGACTCCAGCGCGGTGGTCGGCTACATGGCGCGCCACACCTCGCACCCGGTGCGCACCTACTCGATCGGCTTCCAAGGCGGCACCGCCGAGACGCTCTACAACGAACTGCCCTACGCGCGTCAGGTGGCGCAGCGCTTCGGCACCCAGCACCGCGAGATCGTCGTCAAGCCCGATGTCGTCGGCCTGTTGCCCAGGCTGCTGTGGCACCTGGACGAGCCGGTCTCGGACACCGCTTTCATCACCACCTACCTCGTCTCGCAGTTCGCGCGCCAGGACGTCAAGGTCATCCTCTCCGGCGTCGGCGGCGACGAGCTCTTCGGCGGCTACCGTCGTTACCTCGGCGGGCACTACGCGTCGAAGTTCCAGCGTCTGCCGTCGTGGGCGCGCCGGCTCGCGGTGGCGGCCGGCCAGCGTCTTCCGTCGGACCGCCATCACGGCGCGCTGAACATGCTGCGCCTGGCCAAGGGCTTCATCACCAGCGCCGAGATGGCGGCCGACGAGCGCTACCGCAGCTACCTGCAGGTGGTGTCGCGCACCGACGTCGCCGCGTTGCTGATGCACGGTGCCCCGGACGAGCACGACGCTCTCGACGCCGCCTTCGAGGCCGCCGGCAGCGACGACGAGCTGAACCGCATGTTCGCCGTCGACGCCGAGACGCAGCTGCCCGACGACCTGCTGCTGCTGACCGACAAGATGAGCATGGCCGTCTCTCTCGAGTGCCGCGTGCCGCTGCTCGACCACGAGCTGGTGGAGCTGGCGGCCGCGATGCCGTCGTCGGTGAAGGTGCGCGACGGGCAGCTCAAGTCGGTGATGAAGGCCGCGCTGGCCGATCTGCTGCCGCAGGAGATCCTGCACCGCGCCAAGCGCGGCTTCGGCACGCCGATGGGTGCCTGGCTGAAGAAGGAGCTGGCGCCGCTGCTGCGCGAGCTGCTCGCCCCTGAGGTGGTGGCGCGCCGGGGCCTGTTCCGCCAGCCGATGGTCGACAAGCTGGTGGCCGACCACGAGGCCAACCGCATCGACGGCACCGACGCGCTGGTGGCGCTGATGAACCTCGAGGTCTGGAGCCGCGTCTACCTCGACCGGCACGATCCCGACGAAGTGGCCGCCGAGTTGAAGGATCACTTGGCAGCGAGCTACGCATGAGCATCCTCAAATCGGTGGCGCTGAAGACGGTGGCCACTGGAATCGACTTCCCGCTGCAGGTATTCGACCGTATCGGCGAATTCCAGACGCTTCGCGATCTGCTGGCCGATCTGAAGGTCGATTGCGTGATCGACGTCGGTGCCAATCGGGGCCAGTTCGCCTCGGAGCTGCGCGGCATCGGCTTCCGGGGCGATATCGTGTCCTTCGAGCCGCTGCAGGCCGAGTTCGAGTTCCTGAACAAGGCCTTCGCCGGCGACCCTCGTTTCCGGTCGCGGCGGATGGCACTCGGAGGCCGCAGCGAGCGGCTAGAGATCGTCGTCCCCGGCCTGACCGTGCTCGCATCGTTGCGGAGGCCAAACTTTCAGAGCAGAAACAGTCGATCGGAGATGGTCGATGTCGGGCGGCTCGACCAAGTACTCCCCGAGCTCATGCCCGATTGGGCATCACGGCGCCTGTTCCTGAAGATGGACACTCAAGGCTACGATCTCGAGGTCTTCAAAGGCGGGCGCGCAGTGTTGTCCGGCATCGTCGGCCTGCAGTCGGAGCTTTCGGTATTGCCGCTCTACGAGGGCATGCCGCACTACCTGGAAGCGCTTGCCACCTTCGAGGCGGCCGGCTTCGAACTGCACAACCTGGCGGTGGTCAATCGCAGCGCCGACAACGGTGTCATCGAGCTCAACTGCCAGATGCGCAAGCCCGTCGCTGTGCGATGAAGATCCTCTACCTCTGCCACCGCTGGCCGTTCCCGCCCAAGCGGGGTGGCAAGATCCGGCCCTTCAACATGATCCGTCACCTCACCGCCAGCGGGCACGAGGTGACGGTGGGCTCGCTGGCGCGCTCGCTCTCCGAGGCCGACGAAGGCGCGGGGCTCGCACAGCACACCGCCGGCCGCGTGATGGGCATCGTCGACGAACGGGTGCAGTGGGCTCGCATGATCGTGCGGCTGCCGCTCGTCACGCCATCGTCGATGGGCTACTTCTACAGCCCGGAACTCGCCCGCCAGGTGCGCGCGCTGCTCGCCACACAGTCGTTCGACCTGATCTTCGTTCACTGTTCGTCGGTGGCGCAGTACGTCGAGCATGTGCGCGGCATTCCGAAGATCCTCGACTTCGGCGACATGGATTCGCAGAAGTGGCTCGAGTACGCGCACTACAAGCCGTTCCCGCTGTCGCTCGGCTACTGGTTCGAAGGGCAGAAGATGCTCGCCGCCGAGAAGCGGCTGGCGCGCAGGTTCGACCTCTGCACCGCCACCACCCGCGCCGAGTGGCAGACACTCGAAGGCTACGGCACCGGCGCCGCCACCGACTGGTTCCCCAACGGCGTCGACGCCGAGGCCTTCCGCCCCGACGGCACCCGTTACGACCCGGACACCATCAGCTTCATCGGCCGCATGGACTATTACCCCAACCAGGAGTGCATGACTCGCTTCTGCAAGCAGGTGTGGCCGCGGCTGAAGGCGGTACGGCCGGCGCTCAAGCTGCTGATCGTCGGCGCCAACCCCAGCCCCGAGATGCGCGCGCTCGGCGATCTGCCCGGTGTCACCGTCACCGGCTCGGTGCCCAAGGTGCAGCCCCACGTGCTCGGCTCGGCGCTGATGGTGGCGCCGCTGGCCATCGCGCGCGGCACGCAGAACAAGATCCTCGAGGCGATGGCGATGGGCGTGCCGGTGGTCACCAGCAGCGCCGCCGCCGGCGGCGTCGACGCCGAGCCCGAACGCCACCTGCTGGTGGCCGACACCGCCGACGAGATCGCCGCCGCGGTGCTGCGCATCGTCGAGAACCCGGCCGAGCGGGCCCGTCTCGCCGAATCCGGCCGTGCACGAATGCTCAGCCACCACGCCTGGGCCGCGTCGATGAAGCGGCTGGACGGCATCATCGCCGGCTGCCTCGCCCGCCACGCTCCCCAACAGACCCGGTTCGCATGATGAAGATCAGCATTTTTGGCCTCGGTTACGTCGGGGCCGTGTCGCTGGCCTGCCTGTCGCGCGACGGGCACCAGGTGGTCGGCGTCGACATCGACCGCGCCAAGCTCGACCTCATCGCCAGTGGCAAGACGCCGGTGGTCGAGGAGGGCATGGTCGAGCTGATGGAGCGCGTCGCCGCCAGCGGCCGCGTCAGCGTCACCACCGACGTCGCCGCGGCCATCGCCAGCACCGAGATCTCGCTCGTCTGCGTCGGCACACCGTCGGCCGCCAACGGCAGCCAGGACCAGGGTGCCATCCTGCGGCTGGCACGCGAGATCGGCCGTGCGCTGCGCGACAAGGCCGAGCCGCATGTCGTCGTCTTCCGCTCGACCATCGTGCCCGGCACCGTCGAGGACTTGCTGCTCCCGATCGTCGAGGAGGAGTCGGGGCGGCGCGACGGCGAGCACTTCCACCTGTGCTTCCAGCCCGAGTTCCTGCGCGAAGGTTCGTCGATCCGCGATTACGACAAGCCGCCGTTCACGATCGTCGGTGCCAACCACGAGTTCCCGGCCGCGAAGCTGCAGCAGCTCTTCGGCCACCTGCCCTGCCGCTTCATCCGCACCTCGGTGCGCGCGGCCGAGATGATGAAGTACGCGTGCAACAACTTCCACGCGCTGAAGATCACCTTCGCCAACGAGACGGCGCGCCTGTGCGGCGCACTCGGTGTCGACCCCTTCGAGGTGATGGATCTGGTGTGCCAGGACACCCAGCTCAACATCAGCCGCGCCTACCTGAAGCCGGGCTTCGCCTTCGGCGGCAGCTGCCTGCCGAAGGACCTTCGCGCCACCACCTACCTGGCGAAGATGAACGACGTCGAGCTGCCGATGCTCGGCGGCATCCTGCGCAGCAACGAGGAACACCTGGCGCTGGCGCTGCGCAAGCTCGCCGCTGCCGGGCGGCGGCGCATCGGCTTCGTCGGCCTGTCGTTCAAGACCGGCACCGACGACCTGCGCGAGAGCCCGCTCGTCACGCTGGCCGAGCAGCTCATCGGCAAGGGCATGCAGCTCACCATCTACGACCCCGAGGTCCACATGTCGCGCCTGCTCGGTGCCAACCGGCGCTACATCGAGCAGCACCTGCCGCACATCGGCCAGCTGCTGCGCCCGGCGCTCGAAGACGTCATCGACCACAGCGAGGTGCTCGTCGTCGGGCTCGCCGGCAGTGCGGTGGCCGAGCAGCTGGCGCTGCGCTGCCGCGCCGACCAGACCGTGCTCGACCTCGTGCAGCTGCCCAACCGGGCCGCGATCGCGGCGCGGGTCGAAGGGCTGTGCTGGTAGCTGCCGTGCACCCCCAGGGCTGGACGGGGCCGGCGCGCCCCCCCCCGGGGGGGATCGAGTTGCCTGGCGGAGCCGGATCAACCCGTGAAGGCGGTGCCGTGTTGCCGCCTTCCGCCACTCCACCACGGCCGGCCGGCTCGCCGGTGGCACAGGCCTTCGCCGGCCCGGTGTGCATCGTCGGCCCGCTGCCGCCGCCTTCCGGCGGCATGGCCAACCAGTGCGACCAGCTCGTGCGGCTGCTCGCTCGCGACGGCGTCGCCGTGCACCTCGTGCGGACCAACCCACCCTACCGCCCGGCATGGATCGGCCAGGTGCCGGCGCTGCGCGCGCTGGCGCGACTGCTGCCCTACCTGTGGGCACTGTGGCGCGGCATCGGCGCGGCACAGGTGGTGCACGTGTTCGCCAACTCCGGCTGGGCCTGGCACCTGTTCGCGGCGCCGGCGCTGTGGGTGGCGCGGCTGCGCGGCAAGCCGGCCATCGTCAACTACCGCGGCGGGCTCGCCGACGAGTTCCTGGCGCATGCGCCGGGGCACGTCGCCACCAGCCTGCGGCACGCGGCGCTGCTGGTCACGCCGTCGGCATTCCTGCAGCGGGTGTTCGCCAAACATGGGCTGGCGGCCGAGATCGTGCCCAACATCGTCGACCTGTCGCGCTTTGCACCCCGACCGCGATGCAACTTCGGCAGCGCGCCGCGGCTCTTGGTGGCGCGCAACCTCGAGCCGATCTACGACATCTCCACCGCCATCCACACTCTGGCGCGGGTGCGGCGGCGCTTCCCGGGCGCGACGCTGACGGTGGCTGGCAGCGGGCCCGAAGGGCCGGCCCTTCAGACACTTGTCACGAAGTTGGGATTGGATGGCGCCGTACGCTTCACTGGGCGCATCGACAATGCTGCGATGCCGCAGCTCTACGTCGAGGCTGACTGCGCCATCAACCCCAGCACCGCCGACAACATGCCGATCTCGCTGCTGGAGGCCTTTGCCAGCGCCGTACCGGTGGTGAGCACGCGCGCCGGCGGCGTCCCTGACATGCTGGACGACGGCCGCACCGGCCTGCTGGTGCCTGTAGGCGACGCCGACGCGATGGCGGAGGGGGTCTGCCGCGTGCTGGAGGACGCTGCGCTGGCCACCAAGCTGACCAGCGCCGCCCGCGCCGAGGCCGAGCGCTACGCGTGGCCGCAGGTGAAGGCGCTGTGGCTGGACGCGTACCGTCGGGCGGCGTCGACGAGGTCAACTACATGAACAGCATCGGCAATATGTTGCCGCTCTGTCATTGGAGAGATGATGATTGAGATGGTGTCCAAGTTGCAGCGTTTGGTCTCGACTGTCGAGAACCCTTGGCCCGCCGTATTCGATCGTTTGGGGCTCCGGCGCACGCCATACGTTCTGGCCACGAACAACGGCCCGTCAATCGAAATACGCCCCCGGACGGGTGACTTTTTCGGCTACTACGAGATCGTGCTTCGAGGTGACTACTTCGCCGCCGGCCAGAAGTTGGCTACCGGGGACACTGTCATCGATGTCGGCGCCAACATCGGGTGCTTCGCGGTTTCTGCCGCGCGGCTCGTCGGCCCGAACGGACGCGTCTTCGCCATCGAGCCCGAGCTCTCGACCTTTCGCCAATTGCAGCGGAACATCGAGATCAACGGACTGAAGAACGTCACCGCGCTGCACCTGGCGCTCGCCGGACGCGACGGCGAGATCGTCCTGAATGCCGACGCCAATCGACTCTTCAGTTCGATCTACCGTTCGGTGAACGGACGGGAGACCGGCGGCTCGGTTCAGCGCGTGGCCGCGATGACTCTGGACCGACTCATGGAGCAACAAGGTATCGACCGCTGCCACTTCCTGAAGCTCGACTGCGAAGGCGCAGAACACGATATCGTTGCTTCACTGTCTCCCGAGACCGCCGCGCGTGTCGATGGCATCACGATGGAGTTGCACAAGGTACCGGGGCACGATTCGGCGATCTTGCACCAGCGGCTGCTCGATCTCGGGTTTCGGCGTATCGGTAGCGCCACGCTTCCGTGCTACAGCCGCATGCTTGCGGCCAGCTGAGCCAGCACGGTTGATGTCAAGGCCAAAGATGCGCTTCAACTCGTCCTTCGAGTCCGGCGTTCGTGCAGCTAAGAGCGACGCCTTGGTCGCGCCGTTGCGCGCATCCCTTGGCGGGAGGGTCTGAGTTGGGTGCGTACACCGCGATCTGCTCGCGCGCCATCTTCCCGCTACATGAGCGGCTGAAGGGCCACCACTCGGTGGCGCTGCGCCGACGGCTCGAGCGCAGCCAGTGGTGGCCGCGAGAGGCCATCGAGGCCGACCGCGTGCAGCGGCTGCGCGGCTTCCTCGCCGATGCTGGCCGGCGCGTGCCCTACTACCGCGACCTCTTTCGCGAGCACCGCTTCGAGCCTGCAGCGCTGAAGCGCGTCGCCGACCTGGCCGCACTGCCGATGCTCGGCAAGCCCGAGATTCGCGCCCATGCCGAGCGCCTGAAGGCCGAAGGCCACGGCAGGCTCGCGCGCTACAACACCGGCGGCTCGTCGGGCGAGCCGCTGGTCTTCTACATCGGCAACGACCGCGTCACGCACGATGTCGCCGCGAAGTGGCGCGCCACGCGCTGGTGGGGTGTCGACATCGGCGACCCCGAGACCGTGGTCTGGGGATCGCCGATTGAGCTGGGCGCGCAGGACTGGTTGCGCCGCGCCCGCGACCTGCTTCTGCGCACGACGCTGCTGCCGGCGTTCGAGATGTCCGGGCCGCGGCTCGACGGCTTCGTCGCCGCGATCCGCCGCCAGCGGCCGCGCATGCTGTTCGGCTACCCGTCGGCGCTGAGCCACATCGCCCGCAATGCCGAGAAGCGCGGCATCCGCATGGACGACCTCGGCATCAAGGTCGCCTTCGTCACCTCCGAGCGGCTTTACGACGACCAGCGCGCCACCATCGAACGCGTCTTCGGCTGCCAGGTCGCCAACGGTTACGGCGGGCGCGACGCCGGCTTCATCGCGCACGAGTGCCCGGCAGGAGGCATGCACGTCACCGCCGAGGACATCGTGGTCGAGATCGTCGGCCCCGACGGCCGCCCGCAGCCCGACGGCCAGCCGGGCGAGATCGTTGTCACCCATCTCGCGACGCGCGACTTCCCCTTCATCCGCTACCGCACCGGCGACATCGCGGTGCTCGGCACCGCCCGGTGCCCCTGCGGCCGCGGGCTGCCGCTGCTGCAGGAGATCCAGGGCCGCAGCACCGACTTCGTGGTCGCCGCCGACGGTACCGTGATGCACGGGCTGGCGCTGATCTACATCCTGCGCGACATGCCCGGCATCGCCGCCTTCAAGATCGTGCAGGAGAGCCGCGAATACACCCGCGTGCTGGCGGTGCGCGGCGAGGGGCTTGCGCCCGGCGCCACCGAGGCTATCGTTGCCGGTTTCCGGCGGCGGCTGGGCGCGGGCGTGCAGGTCAGCGTCGAGTGGCTGGACTCGATCCCGGCCGAGAAGTCGGGCAAGTTCCGCTACGTCGTCAGCCAAGTGGCGGCGGCCGCCGCCTGAGTTAGCCTCATGCGCGACATCCTGTTGCTCGCCATCGTCGTCGCTGGTTCAGCTGCTGCGCTACGGCGACCATGGGTCGGCATCCTGCTCTGGAACTGGCTCAGCATCATGAATCCGCATCGGTTCACGTGGGGGATCGCCTACAACGCACCGGTGGCGGCGATGGCCGCAGCATGTACCCTAATTGGGCTGTTCGTGACCAAGGACGAGCGCCAATCACCGATCAAGACGAGCGCCGTGGCGGCATTCCTGTTCTTGGTGATGTGGATGAACCTGTCCTGGGTACTCGGACTGGATCCGGCCGGCGACTATGCACAGTGGAACAAGGTCATGAAGATCGACCTGATGGTGCTAGTAGGCTTGATGGTGCTTCATACCAAGCAACATATCTTCGGGCTGGCCTGGGTGACCATCGGTTCGATGCTGCTGCTGGGTGTGAAAGGCGGCATCTTCACGGTCTTGGTCGGCGGCTCGGAGCGTGTATGGGGTCCTCCCGGGTCATTCATCGAAGACAACAACGAATTCGGGCTGTCTTTGATAATGACAATTCCAATGATCCGGTTTCTGCAGCTGCAGTTGCAGTCGACGAACAGATGGGGACGGATGGCCCTCACAGCCTCAATGCTGCTGTGTGCCGCCGCCGCGCTCGGGACCCACTCACGAGGGGCGCTATTGGCAATAGTCGCTATGGGTGCAATGTTCTGGTGGCGCGGGCACAACCGCGTCTTAAGCGGCATAGCCATCCTCGTCGTCGCCGTCGGCTTGCTGAGCTTCATGCCCGACAAATGGGTGTCGCGCATGAACACCATCGAGACCTACCAGCAGGATGGTTCGGCTCAGGGCCGGCTGGCGGCTTGGTCAGCGGCCTGGAACATGTCGTTCCACTATCCGACAGGCGTCGGATTCAATCAGGTGCGTCAAGACCTCTTTGATCGCTTCTCGCACAACCCAGCCGCTGGTGCTCGAGCGGCTCACAGCATTTACTTCCAGATCATGGGCAACCACGGCTTCATTGGGTTCTTCCTATTTGTGGCGATTTGGTACATCACTTGGCGCCACGCGGCTTGGCTGCGCAAGTACGCGCCGAAGATCCCGGAGGCTCGATGGTGCGCTGACCTCGCGTCGATGACTCAGGTGGCGCTTGTGGGATACCTTGTCGGTGGCGCCTTTCTTAGCTTGGCGTACTTCGACCTTCCGTACAACCTGATGATGCTGATCGCTATTTCTAGGGCCTGGGTGCTGCAGGAGCGCTGGAAGCAGGAGCCCGTCTACACGGCTGGATGGCGAACGTTTCCGGGCTTGGCCACGGCACCGAGATGAGCGAGGCTCTGCTCCGGTCGCTGCTCGGCCTTGCGTCACCCGCGGGGCACTGGGCCCGACTCTCGGTCCTGGTCTTCCACCGCGTCTGGCCAACCGCAGACCCGATGTACCCGGAGGCGATGACAGGTGAGCGCTTCGACCAGATCTGTGTCTGGCTGGCGCAGTTCTTCCATGTGCTGCCGCTCGACGAAGCCGCACAGCGCCTGCGCGCCGGCACGTTACCGGCGCGGGCGGCGGCAATCACCTTCGACGACGGCTACGTCGACAACCATGACATCGCATTGCCGCTTCTACATCGCCGTCGCCTGCCGGCGACCGTGTTTGTTGCCACGGCTTTCCTCGACGGCAGCACGATGTGGAACGATACTGTTCTTGAGGCTCTGCGCGTCTGCCCGGGCGACACCTTGGTGGTAGCCGACATCGTGCCCACACTCGGATCTCCTCTTGTACTGCGCCATCCGCTCGATCGGCGGATGGCGGCCGAGGCGATCATCTCTGCCATCAAGTACCTGCCGGCCGGAGAACGGCTCGACGTCGTACGCGACATCGTCCGGCGATGCGGAGCCGGAAAGCCGCGACGGTTGATGTTGAATCCCGAAGAGGTGCGCAGGCTACACCGACAAGGCGTGTTGATCGGCGCACATACCGTGAACCACCCGATCCTCGCGGGGCTGAACCGCGACACGGCACGCGCGGAAATCCTGGAGGGTAGGCGCCAACTTGAGTCGCTGATCGACGAGCCTGTGACCTTGTTCGCTTACCCGAACGGCAAACCCGGTGAAGACTACGATCAACAGGCCGTGCATTTGGTGCGTGAGCTGAGTTTTCATGCCGCCGTCACGACGGCCTGGGGCACCGCGTCGCGCGACACGGACCCGCTCCAGTTGCCGCGCTTCACGCCCTGGGACCGAACCGCAACGCGCTTCGGCCTCCGAATGCTGCGAAATGCGCGCCGGCGTCCAACCACGTTGTCGGGTGCCGGCGCCGGCACGCTGGAACTCGAAACAAGCGCTGCGAGAGGATGAGAATGCCCGAGAGACCCGCGCCCACTACCGACCGCGCGCAGGCGACGCCATGGCCAGTCATGGTGCTGGCCCACAACGAAGAGCGGCACATTGAGGCCTGTTTGGACAGCATATTTGCCTCTGACCCCGACCGCCGCTTCGAGGTCTATGTGATGGCCAATGGCTGCACCGACCGGACCGAGGCAATTGTCGAAGCCTACGGCCGCAAGCGCTCCGAGGTGCACTTGGTGTCCATCAAGCTGGGTGACAAGTGCAATGCGTGGAACGTCTTTGTCCACGACTCGGCGCCAGCTCACTGCGCAGACCGCGACATCTACTTCTTCATGGATGGCGACGCGACCGCCGCCACCGGTGCGTTCAAGGCCATGGCGCGCGGGCTAGATCACACGCCGTACGCCAATGCCGCCGCTGCGGTACCGCTGTCCGGCCGGAACGCAGACCGCGACCGCGAAGCGATGGTTCGCGAGCATGCCTTGGTGGCCAATCTGTACGCGCTGCGTGGCAGTTTCGTCAGGCGTCTGCAGCAGTTGCGAGTGCGGGTGCCGTTGAAACTCGAAGGTGACGACGGGATGATCGGTGCGTTCGTCAAATGGGATCTAGAGCCCACCACGAACGGCACCGACGACGCGCGCATCGTGGTCTGCCCCGACGCCGGCTTTCACTTCGAGTCCTTTTCGTTGACGCGGCTGTCCGATTGGAAGGTGTACTGGAAGCGCGCCGTGCGCTACGGCCGGCGCAGTTACGAGTTCCGCCTGCTAGGGCCGCTCGTCGAGCGCGAAGGACTCGGGGCGCTGCCGGTCGACGTGACCGACATCTACCCCAGAGCTGAGTCGCTGTCGTTGCGATGGCAGGGCATCTACACGCTGACCAACTGGGTGGCGTTGCGCAACATGCGGCGTATCGGCGCCGAGAAGGTGTCCTGATCGCGAACCCGGGAAGTTGGCCGCTCTGATCTCGAGCCTGTTCTAGTCCGGTCAACGATGCGCACCCGGGTCTTCTTGACGATCGACACCGAGTTCAGCATCGGCGGTACCTTTCACTCGCCGCAGACGCTGGAGCCGATTGGTGCGCAGAACGTGCTTTGCGAAGTGGCCGGCCGTTCCGAGGGCTTGCAGTTCATGCTCGATACCTTCGCCGAGCACGGGCTACGCGCCACTTGGTTCGCCGAGACTCTGCAGACGGCCTACTTCGGCCCCCGGCCGATGGGTCAACTGGTACGGCGAATTGCCGATGCCGGTCACGACGTCCAACTGCACCTGCATCCAGTGTGGACCTATTTCGACCACGCCGACTGGCGCGAGCGTCTCGCCACGGTGCCACCCAACGACGACCTGCATGGCCGCAGCGTCGAGCAGTTGATGGTATGGATACGCCGCGGCCTCGCGGTCTTCGAAGCATGGGGGCTATCGCCACCGGTGGCGCTGCGCACTGGCAACTTGATGGTCGACCGGAGTGTCTATGCGGCGATGCGGCAGGTGGGGCTGGGGGTGTCGTCGAACATCGCGCGCGCGGTGTTCGAGCCGGCCGAGGCGACGTTGCGCTTCAACTCTGGCGTGCGCTTGATCGAAGGCATCACCGAGCTGCCCGTATTCACTTACGCGGACCTCCGGCTCGGTTCGCGTACCCACCGAAAGGTGCTCACGGTCACTGGCAGCTCTTCCGGCGAGGCGGTGTCGCTGCTCGAAGGTGCCCATGCTGCCCGGGCTGGCGCGGTCGTGCTGCTGACTCATTGCCACGAGTTCGTGAAGGGTGACATGCGCGGCCGGCTGTACGTGGACCGCGTCAATCAGCGGCGACTGCAGGCGGTGTGCCGCCATCTCGCGCGACACTCCAGCCGCTTCGAAGTGACGACGATGGACCGCATGGTCGGACTGGCGGAACGCGAACCCTCGCCGACAGACGCACTGATTCGAGTGCCTCTGCACCACACATTGGTGCGGCTGGTGCAGAACAAGCTCAACGAGCTGAACTTGGTCTGACGATGCCGGCGCGGTGAATCCCCTTGAGTTCGCCTCCGGCCTTGCGCTGCGCTACCTGAAGGGTACGCAGGTGCAAGCGTTGCGCGAGCGCTACTTCGCCCTGCGCACTCAATTGGCACCAGTGCAGAAAGCGCTATGGGGCACTTTCGACGCCGCGGCTTTGCGCGAGCACCTCGAGCAGCGACTCGGGAATCGATTCGAGGTGCTGATGGTCCACAGCTCGGTGAACCACATGCTGCCGATGTACTCCGGAACTCCGCTCGAGCTGGTGCGAATGCTGGTCGATTGGGTAGGTCCGCAGCGCACGTTGGCAATGCCTGCGTTTTGGTTCGGTGACGCAGCGCTCGGCGGCGCCTTCGAGACGCTGAAGCGCAACCCCCGCTTCGACCTGCGGCGGACGCCATCTCAGATGGGGCTGGCGACCGAGCTGTTCCGTCGCTTGCCGGGGGTGGTGGTCAGCCGTCACCCTGTGTATCGCGTCGCGGCTCTGGGGCCGCTGGCGCGCGAGCTGACCGCTGGCCATGAGAGTGCGACCGATCCTGCGGGCAAATGCACGCCGTTCGAGCAGATGGCTGCACGCGACACGCTGATTGTCGGTCTCGGCAAGCCGATGCAGGTGATGACGCAGGCACATCACGTCGAAGGGCTGATGGGCAATGACTTTCCTGTGCTCTGCACGGTTGGCGAGTCGTTGTTGGTCACCGTGGTCGACGGCAGCACGGAGTTCCCCGTGACGATGCAGCGGCGCGTCTACGAGGGCCGCTTCGACATGTGGCGGTTGCGGCGAGTCATGGATCGAAGCTCGCTGCAGGAGTGGCGCTTCCACCACGTGCCCCTCTTTGCTGCCCGCGCGCGAGAGGTCACCGACGCGTTGGTCACTGCGGCGCGGCGCGGTTTCACGCTCTACTCGGCGCGATGACTGTCCCGCACCGGCCGGCGGCGGGGCGATCAACCTTGCCTCGGCGAACGCACTCTTGAGAAACGTGCCGCCGCGACCCGTAATCGCAGGCGAATCCATAGGGTTAGCCCATGACGGCGATTCTCGGTGACGGCACCAACTGCAGCCACTGAGAGCGCCATGAGCGCCGTCACCGCCCACCAGTTGGCGTAGCCCCTGGGGTCACCCCGCAGAACCGAGCCCCAGAACAGGAAGAGCGGCTGATGCAGAAGGTAGAGTGTGAATGTGTAGGCGGCGAGTGCGCGCACCGGCTTCTCGACTGCAGCCGCCAGACGCTGGAACCGTGGCGCGATGCGCCGCATGCCGGCAAACTGCAGCGTCACCAGCAGCCCGAGCAGGTAGTCGGCGGCGAAGAATCGCGAGAAAGTGAACTGCTCGAACCAGTGGCCGCCGATGCGGGCCTCGAGCCAGCGGCCGAAGACATGCTCGAGGTCGGCCGAGAGGTGGGCGGCGAACGCCGCGGTGGACAGGACCGCGAGCCACCATCCGGTCGGCTCGGAGATGTCTCGCAGCCGCTGCCAGCGGAAGAGGACCACCCCCATTGCCCACACCGGCGCCAGCAGCACGATCTTCGGGCCCAGCACCATCGCCAGCAGTGCCACCAGCACCCACGCCAGCCGACGCGGCGCGAACACCAGGATGCCGAACGCCACGTAGTACCAGGCCTCGTAGCAGATCGACCAGTACGGCACGTTCGAGAACGAGGTGATGGAGACGAACCACACCTCGTTGGCCATCGCCAGGCTGGCCGCGGTGCGCACCGCGAACTGGTCCCAGGGGTAGCCGTGACCGCCGGGGACGAAAAACTGCCTCGTCGCCCAGTCCAGCAGCAGCGTCAGCGCCACGGCCGGCACCGCCACCGAGTACACGCGCGAGAGCCGGCTGGCGGTGTAGCTCGCCCAGTCGCGCTCCTTGGTGTCGGTGACGAAGGCGATCACGAATCCCGAGAGCACGAAGAACACGATCACGGCGGTGTGCCCGTAGTGGGCCGCCGGCAGCAGGGGCTCGACCAGCCACCGCTGGTTGGAGTGGTACAGGTAGACGAAGCAGGCGGCGACGAAGCGCACAAGGTCGAGGTAGACCGAGAAGGGCTTCGGCAGCGCGGGGTGGTTCATCGCCGGCATCCTCGCTCGTGTCAGTCCCGGACCCGGAAGTCCGCCGCGTGCCGCTGCAGCCACTGCTCCAGGATCATCAGGATCCAGACCAGCTCGCCGTAGTAGCCCGGGTGCTGCGGCAGCAGCGTCTCGGTCAGCTCGACGATGAACTCGGGCCGCACGACCCCCCGTGTCGCCAGGCTGCGCAGCGAGTCGACCGCGAGTGCCTTCAGCGCCGGGTGGCGTGTCGTCCACACCCCGAAGGGCAGGCCGAAACCCTGCTTGCGCTTGGCGAGGATCTCGTCGGGCAGGAAGCCGCGCAGCGCCTCCTTGAAGAACCAGCGCAGCTTGAAGCCCTTGAGCTTGTAGTCCACCGGCAGCCGCATCGAGAAGTCCACCAGGGCCTGGTCGAGCATCGGGAACCCGACCTCGACGCCGGCCAGCCGCGACGTGCCGCAGACTTTCGGGAGGTCGCTCTCCGCGAGCGTGAAGCGCCAGTCGAAGGCGAGCGTGCGGTCGAGTTCGTGCCCCGCGCGCGCCGCGCCCCACACTTCGCGCTGCAGCGCCGCCGGGCCTTCGGTGTCCACCTGGGCGAGGAAGGCCGGGGTCAGCACCTGGGCCGGCCCCAGGCGGCGCAGCAGGTTGTACATCTGCAGCCGGTCGGGCATCGGCACGCGCGCCTGCTCGATGTAGCTGGTGCCCTTCTTCACGAGGGGCAACGCACGGGCGGCGCGGTTCAGCAGCAGCGGTTCGAGCAGGGCATTGCGCAGCGCCGCGGGCAGGTGCCCGTACCAGCCGAACACCCGCTGCTTGGCATAGCGCGCGTTGCCGCCGAAGAACTCGTCGCCGCCGTCGCCGGCGAGCAGCTTGGTGACGCCGTCCTCGCGCGCCATCTTCGCGCAATAGAAGGCGGGCAGCGCCGACGAGTTGCCGAACGGCTGGTCGTACGAGGCGGCCACCTCGCCGATGCTTTTCACGAGGTCGGCCGGCGTCACGTAGTACTCGTGGTGCTCGGTGCCGAAGTGCTTCGCCGCGATGCGGGCGAAGGCCATCTCGTCGTAGCCTTCGGCCTCGAAGCCGATCGAGTAGGTGGCCGCGGGCCGGCCGCAGGCCTGGCGCACCATGCCGGCGACGGTAGAGCTGTCGGTGCCGCCGGAAAGGAAGCAGCCGGGCTTGCCACCGTCGAGCTCGCGGGCGACCGCGTCGCGAAGCAAGGTGCGGAACTCCTCGCGCAGCAGTTCGAACGAGACGTCTCCTGCCGCAGCGGGGTGGAACTCCGGCACCCAGTAAGGCGCCACGCTGACACGGCCGCCGCCGGCAGGGTCGAACGCCACGCAGTGGCCGGGCGGCACTCGATAGACACCCTCGTAGACGGTGAACGGCGACGGGATCGCGTGCAGGTACAGGTAGTCGAAGAGCGACTGCGCGGACAGCCGCGGCCGGCTGTCGGCGAGCGCGTCGGCCCTCTCCGCGAAGCGCAGCTCACCGTCCACCAGCCTCCAGCACAGGGTATGCACCGCGAAGCGATCGACCGCCAGTACGACACGGCCGTTGTGGGCGCGCCACGCCACGGCGAAAGAGCCGCACACGCCGCGCAGCGCTTCGGCGGCCTGTCCGCAGGCGAAGGCGGCGTTCCACGCGGCGTCGGCTCCCTGCGTGTCGGCGAGCTGCGCGAGCACGGGGTCGGTGAAACGCGGGGAACCCAGGGCGAGGGGACGGCTATGGGGTTCTGTCATCGACTCGTCGGGATGCTGGGGCTCTGGCTGGCACGTACCCCCTCGAGGCCAGCGCAAGCAGCAGCAGCCAGTAGAACAGGAATGCCAGGCGAGGAACATCGAGCAGGCTGTCGAACTGCCCGACGACGAGGAATCCTGCCAGCGCGCCCGCCAGCGGCGGCGCCAGGTCGTTGGCTCGCGCTGTGCCTGCCACCATCCGCAGCAGCGCGCCAGCCACCAGCAAACCGAGCAGCAGCGCACCGACGAGGCCCTGCTCGTAGACAGTGTGAATGACAAGGTTCTTTAGATGCCAAGGCAGGTGATTGCGGTCGCTCGTGAGGAACCAGCGAGCCAAGTCGGCCCCGAAGTTGCCGTTAGCGAGCAGTTCACGACCAGTCCCGCCTGCCAAGCTAAGGCGGCGCACGTCGATTCGCTGACCCGGGCTTTCAGCCGCGACGGAGAACACAGTTGCTCTTGGGGCGTACCATTGACCGCTTGAGAGAACTTCGGGGCTAAACACCTCACGCACGAGCTGCCACTCGCCGGACAGCCCGGCCAGGCGTGCAGCGGCCATTCGGCATCGGCTCACGTAGAGCAAGTGCTTCTCGCAGAGGTCGAAGTGCAGCAGCGCCGGCTTGTCGGTGCGGGCCTCGAGCGTCACCGTCGCGCGGCCGTCCGGCACCGGGATGCGCTGCGACAGGCGGAGCAGTTCGCCCCAGCCCATCACGTGCGTTCCGGCGGCCAGCACGACGAACGGAGGACCCTGTTCCTCGCGGCGCAGCCGGATGTCGCCCGGCTGGGTCGACGCCGGTGCGGCGAAGGCATGGTCGTCGACGAAGCGCCCGAGGCCGCGGCCGAGCCAGACATCCGCGGGTGACTGCAGCAGCGCGAGACCGGCCCGCCAGTGCTGGATGCGTTGCGCGAGGTCCGACCCCGCGGTCGTGAAGCGTTCGCCCATGTAGGCGCCTCCGCCAAGGGTGGCGACGACGGCGGCGGCGACGACCAGCGCGGAAGCGGTCAAGCCCTGCCAGCGCCAACCTTCGGGCCATGGCGGTCTCGACATCGTGCACGCCGGCACCAGCGCGGCGGCCCAGGGCAGCAAGGCGATCGCCGCGGCGGGCACTGTGCCGCCGCGATAGCGCACGACCAGCGCCGCGCAGCCGAGCAGACCGACGTAGCCGGCGATCGCGGCCGCTCCGGCCAGCGCAGCCGGGCTCGTCGGAGCGGCGGTGCCGGCCGGCGCGCTGCGGCCCGCCAGCGCCGCGCCCAGCGCCAGCAGCGCCAGCACCGCGTAGGCGAGGTAGGCGCCCTTGGGCGCCGCCATCGCCGCGAGCGCGCCCAGCCCGGCGAGCCCCACCCCCGCCGCGAGCGCCGCGCCGCGCAGACCCGGCGGCGCACGACGTGCTGCCGCCGGAAGCGCCAGCAGCACGACCGCGGCTCCGAACAACGCCAGCATGCCGCGGTAGCCGCTGGACGGGAACAGCCGCGAGGCACTCCAGGCGAACGCCGCGACGAAGCCGATCGCGATCAGCGCGCCGGGCAGCCAGGCCCAGCGCGGCGCGGCGCGGTCGGCAGCACCCTGCCGCCAGTGCACCCAGAGCATCAGCGCCAGCCCGACCGGCAGCGCGGCGTAGACGATGCGCGAGAACGTGGTCAGTGCCGCGTACGCGGCAACCAGCAGCAGGACCGCCAGCGCCGCCGCCCGCCAGCGGGACGTCTCGCGCATCAGCGCATGCGCCGCGAACGGTGTCGCCAGCGCGAGGAAGCCGTCGAGCGCCGCGCCGCCGACATGCATCTCCCAGAACAGCGCCGTCGTGCGGTAGTCGGTGCTGAAGTTGGTGAGGCCGGTGAACGCCACGCGCTCGGCGGTGGCCGCGACGGCGACGCCCGCGAGGCCGAGCACGAGGCCGAGCACCAGGTGCTGCCGTGCCCGCCTTGCATCGTGGGCTTGCAGCGCTGCACACAGCGGCAACAGCAGCAGTGCCGCCGCGAGCGGCTTGGCCATGCGCAGGGTGTTCAGCGGTTCGCGATAGCCCTGGAACCAGCCGAAGACGAAACCCCCGGCGTCGGCAACTCCGCGCCAGGCTGCGGCCGCCTGCGAGGCGGCAAACGCGGCCAGCACGAGCCACGCGGCCAGGGCCAGCCGTGGCAGGACCGCGGCTGGCGGCCCTCCCGGTCGAACTGCACGCGAGTAACCGCCGGCGGCCGCGGCCAGCACCAGCAGGTCCCACTCCTCGAACGCGATCCAGCCGCTCCAGGGGGCGAGTCCGATCAACGGCAGCAACGCCGGCACCGCGGCCAGCCATGCGTGGGGCCAGCGGTGGAAGGCCACCACGGCGAGCGCGAACGCGACCGCTGCGACCGCTGGCGAGAGCGGATGGTGGGCGGCGATCAGCAGCCCGGCGGCCGCCGCCACGAGGGCACAGGCCATGGCCAGCACGCGTGGACCCCCGGGAGGCGATGGCAGGGTGGCATCGGTGGGCAAGGCGGCAGGCTCGTCGGTGCAAGGGCTGGAGGCCGCGCTCGGCGCGGCCCCGCGACGCACGGCCCGTTCGGCGCTCGCATGCGGCCGAGGCCGGTTCGGGCGCGGCGCGCATGATAAGAGCGGCCTCTCGGCTCGCTGCCGCGGCGGCGTGCAAAAGTAACGGCGGTCGGCACGTCGCGCTGGCCGAGAATAGCCGGCTTTTCGCGCCGCGCGGCCCGTTGCCCGAGGCACCGCCCCCGACGTGAGCCACCCGGAACCCCCCGCACCGCCCCCGAGCTCGAGCGCGCAGACCTCCACGCACCTCGTGCGCGGTTCGGTGTGGATGATCGCGTCGCGCTGGGCGATGCGCTTCGTCGGGCTGCTGAGCACGATCATCCTCGCGCGGCTGCTCGCGCCCGAGGACTTCGGCCTGATCGCGATGGCGCTGATCGCCTACGGGCTGCTCGAGACCATCTCGTACGCCGGCGTCGACCTCGCGCTGATGCGCGGTGGTGCCGATTCACGCGAGCACTACGACACCGCCTGGACGGTGCAGATCCTGCAAGGCCTGTTCATCGCCATCTGCCTGGCATCGGCGGCGCCGTTCGTCGCCGGCTACTTCGCCGAGCCGCGAGCGATGGCGGTGATGTGGTGGATCTCGGTGCGGGCGGTGATCGAGTCGCTCGGCAACATCGGGGTCGTCGCGTTTCGCAAGGAACTCGACTTCGCGAAGGAGTTCCGCTACCTCATCTACAACAAGATCATCGGCTTCGTCACCGTGGTCGGCGCGGCGCTCGTGCTGCGCAACTACTGGGCGCTGGTGATCGGCTCGATGGTCGGCGCGGTGATGAGCGTGGCGCTCAGCTATCGCATGCACCCTTACCGGCCGCGGCCGTCGCTGGCGCGGATCCGCGAGATCTGGGGCTTCTCGCAGGGGCTCGTGGTCTCGCGCATCGGCTCGTACCTCAACCGCCGCTGCGACGAGTTCGTCGTCGGCGGGGCGGCCGGCACCACCGCGATGGGCAGCTACCACGTCGCCACCGAGCTGGCGACGCTGCCGAGCAACGAGCTGGTGATGCCGATCCGGCGCGCGATGTTTCCGACGCTGTCGAAGATCGCGAACGAGCGCGAGGCCTTCGTCGCCTCAGTGCTCTCCAGCTTCTCGGCGGTGGCGGCGATGTGCCTGTTCACCGCCTTCACGCTGATGTCGCTGGCGCCCGAGGTGGTGGCCGTCGTGCTCGGCGGCAAGTGGAGCGACGCGGTGCCGTTGATCCGCTGGCTGGCGGTCTATGGCGGCTTCTCCGCCCTGGTGCTCGTCCTCGAGGTGCCGCTGTGGGTGGCTGGCCGCACCGACATCACCGCGCGGCAGGCCTGGCTCGAGCTGGCGGCCATCGTCCCCGCGGTGCTGCTCGGCGTGCAGGCCTGGGGTGCCGAAGGCGCCGCCGCCGCGCGGGCATCCGTGGCGGTGGTGATGGTGCCGGTGATGATGGGGTTCACCGCGCGCCACGGCGGTGTTGCCTTCGCGCGCCTGGCGGCGGCCGTGTCGCGGCCGCTGGCCGCCGCGCTGGCGATGGCGGCGGCGGCGCACCTGCTGCCGCTGCCGGGGTTCGCGGGCGGCGGCACGGCGGTCGCCACCGCGGTATCGCTGCTCGCCAAGGGCGCGCTGTGCGTGCTGCTCTATCCCGCGCTGCTGCTGCTGCTGTGGCGGCTGGCCGGTCGCCCGCCCGGTTTCGAGCCGGTGGCGATCGACTTCGTCCGCGCTGCGTGGCAGAGGCGCTTGCGGAGCCCGGCCCGATGAAGGTCACGCCGATCCAGGCCGAACACCTCGACGAGGTCGGCCGCTTCCTGCACCAGCACCTCGCGAAACGCATCCCGCCCGAGGCCTGGGTCCGCTCGCTGACCCACCGCTGGGCGGCCGATCAGCCGAACTTCGGCATTCAGCTGCGCACCGACGACGGCCGCCTGGTGGGAGCGATCTGTGCCGCCTACTCCGACCAGACGATCGACGGCCGGGTCGAGCGCTTCTGCAACCCGCACAGCTGGTGCGTGCTCGACGAGTGCCGTCATGCGAGCCTCGGGCTCGTGGTGCCGCTGGTGCGGCAGCCCGGCTATCACTTCACGATGTTCACGCCGAATCCGAAAGTGGCACAGGTCTTCCTGGGCTTGCGATTCAAGCTGCTCGACGACACGCTGCTGTACTTCCCGAACCTGCCGTCGCTGCGCGCCTTCGGCGGCGGGCGTTTCGTCGAGTCGCGGCGCGAACAGATCGCCGCGCGGCTCGATGGTGTCGCCCGGCGGGAGTTCGAGGCCCATGCCGGCATCCCGTGGCTCGAGTTCGTCGCCTTCGGGGTGCCCGGCGACGCGTGCCTGGCGATCTACAAGCGCGGGCGTTGGAAGAGGATGGCCTGTGCCGGGCTGATGCACGTCAGCGACCCAGCGGCGATGCAGCGCCACGGGCATCTGTTGCGCCATCACCTGCTGCTCGCGCGCGGCATCCCGGTGACGCGGGTCGAGGCGCGTTTCCTCGCCGCCGCGCCGCCGCTGGCGCTGCGCACGAAGCGGCTGCAGCCGAAGCTGGCGCTGACGAAGACGCTGGCCGACGGCCAGGTGCGCGACGTCTACAGCGAGCTGATGGCGCTGGACATCTGACGCACCACCGGCAGCAGCGCGTCGAGGTTCGAGCCGACGGCCAGGCCGAGGATCGACGAGGTCTGGTCGGTGGCCAGGCGCGGCAGCCGCGTGCGCTGCACACGCACGTTGGCGAAGCTGCGCCCGATGTCGTCGGCCAGCACTTCGGCGGCGGCCTTGGCCATCGTGTACTCGGTCATGCCCTTCGGGCGCTCATCGATGAACACCGTCGACGGCAGGTACACCTGCGACGGACGCGCTCGCCCGGCACCTTCGAGCCACAGGCACAGTTCGTGGAAGCGCTCGAGGTAGAAGCCGGCGAAGGCGTCGAAGGCGCGGCGGTCGAAGACCGTCGAGCGCCTGGTGTAGATGCGCGGCGTGGCGAAGTAGTACACCGCGTCGACCGTAGCGGGATCGATCGCCAGCGATGCCGCCGTGAGCGGGGACCCGAGGTCGAGCGGCAGCACCTCGCACCGGCCGGGGCCGGCGGCGTTGATCTCGGCGGCCACCGCCTCGGCGTCGGCGCGGCCCGCGGCGTAGCTGATCCAGACGTCGCCCCCGCCGGCGGCGATGATCTTGGCCGTCGTCTCGCCGAGGCCGCGCGAACCGCCCACCACCAGCGAACGCGTGCCGCGGAACTCAGCCGCGTCGACCCGTGCCGCGACCTCGGCCATGCTCGGCTGGGGCTGCGGCGGCGGCCGCAGGAAGGCGCGCAACTCGCCGGCCAGCACGCCATGCAGCCCGGTGACGAAGAGCCTGAAGCGAGGGTCGTACTTGCTCACCCCGAAGCGCTGCGCGTCACCCGCGGTGGCGGGCAGCGCGAAACGCAGCGACGAGAACACCGAGTGCTGACCCGGGCAGACCATGCCGACGAACGTCGAGCAGGCCGCCAACGCGGCCAGGCCCCCGGGGCCGACGAGTGCGGCAGCGCGCGGGAAGCGGACATCGAGCTCCGAGCGCTGCAGCGGCAGTTCGAAGGTGACCGCGGCCTGCGAGCCTGGTGCCTCGTCGAGCGGACGTGCCAGCGGCCCGACCACGCGCAGCGGCCGCTCGGGCAGGGGTGGCGCCGCGGGCGGCGATGCCGCGTCGAGCACGACCTCGGTGCAGACCAGTCCGTCGACCGACGCCGCGACGGTGCAGCGGCCCGGTTCGCTGCGCTGCGCGAAGGCCACGGTGTCGCCGACGCTGACCGGGCTCGAGAAACTGCAGCTCGCCTGCCGCGGCACGAAGGCCGGCCGCGCGGCCTCGAGCGCGTGCAGCAGCGTGTGCACGCCGTGCACCACCGCCCGTCCGGAGATCAGCCGTCGCGCGGCCACGGGGTCCATGTGCATCGGGTTGTGGTCGCCCGATGCGGCGGCGAAGGTGCGCTGGTCGTCGTCGCCGAAGGTGTGGCTGCCGAGGGCAACGCGGAGGTCGGATGTCATGCGGGCGCGGTGGTTTGCACCGTAGGGGCACAAAAGCCGCCGATGATCGCCGCAGCCGCGGACGCATGGCGGGAAACGGCGGCGGGCATGGTGACCGATTTCGCGCCGCACCCGCCGCGGCGCCCGCGCAGGTGGGCCGGCGTGGGGGGCTCATGGTAGTCTGCCGGCCGCCCGCGCGTACCCACGTGCACACCATCGCGCGGCCTCGGGCCGCACCCCGTTCGACCGATGACCGATCTCGACAAGCTGCTGGCCACCGACAGCCTCGCGAAGCTGCGTGCCGAACTCTCCGCCGGGCGCCCGGTGGCCGGCCCCGCACAGGCGCAGAGGCTGGCCGCCCACGCGCGCAGCCTCGGCGCCACGGCGCCGCCTCTGCGTGTGGCCTTCGTCCACACCTACACCAGCGACCTGCTCGACCCTTGGATGGACCTCGCCGGCGCGGTGCAGTCGATGGCAGTGCAATGCCACCATGCACCCTACGGCCTGGCGCTGCAGGAGGCCGCTCCCGATTCGGCGCTGGTGCGTTTCGAGCCACACGTCACGGTGCTGCTGCTGCAGCGCGAAGACCTGCATCCGGCCCTGTCGCGGCCGATCACCGGGCTCGAGGCCGACGAGCAGGCGGCGCTGCGTGGGCAGGCGCTCTCGCGGCTGCAGGAGATCGTCTCGCGGTTCCGCGCGCAGAAGGTGGGCCACCTGGTGCTGAGCCTGCTGCCGCGGGTTGCGGGGCCGACCCTCGGCCTCTTCGACGCCCACGCGGCGGCATCCGAGGCGGCCTGGTGGGCGGGCTTCAAGAGCGAGCTCTCGGCCTGGCTGCGCGCGAGCGTGCCGTCGTCGCTGCTGCTCGACCTCGACGAGGTGCTTGCGCGCGTCGGCCATGCCGGCTTCTTCGACCGCCGCTTCTGGTACTCGGCGCGCTTCCCGTTTGCGTCCGAGGCGGCGCGCGAGGTGGCGCGGCGCATCGTCGCCGTGGGCACCGTGCTGCGCACGCCGCGCGCCAAGGTGCTGGTGCTCGACGCCGACAACACGCTGTGGGGCGGCATCGTCGGCGAGGACGGCATCGAAGGCATCCGCCTCGGCCCCGACTACCCGGGCAACCTGTACCTCGAGTTCCAGCGCCGGCTGCTCGACTTCCAGCAGCGTGGCCTGGTGCTCGCGATGTGCAGCAAGAACAACCCGGGCGACGTCGACCATGTACTGAAGGAACACCCGCACATGCTGGTGCGCGAGGAGCACTTCGCTGCGCGGCGCGTGAACTGGACGAGCAAGCCCGAGAACATCCGCTCGCTCGCGGAAGAGCTGAACCTCGGTCTCGACTCCTTCGTCTTCGTCGACGACAGCGACCACGAGTGCGCGGCGGTGCGCCACGCCTTGCCGCAGGTGGAGGTCGTCCAGGTGCCGTCGCGCGCGATCGACGTGCCGCACTGCCTCGACCAGGTGGCGCGGCTCGAGGTGCTGTCGCTGACGCGCGAAGACCTCGCGAAGACGCAGATGTACGCCCAAGAGCGCCAGCGGCGGGAATTGCTCGACAGCGCCAGCGGCGCCGGCGCGGCTGCTGGCGACTACCTCGCGCGGCTCGGCATGAAGATGAGCGTGCGAATCGACTCCGCCGCCCAGGTGCCGCGGCTGGCGCAGCTGACGCAGAAGACCAACCAGTTCAACTTGACGACGCGCCGCTACGACGAACAGCAGATCCACGGTTTCATCGCCGACGAGCGCTGGCTGGTGGCCGACTTCTCGCTCGCGGACGTCTTCGGCGACAGCGGGCTGGTCGGGCTTGCAATGTTCAGGCTGCCGGGCGACGGCGTCGCCGAGCTCGACACTTTCCTGATGTCGTGCCGCGTCATCGGCCGCGAGGCAGAGGGTGCCTTCCTGCACACGCTGCTGCGGCGACTCGCCGCCGCCGGCGTGCACGAGGTGCGGGCCTGGTACCTGCCGACCGCGAAGAACATGCTCGTCAAGGACTTCCTGCCGTCGCAGGGCTTCGAGCCGCTGGGCGACGGGCAGTACCGTCGCGACCTGCGGAGCCACCCGCCGCGCGACGAGAGCGAGTTCCCGATCGCGATCGACGTCGCGCAGCCGGCGCGCCAGCCGGTCCCGGCCTGACACCTCACTCCCCACGTTCCACGCATGACGATGTTCGAGAAGCTGCAACAGACGATCGGCGCCACGCTGAAGGTGCCGGCCGAACGCATCACCGCCACCACGCGCGACCAGGACCTCCCCTCGTGGGACTCGCTCGGCCAAGTCAACCTGATCATGGCGCTCGAGCAGGAGTTCGGCGTCACGATCGAGGTCGAGGACTTCGGCAGCCTGAACTCGGTGCCGGCGATCCTGCAGTACCTGGGGAAGAACGGCATTGCCTGAGTTCACATCGACGATGGCCGGCGGCGCGCCGGTATCGGCGCTGCCGGCGTTCGCGCCGTTGGCGGCACAGCCGCCGTCGGAGGAAGAACCGCCACCGGTGCCGCTGGTGATCGAAGGCTCGCGCGGGCCGCTGATCGCTTTCTACTACGCCCCGCACGCCGGAGTGCCGCCGATCGGCGACCTGCTCGTCGTGCCGCCGTTTGTCGAAGAGATGAACCGCTGCCGCGCGATGGTGGCGTTGCAGGCGCGCCGGCTCGCGCACCTGGGCGCCGGCACATTGGTGCTGGACCCTTACGGCACCGGCGACAGCGCCGGCGAGTTCGTCGAAGCCACCTGGGCGCAGTGGCGCGACGACCTCGCGCACGGCATCGAGTGGCTGGAGCGCTGCGGCCAGGGCTGCGTGGCGCTGTGGGGCATTCGCCTGGGTGCGCTGATGGCAGCGCAGCTCGCTCGCGAGCACCCGTCGATCCGCCGGCTGCTGCTGTGGCAGCCGGTGTTCGACGGCAAGGGCTTCTACACGCAGTTTCTGCGCATCCGCATCGCCGCCGAGCTGCACCAGGCCAACCGAGTCAAAGGAACCGGCGAGCTGCGGCAGAAGTCGGCGGCCGGCGAAGTGATCGAAGTGTCGGGCTACGAGATCGGCCCTGCGCTCGCGGCCGAACTCGATTCGCTGGCCGTCGATCCGGGCGCGTTCGCGGCACCGATGCGCTGCGAATGGCTGGAAGTGCGAACCGGAGTCGAGGAGCAGACAATGCTGCCCGCCAGCCAGCGCCTGGTTGAAAAGCTCCGCGACGGCGGCGCTGCGCTGACCGACGAGGTGGTGACCGGCCCTCCGTTCTGGCATGTGCACCAGCGAGAACTGGCGCCGCAACTGATCGACGTGACTTGTCGGCGGGTGGCGGTCTGGGGTGCGCGGGAACGGGCGCGAGTCGCTCCCGCGCCACCGCCGACGTCACAAGAGTATTGCGAACATCCGCTCGTGATGCGGTGCGGAGCAGACTGGCTGAGTGGCGTGATGCACCGCGCCGGCGGTGGCCTCGCCACCCGCGGGGTGGTGATCGTCGTCGCCGGTGGCCCCCAGTATCGGGCGGGAGCGCACCGGCAGTTCGTTCAGATGGCGCGCAGGCTTGCCGGCAACGGCTGGCCCGTGGTGCGCTTCGACTTGCGGGGGATGGGTGACAGCACCGGTACGCACCGCGGCTTCACCGACTCGCTTGCGGACTTGCGGGCGGCGGTCGACACGCTGATGGAAGCCGAACCGCAGCTGCGCGAGGTGGTCATGATCGGCGAGTGTGCCTCGGCCTCGGGCATCCTCTTCTACGCATTCCGCGACCCGCGCGTGAAAGGTGCGGTGCTCACCAACCCCTGGCTGCGCACGCCGGAAGGCCGTGCGCAGGTGATCGTCAAGACCTACTACCTCGAGCGGCTGCGTCAGCGCGAGTTCTGGAACAAGCTGCGCCGCGGTGAGTTCGACTTCCGCGCATCACTGGCGTCGCTCGTGGACGTCGTGCGGGCCTACCTTCGCGGGCGCCTCATGTTCGCGCGCTCGAAGGTAGGCAGCGCGTCGGAGGATCTCTCGCACCTGCCGTTGCCGGAACGCGTCGCGACCGGACTCGCGCGCTTCCAGGGCCAGGTGCTGCTGCTGATGAGCGGCCACGATTACATCGCCGACGAGTTTGACGAAGTGGTGGCGGCGTCGCGTGCTTGGGACGGGTTGCTCGAGTCATCTCGCGTCGTGCGCCACGATGTCGAAGGCGCGGACCACACCTTCTCGCGGCGGGCTTGGAAGGAAGACGCGTCGAGTGCCGTCGTGGACTGGATGCGGCGCTGGTAGCGCAGCCGGCTCCGGTCAGCCGCCGGCAGACGGAGACTGCGCGGGCGCGGATCCAGCAGCCGCCGGTGCGGTACCCGATGCCGCGGCATCGGCACCCTCGGTCGACGGCTCGGCCCACTTGCCGACGTCCTGAAGTCGCTGCTTCAGGTCGGGCCGGTCGAAGCCGAGCTCGATCGCCTTGTGCGCCTGCGCGCGGGCTTTGTCGTGCTCGCCTAGTTCGAAGAACACCAGCCCGATGTTGTAGTGCGTGAAGGGATTGTCCTTGGCACCGCGGGTTGCCGCGTCGAGTTGGGCCATCGCCTCCGCCTTGCGGTTGCTTCGGGTCAGGTACTGCGCGTAGATCAGGCGCACCAGTGGATCGTCGGGCCGGAAGCGGACTGCGCGGACGAAATAGCAGTCCCAAGGCATCTCGTCGCGTTTGCGCACGGCGTTCTTTGAACGCTGTGCAAGATTCATGATCGAAATCAGCGCGCGGTGATGGTTCGGGAAGGCACGAAGCGTGTAGGCGAGGTCGCCTTCGATCGTGCCCGTCATGCCGCCGAGCAGCCCTTCGACCTTGGGACCAAAGTGCGCGTCCTCGACGACCTTGAGTTTTGGGCCGCGGTCGAAACGGTAGTCGAATGGGCCGTAGCGGGAGACGAATGGGTTTCCACAGGCGCCGTCGTCGGCCTCCTGGGCGTGCACCGTTGCCGCGAACACTGCAAGCGCGGCGAGGCCGGCCAGGTGCCGTAACGGGTAGCAGATGGAGGGAGGTTTCATCGCAGCGCGCCACTATATCGCTGCGCCGCGGACCAACCCTTGCGCACGCCGCGCTTTGCAGCCCGGATTTCACGAACTCGCGAGCGCGTTGCGACGCCTACCGTCGCGCTCGCGGTAGTTCTTGAGGTAGATGAGGAAGGCGACCACGAAGTCGGTGACGCCGAGGCTGCGACGGTACAGCGGTTTGTCGCAGACGGCCCGCAACTCATCCATCGTGAGCTTGACTCCGAAGAAGGTGTTCAGCGTGTCGAGCGTTCGCTCCGGGCGCAATAGCAGGTCTTCGAAGCTGCTCTGCACGTACGGCAGCCCACGCTCGCGCAGGAAACGCAGGTTGGTCTCGGTGATGCCATCGTGGTAGTCGCAGGTGAATCGCCAGCTCTGCACGTGGCGCCGGACGTTGGCGGTGATCCACGCCTGCAGCGGGTCGCGCGTCAGCACCAAGAAGCGCACGCCGCGGAGGTCGAGGCACCGCTCCCAGATGCGGATCGTCCAGGTCAGCCGCGGGTCCTTCCAGAGCCACGGTCGGTGGCGCTCGCAGTGCTCGGCGAAGGTCCGGTAGGGTGCCAGGTCGATCGACGCGGCGCGGCGCTCGATCTCCAGCACGTCGGCCGGGTCGAAGCGGTGTTCGCGGTCAAGGTCCGGCGCCAGGGGGCTCAGCAGGCTATCGTTGAGCATCACGAGGTCGGCGTTCTCGTGGGTGTCGTAGTCGGGCTTGACGACCGTTTCCGCGCCGAGCCAGCACCCGGCCATGCCGAGCAGTCCGGAGAAGACCGAACTGCCGGTCCAGCCGTGGGTAAGGATGATGACGCTGGAGATCGGGGTCACGGAGCGCCACTTTGTCGTGGCGCGATGACCGTCTCGTGACGGCTGTGCGGTAGCGTCTGTGCACCCCCGCGACCGGGGGTGGCGCGTGCTTAGACGCAGGCTTTGCTGTCGACGAAGGCAACCAGCGAACCGACGGTGGCGAAGGTCTCGCCGTCGATGTCGTCGTCGTCGACGGTGATGCCGAACTGTTCCTCGAGCCGGGTGATCAGCGAGACCACCGCCATCGAATCGAGCTCGGGGATGGCGCCGAGCAGCGGAGTCTCGGGCCCGAAAGCGGCCGTGCGCCCTTGCAGCCCAAGCACATCGTCGAGGACACGCAGCACGTCGTGCATTGCCTTCATTCTGTTGCAGCCTGCAGCAGTGGCTTACCAGCCGGTGGCCGGCATTCTAGGACGGGCGATCCGCGCCGGGCGTCGCGGTAACTGTGTCCGAGTTGACAATCTCGTGCGGCATCCTGCGACCGCCGGCCACGACAATCCGCATCCCCAGACCCGCCTCCGACGAAAGGTCTCCATGCCCATGGCCGAGCCGCTCCCCGGCAGCGAACCCGACTACCGCAGCAGCCACCTCGACAGGGGTGCGAGCTACGACTCCAGGCTCGCCTCCAACGCCTTCGACGCCTACATGTCGGCGTGGGAACGCAGGTACATCCCGGCGATCGTCCGCCGACTCTTTCCTGCCGGACCGCAGCGGTACCTCGACTTCGCCTGCGGTACCGGACGCATCACCGAGCAAATTGCGCCGCTGGCAAAGCAATCGACCGGCGTCGACATCTCGCCCACGATGATCGACGAGGCGCGCCGCAAGTGTCCGGCGACGCGCTTCCATCTCGGTGACATCACCACCGACGACCCGGATCTCGGTAGCTTCGACCTCGTCTCGTCGTTTCGTTTCTTCGGCAACGCCCAGCCCGAGTTGCGCGACGCCGCGTTGCGCGCGATCACCAAGCGGCTCGACGACGACGGCCGGCTGCTGATCAACAGCCACCGCAATCCGGCCGCGCTCTATGTGCGGCTCCAGCGTCTGACCGGCGGCGACAGCGGGGGCATGGACCTGACCCTGCCGCGACTGAAGGGAGTCCTGGCCAAGCATGGCCTGGTGGTCGAACACCTGCAGCCGATCGGCGCGTGGATGTACCGCTGGCGCATCATGGAGACGACGCGGCCCGACGAACCGCGCGCGTTGCGCGGCGAGGCCTGGTTCGGCTCGCCGTTGTTCGCCCCTATCGCGCCCGACGTCATCGTGGTTGCGCGCAGGCGATAACACTTCGGCGCGGCCCTGTCGGGCCCGCCGAGCCGAACTCGATGGATCTGCGGCATCCGTACTCCGACCCCTCAGCGCGCGTTCAGCTGTTGTACCGGCTTCCGACAGCACCGGCTCCCCGCAGGCTGCTCGTGGTGGCCGAGTCTCCCGAGCTGCGATCCGAGGTCGCTGCCGGCTGGGGCTCGGGCGAGGTCATGGCCTGCGACTCTGCGGGCTTTCTGAGGCTGGCGACCGAGCGATCCGACTGTTTCGACGCGGTGGCCTTGCCGTCGACACTGTCGGCGCGGGCCGCGAGTCGCGGCATCCGGAACGGGCACCTCTTGCGAGCAGCCTGCCGGCTCTTGACTCCCGGCGGGGTGGTGGTCGGTCACTTGGAGCATGCCCGTGCCCTGCGGCGGCTGAAGCGGCCATCGGCCGTCGTGCAGCTGATTGCGGCGGCCTTCGATGGCGACGCGATCTGCGGGCCCACGGGCTGCTGCCGCCTGCTCCGACAAGCCGGCCTCGCGGCGGGCGAGTGCTACTACGTGCAGCCGCACATGCACTCGCCGATGGGGCTGGTTCCCAGCGAGGCGGCCGCGGCCCGGGCTCACTTTCTGCGTGCCGTGCGGTCGGCGCGCCACCATTGGCGCGCCTCTGGCCATGTGGTGAGGCTCGCGCTGTGCTGGGCCGGCCTGGGTGGCATGCTGCAGGGCGAACTGTTCTTCTGGGCACGCAGGCCATGCTGAGTACCGTGCTCGAACTGGTCGACGAACGTGGGTGGTTCGACACGGCTACCCCGCACGAGAAGGCCATCCACCTCACGCGGGGCCACTGCCTGTGGATGCTCCTGTCTCGCGGCGGGAAGCTCCACACCCATGTCAAGTTTTCCGACTGCCTGAGCCTCGAGGTGGAGGCTGCACGCTGCGCTGCTGCGAGCCGAAGCTACCCCGAACTGGCACCCCGCTTCGTCGGATACGCCCGGCATCGAGGCATCGACATCCTGGTCTCGTCGGCCGTCGAGAGCGCCGCCATCGACCCGATGACCTTCGGCGACCAGCTTCCACCCGGGCTGGCCGACTACTTCTCGGCCATGCCCAGGGCCCGTGCAGCCGCCGACGCCGCGGCGACGGCCAACGCCGCACTGCTCGAGAAGGTGGCTCACTACTTCGAGGCGCATCCGCTGGCCGCGCTGGCCCGCCAGTGGCTGGAGCCTTCGCGGCTCGGGCCGATCGCCGATCTGGCGACCATGCCGCAGCACGGCGACTTTGTCCTCAACAACCTCGGCCGCCTGCCGACCGGTCGACTCGTGGTCTTCGATTGGGAAGACTATGGGGCGGTCTCGCTGCCCGGCCTGGACCTCTTCACGCTGGAGCTCTCGCTGGCCGACCGCCGTGGCCTGGCGCCGGCGCGTGGCCGGGCGGCCGATCGCCCGCTGGCGCGGGAAGCGTGCGCGGCGATGGGCTTGCCGCAGTCTGACTATGACCGCCTCATGCCACTCTATGCGCTGGTCTTCCGTTACCTCAAGCGCAACTACGGCCCGGAGGTGCGAGAGCGGATGGATGCCGAGATCACCGGGTTGGCCGGGGCCGTGCTGGCGTGAAGGTGTTCTGGGCGGTCGCCTTCAGCAGCCAGAGGCTGCGGAGCATTCGTTGCCAAGCCCTCGCACTGGAGGTGCCCCTTTCGTGACATTGCGTTACATTTCCGCGCGCCGGGCATGGCTAGGCTGGACTTCTCCGTGACGGACACCTTTCTTCTGCATCAGTTAATCCAGGCCTCGGCCGAGCGTGCGCCGGCCGCCACCGCGCTCACCCACGGCTCGAGCATCGAGAGCTACGAAAACCTGGCCGCCAGCTGCGAGGCGTTTGCTGGCGCAGCGGTGGCCGCAGGCGTTGGCAGAGGCGAGCGCATCGCCGTCTACTGCGAGAAGCGCATCGAGATGGTTGCCGCCTGCTTCGGTGCGGCGGCCGCGGGCGCCGTGTTCGTCCCGGTGAACCCATTGCTCAAGCCCGAGCAGGTCGGATACATCGTGCGTGACTGCGAGGTGCGGATGCTCGTCACCTCGCGGGAACGATTGGCGCTGCTCGCCGATGTGATCACCGGCTGCCCGTCGCTCCGCACGCTGGTCGTGCTCGGCGAAGGCGAAGTACTGCCCACGCCGACGGTGGCGCAGGTCTCGTGGCCGGACTTCCTCGTCACGTCGGCTCAGGCACATCACCGTGTCGTCGACACCGATGCCGTCGCGATCCTGTACACGTCGGGCAGCACCGGCAAGCCCAAGGGAGTGGTGCTGTCGCACCGCAACATGGTCGCCGGGGCGAAAAGCGTCGCCAGCTACCTCGGCAATCATGCGGGCGACACGCTGATTGCGGCCCTTCCGCTGAGCTTCGACGCCGGCTTCAGCCAGTTGACGACCGCCTTCCACACCGGCGCTCGCGTCGTCCTGTTGAACTACCTGATGCCGCGAGACGTGCTCAAGGCGATGGAGCGGGAACGGGTGACCGGCTTGACCGCGGTGCCGCCGCTGTACATCCAGCTGACCGGTCTCGACTGGCCGGCCGCGATCGATGACCACCTGCGGTACTTCGCGAACACCGGTGGACGAATGCCCCGCGAGACGCTGACCTTGCTGCGCCAGCGCGTCCCGCGTGCAAAGCCCTTCCTGATGTACGGGCTGACCGAGGCCTTCCGGTCCACCTACCTCCCCCCGGAAGAGGTCGACCGTCGGCCGGATTCGATCGGCAAAGCCATTCCGAACGCGGAGGTCCTGGTCTTGCGCCCCGATGGCACCGAGTGCGACGCCGATGAACCAGGCGAGTTGGTGCACCGCGGCGCCCTGGTCGGGCTCGGTTACTGGAACGACCCCGAGAAGACCTCGGAACGCTACAAGCTGCTGCCCGGCCGCGACGCCGGTTTGCAGCTGCCTGAGTACGCGGTGTTCTCCGGAGACACCGTTCGCCGCGATGCCGAAGGCTTTATCTACTTCATCGGCCGGCGCGACGAGATGATCAAGACCTCGGGCTACCGGGTGAGCCCGACCGAAGTGGAGGAAGTGCTGTATGCGACGCGCCTGGTGGGCGAGTGCGCAGCCTTCGGAGTCGACAACCCGGCGCTCGGGCAATCGATCCAAGTGGTCGCCACGGCCCCCGACGGGTCGGCAGAGGTCGATGTGCCAAGGCTGCTTGCGGAGTGCCGCCAGCGCATGCCCGCCTACATGGTGCCCACCGGGATCGAGGGGCGTGTCGGGCCCCTGCCCCGCAACCCCAACGGCAAGATCGACCGCAAACAGCTCGCCACCACCTGGCTGGAGGCCCATGGTTCCACCTAGCGCCGAGGGCGCGAAGCCCATCCACGCCTCGATGGATGGCTTTCCGGTTCGCAATGGTGAGTTGCTGGTTGGCGGCATGCCGATCAGCCGACTGGCCGCGCGTGTCGGCCAGACACCTTTCTATGCCTATGACCGTGCGCTGCTGCGAGCCCGGGCAGCGGCCCTTCGAGCGCTCGTACCGTCGTCGGTGCGGCTCCACTATGCGATGAAGGCCAACCCGATGCCCGCCGTTGTCGGCTGCATGGTCGGACTCGTCGACGGAGTCGACGTGGCGTCGGCGGGGGAACTCCGGGTAGCCCTCGACGCCGGGGCCGATCCGGCCGAGGTCAGCTTCGCCGGACCGGGCAAGCGCGATGGCGAGCTGCGCCAAGCAGTGGCCTCCGGGGTCCTGGTGAACGTCGAGTCGGCCCGCGAGTTGCCGGTGCTCTCTGCGGCATGCCGCGAGCTCGGTGTGCCCGCGCGCGTGGCCGTGCGCGTGAACCCGGACTTCGAGCTGAAGGGCTCCGGAATGAAGATGGGTGGTGGTCCGAAGCAGTTCGGCGTCGATGTCGACGCCGTGCCCGAACTGCTGTCCCGAATCGCCGATCTCGGTCTGGCGTTCCAGGGTTTTCATCTCTTCGCCGGGTCGCAGAACCTGCACGTGCGTTCGATTTGCGAGGCGCAACAAAAGTCCTATGCCCTCGCGCTCGAGCTCTCCGAACTGACGAGCTCGCCGGTGCGGTTCCTCAATCTCGGCGGCGGTTTCGGCATCCCCTACTTTCCCGGTGAGAGGCCGCTCGATGTGGAGCCGATCGCCGCCAACCTCCAGCGCATCGCCGAGCGCGCCGCACGCGAGATGCCGGCAGCTTCGCTGGTGGTCGAACTCGGCCGCTACCTCGTCGGCGAGGCCGGCGTCTACGTGACGCGCATCGTCGACCGCAAGGTCTCGCGCGGCCAGGTCTTCCTCGTTACCGACGGCGGTCTGAACCACCACCTGGCGGCGTCGGGCAACTTCGGCCAGGTGGTGCGCAAGAACTACCCGGTGACGATCGGCAACCGTGCCGGATCCACCGAAACCGAAGTCGCCTCGGTCGTGGGCCCGCTGTGCACGCCGCTCGACCTGCTGGCCGATCGAATGGAACTGCCGGTCGCGCAGGTCGGTGACCTGGTGGTTGTCTTCCAGTCAGGCGCCTACGGCGCCAGCGCCAGCCCGCAGGGCTTCCTCAGCCACCCGGGGTTCGTCGAAGTCCTCGTCTGAGGCCCGGCCTTGCCGGCGCGCGTCCGGTGTCGCACCCGGCACGTAAAATGCCCGGTTCGCCCGCTCGAGCCGGGCCTTCCGCACGAGGTAGCCGAACCGTGTTCATCTCCACCGCCTTCGCCCAGTCCGCCCCGCCCGCCGCCCCGGGCGGCGGCGACTCGATGTTCACCATCGTCACGATGGTGCTGATGTTCGCGGTGCTGTACTTCATCATGATCCGCCCGCAGATGAAGCGGCAGAAGGAGCACAAGGCGATGATCGACGCGCTCGCGAAGGGCGACGAGGTGGTGATCGGCGGGGGCGTGATCGGGCGCATCTCCAAGCTCGGCGACTCGATCCTGCATGTCGAGGTGGCCAATGGCGTCGAGGTGCAGGTGCAGCGGCCTTCGGTGGTGCAGGTGCTGCCCAAGGGCACCTTCAAGTAAGCCGGCGAGAGCCAGCAGCGAGAGGCCTCGATGAACCGCTACCCGTGGTGGAAGTACGCGCTGCTCGGCATCGCGCTCGTCGTCGGGCTGCTGTACACGGCGCCCAATTTCTACGGCGAGGCGCCGGCGGTGCAGGTCTCGAGCGGCAAGGCCACGTTGAAGGTCGACTCTTCGCTGGTTGCCCGCGTCGAGCAGGTGCTGGCGCAGGCACAGGTCAAGTCCGACTTCGTGCAGTTCGACGGCAACTCGGTCAAGGCGCGCTTCGCCGACACCGATACCCAGCTGCGCGCGAAGGACGCGCTGGCGAAGGCACTGAACCCCGACGCCGCCGACCCGTCGTACATCGTCGCGCTGAATCTCGTTTCGCGCTCGCCGACCTGGATGGCCTCGATGCGCGCGCTGCCGATGTACCTGGGGCTCGATCTTCGTGGCGGCGTTCACTTCCTGATGCAGGTCGACATGAAGTCGGCGCTGACGAAGAAGGCCGAGTCGTTGGCCGGCGACATGCGCACGATGCTGCGCGACAAGAACATCCGCCACGCCGGGATCACGCGCGACGGCAACACGATCGAGCTTCGCTTCCGCGACCCGGAAACTCGCGCCGCCGCAGAGAAGCTGCTCAGCGACCAGATGCCCGAGCTGCTGCTGACGCCCTCCGGCGAGGGCGGCGAGCTGCGACTGACCGCGGTGCTGAAGCCGGAGTCGGCGCGCGCAGTCCAGGAGCAGGCGCTCAAGCAGAACATCACGACGCTGCACAACCGCGTCAACGAGCTCGGTGTCGCCGAGCCGGTGATCCAGCAGCAGGGGCTCGACCGCGTCGTCGTGCAGCTCCCGGGCGTGCAGGACACCGCAAAGGCCAAGGAGATCATCGGCCGTACGGCGACGCTCGAGATCCGCATGGTCAACGAGACGGCCGAGGCCAAGGCCGCCGAGCGGGGAGCCGGGCCGGTGCCCTTCGGCAGCGAGCGCTACCTCGAACGAGGTGGTGCGCCGATCATCCTGATGCGCCAGGTGGTGCTGACCGGCGACAACCTCACTGACGCGCAGCCCGGCTTCGACCCCCAGACGCAGGAACCCACCGTCAACCTGACGCTGGACGCCAAGGGCGCACGCGTCTTCAAGGACGTGACGCGCGAGAACGTCGGCAAGCGCATGGCGATCCTGCTGTTCGAAAAGGGAAAGGGCGAGGTTGTCACCGCGCCGGTGATCCGCAGCGAGATCGGCGGGGGCCGCGTGCAGATCTCGGGCCGGATGACAACGGTGGAAGCCACCGACACCGCGCTGCTGCTGCGTGCCGGTTCGCTCGCGGCGCCGATGGAGATCATCGAGGAGAAGACCATCGGACCCTCGCTCGGCGCCGACAACATCGAGAAGGGCTTCCAGAGCGTGATCTGGGGGTTTGCGGCGATCGCCGCGTTCATGTGCGTGTACTACCTGCTGTTCGGCGTCTTCAGCACACTCGCGCTCGGTTTCAATCTGCTGCTGCTGGTGGCGGTGCTGTCGATGCTGCAGGCGACACTGACGCTGCCCGGCATCGCCGCCATCGCGCTGACGCTCGGCATGGCGATCGACGCCAACGTGCTGATCAACGAGCGTGTGCGTGAGGAGCTGCGCGGCGGCGCGCCGCCTCAAGTGGCCATCCAGGTCGGCTACGAACGCGCCTGGGGCACGATCCTCGACTCCAACGTCACCACGCTGATCGCCGGTGTCGCGCTGCTGGCTTTCGGCTCGGGGCCGGTGCGCGGTTTCGCGGTTGTGCACTGCCTGGGCATCCTGACCTCGATGTTCTCGGCGGTGATGTTCTCGCGCGGCCTGGTGAACCTGTGGTACGGGCGCCAGAAGCGGCTGAAGTCGGTATCGATCGGGCAGGTGTGGCGGCCCGATGGCGCGGCGGCGCCGCAAGCCGAACGTTGACGGGCGGGGGGCGAGATGGAGTTCTTCAGGATCCGCCGCGACATCCCGTTCATGCGCTACGCGCCGGTGCTGAACGTGATCTCGTTTCTCACCTTTGCCGCGGCTGTGTTCTTTCTGGCGACTCGCGGGCTGCATCTGTCGATCGAGTTCACCGGCGGCACGGTGATCGAAGTGCAGTACGAGAAGGCCGCCGAGATCGACCGCACGCGCCACGCGGTTGAGGCGCTCGGTCTCGGCGAGGTGCAGGTGCAGAACTTCGGCACCTCGCGCGACGTGCTGATCCGGCTGCCGATTCGCGGTGAGAGAAAGCAGTCGGAGGTGGCCGCCGAGGCCTTCGCCGCGCTGTGCAAGGCCGAGAGCGGAAGCGTCGTGACGCGCCAATACACCACGCCACAAGGTGAGGCAGTCAGCCGGCCGGCGTGCCAGGTGGCTGCGGCCGCCACCGAGCCGGTAACGCTTAAGCGCACCGAATTCGTCGGCCCGTCGGTGGGCGCCGAACTGGCGCGCGACGGCGCGCTTGCGCTCGCCGTCACCGTGCTCGGCATCATGGCCTACTTGGCGATGCGCTTCGAGTGGAAGTTCTCGGTGGCCGGCATCGTTGCCAACCTGCACGACGTCGTCATCATCCTCGGCTTCTTCGCCTTCTTCCAGTGGGAGTTCTCGCTCGCGGTGCTGGCTGCCATCCTGGCGGTGCTCGGCTACTCGGTCAACGAGTCGGTGGTCATCTTCGACCGCATCCGCGAGGCCTTCCGCAAGTTCCGCAAGCTGACGACGCCGCAGGTGATCGACCACGCCATCACCAGCACCACGAGCCGCACGATCATCACGCACGGCTCGACGCAGATGATGGTGTTGTCGATGCTTCTCTTCGGCGGGCCGACGCTGCACTACTTCGCGCTCGCGCTGACGATCGGGATCCTCTTCGGCATCTATTCGTCGATCTTCGTCGCCGCCGGCATCGCGATGTGGCTGGGCGTCAAGCGCGAGGACCTCGTCAAGGCCACCAGCAAGGAGTCCGACCCGAACGATCCCAACGCAGGGGCGGTGGTGTAGAGTCGTTCGCACCCCCGCAAAGCCCGTCGTCGATCCACCTGTCATGGCGACCAGCGCCGCCCCCGCACAGCTCGCCGCGCAGGCGCGGCGCATGTACGTGGAGGAGCTGGTCAAGAACCTGGCGGGGCTGGTCCAAGCGGCGCTCGACGGCGCCCGGGTGCTGTTCGACAAGCCTTGCGAGCATGTCGTCTTCCTGCGGCGGCGTGACTTGCTGCAAGAACTGCAAAAAGGCGCTCAGGCCTGGCACCGCGGCATGGTCAACGGCTTGCGCGGCTCGCTGCTGCACGGCGTCTCGGCGTCGCGGCCGGGCGACCTGCCGCTGGCTGGTTCGTCGAGCGGGCTTTCGCTCGTCGACGACGACACGATCGAACTCGAGATCATCACTTCGCGCCTGGCGCTGGCGATCATGGACCGCGCGAGCTGGGAGTTCGCCGATCTGCGGTCGCGCGTCGCGACGCTCGAGGGGCGGACCGAGCTCGAGGCGCAGGACCTGCTTCGTGCCCATGTGCTGGCGCGAATCGTCTTCGAGGCCTGGCGCGCCGCCGGCATCGGCCTGGCGGGCTGGCGCGAGCTGCAGCCGGTGCTGCACGAGGAGCTCGCGCACCTCGTCGAGGAGGCCTACCACGAGACCAACCGCTGGCTGGTCGAGCGCCGCGTGCTGCCCGAGGTCGACTTGCGGCCTTTCATCCGCCGATCGCGCACCAACCCGCAGGCCCCGCTGGGTTGGCAGGCGGGCACCGGTGCGCCACCGCCGAGTTCGATGTACGGCGCCGTCACCGGTGGTGTCCATGGCGGCGTCGCGCCGCCTTTCGACCCCGGCAGCGGCGGCAACGCGTTCGTGAGAACCGGTCACGGTGGTGTCGGCGACGAGACGCGGCTGATGACCCGGGCAGCGCCGCTGGCGCGCAGCGGCGAACATGCGGAGGCGGTGCTGCTGCGGTTGAACCGGCTGGTCGGCCGCCACGTGCCGAGCTTCGGCGCCCCGACCGAGGCGGCGCCGATGTCACCCGACCTCGCCCGCGCCATCGAGAGTGCCCAGCAAGGCGTGCGGCGCCGGTTCTCGATGACCACGCAGCGCGCCGCGGTGCAGGTGACGACACCGGCGATGCTCGAGGACCTGCACCAGCGCAAGCAGGCGCTCAAGAAGGTCGCGGCCACCCCGGAGGAACGGGCGACGATCGAGATTGTCGCGTTGCTGTTCCAGAGCATCCTCACCGAGGACCGCATCCCGGCCGCCGTCCGCGTGTGGTTTGCGCGGCTGCAGATGCCGGTGCTGCGGGTGGCGGTCACCGAGCCCGACTTTTTCGCCACCACCGACCATCCGGCGCGGCGGCTGATCGACCGCATGGGTGCCTGCGTCATGGGCTTCGACAGCTCGGCCGGTGTCGGCGAGGCGCTCGAGAAGGAGATCAAGCGCATCGTGCAGGTGGTCGAGGCTTACCCCGACACCGGCCGGCGCGTCTTCCAGACGGTGCTGACCGAGTTCGAGAAGTTTCTCGAGCAGTACTTCCGTGACCAGAACGAGGCTTCGAAGAAGGGCGTTTCGCTCGCCCAGCAAGTCGAGCAGCGCGAGACGTTGGCGATCCAGTACACGATCGAGCTGCGGCGGATGCTCGCCGAGGTGCCGGTGCAGGAGGGCGTTCGCCAGTTCCTGTTCCACGTCTGGGCCGACGTGCTCGCCACCGCCGCGGTGCGATATGGTGCCCAGGGCGAGCAGACGAAGAAGATGAAGCGTGCCGCGGCCGACCTGATCTGGTCCGCGAGCGCCAAGGTCTCGCGCGAGGAGCGCGCCGAAGTGATCCGCCGCCTGCCGCCGCTGCTGAAGCAGTTGCGCGAGGGAATGACGTCGGCGGGCATGGACACGGCCAGGCAGGACGAACACATCCAGCAGCTCAACAACTCGCTCGCCGCCGCGTTTACCGCGCGTGCAGCGGTGATCCCGGACGATCGCCTGCGTGAGCTGATGGAACGGCTCGAGACGCTCGAGGAGCTGCTGCCCGACGCGCAAAACGTCGAGATCGACGAATCGATGGTGCTCGATCTCTCCGGCTATCAGGGCTCGGAGCTCGAGATCGTCCTCGAGGGCGGCTCGATGCCAACGCCAGCCATGGTGGCCTGGGCGCGCGAGCTGCAGGTCGGCAGCTGGTACATGCTGGAGTACCGTGGCCGGACCGAGGCGGTGCAGCTCGCCTGGCATGGGCTGCGAAAGCAGCTGTCGTTGTTCGTCACGCCGCAGGGGCGGTGCCTGCTGTTCCAGCAGCACCGGCTGGCTTCCTTCCTGCAGGCCGGGCTGCTGTTGCCGGCGCAGGACGAGGCGCTGACGGTGCGCGCCACGCGCAGCGCGCTGGCCAAGCTCGACGTCGACTCTTCGCGGCTGCTGAACTGACACCGCGGCGGGGCGGTCTCGAGCAAATGTGGCTTCGCCACCTTGCACGACCCCTCCGGGAGGCGGGCCGGCGACTGCCGGCCATGGGGCTCAGTGGATCAACCGCTCCTCGGGCGCAACGAACAGCTCGTCGAGGATCAGCGCGTCGGGTTCCTCACCGAGGCTCCAGAAGACCATCAGCACGATGACCTTCAGGTCTTCGAGGTCGATGCGTGAGCTGCCGACCGCGGTGGCGCGGTCGATCACCATCTCGCGCATTGCCGGCGGCAGGACACCGGCCGATTCGAGGAAGGCGATGAAGCCGATCGACTGCTCGCCGAGGACTTCGCGTTCGGCCTCGCTGTAGACGCGCAGGCTGCCGGCGCCCATTTCGCCGACCGACTGTGCGCTGCTTGCGAGCCCATCGAGCCAGCGAAGCGCTTCCTGGATCTCGTCGGACTCGAACCCCACCGCCGAGAGCTTGCGCGAAAGCTGCTGATGGTCGGGGCAGGCGTCGGGGCGCCAGTAGTTCTCGTAGAGATACACGAGCACGTCGAACATCAAACCACTATACCCCAGCGCCCGCGCCGACAGGGTGCGAAACACGGCCGGTGCGTCGTCGCATCCGGCACCGCGCCGCGGGTGCTGTCAGGAGATCTCGCGGCGCTGGTACAGCCCGCCCGGCAGGCGTGCGACTCGCCCGTCGAGTTCCAGCTCGAGCAGGCGTCCCAGCAATTCGGGGGTGGGCAGACCGGTGCGGGCGAGCAGCGTGTCGAGGTTGGTGGGGTCGTGGCCGAGCGCATCGAGCACCGGATCGTCCTCACCTTGGGGCGGCGTGGTGGCCGCCGGTGCCGGCGCACGAAGCGGCGAGGCCGGACGATCGACCTCCTCCAGCACGTCGTCGGCCGATTCGACCAGTTTGGCGCCCTCGCGGATGAGCGCATGGCAGCCGCGGGCCTGCACCGCGTGGATCGAGCCCGGCACCGCGAACACCTCGCGCCCATACTCGCCGGCCAACCGGGCGGTGATCAGCGAGCCCGAACGCGGTGCCGCCTCGACCACCAACGTGCCCAGTGTCAAGCCGGCGATCACGCGGTTTCGTTGCGGAAAGTTCTCCCTCAGCGGCGGCGTGCCGGGCAGGAACTCGCTGACGAGCGCGCCATGTTCGGCGATGCGGTGTGCGAGGTCGTGGTGTCGGGCCGGGTAGACGCGGTCGAGCCCGGTACCCACCACGGCCAGCGTCGGTGCCGGCAGCGACAGCGCGCCTTCGTGGGCGGCACCGTCGATGCCGAGCGCCAGCCCCGAGACCACGAGCAACCCGCGCTGCGACAACTCGCGAGCGAACCGGCGGGCGTTGTCGGAGCCCTGGGCGCTCGGGTGGCGGCTGCCAACGATGGCAATCGACGGCTCTGCCAGCAGCGTCGCGTCGCCGAGCACAAACAGAACGAGCGGCGGGTCGGGAGTCTGCAACAGCCGCGGCGGGTACCGTGGGTCGCCAAGGGCGACCACCTCCCGCCGTGGGCCTCCGGCCACCCATGCCGCGAGGGATTCGCAATGCCGGTCGATCTCGGGTGCAGGCGTTGCCAGCGCGTTCGCCGCCGCCGGCCCGACGACCGCTGCGAGCGCCGAGCGGGGTGCCGAGACCGCCACCTCGGGCGACCCGAAGGCTGACAGCACACGCCGCGCCGCCCCGCGCCCGAGCCCGGGTGAAAGCAGCAGCCTGACCCAGGCGTCGAGTTCGGCGCGGTCGGGCAAGTGGTGGCGCGGCGGGCTCGGCGGCTACGCCGGTCGGGGATCAGGGCTGCGTGAAACGGTCGCCGACCCCGACCGGGTCCTGCACCGAGAGGATCAGCGCGTAGGAGACGCGCTCGAAAACTCGGAAGACGAACAGCAGCCCGTGCCGCTCGTCAGGCAACTGCATCACCGGTCGTTGCGCGTCGGTGCGGTCGATCGCCGAGACGCCGGCGCGCCACAGCGCGAGCACATGGCCCCGCTCGATGCCGTCCCGGGTGCCGCGGTTGAGTGCGACGATCTGGTTCTGGCCGGCACGGACGGCGTCGCCGTAGACCGAGACGACCCGGCCTTCGACCGGCTTCGCCGGCGCGTGCGGCCCGTAGGCGGCCAGATCACGTTGCGGCACCGGAGACAGGCGATCGCCGACGCCCGCTTCGAGCCGCGTGCTGCTGATCGTGAACGTGGCCGGCACGACGCGGGCGCGGCCGTCCGGGCCGGGTAGGACACCACCTTCGCGGATGAACTCGGCGGTTCCGACGTAACTGGCCTCGAAGCCGAGCACGGTGCGGGTCTCGGGGTCGATCAACGGCCGCGGCTCGCGGAAGAGCCGAAAGTCGCGCGCACCGCCGAGGTCGCCCCGTACGTAGGCCGTCTCGCCGCGCGAGACCATGACCCGCCCTTCCTGGGTGGCGACGACTCGCGGCGCCCGCGCCAGTTCGTCGGTCTCGAAAACCACCGCCTCGTTGAGGAAGGGGCCGATCAGGTGCAGCGGCACCGCGGCGATCGCACCGCCCGGCAGCAACGACGACCGCACCCGCGGCGACAGCTTCACGGTGTTGCTCGGCACCGGAGAGACATCCTGCGCGATGCGCAGCGTTGCACGGCCGTCGGCTTTCACGAGCACCAGGACCTGGCCGGGGTAGATCAGGTGCGGGTTGCGGATCTGGTCGAGGTTCATGCCCCAGAGCTGGGGCCATCGCCAGGGGCTCTTCAGGAAGAGCTTGGAGATGTCCCACAGCGTGTCGCCACGCTGCACGGTGTGCGACTCGGGCGCATCGGGCGCGAGGTCGGACAACGGAACCCCGGCTTGCGCCACCTCGGAGGCGGCGGCCCGCTGCTCGGGCGTGATCGGGAAACGCGGCTCGGCGGCGGACACCGCCAGCGGGATCGCGAGCGCCGCGGCGCACAGGCCGGAGGCGGCGAGTTCGCCCACGAGGGGCAAGCCACAGCGGAGGCGTCGGCGCATGGGTTCTTGGTCTCCCGTCGGGCGCGAAAGAGAGGGCATGGATGCCACAATGACAGTTGAAGGTCGCCGGCCCGGGCCTGGTCGATCTTCACTTGGTTTCACAGATTCTGCCCCTAAATCATTGATATCGCAATGAAAGTAGCCGGCGGAAGTGGGCCCCGTGCAGCCCTTCACGAGGGACCTCGTTGCGCTCGGCCCACAACTGTTTCCCGCCGTTGCCGGTGGCAACTCCCCGCGTCCGCTTCCTGACCGAATGAGCAAGCTGCGAATCCTCCGTTACCCCGACCCCCGGCTGCACCTCGTGGCCAAGCCGGTGCCGGAGGTCGACGCCCGCATCCGCACCCTGGTCGACGACATGCTCGAGACGATGTATGCCGCCGACGGCATCGGCCTCGCGGCGACGCAGGTCGACGTGCACGAGCGGCTGATCGTGATGGACACCTCCGAGCGGCGCGACCAGCCGCTGGTGCTGATCAACCCGGAGATCATCGAGCACAGCGACGAACTCCGCCTGGCCGAGGAAGGCTGCCTGTCGGTGCCGACGATCTACGACAAGGTCGAGCGCTGGGCCCGGGTGAAGGTGCGCGCGCTGGGGCGCGATGGTGTTGGCTACGAGATCGACGCCGAGGGGTTGACGGCGGTGTGCGTGCAGCACGAGATGGATCATCTTGTCGGCAAGGTCTTCGTCGAGTACCTCAGCGCCCTGAAGCGAGACCGCATCCGCACGAAGATGGTCAAGAAGAGCCGCGAAGAGCAGCGCGTGGCCTGAGGAAGGCGAGAACGAGCGATGAGGGTCGCCTTTGCCGGCACGCCGGAGTTCGCGCGCGTGGCCTTGTCCGCGCTCGTCGACGCCGGTTACGAGGTGACGCTGGTGCTGACGCAGCCGGACCGGCCGGCGGGCCGCGGCCTGCAGTTGCAGCCATCCCCGGTGAAGCAGGAGGCCCGGCGTCGGGGCCTTTCGTTGGTGCAGCCGCGTGGGCTGAAGCTCGATGGCCGCTACCCGGAGGACGCCGCCGCAGCGCGCGCGGCCATCGAGTCGGCGCAGCCGCAAGTGATCGTCGTCGCCGCTTACGGTCTGATCCTGCCCCGCTGGCTGCTCGACCTTCCGCCGTGGGCCTGCCTGAACATCCACGCGTCGCTGTTGCCTCGCTGGCGGGGAGCGGCGCCGATCCAGCGTGCGATCGAGGCTGGCGACGATCGCACCGGCATCACGCTGATTCGCATGGAGGAAGGCCTGGACACCGGCCCCATGCTCGCATGCGAGAGCATCGCGATCAGCGCCGACGACACCGCCGGCACGCTGCACGACCGGCTGGCGGTGCTCGGGGCGGCGCTGCTGGTGCGCGTGCTGCCGGGTTGGGCCGAAGGGCGCATCGACGCCGTCGATCAGCCGGAAAGCGGCATCACCTACGCGGCCAAGATCGACAAGGCCGAGATGCAGGTCGACTGGCGGGACCCCGCGCCGCTGATCGAGCGCCGCTTGCGGGCCTTCGACCCCACGCCGGGAGCGCGGGGTTGGATCGATGGAGAGCAGGTCAAGCTGTGGCGCGGGCGTGTCGTCGCCGGGACGGGCGCGCCCGGCATGGTGCTCGCAGCACCGCCGCATCGGCTGGTGGTGGCCTGCGGCGAAGGGGCGCTCGAACTGCTCGAGATGCAGCGGCCGGGAGGGCGGCGCGTCCCAACGGCCGAATTCCTGCATGCGCGCCCCATCGCGACGGGCACCGTGCTGGCGTCATCCGGCCCGGGCTGACCGGCGTGACCGGGGCGGGCGGCCCGCCCTGTGCCTCAAGCCGATGCCCGGCCGGCCGATAACGAAGGCAGCCTCGCCCTGCCCACCCATGCGCCGCACCCGTCGCCCCATCGCCTGCCTGATGCTGCTCGGCACCGCGCTGCTCGCTGGTTGCGACTTGCTCGGTATCGAGCCGGCTTCGGCCGTGGCGGCACGCCGTGAGTCCGAAGGCAAGGCGATCGGAGGGGGCTGCCGCCACGCGGGCCGCGCGATCGAGGACTGCTACGCGCTGAACCGCCGCGCCGACAAGGGTGCCGTCTTCGCGGGCTGGCGCGAGATGAACGACTACATGCGCGAAAACAAGATCGCCGACGTGCCCCCGAGCGTCCCCCAACCGGGTGCCACGGCGGCGGCCGAGCCGGAGCCGGCCGCCGCCGAGGCCTCGGCGGCGGCGAAGGGCGCGAAGCCCGGCAAGGCCGGCAAGTCCTGACTCAGCATTGACCGCCGGTCCGCGGGACAGCTGACCCGGCAGACGCCCTGTCGGCCGCATCGGCAGTCTGTCGCGACGGGCTCGCGTCGGCCTCGCGCCAGGTGGCACATTGCAGGCGTTGTTCCTCAGCTGCCTGGTGCCCGCCATGACCTCCCACTTCCGCCGTCCGCTGCTCAACTGGATGCTGGTCGCGATCGCCTCGTTCGTTCTGCTCAGCGCGGCCGGAACGCCGGCGCTGGCGGCGGTCGCCACCGAGTCTCGCCAGGTCGGTTCGTTCGAAGCCGTCGCCGTCCACGGCCACATCGACCTCGTCGTCCGGCAGGGCGAGAAGGAGGCGGTCGAGGTGCGGGCCGACGACCAGGTGCTCCCGCTCGTCGAGACCGTCGTCGAGACCGGCTCGCGCGGACCGACGCTGGTGGTCCGGATCAAGCGCGGCGAGGTCTTCCGCAACCGGGGCCCGGTGCAGGTAACGGTGGACGTCGTCAAGCTCACGCAGATCTCGAGCGCCGGCTCCGGCGACGTGCGCGTGCAGCCGCTGAAGACGCCTTCGCTGCGGCTGTCGCTCGCGGGCTCGAGCGACGCGAAACTCGACGGGCTGACCACCGACCTCTTCGAGCTGCGGCTCGCAGGCAGTGGCAACGTGCTCGCAAGCGGCAGTGCCGCCAAGGTGAAGATCGCGATCACCGGCAGCGGCGATGTCTCGCTGAAGAGCCTGGTCGCCGACGACGTGACGGTCAGCATCGCCGGCAGCGGCGACGCCAAGGTCACCGCAAACAAGGCGCTCGGTGTTTCGATTGCCGGCAGCGGCGACGTCGAATACGGCGGCAACGCGACGGCCATCCGCACCTCGGTGGCGGGCAGCGGCCGCATCGTCAAGCGCTGACGCGCAGAGAGAGGGCCTGTCCTGCGCCGATGCCAGAATCGGCGCGATGAGTCTTGCTGCCGCGCTCTGGCACCACCCTGAATTCAAGCGCGGCGCCGCCGACATGAGAGGCCCCGCGATCGGCATCGCAGCGTGGGGGCTGGTGACCGGCGTCGCGATGGTCAAGTCGGGGCTGTCGGTGCAGGTGGCGCTGGCGATGTCGCTGCTGGTGTTCTCGGGCGCCGCGCAGCTCGCGGTGCTGCCGTTGCTGGTGGCTGGCGCGCCGCTGTGGGTGACGCTGGCGACGGCGTCGTGCGTGAACCTGCGCTTCGTGATCATGAGCGCGCAGTGGCGCCCCTACTTCGGCGCGCTGCCCTTCCGGCAGCGCCTGCGGCTGGCCTATTTCGCAGCCGACCTCAACTACGTGCTGTTCATGCAGCGATTCCCGAAGGCGGAGCCGGCGCCCGAGCAGCGGCCTTATTTCTGGGGCGGCGTATCGATGAACTGGACTTCGTGGCAGCTGATGTCGGCGGCCGGCATCCTGCTCGGCGACCGCGTGCCGACGCACTGGGGGCTCGGCTTCGCCGGCATCCTGGCACTGATCGGGCTGACGGTGTCGCTGCTGGTCGACCACGCGTCGCGGCTGGCCGCGGCCGTGGCGGCGCTGGCCGCGGTGGCGGCCTACGCGCTGCCGTTGAAGCTGAACATCGTCGTCGCGATCGCCGCCGCAGTGGCCGCCGGTTTGCTGATGGACCACCACACGATGCGAGAGCCGCCACCTTCGGAGGACCGAACGTGAGCCCCGGCATGAACGCCGGCATCGGCTGGTCGTGGGAGGTTGTGGCGGCGATCGGCGGTCTCGCGCTGGTGACCCTGGTCACCCGCGCCTTCTTTCTGCTTCCTGAGCGCGAGGTGCCTCTGCCGCAGTGGCTTCGCCAGGGCCTTCGCTACGCGCCACTGGCGGCGCTGACCGCCGTCGTCGCGCCCGAGGTCGTGATGCACGAGGGCCGGCTGATCACGACACTGCAGGACGCACGCCCTTATGCCGCGATTGCCGGTGCATTGTGGTTCCTGTGGCGGCGCGACATCCTCGGCACCATCGTCGCCGGCATGGTGGTGTTGCTGGTGCTGCGTTTCACCCTCGGATGGTGATCTCGCGCAGCCGGGCGGCGGGGACGCGCGCGAGAATCCCACCCATGAAGATCCTCCGCTTCTCCGATCTGGTGGCTGCCGGCAGTGTTGCCGGCAAGCGTGTGTTCATCCGCGCCGACCTCAACGTGCCGCAGGACGATGCCGGCCGCATCACCGAGGACACCCGCATCCGGGCCTCGGTGCCCTGCATCCGGATGGCACTCGATGCCGGCGCCGCGGTGATGGTGACTTCGCATCTCGGCCGCCCGACCGAGGGCGCGTTCAAGCCGGAGGACTCGCTGGCGCCGGTGGCCGAGCGCTTGTCTCAGCTGCTCGGCCGCCCGGTGCCGCTGGTCGCCGACTGGGTGGGCGGTGTGAAGATCGTGCCCGGCGATGTCGTGCTGCTCGAGAACTGCCGGCTGAACCCGGGCGAAAAGAAGAACAGCGAAGCGCTCGCCCGCCAGCTGGCGGCGCTGTGCGACATCTTCGTCCACGACGCCTTCGGCACCGCGCACCGTGCCGAGGCCAGCACCTACGGCATCGCGCAGTACGCGCCGGTGGCCTGCGCCGGGCCGCTGCTGGCCGCCGAGATCGACGCCATCACGAAGGCGCTGGCGCAGCCGAGGCGGCCGCTGGTGGCGATCGTCGCCGGCAGCAAGGTGAGCACGAAGCTCACCATCCTGCAGAGCCTGGCGGCCAAGGTCGACGGGCTGATCGTCGGCGGCGGCATCGCCAACACCTTCCTGCTTGCGAGCGGGCTGCCGATCGGCAAGAGCCTGGCCGAGCCCGACCTCGTGAACGAGGCGCGCGCGGTGATCGGCGCGATGAAGGCGCGCGGCGCCGAGGTGCCGCTGCCGCTGGACGTCGTGACGGCCAAGACCTTCGCCGCCGATGCGCCGGCGAGCATCAAGGACGCAGGTGCGGTGGCCGCCGACGACCTCATCCTCGACATCGGCCCGCGCACCGCGGCGCTGCTGGCCGAACGGCTGCGGGCGGCCGGCACGATCGTCTGGAACGGACCGGTCGGCGTCTTCGAGTTCGATGCCTTCGCGAAGGGCACCGAGACAATCGCTCGCGCAATCGCCGGCAGCAGCGCGTTCAGCATCGCGGGCGGTGGCGACACGCTGGCCGCGATCGCGAAGTACGGCATCACCGACAGGATCGGCTACATCTCCACCGGCGGCGGCGCCTTCCTCGAGGTGCTGGAGGGCAAGACGCTGCCCGCCTTCGAGATCCTGCAACGCCGCGCAGAGGGCTGACCTCGCCTCACGGTTGACGCCAGGCGCCCCGCGGGCGCCGATTCGGGTGTACCTTCGGCCTTCATCACCGAAAGGCAAGAGGGGACGACGATGAAGGCCAAGCTGTCGAGCGCCGAACAGGCGTTGCGCGACGCAGCGCTCGAATACCACCGTTCGCCGACTCGCGGCAAGATCTCGATCAGCCCGACCAAGCCGCTGTCCAACCAGCGGGATCTGTCGCTTGCCTATTCGCCCGGCGTCGCCTACGCCTGCCTGGCGATCGAGGCCGATCCGGGTCTCGCCGCCGAGTACACCTCCCGCGCCAACCTGGTCGGCGTGGTCACCAACGGCACCGCGGTGCTTGGGCTCGGCGACATCGGCCCGCTGGCGGGCAAGCCGGTGATGGAAGGCAAGGGTTGCCTGTTCAAGAAGTTTGCGGGCATCGACGTCTTCGACATCGAGCTCGCGCAGAAGGACCCGGACAAGCTGGTCGAGATCGTCGCAGCGCTCGAGCCGACGCTCGGCGGCGTCAATCTCGAGGACATCAAGGCGCCCGAGTGCTTCTACATCGAGAAGAAGCTGCGCGAGCGCATGAACATCCCGGTCTTCCACGACGACCAGCATGGCACCGCGATCATCTCCGCGGCGGCGCTGCTCAACGGGCTCGAGCTGGTGGGCAAGGACATCGCCCGCGTCAAGGTCGCGGTGTCCGGTGCCGGCGCGGCGGCGATCGCCTGCCTGGACGTGATGGTGGGCCTCGGCGTGCGGCGCGAGAACGTCTACGTCGTCGATTCGAAAGGTGTCGTCCGCGAAGGGCGCTCCGACTTCGCGTCGCTCGACGAGTCGAAGCAGCGCTACTGCCAGCGCACCGACGCGCGCACACTTGCCGACGTGGTGGCGGGCGCCGACGTCTTCCTCGGTTGCTCGGCTGCCGGTGTGCTCTCGGCCGAGATGGTGACGACGATGGCCGAGCGGCCGATCATCCTCGCGCTGGCCAACCCCGAGCCCGAGATCCGGCCCGAACTGGCGAAGGCCGCGCGCCCCGACTGCATCGTCGCCACCGGGCGCAGCGACTACCCGAACCAGGTCAACAACGTCCTGTGTTTTCCGTACATCTTCCGCGGCGCACTCGACTGCGGCGCGACCAAGATCACCGAGGCGATGAAGCTCGCCTGCGTGCGCGAGATCGCCGCGCTGGCCAAGGCCGAGACCAGCGACGAGGTGGCGGCGGCCTACGCCGGCCAGGAGCTGAGCTTCGGGCCCGACTACATCATCCCGAAGCCTTTCGACGCAAGGCTGATCCTGCGCATCGCACCCGCGGTGGCGCGCGCCGCCGCCGAGACCGGCGTCGCGACACGGCCGATCACCGACTACGAGGCCTATCGCCAGCAGCTCGGCCGTTTCGTCTACCAGACCGGGATGGTGATGCGCCCGGTGTTCGCCGCCGCGAAGCACCAGCACGCACGACATCCTTCGCGTGTGGTCTACGCCGAGGGCGAGGACGAGCGAGTGCTGCGCGCCGTGCAGGTGGTGCTCGACGAGTCACTCGCGTCGCCGATCCTTGTCGGCCGACCCGAGGTGGTGCAGATGCGGATCGAGCGCGCCGGGCTGAGGCTGCAGCCGGGCCGGGACTTCGAGCTCGTCGATCCCGAGAACGACCCCCGCTTCAGGAGTTACTGGGAAACCTACCGCTCGCTGATGGCGCGCGAAGGTGTCACGCCGGAGGCGGCCAAGGCTGCGGTGCGGCGCTCGAACACGCTGATCTCGTCGCTGATGGTTCGCCGCGGCGAGGCCGAGGCGATGCTGTGCGGCCTGGTCGGGCGCTTCGACCTGCACCTGGCCCATGTGCGCTCGGTGATCGGCCTCGAATCCGGCGCGCGCACGCTGGCGGCGATGAACGCGCTGATGCTCGACAAGCACACGCTCTTCGTCACCGACACCTTCGTCAACGAGGAGCCGGGGGTCGAGGAGCTGGCCGAGATTGCCCGCATGGCGGCGGCCGAAGTGCGGCGCTTCGGCGTTCCGCCGAAGGTCGCCTTCCTGTCGCATTCGATCTTCGGCTCGTCGGAGCGAGCGTCGGCGCGGCGCATGCGGGCCGCGCGCGACCTCTTCGTGCAGCGCTGCCCCGATGTGGAGTGCGACGGTGAGATGCACGGCGACGCCGCGCTGTCCGAAGAAGTGCGGCGCGGTTACCTGCCGGAGAGCACGCTGAGCGGTGCCGCCAACCTGCTGGTGTTGCCGAACCTCGATGCGGCGAACATCCTCTTCAACGTGCTCAAGATGACCGGCGGGCACGGCGTCACGGTGGGACCGATGCTGCTCGGCGCGGCGCGGCCGGCCCACATCCTGACGCCTTCGGCGACGGTGCGCCGCGTCGTCAACATGACGGCGCTGGCAGTGGCGGACAGTGCCGAGGCTCGCGCCGCCGCGGCGGCAGACTGAGGTCGCAAGGCGGTGCGTGGTGCGGTGGCGCTGTCACGCCACCGTAACCCGGGGTTGCGCCGCGCGCCGATAATCGCGCCCCTCGAGAGCCCCCCGGAGCAGCCCGCCATGCCGCGCGCCACGAAGATCGTTGCCACCCTCGGCCCTGCGTCGAGCGAACCGGAGGTGCTCGAAAGGCTGCTGCAGGCCGGCGTCGACGTCGTGCGACTCAACTTCAGCCATGGCTCCGCGGCCGACCATATCGCCCGCGCCAACCTCGTGCGCGACGTGGCGCAGAAGGTCGGCAAGACGGTGGCGCTGATGGCCGACCTGCAGGGGCCCAAGATCCGGGTCGGCAAGTTTGTCGAAGGCAAGGTTCACCTGCAGCCGGGCCGGCCTTTCGTGCTCGATGCGCAGCGCACCGCGCCCGGCGACGAAGGCGCGGTCGGGCTCGACTACAAGGAGTTGCCGCGAGACGTGCGGCCGGGCGACACGCTGCTGCTGAACGACGGGCTCATCGTGCTCACCGTCGACACCGTGCGCGGCGAGGAGGTGCACACGCTCGTCAAGGTCGGCGGCGAGCTGTCGAGCAACAAGGGCATCAACAAGCAGGGCGGGGGTCTCACCGCGCCGGCGCTCACGGCAAAGGACATGGAGGACATCCGCACCGCGATGGCCTTCCAGGCCGAGTTCGTCGCGGTCAGCTTCCCGAAGAGCGCCACCGACATGGAGATGGCGCGCCAGCTCGCCAACGTGGCCGGTGAGGCGCACCGTCACAAGCCGTCGATGATCGCGAAGATCGAGCGCAGCGAGGCGATCCCGCAACTCGAGGCGATCCTGAAGGCGAGCGACGGCATCATGGTGGCGCGCGGCGATCTCGCGGTCGAGGTCGGCAACGCGGCCGTACCGGCGCTGCAGAAGCGGATGATCCGCATGGCGCGCGAACTCGACAAGGTGGCCATCACCGCGACCCAGATGATGGAGAGCATGATCCACCACCCGGTGCCGACGCGTGCCGAGGTCAGCGATGTCGCCAATGCCGTGCTCGACGGCACCGACGCCGTGATGCTGAGCGCCGAGACGGCCACTGGCAAGTACCCGGTGGAGACGGTCGAGCACATGGCGCTGATCGCGCTCGAGGCCGAGCGTGCCGACGAATTCAACCTCGACTCCGACTTCACGAGCAGACACTTCGGCCGCATCGACCAGAGCATCGCGATGGGGGCTCTCTTCACCGCCCATCATCTCGGCTGCCGGGCGATCATCGCGCTGACCGAGTCGGGTTCGACGGCGCTGTGGATGAGCCGGCACAACATCAAGGTGCCGATCTACGGGTTGACGTCGCAGGGCGTGTCACAGCGCAAGATGGCGCTCTACCGGAACGTGCGGCCGATCCTGATGCCGCCGCTGGCCGACCGCGACGAGGCGCTGCGCCAGGCCGAGGCGTTGCTGGTGGCGCGCGGCGCGCTCAAGCCCGGCGAGACCTACGCGATCACCTGCGGGGAGCCGATGGGCTACCCCGGCGGCACCAACATGCTCAAGGTCTGCCAGGTGCGTTGAGCACCGCGGCGGGCGAGTTCAGGCGATCTGCGCCTGCGCAGTGCTGCGGACCGAGTCGATCATCGCCGCAACGCGCGGCGCCATGCCCACCGGCACGATCTCGATCGCCGGGTGCTCGCGCGAGAAGACACGGAACAGCTCGTCGGCGAACCCATGGCCGACATCGGCGATGCCGGTGAAGTCGACCTCGGCGCGACGGAACGACGACAGCCGCGATGCGACACGTTTGGCCTGTGCGCGCGTCTCGAGACCGGTCTGCGCACCGACGATCAGCTGCAAGGGCACGAGCGTTCGCTCGAAGGCGTAGCCGTCGCCGCCGAGGCTGTGCGCGCGCAGCACGCCGTCGAGTGTGCGCTGGGTCTCGAGCGCGATCGCGAGGTAGATCGATGTGCCCTGCCGGGCGATCGGCTTGCCCTTGAACCAGCTGCGCCGGTCCCAGCCCCGGTACTGAAAGGCAGTGGCGTTGGCGTGCAGGTCGAACATGTCCGCCAGCCGCGACGTGAAGAACAGGCCGCGGCCGCTGTGGCGGTCGGGCGCGCTGGTGAGCTTGCCTTTCGAGAGCTCGAGCATCGCGATCGACGGGTCGCTGATCGCAAACGCGCTCTCGATGCGCTGGAACAGGCCGCAGCCGTCATCGGAAACCAGCAACTGCAGATGCATCGCCGTCTGCCGCATCGAGACCGTGACCTGGGTGCCGGCGCTGTGGTCTACGGCGTTGTTCAGCAGTTCGCCGAAGGCATGCTGCACCATGCGCGCGACCTCGGCCGGGAGGCGGAAGTAGGGTGCGAAGTCGCGCGCCCAGGGCAGGTCCTCCTGCAGGCCGTCGAGGGCGTAGCGCTGAACCACCTGGCGCAGCGCACCCGGCTGGTACACGCGCCTGCGCGGCGTGCCTTCATGCCGCACCCACTGCGCCGCCTCGAGCTTGCGCAGCAGCGAAAAGGCCGAACGGCGGCTGATGCAGAGCCGCTCGGCGATGTGTGCGGGCAGCTTCGGGCCCGCATCGTGTGCGGCCGCCGTGATCCATTGCGTCACGGCCGCCAGATCGGTGGACTTCATCGACAACCCTTTGCGACCGGCGCGCGTTGGCGCCACATGGTCGGCAGTGTCGGGCCGGCCCAGGCCCGGCTTTAGCGCGAAAAGCGGGGCCAATCGGGGCCAGTTCGGCTTGGCGTGGCGCGCGCCGTCGATCGTCGGCCGACCCGGCTCATAGAATCCGAGCCTTCCCCGTCGCCCGCGCGAACGGCCCGCCGACCAGCCCCCCGGAGCTCCCCATGCCGCTCGTCTCCATGCGCCAACTCCTCGACCACGCCGCCGAGAACGGCTACGGCATCCCGGCCTTCAACGTCAACAACCTCGAGCAGGTTCAGGCGGTGATGACAGCCGCCTCCGAGGTTGGGGCGCCGGTGATCCTGCAGGCGAGCGCCGGGGCCCGCAAGTACGCCGGCGAGGCCTTCATCAAACACCTGATCCAGGCAGCGATCGAATCCTGGCCGCAGATCCCGCTGGTCATGCATCAGGATCATGGCCAGAGCCCCGAGGTCTGCCAGGGCGCCATCGACCTCGGGTTCAGCTCGGTGATGATGGACGGTTCACTGCAGGCCGACGGCAAGACGATCGCGAGCTACGACTACAACGTCGACGTCACGCGCCAGGTGGTGCAGATGGCGCACGCGCTCGGCGTGACGGTCGAGGGTGAACTCGGCTGTCTGGGCTCGCTGGAGACCATGCGCGGTGACAAGGAGGACGGCCACGGCACCGAGGCGACGATGACCCGCGAGCAGCTGCTGACCGACCCCGAGCAGGCGGCCGACTTCGTCAAGAAGACGCAGCTCGATGCGCTGGCGATCGCCATCGGCACCAGCCATGGCGCCTACAAGTTCACACGCAAGCCCACCGGCGACATCCTCGCGATCGACCGCATCAAGGAGATCCATCGCCGCATCCCGAACACGCATCTGGTGATGCACGGCTCCTCGAGCGTGCCGCAGGAACTGCTGGCCATCATCCGCCAGTACGGTGGCGACATGAAGGAGACCTACGGCGTGCCGGTCGAGGAGATCCAGGAGGCCATCAAGCACGGCGTGCGAAAGGTCAACATCGACACGGATGTCCGCCTGGCGATGACCGGGGCGATTCGCAAGTTCATGGCCGAGAACCCGAGCAAGTTCGACCCGCGGGACTACCTGAAACCGGCGCGCGAGGCGGCGAAGGCGGTCTGCCGCCAGCGATACCTGGAGTTCGGCTGCGACGGCCAGGCAGCGAAGATCAAGCCGCTGCCGCTGGGCGAGGTGGCGCACCACTACACGGCCGGGCGGCTTGCCCAGGTGGTGAACTGAGGCCCATCCCTACCGGCAACCGGACCGCCGTCCTTCGAGACCGCGCAATGCGCGCTTTCACCACCGCGAAAGAACAAGCCGGGAGCGCGCGCCGCGCGCTCCCGGCCCGCGGCCGCGCATGACGGCTTACTTGAGGTGACTGCTGATCAGCTTGGTCATCTCGAACATCGACACCTGGGCCTTCTTGAAGATTTCCTTCAGCTTGGCGTCGGCATTGATCATCGTGCGCTTGGCCGAGTCCTGCAGACCGTTCTTCTTGATGTACTCCCACACCTTCTTCGTCACTTCGGTGCGGGGCAGCGCCTTGTCACCGATGATTGCGGCCAGCGCGGCACTGGGGGTCATCGCCTTCATGAAGGCGGCATTCGGGGTGCGCTTCTTGGCGGGGGCGGCGCGCTTGGTGGCGACCTTCGGTGCCGCCTTCTTTGCCGGTGCAGCCTTGCTGACTACCTTTTTTGCCGGCGCCTTCTTCGCGGGTGCCTTCTTCGCTGGTGCTTTCTTCGCAGTTGCCATCTGAATCTCCATCTCGGTTAGATTGATTTCGCGCCGACGACCCGAATTGTTCTTTGGGAGGGCGGCGCTATTAATATGTTAATGGTTCACAGCGTGGATGAGAAGGTAGACTGATCGCGCTTCAGAAGTCCTAGTTGGTCGATTGCTGCGGCGCCGCTTCGGACAGCGCCGCGGGCACTCGTGATGCTCAAGAGGTCAGCGTTTTGTCACGACTCGCCGGCAAGTTCGAGGAAGATATTTTCTCGGCAAAGAACGAGGAGGAGCGCTGGGCGGGCCGGCTGCGGCTGGCAGGGTATTGGGCACGCACAGGTCGGCTTGACGCGGCAAGTCAGGTCATTCTCGAAGCTAGAGGAGCACTTGGCGCTGGCCCACCAGCTCGAGTCTTGGCACTCTTGAACTTAACCGAGTCTCTCATTGAGTTTCACGAGAGCAGGCTCTCAACCGCGATTGACAAGGTGCGGAGGGGCATTGCGATCGGCCAGGCCGGAAGGGGCCTAGAAGATGTGGTCGCCTTGGGCGCAGCTTGGGGTGCGCACTATTATAGGAATATGGGTCACTGGAAGGATCTGACTCGATCGGTTGCCTTGTGCCTAGAAACGATACCAGGAAGGGGCAATGAGGCAAGTGCGCGCATCGCGCTAGTCTTAGCGGATTCTCTCCTTGAAATTGGCCGGGTGAAGGCCTCTGAGTCTTGGTATCAGTTTTCCCGTAGCGCAGCATTGGATTGTGGAGATGACGCACTCATTGCATCCCTCATACATAATCGAGGCGTCCTTCGTGTCTATTTCGCTCGCCTTAGGGAGTTAACTGGCGAGCCATTGAATGTTGAGGAATGCCTGTACCTCATGGAGGAGTCTTCTGCGAGAAATTACAATGCATATACTCGCAACGAATCTATGCTGTGGATGCTGGATCTGTTGCGCGGGCAGTTGTTAACGATGGCGGGCCAGTACGAAGAGGCTCTTGAGGCGCATGCAGGAGTCGATGACGTCTTCCTGCTGCCAGGCTGGCCTCACTTGAAGGCTATTCGTGAGGCAGACGCGGCCTACTGCCTCGCCAAGCTCGGGGGCGACGCCGCCGAAGCAAACCGGCACGCGGCGTCAGCTCAGTCGGCGGTCGACGTCCTCAGGGACTCTGGCGACGCCGCCCTAGTTGCCTTCAGGCTCGCATCCGCACTTGACCTTCTTGGGGAGAGTGAGGCTGCGAGGAGAATGAGAGGAATTCAGAGCAAGAAGTGCTTTGAGTACTTGACATATTGTCGAACCAACTCAGAGCTCCTTGCGTCCTGCCTTGAGCCGCTTGGAAGCAGGATACGAGAATTGTTCGGAGATCGGATTTCAACGGATGAGCTATGGTGAGCGACCAGATCACTGTTGCCATCGCCATGGGCTCCTCCAGCGACTGGGAAACTCTCTCTGGTGCCTCAGGAATCCTCGATGAATTCAGTATTCCCCATGAGCGCCGTGTTCTTTCCGCTCATCGATTGCCGGACGAGATGTTCGACTTCGCCGAGCAGGCAGCAGGGCGGGGTTTGAAGGTGATTATCGCAGGGGCTGGTGGCGCGGCGCACTTGCCAGGTATGTTGGCTGCCAAGACCGTGGTTCCGGTACTCGGGGTTCCAGTCCCCAGCCGATTTCTTCAGGGGGTTGATTCGCTGTATTCGATCGTGCAAATGCCAAAGGGCGTGCCGGTGGCCACTTTTGCCATCGGCCCGGCGGGTGCGGCCAATGCGGCATTGTTTGCGGTGGCCATGCTCGCGACTCACGACCCTGCCCTGCGCCAGCGCTTGCTCGAGTTTCGCGCGCGGCAGTCGGAGGCGGCCCGGGCAATGAACCGGGACATCGAGTGAGGCCTCGAAGGCTGCCTTCCGGGGCACGGTTGGGGGTGCTCGGGGGCGGGCAGCTCGGGCGGATGTTCGTTCATGCGGCGCAATCGATGGGCTTCGGCGTCGTCGTGCTCGAGCCCGACGGGCACGCGCCGGCTGCGCGTGTGGCCGATACCAAGCTGTTGGCTCCATACGACGATGAGGCGTCGCTGGCCGAGCTGTCCCGGCTCTGTGCGGCCGTCACCACCGAGTTCGAGAACGTCCCGGCGGCATCGCTTCACCGGCTGGCGGCGCACTGTTCGACCGCGCCCGAGGCCGCTGCGGTCGAGGTTTGCCAACACCGCCTGCGCGAGAAGGCCCAGTTCGCCGCGGCCGGTGTTCCCTGCGCGGCCCATGCCGCACTGCGTACCGAAGCCGATCTCGCGGGGATCCCGCCTTCGTTGTTCCCCGGCATCCTGAAGACCGCTCGGATGGGCTATGACGGCAAGGGGCAACGTCCGGTGGACGACGCTGCTGCGCTGGCCGGGGCCTGGAACGACCTCGGTCGCGCGGAGTGCGTGCTCGAGGCACGGCTCGCAATCCGCTGCGAGTTGAGCGTGATCGTCGCGCGCGGCGCGGATGGCCACTGTGTGCACCTGCCGGTGCAGCAGAACCTTCACCGCGGCGGCATTCTTGCCGTCACCCGGGTGCCGGCGCCGGACGCCGACGCGGCCACCATCGCGTCGGCCGTCGCGATGGCGCATCGGCTCGCCGAGGCGATGGACTATGTCGGCGTGCTGTGCGTCGAACTTTTCATTCTCGACGACGGGCAGCTGGTCGCCAACGAGATGGCGCCGCGGCCCCACAACTCCGGCCACTACAGCATCGATGCCTGCGACGTCTCGCAGTTCGAGTTGCAGGTGCGAACGCTTGCCGGCTGGCCATTGGTGGCCCCGCGTCAACACTCGGCTGCGGTGATGCTGAACCTGCTCGGCGACCTCTGGTTCACCGGTGGCTTGGAAAAGCCGTCGGAGCCCGAGTGGGCGCCGCTGCTGGAACTCCCCGGCGTGCACCTGCACCTGTACGGCAAGGCCGAGGCCCGGCGCGGCCGCAAGATGGGGCACCTGACGGTGACGGCCGTGAGCGCCGGGCAAGCCTGCCGAGTGGCGCTGCAATGCGCCGAACGGCTTGGCATCGAGCGTTTCTGACGGGGCTGGCCCGCATGCCGGTCTGGGACGGAAGCGTCGAAGCCTCGATCCGCCATGCCGCGGAGGCGCTGGCGGCGGGCCAGCTCGTCGCCTTTCCCACCGAGACGGTCTATGGTCTCGGCGCCCGTGCCGACGACGACGCCGCCGTGGCGGCGATCTTTGCTGCCAAGGGCCGGCCTCGGGACCATCCTCTGATCGTGCACGTCGCTTCGCTGGACGCCGCGGCGGCCTTCGCCGACCTGGCCTCGCACCAGGCGGCGCGCACGCTGGCCGAGCAGTTCTGGCCCGGGCCGATGACGCTGATCTTGCCGCGGCGTCCGGGCTTTGCCGAGGCGGCGGCGGGTGGGCAGGGCAGCATCGGTCTGCGCTGGCCTGCGCACCCGGTGGCCCAGGCGCTGCTCGAGGCAGCAGCCGACCTGGGGGTACCGGGCGTCGCCGCGCCAAGCGCCAACCGGTTCGGCCGTGTCAGCCCCACGCTGGCCCGCCACGTGGTGGCCGAGTTCGGGCCCGAACTCATCGTGCTGGACGGAGGAGCCTGCCATGTCGGCATCGAGTCGACGATCGTCGACTGCACCCGCGAGCGCCCTGCGCTGCTGAGGCCGGGCATGCTCGGCCGGCCGCTGATCGAAGCCGCGATCGGTGAACCGCTGCGAGATGCGGGCAAAGCCGCACCCCGGGCTCCCGGCACGCTCGAGGCGCACTATGCGCCCCAGGCGAAGCTGCGGCTGATGGAGACGCGCATGCTGCAGCAGGCGCTCGAGGTGCTGCAGGGTGGAGAGGCGCCCAAGGGCCTCGCGGTATATTCGCGCACCGTGCGGCGGGTCGCTCCCGGCATCGTCTTCAAGCCGATGCCCGAGCAGGCGGCCGATGCGGCGCGTGAGCTGTTCTCGGTGCTGCGCGACTTCGACGCCAAGGGCGTGCGGCTGATCTGGGTCGAGACGCCGCCGCCCGGGCCGGCGTGGGAAGGGGTGCGCGACCGGCTGCAACGCGCCGCCGCCTCCTGACCCATCGGCGCGCAGATTTCCCAACCCGGAGAGACGATGATCCTCGGCGCCTTGACGACCACCCGCTTGTGGCGCGCGCTGCCGCTTGCGTGGCTGGCTTCGATGCTGGCGGTGCTCATGGCCGCCTGCGGCGGAGGCACCTCGCAGTTCGAGCCTTTCCAGCCGGCGCGGCTGTTCGCCTTTGGCGACGAGACCAGCCTGCTCACTCCCGACGGCCGCAAGTTCACCGTCAATGCGCTGAACAGCACCAACGTGGTCGACTGCACGCTCGAGCCGATCTGGGTGCAGATGCTGGCCACACAGTACGGATTCGTGTTCGCCGAGTGCAACCCCGATGCCGCGACCGACACCAAGGCGCTGATGCGCGCCGAGGCCGGCGCGAAGGTCGACGATGTCGAGCGGCAGATCGACCGCCAGCTCGCGCTCGGCGGCTTCGCGGCAAAGGACCTGGCCACCCTGCTGGTCGGTGCCAACGACGTGCTCGAGGTCTACGCGGACTTTCCCAGGCGCAGCGAAGAGCAGTTGATCGCGGACGTGCGCGCCCGCGGCGAGAAGGTTGCCGCGCAGGTGAACCGGCTGGTCGCGCTCGACGTGCGGGTGATCGTGTCGACGGTGCCCGATCTCGGGCTCACTCCCTATGCACTGACGCAGAAGGGTGCTTTCACCGACACCGATCGTGCCGCACTGCTGTCCCGGCTGACCACGGCCTTCAACTCGCGCCTTCGCGTCAACATCCTCAACGATGGGCGGTTTGTCGGCCTGCTGCTGGCCGACGAACTGGTTCAGTCGCTGGTGCGTGCGCCGGAGTTCTTTGGCCTCACCAACACCGTCTCGGCGGTGTGCACCGTGGTGCTCCCTGATTGCACGACGCTGACGCTGGTCGATTCCGGCAACTCGATCAACCATCTGTGGGCCGATGACCGGCGCCTCACCTATTCCGGCCAGCAGCGGCTCGGCACGCTGGCGCTGCAGCGTGCCACCGGCAACCCCTTCGCCGCCGGCACCGCACCGGACACGCGGCGCTGACGCGCCGGCGCCCGCCGCGGGCGTGCGGGGGCGCGGCGCGGTCATTCGCAACGCTAGACTGCCACTTCTCATGACTGCGCCGGCAAGCTCCCATCTGCTGGCCATCGACACCTCGTCCGACGTGCTTGCGGTGGCACTCGGCGCTGGGCCGCAGGTCTTCGCCCTCAACCTGCCGGGGGGGCCGGCGGCATCGGGGGCGTTGCTGCCTGCCGTGGCGCAGCTGCTCGGCCAGGCACGATTGGCGGTGGCCGATCTCGACGCGGTGGCCTACGGCCGTGGACCGGGTGCGTTCACGGGTCTTCGCACCAGCTGCGCCGTGGCCCAGGGGCTCGCCCTGGGGCTGGACTGCCCGGCGTTGCCGATCGACAGCCTGCTCATCGTCGCCGAGGATGCCCGCGCCGGGCTCGAACCGCGGGCCGGAGGCCGGCAACTCGACATTGGCGTTGCCGTCGACGCGCGCATGGGCGAGATCTACGCTGCCCGGTACGCTTGGCTTGGTGGGCACTGGCAGACGCTCGAGCCGCCGGCGCTCTGCGCGCCGGCCGAATTGATCGAACGTTGGCGGGTGGCGCCGCCATCCTGCCTCGCCGGTTCCGGCGTTGCGCTGTTGCCTGTCGATGCGCTGCCGTCGGCGATTCGGGTTGCAGGCGAACGTGATCGTGCTGCGGCGCTTCTGGCGCTGACCCGCACCGCCTGGGCCTGTGGTGAGGGGGTCGATGCGGCGCAGGCGCTGCCCCTCTACCTGCGCAACAAGGTCGCGCTGACCACGGAGGAGCGGGTCGCCGCCCGAACCGTGGCTGCGCCGGTGGGTCGGGCCACACGATGAGTGCGCTGCTGAAGCCGGCCGGCTCGATACGGCCGATGACGACCCACGATCTCGACTCCGTGCTCGAGGTCGAACGCCGCTCGTACAGCTTTCCGTGGAGCCGGGGCAACTTCATCGACTCGCTGGCGGCCGGCTACGACTGCCAGCTGCTCGAGCAGTGCACTTCGGGGTCGGTGGTGGGCTACCTGGTCGCGATGGCCGGAGTCGGCGAGATGCACCTGCTCAATCTGACGGTGGCTCCCGCCTGGCAGGGGCAAGGCCACGGCCAGCGGCTGATCGAGTGGTTGCTGCGACGCTGCCGTGAAGAGCGTCTTGCCAGCCTGTGGCTCGAAGTGCGGGCCAGCAACCAGCGCGCGCGGGCGCTGTACCTGCGCCGTGGTTTCGCCGAGGTTGGCACCCGCCGCGCCTACTACCCGGCGGCGCTTGGGACCCGCGAGGACGCGGTGCTGATGAGCCTGACAGTCCCCAATGGAGCCGGCGATGGCGTGGACTGAACGCCAGCACGCAATGCTGCGCGAGCTGGGTCTGAGGCTGTGGTCGGACCCGATCCGGCTACCACCGATGCCCGCGCCGGGCGCCGCATCGGAGGCCGTCGCCGGCCCCGTCACAGCCGCCCCGGCCGCGGGCCGCGGCAGGCCGGCCGAGTCGCCCGCGGCAGCGGCCCAGGGCGGTGCCGGAGCCGACGATCGCGTCCGCCGCATCGCCAGCCTCGGCTGGGCAGAGCTCCGGGCCGACGTGGCCTCGTGTCGCGCATGCGGGCTGTGCGAGACCCGGCGTCAGACCGTCTTCGGCGTCGGCAGCGAACACGCGCACTGGATGGTCGTCGGCGAGGCCCCGGGCGAACAGGAAGACCTGCAGGGAGAGCCCTTTGTCGGCGCCGCCGGCGAGCTGCTCGACGACATGCTGGCCGCACTGGGACTCACCCGGGAGGCCGGCGGAGAGCGGACCGACCGCCGCCGCGTCTACATCGCCAACACGCTGAAGTGTCGTCCGCCACGAAACCGCAACCCCGAGCCGGCCGAGATGGCGCGCTGCGAGCCGTTCCTCATGCGCCAACTCGCGCTGCTGCAGCCACGCCTCATCCTCGCGATGGGCCGCTTCGCGGTGCAAGCGCTGCTGCGCAGCAGCGAGCCGGTCGGCCGCCTCCGCGGGCGCGTTCACACCTATCAGGGGGTGCCGCTGATCGTGACCTATCACCCGGCTTACCTTCTTCGCAACTTGCCGGACAAGGCGCGGGCGTGGGAGGATTTGTGCTTGGCGGCCAGCGTGGCCGAGAGAGCACCGCCAGGGCCGGGCAGCCCGGCCCGCCCCCCGCCGGGGATCGAATAGCCCGGCAGCGCCGGATCTACTCCAGGAGGCACACCGATTTGAGCCAACCGGAACCGCACCCGGCCGTCGTCGTCGAAGCGCTGCGCGCCGAGATCGCGCAGTTCAGGCTGCTGGCCAACAGTGTTCCGGTGGCGATCGCCTACTACGAGGCGCAGGGCTTCACCTGCCGCTTCGCGAACCGCGGGTATTGCGAGATGTTCGGGCGCGACGAGGCCTCGGTGATCGGCTGCACCTTCGCCGAGGTGATCGGCCCCGGCGCGGCGACGCTGATCCAGCCCCTGGTCGACCGCATGCTGGCCGAGCATCGCGCCACCAGCTACGAGCGCGAGATCGCCGGCCCCGACGGCGTGCCGCGCCACATCGATGTCAACCTGCTGCCCCACCTCGACGCCGAACGCCGACTGGTGGGCGCCTTCGTGCTGATCGCCGACATCACCCGCCACCGCCACGCCGAGTACGCGCTGCGCCAGAGCGAGGAGCGGCTTGCGAAGTTCATGCACGCCAGCGCCGAGGGCATCGTCTTCCACAAGGGCGGCCGCATCACCGACGTCAACCCGCCGCTGCTGACGATGCTCGGCTACACGCTCGACGAGATGATGGGCCGGATGACGCTGGACTTCATCCCGCCGCAAGAGCGGCCGCGCGTCGCGGCGGTGATCGCCTCGGGCGCCGAGATCGGCTACCAGAGCCTGGCGACGCACAAGAGTGGCAGCGAGATCCCGGTCGAGTTCATCGTGCGCACGATGCGCCACAACGACGAAACGCTGCGCATGACGGTCGTCCGCGACATGCGCGACCGCCTCGCCGCGCAGGAACGCATCCACTTCCTCGCGCACCACGACGCACTCACCGGGCTGCCGAACCGGTATTCGTTCATCGAGCGCATCGAGGCGCTGGTGCCGAAGGCGGTCGACAGGGGTGAGCGCTTCGCGCTCGTCTTCATCGACCTCGACCACTTCAAGCGTGTCAACGACTCGCTCGGCCACCTCGTCGGCGACGCACTGCTGCGCACGGTGGCGCGGAGGATCACCTCCAACCTGCGCAGCACCGACCTCGTCGCGCGATTCGGCGGCGACGAGTTCGTCGTGCTGCTGGCCGATGATGCGCCGCCGGAGGCGGTGCACGAGGTCGCGCACAAGCTGCTGCAGGTGGTGGGCGAGCCGGTCGAGCTCGAGGGTCGGTTGATCTCGGTGACGCCGTCGATCGGCGTCTCGCTCTTCCCCGAGCATGGCCGCACGCCCGACGAGCTGATCAAGCATGCCGACACCGCGATGTACGACGCGAAGTCCCGCGGCCGCGCGCGCTTTTCGGTGTTCGCACCGGCGATGGCCGAGGCCGCCTACCGCGCCCTGGCGCTCGAGGGCCAGCTCGCGCAGGCGCTGCGCGACGGCGAGTTCGTGCTGCACTTCCAGCCCCAGCGTTCGCTTGCCGATGGCGCGCTCGCCGGTGTCGAGGTGCTCATCCGCTGGCGACACCCCGAGCAGGGCTTGATCGAACCCGACCACTTCCTGCCCGTCGCCGAGTCGCGCCGCCTGATGGTGCCGATCGGCCACTGGGTGCTCGAACAAGCGTTGCTGCAGGCCGCTCGCTGGGCCGCCGCAGGGCTGATGCAGGTGCCGGTGGCGGTGAACCTGTCGGCCGAACAATGTGCCGAACCGGATTTTGCCGAGCGCATCGAGCGTGCGCTGCTCGAGACCGGGCTTCCGCCGCCGATGCTCGAGCTCGAGCTGACCGAGCGCACGCTGATGGACGAGCAGCCCGAGGTGCGCGCCGCGCTGCATCGCCTCAAGCGCCATGGCGTGCGGGTCGCGGTCGACGACTTCGGCACCGGCTATTCCTCGCTCGGGCTGCTGAAGGACCTGCCGATCGACCGCTTGAAGATCGACCGCTCGTTCGTGAAAGACCTGCCGCACGACGGCCGCGCGGCAGCGATCGCATCGGCGATCGTCCAGCTCGGCCATGGACTCGGGCTCGAGGTGCTGGCCGAGGGCGTCGAGACCGACCAGCAGCGAGACTGGCTGGCCGGCCGCGGCTGCAACGCGATGCAAGGCTTCCTCGACGCGCGGCCGATGCCGGCGGCCGAGTTCGAGGCCTGGCTGCAGCGGGGCTGAAGCCGGGGCTGCGCGTCAGCCCGCCTTCGGCGGCTTTCTCGGCCGCTGCCAGCCGGGAACGGCGGCCTGGCGTGCCCGCGCCACCGTCAGCTGGCCGGCGGGTGCATCCTTCGACACCGTCGAGCCGCCGCCGATCGTCGCCCCGGGGCCGATCGTCACCGGCGCCACCAACACGCAGTTGCTGCCGACGTGAACGTCGTCGCCGATCACCGTGCGGTGCTTGTTCGCGCCGTCGTAGTTGGCGGTGATGCTGCCGGCGCCATAGTTGACCCGCGCGCCGACGGTGGCGTCGCCGAGGTAGGCCAGGTGGTTGGCTTTGGCACCCTCGCCGAGGGTCGAGTTCTTCACCTCGACGAAGTTGCCGATGTGCACTTGCGGTCCGAGTTCGGCGCCGCTGCGCAACCGCGCGTACGGCCCCACCAGTGCCCCGGGGCCGACTGCCGCACCCTCGAGGTGGCAGAAGGGGTGGATCACCGCTCCGGCGTCGACCCGGCTGTCGCGAAGCACACTGTGAGCGCCGACACGAACGCCGTCGCCGAGCACGACCCGGCCCTCGAAGACGCAGCCGACGTCGATCTCGACGTCCTGGCCGCACTCCAGCGTGCCGCGGAGGTCGAACCGCCCCGGATCGGCCAGGCGAACGCCGGCCTCCATCAGCGACTCGGCCTGGCGGCGCTGCAGCCGGCGCTCGAGGTCGGCCAGCTGCAGCGGGCTGTTGACACCGGCGACCTCGGTCTCGTCGTTCACCGCCGAGGCCACCACCGGCACCCCCTCGGCAACTGCCATTGCGACGACATCGGTGAGGTAGAACTCTCGCTGCGCGTTGTCGTCGCGCAACGCCATCACCCAGCGGCGCAGCAGCGCCGAAGGCGCGGCCATGATGCCGGTGTAAACCTCGCGAACCGTGCGCTGGGCGGTGCTCGCGTCCTTGTGCTCGACGATGCCGACCACCGCCCCCGAGGTGTCGCGAACGATGCGGCCGTAGCCGGTGGGGTCGGCAAGTTCGATCGTCAGCAGCGCCAGCCGCTCGCCCTGGCAGGCCTCGGCGAGCGCACGCGCGGTGGCGGGGCGGATCAGCGGCACGTCGCCATTGAGAACGAGCACGGTGCTGGCGTCGTCGGGCAGCAGCGGCACCGCCTGCTGCACCGCATGCCCGGTGCCGAGTTGCGGCTGCTGGCGAACGCAGCGCGCGCCGGCAGTGGCGGCAAGCGCCTCCACCGCCCCTGCACCATGCCCGGTGATGACGATCGGCCGGCTTGCCCCCAGCGCCGCGGCGGCGTCGAGCACATGCTGCAATAGCGGCCGTCCGCCCAGCCGGTGCAGCACCTTGGGCAGCGCGGACTTCATGCGGGTGCCCTTGCCCGCAGCCATGATCACGACCTGGAGTGCCATGCGAGATTCTCTTGCAGCAGCGTGGTTGAGGGCGGTGCTCGCGATCGTCGGGGCGGTCCTGCTTGCCGGTTGCAGCATGCTTCGGCTCGGCTACGACCAAGGCCCGCAGATCGCATGGTGGTGGGTCGACGGCTATGCCGACTTCGGCAGCGAGCAGGCGCCCCGCGTCAAGGACGCCATCCGCCAGTGGTTCGCTTGGCATCGTACGTCGCAACTGCCGGACTACGCCGCCTGGCTGGCCGGGGTGCGGGGCAAAGTCGGCGAATCGGTCACGCCGGCCCAGGTCTGCCGCTGGTCCGACGAGGCGCGCACGAAGCTCGACCCGGCGGTCGACCGCATGCTGGCGCTCGCAGTGCCGCTGGTGGCCGGCCTGACCGAAGCGCAGTTGAGGCACATCGAGCAGCGGCAGGCCAAGGCCAACGACGAGTTCCGCCGCGACTTCCTGCAACCCGACCTCGACGACCGCGCCGCTGCCGCGCTGAAGCGCACCGTCGAGCGGGCCGAGACCTTCTACGGCCGCGTCGACGACGCGCAGCGCCGGCTGCTCGCCGCCGGGCTGAAGGAGTCACCCCAGGACGTCGAGCGCTGGTTCGCCGAGCGCCAGCGGCGGCAGCGCGACATCGTGCAGACACTGCGGCGCCTGGTGGCCGAGAGACCCGATACCGATCGCACACTCGCGGCGCTGCGCGCACTGGCCGAGCGCTTCGAGCGCCCGCCGGACGCCGCCTACCGCCAGTACCAGCGCCGGCTGACCGAGCACAACTGCGCGCTCACCGCGCGGCTGCATGCGAGCACCAGCCCCGCGCAGCGCCAGACGCTTCGCGAGCGGCTCGAAGGCTGGGAGAAGGACCTACGGCTGCTGGCCGCCGCCGCCAACGAGTGACGCTCCGCCGGGTCAGGGTGCGAGCGTCACCCGCACCGGGTGAGGCTTGTCGTCGGCGCGCGGGAAGTCGGAAAGCGCAGCTTCGAACATCGCCGCCAGAACCGCGCCCTCGGCCGCGAAGTTGCCCTCGTTGGCGGCGCGCGCCTCGTACAGCGGCTTGCCGCTCGCGCGGTCGCGCAGCAGCAGGCCGACTTCGCGTTCATAGCGCTCGGGCGCGTAGCGGATCGTCCAGCCCCAGGTGGGGCCGACCCAGGGTCCGCGCCGGAAAGCCCCGAAGCCGCCGCGCCACCACAACGGATCGTCCCAGGGCGAGAGCACGGTGCGCGATGCGCGTGCGCCCACCTGGACGACGACATCCGGCTCCTGACCCGCAGGCGCCGGCTTGAAGCCGGCCTTCTCGACCGCGCGGCGCGCCGCCTCCTCGACCCGCGCCGCCTCCTGCGCATGGGCCTGCTGCGAAGGCAGCCGCTCGAAGGCGTAGGTGCCCGGGGCGCGACCGGCCGGCCAGTCGCCGAAGCTCGAGACGTCGCTGACGATGGTGTTGAACGCGGCACAGCCGGCGAGCAGGACGGCGGCGGTGGCGGCTGCGAGCGGCAGCTTCATGGTGCTTTGTCCTTGGCGACCCAGCGGATGGGCGCCGTCGGCGGTGACGGGGCTGCACAGGGCTCGCCGTCGAAGGCGTGGTCGCCACCGGCATCGGCCACGCCCGAGGCTTGGAGGGTGGTGAACGGGTACAGGTTCCGGTCCATCAGGTGCGAAGGCACGACACGACCCATCGCACCGAGCATGTTGTCGATGCGGCCCGGGTACTCACGCTCCCACTCGTGGATCATGCGCTTGACGAGCATTCGCTGCGCATCGGCCTGGCTGCCACACAGCGTGCACGGGATGATCGGGAAACGGCGGTGATCGGCCCAGCGCTGCAGGTCGGCCTCGGCGACGTAGGCCAGCGGGCGGATCACGACATGGCGGCCGTCGTCGCTGACGAGCTTCGGCGGCATGCCCTTCAGCCGGCCGCCGAAGAACATGTTCATCAGCAGCGTGACGACGATGTCGTCGCGGTGGTGGCCGAGTGCGATCTTCGTCGCGCCGAGTTCGCTGGCGACACGGTAGAGGATGCCGCGCCGCAGCCGCGAGCACAGGCTGCACATCGTCTGCCCCTCGGGGATCAGCCGCTTCACCACCGAGTAGGTGTCCTGCTGCTCGATGTGGAAAGGCACGCCGCGTGCGGCAAGGTACTCGGGCAGCACATGTTCCGGGAAGCCGGGCTGCTTCTGGTCGAGGTTGACGGCGACGATCTCGAAGTGCACCGGCGCGCGCTGGCGCAGCCCGAGCAGGATGTCGAGCAGCGCGTAGCTGTCCTTGCCGCCCGAGAGGCAGACCATCACCTTGTCGCCTTCGGCGATCATCGAGTAGTCGGCAATCGCCTGGCCCACCTGGCGGTGCAGCCGCTTCGAGAGCTTGTTGGCCTCGAAGGCCACCTTGCGCGCAGCGGCGTCGGGTCGATCCGTCTGCGCCGGCCGACCCGATCCCCCGCCGGGGGCGGGCCGGCGAGGGCCGGCCCCGAGGGGGCTCTCGGTGATGGCGTTCATCGTCTGCGGTCCTTGATGCCGAAGACCTCCACCCCCACCGCGTCGCAGTCGGGGTAGACGTCGGGTTTGCAGGTCGAAACGCAGGCGGCGCGAACATGTGGGTGTTCGAGCATCAGCGCCAGCACGTCGTCGGCAAGCGTCTCCTGCAGGTGGATGTGGCCGCGCTGCACACGTTCGGCGATCGTGCGGCGGATGAAGTCATAGTCCACCACCTCCGACAGCCTGTCGTCCTTCGGGGTCGACTCGGCCAGCGGCACGTAGAGGTCGACGTTGATCAGCACACGCTGTTCGCCCTTCTTCTCGAAGTCGTGCACGCCGATGTTGATCCAGACCTCGTAGTCGCGCAGGAAGAGGCGCCGGCAGTCCATCAGCCGCGGGTGGTTGAGCAGGCTTTGCATCAGCGGCCGCCGAGCTGTGCACGCGCCACGAACATCACGTCGCGCGATTCGGGTTGCAGGTGCTGCCCGCCGTCGACGAGCAGCGTGGTACCGGTGATCGCCGGCGATTCGACGAGAAAGCGCACCGCGCGGGCGATGTCCTCGGGTGTCGACGAGCGCTCGAGCGGCGTGCGCTGCCGAGAACGCTCGAACTCCGACGCCGTCATGTCGCCCGAAGGCAGCGTCACGCCCGGAGCGACGCCGCAGACCCGCACGCGCGGGGCGAGCGCCATCGCAAGCATCGACGTCGCCGCCTCGAGCGCGGCCTTAGAAAGCGTGTAGGAGAGGTGGTCCGGGTTCGGGTTCCACAGCTTCTGGTCGAGCAGGTTGACGACGCAGCCTTCGCCACCGGCAGCCTGCAGATGGCCGTGCAGCGCCCGCGCGAGCAGCAGCGCTGGCGCGGTATTGGCGCGCCAGTGGCGGTCGAGCGCGGCGTACGAGAAGCTGCCGACGTCGTCGTGCTCGAAGAGCGAGGCGTTGTTCACCACCGCCTGCACGCCCCCGAAGTGGCCCACCACCCTGGGCATCAGCGCGGCGCACCCGGCCTCGTCGGCAAGGTCGGCCGCGAAGGCCTCGGCACCGGCGCCACGCTCGCGAAGCGCACCCAGGGTGTCGGCGGCATCGGCGGCAGCGCTGCGGTAGTGCAGCGCGATGTCCCACCCATGGGCCGCGAATTCGAGCGCGATCGCGCGTCCGATGCGGCGGGCAGCACCGGTGACGACGACGACAGGGCGGCGGGGCATGATTCCTACAATCCGGCGGGTGATGGGCGAGCCCGGCAGTGTATCGACGCCCCTGGCGGCGCGGATCGCCGCCGCGGCCGGTGGCGCCGGCGGCTGGCTGCCCTTCGACCGCTTCATGGCGATGGCGCTCTACGAGCCCGGGCTGGGCTACTACGCCCGCGGCGCCGGGCAGTTCGGCACGATGCGCGAATCGGGCAGCGACTTCGTCACCGCCCCCGAGCTGACGCCGGTGTTCGGCGCCACGCTCGCGGTGCAGGTGCGGCAGGCGATCGACGCTGCCGGCAGCGGCATCGTCTGGGAGTTTGGCGCCGGCTCGGGGGCGCTCGCCGAGCAGCTGCTCGATTCCCTCGGCGAGCGCGTCGCCAGCTACCACGTCGTCGAGCTGTCGGCGGCACTGCGCGAGCGGCAGCGGCAGCGGCTGCAGCGCTTCGGCGGACGAGTGCATTGGCACGACACGCTGCCCGACGTGATCGACGGCGTGGTGGTCGGCAACGAAGTGCTGGACGCGATGCCGGTGCAGCTGCTCGCCTGGGACGGCGAGCGCTGGCACGAGCGTGGTGTCGTCGTCAGCCCGGAAGGTGGCTTCGCCTGGGCCGACCAGCCAACCGATCTGCGGCCGCCGGCCCCGGACGAGAGCTTCCTGCCCGGCGCGGTGACCGAGATCCACCGCCAGGCCGAGGCCTTCATGCGAACGCTAGCCGAGCGCATGCACCGCGGCGTCGCGCTGTTCGTCGACTACGGCTTCCCGGAGCATGAGTACTACCACCGGCAGCGCCACGGGGGCACGCTGATGTGCCATCGCGGCCACCGCGCCGACACCGACCCGCTCGCCGACGTCGGGGCGAAGGACATCACCGCGCATGTCAACTTCAGCGCCGTCGCGCTCGCCGCGCAGTCGAGCGGCCTCGACGTGATCGGCTACACGTCGCAGGGCCGCTTCCTGTTGAACTGCGGGCTGGCGGGGTCGCTCGGCGGCGCCGATGCCCGTACGATCGCCGCGGTGCAGAAGCTGGTGTCCGAACACGAGATGGGCGAGCTGTTCAAGGTGCTCGCGCTCGCGCGCGGCGTGGCGCTCGACGCTGTCGGTTTCGCCGTTGGCGACCGCAGTCACACGCTGTGAAGGCGATGCATGCGCTGGCTGCTGGTCTTCCTGCTCGCCTTCCTGGTGTTCAACGGCCTGCAGGGCTGGCTGCGGCGCATCGGCCTCGGCCGGCTGCCCGGGGACTTCCGCGTGCGGATCGGCTCGCGCGACTGGTACGTGCCGCTGGCGAGCAGCCTGGTGCTGAGCCTGCTGGCGATGGCGATCGGGATGCTGGTGTGACGCGAAGGCGTTTACATTGGCGCGGTGGTGTCCGTCCTCGGGCGCGATGCCAAGCCGCGCTCGGCGGCGCGTGAGGATCGGCATTGGACAACATCTGGTACCTCGAGGCGAAGGCGGCCGACGGTTCGCGGCTCACCTACGACATCGATCGGCTGCCGTTCCGAATCGGCCGCGACGCCAGCAACGAGCTTCCGGTGCAGGCGCTCGGGCTGTCGCGCCACCACGCCGAACTGGGTGCCGACATCACCGGCCGGCTGCGCCTGACCGACCTCGACAGCACCAACGGCACCTATGTCAACCGCGAGCGCGTCAACGGTTCGCAACTGCTGGCCGAGGACGACGTCATCCACTTCGGCAATGCCGAGTACCGGCTTCGCGCCCGCAACCAGGACTCGACGTTTGCCGCCAAGCCGCTCGGCGACCCCGACCGCACCGTGCTCGTTCCCACCGGCCAGAGCCTGAGCGAGCACTTCGTTCCGCACGAGCGGCAGTTCAAGGAGTTGCTGCGTGGCCATGGGCTTTCGGGCGCCATCCAGCCAATCGTCGATGCCAAGACGGGCGGCCTGGTGGCCTACGAGCTGCTCGGCCGCAGCACCCATCCGGGGCTGCCGGCATCGCCGATCCGGCTCTTCCACCTCGCCGCCCAACTCGAACGCGAAGCCGAGCTGAGCGAGGCCTTCCGCGAACATGGCGTTCGTGCCGTGGCAGCGCGCCACCAAGGGGTGACGTTGTTCGTCAACACGCACCCCAAGGAGACCTTCGAGGAGGGCTTCCTGGCCGCCCTCGAGCGCCTGCGCTCCGACCCCGGTGGGCCGAACATCGTGATCGAGGTCCACGAGACCGCGGTGATGGAAGTGCCGCGAATGCGCGAGCTGGCAGCGCGGCTGAAGGAGATCGGCGTGCGCTTCGCGTACGACGACTTCGGCGCCGGCCAGGCCAGGCTCAACGAACTGGGCGAGGTGCCGGCGCACTTCGTGAAGTTCGACATGGGGCTGATCCGCGGCATCGACACTGCCAGCGAGCGCAAGCAGAAGGTGGTGAGCGACCTCGTGCGGCTGGTTCACTCGCTCGGCTCGGTGTCGCTCGCCGAAGGCGTCGAGACCGAGGCCGAGGCAGAAGTCTGCCGTGCGATGGGCTTCCAGCTGTTTCAGGGCTATCTCACCGGCCGGCCGGTGTCGATCGACGCTGACCCCGGGACGCCGGGCTGATCAGAACCCGGCCGCCGCGAGCGCCGCCGCACGCGCCTTGCGGACAGCTTCCCCGACTGCGGGGCCGGTCTTTCCTTCGGCAGCGGCCCGTGCGGCCACGTCGGCGGTGTCGACCTTCTGTACGGTCTGCAGTGCGAAGGTCAGGCGCGGGCGTGGCTCGTAGGGGCGCTGCTCGAGGCCGAGCCGGCCGCGCATGTCGCACTCGCAGGCCAGCAGCAGTTCGGCAAAGCGCTCCGGGCGTCGCAGTGCGTCGCAGCGCTCGAGCAGCCGCAACACCGCCGTCGCGCGCAGCCCGTCGCTGCGGTGCACGTTGCCGTGTTCGCGCGCGGTCAGCTCGGCAAGTTCCCGGCAGTCACCCGGCGCCTTGAGCCGCTGCGAGACCCGGTTGGCCAGTTCGACGCCATGGGACTCGTGACCATGGTGCCGGGGCCAGTGCTCCGGCGGCGTCACCCCCTTGCCGAGGTCGTGCACGAGGCAGGCGTAGCGGACGGTGAGCGGCGCCGCCACCCGGGCGCATTGGTCGAGCACCATCAGCAGGTGTTTGCCGGTGTCGACCTCGGGGTGGTGCTCGACCCGCTGCGGCACGCCGAACAGGGCATCCACCTCGGGCAGCAGGCGCTCGAGCGCACCGCAGTCGCGCAGCACCTCGATCGCCCGGCGAGGCTGCGCCTCCATCAGCCCGCGGGCCAGTTCCTGCCATACCCGCTCGGGCACCAGCGCGTCGACCTCGCCGATCTGGACCATGCGTTGCATCAGCGCCATCGTCTCGGACGCGATGGAGAAGTCCGCGAAACGCGCTGCAAACCGCGCGACGCGAAGCACCCGCACCGGGTCTTCGGCGAACGCCGGCGAGACATGGCGCAGCACACGCGCGTGCAGGTCGCGCTCGCCACCGAAGGGGTCGATCAGCGCGCCGCGCTCGTCGCGCGCCATCGCGTTGATCGTCAGATCGCGGCGCGCGAGGTCCTGCTCGAGCGTGACCTCGGGCGCGGTATGGAAGGTGAAGCCGTGATAGCCGCGCCCGGACTTGCGCTCGGTGCGCGCGAGCGCCACCTCTTCGCGTGTCTGCGGGTGCAGGAAGACCGGGAAGTCGCGCCCGACCGGCTGGTAGCCGGCCCCGACCAGGGCCTCGGGTGTGGTGCCGACGGCGACCCAGTCGCGGTCGCTTGCCGGGCGGCCGAGAAGTTCGTCGCGGACCGCGCCGCCGACGACGTAGAGCTTCACCCCGCCTTGCCGGGCGGCGGCCGGTAGGGCTCGTCCTCGGCGATGTAGTCGTGTTCCTCCAGCGCGTCGGCGATCCACTGAGCCACGCCTGGTGCCCCGGCCACCCGTGCGGCGTAGGCTGTGGTCTCGGGCGAGACCGGCAGCACATAACTGCGTAAGCGCATGCAAACGGGTGCGAAGTAGGCATCGGCGGCGCCGAAGCTGCCGAACAGGTAGGGCCCGCCGCTGGCCTGCAGCTGCTCGGCGAAGACCTGCTCGATGCGGGCGACATCGCTGCGCACACCCGGCTGGGTGTCCCAGGCCTTCGCGCCGGCCTCCGGCAGCGCGGCCTCGATGTTCATCGGGCAGTGGTTTCGCAACGCCGAGAAGCCCGAGTGCATCTCGGCGCACAGGCTGCGCGCGCGGGCACGCGAGCGTGCCAGCTGCGGCCAGACGCCGGCGGCCGGGAATCGCTCGTGAAGGTACTCGGTGATGGCCAAGGTGTCCCAGACCGCGAAGCCGTCGTCGACGAGGATCGGCACCCGGCCGGCCGCGCTGTATTGCGACACCGTGCGCCTGAAGGGCGAGCCCTCGGTGAAGTCGAAGCGAAGCTTGACCTCGTCGAACGCGATGCCGAGCTGGCGCATCAGCACCCATGGCCGCATCGACCACGACGAGTAGTTCTTGTTGCCGATCACCAGCTGCAGGCCCATCGTTGGCTCCGTCGTCGAAGGGCTCGCATGCTACGGCCGCCGCCGCGGCACCGGGATGTCGAATGTGCATCGCCGCGATGACCTTGGCGCATCGCGGTCGTGCGGGCCCCCGCTACGGAATCGCCTTGTCCGGCGGCGGCGCCCCGGCGTCGCGGGGGCCGATCGTCGTGCCGAGGCGCTGGCGCAGCGTGGTGGCCGGGGCGCCGCCGATCATTGCCGAGTAGACCACCGCGTTCGCGAGCACCCGCTTGACGTAGTCGCGCGTTTCGTGGATCGGGATGCTCTCGGCCCAGGCGGCGGCGTCGACCGTGGTGCCCTCGCGCCAGCGTCGCGGGCGCCCGGGGCCGGCGTTGTATGCGGCGGCGGCCATCGCCTGCGAGCCCGCGAAGTCGTCGAGCACGACCTTGAGGTAGGTGGTGCCGAGCTGCAGGTTGATGCCGATCTCGTTGATCTCTTGCGGGCGGAACTCGAGGCCGATCTTGCGCGCCGTCCAGCGCGCGGTGGCCGGCATCAGCTGCATCAGCCCCGATGCGCCGGCGTGTGATCGCAGCGTCGGCATGAAGCGCGTCTCCTGCCGGATGAGCCCGAAGACGAACGCCGGGTCCAGGCCCCGCTCGACGGCGCGCGCGGTGATCTCGGCGGCATACGGCATCGGGTAGCGCTGGCGCACGTCCACCTCGTCCTTGGTGCGGCGGCTGGTGTTGATGCAGATCTGCCAATCGGCGGTGTTGCAGGCCAGTTGCGCCGCGGCGATCAGCTCGCGGTCGCTCATGCCGCGCAAGGTGAAGTTCCACTCGCGCCGGCCTTCGTCGCGAAGGCCGATCTGCGCCAACCGCAGCCCCCGCTGCAGCCCGGGCAGCGCGCCAGCGGCAGTCAGCTCGGCTTCGCTCGGCTCGGCCGGCGCGGGCGGCAGCCGCATCGGCTGGCCGAGCTCGTTCGCGGCGAGCTGCCCGTAGAAGTCGATACCCCCGGCCAGCAGGCGCAGCTGAGCCTGCGCGGCTTCGCGGTCGGCGGCACCGGCGGCACCGGGCCTGGCCAGCGCCAGCTTGGCCTTCGCGTGCCAGTATCGCCAGGCCGGCTCGGCCTGCTCGGCAGGGCTCATCGCCTCGATGCAGCGGGCCACCAGCTCGAAGCGGTCTCGCACCCGGCCGCTGCCGCGAAGCGCGGCGCGAACACCCCAGGCCAGCATGTCGTCGGACCAGTAGGGCGCCTCGCCGGCGTCTCGCTGCCACTTCCAGGCGCGGCGATAGAAGTCCTCGGCCTGCGGCGACAGCTTCAGCGCGGCCTGCTTGCCGGCGGCCGCCCAGGCCAGCGCGGCCTGCTCGGGCACCAGCGCCTTCTCCCACTTGTTCTCGAGCTCGGCGCCGGCGGCGTCGGGGTCGCTGGCCGCAAGCCGGATCAGCGCCAGCAGCGCCAGTTCGCGCTGCAGCGGCGGCGGCGACACGACGCGGGGCTTCAGCACGCGTGCCGGCTGGTCGAGCAGTTCGGCCACCGCCTTCGCGGGCGCGAGCCCGAGCAGTGCCGCAGCAGCGCGGGCAGCGCGCGGGCGGTTGTACTCGATCGCCAGTCGCAGCTTGTGCCAGACCTCGGAATGGCCGAACTGCTTCGCTTCGTAGAGCGTGGACGCGAGCAGTTGGCAGCCGTCGTCGGCTTCGCGCTGTGCGTACCAGGCCCTGCGAGCGCCGTCGCGCACATCGTCGCCGTCGAGGTGGCGGGTCAGCATCGCGTAGCACGAGACCTCGCGGTCGTCGTTCATGCGGAAATGCGGGACCTCGGCACGGAAGTTGGACCAGTCGCGCCGACGGCCGAGCTCGAGCAGCCAGTCGTTGCGCAGCCGGTCCTCGACATAGCTGCCGCGCCAGCGGGCATAGAAGGCGTCGAGGTCGGCCTGCTGCAGCTCGGCGAGGCGGCCGCTCAGGTCCCAGTAGTCGGGCCACATCGCCAGCGGGTGATCGCCGCCGACCTGGCGGCGAAGCTGCTGGAAGCGCGCACGGTCCTTCTTGCGCAGCGCTTCGCGCGCCTGCACGACGGCCTCGTCGTCGCCCGCGGTCCTGGCCGCCGGCGTGCTGTTGGCAACCGCACAGGCGAGCAGGGCGCTCAGGCAGGCCAGGAGTGGGCGGGCAATCGACATGGCCGCCAATGTAGCGCGCCCCGGCGGTCGCGGGCTCGGCGGTATTGCGTCACTTCTCCGCGGTGTCTTCGTCGATTGGTCTCCGCCGCCGCGCCGGCTGCAATCGCCGCACCCCTCCAACCGACCCGAGACACCGACATGGGCTTCAACATCACCACCCTTGGCCCCGCCTCCCGCGATGCCGTCGTCAAGATGGCGCCGATCATCCTCGCCGCGATGCGCAAGGCCGAGCAGGAGCTGGCCGCAGGCCGCGCCAACGCCACGGTCACCACCTGGTTCGGCACCACGCCGGCGGCCACCATCAAGACCAAGGTCGTCAAGCTGCGCAGCTTCTACAACCTCAACAACATCAAGCTGCGCTTCGCGACGATGGAAAAGCGCGGTGCCAACAACGCCGCCGCGCTGCGCCCGAGCGGCGGCTGGGGTGACTACACGGACCTCACGAAGGCCAACGGCACCAGCTTCGAGATCTACCTCAACAGCGGCTGGGAACAGAAGGAGATGTGGAGCACTCAGCCGCTGGCAACCGCCGGCTCCGGCGGCCAGTTCAAGACGCTGGTGCACGAACTGTCGCACCTGGCGCTGAACACCAACGACCACAAGTACAAGGCCGACAAGTGCATCGCGCTGGCGATCGCCGATGCCGCGAAGGCGGTCGACAACGCCGACAACTGGGGCTTCTTCGTCGAGGAGTTCGTCTGACTGACTCCCCCGCCCGCTCGGCGGCGAGTCACGCCGCCAGCGCAAGCGCCCGGCGCGTGATCTCCGACTGAGACAGCACCCACGACTCGAAGGCCTCGATTTCCTGGCTGTCGCGCCGCCCGGGCCAGCGAACCAGCCAGTAGCCGAACGGCGAGCTGATGCGGCCGCTGACGCCGAAGGGCTCGACCAGCTCGCCCCGCTGAAGCAGCTCGTGCACAAGCGCGATGCGCGCCAGCGCGACCCCCTGTCCGGCGAGCGCCGCCTGGATCTGCTGGTAGGTGAAATTCAAGTACATCCAGCCGCGGGGCTCGAGGCCGGGCGGCGCGTTCAGCCGCAGCCAGTGGCGCCAGCTCAGGAACTCGGCGCTCGGTCGGTGGTCGTCCTCCTCCAGCAGCGTCTGCCCGGCGAGGTCGGTGCTGGTCCACGGCAGGTGGCCGGCGCTGCGTGCGAGCGCCGGGTTGACCACCGGCGTCAGCACCTCGCCGAACATGGGCGCCGAACCCGGCGGGGCCTGGTCGGGGTGGCAGTAGCGCAACGCAAGGTCGATCTCTGGGTCGTCGGGGTCGGCGATCGCATCGTGGGCCGAGACGCGGATGTCGACCTGCGGATGGTCGCGCTGGAAGTCCTGCAACCGCGGCAGCAGCCACAGCGACGCGAACGACGCGAAGGTCGTCACCGTGACACGCTGGCGCGCGGTGCGGTGGCGGATCTGGCGCACGCAGGCGTCCAGCCGGTCGAGGCTGGGTGCCACGACGCGCAGCAGCATCGCCCCTGCGCTGGTGAGTTCGACATGCCGGGTGCCGCGGTGGAAGAGTGTCGCGCCGAGTTCTTCTTCCAGCGAGCGGATCTGGCGGCTGATGGCCGGCTGGGTCAGGTGCAGCTCTTCGCCGGCGGCGCGAAAGCTGGCCAGCCGCGCCACCGCTTCGAAGGCCCGCAAGGGACCCACCTGGAGCGGCCGTTGGCGTTGTCGATTCATGACGCGCGATTATCAATGCAGTGCACCATCCTGATTGGACCGGCGGCCCGCACGTTCGCAGAATATCTTCCACTTCACTCCGGTCCGAGGAGCCCCCGATGACTGCCCAGGCGATGATGATTTCGAATGAGTCGAGCCCTTGGGAGTGGCCGCTGCCGCGCCACCAGGCGCGGCGCATCGCGCCGGCCCGTGCGCCGCGCTGGCTGGCGGTGAGGTCCGGGGGGGTCTGGATCACGCGCAGCCGCGACGACTTCGCCCCGGTCGAGGATGTCTGGCTTGGCCCCGGCGAGACGCTGCTGCTGCCCGCCGGCACCGAGTGGGTCGCCGAGGGCCGGCCCGAGGCGCGCGTGGTGCTGCTGATGGCGGCCCCTTCGCGGCGCAGTTCGCCTGACCTGCGGCTGGCCTGGCATGGCGCCGCGGGATGGCTGCGTGGCTGGTTCGCGGGCCATGCGGCACGAGCCACCGGAGCCAAGGCCAGTGCCGGGCATGACCAGCGGTGCATCCGCGCCGGTGAATCCATCGCCCTGGCTGGCCATGTCCGGTAGCGGGTCAATCGGCTGGGCGCCGGCCGCACGACCGGAGGGCGCTGCCGCACCGGTTCAATTCCGGCGCATCAAGACCGCGAAGCCCGAGTAATACAGCGGGTAGCCGAGCCCGGTGTCCACCGGGTCGCCTGCGCGGGTCTGCGCAGCCAGTGGATTCCAGCTCAGGTCGTCGCAGTTGGAGTCGTAGACCTGCAGCTGGCCGCCGATGCCCTTGACCAGCACGTTGTGCATCGCACCTGCTCCTTCGCTGGGCATCATGCAGGCGATCGACGCGTACCAGTTGGTGCCGAGCACCACGCTCAACGGCTCTTGCGGATCGACCTTCTGCGAGTAGGCCCCGCACAGCAGGTCGATCTTCTCGGCCAGCGGGCCGAGCGCAGCCAGGCTGCGCTGCGCCGGCCCGGTGTTGGCGACCTGGTTGTTCATCTGGGCATAGATCCGGGTCAGGCCCGACATCGCCAGCTTGGCTTGCAGGCCGAGCGATTGCGCGACCAGCGACATCTTGCAGGGGTTGGTGTACTTCTTGGTCGCGAAGGTGGCGTCTTCGGCAGGCTCGAATTGCATCCGGCCCCAGTAACCCTGCGCAGTCGCGTGGTCCCAGGTATCGAGGCCGGTCTCGCTAACGGTCATCATCAACGTATAGGCGGCGCACGAGTTGCCGACCTGCTTCTTGCCGGGCATCGGTGTCTCCTTCGAACGCGGCCCACCGATCCTGCCGCGGCGACGGCCGCGGCGTCAATCGCCGCCGATGGGCCGCGCGGCCTTCGCGCAGGCTTCGCGGCACGCGCCGCCAGCGCTGCGGCCACCGCGAGGCGCGCCCAGGGGTGCATCAGCGCCGGCGACTCCATCGCTTCGGCCGGTACCGTCCAGTAGCTCATCGTCACCGTCTTGCCCTGGCCTTCGTAGACGAAGGGCTCGCCGCCGGCGGCGGCGAAGCGATCACGGCTGCCGGCGTCGGCCTTCAGGTACAGGCGATCGAAGGCGATCAGCGCGAAGAAGAGGTCATCGGCGTAGAAGCCCCAGCCGCCGAACATGCGCCGCACCCGCACGGGGCCCAGCGGCGCAAAGAGCTCGAGGCAGTGTTCGACCAGTGGGTTGCTCGGCGAGGCCATGCCGCAGTGTAGGAGTCGCAGGGGGCGACAATCCCGCCATGGTGCTGCCCTTCCCGCTCGAACCATCGCGTGACAAGAAGCTGCTGCGCCGGCAGCTGCAGGCCGAACGGCAGGCGCTGATCGACCGCCACCAGCGCTCGGTGCACCTGCAGGAGGTGCTGCGGGTGTGGCTGCTCGGCCGGCCCGAGAAGACGATCGGCGCCTACTGGCCGATCAAGGGCGAGTTCGACGCGCTGCCGGCGCTGTACCGCTGGAGCGAGCACGACCCGGCGCGCCGGATCGGGCTGCCGGTGATCGACCGCGACACCCGGCAGCTGCGTTTCCATGTCTGGTACCCCGGCTGCCCGATGGAGGAGGACGCCTACGGCATCCCGAAGCCCAAGGACACCGAGGCCTTCGATCCGCAGCTCTTGCTGGTGCCCTGCGTCGGCTTCGGCCCCGGGGGCGTGCGACTTGGCTATGGCGGCGGCTTCTACGACCGGACGCTGGCGGCGCTGACGCCGCGGCCGCTGACCGTGGGGGTGGGCTATGCCCATGGCTTCGTGCCCTGGCTCGAGGCCGAGTCCCACGACGTGCCGCTCGACGTGCTGCTCACCGAGGATGGTCTGCAGTGGCAGCGCCCGGGTCTGTAACGGCAACCGCCGCCTGCAGCCGCGCGGCGGCGTTCTCGAGCACGAAGTAGCGGAAGGCTTCGGCCGCGGGCGACAGCGTCCGTGCGTGGTTCTTCACCAGGTACCAGCGCCGCAGCAGCGGCATGCCTTCGACCTCGGGCACCGCCAGCAGGCCCAGCCGCCGTTCGAGCCCGATCGAGTGCAGCGAGAGCAGGCTGACACCGAGCCCGGCAATCACCGCCTGCTTGATCGTCTCGTTGCTCGGCAGCTCCATCGTCGTGCCCAGGTGGAGGTGGTGGGCGCGCAGGTACTCCTCGATCGCGGCACGGGTGCCCGAGCCCGGCTCGCGCAACAGCAGCGTCTCCATCGACACCTGGTGCGCACTCACCAGCTCCAGGCGCGCGAAGGCGTGGCCGGCTGCCGTCACCAGCACCAGCGGGTTGGTGGCGAAGGGTTCGGCGCGGGTCGCCAGCTCGCGCGGCGGGCGGCCCATGACCGCCAGGTCGAGCTCGTTGTCGCGCATCCAGGCCGCGAGCTGTTCGCGGTTGCCCACCCGCAGCCGCACCACCACCTCGCGGTGCTCGGTGCGGAACTCGCCCGCCAGAGCGGGCAGGAAGTGCTGCGCGCTGCTCACCATGCCGACCACGAGGTCGCCGCCCTCGAGCTTCTTCAGCCGCGCCACCATGTCCTGTGCGTTCTTCAACTCGGCGAGCACCCGGCGCGCGTGAGTGAGCAAGTACTCGCCTGTCAGCGTCAGCGTGATCTGCCTCGAGTCGCGGTCGAAGAGCGGCAGGCCGACCTCCTTCTCGAGCTCCTTCACCTGCATCGTCACCGCCGGCGGTGTCAGGTGAAGCTCGGCTGCCGCGCGCCCGAAGTGACTCTGCTGCGCCACCGCGACGAAGGCGCGCAGCTGGCGGAGGGTGACGTTCTTCATTCAGAGAATCTTAATTACAGCCGATGATTTTCTGACTTTTCTTTTGTGCTGGTGCCCGTCCCAATGCGGGCCAGACCCACCGCAGAAGGCAGCCGAGATGAACCTCCCCGTCGACGCCGGCATCGTGACCGACCCGCGCGCCCGCTACGCAGCCGGCGTGCTGAAGTACAAGCAGATGGGCTACTGGCGGCCCGACTACGAGCCCAAGGACACCGACACGCTGTGCCTCTTCCGCATCACGCCGCAACAGGGCGTGGAGCCCGAGGAGGCCGCCGCCGCGGTGGCCGGCGAGTCGTCGACCGCGACCTGGACCGTGGTGTGGACCGACCTGCTCACCGCCTGCGACGACTACCGCGCCAAGGCCTACCGCGTCGACCCCGTGCCCGGCACCGGCCCCGGCACGCCGACCGAGCAGCAGTACTTCGCCTGGGTGGCCTACGACCTCGTGCTCTTCGAGGAAGGGTCGATCGCCAACATGACCGCGAGCCTGATCGGGAATGTCTTCGGCTTCAAGCCGCTGAAGGCGCTGCGGCTCGAGGACATCCGCGTCCCGGTGGCCTACGTGAAGACCTTTGCCGGCCCGCCGACCGGCATCGTCGTCGAGCGTGAACGGCTCGACAAGTTCGGCCGCCCGCTGCTCGGCGCGACCATCAAGCCCAAGCTCGGCCTCTCGGGCAAGAACTACGGCCGCGTCGTCTACGAGGCGCTCGCCGGCGGGCTCGACTTCACGAAGGACGACGAGAACATCAACAGCCAGCCCTTCATGCACTGGCGCGACCGCTTCCTGAACTGCATCGACGCGGTGAACAAGGCCCAGGCCGAGACCGGCGAGACCAAGGGCCACTACCTGAACGTCACCGCCGGCACGATGGAGGCGATGTTCGAACGCGCCGAGTTCGCGAAGGAACTCGGCAGCTGCATCGTGATGGCCGACCTGGTGGTCGGCTGGACCGCGATGCAGTCGATCAGCCACTGGTGCCGCGCCAACGACATGGTGCTGCACATGCACCGCGCCGGCCACAGCACCTACACACGGCAGAAGAACCACGGCGTCAGCTTCCGCGTGATCGCGAAGTGGTGCCGCCTGGCCGGCGTCGACCATCTGCACGCCGGCACCGCGGTCGGCAAGCTCGAGGGCGACCCGCGCACGGTGCAGGGCTACTACGCGGTCTGCCGCGACGCCGTCACGCGGCAGGACCTGACCCGCGGCCTCTTCTTCGAACAGGACTGGGCCGACCTGCGCAAGGTGATGCCGGTGGCCTCGGGCGGCATCCACGCCGGCCAGATGCACCAGCTGCTGGACCTCTTCGGCGACGACGTCGTGCTGCAGTTCGGCGGCGGCACCATCGGCCACCCGGGCGGCATCCGCGCCGGCGCCACCGCCAACCGCGTCGCGCTGGAGGCGATGGTGAAGGCGCGCAACGAGGGCATCGACATCGCCGCCGAAGGCCCCGAGGTGCTGCGCGCCGCTGCCCGCTGGTGTGCGCCGCTCGACCAGGCGTTGGCCACCTGGAAGGACGTGAGCTTCGACTACACGTCGACCGACACGCCGGACTTCGTGCCGACCGCGACCGCGGCCGCCTGACGACAACCCGCTACTCTGGAGCCTCCCGATGCGCATCACGCAAGGCCAGTTCTCGTTTCTGCCCGACCTCAGCGACGACGAGATCCGCCGCCAGGTCGACCACGCCATCGGCCGCGGCTGGGCGCTGTCGGTCGAGCACACCGACGACCCGCACCCGCGCAACACCTACTGGCACCTGTGGGGGCTGCCGATGTTCCACATCGCCGACGGTGCGGCGGTGGTGCACGAGGTCAACGCCTGCCGCAAGGCCTTCCCCGGCGACTACATCAAGGTCAACGCCTTCGACAACAGCCGCGGCGTCGAGACCACGGTGATGAGCTTCATCGTGCAGCGCCCGGCCGACGAACCCGGCTTCGGCCTCGTCCGCCAGGAAGGGGCTTCGCGCCAGCTGCGCTACACGACGCGCGGTTACGCCGCCGAGCGGCCGGCGGGCCGGCGCTACTGAGCCTGGGGGGCGCAACGATGGGCAGTGCCGATCTGCTGGGCCTGGCCGTCGCGCCTGCCGCATCGGCGGCGGGTGGGCCGGTCGACCTGCGCGCACTCGCGCAGCGCTCGGCGGTGCACGAAGTGCTGGACGAACTCGACGCCGAGCTCGTCGGCCTCGCGCCGGTCAAGCAGCGGCTGCGGCAGATCGCGGCGCTGCTCGTCGTCGCGGCGGCGCGCAAGCAGCTCGGGCTGGAGTCGCAGCCGCCGTCGCTGCACATGTGCTTCACCGGCAACCCCGGCACCGGCAAGACGACGGTGGCGCTGAAGATGGCGCGGCTGCTGCACCGCCTGGGCTACGTGCGCAAGGGCCAGGTGGTCAGCGTCACCCGCGACGACCTCGTCGGCCAGTACATCGGCCATACCGCACCGCGCACGCGCGAGGTGCTGAAGCGGGCGATCGGCGGCGTGCTCTTCATCGACGAGGCGTACTACCTCTACCGCCCGGAGAACGAGCGCGACTACGGCCAGGAGGCGATCGAGATCCTGCTGCAGGTGATGGAGAACCAGCGCGACGACCTCGTCGTCATCGTCGCCGGCTACCGCGACCGCATGGACACCTTCTTCCGGTCGAACCCCGGGCTGGCGTCGCGAATCGCGCACCACATCGACTTCCCGGACTACACGCCCGCCGAGCTGCTGACGATCACCGAGCGGATCGCCGCGCAGAGCCACTACCGCTTCGACGACGAGGCGCGAGCCGCGCTCGCCGACTACATCGCCGCGCGGCTGGCGCAGCCGCAGTTCGCCAACGCACGCTCGATGCGCAACGCCGTCGAAAGGGCACGGCTGCGACAGGCCTGCCGGCTGTTCGACGCCGGCAGCGAGGCCGATGCGGCGGCGCTGCAAACCCTCACCGCTGCCGACATCCGCGCCTCGCGGGTGCTGGCGGTGCCCTCGCCGCAGGCCTGACAGGAGGATCGAGAGATGTACCTCGGACGAACCACGCTATCGAAGTTCCTGATCGAACAGCTGCGTGGCGTCGACGAGCAGGGCCGGCTGGCGGCCCTGCTCGTCGACGTCGCCGCGGCGGTGAAGGCGATTGCCGCCGCCACCGCCAAGGGCGCGCTCGGCGTCGCCGCCGGCGCCGAGCCGCCGGGCCGCACCAACGTGCATGGCGAGGCCCAGCAACGCCTGGACCTGCTGGCCAACGAGGCGATGCTGCGCGGCTGCGAGTGGGGGGCCTTGGTCGCCGGCATGGCGTCGGAGGAGCTCGACGCACCCTACGCGGTGCCGGCGCCCTACGTGCGCGGCCCCTACCTGCTGGTGTTCGACCCGCTCGACGGCTCGTCCAACATCGACGTCAACGTCGCCGTCGGCACCATCTTCTCGGTGCTGCGGCACCGCGGCGACGGCACGCCCGCCGAAGCCGACTTCCTGCAGCCCGGCCACGACCAGGTGGCCGCCGGCTACGCAATCTACGGCCCGGCGACGATGCTCGTGCTGACGGTCGGCCGCGGCACCCACGGCTTCACGCTCGACCGCGAGATCGGCAACTTCATCCTCACCCACCCGGACCTGCGAATCCCCGACGAGACCAGCGAGTTCGCGATCAACGCCAGCAACCAGCGCTTCTGGGAGCCTCCGGTGAACCGCTACATCGGCGAGTGCCAGGCGGGCCGGGCCGGCGAGCGCGGGCGGGACTTCAACATGCGCTGGATCGCATCGCTGGTGGCCGAGGCGCACCGCATCCTCGTTCGCGGCGGTGTCTTCATGTACCCGCGCGACACCAAGGACCCGGCACGCGCCGGGCGGCTGCGGCTGCTGTACGAGGCCAACCCGATCGCCTGGCTGGTCGAGCAGGCCGGCGGCCGCGCCACCACCGGGCGCGAGCGCATGCTCGACATCGCTCCCGCGGAGTTGCACCAGCGCGTGCCGGTGATCTTCGGCAGCCGCAACGAGGTCGAGCGCATCGAGCGCTACCACGCCGAGCACGACAGCGGCACCGACCGCCCGTACCGCTCGCCGCTGTTCAACCAGCGCTCGCTGTTCCGCGCCGAGGCCACGACATGAGGCCGCGCACACACCGGGCGATGGCGCAAGGAAGGGCCGGACGATGAGCCAGCGCCACCCCGTGATCGCGATCACCGGCAGCTCGGGCGCGGGCACGACGACGGTGATGAAGAGCTTTGCGCACATCTTTCGCCGCGACGGCATCCGCGCGCAGGTGATCGAGGGCGACTCGTTCCACCGCTTCGACCGCGCCGAGATGCGCGAGCGTGTGCGCCGCGCCGACCATGGCGAAGGCCCGCCGATCAGCCACTTCGGCCCCGAGAGCAACTTGCTCGCCGAGCTGGAGCGCACCTTCGCCGAGTACGGAGAGACCGGCGGCGGCCGCGTGCGCCGCTACGTGCACGACGCCGCCGAGGCCCGCGAGCTGGGCAGCGAGCCCGGCACCTTCACGCCCTGGCAGCCGATGGCCGCCGGCAGCGACCTGCTGTTCTACGAGGGCCTGCACGGCGGCTATGTCGGTGCCGACGCCGATGTCGCACGCCATGTCGACCTTCTGGTCGGTGTCGTGCCGATCATCAACCTGGAGTGGATCCAGAAGCTGCACCGCGACCAGACGCTGCGCGGCTACAGCCAGGAGGCGGTGGTCGAGACCATCCTGCGCCGAATGCCCGACTACGTGAACCACATCTGCCCGCAGTTCAGCCGCACCCATGTCAACTTCCAGCGTGTGCCGGTGGTCGACACCAGCAACCCCTTCATCGCGAAGGACATCCCGAGCGCCGACGAGAGCATGGTCGTGATCCGCTTCGCCGACCCCAAGGGCATCGACTTCCCGTACCTGCTGTCGATGCTGCACGGCTCGTGGATGAGCCGGCCCAACAACATCGTTGCACCGGGCGGCAAGATGGGGCTGGCGATGCAGCTGATCTTCACCCCAATGGTGCTACGGCTGGTGGACCAGTCCCGGCGCGAGGCCCGGCGGTGAACGCGCCGCTGCCCGGCGCGGCGCGCGCCTTCGACCTCGCTCTCGGCGGCCGCATGGCCGACACGCTGCGGGTGCTGGCCGCCGACGCGGTGCAGCGTGCCGCCAGCGGCCACCCCGGGGCGCCGCTCGGCATGGCCGAGATGGCCACCGTGCTGTGGGGCCGGCACCTAAAGCACGACCCCGCCGATCCCGCCTGGCCCGACCGCGACCGCTTCGTGCTTTCCAACGGCCACGCGTCGATGCTGCTCTATGCGCTGCTGCACCTGACCGGCTATGCGCTGCCGATCAGCGAGCTGCAGCGCTTCCGCCAGCTCGGCAGCCGGACCCCCGGCCACCCCGAGGTCGGGCTGACGCCGGGCGTCGAGACCACCACCGGCCCGCTCGGGCAGGGGCTGGCCAACGCGGTGGGCATGGCGCTGGCGGAGTCGCTGCTCGCCGCCGAGTTCAATCGCCCAGGGCACGCGGTGGTCGACCACCGCACCTGGTGCTTCGTCGGCGACGGCTGCCTGATGGAGGGCATCAGCCAGGAGGCCATCTCGCTCGCCGGCACGCTCGGCCTCTCGAAGCTGACCGTGCTCTACGACGACAACGCCATCAGCATCGACGGCGACGTTCGCGACTGGTTTGCCGACGACACGCCGACGCGCTTCCGCGCCTGCGGCTGGCGCGTGCTGGGCCCGATCGACGGCCACGACCTGCGCGCGATCGACGACGCCATCGCGAGTGCGACGCAGGCCTCGCGCGAGGCGTCTGCGAGGCCGACGCTGATCGTCTGCCGCACCACCATCGGCAAGGGGGCTCCGGGCCACGAGGGCACGGCCGAGGTGCACGGCGCGCCGCTCGGCAGTGAAGGCGTGGCCGCGCTGCGGCGCGGGCTCGGTTGGCCGCACCCGCCGTTCTTCGTGCCCGACGAATTGCGTGCGGCCTGGAGTGCGATCGAGACCGGTTCGCTGCGCCGCGCTGCCTGGCGGGCCCGGTTCGACGACTACGCCGCCGCTTACCCGGCGCTGGCGGCGGAGCTCGGCCGCCGGCTGCGGGGCGAACTGCCGGCCGACTGGCCGGCCCGTGCCGACGCCGCGGTGGCCGAGCTGGCGGCGCAGGCGCTGGAGGCCGGCAAGCCGCTGGCGACCCGACGCGCGTCGCAGCTGACGCTCGACACCGTGGCGCCGATGCTTCCCGAGCTGTTCGGCGGCTCGGCCGACCTCACCGGATCGAACCTCACCGACTTCGCCGGCCACCGCAGGGCCGGCCCGCGCCGCGCCGGCAACTACCTGAGCTACGGCGTGCGCGAGTTCGGCATGGCGGCGGTGATGAACGGCGTGGCGCTGCACCGTGGCCTGCTTCCCTACGGCGGCACCTTTCTCGTCTTCAGCGACTACAGCCGCAACGCGATCCGGATGGCGGCGCTGATGCACCAGCGTGTGGTGCATGTCTTCACCCACGACAGCATCGGCCTCGGCGAGGACGGCCCGACGCACCAGCCGGTGGAACAGCTGGCGGCGCTGCGGCTGATCCCCGGGCTCGATGTCTGGCGGCCGGCCGACCTGCTCGAGACCGCGGTGGCATGGATGCAGGCGCTGCAGCGTGCCGAGGGGCCGAGCGCGCTGGTGCTCTCGCGCCAGGCACTGCCGTTGCTGGCGGCACCCGCGCAGCGCGCGGCGGTCGCCCGCGGCGGCTACGTGCTGCGCGACGCGCCCCGGCCGCGTGCGGTGATCGTCGCCACCGGCTCCGAGGTGGCGCTGGCGGTTGGTGCGCAGCAGCGCTTGGCGGAAGAAGGCATCGCCGTTCGGGTCGTCTCGCTGCCGAGCACGTCGGTCTTCGACCGCCAGCCGGCCGACTGGCGCGATGCCGTGCTGCTGCCGGCACTGCCGGTGGTGGCGGTGGAAGCCGGCCACCCCGATGGCCTTCGCCGCTACGCCGGCCGTGATGGCGCGGTGATCGGCCTCTCGCGCTTCGGCGAATCGGCGCCGGGGCCGCAACTGATGTCGCACTTCGGCTTCACGATCGAAGCCGTCGCCGACGCGGCTCGCCGCGTCGTCACCGGATCTTTCCCCGCGCAGGAGCACCCCCGATGCAAGCCATCCTCTTCGACCTCGACGGCACACTGATCGACACCGCCCCCGAGATCGCCGCCGCCCTCGGCCCCACGCTCGCGCGCGCCGGGCTCGACCCGGCCGACGCCGAGCAGGTGCGCGGCTGGATCGGCGACGGCGCCCGCGCGTTGCTCGCCAAGGCGCTGCGGGCCTCCGGCGTTCCCGAACACGAACTGGCCGGCCGCGGAGCCGCGTTGTGGCCGACCTTCGAGCTCGACTACGAGGAAAGCTGCGGCGAGAAGAGCCGGCTCTACCCGGGCGTCCGGCGCGCGCTCGAGCGGCTGACCGGCGCCGGGCTGCAACTCGGCATCGTCACCAACAAGGAGGCGGCTTTCGCCCACCGGCTGCTGGCGCGCCACGACCTCGCCGACTGCTTCGACCTGATGGTCTGCGGCGACACGCTGCCGGTGCGCAAACCCGACCCGGCGGTGCTGCATCACGCGTTGCAGGGGCTGCAGTGTCAGCCCCAGGATGCGCTCTACGTCGGCGACGCGGCGATCGACGTTCACACCGCGCGCGCCGCCGGCGTCGCGGTGTGGACGGTCAGCCATGGCTACGGTGGCCCGTTGCGCGGGGCCGATGCGCCCGACCGCGTGGTCGAGAGCTTCGACGAACTGGCGCGTGCACTCACCACCCACCGCGGGCTGCGGGTCACGATCTTCTGATCCGGGCACCGGAGCGAAGGGCGATGCCGCGCGCGCTGATCTGGGACGTCGACGGCACGCTTGCCGAGACCGAGCGCGACGGCCACCGCGTCGCCTTCAACCAGGCTTTCGCCGAGCTCGGGCTGCCGTGGCGCTGGAGCGTCGAGCGCTATCGCGAGCTGCTGGCTGTCCCCGGTGGCCGCCAGCGCTTGCTGCATGACCTGGCTGCCCGCGCCGACGCCCCGCGCGACGACGCCGGCCGGGAGGCTCTGGCGCGTGAACTGCATCGGCGCAAGACGCTGGCCTACACAGCGCGGGTGACCAGCGGCGCGCTGACGCTGCGGCCCGGGGTGCGGCGGCTGATCGACGAAGCACGGTGTGCCGGGGCGACGCTGGCGATCGCGACCACCACGTCGCGGGCCAACGTCGACGCCCTGCTCGGGCAGCAGCTCGGCCCGCGCGGGGCTGGTCGTTTCGCCGCCGTCGTGTGTGCCGACGATGCCCCGCGGCTGAAGCCCGACCCGCAGGCCTACGTCGAGGTGCTGCAGCGCCTGAGGCTCGCGCCCGACGAGGCGCTGGCCGTGGAGGATTCACCGGCCGGCTTCGCCAGCGCCGCCGCGGCCGGCATCGAGGTGCTGGTGACCCGCAGCGAGTGCTTCGAGACCTTCGATCCGGCGGACGCGCTGGCCTGCTGCAACCATCTCGACTCCGAGGTTCGTCCGCGCGAAGCCCTGGCGGCCGAGGTTGCGGCGGCGGCGGCCGTGAGCTGGGGCTGGCTGTGCCAGGCGCACGCCGCGGCGGTGGCGGCGTCGTCGCGTGCCAGCGGTCAGAACCGCCAGCCGAGGCCGATGCCGGTGTAGCGCGGGCTGACGCGGAAGTGGCCGACCCCGGGGTCGAGAGCCTCGATGTCGGTGGCCAGCCGCAGCTGCTTCCAGTCGACGACGAAGCTGAGGTGCGGTGTCAGCGGCAACTCGGCGCCGAAGCCCCACACCGGACCGACGCTGTGGTTGCGCAGCGTGGGCTGCAGCGCAGCCTGCAGGTCGGCGTTGAAGCGCAGGTTGTCGACCACCGTGTAGCTGACACCGGCCGAGAGGTAGGGCTGCAGGCGGCCGCCGAAGAGCGGCGGCGGCCGGTACTGCAGCACCAGCGTCGGCGGCACCTGGCGCAGCCGGCCGACCTCGAAGCCGGCGGACCTCACGGAGTGACCCTGCGGCACCGTGACCGCCAGCTCGACCGACCATCGAGCGGCCGGCTGCCACGCCAGCGCCAGCTCGGTGAAGCGCAGCGGCTCGACGGTGACGAAGAGCCCGATGCCGTCGTCGATGCCGGGCGAGAGCTCGAGCAGCCGCGCCCGAAGCTGCCACGACCCCTGCGCCTGCGCTGCGCCCGCGGCGAGGCCGAGGGCGATCGCGAGCGCGGTCTGCCTCACCTCAGTACCCGAGGCGACGGCAGATCTCGAGTGTCAGTGCCGACTGGTTCAGCGTGTAAAAGTGGATGCCGGGTACGCCGCCGGCGATCAGCCGCTCGCACAGCCGCGTCACCACCTCGACGCCGAAGGCCCGCACCGACGCCGCGTCGTCCATGAAGCCTTCCATCTTCAGCGCCACCCAACGCGGGATCTCGATGCCGTCGCGGGCCGCAAACTGCGCGATCTTCGCGTAGTTGTGCACCGGCATGACGCCGGCGACGACCGGCACCTGCACGCCGAGCCTGTGCGCTTCGTCGACGAAGTGGAAATAGGCGTCGGGGTTGAAGAAGAACTGCGTGATCGCCGAATCGGCGCCCGCGCGCACCTTGTCGGCGAAGTGCTGCAGGTCACGCCGGGCATAACGCTGTTCCGGGTGATACTCGGGATAGGCCGCGACCTCGATGTGCCAGTCGCGCCCCTGCGTCTCGCGGACGAAGTGCACCAGCTCGGCGGCATAGCGGAACTCGCCCGCCACCGCGGTGCCGCTCGGCAGGTCGCCCCGAAGCGCCACCAGGCGGCGGATGCCCTGCGCGCGGTAGGTGGCGAGGATCTCGGCGATGTTTTCGCGCGTCGATCCCACGCACGACAGGTGCGGCGCCGCCTCGTGGCCGGCGGCGGCGATCTCGCGCACGGTGGCCAGCGTCTTGTCGCGGGTCGCGCCGCCGGCGCCGTAGGTGACGCTGAAGAACTCGGGCTTCACCGTCGCCAGCTCGGCGACGACGGTCTTGAGCTTCTCGCTGCCCACCGGGGTGTTGGGCGGGAAGAACTCGAAGCTGACGGGGGGCAGGGGATGTCGGGTCATGGTCGTTCACTCGATGGCGCCGAGGTGCTGCCGGGCGGCATCGCCGAGCTGTCGGTCGAAGGTGGCCAGCGGCGCGCGCAAGTCGGCGGCTACGCTCAGGTAGGCGGCGTCGTAGGCGGTGATGTGGTACTTCACGGCCAATTCGTACAAGCGGCGCAGCTCGGGTCGGTGGAGTTCGAGCTGCTGGGCGGCGTAGTCTTCGAGAGCCGCGTCGACCACGTCGGAGGGCCAGCCGGCGGCACGCTTCTTCAGCGCGATGCTGGCGAACTCACAGTCGATGAGGAAGGGGGCATGCAGCATGTGCCCGGCCAGCAGTTCGAAGGCCTGCTCGCGTGCCGGCTCGGCGAAGAGCAGCGCCGCCAGCACGCTGCAATCGGCCACCAGCGGCGGCCGCGCGAGGAACCGCGGGCGCGGCTCGGCGATGTACAGCGTGCGCCTGGCCAAGGTCACCGCCGATCGCGTTCGGCCCGCAGCAGCTCAGCCGCCAACGGGCCGCTCGCGACCGGCCGCGGCCACCGTGCGCGCTGCACGGAGGCGGTCTCTTCGACCGTGCGCGTGCCGCGTGTCAGGCCGCGGACTTGTGCAGTGGCCGTCGCGTCGCCGTCGGCTGCGTAGGCGGCACGCTCGACGATCGCCATCAGCTCGCCCTGCAGCGAGCGGTGGTTGCGTTCGGCGCGCGCGCGCAGGCGTTGTGCGACATCGTCTGGCACGTCCTTGATCGACAGGTTGACTGACATGATGATCTGAATGTGCTTCAAAACGGATCCATTGTGGATCCGCTCCCTTGCGGCGGTCAACCGCCCGGCGGCACCGCGATCACCACCGCGTAGCCGTCGGGGTCGAGGTAGGTCACTCCCTGGCGCGCCCAGTAGCCGTTGGCGGGCGCGACGCGGTGGCAGCCGGCGGCGTCCATCGTGTGCGCCCGCGCGTTGAGCGCCGCACGGTCGGCGACGTAGAACACCAGCAGGTGTTCCGGCCCCGGCACGCGCGGTGCCGGGCGCTTGCGGTCATGAACGAACTCGGCCTGCCAGCGGCCGGCCGGGTCGCCGACGACGAGGCCGTCGTAGCCCTCGTGGTCCTGCCACTCGGACAGCAGGTCGCAGCCGAGGGCGTCGACGTAGAAATGGCGCAGCTCGCCGAGCCGGTCGCTCGGCCGCGCGGCACGAAAACGGACGAACATCGCGGACTCCTTGCTCGGCACGCGCCCTGACCGCCCGGGCGCGCGGGGCCGGCTCCGCGCCGGCCCGCTGGCGGAGCCCCTCGGGGGGCTCCACCGTGGTCAATACCGGTAGCTGTCGGGCTTGTACGGGCCTTGCACCGGCACGCCGATGTAAACCGCCTGCTCCTCGCTCAGCTCGGTGAGCTGCGCATTCAGCGTCACCAGCTGCAGCCGCGCGACCTTCTCGTCGAGGTGCTTGGGCAGCGTGTAGACCTTGCCCTGCTCGTAGTAGTCGCTGTGCGTGTAGAGCTCGATCTGCGCGATCGTCTGGTTGGCGAAGCTCGAGCTCATCACGTAGCTCGGGTGGCCGGTGCCGCAGCCCAGATTCACCAGCCGCCCTTTGGCGAGCATGATGATCCGCTTGCCGTCTGGGAAGATCACGTGGTCGACCTGCGGCTTGATCTCCTCCCACTGGTACTTGTCGAGCGACGCGACCTGGATCTCGTTGTCGAAGTGGCCGATGTTGCAGACGATCGCGTTGTGCTTCATGCGCAGCATGTGCTCGTGCGTGATGACGTCGCGGTTGCCGGTGGCGGTGACGAAGATGTCGGCCTTGTCCGCCGCCCAGTCCATCGTCACCACGCGGTAGCCTTCCATCGCCGCTTGCAGCGCATTGATGGGGTCGATCTCGCTCACCCACACCTGCGCCGACAGCGCACGCAGCGCCTGCGCGCTGCCCTTGCCGACGTCGCCGTAGCCGCAGACCATTGCGATCTTGCCGGCCACCATCACGTCGGTGGCGCGCTTGATGCCGTCGACCAGGCTCTCGCGGCAGCCGTAGAGGTTGTCGAACTTGCTCTTCGTCACCGAGTCGTTGACGTTGATGGCGCGGAACAGCAGCGAGCCCTTGGCGCTCATCTCCTTCAGGCGGTGCACGCCGGTGGTCGTCTCCTCGGTGACGCCGATGATTTTCGCCGCCTTGCGGCTGTACCAGGTGGGGTCCTCGGCGAGCTTGGCCCGGATGGCGGCGTAGAGCTCGCGCTCCTCCTCGCTGCCGGGGTTGGCGAGCACGCTCGGGTCTTTCTCGGCGCGTTTGCCCAGGTGCATCAGCAGCGTCGCGTCGCCGCCGTCGTCGAGGATCATGTTCGGGCCTTCATCCTCGCTTCCCTTGGCGCCGAACTCGAAGATGCGGTGGGTGTAGTCCCAGTAATCCTTCAGTGTCTCGCCCTTGTAGGCGAACACCGGCGTGCTCTTGGCGGCGAGCGCGGCGGCGGCGTGGTCCTGGGTGCTGAAGATGTTGCACGAGGCCCAGCGCACCTGGGCGCCGAGCGCCTGCAGCGTCTCGACCAGCACCGCGGTCTGGATCGTCATGTGCAGGCTGCCGGCGACCCGGGCGCCCCGCAGCGGCTGCGTCGCCGCGTACTCGCGGCGGATCGCCATCAGCGCCGGCATCTCGCTCTCGGCGATGGCGATTTCCTTGCGGCCCCAGTCGGCAAGCGACAGGTCGGCCACGTCGTGGTCGTTGGAGGAGGAAGGTTTCAGTACGGCGTTCATTGCAGTGGCTCCGTGCAGTGGTGATACCTGCACCGAAGGTCGCTGCGGGGAACGCTCGAGCTCACCCGCAAATAGCCTTCGTGCAGGTGAGCGCGGTTGCGGTGGACGGGTTCCGAGCCTGGCCCCGCGGTCGGGGGTTGCAACGCTCCTCGGAAACGTGGCCGCGATTCTAGCCACGCCGGAGGCGGTTCGTGCGTGACGATTTCAGGACCGGATCAGGGCCATCTGCAACCGGATGCGCCGCCAGGTGAGCGCGATCGAGACGAAGGCCGCCACGAACAGAAGTGCGCCCCACCACTCGGTGACGTTCTCGACGCGGTCCTTCAAGTCGTCGCCGACGAATGGCGCCACCACCGCGTTGCCGATGCCGAGCAGCGCCAGCGCCACGCTGGCCGCCACCAGCGCGTACTCGAGCCACCGCGGCAGCCGCAGCACCCCCGCGCCGGCAAGCCGGTGCACCGCGCCGCCGGCCAGCAGCTGGTTGATGGCGGTGAAGCCGAAGTAGACGACGGTGCCGTACTGGCGCAGCAGCCGGTAGGCGGCGCCTTCGGTTCCCAGGAACGACCCGTAGAGCGCGAGCGCGGCACCGGCCAGCAGCCCCAGCGGCAGCAGCGCGCCGACGCCGCGCGGTGGCATTGCGGCCAGCCGCAACTGCTCCCGCAGCCAGTGCCACACCAGCAGCCAGGTCAGCGCCTGCAGCGCAGCCGCGGGCAGCACGAGGGCACGGAAGAGATGGTTCGGCAAACCATGGCGCGCGGCGCGGCTGATCGACACGCAGCCGTCGACGAAGGGGTTGCATCCGGGCACCAGCCCCTGCTGGACCGAAATCGCCAACGCCAGCAGCGAGGCGATGCACGGCAGCAGCCCGGCGACCAGCGGCAGCGGCCAGAGGGGGAGGCCGGTATTCCCGGCGGGACGGCGGGGCGGCGGCAGCACGGCCACCGATGCTGGTCGGCTGCCCGGTGCCGGTCAAGCCCGCGCAGCCGCGACAATCGCCGGCCATGCCCCGCGCTGACCCGCGACCCCGCCCGCTGGCCGAGGTGCCTTTGCCCGGGTGGCAGGCCGTGGTCGGGCTCTTCACCGACATCGACGACACGCTGACGCGCGACGGCGTGATCGAGCCCCCGGCGCTGGATGCGCTGCAGGCGCTGAACGACGCCGGGGTGCCGGTGATTGCAATCACCGGCCGGCCCCTCGGATGGAGCGAGCCCTTCGTGCGGCTGGGTCCCGACGCCTGGCCGCTTTGCGCCATCGTCGCCGAGAACGGCGCGGTGGCGCTGATTCGCGACGGCGACCGGGTGCTGACCGAGTACGCGCAGGACGAGGCCACCCGTGCGTGCAACGCCGGGCGGCTGCGGCAGGTGTTGGCGCGCATCGTCGGCGAAGTGCCCGGGGCGACGCCGGCGCGCGACAGCGCGGGCCGCGTCACCGACATCGCGATCGACCACAGCGAGCACAGCCATCTCGGCGCCAATGAGATCGCGCAGGTGGTGGCGTTGATGCAGCAGGAAGGCATGACCGCCACCGTGAGCTCGATCCACATCAACGGCTGGTTCGGCAGCCACGACAAGCTGTCGGCGGCACGATGGATGGTGCGGCGGCTGTTCGCTCGCGACCTCGACGCCGAGATCGCACGCTGGATCTATGTCGGCGACAGCACCAACGACCAGCTCCTGTTCGCGCACTTCCCGCTCTCGGTGGGGGTGGCCAACCTGAGGCGCTTCGCGGCCGAGCTGCACACCTGGCCGGCGTGGATCGCACAAGCCGAACGCGGCGAGGGTTTCGCCGAGGTCGCACGTGCCTTGCTTCGCGCGCGCGGGGCTCAAGTCGCGGCCGCCGCCGGCCGATAGAACCCCGATGGCCGCCCGGGCGGCCGCGTTCGGGACGGGTGGCGAAAGATGGCTTCAAGCTGGGCCCGCGGGCGGGCCGCTCAGATGCTGGTGTGGACCACGGCGGCGCTGCTCGCGCTGACCGCGGTGCTGGCCGTGATGCGCTGGGCCGCCCAACGGCAGCTGGTGGCCGACACCGAGCATGTCGCTCTCGGCTACGCGAGCTTCCTCTCGGCCACCGTGCCGGACCTCGACGCCGCATTGGCCGGCCGCGGCTTCAGCGACGAAGCCCTGCAGGAGTTGAAGCGGGTGAGCCGGCTCGGTGACGTCTTCCGCTTCAAGCTCTTCGACCCGCAGGGCGCGCTGCTGCTCGTCTCCGACGACCTCGGCGCGGCAACGCTGCCGCCGCCGTCGGCGCCCGACGGCTACGTGCGCGGCCTGGTGCTGCAGGGGCGCGTCCAGGTCGATCTGAAGAAGGGCACGCCGCCGAAGCGACCGACGCTGTTCAGCGAGGCCTATGTGCCGGTGCTTCGCGACGGCCGGCTGCTCGGTGTCGTCGAGGTCTACGTCGACCAGAGCGCGCGTCAGCGCCGCATCGAGGTGGCCTTCGTCGCGGTCGCGGCCGCGGTGGCGGCGGTGCTGGGGCTGATGGTCGCCGCGAGCGCGGTGCTGTGGTGGCGGCGGCTGCGCGCGCAGCAGGAGGCGCAGCGCCGCGCCGAGTACCTGGCGCAGTACGACGTGCTCAGCGGCACCCTCAACCGCGCCAGCTTCCACGAGGCGCTGCACCAGGCGGTGTGGCGCGCCGAGGGCGGCAAGACCAAGCTCGCGGTGCTGTGCATCGACGTCGACCACTTCAAGGAGGTCAACGACAGCCACGGCCACGCCGTCGGCGACGACGTGCTGCGCCAGGTGGGCGCGCGGCTGCGCTCGCTGATCCGCCAGGGCGACCAGGTGGCCCGCCTCGGTGGCGACGAGTTTGCGGTGTTGCAGTCCGGCGTCGGCGGCCCCGATGCGGTGACCCGGCTGGCCCGGCGCATCGTCGAGAGCCTGGCCGAGCCCTTCGACTGCGGCGGGCAGTCGGTGCGATGCGGCGCCAGCGTCGGCGCGGCGATTCTCGGCGATGACGCCGACGACATCGAGACGCTGCTGCACAAGGCCGATCTGGCGCTCTACCGCGCGAAATCGATGGGCCGCGGCTGCTTCAGCTTCTACGACGCTGCGCTCGACCGCCAGCTGCAACTGCGCCGCGAGCTGACGAAGGACCTGCGCGCCGCGGTCGACAGCGAACAACTGCAACTGCACTTCCAGCCGCTGTACGAGGACGCTGGCGCGCGGCTGGTCGGCTACGAGGCGCTGCTGCGCTGGACACACCCAGTACGTGGCGCGATCCCGCCCGCCACCTTCATCCCGCTGGCCGAGGAGGTCGGGCTGATCGACCGCATCGGGCGCTGGGTGCTGCAGCGCGCCTGCCGCGAGGCCGCGGGATGGCCGGGCAAGCTCTTCGTCGCCGTCAACCTCTCGCCGGCGCAATTCCGCCGCGACGACCCCACCGACGCGGTTCGCGAGGCGCTGGCGGCGAGCGGCCTCGCGCCGACGAGGCTCGAGGTCGAGATCACCGAATCGCTGCTGATGAACAACACCGAGGCGGTGGTGGCCACGCTCCACCGGCTCTCGGCGATGGGCGTGCGCATCGCGATGGACGACTTCGGCACCGGCTACTCGAGCCTGGCGTACCTGTGGCGCTACCCGTTCGACAAGGTCAAGATCGACCGCAGCTTCGTCCACGGGCTCGAGAGCGACCCGAAGGTGAACCTGATCGTCAAGTCGATCATCGGCCTTGCGCACTCGATGGACATCCGCGTCAACGCCGAAGGCGTCGAGACGCCGGCGCAGCTCGAGTGGCTGCGCGACCACGGCTGCGACGAACTGCAGGGCTTCCTGCTCGGCCGTCCGGCGCCGCCGGCGGTGCTGGACCACCAGGCCACGGCAGCCGCCGCTGCCGCCGACGAGAACCGCCACGACCTCGCGCTGCCACTCGGCCGCTTCGCTCTATCCCGGCCGGCCGACCTGTAGCCGCCAGCGGAACGCGCCGGCGTCGAGGCCCAGGAACTCGGCGCAGCGAGACAGCTCGGCTTCCAGCGCGGCATGGCACGCGCCCGCGCGCGACGCCGCCTCGGCATCGGGCCCGCACCAGCCGACGCGGGCGTCGAGACGGCGGCCGTCGTGGGCCAGGTTCGCGAAGCCGACCACCTCGTCTCGCCAAAGCAGCGGCAGCGCGTAGTAGCCGAGTTTGCGCCGCGGCGCCGGCGTGTAGGCCTCGAAGCGGTAGGCCCAACCCCAGAAGGCCTCGAAGCGGCGGCGGTCCCACACCACCGGGTCGAACGGTGCCAGCAGCCGCACCTCGTCGCGCGGCCGGTGGCGGCGAGACGAGGGCGACTCGCCCACCGGCCAGAACCAGCGTTGGCCGTCGACCTCGGCCGAGGGTAGCCGCGCGCGCGCCCGCTCCAGCGCCGCCCGGCGTCGTCCTTCCCACTGCGGCACCCCGCTGCGCAACGCCGTGACCAGTTCGGCAAGCGATCGCGCCGGCAGCGGCGCGTACTTGGCGACGATGACGTCGACCAGCGCGTCGAGTGCCCTGTCGGCGTCGGCCACTGCGGCGCCGGGGTGGGGCTCGCGTACCGCATAGAGCCGGACGCCGCCTTCGCGACGCGCCACGCGCAGCAGGCCGCGGTAGTGCATGCCGTCGAGCAGTTGTGTGCTGGCGTTGCTGGTGCCGCCGAACCAGTTGCGGGACTTCCCGTGCGCAAACCGGGCGTCGACGTCGCGCGGGTGCACGACGCCACGCTCGCGGACGAAGTCGAGCACCGCCTGCGCCTGCGCCCACCGCTTCTTTGGCCAGGCACTGCGCGCGGTGCGCGGGTGCATCAGCAGGTGCGTCGCGCGGGGCAGGAAGCCGTAGTTGACGAAGAAGTCCTCTTCCACCGCCAGCCGCGGGTAACGGCGCTCGAGGTCGCCGGCACGGTAGCCGGCGGCGCGGTGGCGCAGCGTCAGGTCCTGCGCGCGTGCCGGCGCGCGGATCGGGTCGGCCTGCACGAAGCCGAGCCGTTCGATCGCACGCGGCAGCGTCGTCGGCGTGAACAGCGAACGTGCCACCGCGTAGCGGCGCAACTGCTCGAGCGTGATCACGTCTTCGCGTCGGCGGCGGCTTCGGGCTCGGCCTGCACGGTCTCGGCCTGTGGCTGGCCGTCGCGCGCCGTCAACCATGCGGTGGCCACCAGCCGGCCTTGTGTCTGCGAAGCCAGCAACACACCGTCGGGCGCGCTGCGTTCGACCTGCTCGCGCGCCTGCTGAAGCGTCGAGCAGGCGTAGCCGTTGCAGATCGCAGCCCGGTCCTCGCGCTTCAGCACGCAGCCGACGTGGCCGTTGAACAGGCACGAGTTCTGCGCATGCTGCGGCGGCAACGCGGCGAGAAAGTGTGCGGCGGCGTCCTCGAGCGAGCCGCCGTGCCGCTGGCACCAGCGCTCGAGTTGCACCTGCTCGATGAAAGCGTGGCTGTAGGCGCCCTCGTGGCAGCAGTAGCCGCGGCAGAAGCCGCAGACGACGCCGTCGGTCGCCGGTGCGGGCGCCGGGTCCCATTCCGGCGCCGGCGTCGGCATCCGCACCTTCAAAGGCTCTCCGGCGACGACATCGCGCAGGTGCGCCGCCATCGTCTCGCGCTCCTCGTCGGCCAGCGGCACCATCACCGTCTCGTGGTGGTTCAGCCAGTAGACCGGCGCGCGGAGGGCGCGCGGGTCGGCGCACTGCCGCGCAGCCTGCTCGCGCGAGCCAGCCACCGCCGACTGGCGCTGCGAGTCGATCTGCGCCTTGCCGGCCTCGAGCCGGCAGGCCGGAGCGGCGCAGACATCGCCGCGCAGCCGAAGCAGCGCGCTGAGCGTCGCTCCGCAGTAGCGGCAGTGGGTGGGGTGGGCGGTGGGGGTGGGCATCGCGGGCGACAATCGGCGCCGGAATCCTCGCACAGCACCGGAACGCGTTGCGCACCACCCCCCAAGATCCGCTGCAGGGATTGACGGTCCTCGAACGTGGCTGGCTGTCGTCCAACAACCTGCTGATCCATGCCGCGCGGGGTGAGCCGGGTGCGGTGCTGGTCGACACCTCGCATGTCAACCACGCCGCGCAGACGCTCGCGCTGGTGCACCACGCGCTCGGTGGGCGGCCGCTGGCCCGCATCGTCAACACGCATCTGCACTCCGACCATTGCGGTGGCAACGCGGCACTGCAGCGTGAGTTCGGCGTGCCGCTGGCCATTCCGCCCGGCGAAGCTGCAGCCGTGCGGGCCTGGGACGAGTCGGCGCTGAGCTACCGCCACACTGGCCAGCGCATCGAGCGTTTCTCGATCGACGACACGCTGGTGCCCGGCGGTGAATGGGTCGCCGGCGGCCGCGCCTGGGAAGTGATCGCCGCCCCCGGCCACGACACCCACGCGGTGATGCTCTTCGACCGCCGCCAGGGCGTGCTGGTCTCCGGCGACGCGCTGTGGGAGAACGGCTTCGGCATCGTCTTCCCCGAGGTCGCCGGCGAGCCCGGCTTCGACGATGTCGCCGCGGTGCTCGACACCATCGCGCGGCTGCCGGTGCAGGTGGTGGTGCCGGGCCACGGCTCGCCGTTCGGCGACGCTGCCGCAGCGCTCGAACGCGCCCGCAAGCGGCTGGCCGGCTTCCGCGCCGACCCCGGGCGCCATGCACACCACGCGCTGAAGGTGATGATCAAGTACCACCTGATGGAGGAGCGCGAAGAGCCCGAGGCCGACGTGCTGCGCTGGACCCGCACCGCGCCGATGCTGCGCGAGTTGTGGGCGCGCCATCCGCCGCCGGGCATGAGCGAGGTCGGTCAGTGGGCGGCGCAGGCGGTGCAGCAACTGGTGGCGGCCGGTGCGCTGCGGCGTGAGGGGGCACTGCTGCGCGACGCCTGACCGGCCGCAAGGACCGGCTTGCCCGGCAGGGCCGGACCAACCCGGGAGCCCCTGCCGGGTACCGCCTGGCGCGATGCGCCGCGCTGGCCCGACCCGAGCGCTACTTCAGCCCCGCCAGATCCTTCAGGATCGCCACCTTGTCGGTGCGCTCCCAGCTGAACTCCGGCTCCTCGCGGCCGAAGTGCCCGTAGGCGGCGGTCTTCTCGTAGATCGGGCGCAGCAGGTCGAGCATCTGGATGATGCCCTTCGGGCGCAGGTCGAAGACCTCGCCGACGATCTGCGCGATGCGCTCGTCGGAGAGCTTGCCGGTGCCCTCGGTGTAGACGGTGACGTTCATCGGCCGCGCGACGCCGATCGCGTACGCAACCTGGATCTGGCACTGCCGCGCGAGCCCGGCGGCGACGACGTTCTTCGCGACATAGCGCGCCGCATAGGCGGCGCTGCGGTCGACCTTGCTCGGGTCCTTGCCCGAGAACGCGCCGCCGCCGTGCGGGCAGGCGCCGCCGTAGGTGTCGACGATGATCTTGCGGCCGGTGAGGCCGCAGTCGCCCTGCGGCCCGCCGACGACGAAGCGGCCGGTCGGGTTGATCAGGTACTGGGTGTCCTTCAGCCACTCCTTCGGCAGCACCGGCTTGATGATCTGCTCGACCACCGCCTCGACGAACTCGGGCTTCATCTTCGTGCCCAGGCTCATCTCCGGCGCGTGCTGGCTCGAGAGCACGACGGTGTCGACCGAATGCGGCTTGCCGTCGACGTAGCGCATCGTCACCTGGCTCTTCGCATCGGGCCGAAGGTAGGGCATCCGGCCGTCCTTGCGCAGCTGCGCCTGGCGCTCGACCAGGCGGTGCGCGTAGTAGATCGGCGCCGGCATCAGCTCGGGCGTCTCGTCGCAGGCGTAGCCGAACATCAGGCCCTGGTCGCCGGCGCCGGTGTTCAGGTAGTCGTCGCTGGCGTGGTCGACGCCCTGCGCGATGTCGTTGCTCTGCTTGTCGTAGGCCACCAGCACCGCGCAGCCCTTGTAGTCGATGCCGTACTCGGTGTTGTCGTAGCCGATGCGCTTGATGGTGTCGCGCGCGACCTGGATGTAGTCGACATGCGCATTGGTGGTGATTTCGCCGGCCAGCACCACCAGGCCGGTGTTGCACAGCGTCTCGGCGGCGACGCGGCTCTTCGGGTCCTGCTTGAAGATCGCGTCGAGGATCGCGTCGGAGACCTGATCGGACACCTTGTCGGGGTGGCCCTCGGAGACGGATTCGGATGTGAAGAGGAAGTCGTTCGCCACGTGTGCAAGCTCCTGGTTGGGATGGCATCGGCTGCGTCGCCGGTGCTGCTTTTAGGAGGCGCGGCGAACGCTTTAGCGGATGGGCCCGGCGTTCCGGGCGCGGCAGTGTCGGTATCCTTCGCTGCCGCTCGTCGCCCCGCAAGTTGTCCTTTAACTCAGCGACCGGCCGATTATAGAAAAGCATGCTGTCCCTGGTCCGCTGGCTGTCGGGTTGGCCGTTGTGGCTTTTGCACGCGCTCGGTGGCTGGCTCGGGTGGGCGGCCCATCTTCTCTCGCGTCCCTATCGGCAGCGGCTGGTCGACAACGCCCGCCAGGCCGGCATTGCCGCCGGAGAGCGGCGTGCGGCTGTCGCCGAGGCGGGGCGCCTGGTGGCGGAACTGCCGCGGCTGTGGCTTCAGCCGCGGCTGGCCGATCCGGTGTTCTGGCAGGGCGAGGAGCTGATCGAGTCGCTGCTCGGCCGGCCCGGCGGCCTGGTGCTGCTGACTCCCCACCTGGGCAGCTTCGAGGTCTCGGCGCAAGCCTATGCCGAGCGGTTCGGCGCACGGCAGCCGATGACGGTGATGTACCGCCCGGCGCGCCAGCCCTGGCTGCGCGAGCTGGAGGCGACGACCCGCGAGCGCCCGGGGCTGACGGCGGTGCCGGCCACTGTTTCCGGCGTGCGCCAGATGTTGCGCGCGCTGAAGAAGGGCGAAACGGTCGGCCTGCTGCCCGACCAGGTGCCGCCCGAGGGCATGGGCGTGTGGGCCCCTTTTTTCGGCCGCAGCGCTTACACGATGACGCTGGCGTCGCGGCTCGCGCAGCAGAGCGGCGCGCCGCTGGCGGTGCTGTGGACCGAACGTCTGCCGCGCGGCAGCGGCTACGTCGTCCACGCCGTGCCCTGCGAGGCGCTTCCCGCAAGCGGCGACGATGCCGCGGCCGCGGCGATCAACCGCACGATGGAGGCGGTGATCCTGCGCTGCCCGCGGCAGTACCTGTGGGGCTACCACCGCTACAAGTCGCCGCGCCGCCCGGAGGCCGCCTGATGCTGGCCGACCTGGGCGCGCGGCTGCTGCTCGGTCTGGTGTGGCTGCTGCATCCGCTGCCGCTGCCGCTGCTGGCGGCGATCGGAGACGGGCTCGGGTGGTTGCTGTACTCGCTGGCGGGCGCGCGGCGGCGCGTTGCGCTTCGCAACCTCGAGCTCTGCCTGCCGGGGTTGTCGGAGGCCGAACGCCGCGCGATCGTGCGGCAGCACTTTCTCTGGCTCGGCCGCAGCCTGCTCGAGCGCGGCGTGCTCTGGTACGCCAGCCCCGACCGGCTGCGGCGGCTGATCCAGGTCGAAGGCGACATCGGCTTCGCCGAGCGCACCGACCGGCCGGTGATGTGGCTGGTGCCGCACTTCATCGCGATGGACGCCGCCGGCATGGCGAGCCAGCTCTACCAGAAGCGGCTGGTGGCGACGATCTACCAGGCGCAGAGCAACCCGGTGTTCGACCGCGCGATCCGCCACGGCCGGCTGCGCTTCGGCCAGGGCACCGTCTTCTCGCGCCACGACAGCGCGTTGCCGCTGGTGCGCGCGATCAAGAGCGGCCACATCTTCTTCAACCTGCCCGACATGGACTTCGGCACCCGCGATGCCGCCTTCGTGCCTTTCTTCGGCGTGCCGGCGGCGACCTTGCTCGCACCGTCGCGCATGGCGCGATCGCTCGGCATGGTGGTGCAGCCGGTGGTGGCCGAGATGCTGCCGGGCGGGCAGGGCTACCGTGTTCGATTCGAGCCGCCGTGGACCGATTGGCCGAGCGACGACCCGCTCGCCGACGCGCGCCGCATGAACGAGTGGATCGAGCGCGAGATCCGCCGCAACCCGACCCAGTACTTGTGGGTTCACAAGCGCTTCAAGACCCGGCCCGAAGGTGAGCCCGGCCTCTACGGCGGCGGATAATCGCCGCCCCATGAGGCTGCGCTTCACGAAGATGCACGGCGCGGGCAACGACTTCGTCGTGCTCGACGGCACGCGCATGCCGCTCGAACTCACCGCCGCGCAGGCGCGCCGGCTCGGCGACCGCCGCTTCGGCGTCGGCGCCGACCAGATCCTGGTCGTCGAGCGCACCACCACGCCGGGGGTCGACTTCCGCTACCGCATTTACAACAACAGCGGCGACGAGGTCGAGCATTGCGGCAACGGCGCACGCTGCTTCGTGCGCTACGTGCTCGACAAGGGGCTGACGGGCAAGCGCACGCTGAAGGTCGAGACGGTCAACAACCTGCTCGAGCTGCGGCTCGCCGACGATGGCCGTGTCACCGTCGACATGAACCGACCGGTGTTCGACCTTGCAAGGGTGCCTTTCGACGCCGCCGGGCTGCAGCCCCGGCGCGAAGGCGGCTTCGAACTCTGGCCACTGGCGCTGCCGACCGGCAGCGTCGAGGTTGCGGTGCTGTCGATGGGCAACCCGCACGCGGTGCAGCGCGTGGCCGATGTCGACACCGCACCGGTGGCACGCGACGGTCCGCTGATCGAGCAGCACCCGCGCTTCCCGCGCCGCGTCAACGCCGGCTTTGTGCAGGTGGTGTCGCGAGGCCTTGTGCGGCTTCGTGTCTACGAGCGCGGCGCGGGCGAGACGCTGGCCTGCGGCACCGGTGCCTGCGCGGCGGTGGTGGCCGGCATCCGTTTCGGCTGGCTCGACGACCGCGTCGAGGTCGAGACCCGCGGCGGCCCGCTGCGCATCGATTGGGCGGGCGGCGATTCGCCGGTGCTGATGACCGGCCCCGCCGAAACCGTCTTCGAAGGCGAGATCGAACTGTGAGCGAGACATGAGCGTGCAGGGCATCACCGAGGCCGACATTGCCAACTACCTGGCCAACACACCGGGCTTCTTCGAGCGCCATGCCGAGCTGCTGTCGAGCGTGCAGCTCACCAGCCCGCACGGCCAGCGTGCCGTCTCGCTGCAGGAGCGGCAGATGGAAATGCTGCGCGAGCGCATCAAGGGGCTCGAGCGCAAGATCGTCGAGATGATCCGCCATGGCCAGGAGAACCTGGCGATCGCCGACCGGCTGCACCGCTGGACGCGTGCGCTGCTGCTCACCGCCGACCCGGCGGCGCTTCCGCAGGTGGTGGTGGGCGAGCTGAAGCACGAGTTCCTGATCCCGCAGGCGGCGATCCGCGTCTGGGGCGCCGACACCCGACACGCCGGGGCCGACTTTGCGAAGCCGGTCAGCGACGACGCGCGCAGCTTCGCGTCGAGCCTGGCGATGCCTTACTGCGGAGTCAACGCCGGTTTCGAGGCGGTGGCCTGGCTCGACGACCCCACCACCGTGATGTCGATGGCGATGATCCCGCTGCGCCACGGTTCGATGTCCGGCGCCTTCGGCTTGCTGGTTCTCGGCTCGCCCGATCCGACCCGATACGCTGCCGACATGGGCACCGAGTTCCTGCTGCAGATCGGCGAGCTCGCGAGCGCGGCGCTGTCGCGGTTGCTGCCGCAGGGCTGACCCATGCCCGGCGCCGAAGCGCCGCCCTCCGCCCGTGTGGCGCTGCCTGATGAGCTGGAGCGCTACCTGCAGCATCTGCAGGTCGAGCGGCGGCTGGCGGCGCGCACCCTGGTGCTGTACCGCGGCGCACTCGCGCGGCTGCAGCGCTTCGCGCAGGACGACGGGATCGAACTGCGGGGCGCCGCTGCGCACCACCTGCGGCGCTGGCTGGCGGCGTTGCGCGGGCAGGGGCTCGCGCCGCGCAGCATGGCGCTGGAGCTTTCGGCCTGGCGCGGGCTGTACCGCTGGTGGGGGCGCGAAGGGCAGGTGGCCGCGAACCCGGCCGCCGGACTGCGGTCGCCGAAGGCGGGCAGGCCGCTGCCGAAGGCGCTCTCGGTCGAACAGGCGGTGGCGCTGGCCGACCACGACAGCCGCCAAGGCCCGCGTGAGCTGCGTGCTCGCGACCACGCCGTCGTCGAGCTGCTCTACGGCTGCGGGCTGCGCGTCGGCGAGCTGACGGCGCTCGACATCCAGGCCTCTGCGGTGTCGGCGGGCTGGATCGACCTCGCCGACGCCAGCGCGCATGTGCTCGGCAAAGGCGCCAAGCGCCGCAGCGTGCCGATCGGCCGCTCGGCGCTGGACGCGCTGTCGCTCTGGCTGGCCCTTCGGCCACGGCTCGCGCGCGCGGACGAGCCGGCGCTCTTCGTCGGCCGCCGCGGAACGCGGCTGACGCCGGCGCAGCTGCGTCGCCGGCTGCGCGAGCTGGCCCGCGACGCCGGGCTGCCGACCCGCGTGCACCCGCACATGCTGCGCCACAGTTTTGCGTCGCACCTGCTGCAATCCAGCGGCGATCTTCGCGCGGTGCAGGAGCTGCTGGGCCATGCGCACATCGGCACCACGCAGGTGTATACGCAGCTGGACTACCAGCACCTCGCGAAGATCTACGACGCCACCCATCCGCGCGCCCGGCGCAAGTGAAGCGTGGCGGCCGCGATACGGCCGCTTTCCGATTGGGGATGTCCGCAGCGCGTTGCGGGGCTACGATGCACGCGGCTCGCACGTCAGCCGCAGCCATGCCCGCCCCGGAGATCGACCTCTTCGTCAGCTACCGACGCGCCGCGAACGCCGCCCACGACAAGTGGGTCGATGCCTTCTGCGACGAGCTGCGCGCGACGCTGGCCGAGCTGCTCGGCCGCAACGTGCTGATCTGGCGCGACACCGAGCAGCTGCGTGCCAGCGAGAACTGGCGCCAAAGGCTCGAGGCGGCGCTCGAGAACGCGGCGATCTTCCTTGCGGTGTTCTCGCGCAGCTACCTGCTCTCCGACGAGTGCAGGCGCGAGCTGGACCGCTTTCTCGGCGTGATGAAGGAGCGCGGGCGCGACCGCCGCTTGATGCCGGTGTTCAAGCAGCCGCCCGACCCCAAGGCACCGGTACCTCCGGAGGTGGGCACGCTGCAGCGCCACGAGTTCTTCCACTGGTCGCCCCCCGGATCGCCCTACTGGGAGGAACTGGCGCCGCACGGCGCACCGGAGGAGGAGCGCGAGTTCTACAGCGCGCTCAGCCGCCTGGCGCAGGACATCATGCTCGCGCTGGCCGAGATCGAAGGTGCGCGGCGGCGCGAGTCGCTCGGCACCGTGTTCCTGGCTCGCGTCTCGCCCGAGCTCGAACCCGACCGCGAGCGGCTGCGCGGCGACTTCGTCTCGGCGCGCTACCTGGTGGTGCCGGCCCACGAGTACCTGTGGAACGCCGATGACCTGCACCGCCAGATCGAATCCGACCTGGCGGCTGCCGACCTCTGCGTGCATGTCGTCGACGCCGGTGCGTCGATCGAACCCGAAGCCGCCAGCCGCGCCCGGCTGCAGCTGGTGCTGGCACACCAGGCGATGAAGGCTGCGGGCAAGCCCGCGCCGGTGGTGTGGCTGCGCAACCGAGACCGTGCCGACGCGTCGACCGCCGAGCTGGTCGAGACGGTCATCGGCGACCTTGCGAACCAGGGCGTCGACTACTGGTGCGGTGGCGTCGAGGAGCTGAAGACGCTGGTCTACGACAAGCTGCCGCGCGCCGAAGCGCCGGCGCCAGCCGCCGAGGCGCAGGAAGTGGCGCTGCTGGTCGAGGAGAGCGAGGTCGGCCAGGATGGCGATCTGCGCCGGCTGCTGGTCGAGCGCCAGGGCTGCGAGCCCCGGCTGGTGAAGCTGCTCGCCGGCGTGCCGCGCGATGCCGAGCGGGCGCAGCGCACGTTGGCCGCCTGCAGCCATGCGCTCGTGTTCTGGTGCGGCCGGCCACAGGAGTGGCTCGACGACGTGCTCGGCACGAGCGCGCTCGCCGGCCATCTGAAGGCGGGCACGCTCGCGGTGGTGTTGGCGCCGCCGTCGACACCGGAGAAGGCGGTCTATCGCAGCACCCGCGTCGAGGTCATCGACGCGGCATCGCCCCAGGTCGACGCCGGCCTGCATTCCTTCCTGCAGCGGGGCCGGCGGTGAGCGCCTCCATCGAAGCCCGGCTCGCCGACAACCCGTTTCCCGGGCTGCGCGCCTTCCACACCGACGAGGCCGACGTCTTCTTCGGCCGCCAGCGGCAGGTCGAAGAGCTGCTCGCGCTGCTCGACCGCGTGCCGCTGGTGGCGGTGTCCGGCGCCTCGGGTTGCGGCAAGTCGTCGCTGGTGCTGGCCGGCGTGTTGCGCGCACTCGAGCTGCGTGCGCAATCCGCGGCGGACACCACCCGCTGGCGCACCGTGACGCTGCGCCCCGGTGACGCGCCGATCGACAACCTCGCGCGGCCGCTCGCCGACGTGATGCACCCGGCCGCCGCCGGTGCGGCTGACGGTCCGCGCGCGGCGGCGCTCGCCGGGCGCTTGCGGCTCGGAGCGTCGGCGCTGGCCGAAGCGGTGCACGCGGCGCGACTGCCGACACACGAGCGGCTGTTGGTGGTGGTGGACCAGTTCGAGGAGCTGTTCCGCTACCGGCGCATCACCGATGCCGACGAATCGGCGGCCTTCGTCAAGCTGCTCGTCCATGCGGCCGAGAACCCGCGCTCGCCGGTGAGCGTGATCATCACGCTGCGCTCCGACGCGCTGGGCGACTGCGCCGACTTCCGCAACCTGCCCGAGGCGGTGAGCCGGGGGCTCTTCCTGGTGCCTCGGCTCACGCACGATCAGCGCAAGCAGGCCATCGTCGGCCCGGTCGAGCGGCGCGGCTTCACGATCGCGCCGCGGCTCGTGCAGCGGGTGCTCAACGACGTTTCCGACGCGTTCGACGACCTGCCGGTGATGCAGCACGCGCTGTCGCGCACCTGGGTGCAGTGGGCGGGAGCGAGCGCGGGCACGCGGGCGATCGACCTCGCCGACTACGACGCTGTCGGCGGGACCGCCGGCGCGCTCGAGCGCCACGCCGACCAGGCCTACACGTCGCTCGCCGCGCTGCAGCCGGTGGTCGAGCGAGTCTTCCGCGCGCTGACCGAGCGGGTCACCGGCCCCGGAAGCGAGGTTCGGCGGCCGCTGCGCTTCGAGCAGCTGTGCAAGGTGGTCGGTGCCGGTGCCGAGGAGGTCGCCGCGGTGGTCGATCGTTATCGGCGCGCCGACACCTCGTTCCTGCTGCCGCCCGAGAGCAAGCCACGCGATGCCGGCCCGATCGACATCTCGCACGAAAGCCTGATCCGCGGCTGGCCGCGGCTCACCGCCTGGGCCGACCAGGAGGCGCAGTCGGCGCAGATGTTCCGGCGGCTCGCGGTGTCGGCCGAGCTGCACGCGCAGCGGCGCGAGGACCTGTGGCGGGGTGCGGCGCTGCAGTACGCGCTGGATTGGCGCCGCTCGCAGAGGCCGAATGCCGACTGGGCCTCGTTGTACGGGCGCGGCTACGAGCAGGCGATCGCCTTCCTCGAAGAGTCGAAGGATGCTCGCGACGCCGAGGCCGCGGCCTCCGAGTGGCGGCGCCGGCGCCGGGCGGCGCTGGTGGTCGCGGTGGTGCTTGGCTGCCTGGTGGTGGCGGCGGTGATGGGGTGGCTCTGGGACAGGAGCGCTGTCGCTGCCGCAGGGCTGGCGCGCAAGAACGCGGACATTGCGGAGCAAGCCTCGTCGCGCCGGCTGGCCTTCGAGGCGCGGAAGGCGCATGACGAGGGCCGGCGCGACACCGCACTGCTGCTCGCCGCCGCCGCGCTGCAGAGGCGGCCACCGGCCGAGGAGGTGCAGGAGATCGTGCGGGGGCTGCTCGCCGATGCGCCCGAGCGTTATGTCGCGCGGCATGAGCACCCGGTGCACTCGATGGCGTTCTCCTCCGACGGCAAGCGGTTCGCGTCGGCGTCGGCCGGCGGTGTCGTCGAACTCTGGGACGTGGCCGCGGGACGTGCGCTCGCGCGTCCGCGTGGCAGCGCCGACGCCAATGCGCCCGCGGCCGTCGGCTTCGACACCGAAGGCCGTTTGCTGGCTGCACCCGACGCGGCGGGGCGCACGGTGGTCGGCGGCACGCTCGGTGCCATCGTCGCCACCGACGGAGGGGCCAACCGCCAAGCGGTCGCGTTCGATGCCGCATCGGCGCTGTACGCGGCGGCCGACCGCGGCACCGAGGTCCAGCTGTACTCGGTGGCCGACGGTCGCCTTCGCGGCGTGCTCGGTGCCGGCGTCGGCAGTGACGACGTGGTGCAGCTGGTGTTCTCGCCCGGTGGCCATAGGCTCGCCGCGTTGCTCGGCAGCGGCGCGGTGTTGCTGTGGGACCGGGTGGGCGATGCCGCCTCGGCGCGGCGCCCGATGCGGCTGGCCGTGGGCGTCGGGACGACGCTGGCGTTTTCCGCCGATGGCCGCCTGCTCGCGACCTGGGTCCGCGACGGCGGGGGTGTCGGCACGCAGGGCACGTTGACGCTGTGGGATGCCGTGCGCGGCCAGGCCTTGCGCCGGCTGCGGGTGTTCGGCGCGCCACCCGAGGTGCTGGCCTTCAGCCCCGACGGGCGGTTGCTCTTCGCCGCCGCGAAGGACACGCGCCGGCTGCTGCGCTGGGACCTGACCACCGGCGCTGACCGCGACGAATTTCTGCCCGAGGGCAGCGATGGCATCGTGGGCCTGCTCGTCAGTCCCGACGGTGGCATGCTCGCCGGCGGCAGCAGCAACGGCAGCATCGTGCTCTGGGACTTTGCGGGCAACTTGCGGCCGCGCCTGATCGCCAACGCGCATGTCGGCCAAGTGGCGCAGCTGGCCTTCTCGCCCGACGGGCGCACGCTGGCGTCGGCGGGTGACGACAAGCAGGTGGTGTTCTGGGCGGTGCGGCCCGGCGGCGCGCGATTCGGGCCGCTGCGAGGCGACCAGGCCAGCGGCAATGTCGCGGCGGTGGTCTTGCACCCGGCGGGTGAGCATATGGCGATGGCGAGCGACGACTCCTTCGTCCAGCGCTTCGACATCGCCACCGGGCGCACGTTGCCGGCGCTCGGCATCGACGGCCCCCCGAAGGAGCTGAGCGCGGTGGCCTACAGCAGCGACGGGCGCTACGTCGCCGCCGCCGGCGAGGGTGGGCTGGTGCGGCTGTGGGATGCACAGGCCGGAACCGCGATCGACACCCCGCCGCTCGAAGGCCACGAAAAGCGGGTCGCCGCGCTCGCCTTCAGTGCCGACGGCGCGCGGCTGGCCAGCGCAGACCGTGCCGGCCGCGTCATCGTCTGGTCGCTTGCGGACCGAAGGCCGCTGAAGCTGCCGGCGGTGCACCAGGACGAGGTCACCAGCCTTGCCTTCAGCGCCGACGGCCGGCGGCTGGCCACCGCTTCGCGCGACAAGACGGTGCGGCAGTGGAATCTGGCGGCCGGCACTGCGTCGGAACCGCTGCTGACCTCGTCGGCGGAGTTCACCGCGTTGGTCTTCCTGCCCGGCGACCGGCTGGTGGCGGCGAGCTTCGACGGCGAGATCCGTGTTGTCGACACCGCTTCCAGCACCGTCGAAGCGGGCCGGCTGCACCACCGGCATGTCGCCAGCCTGGCGGTCGACCGCAGCGGACGCTGGCTGGTCTCCGGCGGCGACACCTTCCTGAAGCTGTGGGACATGACATCGCAAACCGCGGTTGGCCAGCCTTTCGAGGGGCATCGTGAGCCGGTGCTCGGCGTGGCGGTGAGCAGCGATGGCCGCGTTGCGGTGTCCACCGATGCCGACAAGCGCGTGATCGTCTGGGACCTCGACCTCGCCGGCTGGCCGTCGCGCGCCTGCCGCATCGCCAACCGCGAGGTGCGCAGCGACGACTGGCCGCGCGCGCTGCGCGAAGAGTTCGCCAAACAGACCGTCTGTGCCGGTACCGTCCAGGCTGCAGGAGAACCACGCCGATGACCTCGCCCTCGACACACCGACCGCCGTTTGCCGGGGGCTCCCGCCTGGCTGGTGCGGCATTGCTGCTCGTGCTGGCCGCGGCCTGGGCCGGTGGCGCCCAGTTGGTCTCCAACCGCGACCGCTCGCTCGCCGTCACTGCCTGGGGCGGGCTCGCCGCCGGTGCCACGCTGCGCCTGCACAACGCCTGCCGCTACGGCAGCGCCGAGTGCACCTGGGTCTTCCTCGGCGGCCAGTTGTTCGCCGAACGAGACCCCAACCTCTTCATCAAGGCAGCCGAGGTTCGCCACGGCGCCGCGCTCGTCGTCACCGCACGCTGCCCGCGCGAAACGCCGGGCTGCAGCTGGACCTGGCGCGACGGCATGTTCGTCAGCAGCCACGATCCGTCGCTCGCGATCGCCGCGTGGGGCGGCGCGCGGCCGGGCACCGCACTGCGGCTGAGCGCCGACTGCCGTCCGAACAACCCTGACTGCACCTGGTCGCGATGAACAAGACACAAGGCTCCTGCCTGCTCCCGGCGCTGCTGTTCGCTGCCGTGCTCGCCGGCGCGACGGCGGCTGGCGCGCGCGACAAGCCTGCGCGAGCGGAAGCCGGGGCGAGCGCTGCAGCGGCGTCGGCCGCCGCATCGGCGCCGGCGTCGCTGCCCGAACCGCCGCCGGCAGCCAAGCCGGCACCGGTGGACATCAACCGCGCCGACAAGGCGGCCCTGCTGAAGCTGCCGGGCATCGACGCCGAGCGCGCCGATGCCATCGTGCGCGGCCGGCCCTATGCCGGCAGCGACGAACTGGTGTCGCGCAAGATCATCTCGCCTTCGGCCTACGCGCGGATCAAGTCGCAGCTGGTGGTGGGTGGGCCGGCCGGCAGGGCGCCGTGAAGAGTGTCCGCCTGCGACCAGGCAAGGAGCGCTCGCTGCTGCGCCGCCACCCCTGGGTGTTCGAAGCCAGCATCGACAAGGGCCGTGCCGATGCCGGCGAGACGGTGCGTGTCGAGTCGGCCGACGGCCGCTTCCTCGCCTGGGCGGCGTACAGCCCGAGTTCGTCGATCCGGCTGCGCGTGTGGAGCTTCGACGAGGCCGAGCACATCGACCGCGCGTTCTTCGAGCGGCGCGTCGTGCGCGCGGTCGCGCTGCGCACGCGGCTGCCGATCGTCAGCGACGGTGTGCGACTGGTGCATGGCGAGGCCGACGGCCTGCCCGGGCTGATTGTCGACCGCTACGCCGACACGCTGTGCGTGCAAGTCCTCGCCGCCGGCACCGAACGCTGGCGCGAGACGATCGCCGATGTGCTGCTCGCCGCCACCGGCCTCTCGCGCCTGTACGAACGTTCGGACTCCGGCGTGCGCGGCCTCGAGGGCCTGCCGCCGCGCCAGGGCTGGCAGCGTGGCGAAGGGGCCACCGAGGTGGTGATCCAGGAGCATGGTTGGCGGCTCGGGCTCGACATCGCGCACGGCCACAAGACCGGCTACTACCTCGACCAGCGCGACAACCGTGACCGCTTCTCGCAGTGGGTGCGCCGGCTCGGCGCGCAGCGGGTGCTGAACTGCTTCAGCTACACCGGCGGTTTCAGCATCGCGGCGCTGCACGGCGGCGCAACCGAGGTGGTCAGCGTCGACTCGTCGGCGCCGGCGCTCGAGCGGGCCGTGGCCAACGTGGCGCTGAACGGATTCGACGCCTCCCGGCACCGCGTGCTCGATGCCGACGTCAACCAGACGCTGAGGCGCGCGCTCGAGGCCGGCGATCGCTACGACGCGATCGTGCTCGACCCTCCGAAGTTCGCGCCCAGCGCGGCGCACGCCGAGCGCGCCGCGCGCGCCTACAAGGACATCAACCGTCTGGCGCTGAAGCTACTGGCGTCTGGCGGGGTGCTGTTCACGTTCTCCTGCTCCGGGGGCATTGGTGCCGAGCTGTTCCACAAGATCGTCGCCGGCGCGGCGGCGGACGCGGGCGCCGACGGTGCCATCGTCGCGCGGCTCGAAGCGGCGCCGGATCACCCGAGCACGCTGGCCTTTCCGGAGGGCGAGTACCTGAAGGGGCTGGCGGTGCTGCGCAGCTGATCAGAGCACCCCCAGGGCCAGGCTGCGCCCGACCCGCCCCCCGGCGGGGGTTGAGGTGACGGGCCAAGCCGGATCACCTCAAGAGGCCTCCGCCAGGTCAGCGGGCTTCTGGCAGTGTCAGGCGAGGCTCGAATTTGCTGCGCTTGACAGCGAAGTAGGTCTTTACGTTGCGGACGTTTGCCTGCTGCGTGAACAGGCGTTGCACGAGCGCCTCGTAGGCGGGCATGTCCGCCACCTGGACGATGAGCACGAAGTCCGGCCCTGGCGAGACGCGGTAGCACTGCTGGACCGCGCCATCGTTCACGGCCAGCTGCTCGAAGGCCTCCAGATGTTCCGCGCCCTGCCGATCCAGCGTCACCTCGACCACCGCCGAGAGGGTGCCCAGCACCTGGGGCGACAGAAGGGCCACGCGGCGCTCGATGACCCCCTGCTGGACCAGACGGCGCACCCGGCGCAGAGCAGTGGCTGGCGAAGTGTGCGCGAGCTCTGCCAGTTCCAGATTCGACACCGAGGCGTCGGTCTGCAGCAGCGCCAGCAGCCGGAGGTCGGTCGCGTCGAGTTCGATCATCTTGAAATGATGATCCAAAAACTGCCGTGATGTAGGCGATCTCAGTCATGCGTCCCGAGTGACGGTGATTTCAGTCACAGATGGCCGTCAACAAGGCGAAAAGTGTCACCAATAGCCGCCTAGGATCCAGTCCTCGCCAGCAAGCAAGGTCGGAAGCCATGTGTGGAATCGTCGGTGCCGTCAGCACGCGCAACATCGTCCCGGTGCTCATCGAGGGGCTGAAGCGGCTCGAGTACCGGGGCTACGACAGCTGCGGCGTCGCGGTGCACCAGGCCGGCGAGCTGAGGCGGGCACGCAGCACCTCGCGGGTGGCGGAACTTGCTGCCGGCGCGGTGCGCGATGGCGTCGAGGCCACCACCGGCATCGCCCACACCCGCTGGGCAACCCATGGCGCGCCCGAAGTGCACAACGCACACCCGCACTTCTCGGCCGGCCCCGGCATCGACGCCGCGAGCACCGGCTTCGGCGATCTCGACGGCGTCGACGAAGGCGCGGCCACGGCGCGCATCGGCCTCGTGCACAACGGCATCATCGAAAACCACGACGAGCTGCGCACCGAACTCGAGGCCCGCGGCTACGAGTTCGCGAGCCAGACCGACACCGAGGTCATCGCGCACCTCGTACACCATCTGTACGACGGCGACCTGCTCGAGGCCGTGCAGCGCGCGCTGCCGCGGCTGAAGGGGGCCTACGCGATCGCGGTCTTCTGCCGCGACGAGCCGCACCGCGTCGTCGGCGCACGCGAAGGCTCGCCGCTTGTGCTGGGGGCCGGCCGCGGTGAGCAGTTTCTCGCCAGCGACGCGATGGCGCTCGCCGGCGTCACCGACCAGATCGTCTACCTGGAAGAAGGCGACGTCGTCGACCTGCAGCTCGGCAAGTACTGGATCAGCGCCCGCGACACCAGCGGCCGCTTCCAGCCGGTGCAGCGGCCGGTGCGAACGGTGCAGGCGCACAGCGGCGCCGCCGAACTGGGCCCGTACCGGCACTACATGCAGAAGGAGATCTTCGAGCAGCCGCGAGCGATTGCCGACACGCTCGAGGGCGTCGCGGGCATCACGCCCGAGCTGTTCGGCGACGGCGCGTACCGGGTCTTCAAGGACATCGACCGCGCGCTGATCCTTGCCTGCGGCACCAGCTACTACGCCGGCAGCACCGCGCGCTACTGGCTGGAAGCGATCGCCGGCGTGCCGACCACGGTGGAGATCGCCAGCGAGTACCGCTACCGCGACAGCGTGCCCGACCCACGCACGCTGGTGGTGACGATCACCCAGAGCGGCGAGACCGCCGACACCATCGCCGCGCTGAAGCATGCCCGCGCGCAGGGCATGAAGCACACGCTGACGGTCTGCAACGTGGCGACGAGCGCGATGGTGCGCGAGTGCGAGCTGGCCTACATCACGCGCGCCGGGGTCGAGATCGGCGTCGCCAGCACGAAGGCCTTCACCACGCAGCTGACGGCGTTGTACCTGTTGGCCTTGTCGCTGGCGCAGGTGCGCGGGCGCCTGTCGGAGGCCGACGAGGCCGCACGGCTGAAGGCACTTCGCCACCTGCCGGTGGCGGTGCAGGCGGTGCTGGCGCTCGAGCCGCAGGTCATCGCGTGGAGCGAAGACTTCGCGAAGCGCGAGAACGCGCTCTTCCTCGGCCGCGGGCTGCACTACCCGATCGCGCTCGAAGGCGCGCTGAAGCTCAAGGAGATCAGCTACATCCACGCCGAGGCCTACCCGGCGGGCGAGCTGAAGCACGGGCCGCTGGCGCTCGTCACCGCGCAGATGCCGGTGGTGACGGTGGCCCCGAACGATGCGCTGCTCGAGAAGCTCAAGAGCAACATGCAGGAAGTGCGCGCCCGTGGCGGCCAGCTCTACGTCTTTGCGGATGCCGACACCCGCATCGAGAGCGGCCCTGGCGTGCACGTCATCCGCATGCCCGAGCACTACGGCGCGCTGTCCCCCATCCTCCACGTCGTGCCGCTGCAACTGCTCGCCTACCACACCGCCTGCGCAAGAGGCACGGATGTGGATAAGCCGAGAAACCTCGCCAAGTCCGTGACCGTCGAGTGACCGGCGGCGCGCAAGCGCCGGCGCGCCCCAGGCGCGCAAGGTCTCGGTTTGGGGCCAGCTCACATCGCGCCAGCGATGTGAAGGCGCAGCGCCGGCCGGAGCGAACCGCTTACCGAAGGCAAAGTCCCTCGCGTGACAGCCATGCTCAGAGCGCCCGCTGTCAGAAATTCTTACAAGGCCCCTCGCCGACGGGCCCGACCGGTGCCAATGCACCGTTGATCTCGCTCTTCTTCTCCGACGTCGATACCCGAGATGCCAGTTCAGGCGTTGTTCATTACAACCTGACCGCCGATCAACTGGTCGTCACCTGGGACAACGTCGGCCGCTTCGGAGCTCGACCAGTTCCCCCGAGCGACAGCTTTCAACCTGAATCCGGCAGTTACCCCGTCGCCGGCAGCTCCGGAGGGGGCTGCGGCGTCCCGATGACGGGCGCGATGCGGTCGCTGATGTAGCGCAGCAGGCAGCCCCAGCGGTCGAGGTCCTTGAAC